>Ga0209373_10000173_pt1 | contig 138695 bp, 129 predicted proteins | sample Higcelweek5metaG_FD_187173 | JGI IMG/M metagenome (GOLD analysis project Ga0209373, IMG submission 187173) | Freshwater pond sediment microbial communities from the University of Edinburgh, under environmental carbon perturbations - High... | ecosystem: Environmental > Aquatic > Freshwater >... | reverse complement strand
ACGACGCCTGCCCCCGAAGCTCCGGCTGCCGCTCCCGCTCCGGTGACTCCGGCCCCCGCGCCGACGACCGCTCCCGAGGCTCCGGCTTCCGCCCCCGCTCCGGCGGCTCCGGCCCCCGCGCCGACGCCTGCCCCCGAAGCTCCGGCTGCCGCTCCCGCTCCGGTGACTCCGGCCCCCGCGCCGATGACCGCTCCCGAGGCTCCGGCTTCCGCCCCCGCTCCGGCGGCTCCGGCCCCCGCGCCGACGCCTGCCCCCGAAGCTCCGGCTACGGTCCCCGCGCCGGAGGCTCCGGTGAAGACGTCGCCCTGACAAAGAATCGCCTTGATCGGTGACGATCGGGAGCGGCGTGGCGCAAGCCCGCCGCTCCTTGTCGTTTGGGCCTCGCGCAAAGGCGCTCGCCCGCGCGAATGTTCACTTTACGTTCTTATCCGCCCGGTCTATCCTAGCCGCCATGGACGAGCTTCAGCGGCAGAAGGTGAAGGGGCGCGGGGCGATCAGCAACGCCACCGCCCGCTATGAACGCGAAACCCGCGTGCTGGCCGATGACGGCTGGGGCGAGAATGAGGCGCTGACCGAGACGCCGCGCACCCACGTCGCCCCCGCCTCGGCCCGGACGATCATCAGCCGGAACCAATCGCCCGACGTGCCGTTCGACCAGTCGATCAACCCCTATCAGGGCTGCGAGCACGCGTGCATCTATTGCTTCGCCCGCCCGACCCACGCCTATCTCGGCCTGTCGCCGGGGCTGGATTTTGAAACGCGGCTGTTCGCCAAGCGCAACGCGGCGGAGCTGCTGGTCAAGGAACTCCGCGCCAAATCCTATGTCTGCAAGCCGCTGGCGCTGGGGGCCAACACCGATCCTTACCAGCCGATCGAGCGGACGGAGCGGATCACCCGCAGCATCCTGGAGGTCTGCCGCGACTTCCGCCAGCCGGTCAGCATCATCACCAAATCGGCGCTGGTGGTCCGCGATCTCGACATTCTGGCCCCGATGGCGGAGGACGGCTTGGCCTTCGTCGGCGTCTCCGTCACCACGCTGGACCGCGACCTCGCCCGCATCATGGAGCCGCGCGCCAGCACGCCGCCGCGCCGCATCGCCGCGATTCGCGCCCTGACCGAGGCCGGGGTGCCGGTCGCCGTGCTGGCCAGCCCGATGATTCCAACGCTGAACGACCATGAGCTGGAAGCCATCCTGACGGCGGCGACGGAGGCGGGGGCGAGCATGGCCAACTACATCCTGTTGCGGCTGCCGCTGGAGATCAAAGATCTGTTCGAGGAGTGGCTGCGCGCCCATGTCCCCAACCGGGCCGACCGGGTGATGGCGCTGGTCCGCGACACCCGCGACGGCGCGCTCTACCAATCCGATTTCGGCACGCGGATGAAGGGAAGCGGCGTCTACGCCGAATTGCTGCGCAACCGCTTCCTTCTGGCGCGGAAAAAGCTGGGGCTGGAAGCCCGGCATTTCCGCCTGGACTGCGGGCAGTTCAAACCGCCGCCCGCGCTGGGGGATCAGTTGTCGCTGTTGTGAGGCCAGCGGTCATGACGAATGACCGCTGGCATCCGCGCCGACCGGCGCGGCGGCGGCACATGCCGCCGAAGCTTTGAATTCTATTCAAAGCCGCTGGCATAAGACTCCAGCCCCAACAGCGCCAGCGCCTCGGCGAACAGGGCGCTGGACGGATCGGCCAAGCGGTCCACCACGGTGAAATGGTTGGTCCCCGCCTCCGCCAGCGCGCGAACGGCGTGGCCGCGCCCGGCCCAGGCCGCCGCGTAATCGGCTTGCTGCCGGTGCATGTCGGGGCTTTCGTCGCCGCCCAAGGCCAGCGTCAGCGGTGGGGCCGCGCCGTCGGGAACGCGATTGAGCGGGCTGAGCCGCCGCGCGTGGTCGCGGTCCAGCTTCAGCGCCTCGTTGACGCTGAAGGGCAGCATCGCTTCCAGATCGTAAATCCCGCTGAGGCACAGGCCGCCCGCCAGACCATTGCCCGGCTCGGACGCCAGCAGCGCCGTCAGATGGCCGCCCGCCGAATGGCCGGACAACACGATCCGGCCTGCGTCCACCCCATGCGCCGCGCCGTTGGCGACCAGCCACGCGACACCGCCCCGGACATGGTCGATCAGCGTGTCGAAACTCACCTCGGGGCAGAGACCATAGCCGACCAGCGCGACCGACGCGCCACGGGCGGTGAAGGGGTCCGCCAGAAAGGAAAACACCTCTTTCGACAGGCCGCGCCAATAGCCGCCATGGATGAAGACCAGCAGCGGCGCTTTGCCGTCCGCCGCGCCGCGCTCCGTCGGGAACAGGTCGATCCGCTGGCGCGGGTGCGGGCCGGTGGGGATGTCCAACAGCGCGCCCGGACGCTGCCGGGTTCGGTCGCTGTCCGTCCGCCAGCGTTCGATGACGCCGACATGCTCCGGCACCATCGCGCGGAAATTGTACTGGCGTTCGATCTCGGCGGCGTCCATGCCGCGATAGCTTTGCGCGTCAGACACCAAGATAACGCTCCTTCAGGCTGGGATCGGCGAGCAGCGCGGCGGAATCGCCGCTCCAGGCCAGACGGCCCTTTTCAATGACGTGGTGGCGGTCGGCCAGCCGGGCCAGCGCGGCGACGGTCTTGTCCACGACCAAAATCGCTTGGCCCTCCGCCTTCAGTTGGGCAAGGCAGGCCCAGATCTCGGCGCGGACCAGCGGGGCCAGCCCCTCCGTCGCCTCATCGAGAATCAGCAAGGTCGGGTTGGTCATCAGCGCCCGGCCGATGGCCAGCATCTGCTGTTCGCCGCCCGACAGGTTGCGGGCCAGATTTCCGGCGCGTTCGGCCAGACGCGGGAACAGGGCGTGCACCCGCTCGATGGTCCAGGGGTTGGCGCGCTTGTGGCGATTGGCGGCGGTGGCGATCAGGTTTTCCCGCACGGTCAGCGTCGGGAAGACCTGCCGCCCCTCCGGGACCAGGGCGATGCCCGCCCGCGCGATGCGGTGCGGCGGTTGGCCCGACAGCTCCCGCCCCTGGAAACGCAGGCTGCCGCCGGTGGGGGGCGTCAGGCCCAGGATGGCGCGGATGGTGGTCGTCTTGCCCATGCCGTTGCGGCCCATCAGGGTGACGACCTCCCCCGCCCCGACCGTTAGGGACAGGCCGAACAGCACTTGGCTCTGGCCATAGGCGGCGGTCAGGCCATCAACGCGCAGCAGGGGTTCCATCAGACCGCCTCCCCCTCGTCGCCCAAATAAGCCTCGCGGACGGCGGCGTCGGCGCGGATGGCGGCGGGCCTGCCGCTGGCCAGCGCCGCCCCGCGCACCAGAACGGTGATGCGGTCGGCCAGCGCGAACACCGCGTCCATGTCGTGCTCCACCAGCAGGATGGTGACGCCGCCCTTCAATTCGGCCAGCAATTCGACCATGCGGGCGGATTCCTCCGGCCCCATGCCCGCCATCGGCTCGTCCAGCAGCAGCAGCTTCGGGCCGGTCGCCAGCGCCATCGCCAATTCCAACTGGCGCTTTTCGCCATGCGCCAAGGCCGAGGCCGGGACGTCGGCGCGCGCGCCCAGCCCCACCCGCTCCAGCACCGCGCGGGCCGGGTCGCTCAAGCGTCGGTCGCGCGCCGCGTCGCGCCAGAAACGGAAGCTGTGCCCGGCGTGCGCCTGCACCGCCAGCGCCACATTGTCGAGCGCGGAAAAGCTGGGAAAGACCGAGGTGATCTGAAAGCTGCGCGCCAGCCCGCGCCGCGACCGCTGGTCCACCGGCAACGCGGTGACGTCGCGCCCGTCGAACAGGATGCGGCCCGAATCGGGCGTCAACTCGCCGGACAACTGGCCGATGAGCGTGGTTTTCCCGGCCCCGTTCGGGCCGATCAGCGCGTGCAACTCCCCCGCCGCGACGCTGAGCGACAGATGATCCGTCGCCGCCAGCCCACCGAAGCGTTTGACCAGGGCGCGGGTTTCCAGCATCGGCGCGATCATGGCCGGTTCCCCCCGCTGACAAGGCCCCACAGCCCCTTGCGGGCGAACAGCACCAGCCCCAACAGGATCGGCCCCAGCACGATTTTCCAATGCTCGCCCAACCCGGCGTGAACCAGATTCATCGCCTCCGGCACGAACTCCTCCAGCAGCAGCAGGGCGGCGGCCCCCAGAACCGGGCCGATCAAGGTGCCGATGCCGCCCAGAACCACCATGACGATCAGATCGCCCGAGCGGCTCCAATGGAGATATTGCGGGCCGACGAACAGGGTGGCGTTGGCCAGCAGCGCCCCGGCCAACCCGGCCAGCGCGCCCGCGATGACGAAGGCCGTCAACTTGTAGCGGGTGACGGGGTAGCCCAACGCCCGCATCCGCCGCTCATTGTCCTTGGCCCCCCGGATGACCCGGCCAAAGCGCGAGTTCACCAACCGCCAACAGACCAGCAGAGCCGCGACCAGCAGGCCGAGCGACACGTAATAAAAGGTGGCGTGGTCGGCGATGTTGGGGCCGCCGGGAAAACTCGTGCGGCTCCACAGCGCGACGCCGTCGTCGCCGCCATAGGCCTTCAACCCGGTCATCAAGTAAAAGAGCATCTGCGCGAAGGCGAGCGTAATCATGATGAAGGGCACGCCGCTGGTGCGCAGCGAGATCGCCCCGATGGGCAACGCCGCCAGCCCCCCGGCCAGCATGGCGAGCGGCCAGACGATGTAACCGTTCGTCGTCCCCGGCCAACCGAACAGCGTCGATCCGTCGGCCTGATGGGCGAAGAGGATGCCGACGACATAGCCGCCAATCCCGACAAAAGCGGCGTGTCCGAAACTGACCATCCCGCCGAACCCAAGGATCAGATCCAAGCTGACCGCCGCCAGCGCGAACACCAAAACCCGCGCCCCCAACCGCAAATAAAACGGCTCCCCCGACCACACCGCGACGCTGGGCAGGGCCAACGCGGCGATCAACAGAAGGGCGAGAGCGATGCGGGGCGCGAGGGGGGAGCGGATCAGGGGGGGCATGGAGGGGGCAACGACCAATGCAATTTTAAACACGGATGAACACGGATTTTACACGGATGAACACGGATGTTTTTCATGAAGAAGAACGCGTCTGAATTGCAGCCTTGGTGTTCCAAAGTTCAACAACAGTCCTACGGTAAGATTGCTGGCGCGGAGGTAATTGAGCGTTTGGCCGACATGCGCCGGTGATAAATTTTCAACCGCCTTCATCTCAACGATCACGAATTCACCGACAATCATGTCCGCCTGATACACGCCGACCGAGCGGCCTTTGTACACGATATCTAAGGACGCTTTTGATTGGACCGCGATGCCGCGCTCTCCCAATTCATGCAAAAGCGCGTTGTGATACACGGCCTCAAGAAACCCATGGCCCAAACTTGACGAGACCTCAAACGCGGCGTTCAAGATTGCCCCGGTCAATGCCTCAAGATTTGGTTCCAGGGGAATTCTCATCCGTGTTCATCCGTGAAAAATCCGTGTTCATCCGTGTCTAAATACCTTTATCTCCCAGCATCCTCCAGCCGATAACAACAAACCACCCCACCAGACGAGAAGGACAAGCGCGATGACGGGTAAGGATGCGGTGGTGTTGGTCAGCGGCGGGTTGGATTCCACCACGGTGCTCGCCATCGCCAAGGATCAGGGCTATCGGGTCAACGCGCTGAGCTTCCAATATGGCCAGCGCCACGCGGTGGAGTTGGAGGCCGCCAAGCGGGTGGTGGCGTTCCTGGGGGTGGAGCGGCACGTCATCGCCACGATTGATCTGCGCGCCTTTGGCGGGTCGGCGCTGACCGCCGCCATCGACGTGCCCAAGCATGACAGCGCCGCCGCGCTCGACAGCGGGATTCCCGTCACCTACGTCCCGGCGCGCAACACGGTGTTTTTGTCCTTCGCGCTGGCTTGGGCGGAAACGCTGGGGGCGTCGGACCTGTTCATCGGCGTCAACGCCCTGGATTATTCGGGCTACCCCGATTGCCGCCCGGACTACATCGCGGCGTTCGAGACTCTGGCCAACCTCGCCACCAAGGCGGGGGTGGAGGGGCAAAGCCGCTTCAAAATCCACGCGCCGCTGATGACGCTCGACAAGGCCGCCATCGTCCGGCGCGGGCTGGAGCTGGGCGTTGATTACAGCCTCACCCACTCCTGCTACGACCCGACCCCGGCGGGCGAGTCCTGCGGGGCGTGCGACAGTTGCCTGTTGCGGCTGAAGGGCTTCGCCGAGGCCGGGTTGACCGACCCCATCGCCTACGCCGCAAAAAACTAATCACCCCACCGGGAACAGCCCCTTGGGCCGCACCGCCAGCACCAGCGCCATCAGGATGTAAATCGCCATCGACGCGGCGGCGGCCCCCGCCGCGTTGGCGCTGGCCGCGTCCATCACCAAACGGAAGCTGGCGGGCAGCAGCGCCCGGCCCAGCGTGTCCACCACCCCGACCAGCAAGGCCCCGGCGAAGGCCCCCCGGATGGAGCCGATGCCGCCGATCACGATGACGACGAAGGTCAAAATCAGGATCTGCTCGCCCATGCCGACCTGAACCGCCAGCACCGGCCCGGCCATCGCCCCGGCCAACCCGGCCAGCCCGCAGCCCAGCGCGAAGACCAGCCCGAACAGCAGCCGCACATCGACGCCCAGCGCCATCACCATCTCGCGGTTGGTCGCCCCGGCGCGGATCAACATGCCGACCCGCGTCCGCGCGATCAGCAGCCACAGCCCGACCGCCACCGCCAGCCCGGTTCCCAAAATCGCCAGCCGGAAGGCCGGGTAGGTCAGCCCCCACAGATTGACGGTTCCGGCCAGCGCGGCGGGCGGGTTGAGGAAGATCGGCACCGGGCCGAACAGGATGCGGATCAACTCGTTGAAGAACAGGATCAAGCCAAAGGTCGCCAGCACTTGGTCCAAGTGGTCGCGGCGGTAGAGCGTGCGCAGCGCCACCGCCTCCACCACCAGCCCCAGCAAAGCGGTCAGCAGCACCGCCACGACCAGCGCGGGCAGAAACCCGCCCAGCACGGGGACCAGCGCCGCCGTCAGATAGGCCCCGACCATGTAAAAGGAGCCATGGGCCAGATTGATGAGGTCCATGATGCCGAAGACGAGCGTCAACCCGGCGGCCATCAGGAACAGCATCACCCCCAATTGCAGCCCGTTCAGCCCCTGTTCGGCCAGCAGCAGGACATCCATCGGCCTGAACCCCTCTCACAATCCATGAAGTTCCCGATGGAGCCGTCATCCCCGCGAAGGCGGGGATCCAGACGCCTCCGCAGGGTTCGTCTTGCAAACTCTGGATCCCCGCCTTCGCGGGGATGACGGTTAAAGTCATTTACCTCCAATAGCTTACCCTATTATGACCGTAAACCCGGCATCGCCTCGGCGGTTGCCCGCCGCCTCACTTCATCGGGCAGTCTTTGGCGTAGACGTCGCCATGGTCGGTAAAGACCGTGCCGATGATCCGGTTGGTCAGCATCCCCGATTCCTCGCGCACCACCTCGCGCTGGTAATAATTCTGGATCGGGTAGTGGTTGCTGTTGAAGCGGAAGGCGCCGCGCACCGACTCGAACGGAGCGGCGCGCAGGGCCGTCCGCAGCTTGTCCTTGTCGGCCAGATCGCCGCCAACCGCCGCCACCGCGCCGCCGATCAAACGCGCCGAATCATAGCTCTGCGCCGCGTAATAGGACGGAATCCGCCCGAATTTGGCGCGGAAGCTGGCGACGAAGGCGCGGTTGGCGGCGTTGTCGAGGTCCGGCGACCATTGCAGCGGCCCTTTGATCCCCAACGCGGCGTCGCCGATCGCGGGCAGAATGTCTTGGTCAAAGCTGAAACCGGGGCCGGTCAGCGGGATTTGCCCCAGCAACCCGGCTTGGTCATACTGCTTCAGGAAATTGATGCCCATGCCGCCGGGGTAGAAGATGAACACGCCGTCCGGCTTGGCCGCCTTCACCTGAGCGATCTCCGCCGCGTAGTCGAGCTGGCCGAAGGGGGTGTAGACCTCCCCCGCCATCTCGCCCTTGAAGGCGCGCTTGAAGCCGGTGACGACGTCCTTGCCCGAGGGGTAGTTGGGGGCCAGCGCGTAAACGCGCTTGACGCCTTGGGCCTGGGCCGCCGCGCCCGCCGCCTCGCCGATGCTGTCCACCGGCCAGGAGACGTTGAAGAAATACGGGCTGCACTGCGCCCCCGCCAGCGCCGAGGTTCCGGCGTTCGGGCTGATGAGAAAGACGTTGCCCCCCGCCAGCGTCGGCATCATCGCCAAGGCCAGATTGGACCAGATGATGCCGGTCACAAACGGAACCCGCTCCTTCTCCGTCATCCGCGCGGCGAGCGAGACGGCGACGTCGGGCTTTTGCTGGTCGTCGGCCTCGATCACCTGGGTGTCGAGACCGCCCAGCTTGCCGCCCGCCTGCTCGACCGCCAGCGCGAAGCCGTCGCGGATGTCGGCGCCAATCACGGCGCCCGGACCCGACAGGGTGGTGATGAGGCCGATGCGCAGGGGTTCAGCGGCGAGCGCCGGAACGGCGGAGAGCGCCAGCGCGGCGGACAGCAGCGGGGCTTTGAGGCGGGCGCGGATCATGGTGGCGTCACTCAAATAGGGCGAATCGTCGAAGATGCCCTCTCCTGCATTTGCAGGAGAGGGGAAAGACAGGCTCACTTCATCGCGCAATCTTTGGCGTAGGCGTCGGCGTGGTCGGTGAAGACCGTGCCCGCCAGCTTGTTGGTCACGGCCCCGTCTGCGCCCTTGACCACCTCGCGCAGATAGATGTTCTGGATCGGGAATTGGTTGGTGTTCAGGCGGAAGGCGCCGCGCAAGCCGTCGAACTTCGCCACCTTCATCGCCGCGCGCAGCTTGTCCTTGTCCTTCAGGTCGCCGTTGACGCCCTTGACCGCCGCGTCGATCAGCAGCGCCGCGTCATAGCCCTGGGCGGCGTACATCGACGGCAGGCGGTTGAACTTCGCCTTGAAATCCGTGACGAATTTGGCGTTGGCCGGGGTCGCCAGATCGGGCGACCATTGCGCCGAATTCTTCGCCCCCAGCGCCGCGTCGCCGACCGCCGCCAGAATGTCCTGGTCAAAGGAGAAACCGGGGCCGAACAGCGGGGCCGCCGCCTTTAACCCGGCCTGCTCATACTGCTTGATGAAATTGATGCCCATGCCGCCGGGGTAGAAGGCGAACACGGCGTCGGGGGCCGCCGCCTTCACCTGCGCCAATTCGGCGGCATAATCGAGCTGACCGACCTGGGTGTAAACCTCGCCCGCGACCGCGCCCTTGTAATAGCGCTTGAAGCCCGCCAGCGAATCCTTGCCCGCCGGGTAGTTCGGGGCCAGCAGATAGACCTTCTTGAACCCGGCGTCCTGGACATGCTTGCCCATCGCCTCGTGGATCGTGTCGTTCTGGTAGGCAACGTTGAAGAAGTAAGGATTGCACTGCGCCCCGGCCAACTGCGACGGCCCGGCGTTGGGGCTGACGAACAGGGTTTGCCCGGCGGCCAGCGTCGGCATCATCGCCAGCGCCAGATTGGACCAGACGATGCCGGTGACGACATTCACCCGGTCACGCTCCACCATGCGGTTGGTCAAGCCGACGGCGACGTCGGGCTTTTGCTGGTCGTCGGCCTCGATGATCTGGGTGTCCTGCCCGCCCAGCTTGCCGCCCAAATGCTCGGTCGCCAGCGCGAAGCCGTCGCGGATGTCGATGCCAAGCCCCGCCCCGGGTCCCGACAGGGTGGTTATCATGCCGACCTTGAGCGGATCGGCCAGAACCGGCGCGGCGGCCAACAGAGCGAACGCGGACGTCGCGGCGAGAAGCGAGCGGGTCATGGGCAAGCGAATCATGGCCAAGCGAGTCATGGACGGTCCAGCCTTCCTGTTGGTTTTTTGGTCAGCGCCTAAAAACTCATGCGGCGCGGCTTTGCGAATCGGCGCTGTGTGATGTGGCGCTGTCTGATGAAGCGGGGGCGGCCCGGCGGGCGTCGGCCCAGGCGCGCGCGGTGGTCGGACGCCCGTCGGCGTCGATCAGACCACGGGCGAACAGCTCTTCGGCGTGGCGGATGAAGAAGGCGGCGGTGCTGGCCCGCTCCCAATGCTCCATCCAATTCTGCTCCAGGAAGGCGAGGATGCCGGGCTGGCCCAACTCAACCTCCCACAGCACGCCCAGCAGCGAGGTTTGCTGCTCCTCATGCATGCAGTCTTCAAAGCACAGGCGCTTGTCGGCGCGGGCTTCCTTGCGGGCGGTGGTTTCCGGGCCGGGGCCGAGGCCGTAATCAATCAGCGTCCGCCGTTCCGGCGCGGCGCACAGCCAGTGCGTCACCTCATGCACGATCACCGTCGCCTCGACGTCGGTGCGGATGACCTTGCCGTCCCACATGAAGGAGCGGCTGGGCGGCTCGTCCAGCGTCTCGACGCCGTGCGCGTGGGCCAGCTTCACCGCTTCGGCCCGATGTTCGGGGGTGTCGACCCCGCCGCCCGGTTCGTCCGCCGGGCGAACCGGCCAGGTGGCGGCGATGCGGCGGAAGGCGGCCAAGGCTTCGGCGTGGCCCTCCAGATGGGCCGCGAACGCCGCAAGCGCCGTCGGCATGTCGTCGGGAGCGATGGGGGAAAGGATCATGCCGCTTATGTGCCGAACGCCGTCGCGCGGCGCAAGGGGGAATGTCGCCCCAGACACTCCCCCATGCAGCCCCCGGCCAACCCTTATCCTTACGCCGCCCGCATGTCGGTGAGGAAGCGCGAGACGAAGCCGCGCAGATCCTCAGCCTCGTGATTCAGCCCGTCGGCGGCGGTCAGCACCTCGCGCGAGGCTTCGCCGGTCGAGCTGGCCGCTTCCGACACGCCCGCGATGTTGCCGGAGACCTCTTGCGTGCCGCGCGCCGCCTGCTGGATGTTGCGGCTGATGTCCCGCGTCGCCGTTCCCTGCTCCTCAACCGATGAGGCGATGGCGGCGGAGATGTGGTTGATCTCGTCGATCACCCGCCCGATGTCGGCGATGGCCGAGGCCGCCTCGCGGCTGACCTGCTGGATGCTGGCGATTTGGTTGCCGATGTCCTCGGTCGCTTTGGCGGTCTGGTTGGCGAGGTTCTTGACCTCGCTCGCCACCACGGCGAAGCCCTTCCCCGCCTCGCCCGCCCGCGCCGCCTCGATGGTCGCGTTCAGCGCCAACAGGTTGGTTTGGCTGGCGATGTCGTTGATGAGCTGCACCACCTCGCCGATGCGCTGGGCGGCGTCCACCAGACCGCGCACGGTGGCGTCGGTCTTTTGCGCGGTGGCGACCGCCTGCCCGGCGATCCGCGCGCTGTCGGCGACCTGACGACCGATTTCGGCGATGGAGGAGGAGAGTTCCTCCGTCGCGGCGGCCACCGTCTCGACGTTGCCGGTCGCCTCGTGCGAGGCGCTGGCGACGGCGTCGGCCTGCTTGGTGGTTTGTTCGGCGGTGGCCGACATGGTTTGCGCGGTCGCCTGCAACTGGGTCGCCGCCGCCGACACCCGGCCCAGCGCCGACAGGACCAGCCGGTCGAACTCCTGCGTCAGCCGGTCGATGCGCTCGCCACGCGCCCGGCGCGTTTCATGCTCGGCGTTCTGGGCGGCGGCCATGCGGTCGCTCTCGATCAAGCTGTCCTTGAAGATGGCCAGCGCCCTGGCCATGCCGCCGATCTCGTCGGCGCGCTCCAGGCCGGGAATCGCGACCGAACGGTCGCCCGCCGCCAGCCGGGTCATCCGGTCGGTCATCGCCACCACCGGACGCGACAGCCCGCGCCCGATCAGCGCCGCCGTCAGCAACCCAAGCGCCACCGCCGCCAGGGACGCCGCGATCATGATCTGGCGGGCGCCGGAAATGTAATCATCGGCGCTTTCGCCCAGCGCGCGCTGTTCGGCGACGCTGGCGATGGTCAATTGCTGGGCTTCCGCCGCGATGGCGGCGCCAACCGGCAACAGAACGTCGCGCACCAGACGGTCACGCCCGGTCGTCGCCTCCGCCATCCGGTTGAAGGTGGTGATGTAGACCCGCAGCATGGCGGTGTAGGACATGGCCAGTTTGCGGCGGTCAAAATCGGTGAGCCGCGCCATCATCGCTCCGCCCCGGCTTGACGCGTCGGTGAATTGCGAACGGGTCTGGGCGGCCAGTTGCGGCGTGCCGTCCACGCTGAACCGCCCGGCGGTGATGCGGGCGGCCAGCATGTGGCGCAGCGCCATGCCCGCCAAATAGGCGGCGTCGGCGTCCCCGGCGGCGCTGGCGCTGTCCATGATCGAATCCAAGGCGGATTCCAGACGTGGGCCGATTTCGGCCAGATCGGCGGATTCCTTGGCGCGCTGCTCCTGGAACGCCATCACCTTGGTGAAGGCGTCCTGATACTGGGCGATTTCCTCGGCCATGTGATCGACGGTGGCGAGCAAGGCCGGGTCGGTGAACAGGGCGCGGGCCTGGGCGATGGCGGCGGCGGCCTCCCCCGCCTGCTGGCTGACCGCTTGGCCGACCGTCGCATCCCCGTTCAGCAGAAAGGCGGTGGCCTTCAGCCGCATGTCGAGCATCAGCGCTTCGACGCGGCCAAGCGCGTTGGTCTGTTGACCCAGCCGCCCATAGGTCTGCACCGTTCCCCCCGTGTCCGACAGCGCCACCACGCCGATGCCGCCGATCAGCACCAGAAACACCAGGATCCCGGCGCTGGCCGCCGTGATTTTGGTCCCGACACTCAAACGATTGAACAGGCTCATGGCGAGAGACCTCCGTCGGCGCAGACGCGATACAGTTGCCGCATGAAACAAGGCAGCCTCTGTTCACCATTTCATGAAGCGTGCCACACACCGGCGTATGGTCGTCCTGCCGCGACGCAGCATGATTGACGTAAGGGAAACCGCCATGTTCCCCAGGGTGGAATAAAGCGCTATCAGGGGTGTTGGTGGATGCGGGATGACTGGTTCTGCCCAGGCGCGCGGCAACAGTCCATTTTTTGGGCATTCGCGCCATTGAGAGGGCGTTTTGAAGATTCCTATGGATCGTGATATATGCCAAAGGGCGCAGCGGCCAGCCGGGGCCGCCGTCCGCATCGCTTCGTTCCGGCACTCGACGCACTGACACGACGGCTGGCCATGCCCCTTTCCGACGCGCCCGTTCCGGTCGCACCGACCGCCCACGGCGACACGGCCCGCCGCCTGGACCGACCGAGTCACCCTCGGCTGTCGGTGGTGATTCCCTTTTACAACGAAGGCCCCAACATCGCCGCCCTGTTCGCCCGGCTGACCCCGGCGCTGGACGGGCTTGGCGTGGCGTGGGAGGTGGTGTGCGTCAACGACGGCAGCCGCGACGACACGCTCGACCGGCTGCTCGACGCGCACGACCGCGATTCCAGGATCAAGGTGGTCGATCTGTCGCGCAATTTCGGCAAGGAGCTGGCGCTGTCCGCCGGGCTGTCGCACACGACCGGCGACGCCGTGGTGCCGATGGACGCCGATCTTCAGCACCCGCCCGAACTGCTGCCCGCCTTTTTGGAAAAATGGCGCGCGGGCTACGACGTCGTCGTCGCCGTCCGCCACGCGCGGGTCGGGCAAAGCCTGAAGCACCGGATGTTCGCCCGGATGTTCTATTGGGTCTTCGACCATCTGTCGGAAATCAAACTGCCGCGCGAGGTCGGCGATTTCCGCCTGATGGACCGCAAGGTGGTGGACGTCATCAACCGGATGCCGGAGCGCACGCGCTTCATGAAGGGCATCTTCGCCTGGGTCGGCTTCCGTCAGGCGGCGATCCCCTATCACCAGGGGGAACGCGCCGGGGGCGACACCAAATGGGGCTTCCTGAAGCTGCTGCGCCTGTCCTTCGACGGGCTGACCGCCTTTTCCACCTTTCCGCTGCGGGTGTGGAGCGTGGTCGGCATGGCGGTGTCGGGCGTCGCCTTCCTCTACATCCTGATCCGCCTGATCCGCACCCTGTTCCACGGCATCGACGTGCCGGGCTATGAATCGCTGCTGGTCGCCGTGCTGTTTCTGGGCGGTTTGCAGCTCATCACGCTGGGCATCATCGGCGACTATCTGGGCCGCGTCTTCGCCGAGGTGAAGGGCCGCCCGCTCTACATCGTCCGCTCCGCCCATGGCTTTGTCGGCGAGGATGGCGAGGACGGCGACGCGCCAAGGTCGGCGTCGAACCGCCGAGGAACACGGCGATGAATTACCATGTGCGGCTGCGCGCCCCGCTGCCGGACTCCGCCGCGCCGCTGTCGGTCGGTCCCGCGCGCCGCGACGGCGCGCTGTGGGACGATCTGACCCGCGCGCTGCTGCTCGGGCTGCTGGTTCTGTCGGCCTTGACCTTCCTCTCCTATGGCATCAGCACGGACGAGGAAGTCCAGCACATCTACGGCAAGAAGCTGCTGTCTTATTACATGAGCGGCTTCCAGGACCGTTCCGCCTTCCATTTCAAGGATCTCTACCTCTATGGCGGGCTGTTCGACTTGGTGACGGCGGTGCTGGTCCCGATCTCGCCCTTTGAAGAGTATGAAACCCGGCATCTGCTGTGCGCGCTGGTCGGCGTGCTGGGCATCGCCGGGACCTGGCGTTACACCCGCCTGCTCGCCGGGCCGCGCGCCGGTTTCATCGCGGCGGCGCTGCTGGGGTTGAGCGGCGTCTATTACGGCGCGATGTTCAACAACACCAAGGACGTGCCGTTCGCGGCGGGCATGGTGTGGACGCTGTATTTCGCCACCCGCATCCTGATCCAGCTTCCCAAACCCAGCCGCAGCGCGGTGTTGAAGTTCGGGCTGGTTCTGGGGCTGACGTTGTCCATCCGGGTCGGCGCGGTGCTGGCGGGCTTCTATCTGGCCGTCGCCATGCTGCTGCATTTCGCCCTGGTCGCCCGGCAAGAGGGGCTGCGCTGGGTTCTGCACGACGCCCGGCTGGCCTTTATCGCGCTGCTGCCCGCAATTCCCGTCGCCTACGCCATCATGGCCTTTTTCTGGCCCTGGGCGGTGCAAAAGCCGCTCAACCCGCTGGAGGCGCTGCGCGTCGTCTCCCACTTCCCCATCGACATCCAGACGCTGTTCATGGGCCAGATGGTCCATTCCAACGACCCGCCGATGCTCTATCTGCCGGTCTATCTGGCGGTGAAGCTGCCCGAAGCCGTGCTGCTCGGCGTGGCGGCGGCGCTGCTGCTGGCGGTGGTCTGGCTGCTGCGCGGCGGTTTGCGGCGGACGGGGGCCTTCACGGCGGTGCGTTATTTGCCGCTGGCGTTGTCGGCCTTCCTGCCAATTCTGCTGTTCATGCTGCTGCGCCCATCGGTCTACAACGGCATCCGCCATTTCCTGTTTCTGGTGCCGCCGCTGGTGGTGATGGCGGCCATCGCCGCCGACCGGCTGTGGAGCGTTTCCGAACGCGGCGGGCGCGCCTTCGGCCAGTGGTTCGCCTCGGCGATGACCGTCATCGCGGTGGTCTACGCTTGGCAACTCGGCACCATGCACCCCAACCAATATGTCTATTACAACCAATTCATCGGCGGCGTGCGCGGCGCCGACGGCCAGTATGAGTTGGATTACTGGGGCAACTCGCTGCACGAGGCCCTGCAAGAGTTGATCGCGTTCGTCGAGCGCGAAAATGACGGCCAAGCGCCGCCGCGCCAATACACGCTGACCGTCTGCGGCAACACGCTGGCGGTGCGGTTTGAATTGCCCCCCTGGCTGAAGCTGGTCAACGGGATCGAGCCGGATTGGCGCAAGGCCGATTTCTTCCTGGCTTTCACCCAGGTCAAGCGCTGCCCGACCTTGCTCGACGGCCACCCGATTTTTGAAATCGCGGCGGACGACGTGCCGCTGTCCATCGTCAAAGACCGCCGCCCGCCACCGGCTGAGATCCCGACGGAATAGCCTTCGGCCAGCCTGCGGAGGTTCCGCCACGCGGCCCCCTCCCCGACCCTCCCCCGCTGTCGCGGGAGAGGGAGAGGGAGAACGGAGTCTTGGCGAGCGGCGGAATTCCCTCTCCCGCCACAGGCGGGGGAGGGCTAGGGAGGGGGCAAAGCGGGCCGAAATCTTTTTGGCGTTGGTTGCGCCGCCGACTCAGTGCAGCCGGGGCGGCGGGGCGTCGTCGTCGGGCCGCTCCACCTCGGCGCGCGGCTGGGCCATCGGGCCGGATTGGTGGTGGGTCAGCCGCCACGCGCCATCCTCGCGCACGAACAGGTTGGTCGCCGCCAGCACCGCGTTGCCCAAAATCTCCTCGCACAGCACCAAGGCGGAATCGCCATAGAGCATCACCCGCTCGTGGCGCGGGCGGACGATGACGCCGCTGGGCGCGCGCAGCACGTCCTGCCAACTGGCCAGCACCGCCTCGCGCCCGACCAGCGCGCCCCAACCCGGATGCATGCAGGACACTGGCAACCGCTCCGCCCACAAGGCCGCCATCGCGGCGACGTCGCGGTTGGAAAAGGCCCGGTAAAAGGCTTGGTTAAGAGCCAGCAGGGTGTCGCGGTCGGTCATCGGGAACTCAAAAGTCATGCGGGAGAGCGCCGCAAACGGGCGTCATGCCGCCGCTTGTAGAGCGGTCCGGCGGGCAGAGGAACAGGAATCGGCGACTCGGTTCCATTCCTGCCAAACTCGCTTCTCTTCGATAAGGTTTTCTAATTCGAGAGCCAAGAATTCCGCGTTTGTCAGACGCCCGCCGCCGCCGGAGGATGCGCGCGCCGCCCGGCAACTCCCCGTCTCCGAAAGGGCAACGACCATGCGCAGCCTGAGCTTCATCACCGCCGACGTCTTCACCGACCGGATCTTTGGCGGCAACCCGCTCGCGGTGTTTCCCGACGGGCGCGGTCTGGACGATTCCACCATGCAGCGCATCGCCCGCGAGCTGAATCTCAGCGAAACGGTCTTCGTCCTGCCCCCGGAAACGGCGCAGGAAACCCGCCGTCTGCGGATTTTCACGCCCGCGATGGAGTTGCCCTTCGCCGGACACCCGACCGTCGGAACCGCCATCATCCTCGCCGAAACCGGGGAGTTGGAGGGAAGCGGCCCGTGGGACATTGTGTTCGGGGAAAAGGTTGGGCCGATTCCAGTGCGGATCACCGCCGCCCCTGACGCCGCCCCCGACGCCGCGACGACCAGCGCACCGATGACCGCCACCCTGTCGAGCGCCCGTCTTCCCACCGCCATCGACGGCGTCCGCGATCCGGCGATTCTCGCCGCGCTGCTTGGTCTGCCGGTGACGGCCCTCGCCCAAGCCGACCTGCCGCCCGCCGCGTACAGCGCCGGGGTGCCCTTCACCATCATTCCGCTGGCCTCGCGCGCCGCGCTGTCGGCCATCGCCTTCGACGTCGGGGTGTGGCGCGACCATCTGGCCGACAGCTTGGCCCCGCACATCTACGCCATCGCGTTGGAGGATTCGGCGCACGGTCGCCACGTCAGCGCCCGGATGTTCGCCCCGGCCATGGGAATCGCCGAGGATCCGGCGACCGGGGCCGCCGCCACCGCGCTCGCCGGGTATCTGTTCGACCAGCAACGCCCTGCCGCCGACCGCACCGTCTGGGAGATTTCCCAAGGCGACGACATGGGCCGCCCCAGCACCATCCTGCTGACGGCGGACCGTGCGGCGAATGGCCTGTCGGCGGTTCATGTTGGCGGACGTGCGGTGATCGTCAGCCGGGGAAGCTTCAACCTTCCCTCTTGATCCAATCCGACGCTTTTGCGCCGCGCGCGCGTTCCATTCCCCCAAACGGAACCCGCGCGCGGACGCCAAATCAAGCGGTCAACCGATCAAGCGGTGACGTTGACGCCCGCCGTCTTGGCCGTGTTGGTTGAGGCGGCGGCGGCGGTTGCGGCGGTCGCCGCGCTCTTGCCGTCGGTCAGGCCTTCGACCGGAACCGACATGTCGAGGTTCAGGTGGGTGACGCCGTTCTTGCTGGTGGTCGGCTTCAACACCGCCAACCCCTTCAGCCCGTCGCCGCCGGCCTTCGCCGCCATGCCGTTCAGCTTGCCCAGAATGTCCTTGATCTCATCCTGGCTGAAGCCTTCGGCGCGGACGATCATGCCGGTGGATTTGCCGGTGGCCGTGGTGGTGGTCGATTGCACGCCGACCGATCCATTCCCGCCGCGCTCCAGCGTGCCTTGCATCCGCTGTTCGTCCTTGCGGAAATCCAACGTGGATTTGGCGAAGGAGATTTGAACCTTGCGGTCGCCGTCCTGGATGGTCAGCTCAATGCCGTGCGACTCGATGGACCATTGCGAGCGGGCCGCCGTCATGTCGACGGCCATCTTGCTGAAATCCATGTCGGCCAACTTGCCCTTCATCGCGTCGCCGAAGCCAGCCGTGGCGTCGTCGATGCGGTTCTGCGGCACGCCCAAGGAACCGAGCACGTCGCCCAACCCTTGCGCCATCGTGTCGATGGCCTTGCCGAACACGTCCGACAGGCTTTTGCCATGGTCCAGCGCGCTTTGCATCAGCCCCTGCGCCTGCTTGGCGCGGTCCAAGCCGCCGCCGGACGCGCCGACGCCGCTGGACGGCGCGCCAGCCGCCGCCTTCTTCGCGCCCTGGCCGGACAGGCTGTCCAGCAGCGATTCCATCGATTGGCTGATGGTGTAGGCCGGACTGCCGGAGGACGTCTTGGCGTCCGCCGTCGCGGGGGCCGCGCCCTTGCTCTCCGCGCTTTTCGCGTCGGCGCTCTTGGCGTCCGCCGCCTTTTTGGTTGTGTTGGCGTTGGCCGTCAGCACGGTCGGAGCGCCGCTTGGTCCAGTCAGCTCTGCGTAATACATGGGATGCCCCCGCATCGATTCGTTTCCCGCATCCACCAAAATGCAACCAGCATCCTTTACTATACGTTAATTTCTGAAAAGATCGGCACGCTATGGTGGAAATCGCTTCATGCCCGAAGTATTCAGCTCCGCTGCCTGCGACGAGGCGCGGCTTTCCCCCCAAAGACGCCGCTGATAGGCTTGAGACACAACAAACCGTTCAACACGGGACATCCCGCCATGACCGACCGTCTGTCCATCGCGCTGGCTCAGATGAACCCCACCGTCGGCGCCGTCACCGCGAATCGTGACCGCATCCGCGCCGCCCGGGCCGAGGCCGCCGCGCGCGGCGCCGACCTGCTGGTCTGCCCGGAACTGGCGCTGTCCGGCTGCCCACCCCAGGATTTGCTGCGGACCTCCGCCTTTCTGACTCAGGTGGACCAGGCCCTGCGCGATCTGGCGGCGGACACCGCCGATGGCGGCCCGGCCCTGCTGGTCGGCGCGCCGTGGCGCGAGCAGGGGCAACTGACCAACGCCGCGCTGCTGCTCGACCAAGGGGCCATCGCCGCCGTTCGCCTGCGGGTCTTCGCCCCCGATCATGACGACCTCGACGAGTCCCGCCTGTTCACGGCGGGGCCACTACCGGGGCCGGTCAATCTGCGCGGGGTCCGGCTTGGCCTGCTCCTTGGTCAGGATTTGCGCAACCCAGAGGTGAGCGAGACCTTGAGCGAAAGCGGGGCCGAGATTCTGGTCGCGCTGAACGCCAGCCCCTTCGCCATCGACGCGGCGGACGAGCGGCAGCAAGCCGCCATCGCGCGGGTGATCGAATCCGGCCTGCCGCTGCTGCACGTCAATCTGGTGGGCGGACAGGACTCTTGGGTGTTCGACGGAGCCAGCTTCGCCCTGGAGGCCGATGGCCAACTGGCCGCCCACGCTCCCTCCTTCGCCGAGCATCTGCTGCTGACCCGCTGGGAACGCGGCGCCAACGACGGTTGGTTCTGCCACGAGGCGGAAACCCTGCCCCCGCTCGACGGGCTGGCGGCGGTGTATGGAGCGCTGGTTCTGGGCTTGCGCGACCATGTGAACAAGGGCCACGCCCCCGGCGCGCTGATCGATCTGGCGGGCGACGCCGCGTCGGCCCTGGTCGCCGCCATCGCCGTGGACGCTCTGGGGGCCGACCGGGTCCACGCGGTGACGACGCCAGCGCCCGACAGCGCCCCGGAAGAACTGGCGGACGCGGCGGAAATCGCCGCCCTGTTGGGCTGCCGTTTCGACACGCTGCCCATCCAACCCATCACCCGCGCCTTTGACAGCCTTCTTGCCCCGGTGTTCAGCGGGCGCGACGCCGAGGACGCCACGGACACTCTGCACGCCCGCACGCGCGGCGTCACCGTTGCCTCCTTGGCCGAAACAATCGGCGCCGTGGCGCTCTCCACCCTCACCAAAACGGATCGGTTGATCGGCGGCCCCGCCCTGGTGAAGGGTCTGTTCGGCGGTTACGCGGTCCTGGCCGACGCGCCGCAAAGCATGGCGCTGGCCTTGGCGCGCTGGCGCAACGCCCACAGCCCAGCGGACGGGCGCGGTCCCGCCGGGCTGGTGGTTCCAGAACGGGTGTTGGCGCGCAGCGACGCCACGCCGACAACGCCGGGCGTCAACGACCGCGACCGCTTGCCGCCCGCCGACGCGCTGGACGCTCTTCTGGAGCGTTTGACCGGCGAAAAGCCAAGCGCGGGCGCCGACAGCGTCCCTTCGTTGGGCCAGGACGCCGACATGGTCAACCGGGTGTGGCGTTTGATGCAGGCGACCGAGGCGACGCGCCGCCAATCCCCGCCCGGTCCCCGGATCACCCGGCGAACGGCGGGGCATGACTCACGCTTCCCACTCCACAACGGCGTCACCACCATCGCCTAGCGGGCAAGATGAGCGAAGCGCAAGACGACAGGCGGGGACTGTAGCCCCGCCCGTCGGCGGCGGATCAATCCAACGTCAGACGGACGATGGTGGCGATCATGCCAAAGGCCCACAGAACGGCGGGCAGGACGATCCAGGTCGGATGAAACAGGATCGCCAGCGGCATAATCAGAATCAGGATCATCGCCGGGAAAACCAGAAAGGGCGAATTTCCCCAGTTGCTCAACAACCCGGCGGGGTTTTCGTCCGCCTCAAGATAAGCGTCGGCACAGACAGCTTGGTCCGTCATCTCATTCACCCAAATAAATTACGGTTATTCCCCGGTCCTGTCTTCTGACAGAACATTCCCTGTTCCCGCAATGCAGCAGGACGGGCGTTTTTACGCCAGAGTGCTTGAGATGACCAGTCTTGACTGGCGCTGATCTTGTCAGCGTCCGTTGCATGGCCCGTTTGGAAGGACGCCGACGGAGATAGGCTTCCCCGTCGGCGGGTTCGCTCAATCCATCAGCGCGATCAACGCCTTGACCGTGTTCTCCGCCCCTTCGGCGATCTGCGCCAAGCTGGAATCGAGCATGTAGCAGGGGGAGGTCGCGATTTTCAGCCGTTGATCCACCACCACCTCGCCCGCCACGGTGACTCGGTGCTTGGCCCCCAAGGCTTCCAGCGCGGCGGCGGTGTCGGCCTCGTCGCCGATGGTCAGTTCGACGCCCTCCCCGCCCAACAGCGCGGCCAGAATGGCCGGGGCGATGCACAGGGCGCCAATCGGCTTGCCCGCCGCCCGCATCGCCGCGACCGCCGCCGCGACGTCGGGGTTGACGGAGCAATCCGCGCCCTTGAAGGCGAAATCGCACAGGTTTTTCGCCGCGCCGAAGCCGCCGGGGAAAATCAGCGCGTCCACCGCCCCGGCGTCAAAGGCGCTGAGCGGCTGGATCTTGCCGCGCGCGATGCGGGCGGCCTCGACCAGCACGTTGCGGGTCTCCGCCATCTCCGCGCCGGTCAGATGGTTGACCACATGGGCCTGCGGCATGTCGGGGGCGAAGCACAGCGCCTCCGCCCCGGCCTTGCTGATCGCCAGCAGGGTGCAGACCGCCTCGTGAATTTCGGCGCCGTCATAAACGCCGCAACCGGCAAGCACGACGCCGATCCGCGCAATTTTGTCCGTCATTGGCTGGTTCCTTCGATGGTTCCGATGGGCAGGGATGGCCACAGGCTAACCGATGGCCACCCGCGCCGCAGCACGCCGCAAACGCCAAAAGGCGGGAAATCGGATCGCCCGGCAACGCCGCGTGTGATAGCCTTCACAAACTCAATTTACACGGGATCGCCGACCATGCTCCACCCCCGGATTTCGCCGACCTGGATCCTGCTGTCCGCCACCGCTTTGGCGCTGGCCGGTTGCGCCACCGCCCCGGAAAAAGCGGCCTCGACCCCGCCGTCGGACACCGCGCTCTACGTCGCGGCGGTGGAGCGGTCGGCGGTGTATGAGGAGGCGAACGTCCGCCCGCTGCGTCCGCTGGCCTACCCGATGACCGCCCTGACCCTGACCAACAACCCGTCCTGGGCCGTCGGGCAAGAGGGCAAGACCGTCACCCTGACCAACAGCTATGGCACCTGGGTGACGGTGGAGCCGGAGGTCAAGGAGATCTGCAAGGGCTACCAGCGGAGCAAGGTGATCCAGAAGCTCCATTACCTGTTGGGCCTGCAACCGGCGGCCCCGTCCGACAGCAACGCCAAATTCGTCCGCGTCAGCATCGCCCCGCAAAAGGTCGGCCCGACCGGCGCCGGCGTCTTCCGCCCCTGCCCCGATCCCGACCCGACCAAGACCGCCTGCGCCAACACCATCAACGGCCCGCAAGCCTTCGTGTCCTGGTTCGCCAACCAGCAGGTCTTCTCCTACCGCAAGGGGCCGGATTTGAAGCAGACCGGCTATCCCTGGACCCGACTCGGCTACACCTACAACTGGGATCCGCAGGCAAGCGACATTCGCGGCGCGCAGGAATACATCGTGCCGGGCGGAACCCAGGTGAAAGTGATCGAGATCGTCTCGCCCGAGGAGTATTGCGCCCGCTGAGCGGCCTCAGCCCAAGCTCTGCGGCAGGGTCAGACGGAAACGGGTTCCCCGCCCCGGTTCCGTCTCCACCGCGATCCGTCCGTTCAGCGTGCGCGCCAACGCGTTGTGAACGAAATGCAGACCGATGCCGGAGCCGACCCGCCGGTCGGTGGTGAAGAACGGATCGAAGATGCGCGGCAAAATGTCAGGCGCGATGCCGCAGCCGTCGTCGGCGACCTCGATCACGATCCGGTCATCCTCGGCGCGGGCGGACAGCCGCACCTCGCCGACCGCTCCATCGGGAAAGGCGTGGGTGGCGGCGTTGCGCAGCAGGGCGGCCAGAACCTCGGCCAGCAGCGCCGGGTAACTGTCGATCATCAAGCCATCCACGCCGTCCACGGTGACGGAATGGTTCGGCGCGCGCGTGGAGAGCAGGGCCGTTTCGACCACCGCCAACAGGGGCAAAGCCACGCGATCCCGCTCCACAGGTTCAGCCGCGACCATCTTGAAGTTGCTGACAAGGCTCGCCGCCCGATTGCACCCTTCCACAAGATGCCCGGTCGTTTCCCGCATGCTGGTCAAATACTCGCGCAACGTCTGGGCGCGCAGCTTTCCGTCGCTCAGAACCGCTTCCATCGCCGCCGTCTGATCGACCAGAAAACTTGCGGCGACCAGGGAATTCCCAATCGGCGTGTTCATCTCATGCGCCATGCCCGACACCAACGCGCCCAGCGCCGCCAGCTTTTCCGCCTGAATCAGGCTTTCCTGCGCCGCCTTCAGCTCGCGCAGCGCGTCTTCGGCCCGGTCACGCTCGACGCGCAGCGCCTCGTTGGCCCGCCGCCGCTCCTCCTCCTCTTCGTTCAGACGGTGGAGCAGGCGGTTGTAGGCGGCCATGATGGCGCCGATCTCGTCCCGCGTCGTCACCGGCACCGGCTGGCGCAGCGTCGGATCCTCAGCCTGGCGGATGGCGCGGACAAAACGCCCGATGGGCCGACCAATCGCGACCGTGTGCGCCACGGCGGCCCCAACGGACAGGGCCACAATCAACGCCGCCACCAGAATGGCGTCCGACACAAGGCGTTCCCGCACGGTCCGTCGGATCTGGATGTCGTTGTAGGTGATCGCCAACCGCCCGATGTAAGCGGCGTCCCCCGCCACGGGCGACAGGATCGGCACGGCGATCGTCCAACTCCCCGCCGCCTCAACCGGCTTGCTTCCCTGCACAAGAGGAGTCTCGAAATTGTCGGTGACGCGAACCGCGTTGATGTTCGGGTTCACAAGGATCGCGTCAACAATGTTCTGGACGTTATTCTTGGTGTAATTCCAAAGCGGCAAGGCCAACGCTGGCCCTTCGGTCGCCGCCACGTTCATCATTTCCTGCCCAAGCTGACGCTCAAGGTCCTTGGCGTTGAGGTAGGTGGACAGGCTTGACGCCGCCAAAGAACACAGAATGACGACTGGGACGACCAGGATCAGAAACTTGTTCAGCAGGCTGTGCATGGTCAGTTGCATCGTCCCGCCTTTCCGTCAATCACGTCCCAATGACCGCCGCCCTTGCCCCTCGCTTGACAGGACAAAAGGTTCGCGTGTGAATAGCGTCGGTCTTATCATGGAACGCCTGTGCGGGAACGGTCCAAAAATCTGTGAACGGGTGGGTTCCGCCCGATGGGGGAACAGTTGATGCGCCGCTGGATGATGATGGCCTTGCTGACGCTGCTCGCCGGTGAGGCCAACGCGTCCTGCGCCTTGACCGTCGCTTGGGAGGCTTATGGCAAATACACCAATCGGAACGCCGACGGGACGCTCTACGGCATCGACGTTGATCTGATGCGCGAACTGGGGCGACGAACCGGCTGCGCCGTCGCCTTTCGCGAGATGCCGTTCAAGCGCGTGTTGGTCGAGTTGCCGAACGGGACCATCGACGTGTCAACCAGCGTCAATCGTACCCCGGAGCGTGAGGCCTACGCCCATTTTTCTGCCCCTTACTACCAACAATCCGTGGCGCTCTTCGTCAAGGCGGACAGCCTTGGCCGGTATCGGTTGAAGAAGCTGGCCGACGCCGAAGCGGAGAAATTCCGCATTGGCGTGGTCGGCGGCTATTATTACGGCGAGGAGTTCGAGGCGCTGCGTCGGCAGCCGAGTTTCGGCGCCATGGTGGAGGAGGCGTCGGACCACGCCGCCAACCTTCGCAAACTTATGGAAGGGCGCGTTCAAGGGGTGCTGAGCGACGGCGCCGAAGTGATCCTGGACGAGTCGCGAAAGGCTGGGTATGACGGGTTGGTCGTCGCCTATCCGATCAACCTGCCCAAGCCGGGCGTTCATCTCATGTTCAGCCGAAAATCAGTGCCCGCCGACGTGGTGGCGCGGATCGACGAGGCCCTGGCCGCGATGCGGGACGACGGAAGCCTGCTGGCGATCATGAACCGCTACGGGTCATGACCCGAACGCGTCGGTCGATTTGGCCCCGACCTGCTTGGCCCCGACCTGTTTGGCTGAAAGGCGTCCGGCGCGGCTGGGTTGTCTGGTCATCCCTTGTGATCGCCACGGTCGCGCTCGCCATCGGAGCCATCGTCCTGTTCCGCCCGGCGGACAGGACGCAAAGCGATCCGATCCTCGACCGCGTCGGCCAGCGCGGGCGGCTGGTGGTGGCCGTCGACGCCAATTATCCACCGCTGTCCTCCACCAACGCGGAGGGAACGCTGATCGGTTTCGACGTCGATGTGGGGCGGTTGATCGCCGAACGCATGGGCGTGAGCGTGGTCTATGAAACGCCGGATTGGTCCGCCGTGCTGTCCGGCCGCTGGCAAGGCCGCTGGGATCTGTCCGTCGGGTCGATCACGCCGACGGAGGAGCGCCAGCGGGTTCTGAATTTTCCCGCGATCTATTACAGCGTTCCCGCCGCCCTGGTCGTTCACGCCGCCAATCGGTCCATCCGCAGCGCCGCCGACGCGGCGGGCAAGAGACTTGGCGTGCCGCAATTCTCCACCTACGACAGCTATCTGACCCAAACCTTGTCGATCAGCGTCCCCGGCACCCCGGCCTTCACCTACCAACTCCGCGACGCCCACATCACGCGTTTCCCGGACGAGGCCAACACGCTGAACGCCTTGGCGGAAGGCGACGGCGCGCGAATCGACGCCGCGCTGATGGCCCTGCCGCCCGCCATGGCCGCCATCCGCAACGGCCTGCCGCTGCGCGTCGCCGCGCAGCCGGTGTTCATCGAACCGCTGGCCGTCGCCGTTGAAAAAGGCTCCCCCGCCTTCGCGCGCCGCGTCGCTCAAGCCGTGGAAAGCCTGCGCGCCGACGGAACCCTGTCCCGCCTGTCCATCCAGTGGTTCGGCGCCGACTTCAGCCGATAGGGCTGGCGAGTTGGCGTGACGGGGCGGCGGCATTGCGACGCCATCGCTTTCAGAGAGCGGCGCGGCGTGCTAGGACAGGACCGATTCCTTCTTCTTTGCCAGCGAGTCGAACCGTCCCATGTCCACCGCCGTCCGTTTCGCCCCCAGCCCGACCGGCCGCATCCATGTCGGCAATGTGCGCTTGGCGCTCGTCAACTGGCTGTTCGCGCGCAAGACCGGCGGCGATTTCCTGTTCCGGCTGGACGACACCGACGAAGAACGCTCGACCCAGGAGTTCGCCGACGGCATCGCCCGCGATCTGACCTGGCTGGGGCTGACCTGGGACCGTTTCGCCCGCGAAAGCGACCGCTACCCGCGCTATGACGAGGCCGCCGCCGCCCTGAAGGTCAGCGGGCGGCTCTACCCCTGCTATGAGACGCCCGAACAGCTCAGCCTGAAGCGCGCCAGTCTGGTCTCGCAGGGCCGCCCGCCGATCTATGACCGCGCCGCCCTGCGCCTGACCGACGAGGACCGCGCCCGGTTGGAAGCCGAGGGGCGCAAGCCCCATTGGCGCTTCAAGCTGACGCCGACGCCCATCGAATGGACCGATCTGGTGCGCGGCCCGGTGCATTTTGAAGGCGCGGTGCTGAGCGACCCGGTGCTGATCCGCGAGGATGGCCGCCCGCTTTACACCCTGACCAGCGTGGTGGACGACGTCGATTTCGCCATCACCCACATCATCCGGGGCGAGGACCACGTCGCCAACACCGCCGTGCAGATCCAGATTTTCGAAGCGATGGGCGCCGCCGCCCCGATCTTCGCCCATCTGCCGCTGTTGACCGACGCCGGTGGGCAGGGCCTGTCCAAGCGTCTGGGCAGCCTGTCGGTCGGCAGCCTGCGCGACGATGACGGGATCGAGCCGATGGCCCTGAACAGCCTGCTGGCCAAGCTCGGCACCTCCGATCCCATCGAAGCCCGGCTGACTCTGGACGAGTTGGTCGCCGAATTTGATCTGGGCAAGATCGCGCGCGGCACGCCGAAATTCGACGCGGAAGAGCTGAACCGCCTGAACGCCCGCATCCTGCATCTGACCCCGTTCGAGCGGGTGGCCGACCGTCTGGCCGCGCTGGGTTTCGTCGGCGTGGACGCCGCCTTTTGGGACGCGGTGCGCCCGAACCTGACCCGGTTGGAGGACGCCCGCGACTGGTGGGCCGTCACCCACGCCCCGGTCGAACCGCAGATCGACGACGCGGAGTTCCTGCGGCACGCCGCCGCAGTCCTGCCCGAAGAGCCGTGGGATTTGACGAGCTGGGGCGCCTGGACCAACGCGGTGAAGGGGGCGACGGGCCGCAAGGGCAAGGATCTGTTTCTGCCGCTGCGCCGCGCCCTGACGGGCCGCGACCATGGACCGGAATTGAAGAATCTGCTACCTTTGATCGGTCGCGCGCGCGCCCTGCGCCGCCTGAACGGCGAGACCGCCTGATCCATTTTCCCCCGCCTTTTGACCAAAACAGGAGCGCAAGACCGTGCCGTTGGACCTCTACAACACGCTGACTCGCCGTAAGGAGCGCTTCGAGCCGCTTCGCCCGGATCATGTCGGCCTGTATGTCTGTGGTCCCACGGTGTACGACACCGCCCACATCGGCAACGCCCGCCCGGTGGTGGTCTTTGACCTGTTGTTCCGGCTGTTGACCCGGCTTTACCCGTCCGTCACCTACGTCCGCAACATCACCGACGTGGACGACAAGATCATCGACCGCTCACGCGACAGCGGCGAGCCGATCGAGGCGCTGACCCAGCGGACGACCGACCTGTTCCACGCCGACATGGGCGCGTTGAACGCGTTGCGCCCGACCATCGAGCCGCGCGCCACCCACCACATCACCCACATGATCGCGCTGATCGCCACCTTGATCGAGCGCGGCAACGCTTACGCCGCTGAAGGCCATGTGCTGTTCTCGGTGCCGTCGATGCCAAGTTACGGGCAATTGTCGCGCCGCTCGCTCGACGACATGATCGCCGGGGCGCGGGTCGAGGTGGCTCCTTACAAGCGCGACGCGGCGGATTTCGTCCTGTGGAAGCCCAGCGCCGACGATCAACCCGGTTGGGACAGCCCATGGGGCCGGGGCCGTCCGGGCTGGCACATCGAATGCTCGGCCATGGCCAAGGAGCATCTGGGCGTCACCTTCGACATTCATGGCGGCGGGCTGGACCTGATTTTCCCGCATCATGAGAACGAAATCGCGCAGAGCCGTTGCGCCCACGGATCCGACCATCTCGCCCGTTATTGGGTCCACAACGGCTTCGTCACCGTCGAAGGCGAGAAGATGTCGAAGTCGCTCGGCAACTTCTTCACCGTCCATGACCTGCTCGACGAATTCCCCGGCGAAGCCATCCGTCTGACCCTGATGTCGGCGCATTACCGCCAGCCGCTGGACTTCACCCGCGACGGCATCCGCCAAGCCAAGGGAACGCTCGACCGCTGGTATCAGGCGCTGCGCGGCGATCCGGTTCCGCTGGCGGCGGACCTGCCGTTCGATGTTTTGGCGGCCTTGGAAGACGACCTCAACACGCCGCTGGCCATCGCCCATCTGCACGAGCTGGCCACCGCCGTGAACAAGGGGGCGACCGACGCGGACAAGGCGGCGGCCAAGGGCGCGTTGCTGGCGGCGGGCGCGCAGTTGGGCCTGTTGCAGCAGGATCCCGAGTCCTGGTTCCGCTGGGCGCCGACCGGCGGCGCGCAGGGCTTGAGCGACGCGGCGGTCGATCAACTCATCGCCGACCGCAAGGCGGCCCGCGCCGCCAAGAACTTCGCCGAGGCCGACCGCATCCGCAAAGAGCTGTCCGATCACGGGATCATCCTGGAAGACGGCCCGCAAGGGACAAGCTGGAAGCGGGCGTGAGCGTTCGCCGCAACCTTCTCGCGATGTTTGGCTGAACAAGCCCCCTTGACCGGATCGGTGGATGGGGCAATATCGGGATGGACGCGCCGGGGCTGATCTCCCCAGCGCGCCCGCCCGATCAGCGGTTCAGGTAATCAAGGAATGCCTTGACCACCTGCAACAGCAGGATCAGGAGAGCGAGGATCTGATTCATCCTCAACACCTCCGGGTTAGCGGCGGCGGTGGCGGCCCATCCGCCACCGCGTCCGCGCCGCCAATCCAGCAGATCTTACGGTTGCGCGCAAGGCGCGTTCAGTTGTGTACAAGGCGCGTTGATCGCGCGACGTTAGCGAAGCCAGGGCGAGCTTCGCCACAACGACCGCAACGCGTCGTCCAACCGCGCCAATTCGGCGGCGAACTCCTCCGACGACAACAGACGCAGGGGCTGAAGGCTGTCTTTCGCGTCAGCCTTGGCGCGGAAATCGCGGTCCTCCGCCGCCTTGGTGATCGCCTCGACCAGCCGCGCACGCACATCCGGCGGCAATCCCCTTGGCGCGCCGATGCCGCGCAACGCGCCCATAACGACCGGAAAGCCCTGCTCGGCGAAGGTCTTCACATCGGGAGCGCTCGGCGTCCGCTCCCGGCTCATCACCCCCAACAGCCGCAGCGGCTCCCCCGCAGACGCGCGCAGCGTGTCGCTGACCGACTGACCGCCGATCTGAATCTTCCGACCCAGCATCGCCTTTTGGCTGGCCCGCAGGTTGGAGAAGGGAACATGGAGCAACGACGCCCCGGCCTGCCGTTGCAGCATCAGCAACGCCAAATGATCGTCCGACCCGGCCCCGGTGGTTCCAACCGTCACAGCGCCGGGAGTCGCCTTGGCCTGGGCGACGACGTCGGCCACCGTCACGAACGGGCTGTCCGCCGGGACCAGCCAGACGGCGGGATCGTCAATCACATTGACCAACGGATCCAGATCGCTCAGCGCAAAACGCGCTTGCCGCTCAATCGGAATCGTCACGATGTTCGGCGTGTTGATGAGGCCAATCGTGTAACCATCGGGAATCGCTTGGGCCAGAGCCGCGAAGCCAACCTCGCCCCCAGCGCCCGGCTTGTTGACCACCTCCACGCGAACGCCGCCCAACCGCTGTTCCAGAAAGGGCGCCAACAGCCGCGCGGCGGCGTCCGCCGGGGTCCCCGCGTCATAGGCCACGATCAGGGTGATTGGGTGGTCCGGATAGGCCGCCTCGGCCATCAACGGCGCCGTCAATGGCGCCGCCAACAGCAGCCCTCCGACCACGAGCTTCCAGACTTTGGCGCGCAGCCCCATCACAGCGTCCCTTTTCGCAAACATCACAGTCACCCGGCTCAACGCGTCGCCACCCAATAAGCCAGGGAAATCGACAAAGGCGACAGCAGGCTGGAAATCAGCAGCGCCATCGACACCAGTTCCCGACCAGACTGGTAGCGTTCGGCGACGCCATAGACATTGATGCCGATGGGCAAGGCCGCCGCCGTGACGACCGGCGCCAGCCAATCGGGCGGCAGATGAAAGACCTTCGCCGCCAACAGCCACGTCAAGGCCGGATGCAGCGCCACCTTCATCAAGGCCATGACGGTCGCAGGCAACAAACGCCCGGTCAAGGGGCTGTAAGACAGCGCAGTTCCCAGCGTGAAGCAGGCGCAGGGCAGAACCGTCGCGCCGATCAAGCTCGCCGCCTTCATCACCACGTCGGGCGTCGGAACGCGCAGAAGATTGACGGCCAGCCCAAGCGCGATGGCCAGAATCATCGGGCTGAGCAGCGTCGCCTTGATCGCGTTCAACGAGGTCTGAATCGGGCGCCCGCCGTTGCTGCGCAGGGTTTCGGCGATGATGGTCACGGTGGTGAACAGCAACGGCGATTGAAACACGATCAACAGCATCAGGGGCAAGGCCACCCCCGATCCATAGGCGTCCATCAAAATCGGCGCGCCCAGCAAACCAATGCTGGAGAAGGAGGTGGCGAAACCGACGATGGCGATCTCCTCCCGCCGCCCCGCCAGCCACCGCCAGCCCGAACCGATGGCGAAAACCAGAAAGGCGGCGATGAAGAAGGAGCCGACAAAGCCCCACTCGATGGGATCGGGAATCGTCGCCTTCGCCATGGCGACGAACAACAGCCCCGGCAGCGCGTACAGACCCAGAAAACGGGAAATGCCCTGAGACAGCGCGTTGCTGAAATTCCCAAACTTGCCAGCGTAGAAGCCGACCAGGATGAGAAGAAACATCGGCAACACGATCTGAACAATCAGCGTCATGAAGGGCGCACGCCTGTGGCCGCGCGGATCAGACCCTCCGCGCGGCATCCATGATGAGAGGGACGGTTTCCCGACGTCAGCGGGCGCCGGGAGTGAGGATCAGCTCCGGTTCGGGAAGCCCGAGAACATCGACCAGCGTCCGCCCCTTGTCCAGTTCCTCCGACAAATACTGCTCATGGGCCAGCAGCGCCTGACAGCGCTTCAGCACCTCGTCGGCGACGGCCAGAGGCACCACGGTCACGCCGTCGTCGTCGCCGATGATGAGGTCGCCCGGATTGACCGCGATGCCGCCGACCGCCGCCGTCACGTCCATCTTGCCGCCAAACGCCTTGTGCGGGCCACGCGGCACCGCGCCGCGCGAGAAGACGGGAAAGCCGATCTGGCGGATGTCCGCGACGTCCCGCACCGAACCATCGATCACCAGACCGCCCACGCCGCGCGACCGGCAGCTCCGCGCCACCCATTCCCCGGCCATCGCCACATCGTCCAACCCGCCGCCCGCCACCACGACCACCTCGCCCGGCGCGGCGATGCTGCACGCGGTCAACAGCATGCTGTTGTCGCCCGGCATCGGCACCACCGTCCGCGCCTGCCCGCAAATCCGCATGCCCGGCGCGCAGGGCTTGATCCGCGCGTCCATGCTCTGGCAACGATTCTGCGTGTCGGACGCGATGCTGCTGGGCACGCTCCGCCACAAGGCGAGCGTTTCGACCGACAGGGGGGCAAATTCGACGTGATAGCGTTGCAGAGCCATGGAACAGCCTCATTCCTTCGTTGCAGGAGGAAAACGGACAGCCAAACACAGGCGGCGAAGCCGTTCTTGAAGAGGCGGCCCGCCGGTGGAGCGATGCGCGTGTCGATGACGCCAATGATTCACGCCGAGGCGGCCAGCCGCGCGCCGATGAGTGTTCTTAGCGTGCGCACAACTTTCAGCAAGCCGATGATCGTGTTTCGCGTTTGAAGACTATCTATTTATCCGGTAATGCGCAAGCAGGTTGACAAACCATTAATTATGACGCGACGAATCATTTGCTGGATTGTCAGGCGGATACCGACGCGTGCATCCCTCGCAAAAGAAGCTTGTGATTGCCAAGCGCTCTGTCCTTGCTCTTGTCCTTGCCGGGCAATCCGCACGACCTCCGGTCACTTGCCTGCACCGCCCGCCATCAATCTCTTTTTGGTTGTGATTTCGTAGAACGCCCCGTTTCACACCCGCGATCCATCTCTGTATGTTGCAGATATAAAGATATCTTTATACTTGCTAACCAGCCGCCGCGCTGCTACAGGATTGGGCAATTCAGGCGCGGCCCCTTCGGCCCGCCGGTTCATCCCCGCGCTCAGGAGACGCCCCATGGCCGCCGCCGCCTTCACCGATTACAAGGTCAAAGACATCAGCCTCGCCCCCTGGGGCCGCAAGGAAATCAACATCGCCGAGACGGAGATGCCGGGCCTGATGGCGCTGCGCGCGGAGTTCGGCGAAACCAAGCCGCTGACCGGCGCCCGCATCGTCGGCTGCCTGCACATGACCATCCAGACCGCCGTCCTGATCGAGACGCTGACGGCGCTGGGCGCCACCGTGCGCTGGTCGTCCTGCAACATCTTCTCGACCCAGGATCAAGCCGCCGCCGCCATCGCCGCCGCCGGCATCCCGGTCTTCGCCTGGAAGGGCGAGACGGAGGAGGAGTTCTGGGAGTGCATCGAGGCGACGCTGCGCGGCCCCGATGGTTGGACCCCGAACATGATCCTGGACGATGGCGGCGACGTCACCCAGATCATGCACGAGAAGTATCCGGCCATGCTGGACGACGTGCGCGGCCTGTCGGAAGAGACGACGACCGGCGTGCATCGCCTGTATGAGATGATGAAGAAGGACCTGCTGAAGGTTCCCGCCATCAACGTGAACGACAGCGTCACCAAGTCGAAGTTCGACAACCTCTATGGCTGCCGCGAGTCGCTGGTCGATGGCATCAAGCGCGCCACCGACGTCATGATGGCGGGCAAGGTCGCCGTCGTCGCCGGTTACGGCGACGTGGGCAAGGGTTCCGCCGCCAGCCTGCGCAGCCAGGGCGCCCGCGTCATGGTGACGGAGATCGACCCGATCAACGCGCTCCAGGCCGCGATGGAAGGCTATCAGGTCGTCACGATGGACGAAGCCGCCTCGCTCGGCGACATCTTCGTCACCGCGACCGGCAACGTGGACGTCATCACGCTGGACCACATGCGCCAGATGAAGGACCGCGCCATCGTCTGCAACATCGGCCACTTCGACAGCGAAATCCAGATCGACTCTCTGCGCAACTATGTCTGGGAAGAGGTCAAGCCGCAGGTTGACGAGGTCGTGTTCCCCGACGGCAAGCGTCTGATCGTTCTGGCCCAGGGCCGTCTGGTCAATCTGGGCTGCGCCACCGGCCACCCCAGCTTCGTGATGAGCGCCAGCTTCACCAACCAGGTGCTGGCCCAGATCGAGCTGTGGACCAACGCCGCCGCCTACGAGCGCAAGGTCTATGTCCTGCCCAAGCATCTGGACGAAAAGGTGGCCCGCCTGCATCTGGAGAAGATCGGCGCCAAGCTGACCACCCTGACGGAAAAGCAGGCCACCTACATCAGCGTGCCGACCGAAGGCCCGTACAAGCCGGACCATTACCGCTACTAAAAACAGCGGTCTTGCATTGAGAAAGGGCCGTCCCGGTGGGGCGGCCCTTTTTCGTTGGTGGTGAAATTGGCGGGTGAAGCGCCGTCAGCGCCGGATCATCGGCGCCAGATCCTTGCGGATGCCCGAGTCCAGTCGGGCGTTCAGGTCCTCGACCAGTCGGCGGGTGATGTCGAGGAAAATGGCCTCGCGGTCGGCCAGGGCGATGTTTTCCGGCACCGTGGTGGAATAGGTGACGATGGCCTTGGTCGCGCCGCGAAAGGCGCCCGCGCTGTTGTCCGGCATGTCGCCCGACACCTCGACCTCAATCCGCCCATCGTAACGCTGGGCCTGATCCGTGGTGAAATAGCCCTTCACCCCTTCGGTTTTGGGCAAGGCCACCTCGATGATGCTGGCGTCCTTGATAGTCACGCGCACCCGCCCGGCCCCACCGGCGGCCTGGAGCCGCTCCGACGCCCAGCGCCGCACCGCCTCGACCGGGGGAACCGCCGAACGGTCCTCGACATGCTTGCCGCCGCCCGGTCGATAGCCGTTCACCACATCGACGCCCCCAGCGCTGAGGATGATCGGGCCGAAGTTGGAAAAATCAATCGGACGCGGCGCGGAACGCGGCGGCGCGCTCTGGCAGGCGGACAGCCCCAAAACGGCGACGGCGACGACGGAGAGAAGAGAACGGCGGGAGGGCATGACGGCTCCGTGGCACATGAAACAAACAGGATGCGCCCTATATAAGGTGGCGGATCGCAGGACGCACCACGGCCCTTGCTCCATCCCAAAAAATCACACCCACAACCTTTCATGAGTCTCTCGCTTGCCAAAACGCCCCTTTTAACCTATCACATCCCGAGTCGCAGCGCCGGATTCGAGGGAGGCAGCCCATGACCGCGAACAGCCCCTCCTCCGCCAAACTGAAAAGCCTATTGAGCACAGAATTCTCCGCCGTTGGCCTGAAGGCTGCCGAGGTGTGGAAGACCCTGCCCGACTGGTGGCGGGACGCCATCGCGCACCCGTCGGGCGTCCATGAGATTCGCGGCTTCGTCGCCAAGCATTTTGGTCTCCAGATCGACCGCGCCGGGCAACTCCAACAGCGGCCCATGCCCGCCGCCTGCTTCAAAACCCGGGGTGGAACCGACCCCGCCAAAATCGCCTCCCCGCGCGCCCTGGCGACCGCCGTCGCCCACATCGTCGCGCAAGCGACGCCCCAGCCCTGGACCGGCGCGCTGCCATCCCTTGATGGGTTGAGAGCGGCGTGTCTCCAGCGAACGGACACGCCTTGGGTCGGGTTGCCGGACTTGCTGGAGGCCTGCTGGAGCAGCGGGGTTCCGGTGATTTACCTGCCAGCCTTGCCGACGGCGGAAAAGAAGATGGACGGCATGGTGACGACCTGCGCCGGTCGTCCCGTCGTCATCATCACCAAGAAAAATGAGCGTCCCGCCTGGATTCTTTTCGTTCTTGCCCACGAGATGGGACACGTCGCCCTTGGACATCTGAACACCAGCGACGATGGCGACACCATCGTCGATGAGAAGGTTTCAGAAGACGACGTTGAATCGTCGGACGCGCAAGAGCAAGCCGCCAATCGCTACGCGTTGCAACTGCTGACCGGAAACGGAAACAGCAAGCTGAACCTGAAACACCTCATGGGTGCAAGAGAACTTGCGGCAATCGCCGACCGCTATGGGCGACAACATGGAATTTCTCCCGGTCATGTCGTTCTAAACGCCGTCCGGCATACAAAGAAGAATGGGAAATCTCTTTGGCCGCTTGGCAATGAAACCCTGAAGTTTCTTGCTTCGGAGCGGGAAGACACATCCGCTCTTTGCCAGAAGGCACTGCGCGCCCATCTTGATGCAGGCGTCTTGTCTGACGACAGCTTTGAATTTTTGGAACGGCTGGGCGTCCTCTGACCCATGGCCGACCGTCACGCGCTGTTTGATCGGGATGTGTTCCTGAAACTGGTCTTCTGCGATCTTTGGGCGGAGTGTCTGGAGGCTTTGGGCATCACCCATCCCTACCGCCTTGTCTCAGCCTCGGTCAGGGGCGCAAAAACTCCGTTGAATCGCTGGAGGCCACCCGATGCGCTAACCAACACCCTGCGCGCGGACATTCTCCAAAGGATTGAAGGCCTGCAAGGCACGGTTCCCGTCATCCCAGATTCTTGGATCCAAGAATCGGTTCAGAATCCCCTCTACAACGCCATGCTTGCTCCCGGACAGGAAGGAATCGATCAGGGCGAAGCGCAATTGGCCGTCGTCGCCTTATCGACGCCCGCTGTTGATGTGTTGGTTTCAGGAGACAAACGCTTCATCCAGGCCCTTCGCTCCCGCTATCCCGATGTCTTCAGGCAATTGCGAGCGTCTTTGATCTGTTTTGAGGATTGCTTGCGCGCCATCATCGAACGGTTGGGACTCGACGCCATCAGAGATCGCCTGATTGTCGCAAAGGGCTGCGACAGCACTCTTAATATTGCCCTTGGTAGCGATAATCACGCCAGTCAGGACGACTTCCTCGCGGCGCTGTCGAGCTACAATCCGCTGTTCCCGTAACGGATCAGACGTCTTCTCACCCCCGCCGCCGGGTCGCCAGCGCGATTCCCGTGGCGATCAAGGCGATGCCGACGCCGTGATACAGGTGCGGCTGTTCGCCCAGGAACAGCACGGCCAGCAGGCTGCCGAAGACCGGAACCAGATGGATCGCCAGACCGGCGGTGTTCGCCCCGACCAGCTCGACCACGCGGTTGAAGCACAAATAGGCGACGATGGACGGGAACAGCGCGACGTAGCCGACCGCCAGAAACGTGACCGCCGTCGGCTCCACCGCGCGCTGGGTGATGCTTTCCCAGACATAGAAGGGCAGCAGCTCCACCGCGCCAACCGCGAAGGTGGCGACGACGAAGCTCAAGCCATGGACCGCCGGTTTGCGGCGCAGCAGCGTGGTGTAGGCGGCGTAGATGACGATGGCGGCCAGCATCCAGACGTCGCCGATGTTCAATTGCAAGCCCAGCAGAACCGCCGGGTCGCCGTGCGAAATCAACGTCGTGGCGCCGATCAACGAGACGACGATGCCCAGCCCTTGGGCGGGGCGCACGCGGTCGCCGAACAGCAACAGGCTCATCAGAACGATCAGCACCGGCATCGACGATTGCAGCATCACGCTGTTGAGCGCCGTGGTGGAGTTCAGCGCGATGTACTGAAAGGTGTTGAACAGGCCGATGCCCAGCGTGCCCAGCACCAGCACGTCCTTCCAGCCCGCCAGCAGCGGCGACAGATCGTGACGCAGATGCTTCCAGGCGAAGGGCAGGATGATGAGCGTGCCCAAGGTCCAACGCCAGAAGGCCAGACCAATGGGCGGCACCGCCCCGGCGACGGCGCGGCCCATGACCGCGTTGCCCGCCCAGAACAGGGGCGGCAGCAGCATCAACAGCCACGCCTGATCCATCAGGCGGCGGCTTTTGGCTGGGGCAACGCGATCATCGGCCATGGCGTCAACTGCGGCGGCGGGGGGAGGAGAAGGCGGCCGACGCGGCGGCGGCGGCGGACGTCGCCCCCGGCCCGGTGTCGTCGCTGCGGAAGACGCTGGCGCGGCTTTCCCGGCGGGGGGCGCGCGGGGCGTCCTCGCGGTCACGCTCGCGGCCTTCGCGCTCGGGCTTGGGCGGCTGGCGCAGTTCGGCGTCGAGTTCGGCGATGCGCTTGACCAGGGCTTCGCGGATGGCGGGCGCGGCGTGGACCTTCAGCGTCGCAAGCTGCTCCTTGAGCTGCGCGACCTGCCGCTGCTTCTGCTCGCGGGTGCGCTTGATGGCGACGTTGTCGGAATGCTGGCCCTCGAAGGAGCGCATGGAAAAGCCTCGTTGTAAAAAGAAAGCGGTCGATCCGCCCTGGCCTTGATGGCGGCCCTCGGCGTGGAGGCCGGATTATTGGAAGCCAGCGGTGGCAAAGCAAGCCAGAGTTCGGCTTGACATTCAGGAAAGCGGAGCGCAACCGCCAAACGCCCCCAGGAACCATGCCCAGGGCCGGATCATCACGAAGAAAAAGGGCGCCCCCCTTGCGAGGGGCGCCCCTTTCCAAACCAAAGCGTCGGAACGCCCAGGACTTCTGATTAGAAGCCCATGTCGTCCATGCCGCCCATGCCGCCCATGCCGCCGCCCGGCATGCCGCCGGCCGACTTCTTCTCGGGCTTCTCGGCGATCATCGCCTCGGTGGTGATGAGCAGGCCGGCGATCGAGGCCGCGTCCTGGAGGGCGGTGCGAACCACCTTCACCGGATCGATGATGCCAGCGGCGACCAGATCGGTGAACACGCCCTTCTGAGCGTCATAACCGAAGTTGGTGTCGGCCTGATCGAGCAGCTTGCCGACGACGATGGAACCATCGGTGCCCGCGTTGTAGGCGATCTGACGAACCGGCGCCTGAAGGGCGCGACGGATGATGTCGATGCCGACGCGCTGTTCGTCGTTGATCGGGACCAGCTTGTCGAGAGCGCGGGTGGCGTACAGCAGGGCCGTGCCGCCACCGGCGACCACACCCTCTTCAACCGCCGCGCGGGTCGCGTGCATCGCGTCGTCAACGCGATCCTTGCGCTCCTTCACCTCGACCTCGGTGGCGCCGCCGACGCGGATGACGGCGATGCCGCCAGCCAGCTTGGCCAGACGCTCTTGCAGCTTCTCACGGTCATAGTCCGAGGTGGTCTCCTCGGCCTGCGCGCGGATCTGGCCGCAACGGGCTTCGATGTCGGCCTTCTCGCCGGCGCCGTCGACGATGGTGGTGGTCTCCTTGGAGATCACGACCTTCTTGGCGGTGCCGAGCATGTCGATGGTGACGTTCTCAAGCTTGATGCCGAGGTCTTCGCTGATGACCTGACCACCTGTGAGGATGGCCATGTCTTCCAGCATCGCCTTGCGACGATCGCCGAAGCCCGGCGCCTTGACGGCGGCGATCTTCAGGCCGCCGCGCAGCTTGTTGACGACCAGCGTGGCCAGAGCCTCGCCTTCGATGTCTTCGGCGACGATCAGCAGCGGACGCGAGGACTGAACGACGGCTTCGAGAACCGGCAGCAGCGGCTGGAGGCCGGACAGCTTCTTCTCGTGCAGCAGGATGTACGGGTTTTCGAGGTCCGCGATCATCTTGTCGGCGTTGGTGATGAAGTACGGCGACAGATAGCCGCGATCGAACTGCATGCCCTCGACGACGTCCAGCTCGGTGTCCAGGCCCTTGGCCTCTTCCACCGTGATGACGCCTTCGTTGCCGACACGCTCCATCGCCTGGGCGATCATCCGGCCGATTTCGACTTCGCCGTTGGCGGAAATCGTGCCGACCTGAGCGATCTCGTCGTTGGTCGTGACCTTCTTGGCGCGCGCCTTGATGTCGGCGACGACGGTCTCGACGGCCAGATCGATGCCGCGCTTCAGATCCATCGGGTTCAGACCGGCGGCGACCTTGGTCACGCCTTCACGAACGATGGCCTGAGCCAGCACGGTCGCGGTGGTGGTGCCGTCACCGGCCAGATCGTTGGTCTTCGAGGCAACCTCGCGGACCATCTGGGCGCCCATGTTCTCGAACTTGTCCGACAGTTCGATTTCCTTGGCGACCGTCACACCGTCCTTGGTGATGCGCGGGGCGCCGAAGGACTTTTCGATCACGACGTTGCGGCCCTTGGGGCCGAGCGTGACCTTGACGGCGTCAGCCAGGATGTCGACGCCACGCAGCAGCTTTTCGCGCGCGGAGGGGCCGAACTTAACTTCTTTGGCAGCCATGTCTCAATTCCTCTGAGTATCGAATGTCGAAACGAAGATGGGCGAAGGAAATTAGCCTTCGATGATGCCCATGATGTCGGATTCCTTCATGATGAGGAAATCCTGGCCTTCGATCTTCACTTCGGTGCCCGACCACTTCCCAAACAGGATGCGGTCGCCGGCCTTGACGTCGAGCGCGACGATCTTGCCCGATTCATCACGAGCGCCGGGGCCGACGGCGATGATTTCGCCTTCCTGCGGCTTTTCCTTCGCCGTGTCGGGGATGATGATCCCGCCCTTGGTCTTGGTATCGGACTCCAGACGCTTGACGACGACGCGGTCGTGGAGCGGACGGAACTTCATGGGACGGCCTCCTTGGATAAGGCTTGAACGTGATCTGGAAATCCGGGGCGCGCTTGTTAGCACTCACACCCGGCGAGTGCCAGACAGCTAATGGATGGTGATTTTGGATTCAAGAGGCTTGCGGATGATTTTTGCTCAGGCTAGCCCGAGAGGATCCCATGAACGCCGAGTAATTAATTGTTTTAAAACACATATTTTCATTTTTACGGCAATTCGGGACGCTCCCTGTTTCGCAAAAGAATCACACTGGCGCGCCTCCAAGCCAACGCGCGGCACCGATTCCAAGCCGCCTGTGACCACCGTCACAGCGCGCCATCAGTGATTTACCTAAAATTTTATTGAAGTTGGATTTGAGGCAACCCTCACGAGGCGCCCCTCATGGGAGACGACGACATGGCCACCTTGGCGAAACAAAATGCGGACCGTCAGGAACGCATCCTCTGGCTGACCGAGGCGCTGTTGGAATTCACCACCATCGCCGGATTGTTCGCCCTGCTCTTCGCCCTGTTCGTGTTGTGCGGCGCGGTGCAGGAAATGCCCTAAGCAGGTTTTCCGAACTCTGCCCACACATGGGCAGGCTCGGAAAACCTGCAAACCATAGAGTCCGCAGGTTTCTCCAGGCCGGGCCATGTGTGGCCCGATCTGGAGAAACCTGCTTAGGCGGATCATCCGAGGGCCGCGCAATGTTTGACGCGACCGATTCCCAGCGCCACAGTGGCGAACATCCGACCTTGTTCGTCAGGAATGCCGCCCGTGACCGCCTTCGCCACCGACCGTTTGCGCGCCTCGTCCTCCCCTGACAACCGGCCCATCGCGTGGTGGCTGCTGCTGTGCGCCGCGATGGTTCTGGCGATGGCCGTCATCGGCGCCATCACCCGGCTGACCGAATCCGGCCTGTCGATGGTGGAATGGAAGCCGCTGATCGGCATCCTGCCGCCGCTGTCCGACGCCGAATGGAATCGCGTGTTCGACCTGTACAAGAGCACGCCGGAATTCCGCATCTTCAACAACCGGATGGATCTGGCCGGATTCCAGGAAATCTTCTGGTGGGAGTGGTTTCACCGGCTGTGGGGGCAGGTGATCGGCTTTGTTTTCCTCTTTCCCTTCCTGCGCTTCTGGATTCAGGGGCGAATCGCGGCGGATCTGTGGCCCAAACTGACCGGGCTGTTCCTGTTGGGCGGTTTGCAGGGGGGAATCGGCTGGTTCATGGTCAAAAGCGGGCTGGTCGATCAACCGAACGTCAGCCATTACCGGCTCGCCCTGCATCTGGGAACCGCGATTCTGATTTACGCCCTGCTGCTGCGCACGGCGCTTGGCCTGCTTGATCCGCTGCCGTTGGCGGGCTGGCGGCCCGAGTCGGCGGGCTTGCGCCGCCACGCCCGGTGGGCCTTGGGGCTGGTCGCCGTCACCATCGTCTGGGGGGCCTTCGTCGCCGGGTCGCGGGCGGGATACGCCTACAACAGCTTCCCCCTGATGGAGGGCTATGTCATCCCGCCGGAAGTCGGCACGCTGACGCCCTGGTGGCTCAACCCGTTCGAGAACACAGCGGCCATCCAACTGATTCACCGCGCCTTGGCGCTGCTGACCGGGCTGGCCGTGCTGGCGCTGGCGATTCGCACGGCGACCGCGCGCCTGCCCGGACGCGCGACCCAGGCCGCGCGGGCGGCGGGCGCGATGGTGCTGGTTCAGATCGGGTTGGGCGTCGCCACCCTGCTGACCGTGGTGTGGATCCCGGTCGCCGCCGCCCACCAAGCCGGAGCGATTTTGCTCGTCTCCGCCCTGGTGTGGCTGCTGCACGAGCTGCGCCCGGTGCGTCGGTGAGCACCGGCCAGAATGAGCGATTCAAACGGGCAGATCATCCATGAAAATGAAGGTCGCATTCTGCCGCTGATGCGCGTTTATCAACGGAACCAGCCGCGTGAAATGCTCGCTTGCGCAATGCGCATCAAGAGCTGCCCGATCCGGCCACTCCTCAATGAAGATGAAATGTCCGGGATCTTTCTGATCGACACACAGATCATAGGCGATGCAGAGTTCCTCCTGTCGGGTTTTCTCGACCAGTTCCCGGTAAAGAGGCAGGACAATTTCAACCGCTTCAGGCTTGATGAAGTCCTGCGCAATGACCTTGAGCATACGCTGTTTTCCTTTGTTGTGCCGGTTGCCTGATAGGGCCGATTCTCATCCGAGATGATCGCTGTCGTCTCGCCCCAGCTTGCGGTCTCGGCGGAGGCGCGGAGCAAACGCCGGCAAAGGCAAATGCCAAGGTCAACCGTTCCTCCGTGCAAAGCTAGAAAAACCCGACGGTTGACGACACAACCACGGACATCAAACCGACCGGGTGATGCCACCATCGACGCGGATGTTCTGCCCGGTGATGTAACCGCCGCCGGGCGAGGCGAGGAAGGCGACGGTCGCCGCCACCTCCTCGCTTTTGCCATAGCGCTGCATCGGGATACGTTGCCGCCGCTCCTCGGTTTCCGGCAGGCTGTCGATGAAGCCGGGCAGGACGTTGTTCATCCGCACATTGTCGGCGGCGTATTTGTCGGAAAACAGCTTGGTGTAGGACGCCAGCCCGGCCCGGAACACCGCCGAGGTCGGGAACAGCGGGTCCGGCTCGAACGCGGCGAAGCTGGAAATGTTGATGATCGTCCCGCCCTTCTGCCCGACCATGATCGGCGTGACCAGACGGGTCGGGCGGATCACGTTCATCAGATAAACATCCAGACCCATGTGCCAATCCTCGTCCGTCAGGTCGAGAACCGGCCCGCGCGGGCCATGACCGGCGCTGTTCACCAACACGTCGATACGACCCCAGCGCTCCATCGCGACCTCGACCAGACGCGCCAGATCGTCGTTGGAGCGGTTGGAGCCGGTGACGCCGAGTCCGCCAAGCTCCTGCGCCAACGCCTCGCCCTTGCCCGACGAGGACAGGATGGCGACCTGGAAGCCGTCCGCCGCCAGCCGCCGCGCCGCGTCCGCCCCCATGCCGCTGCCGCCTGCGGTGATGAGCGCCACTTTTTCCATCGACATGGTGAAGCCTTTCCTGAATGGGACGAACGCAGAACCCTGTCGCCCAAAAGGGTTTCATGCTTAAATTTACGGGATGAACCATCCACCGCTCAAACCAGTTTTCCGGCTTTCACACGATAGAAAATCTGTTGGATGAGCGACCCGCAACCCCACCTGCCGCCGCTGAACGCCCTGCGCGCCTTCGACATGGCGGCGCGGCATTTGAACTTCCGCCTCGCCGCCGAGGCGCTGGGAGTGACGCAAAGCGCCGTCGCCCAGCAGGTCCGTCATCTGGAGGCCACCCTTGGCCTGCAACTGTTTGAACGGCGCTCGCGGTCACTGGCGCTGACCGGCGCCGGATTGGCCTATGCCGCGCAGATTCGCCGCGCGTTCGAGCAGATCGCCGAAGCGACGGCGGCCCTGCGCCCAACGCCGCTTCGGCTGACCATCAGCGTGACGCCGACCTTCGCCTCGAAATGGCTGATTCCCCGCCTGCACCAACTGACCGCCGCGCATCCCGATCTGGATCTCCGCGTGCTGGCCGCCGAATCCCTGTCGAATTTCCAGACCGATGGGGTGGACGTCGCCGTCCGCCAGGGCAAGCCGCCCTTCGGGCCAGGATTGACGGCGGATCTTCTGTTCGAGCAAGAGGTGGTGGCGGTGTGCAGCCCGGCCCTGCTGACCGACGCGGCGCTGCGCTTGCCGCCGCAGGCGCTGGACCGTTTCGTCCTGCTGCACGACGCCCACAATCTGTGGCCCGACTTCATCGCCACCACCATGGCCGGACTCTCAACCCCACCCCAGCGGGGGATTCGCTTCAGTCACACCGCGTTGGCGATGGACGCGGCGCTGGCAGGCCAAGGAGTCGCCCTGGTCAGCCGTTTCCTGGTTGAGAGGGATCTCGCGGATGGGCGGCTGGTCCACCCGTTCGACGGCGTGCTGACGGGGCCGTTGGGCTTCTACGTGGTCGCGCCCCGCAAGGCCCGCCATCCGGGGCCGACTCAGCGGATTCGCGACTGGCTGCTTGCGGCTGGAAAAAACGCCCCGGCGTGACCGGGCGAAGGTGGATCGTCGCCCTCAGCTTCCCTCGGCCAGATCATACATGGCGTCGAGATCGGCGATCAGGACCTTGTTGCCTTCCTGAAGCGAGATGACGCCGACCGTCTTCAATTGGGTGAAGGTGCGGCTGACGGTTTCCGTCGTCAGGCCCAGATAATCGGCGATGTCGGCCCGGCTCATCGGCACGAAGACCGGGTTTTCCTTGTGCCCACGCCGCGCCGCGCGTTGCGACAGCATCAGCAGGAAGGAGCAGATCTTCTCCTTGGCCGTCTTGCGGCCCAGCAGCAGCATCTGGTCCTGCGCCGCCGCCAACTCGTTCGACGCCATGGAGAACAGGCGGCGCTGCATCTTGGGGAACTCGTCCATCAAGACGTCGATCTTCTTGCGCGGGAAGCGGCAGAGCGACGCGCTGGTGACGGATTCGGCGGTGTAGGCGTAGCTTTCGTTGACCGACAGGCCGAGGAAATCGCCCGTCACCAGAAAGCCGGTGATCTGGCGCCGCCCATCGGGCAGCAGCTTGTACAGCTTCACCGTGCCGGAGGTGACGTTGTACAGCGCGTCGGCGGTGTCGCCCTCGCTGAACAAGGTGTGCCCAGCGTCAACCCGCATGGTTTGGAGGATCTCGGCGAGACGGCGCACCTCTTCGGGGTCCAAGGCGGCGCACACCGTCAGGCTGCGCACGGGACAGGCCCCGCAGGGATTCATTTCCGTCGATGCGCTCTTGTCACGAGCGCGACCCATATCGAAAGGTGGCATGGATGGACCCAGCCTCTACCGTGCGAAAGCCCATATTGGTGGCAATCGTTGGGAATCGCAACCATGCTCGCGCACCCCCCTTCCTATGTCCATGCCAGTCCGGGGGCTATTGACCTTTGGGCGCCGGTTTGCTGGGGGGCAACGGCGCGTCGTCGTCGAACAGGATGCGGTTGGCCGCCCCGTCCAGATCCTCAAACTGACCGGACTTCAGCGCCCACAGAAACGCCGCCAGCCCCAACCCGCCCAGGCTCACCGCGATCGCGATCAGATAGAGAAGCTCGTCCATTGCCCAAATCCTTGACCACAGAGCCACGGGCCAGCCGCAGCGCGTTGAGAATGACGATCAGCGACGACGACGACATCGCCAGCGCCGCCAACAGCGGCGTCAACAACCCGGCCATCGCCAGCGGCACCGCGCAGAGATTGTAGAGCAGCGCGATGGCGAAATTCTGCTTCACCAGACGGCCCGACCGCCGGGCGACCTCCACCGATTCGACGATGGGCCGCAGCATCCGCCCCTGAAACACCACGTCCGCCGTCGTCTGACTGACGTCCACCGCCGTGGAGGGCGACATCGACACCGACGCCGCCGCCAGGGCGGGCGCGTCGTTCAGCCCGTCGCCGACCATCAGCACCCGGCGCCCCTGCCCGGCCAGTTCGTCCAGCGCGGCGGTCTTGTCGGCGGGGGTCTGTTCGGCCCGCCAATCGGCGATGCCCAGCCGCTCGGCCACCGCCGCCACCGCGCCGCGCCGGTCGCCCGACAACAGCCGAATGTCCAGCCCGCGCGCCTTCAGCGCCGCGACAACCGCCGCCGCGTCGAGGCGCGGCGCGTCGAGGAAAACGATTCGGCGCGGAGCCGCGCCGGGCCGGGCCAGCCACAATTCCGGCCCGCCCGCGTCCAGCGTGTCGTCCGGCGCGCCGGTGAAGCGGCGGCTGCCCAGACGAATCACCCCGTCCGCGCCATCCCACTCCAGCCCCGCGCCGGGGATTTCGCGCACGCCGACCGCCACCGGCACGCCGGGCAGGGCCGAGGCCAAGGCGCGCGCCAGCGGGTGACGGCTGGCCCCGGCCAGCGACACGGCCAGCCGCAGATCCTCGGGATCGACCCCGTCCAACTGCGGCGTCGGACGGCCTTCGGTCAGGGTGCCGGTCTTGTCAAACACCACGGTGTCGATGACGGCCAGACGCTCCAGCGCCGTGGCGTTCTTCAGCAAGGTGCCCTGCCGCATCAACCGCCCGCTGGCGATCACCTGGACCACCGGCACCGCCAGCGCCAGCGCGCAGGGACAGGTGATGATGAGCACGGCGACCGCGTTCATCAACGCGACCTGCCACGGCGCGCCGACGATCAAGGTCCAAGCGGCGAAGGTGCTGAGCGCGGCGACATGAACCACCGGCGCGTAAAGCCGCGACACCCGGTCGGCCACCGCCACATATTTGGCGCGGCCCTGTTCGGCCACCTCCATCAGGCGGACGATTTCGGCCAGCAAGGTGCCTTCGCCGACCGCCGTCACCGTCAGCCGCAAGGGCGCGGTCAGGTTCAGCATGCCGGCAAAAACCTGATCGCCGGGCCGGACGCTTCCCGGCACCGCTTCCCCGGTGATGAGCGCGGTGTCGAGGTCGGACACGCCGTCCAGCACCCGGCCATCGACCGGAACGCGCTCCCCGGTCGCGACCAGAATCACCGTGCCGGGGCTGACCTGTTCGGGCGTCACCACCGCGCTGGTTCCGTCCTCGCGCAGGATCGTCACCGCGTTGGCGCGCAAGCCCAAAAGCTGCTCCGCCGCCGACCGCGCCCGCCCGCGCGCCCGCTGGTCAAGGTAGCGCCCGATCAACAGGAAAAACAGCAGCATCACCGCGCCGTCGAAATAGGCGTGCAGGCCGCTGTTCATCGTCTCAAACAGGCTCATCCCGGTGGCGAGCAGCACGCCGATGGTGATGGGAACGTCCATGTTGGTCCGCCCGCGCCGCAAGGCGCCAAAGGCCGACCGGGCGAAGGGCCGCAGCGCGTAGGCGATGGCGGGCATGCAAATCAGCGCGGAAATCCAATGCATCAGGTCGCGCGTCGCCGTGCCCATGCCCTGGCTGTAACCGGCCCAGACCGACACCGACAGCAGCATGACGTTGCCCATGGCGAATCCGGCCACCGCCATGGCCCGCAACAATTCCTTTTCGGTCTTCGCCTGAGCGCCGCCCAACCGATCCGGGTCGAACGGCACCGCGCGGTAGCCCAATTGCGTCACCGTGCCGACCACGGCGTTGGCGTCGGTCTCCGCCGGGTTCCAGCGCAGGGTCAGGCGACGCGTCGTCATGTTCAGCCGTGCCTGAACGACGCCCGACTGCCGCCCCAGCGCGGTTTCAATCAGCCAGACGCAGGCGGCGCATTGCAGCCCGTCCACCATCAGATGCAGGCATTGCCCCCCATCGACCTCAAGCCGCGCGTGCGGAGAATAATCGATGGCGGGAGCGTCGTCGTCGGGGCGCAACGGGCGCGCCGCCGGATCGACGCTGCGCCGGTCATAATAGCGTCCCAGCCCAAGGCCACGCACAAGGTCATAGGCGGCGGCGCAGCCGGAGCAGCAGAACGGCCCGGCCCCATCCGCCGCGAGGGCCGCCGACGCGGCCCCCTCGCCTTGCTCCTGCCCGCAATGAAGGCAGACGGTCATGTCAGATCACCCAAGAAACGCCGCCACCCGGACGCCCGCGCGACGGCAAGGCCGCTTCACTGCACCCAAACGCGCTTTTGATTCTGATAATCGCCGCTGGCGTGCTGAATCTCCACCCGCATGTCCCACTGGCCTTCCAGGGCCAGCGTCACCGGAGCGGCGTAGCGGCCTTCGCCCAGGTAAGGAAGATCCATCGTCACGTCATGGCCGACGCTGGTCGGGCGGATCAGCTTGATCTTGACCGTGGCCCCGTCCAGCAGCGCCCCATTCTTGTCGCGCAGAGTCAGCGAGGCGAGGCCCTTCAGCGGTTCGGTGCTGGTGAAATCGACGTTGACCTGCCAGCCGCGCTCGGCCTGGGCGCGGGCGCCCGCCAGATCCTGGTTGTACTTGATGCCCTTGAGGAAATGCTCCTCTGTCTGCAACCCGGTCCAGGTGGAGAAGGCGAAGTGGATCATCACCCCGTTCACCGCAGCCACCACCAGGAAAAGCCCCACGAAAATCCAGGGGATGTACCACCCCTTCTGACGGGGCGCGCGGGTCGGACGGAGTCCGGTGGACGAGGTCATGGTCATGCTCGGTAGGGCCTTCGGTTGCGGGACCGTATCACGAAATCAGCGACGGATCAGTTACGAGACCAACTCAGTTCCCCGGCCCCATGAACACCGTCTGGTAAGAGGCGGTTTCCCCATTGGCCGAGGTCAGGGTGAGGTTTAGCGGCTGCGACGCCTCGCGCAAAGAGCCGCGCGGAATGGTCACAAAAATGCGATAGGTGGCGACCATGTCGGGCGCGGCGGTCAATCTCTGATGGATTGTCTGCTCATCCTGCCCATCCCCGGCGACCGCAATGGTCGCCCCGGCCAGACCGCTGACCGACAGCACATAGTCGCGCGGGTCGCGGGTCATGTTGGAGATCTTGAAGGTGTAGGCGTTGCGCACCGTGCCGTCGGCCAGCGCCACGAACAGCGGCGCGCGGTCGCGCAGCACGCTGATGTCCAGGCCGGGCCGCAGGGCCAGACCGGCGACGATGGCCCCGGCGATCACCAGCATGCTCAACGAATAGATGATGACGCGCGGGCGCAGCCATTTGGACGCGACCGGCTTGCCGCCCGCCGACAGGGCGATCTGGTTGGTCTGGGTGTCGAACGTCACCAGCCCGGTCGGGCGGCCGATCTTCACCATGATCTCGTCGCAGGCGTCCACGCACAGGCCGCAGCCGATGCATTGCATCTGCAATCCGTCGCGGATGTCGATGCCCGCCGGGCAGACCTGCACGCAGTTGAAACAGTCGATGCAGTCGCCCAGGCCCGATTCCGCCCGCTCCTCCCAGCTCTGCGACTTGCGCAGCGGCGCGCGGCCTTCGCCGCGCCATTCCTGATAAGTGACGACCAAACTGTCCTCGTCGATCATCGCCGATTGGAAGCGCGGCCACGGGCACATGTAGGTGCAAACCTGCTCGCGGGCGAAACCGGCGAGCAGATAGGTGGTGCCGGTGAACAGGCCGATGAAGCCGACGGCGGTCGAAGACGCCTCGAACCGGACCAGTTCGCCCAGCAGGGTCGGCGCGTCGGTGAAGTAGAAGATCCAGGCGCCGCCGGTGGCCAACCCAATCAGCAGCCAGATGGCGTTGGTCGCCGCCTTGCGCCACAGCTTGTCAAAGGTCCATGGCCCGTGGTCGCGGCGGATGCGCGTTCCACGCTCCCCCTCCACCAGATGCTCGACCCAGACGAACAGGTCGGTCCAGACGGTTTGCGGGCAGGCGTAGCCGCACCAGACGCGCCCAGCCAGCGAGGTCGCCAGAAACAGCCCCAGCGCCGCCAGAATCAGCGCGCCGGTCAAATAATAAATTTGCTGCGGCCACAGCTCGATGAAAAACAGGTAGAAACGCCGGTGCTCAATGTCGAGCAACACCGCTTGGCTGGGCGCGTTCGGCCCACGATCCCAGCGAATCCAGGGCAGGATGTAGTAGATCGCCAGCATGGCGCTCAGCGCCGCCCATTTGATTTGGCGGAAACGGCCACGGACGGATTTCGGATAAACCTTCGCGTGCTTCTGAAAGAGCGATTGCGCCGTGCGCTTCTCGGCCTTGGCCGCGTTCTGGACCTTGGGCGTTTCCGTAGCCGTGCTCATTCCCTCGCCTTCTCGTTGGGGCGTTGCGGTGGCCGGTGTCGGCGCCGCATCCACACCAACAACATTGGGTGGCGCGCGCGAAAAGCACTATGGCGGCGGAATGCCGCAGCGGCATTGCGCTGGATCAAACGAGGCGGAGCGTCCGGACGTTCTCGCCCCCCGCCGAATCGACTCGCATCATGGCCCAAAAAGAAACGCCGGGGAGTTTCCTCCCCAGCGTTTCCAATCACCCAACCACCTCGGCGTTCGGCTTACTTGCCGCCGCCCAGATTGTGGACGTAGACGGCCAGCGACTTGATCGTCGCGTCGTCCAGACGCTTGGACCAGGCGGGCATCATGCCGGCGCGACCGTTGGTGATGGTCTCGACCAGCGTGGCCTTGTCGCCACCATAGAGCCAGTTGGCCTGCTTCAGCGGCGGAGCGCCGACGCCGTCCAAACCAGCGGCCAACGCGCCTTGCGCGGCGTCGCCATGGCACGCGGCGCAATTCTCGTCATAGACCGTCTTGCCCATGGCGACCTTGGCGGCGTCGGACGGCTTGTTGTTCAGCGACAGGACGTAATCCGTCACCTGATCGATCTGATCGCGGTTCAGGATGCCGTCCTTGCCGAACGCGGTCATGCCGCTGTTCGGCACGCCACGGGTGTCGGCGTCGTCCGAACGGATGCCGTGCTGGATGGTCTGGTAGATGTCGGCGGTCTTGCCGCCCCACAGCCACACGTCGTCGGCCAGCGTCGGGAAGCCCTTGGCCCCTTGGCCGCCGGCGCCGTGGCAGGCCGCGCAGTTTTCGTTGAAGTAGGACCGACCGCCCGCCATGGCGAAGCCCAGCAGGTCCTTGTCCTTCTGGATCTCGTCGACCGACTTGGCGGCGATGGCGGTCAGGAATTTCGCCTGACCGGCCTTCGCGTTGGCCATGCTGGTGACGACATCCTCGCGCTGGGAATAGCCCAGGATGCCCTTCGTGTAGGTCTTGCCCAACGGCCAAGCCGGGTAGAACACGTAATACGCCATCGACCACGCGATGCAGACGTAAAAAATGTACAACCACCATTTGGGCAGCGGGTTGTTCAGTTCGCGCAGCCCGTCCCACTCGTGGCCGGTGGTCTCGACGCCGGACAACTCGTCCTTGTAATTTTGTGCCATGGCCTAAAACTCCTGACCATCATCCTTGAGCGGGATCTGGGCGGCGTGGTCAAAGGCGCCACGGTTGCCGGGCCACATGGCGTAAACCAGGATGCCCGTCAACAACACCATCAACCACACGGTCCAGAACGACCGAAGCATCACCGTGATCGAATCCAAATCCATGGATTTGTCCCCCGATTACTGCTGGAGCTGCTTCGGCGACTGGTACTTGGTGAAATCCACCAGGGTGCCCAGCACCTGCAAGTAGGCCACGAGAGCGTCCATTTCGGTGACGGTCTTGTTGCCCGTGAAGTTCGCCGCGACGGCCTTCGGGTAACGCTTGGCCAGGGCGGCGTCGCCGTCCGGGTTCTTCTGCGCTTCCAAGTCAGCCTTGGCGTTGGCGATCTGTTCGTCCGTGTACGGAACCCCGACGATGCGCAGCGTCTTCAGGACGTCGGTGATGTCGGCGTAGTTCAACGGACGATCCTTCATCCAGGCATAACCCGGCATGATGGATTCCGGCACGACGGCGCGCGGATCGACCAGATGGGCGACCTGCCAATCGTTGGAGTATTTGCCGCCGACGCGGGCCAGATCGGGGCCGGTGCGCTTGGACCCCCACTGGAACGGGTGGTCGTACATCGACTCCGCCGCCAGCGAGTAATGGCCATAACGCTCGACCTCGTCACGGAACGGACGGATCTGCTGGCTGTGGCAGTTGTAGCAGCCTTCGCGGATGTAAATCGACTGACCGGCCACTTCCAGCGGCGAATAGGGGCGGACCCCATCCACCTTTTCGATGGTCGATTCGATCGTGAACAGCGGGACGATCTGCACCAGACCGCCAATCGACACGGTGATCAGCGTCAACACGACGAGCAGAAGCGTGTTCCGCTCGATCAGGTCGTGGCTGAAGCCCTTTTTTTGCTGAGCCATTTCTAGCATCCTTCCTGGGCTTTAGGCCGCGCCAACCGCCGCCTTGTGCGGGGTGGAGGCGTATGGCTTCTCGATGCGGACGTCACCCTTCGCCGTGCGCCACAGGTTGTAGACCATGATGAGCGACCCGGCGACGAACAGCACCCCGCCCATCGCGCGGATGACGTAGAACGGGTGCATCGCCGCGACGGTCTCCACGAAGGAGTACTGGAGGAAGCCCAGATTGTCGTACGCGCGCCACATCAGGCCCTGCATGATGCCCGACACCCACATGGCGGTGATGTACAGCACGATGCCGACGGTGGCCGTCCAGAAATGGTAGCTGACCAGACGCAGGCTGTAGAGCTGCGAGCGCTTCCACAGGACCGGCACCAGGAAATACAGCGCGCCGAAGGAGATGAAGGCCACCCAGCCCAAGGCGCCCGAATGGACGTGACCGACGGTCCAATCCGTGTAGTGCGACAGGGCGTTGACCGGCTTCACCGACATCAGCGGACCTTCGAAGGTCGACATGCCGTAGAAGGCGACCGAGGTGACGAGGAAGCGCAGGACCGGATCGGTGCGCAGTTTGTCCCACGCGCCCGACAGGGTCATGATGCCGTTGATCATGCCACCCCAGGACGGCATCCACAGCATGACCGAGAAGGTCATGCCCAGCGTCTGCGCCCAATCCGGCAGCGAGGTGTAATGCAGATGGTGCGGACCGGCCCAGATGTAGAGGAAGATCAGGGTCCAGAAATGCACGATCGACAGGCGGTAGGAGTAGACCGGACGTTCGGCGCGCTTCGGGACGAAGTAGTACATGATCCCGAGGAAACCGGCGGTCAGGAAGAAGCCCACGGCGTTGTGGCCGTACCACCATTGCACCATGGCGCTCTGCACGCCCGACACAAACGGATACGACTTCATCCCGGTGATGGAGACCGGAACGTTGACGTTGTTGCCGATGTGCAGAATGGCGACGGTCAGGATGAAGGCCAGGAAGAACCAGTTCGCCACATAGATGTGCGACTCGCGCCGCGTCATCACCGTGCCGACAAACTGGATGGCGTAGAGCACCCAGATGACCGTCAGGTACAGGTCGAGGATCCATTCCGGCTCGGCGTATTCCTTGCCCTGGGTGAAGCCCAGGACGTAGCTCAGCGCCGCCAGAACGATGAAGATGTTGTAGTTCCAGAAGATGAACTTCGTCAGCCCTTCGCCCCCGAAGAGGAACTGACGGCAGGTCCGCTGCACCGAGTACAGCGAGGTGGCGAACAGAACGTTGCCACCGAACGCGAAGATGACGGCCGAGGTGTGGACCGGCCGCAGGCGACCAAAGCTCGTCCACTCAAAGCCGAGATTCAGCGCCGGAAACGCGAGTTGCAGGGCGATGAACGTGCCGGCCAGAAAGCCGACCACGCCCCAGAACGTCGCAGCGATAACGAAGAGTCGGATGGCGTCTTCGTAGTAACGCACGTCTTCCGACACCCGCTGGCTGCCCAGGGTGGCCCCTGAAGTCAGAGTCGCTGATGTCATACAATCTCTCCCGTTTGCCCCGGGCGGCCGGAAGCCGCGCCTTCTGGGTTGCACCACCGCTGGGTACGTACTGTTAAGGAGGGGGGCAGGTTGCGTCGCGGATGTGCGCATAGACCGACGCCGGACGCGCCTGCCTCCAATAATCCCACTATGTGTAGGGGTGGCTGTCGCAACATTGATCTACGTCAACGCCGTCAAAGGCCAAGGACTGCCATCGTTCAGTGTCCTTGCAATTGGCCGGACAGAAATGGACGACAGCTTCATCGCGAAACCCCTTGGTCGGCGTCAGATTGACCAGGCTTACCCGCTGGTTTGCGTCATCGCCCCCGGCCTTGCCGTGGAGCAATGGCGCGCTTTTGCCGCAGCGGTCCTGGAAGCGGGCGGGGACGCCGCCGCGCGGTCCGGCATCATGACGGTGCAGAACGCGCGGGGGTACCTCCACGGCCTGTTCTCTTACGCCATCGAGGAGCATTTGCGCCACGGTCGCGTTATGTCCGTGGAGAACTTTGTCGTGCTGGATCTGTTCGATGTTCCGGGCGTCGCCGGAACCCTGTTGCAGGCCATGGACGGCCTGGCGCGCGGGCTTGGCTGCGCCGCCATCCACACCACCCTGCCGGAGCGTTGTGTATTCGATGATATAACAAACAATCCGATTGCGGATTGCTTCTTCACCGAAGGGCATCGGCGGGAGACCGTCCGCCTGTGCAAGTCGCTCGACAGCGTCAACGACAACCGTTCGCCCGACCGCGCGCCGGAACGGGTCGGGCGGCGCGAGACGGAATAAGCCCCCGGCAGAACCGTTGCGCCGCGCCGATTTGGCGTTAGGATGCGGCCCCATGAGCGACAGCGCCCCCACCCTCGTCAAATACCCGACGATTCACATGCAGGCCGGTCGTGAGCGGCGCGTCCAGCATGGCCACCCCTGGGTTTACTCCAACGAAGTCCAGATGGACGCCGCCGCCAAGGCGGTGACGCCGGGCAGCCCGGTGCGGCTGCTGGAAGCCAGCGGCAAACCGCTGGGCGTCGCCACCTTCAACCCGCACACGCTGATCGCCGCCCGGCTGCTGTCGTCCGATCCGACGACTCGGATCGATCACGCCTTTTTCGCCGACCGGCTGAAACGGGCGGCGGCGTTGCGCCAACGGCTGTTCGACCGCCCCTATTACCGCGTCGTCCACGCCGAGGCCGACGGGCTGCCGGGCCTGATCGTCGATCAATTCGGCGACGTGGTGACGGTGCAGGCCAATTCCGTGTTCATGGACCGCCACACCGACGCGATTCTCGCCGCCATTGATGAGATTCTCGCCCCGCGCGCCCTGATTCTGCGCAACGACGGCACCCAGCGCGCGCTGGAAGGGCTGGCGGAGGAAACCCGGCTGGTGAAGGGCGTGATCGACGGCCCGATCAGGCTGGAGGAAAACGGCGTCACCTTCTTCGCCAACCCGTTGGACGGCCAGAAAACCGGCTGGTTCTATGACCAGCGCGACAACCGAGCCTTCATCGCGTCGCTGGCCAAGGGCGGACGCGCCATCGACTTCTACAGCTACAACGGCGGCTTCGGCATCCAATGCGCGGTGGCGGGCGCGACGTCCGTGGTGGCGGTGGACCGTTCGGCCCTGGCCCTGGAAAACGCGACGCGCGCCGCCGCCGCCAACGGAGTCGCCGACCGTTTCGAGGCCCGCCGCGCCGACGCCTTCCAGGAAATGGAACGGCTCGACGCCGCCGGGGAGCGATTCGAGGTGGTGATCGCCGATCCGCCCGCCTTCGTGAAGGCCAAGAAGGATCTGGGCGCCGGGTCCCGCGCCTACCGCAAGATGGCGCGACTCGCCGCCAAGATCACCGCGCCGGGCGGCTTCCTGCTCTGCGGTTCATGCAGCCACAACGTCGATCCGCCGACCTTCGCCGAGCAGGTCGCCCGTGGCCTGAACGACGCCGGGCGCACCGGCCGCATCCTGCGCAGCGCCGGGGCCGGGCCGGACCATCCGGTCCATCCCAACCTGCCGGAGTCGGCCTATCTGAAGGCGCTGGTTTTGCAGTTGGATTGAGGCGCGGAGCATTGCCCCCACCCTAACCCTCCCCCGCTTCGCAGGGGAGGGGACCTTTTCATCCCCCTCCCCTGCGAAAGCGGGGGAGGGCCGGGGTGGGGGCCAGGGGCGAGCACTCACCCCCGCTCGAACACCCCAACCAGTTCGACATGGGCCGACCACAGGAACTGGTCCACCGGATAGACCTTCAGCAACCGATAGCCGCCATCGGCCAGCGTCCGGGCGTCGCGGGCGAAGGTCGCCGGGTTGCAGGACACGCCGACCACCCGCCGGACCTTGCTCGCCGCCAGCGCTTCGGCCTGGGCCGCCGCCCCGGCGCGCGGCGGGTCGAAGACGACGGCGTCGTAACGACCTAGCTCTTTCGCCGTCAAGGGCTGCTCGAACAGGTCGCGCCGCTCCACCGTCAGCCGCAGCCCTTGCACCGCCTTGCTCAGCGCGGCGACCGCGCCCGCGTCGCCCTCCACCGCGTGAACCGCCGCGTGTTGCGACAGCGGAATGGAAAAGGTGCCAAGTCCGGCGAACAGATCGGCGACCCGCCCGGCGCTTCCCACCGCGTCACGCACGGCGGCGACCAGCGCCGCTTCCCCCTCCGCGCTCGCCTGAAGGAAGGCGCCCGGCGGCGGAACAATGGGAACGCCTGCGAAACGAACGACGGCGGGGCGACGGTTGGCCACCGGCTCCGCGCCGCTGCGGTTGTCGGCCTGCCAGGCGATGCGGGCCACCGCCTCCGGCTCGAAGGCCACCAGGGCTTCGCGCGCCGCCCGGTCCAGGCGGCGGGGGCCGACCAGCAGCAGATCGATCCCGCCCTCCAAATCCGTCGTTACGACATCGCAATCACCACCGTCCGGCAACAGTCGGCCCAGCAGCGCGCGCAGCGGCTCGATCATGGCGAGCAGGCGCGGCGTTAGAATCGGGCATTCCTCCAGATCGGCCAGCCGATGGCTTTGCCGCTCGTTGAAGCCGAACCACACGCGCTTGCCGCGTTTCAGGGCGGCGAAGCGGGCGCGGCGGCGCGCGCTGGGCGGGGTGCAGGACAACGGTTCCAGCGGCGTGTCGGCCAAACCGACCCGCGCCAAGCATCCTTGCACCAACGCGACGTTCCAGGCCCGATAGGCTTCGTCGCTCAAATGCTGCAACGTGCAGCCGCCGCAGCGTCCGAAATGGCGGCAAGCCGGGTCGCCGCGCCCGGCGCCCGGCTCCAGAATTTCCAACAGTTCGGCGCGCACGCCCTCGCCCTTGCCGGTTCCGGCCTCCAGCGATTCGGTGACGCGCACCCGCGCCCGGTCGCCCGGCACGGTCAGCGGCACGAACAGCCGCGCCCCTTCGGCCATGGCGATTCCGTCGCCGCGCCCGCCAATCTCGGCGATGACGACGTCGAGAACGCGCGGTTCGGCGGGCGGGCGCCGTTTGGGGGCGGGGCGCTTCATGGCGGGCAACCTTGCGGGCAAAGGGGCAGAGATCGCCCCCTTTACGCCGGGGCCAGCGCCGCGCGCAACGATTCCGGTATCGGAGTCGGTCGGTGAGTTTTCTTGTCGACGATGACGCAGACCGCTTCCTGCGTGGCGACGCAGCGGTCGCCCAGGAAGATCCCGACGCCGATGGTCATCGAACTGGTCCCCAGCCGCAGCCCGCACACGCCGATTCGCACCGTATTGGGGTACAGAAGTTCCGCCTTATACTCGATCAGGCTGCGGGCGAGCACGACCGTCCACTCATCAGCGTCGCGGAACCCGCCCGCCGATTCCAACAGGGCGATTCGCCCCTGCTCGAAAAAGACGCCCAGCGCGTTGTTGTTGACGTGGCCCAGCGCGTCGAGATCGTTGAAGCGCACCCGTTCCTCCCACCAGAATTGGAAGGTCGCGGGGCTGGTCAGGTCCTTGCTGTCGCTCATGTCCGCCCTATGCCGTATGGGTCAATGCGGGTCGGCACTGTGGGGCAAGGGCGGCGGCCCCGCAAGCCCCGCCTGTATTTGGCGACGGCCCGGCGAATTCACGCGCGCACCGCGTGGGGCCGTGTTATTGGAGTCCGACCAACCATCCGCAACGGACCGGACGATGAGCAAGGACACCAACCAGACGGCCGAAGCGCTGTTTGAAAAGGCGCTGTCGATCGCTGAAAAGCACCTGGAAGAGGCGATCAAGGAAGGCGGCCCGCTTGGCCCCTACATCGCCGTCGCCATGATCGAAGCCGCCGTGAATTCGGCGGTCGATGAGACGAGCCACGAAGACGTCATCGACATGCTGCGCGATCTCGCCTCGCAGATCGAAGCGGACGCCGACGAAGAAGACGACGAGTAAGCTTGTAAGCCTTACCCGGCTGCGGCTGCGGATCCTGCGGCCCGACGCTCCTCGCGTCGCCGCAGGATCTCGTAGACGACCGCCCCCAGCACGGTCAGCCCGATCAGGATCAACGACAGCGCGTTGACGGCGGGCGTCAGGCCGGTGCGCACCTTCGACGCGATGTAGACGGTCAGCGTGGTTTCCAGACCGCGCACGAACAGCGTCGTGTTGTAATTCTCAAAGCTTTGCAGAAACGCCAGCAGCGACGCCGACAGAATCGACGGCGTCAAATAGGGCAGCGTGATGCGCCGGAACACCTGCCCGTGCGTCGCGCCCAGATCCAGGGCCGCTTCCTCCAGCGCCATGTCGAACCGTTGCAGCCGCGCTGAAAACAGCAGCATCGCATAGGCCGCGATGAAGCTGGATTGCGCGACGATGGTCAAAAACAGCCCGCCGGTCACGCCGAACCACTCGCGCCAGAAGACCAACGTCGAGATGCCGACGATCACCCCCGGCGTCAGCAGCGGCGACACCGCCAGCGCGTAAAGGAAGGTCTTGGCCCGGCTGTGCATCCGGTCGAGCAGCAACGCCGCCGCCAGCCCCAGCGGCACCGCCAGCGCGATCACCCCCGCCCCGACGATCAGGCTGGTCCCCAGCGCCGCCCACATGCGCTGATCGGCCCACAGCGCCGAAAACCAGCCCAGCGTGAAGCCCATCCACGGCGTGACGGTGGGAAAGCGGCTGGCGTTGAAGGTCGCCGCCGACATGACCAGCAGCGGCAGGAACAGGTAGCTGAAGAAGATCACCAGATAGGAGGTGGTGAGCAGGCGGCGGAAACGGTCGGCGGTCATCAGGCTATCCTTACTTGGCAATATCCGTGAGGCCGACGCGGAACAGTTTCATCGCGGTCATGATGACGCCGATGCACAGAACCAGCAGGATGAAGGCGTAGGCCGCCCCCTGGTTCCAGTTTCCGCCCTCGAAGAACCAGTTGTAGATGACCTCGGTGAACCAGCGGCTTTGCGGCCCGCCCAGCAGGGCCGGAACGGCGTAGCTGCCCGCCGCCAGCATGAAGGTCATGATGCAGCCGACCGCGATGCCCGGCTTGGCGTGCGGCAGCACCACCCGCCAATGGATGCGCAGCCAACTGGCCCCCAGATCGCGCGCCGCCTCGATCTGGTTGCGGTCCAGCGATTCGATGGCGTTGTAGAGCGGGAAGACCATGAACAGGATGTAGACATAGACCATGCCGACGATGACGCCGACGTCGCCGCCCAGCAGCCGTTGCGGCTCGTCAAAGATCCCCAGCGCCACCAGCAGCGTGTTCAACAGCCCGTTGAAGGCCAGGATGATGTACCAGGCGAAGGTGCGCAGCAGCTCGTTGATCCAGAAGGGGACCACCAGCATCAGCATCAACAGCGGCAGCCGCTTTTTCGGCGCGACCTGGGCCAGATAGAAGGCGACCGGATAACAGACCGCCAGAGTCACCGCCGTGACCAGGGCGCTGGCCCAGATGGTCTTCAGGAAGATCGCCAGATGGATCTGGTTGGTCCACAGCGTGGCGTAATTCTTGACCGTGTAGACGTCTTCCGGCCCGCCCAGCTTGGACGGCGGCAGCGCCGGGCGGAACGAGAAATCCACCATCATCACCTGCGGCAGCACGACCAGCAACGCCAGCCACAGCGCCACCGCCAGCAGGATCAGGCCGGTCAGAACCGGGCCGTAACGACGAATCACCTCGGTCATCGCGCTGGCCGCTCCCATCGTTGAACGGGTGAATAATGACGAAACCGAACAACCCACGCCTATCATGGGGCTTTTGCCCGGCGCAAGCGCGCCCGTGTGACAGCGGCGGTCTTCCCGGCGCATTTCACCCTTTGCAGACAAAAGATCGAACGCCATAGTCCTCGCCATGGTCGCACAGGGTCGCAAACGGACAGGCGCAAGACGATGGAACGCGGCGACGGCGTTGGTCGCCGTGTCGGTTCTGCTGGTCCACGCCCTGGTCATGGGCTGGCATGTCCCGCCGTCCTTGCGTCTGTTGGCCGGTCTGGAAAGCGGGCTGTGCCAAGCGCCGGGGAGCGGGCGGACCTCTCCCGATCAACCGGCCCCCGATCAACCGACCGCGCCCGGCGATCATCTTCAGCACTGCCCGATCTGCCTGTCGGTCGCCGACGGGGCGCTCAGCCCCGCCGCCGGGCCGCAGCTTTCGCCGCCGACCTCCGTCGCCTCCGCCGTGCGGCCCCCGGCGACCGTTTCCCCCCGCATGGTCCCCCGCGCCAGTTCCTTTTCCGCCCGCGCACCTCCAGCGACGGCCTGACGATCCCTCTTTTTCCTCGTCAGACCGTTTTTTCGGAGCGCTTGCCCATGATTCGCGCCACCCGCGCCGCGCTTGCCGCCGCCTGCCTGCTCGCCCTGCCCACGCTGGCCCAGGCGCACGCGGTCTTGATGGAATCCAGCCCGGCGGACGGCGCGCGGGTGGAGCGTCCGCCCGCCGAGATCCGCCTGCGCTTCAACGAGCCGGTGACGCCGGTCGCCATCCACGCCTTCGGGCCGGGCGGCGCGCTGGTTCTGCCCGGCCCGGCGGTGGTCGGCGACGACGCCCTGCGCGTGCCGTTGCCGCCGCTGCCCGCCACCCCCGGCCCCTACACGGTCAGCTACCGGGTGACGTCGGGCGACGGGCATCCGGTGGCGGGATCGCTGCTGTTCGGCGTCGGCATGACGCCCGAACGCCCGGAGCAGGCGGAGGAGCGGGGCCGCAACCTCGCCCTGCTGGCCGCCATGGCGGCCCGCGCGCTGCATTACGGCAGCCTGCTGGCGGCGGCGGGCGGCGGGCTGTTTCTGGCGCTGGTGGCGCCGGGGGCGGCCTTCCGCACCGGGCGGGATTGGGCGCCGTTGGGCCGTTTGGCCCGGCTGCGCGTGACGGTCGCGCTGGCCGCGCTGGCGGTTCCGCTCAATCTCGGGCTGACCGGGGCGCTGTTGATCGGCGAGTCGCCGCTGGCCCTGCTGACGCCCGAAGCGTGGCGGGCGGTTCTGGCCAGCACCGGCGGGACCAGCGCCGCCATCGCGCTGTCCGGTTTGGCCCTGCTGGCCGTCGGGCTGTGGCGCAACCGGACGGGTGTCGGCGGAACCCTCACGCTGCTGCTTGGCGCGTTGATCGCCATCGGGGCGCTGACCGCCACCGGCCACGCCGCCACCGCGCCGCCGTCCTGGCTCGCCGCGCCGCTGGTCGGGCTGCATGGGTTGACCGCCGCCTTCTGGCTGGGGGCGCTGGGGCCGTTGCGCGCCATCCTGCGCCACGCCCCGGCGTTGGAGGCGGCGCGACTCGTGCGCCGTTTCTCCCACGGAGCGGTTTGGGTCGTCGCCCTGCTGATCGCCGCCGGGGCCGGATTGAGCGCGCTTCAGATCACCGATCCCGACCGGATCGGCTCCACCGCCTATGGGCAATTCTGGCTGGTGAAGATGATCGGCGTCGTGCTGCTGCTCGGGCTGGCGACCGTCAACCGGCTGTGGCTGACCCCGGCGCTGGAAAATGGCGCGCGGGCGGTGCGGGAGCGGGCGAATCGGCTGCTGAGCCTGAGCGTCACGCTGGAAGTCGCCGTGATGGGTCTGGTGGTTCTGCTGACCGCCGCCTTGGGAACCACGCTGCCGCCGCGCACGCTGGTCAAGCCGGTGATCGAGGCCCCCGTCGGCTACAGCAGCGTGGCGACCGCCAAGGGGCGGCAAGCGGTGATCGACCTCGATCCCGCGCGCGTCGGAAGCAACCGGCTGACCCTGCATCTGGCCCAGCCCGACGGTGCCCCGTTCGACCCGAAAGAGCTGTCGGTGGAGCTGTCGCAGCCAGCCGCCGGGATTGAGCCGCTGAGCCGCCGCCCCACCCGCAGCGGCCCCGGCGTCTATCGCTTGGACGGCCTGACCCTGCCGCTGGCCGGACGTTGGGACATCCGGGTCGACGCGCTGATCGACGATTTCGAGAAAGCGATCTTCCGCGCCAGCCTGACCGTAAACGAGTAAGGATACGCCTCAGGACGCCGTTGGCAGCGCCACAGCGTCCGCAGCGCGGAAGCCAAGCCGGGCCGATTCGCCGGGGATGAAGGCCGGGTCATGGCCCAGATGCGGCACCTGCGCCATCAACCCGCCGTCCAGGAAGGCGTTGACGAAGGCCCCCTCGAAATCGCGGTGGCTGACGCGGGCCTCCAGCGCGTTTTCGTCCTGCCCCAGCGTCAGCCGCTCCGGGCGGACGAACAGGGTGGCGCGGTCGCCGGGCGCCAGCCGCCGGGGATTGCGCCCGCGCAGACGGCCAAAGCCGGTGTCCAGCACGGCCCAGCCCTCCGCCGATTCCGCCACCGTCCCGGCAAAGCGGTTGGTTTCGCCGACGAAGGACGCGACGAAGGCGGTTTCCGGGTGGTCATAGACGCTTGGCCCGTCGCCCACCTGCTCCAGCACGCCGCGCGACATCACGCCGATGCGGTCGGACATGGTCAGCGCCTCGCCCTGGTCGTGGGTGATGTAGATGAAGGTCACGCCGGTGCGCCGCTGCAACTCGCGCAACTCCGCCCGCATGTGCTGGCGCAGCTTCAGATCCAGCGCCGACAGCGGTTCGTCCAGCAGAAGCACCGCCGGTTCGACCGCCAAGGCGCGGGCAATGGCGATGCGTTGGCGTTGGCCGCCCGACAGGTCGGTGACGCGCTTCTCCGCCGTCTCGGGCAGGGCGACCAGTTCCAACAGCTCGCGCACCCGGCGTTGCCGGTCGGCGGACGGCACGCCGCGCACCTCCAGCCCGAACCCGATGTTCTCGGCCACCGTCATCAGCGGAAACAGCGCCAGATTCTGGAAGATCAGCGCGGTGGGCCGCTTGTTCGGGCCGATGCCGCGCATGTCGGCCCCGCCGATGCGGATGGTCCCGCCGGTCGGCTCCATGAAGCCGGAAATCATCCGCAGGATCGTCGTCTTGCCGCAGCCCGACGGCCCCAGAAAGCTGAAAAACTCCCCGGCCTGGATGGTCAGCGACACGTTGTTGACGGCGACCGCCGCGCCAAACCGCATGGTCACGGAATCGAGTTGAACGTCTTGGCTCATGCCGTCACCTCATGCCCCCTCCCCATCCCTCCCCCGCCTGCGGCGGGAGAGGGGGCGGGAGCTTTGCCAAAATCCAGCGGAGTTCCCTCTCCCGCCACAGGCGGGGGAGGGTTAGGGAGGGGGCGAAGCGCTCCCCCCAATCACGCCAAGCCTCACGCCGCCAGGAAGCGGTCCTGATACTCGTTGCGGATCGAGACATACCAGGCTTCCTGGATCGGCCACCACCACAGCTTTTGCAGCGCGTCGCCCGGATAGGCGTCGGCGAAGAACTGCTTGTTCAGGTCGGTCAGATGCGCTTCCGCGCCAACCGCCGTGCTGGAGATGCCGGAGAAGTTGGTGTAGAGCGCGCCCGCCTGCGGGGTGTAGAACCAGTTGATCCAGGCGTAGGCGTTGTCCAGATTCTCCGCCTTCTTGGGAATGGCGAAGCCTTCCATCCAGGCCAGCGAGCCTTCCTTCGGCGCGATGTAGCGGACCGGCAGCCCTTCCTTGCGCAGCGCGACGGCGGTCGAGTCCCAGGTCTGGCCGATGACGCAGCCGTTGGTGCGGAAGGCTCCCTGCGCCTCGTTCTCGTTGGTCCAGAATTGGGCGACCGACTTCTTGTTGGCGGCGGCGACCTTCAGGATCGCGTCGAAGTTGGCGCGGGCCTTGGCCTCGTCCTTGAACTGGTCGCGGATCGGGTGCGGCAGCTTGCCCTGGCTTTCCAGCCACAGGCCGATGCCGATCAGCGAGGAATGGCCGCGCAGCGTCACCTTGCCCGCGTTGGCGGGCGACCACAGATCGCCGTAGCTGGCGGTTCCATAGACCAGCGGGGCCTTCTTCATGTCATAGGCCAGCGCCTCGGTGCCCCAATCGGCCGGCGCGAAGTAACGCTTGCCGCCGACGACGCCGCCCATCCCGGCGGACCCATCGACCGACGATTTCAGGCAACCGTCCCACTTGACCTTCGACTCGTCGATGGCCTGGACCAGATCGAATTCGACGTAGTTCGGCACGCGGTCCACCGTGGGGTGGATGATGTCGAACCCGGCGCCGCCGGTCGCCTTCAACTGGTTCAGCAACTCGTCATTGGTGCCATATTCGGTCAGGGTCGCCTTGACGCCGGTCTTCTTTTCAAAATCGGCCAGCATGTCCGGGCTGATGTAACCGGCCCAGGAGAAGATCTTCACGGAGCCGGAGGCCGCATGGCCTTCCCGCAGGATGTAGGGACCGACCGAGGCCACGCCCGCGACGGCGGCGGCGCTCTTCAGCAGCAGGCGGCGGGAGAAGCTCTTCGCGGCGCGTTGGGTTTCGACGCTGGATCGCTGGGATTCGGTCATCGCGGCGGCGGTGGCAAGCGTCGGCGTGGTCGTCGGCATGGCGCCCAATCTCCCTGTTCTCAAAGCGTTGGCATGGGCCAGACCGCGCAGGCGTCGTCCGGCTTCCGCATAGGGCAAGGAGTGTGCACGAGAGAATCGGCGGTCGTCCATGGGGGACCGCGCCATCTGGCCAAACTTCATACGGCCGTCATCGCGCCGACTCGGCGCCGTCACATCCGGCGGGGCCGATCACATCACGTAAAAGCGCGCCTTGAGGACCACGCCGTCCGTTCCGCAGACGACGGTGCGGTTGCGCCCGCTGCGTTTGGCGAAATAAAGCGCCTCGTCGGCCCGCGCCAGCAGGGCGGCGACCGACTCGGCCCCCGGCGCCAGACACACGCCGACGCTGACGGTGAACTGGAACCCCACGCCGTCCGCCGTGACCGTCGTCAGCGCGGCGGTGGATTCGCGGATTCGCTCCAGCCCGGCGACCGTCGCCTCCAGATCCCCGGCGGGCAGGACCATGCCGAACTCCTCGCCGCCCAGCCGTCCGAGAAAGCCGCCCTCCGGGACCAGCGCCGCGCAATTTTCGGCGAAGCGCTTCAACGCCAAATCGCCGTTGGAATGGCCGTGGGTGTCGTTGATCGCCTTGAAATGGTCGATGTCGAACATGGCGAGCGCCAGCGGCGGCGCGCCGTGGCACGCCGCCCCGTCATGGGCGCGCTCCAGCCGCTCCATGAAATGGCGGCGGTTCATCACCCCGGTCAAATAATCGGTGTTCAACAGGTCGGCCATGACGCGGTGCGTCCGGGTGATGCGTTCCCCGGCGCGCACGCGGGCGCGCAGCATCGGCAGGTCGATGGGCTTGGTCAGGAACTCGTCGGCCCCGGCGTCGAACGCCTCGATCCGGCGTTCGCTGTCGGCGTCGGTGGTCATCAGGATGGTGAAGGTGCGGTGCTGGTCGTCGTCCGCCCGGATCAGCCAACACAGCTCCAGCCCATTCATCTTGGGCATTTCCAGGTCGGTGATGACGACATGGACGTCTTCGCAGCGATAGATCGCCAACGCCTCCTCGCCGTCCTTGGCGAGCAGGACGCGGTAGTCGTAGCGCTCCAGAAGCTCTTTGATGATCCTGCGAACAACCGCCGAGTCGTCAACGACGAGGACGCTGGTCTCCATGGCGCGTCAACTCCCCAACCATGCAACCCGATGGTTGGGCTTGTCGCAGGATTCTAGCCAAAAGTCACATAAATCCAGCCAAAGGTCAGTGGCTGATACGCTTCGCCGCGCCCGCCCCGCTTTGCCCGGCTTTGGCCCGAATCCAGGTCAGTTTTCCAGCATCCGCCGCAGCAGCTCGACATCCTCGGCGAAGGACGGGTCGGTGGCGCGCAGCTCGTCCACCTTTTTGACCGCGTGCATCACCGTGGTGTGGTCGCGCCCGCCGAACTTGCGGCCGATTTCCGGCAGGGAACGGGCGGTCAACTGCTTGGCCAGATACATGGCGATCTGCCGGGGCCGGGCCACCGCGCGGGCGCGGCGGGCGGAATGCATGTCGGCGACACGGATGTTGTAATGCTCGGCCACGCGCTTTTGGATTTCGTCGATGGTGACGCGGCGGTCGTTGGCGCGCAGCAGATCGTGCAGCACCTCCTGCGTCGTCTCCAGCGAGATCGACCGCCCGACCAGATCGGCGTGGGCGACGATGCGGTTCAACGCCCCTTCCAGCTCGCGCACGTTCGAGGTGATCTTGTGGGCCAGGAACTCCAGCACCTTCAGCGGAATCGTCGCCTGAAGCGCGTCGGCCTTGGCCTGGAGAATGCCCAGCCGCAGCTCGTAGGTGGTCGGGTGGATGTCGGCGACCAAACCCCAGCCCAGACGGGAGCGCAAGCGCTCCTCCATCCCTTCCAGATCGGACGGGCTTTTGTCGGCGGAGATGATGACCTGACGGTTCTGATCGACCAGCGCGTTGAAGGTGTGGAAAAACTCTTCCTGCGTGGAATCCTTGCCGCTGATGAACTGCACGTCGTCGATCATCAGCACGTCCACCGAACGGAACTGCTGCTTGAAGGCCATCGTGTCCTTGAAGCGCAGGGCGCGGATGAACTGGTACATGAATTTTTCCGCCGACAGGTAGAGCACCTTGCGGTTCGGATCATTCTTGCGGATCTGCCAGGCCAGCGCGTGCATCAGGTGGGTCTTGCCCAGACCGACGCCGCCATACAGGAACAGCGGGTTGAAGGTGACGGTGGTGGCGTCGGCGACGCGGCGGGCGGCGGCGTGCGCCAACTCGTTCGGCTTGCCGACGACGAAATTCTCAAAGGTGAAACGCGGGTCAAGCGCCGCCGACAGGTCGGAGCGGTCCTCCAGAATCGCCGGAACGCCGTTCGGCGATTCGTCCGACGCCCCGCCATAAGAGGACGAGGTGTACACCGCCGCCGCCGCCCCGCCATAGGGGGAGGAGGCCGCCGCCGCGACATGCCCCGCCGCCGCGCTGCCCGAATCGGACGCGCTGGACAGACGCCGTTCGGGCGAGGTCGAAAAGGGCGAACGGGACTCGCCGCGATCCTGGCCCCGATCCCCGGTCCGATCCGCACCCCGATCCTGGCCGCGATTGGGCGGAGGATCATCGCGGTCGTCGTTGTCGGCGGTCAGAACGGCGGGCGCGTTGGTCGAGGCGACCACCACGTCTATGGAATGCACGTCGGGGTTTTCGCCCGACCACAGGGCGCGAATCCGGTCGGCGTAGTGCGTGAGAACCCAATCGCGCATGAAGCGCGTCGGCACGACGATGCACACCTCGCCGCCGGTCATGCTGGCGACGGACAGGGGCTGAAGCCAACTGCGGTAGGCGATCTCGCCCACTTCGTCTTTCAGGCGTCCGCGAATGCGCGCCCACTGCTGATCCAACGACACGCCGACCGACATGCTCCTCTACCCCCGCCCCGTTCCCCTCGGCGGCGTCCGCCACCGAAAGGGCGGGTCAATCCCGCCCCGCCCCAACACGCCCCACCGGGTCAAAACCATCCGCGCCTTGCCAGCCGATCAGACCAGCGAAAGCCAAACGCCCACCAATGATGCAATTGCAAATTCCATCACCGACGCAACGTGTTTTAAGAAAAACAAAGTTATCGCGCCAACCACGACTCATCCGTCTCAGGTTGGTTCAAGAGCTTTGTCATCTCTGCGCTTATCCGAACGGCGCGGGGCGTGATGAACACGCCATTTCGCAACACCGGACAGAGCAAAAGTCTAATCCCACGCAAGATGGCTGGCAATGGGACAGATGGCGAACGGGTCAAAAAGACTCGGGTCCGCCAACTAACCCCAAGATTCCATTACAGAATCACCGGGCGCTTTTCTGGGGTTCCAAAACAATTGTTAAAAACCCACAGGTTCGCTTTAAACGCAAAAAGCCGCGCCCCGAGTCTCGGGCGCGGCTTTTTGAAACCGGCAAAGAGGCTCTTTAGAGAGCCTTGATGCGGGCCGAGAGGCGCGACAGCTTGCGCGACACCGTGTTCTGGTGCAGCACGCCCTTGGTGACGCCGCGCATCATTTCCGGCTGAGCGGACTTGAACGCCTCGGCGGCGCCGGACTTGTCACCGGCCTCGATCGCGCCCTCAACCTTCTTCACGAAGGAACGGATGCGGCTGACGCGGTTACGATTGACTTCCGTACGACGCTCGGTCTGACGGATGCGCTTTTCAGCGGACTTATGATTGGCCATGGAAACCCTACTCCGAACGACACGCCTGTCGCAATGCGAGCGCGCCTTATACGCTTAGGCTAAATGAGAGTCAAGACATCGACCTTCGCTGATTCCATCAGAATGCAGCGAAACAACATCGTGATGGAAACAGCGCCGTCCCCCGCAAGATGCGGGGGACGGCGACCAGATGAATCAGCGATTCTTCCAGACCGGCTGGCGCTTTTCGGCGAAAGCGGCCATGCCTTCCTTCTGATCTTCGCTGGCGAAGGTCGAATGGAAGACGCGGCGTTCGAAATGCACGCCTTCGGCCAGCGTGGTTTCATAGGCGGCGTTGACCGCCTCCTTGGCCATGGCGACGATGGGCTGCGACAGGGTGGCGATCTTGGTGGCGACCTTCACCGCTTCCTCGACCAGCTCCGCCGCCGGAACGACGCGGCTGACCAGCCCCGAACGCTCGGCTTCCGCCGCGTCGATCATGCGGCCGGTCAGGACCATTTCCATGGCCTTGGACTTGCCGACGAAGCGGGTCAGGCGCTGGGTGCCGCCGGCGCCCGGAATGGTGCCGATGGTGATTTCCGGCTGGCCGAACTTGGCGGTGTCAGCGGCCAGGATGAAATCGGCCATCATGGCCAGCTCGCAACCGCCGCCCAGCGCGAAGCCCGCGACCGCCGCGATGGTCGGCTTGCGGCACTTGGCCAGACGCTCCCACTTCGCGGTGATGAAGTTGGAGTTGTAGACGTCCATATAGGAGAAGCCCGCCATCTCCTTGATGTCGGCGCCGGCGGCAAACGCGCGCTCCGACCCGGTGATGACGATGGCGCCGATGGCGGCGTCGGCCTCGAACGCGTCGAGCGCCTGGCCCAGCTCCGTCACCAACTGGTCGCACAGCGCGTTCAGCGCCTTGGGACGGTTCAGGGTGACGAGGCCGACGGGGCCACGGGTCTCAACGAGGATGGTTTCATACGACATGGTTGCAGCAATCTCCCGATCGGGCGGGGTCGGCCTTGCCGCCCCGCGTGTGGTGTGCGTCCGGTTTCTTGGTTTTTGTTGTGTCTTTGGTCTCTGCCCCGCCCTGCCCTGTCCGCCCGCGCCTCAACGCGGGGTCAGGGTAAAGCGCACCGTCGTTTTGTCCGACGACGCGCCGGTGGCGACGAAATCCAGCCGCAGCCCCTCGCCCTCGCGGACGAAGCTGCGTTCGGCGGCGCGGCGCCATCCCAGTTGCGGCAGGGTCTGGTCGTAAAAGGCCAGAACCGCCCCGCGCGGCACCATCCCCGACAGCACCGCCTGGACGATCCGCCCGTCGGGTTTGTCAAAGACCAGCGGTTCGGCGTCCACCGGGTCGAGTCCCGGCATCGCCGGAACGTCAGCCAGACCAGGCACGAAGGGCGAGGCCGCTGACGCGCTGGGCGACGCCGCTGACGCGGAAGCCGGAATGAAGGGAAAAGCGAGGCTCCCCAGGCCCGCGACTGCGGGGCCGGCAAGGAGGAGGGCGCCGAGCGTCGCCCGAAGCGTGGCCGAGAAAGCCGTCATACCCCCAGGTATATCAGCGTTGGCGCGCCGCACAATAGAAAGTCGAGCGCCCCGACTGTACAATCCGCTGAACGCCGCCGGTCGCCGCGACGTCGCAGGTGCAGCCGGGGCAAGGCTGGCCCGCCCGGTCATACACCGCGAACTGGTGCTGGAAATAGCCAAGCTCGCCCGACGCCTGCCGGTAATCGCGCAAGGACGAGCCGCCCGCCTCGATGGCGCGGCCCAGAACCTCGCGAATCGCGGCGGCCAGCCGGTCGGCCTTGGCCCCGCTGATGGTGGCGGCGCTGCGCGTCGGGCTGAGCCGGGCCAGGAACAGCGCCTCCGACACATAGATGTTGCCCAGCCCGGCGACGACGCTCTGGTCGAGCAGCGCCGCCTTGATCGGCGTCATTTTCCCCGCCAGCCGTTCGGCCAGCGCCGGGCCGGAGAAGGCGTTGCCCAACGGCTCCGGCCCCAGGGCGCGCAGCATCGGATGATCGGCCAGCCCGTCCGCCGTCGTCAGATCCATCAGGCCGAAGCGGCGGGCGTCGTTGAAGGTGACGGTGGTTCCCGTCTCCACCTCGAACACCACATGATCGTGCTTGCCCGGCGACTCGGGCCGCTCCGGTACGATCAACATCCGCCCCGACATGCCGAGATGGACGATCAAGACGGTCCCGTCGTCCAACCCCATTAAAATATACTTCGCCCGCCGCCGCACCGATTCGACCCGCCGCCCGGTCAGGCGCGCGACGAAATCCGCCGGAAAAGGCGTGCGCAGGTTCGGCCGGTTCTGATCGACACGGACCAGAACCCGACCCTCAAGATGCGGGGCAAGGCCCCGGCAGACGGTTTCAACTTCGGGAAGCTCAGGCATGGGCGTCAGGGTGGGGGGAAGTGAAGTGTGGCGCAAGAGGGTTTTGGGGCGTTAGATTGGCTGCGCCCAGATCACAGCGTTTCGGCACACACTGACAGCGTCTCGAGTTTCAGGACAACGGCAGCATGACCAAAGCATTCTCTGACTACAAAGCCGAAGGGCATGATTGGATCACGCTATCAAGCGGAGAGTATTACCCCGATATTTTGCCGCTGGCGACCACGCTTTATGAGCCAGTTCTGGTGATGTTTGGCCAATTGATGGAGGAAAGCCACTCCTCCGTTGATTTGTTTCTGAAAATTTCCGCCGTGTCGCAAACCTGGATGCGCATCCGACTTGCCCGTGTGTTCCGCAAATACGTCAGCCCGGAAACCCCGGTTGAAATGCTCAAGCAAAAACGGCAGGCGGCTGTGATCTGCGAACGCTTCGGACCAGGGTTCCGAAAAATCGTCGAGGTGCAAAGCCGGTTTCGCCAACGCCCGATGCCGGATGAGGCGCTGTGCGCTCTGCTTTGGGAGTATAAGGATCGCGGTAAAAAGGGCTACGATCTGACCGAACGGCTGTTTTGCATTTTCAAGGAGTCGTTTCCAAGCTTCACCGTTTCTGGCCCCGAACGCGCCGGACGCGACGTCCTGCTTGGCGAGCTGTTCCCGGACTATCCGAAACCGGATCGCCCGGTGGATTTTGTGATTTACGATCAAGGAACCCCCGTGGCGATTGGTCTCGCCCGCTATGATTCAGATCGGGGCGGCGCCCAAGAGGATGACCGCACGGGGCAATATCGCGACTGCGCGACCGAGCTTCTGACCTACAGCGCCCAGCGCGGGCTGAATCTGAAGGTCGTTTTCCTCAACGACGGCCCCGGCCTTTTGCTGGGCAGCATGTGGAACGATTACGCCTACATCGAGAACCTCAACCCGCAAAACATCCGCGTCGTCACGCTCCGCATGGTTGTTGAGCGGGTTACGCCCCAATGGCTGCGGAGCTGAGATGGCGACCGGAACCCCCAAGCGACGCGGCGGCGGCCAGTGGTCCGCGATTGAACTCGCCTACCCAGGCAAAACGCCCAACGCCGATGTTCTTGCGCGGAAAGCCGCGCCGCTGGTGGATTTGTGGACGCCGCAGGACGCGCGGAACGCCATCATCTTTGGCGACAATCTCGACGCTCTGGCGAATCTCCGCGACGACCCGACCGTGCGCGGCAAGGTTCAGTTGGTCTACATCGACCCCCCTTACGCAACCGAAACCGCCTTCCACACGCGCGCGCAATCTCACGCCTATGACGACGTCCACACCGGCGACGAGTTCATCGAGCATCTTCGGAAACGCTTGATCCTGCTCCACGATCTTCTCGCCGACGATGGGTCGCTCTACCTTCATTTGGATGACAAAGCCGTCTTTCACGCCCGCATCATTTTGGACGAGATCTTTGGGCGCGCCGGTTACAAGAACTGCATCGCCCGAAAGAAATGCAACCCAAAGAATTTCACGCGCCGTCAGTATGGGAACATCACGGACTACATTCTGTTTTATACAAAATCCGACCGCTATGTCTGGAACAAGCCCTATGAACCTTGGACCGAGGAGCGCGCTCACGAATACCAGTATGTTGAGCCGGAGACGGGGCGGCGCTTCATGAAGGTGCCGGTCCACGCCCCCGGCGTCCGCAACGGCGCGACGGGCGAGACGTGGCGGGGCAAGCCGCCGCCCAAAGGGAAGCATTGGCAATATCCGCCCGCGACGTTGGATGACATGGACGCGCGCGGCGAGATTTATTGGTCCGCCAATGGGAACCCGCGCCGCAAGGTTTACCTCGACCAAAGTCCCGGCGTCGCCGCTCAGGATGTTTGGCTCGACTACCGCGACGCCCACAACCAGAACATTGCCGTAACCGGCTATCCCACCGAAAAAAACAGCGATCTGCTTCGCCGCATCGTCGCCGCGTCGTCCAACGAAGGGGGACTGGTGCTCGACGCCTTCGCCGGGTCGGGAACGACCTTGGAGGCCGCCCACGCGCTGGGACGCCACTGGATCGGCATCGACAACAGCCCCGAAGCCCTGCGGACCATCCTGTCACGCTTTGCGACCGGCAGGCGACGGATGGGGGATTTCGTCACCCGACCAAGCAGCCTAACGACTCCGCCATCAAAAGACGCGGCAACGGCGGCCGCCGCCCCGCTCATCGCCCCCATGCTCTACAGGATCCAAGCGACGCCCCCCTGCGCCGAAATGGCGGCGGACCTGATACGGAGCGAGCAAAGCCGGGCGGCGGCAGAGTGATGGGGGCTGAGCGCTCCGCAGACCGAGCCATCCCCCAAACCGCCGCACCCGCCGCGCAATCCGCCCGCTGGCATCGCCCCGCGCGCCGCGCTATGGTCCCGGTCATGAGCGACACGCCCCCCCATCCGACCGCATCCGTTCCTGGCCCCGTCTCCGGTTCCGAAGGCGAGTGGTTTGGTTTCAAGCCCGTGGATCCCGACGCCAAATCGGGACTCGTCCGCGCCGTCTTCGGCAGCGTGGCGACCAACTATGATCTGATGAATGATCTGATGTCGGGCGGGATCCATCGGCTGTGGAAAGACACGCTGATGGAAATGGTCGCGCCCAAGCCGGGGATGACCCTGCTGGACGTGGCGGGCGGCACCGGGGACATCGCGTTCCGCTTTCTCAACCGTGGCGGCGGGGCCGCCATCGTCTGCGACATCACCGAGGCGATGGTCCGCGTCGGGCGCGACCGCGCGATTGACCGCAACATCCTGTCCGGGGTGACTTGGACGGTCGGCGACGCGGAAAAGCTGCCCATCGCGTCGCGGTCGGTCGACGCCTACACCATCGCCTTTGGCCTGCGCAACGTCACCCGGATCGACGCGGCGCTGGCGGAGGCGCGGCGGGTGCTGAGGCCCGGCGGCAAATTCTATTGCCTGGAGTTCAGCCACGTCGTGCTGCCGGTGCTGCGCGAGCTGTACGACCTTTATTCCTTCCAGGTGCTGCCGAAGATCGGGCGCATCGTCGCCAAGGACGAGGACAGCTACCGCTACCTCGCCGAAAGCATCCGGCGCTTTCCGGCGCAGGAGGATTTGGCGCGGCGCATCGCGGCGGCGGGCTTTGGCGCGGTGCGCGTGCGCAATCTGACGGGCGGGATCGCCGCCATCCATTCCGGCTGGCGGATCTGACCGACGTGTTCCGAATTCTGCGCAATCTGCTGCGTTTGGCGGTGATCGGCCGCACGGCGGCCCGTTACGACGCCCTGCCCGCCAGCCTGCTGGCCACCGCCCCCGGCCTGTCCTGGCTGTGGCGGCTGATCGCCCGGCGCGGCGTGCCGGGGCGCGACGGCCAACGTCTGGCCCGCGCCCTGGCGGAGCTGGGGCCGACCTACATCAAGCTGGGGCAATTGCTGTCCACCCGCTCCGATCTGGTGGGCGAGCGGATGGCGGTCGATCTGGCCGAGTTGCAGGACAAGCTGCCGCCCTTCCCCGGTCGCGACGCCCGCGCCATCATCGAAACGGAGTTCGGGCAACCGTTGTCGGCGTTGTACGCCAGCTTTGACGACAAGCCGGTCGCCGCCGCGTCCATCGCGCAGGTGCATTTCGCCGTCACCGCCACCGGGCAGGAGGTCGCCGTCAAGGTGCTGCGCCCCGGCATCGAGGCGGCGTTCGAGCGCGACATCGACCTGTTCTATTGGCTGGCCGCGCTGGCCGAAGCGGTGCTGCCCAAGCTGAAGCGGCTGCGCCTGCGCGAGGTGGTGGACACCTTCGCCCGCACCTCCCGCCTGGAAATGGACCTGCGGATGGAGGCCGCCGCCGCGTCGGAACTGGGCGGCAACTTCACCGACGATCCGACCTTCAACGTTCCGGCCATCGACTGGGACCGCACCGGCGGGCGCGTGTTGACGCTGGAGCGGATTCGCGGCTTCAAGGTGGACGAGGCGGCGCGGATCGAGGCGGCGGGCTTCAACCGCGACGACATACTCGCCATGGCCTCGGCCAGCTTCTTCAACCAGGTGTTCCGCGACGGGTTTTTCCACGCCGACCTCCACCCCGGCAACCTGTTCATCAACGAACAGGGCACCATCACCGCCGTCGATTTCGGCATCATGGGGCGGTTGGATCAAGCGACGCGCTATTATCTGGCCGACATGCTGATCGGCTTCCTGACCGGCGATTACCGTCGCGTCGCCATCGTGCATTTCGAGGCGGGCTATGTCCCCCGCCACCAATCCATCGAGATCTTCACGCAAGCCTGCCGCGCCATCGGCGAACCGTTGCAGAACAAACCGTTGAGCGACATTTCGGTCGGGCGGCTGCTGGCCCAGCTCTTCGCCGTGACCGAACAGTTCGAGATGGAAACCCAGCCGCAATTGCTGCTGCTGCAAAAAAGCATGCTGACCGCCGAGGGCGTCGGGCGGCTGCTGAACCCCACCATCAACATGTGGGAGCTGGCCCGCCCGCTGATCGAGCAATGGATGCGCGAGAATCGCGGGCCGGAGGCGCAGATCGTCGAGGATGTCGGCGCCGCCCTGTCCACCATCCGCCGCCTGCCCGCCCTGGTCCGCGAGGCCGAACGCGTGACCGCCGACATGGCGACCGGCGGCCTGCGCCTGCACCCGCAGACGGTGCGCCAGATGCTGCAAGGCTGGAACCGCCGCCGCCGCAGCGACCGCCTCGCTTTGTGGGTGATCGCCGGGCTGCTGGCGGTGATCGTTCTGAAGATTATCTGAAAAGCATCAAGCGCATGATCCGCCGCGTTTTTTCCAAGCACGGCGGATCATCCTGCGCGACGACGGCAAGCGCGGCCAAATGGACGCCGCGCCCCGGCAAGAGAAACGGCAATCCCGATTGTCGCTCAACGCCGCATATACTCCCGTATGCGCCCGGGAAATTGCTTCGAGATCGCATCTTTTTAGGGTATGTCTATCAGGCTAGAACAATCAAAAGGGTTGTTCTTGGCTTGCGAAAACTGGAATGCGCGCGAATGATGATGGTTCATTGACGCCATTGTCCGCCCGGGCGATGGCCTCACCCGCCAACACCGGGGGCGTGCCGTCATGCCAACCACTCAGTCCCCCCCGCTGGTGACGCCAGCCGCCGCCCTGCCCCGCATGGTGGAGCCGGTGGCCTGGATGCTGGCGGCGGCCCTGCTGTTCGCCGCCGGAAACGCCACCGTCCGCCATGTGGCGATGAGCGTGCCGTCGCTGGAAATCGTCTTCATCCGCAATCTGGTCTCCGTCGCCTTCATGCTGCCCTGGATGCTGACCAGCGGCGCCGCGCCCTGCCGCGCCGTGATCGCGGGTGGGCGGCTTGGTCTGTTCTGGTCGCGGGCGGCGATCAGCGTCACCGCGATGATGGCCTGGTACTACAGCCTTGCCCACATCCCGCTGCCCACCGCCACGGCGATCAGCTTCACCACGCCGCTGTTCGCCACGCTTGGCGCCGCCCTGTTTCTGCACGAGCGTGTCCAGGCCCGGCGCTGGGGCGCGGTGTTCGTCGGTTTGGCTGGGGTGCTGATCGTGCTGCGCCCGGATGGCGGACACATCGACGGCGCTTTCGCCGTTTTGATGCTGCATTGCGCCGCCGCCGCCGCCACCCTGCTGTTGACCCGGCGCTTGACCCAGACCGACAGCATTCCGGTCGTCGTCGTCTACATCAGCCTGTTTTCGGCGCCAATGGCGGCGCTTCCGGCTTTGGTCGCGCCATCCCTGTTTGTTTGGGTCTGGCCGACCTGGACCGAAATGGGGTGGCTTCTGCTGCTCGGCGGCCTGCTGACCTTGGCTCAATTGACGATGACGCGGGCGCTGTCGCTGGCCCCAGCCTCGGCGATGATGCCCTATGATTACGCCCGCCTGCCCTTCAGCGCGGTGATCGCCTGGATCGCCTTTGGCGACATGATGGATCTGTGGGGCTGGGTCGGCGCGGCGGTGATCGCCGGATCGGCGCTCTACACCATGCACCGCGACGTCGCCCAATCCCGCAGCCTTCAGGCCGGAAACGATCCACAGCCGCGTCAACGGGCGGCGTAACGCTCCGCAGCCCTCCCCGGCGAGACCCTTTCCAATCGCGCATGGCGCCAATGTTCCGCGACGCGCACTTTTAACCATACGGTAGGGTGTGGTGACGCGCGCGCCTCTGCTATAACGGCGCTCATCCCATGGCCGGTCGCACGGCCCAATCGCGTCAGGAGGAATCAGCATGAACATCGCCGGTCTGTCCGCCATCGTCACCGGGGGCGGTTCGGGCATGGGGGCGGCGACCGCCCGCCATCTCGCCGCGCTGGGCGCCAAGGTCACGGTGCTGGACGTCAACAAGGACGCCGTGGAGCAGACCGCGCGGGAGATCGGCGGGCTGGGTTTGGTCTGCGACGTCACCGACAGCGAGTCGGCGGAGCGCGCGTTCGAGGCGGCCCGCGCCGCCCACGGCCCGGCCCGCATCGCCATCAACTGCGCGGGCGTCGCCCCCGCCCAGCGCATTGTCGGACGCGATGGCGCCATGCCGCTCGACTCCTTCCGCAAGGTGATCGAGGTCAATCTGATCGGCAGCTTCAACATTCTGCGTCTGGCCGCCGCCGACATGGCGAAGCTGGATCTTCTGGAATCGGGGGAGCGCGGCGTCATCATCAACACCGCCTCGGTCGCCGCCTATGAAGGGCAGATCGGGCAAGCCGCCTACGCCGCGTCGAAGGGCGGCATCGTCGCCCTGACCATCTGCGCCGCCCGCGATCTGGCGCGCAGCGCCGTGCGCGTGATGACCATCGCCCCCGGCTTGATCGGCACGCCGATGCTGCTGGGCATGCCGCAAGAGGTTCAGGACAGCCTCGCCGCCACCGTTCCCTTCCCCAAGCGTTTTGGTCGCCCCGACGAATACGCACGCCTCGTTCAGCATATTCTGGAGAATGAAATGCTGAACGGCGACGTCATCCGCTTGGACGGCGCGATCCGCATGGCCCCGCAATAAGGGCTACGCGCAAAAGCATCTCTGGAAACGGCCCCCTCACCGGGGCCGTTTCGCGTTTCTGGGGTCTGTTTCCCGCGCTGACGGCTGATTTGGTTGAACTCTGGGCCTGCCCTCCCAATCTCTACACCCTCGCCCCTCCCCTTCGCCCCCAACCTTGCGCGGGAGATCCATGCATTCCGGCCCCTTGATCGCCATCCTCGTCGCCGGCATCGGCCTTGCCTTCCTTTTTGGCGCGCTGGCGCACCGGCTGCGGGTGTCGCCGCTGGTCGGCTATCTGCTGGCCGGGGTGGTGGTCGGACCGTTCACGCCGGGCTTTGTCGCCGATCAAGGCTTGGCCAACGAATTGGCCGAGATCGGCGTCATCCTGCTGATGTTTGGCGTCGGTCTGCATTTCTCGCTGAAAGATCTGCTGTCGGTGAAGACCATCGCCGTGCCCGGGGCGGTGGTTCAGATCACCGTGGCGACGCTGATGGGCGTTGGATTGGGCTGGCTGATGGGCTGGTCGCTGATGGCGGGCGTGGTCTTCGGGCTGGCCCTGTCGGTCGCCAGCACGGTGGTTCTGCTGCGCGCCTTGCAGGAACGGCGGTTGGTGGAGACGGAACGCGGGCGGATCGCCGTCGGCTGGTTGATCGTCGAGGATCTCGCCATGGTGCTGGCCCTGGTGGTGATTCCCGCGGTGGCCGGGGCGATGAAAGGCGACGCGGGCGGCGTTTCGGGTGAGGCGGGCGGCCCCTTCGGGCTTGGCTTAACCGGGGTGTTGCTGGTGACGCTGGGCAAGGTCGCGGCCTTCGTCGCGGTGATGCTGATCGCCGGGCGGCGGGTGATTCCCTGGATTCTGCATTGGGTGGCGCACAGCGGATCGCGGGAGCTGTTCCGGCTGGCCGTGCTGGCCATCGCCTTGGGCGTGGCCTTCGGCGCCGCCGAGTTGTTCGGCGTGTCCTTTGCGCTCGGCGCGTTTTTCGCCGGGATGATCCTCAGCGAATCGGCGCTCAGCCAGCGCGCGGCGGAAGAAACCCTGCCGCTGCGCGACGCCTTCGCCGTGCTGTTCTTCGTGTCGGTCGGCATGCTGTTCGACCCGTCCATCCTGGTCCGCGCGCCGTTGGAATTGGCGGCGACCCTGCTCATCATTCTGGTGGGGAAGTCGCTGGCCGCCTTCCTGATCGTGCGGGCCTTTGGCCGCTCCACCGGCACGGCCCTGACCATTTCCGCCAGCTTGGCGCAGATCGGCGAGTTTTCCTTCATTCTCGCCGGTTTGGGCGTTGGCTTGGGGATTCTGCCGCCAATCGGGCAGGATTTGATTCTGGCCGGGGCCATTCTGTCGATTCTGCTCAACCCGATCCTGTTCGCCCTGCTGTTCCGATTCGTCCCGGTGGAAGAGGCGACGACGCCCAAAGCCGCGACCGCCGACGCCGCGCCGACCCTGGAGCCGACGCGCCTGGAGGGGCACACCATCCTGGTCGGCTATGGCCGGGTCGGGTCGGTGATCGGGGCCGGTCTGAAAGACAGCGGCGCGCCCTTCGTCGTCATCGAGGACCGGGCCGCCCCGTCCCAGGCCGCCCGCGCCGACGGCGCGGAGGTGCTGTTCGGCAACGCCGCCGATCCGACCGTGTTGCAAGCCGCCAACGTCGCGGCGGCGCGGCGGCTGGTCGTCGTCATCCCCGACGCGTTCGAGGCCGGACAAGTGGTCGAACAGGCGCGCGGAACCAACCCAACCTTGGAGATTTTGGCCCGCGCCCATTCCGACGCCGGAGCCGCCCATCTGCGGGCCTGCGGCGCGAGCGAAACCGTGATGAGCGAACAGGTGGTCGCGCACGCCCTGTTGCGGTTGGTGAGCGACGGCGCCGCGCCCGACGCGGTCAAGGGCTGAAAGGGGGCGTTCCGTCCTGCGCCGACTCATCAACGTCCAGCGCCGCCCGCGCCACGGCCAGAATAGTGTCGAGGCGGATGACCAGTTCGTGTTCGCACAGGGCTGACCGGGCGGATCCCGCCTCGCGGGTGATCGACCGCAACGCGTCGGTCATCACCTGAAGGCGGCGGTCTTGCGCGCTGTCGGTCATCTCGCCTCCGCCTTGCCGAAACAAAAAAGGATCGGGTCGTCGGTCAGTCTACACCCAGCGGCAGGCGAGCGTGCGCGGTTGACCGAAACGCGGTAGGATCGCGCGCTCCCGAATGATCGAGCCATCCCAATGCCCACCCCACCGCCCGCCAACGACCGCGCCCGCGTCGCCGCCAATCTGGGGGCGCTTGTGGCCGTCGCGATTCTGTTGGCGCTCGGCTATTGGCTGACCGGGGCGTTGGCGCGGCAATCGAAATTGGAAGACTGCCTGCTCGCCCACCGACGCCAGTGCGGAGCGGTGGAGGCTCCGCCCTCCTGACCCGCCTTTCCCTTTCCCAGAGGACCCAAATGCAGCCACGCATCAGCCTTGTCACCCTGGGCGTCGCCGATCTGCCGCGCGCCCGACGCTTTTACGAGCAGGGGTTGGGTTGGACGCCCTCCCCAGCGGGCAACGAGAATGTCGCCTTTTACCAGTTGGGCGGCATGGCGCTGGGGCTTTATGGCCGCGCCGCGCTGGCCGAAGACGCCCATCTGACCGACGCGGGCGACCCGACGCGCTTCGGCGGAATCACCCTGGCGCACAATCTGCGTTCCAAGGAAGAGGTGGACGCCCTGATGGCCGAGGCCGAACGGGCGGGCGCGCGCATCGTAAAACCGGCGCAGGACGTCTTTTGGGGCGGCTATTCCGGCTATTTCGCCGACCCCGACGGCCATCTGTGGGAAATCGCCTGGAACCCCTTCTTCCCGTTGGACGAGGCGGGGAATGTGAGTTTGACTTGAGTTCGGTCACGATCTTGACTTTGTTTTCTGACGCGCCATTCTATTGGTCATGATCGTGATCGATGGGGTGAATCATGCGCGATGTGACCGAAAATGAGATTCGCCAGCGTCTGCGCCTTGACAACCCTTGGTGGCGCGATGGCAAGGTAGAGGATTACCTGGCTCCACCAAGCCGACGCGCCCATTTCGAGCCGTTCTTCAAACTCGTGACCAACCGGGAGGTTCAGCGCGCCGTCATCCTGATGGGGCCACGGCGCGTTGGGAAAACCGTTCTGATCCGACAGGTCATCGACCAGTTGATCAAGGATGGCGCCCGACCGGAAGACACGCTCTATCTGTCTCTGGACACCCCGGTCTACACCGGCTTGGGGCTGGAAAAGATTCTGCGAATCCACTGGAGCGAAGAGGAAATCCTGGACCGCCGCCCACGCTGGGTCTTTTTCGACGAAGTGCAGTATCTGCGCGACTGGGAACGCCACCTGAAATCATTGGTGGACGCCATTCCCAACATCCGCTTTGTCGTGTCCGGGTCTGCGGCGGCTGCCTTGCGTCTGAAGAGCACTGAATCCGGGGCCGGGCGTTTCACCGACTTCATGCTGCCCGCCCTGGCTTTTTGCGAGTACATGAATTTCATCGGCTTCCCATCCGTTGATGAGATGCCCATTGAGGATCTGAACCGCCACTTTTTTGATTACATCAATTACGGTGGTTTCCCTGAAGTCGTTCTCAATGAAGGGGTTCGCAAGAATGTCGGGCGCTTCGTCAAAGAGGATATTCTCGACAAGGTCCTCTTGCGCGACCTGCCAGCCCTGTACGGCATCGACAGCATCCAGGAACTGAATCACCTGTTCACCGTCCTGGCCTACAACACGGCGGAAGAGGTCAGTTACGATGGTTTGTCGCACTCATCGGGCTTGGCTAAGAACACCGTGCGCAAATATGTGGAGTATCTGGAAGCGGCGTTTCTCATCATCAAACTTCCGCGCATCGACCAAAACGCCAAGCGCTTCAAACGGGAAACTCACTTCAAAGTTCATCTGGCCAATCCATCAATCCGCGCGGCGCTGTTCGGGCCGGTTGGGCAGGACGATGAGATTGCCGGGATGTTGGTTGAGACTGCGGTTGCTGCGCAGTTGCTTCAAACATCAGATTTTCAAAGCTATCGCTACGCACGATGGAATCAGGGGGAGGTCGATCTTATTGAATGTAGCGAGCAGACAGGCGCACCAATTAACACAATCGAAATAAAATGGAGCGATCGCTACATAGAAAAACCTTCCGAACTCAAATCACTTTGTGAATTTATATCAAAAAATCCGGGAACATTTGTCATAGCAACGTCAAAAAAAAGACGTGATGTTAAAAAAATAAATGGGGTAGATGTTGCTTTTTTACCATCATCCTATTTGTGCTATATCATTGGCGATTCTGCGGCCAAGGATCCTCTTTACTCATTAAACGCGGCATCCATCAGGGAATTGAGCAAGGAAGCCATCTGATACTCAAGATGGCCTGCCGCTCGATAGCGGGAGGGCCGCGCCCTCCCGCCCGCCTTTTCCCTTACTGACCCAGCTTCTGCTTGGCCATCGCGCCCAGACGCAGGCGGAGCGCGTTCAGCTTGATGAAGCCTTCCGCGTCCTTCTGGTTGTAGACGCTGTCCTGCTCGAAGGTCACATAGTCCATGCGGTAGAGCGAGTTCGGCGACTTGCGGCCGACGACCGAGACCGTGCCCTTGAACAGCTTCAGACGGACCGTGCCGTTCACCACGTCCTGGGTCTGGTCGATCAGGGCCTGCAACGCCAGACGCTCCGGCGACCACCAATAGCCGCAATAGATCAGCTCGGCGTAGCGCGGCATCAGCTCGTCCTTCAGGTGGCCGGCGCCACGATCGAGCGTGATGCTTTCCATGGCGCGGTGGGCGACCAGCAGGATGGAGCCGCCCGGCGTCTCGTACACGCCGCGCGACTTCATGCCGACATAGCGGTTTTCGACCAGATCCAGGCGACCGATGCCGTTCTCGCCGCCCAAACGGTTCAGTTCGGTCAGGATTTGCGCCGGGGACAGGCCGACGCCGTTGATGGCGACGGCGTCGCCGTTCTTGAAGTCCACCTCGATGTAGGTCGGGGTGTCGGGCGCCTTTTCCGGGGCGACCGAGCGGGTGTACATGTCCTCGTCCGGCTCAACCCACGGGTCTTCCAGCGCCTTGCCTTCGTAGGAGATGTGCAGAAGGTTCGCGTCGGTCGAATAGGGGGCTTCGCCGCGCTTGTCCTTGGCGATCGGAATCTGGTTCTTTTCGGCGTAGTCCAGCAGCGTGGTGCGGCTGTTCAGCTCCCACTCGCGCCACGGCGCGATGATGGTGATGTCGGGGCGCAGCGCGTAATAGCCCAGCTCGAAGCGGACCTGATCGTTGCCCTTGCCGGTGGCGCCGTGCGACACGGCGTCGGCGCCGACGAGGTTGGCGATCTCGATCTGGCGCTTGGCGATCAGCGGCCGGGCGATCGAGGTGCCGAGCAGATAGGTGCCCTCATACAGCGTGTTGGCGCGGAACATCGGGAAGACGAAGTCGCGCACGAACTCTTCGCGCAGATCGTCGATGAAGATGTTTTCCGGCTTGATGCCCAGCAGCTCCGCCTTCTTGCGGGCCGGCTCCAGCTCCTCGCCCTGGCCGAGGTCGGCGGTGAACGTCACCACCTCGCAGGAATAGGTTTCCTGAAGCCATTTCAGAATGACGGAGGTGTCGAGGCCGCCCGAATAGGCGAGCACAACTTTCTTGACCTGCTTCTTGGACGCGCCGCTCATGGGACTGCTCTTGCGGTGTGGGAAAAGGGATATAGGGCGCGACCGTAAGGCCTTTCCCCCCCGCCTTCAACCCCCGTTCCGTCCCTGCTTTCAGGCGTCCGCGTCGTCCTCCGCCGGGGGCGGGGCCGCCACGCGGTCCACGAAGGGCCAATGGATGTAGGCGAACAGCCAGATCGCCAGAACATTGACGTAGGGAACCAGCAGGAACAGCACCCACAGCGGGCTGCGCCCGGCCTTGGCGACCACCCAGCCGCCCGCGACCATGCTGTAGGTCATGACCAGCGAGATGATGAGATAGAACTGCCAGGGTTCCAGATCGTTGATGAAGGCCATCACAGGCTCCTGCGGGCTTTGGTCGCGCGCTTTTCCCGCACCGGCAGAACCGGCCAGCGGCTGTGCGCCAGAACGCCGATCACCGGCACCAGCCCGAAGGGGACCAGCGCCAGCAACGCCCACCAGGGCGACAGACCGGCCCGGCGCAGAATGCGCCACAGCGGCCAGACAATGGCCAGATCGAACAGCAGCAACCCGAACAGCGGGCTGTTGACGATGTCCTGAAGGAACTCCAACACGAAACCTCTCCGGCGGGGCGACCGATCACGCGGTCCCCAGAGAAGCGCGGACGGCCCGGTTTGTCGAGGAAAACGTCCGGCTCCCTTCCCGACGGTCGGGCGTCGGCGTTAGGGTCTTCTCCAATGGGACGGGGAACGGATGGACCGGGCGGGGGGCCGTGTTACACTCCGCCATACGAACGTCCTGACGGGCTTGCGCCGGCGGACGGCGCCGATGGAACCAACGGAGCGGATTGTCCAGTGCCCGACACCCCCGACCATGGGATCGGATCGCCCGCCCGCTCCTTCGGCTGGCGATTCCCTGGATCGAAGCCCGCCACGGTGTCCAAGCGCGTCGTCGCTTGGCGAATCGGCCTGTTGGCGGCGGTGATCGGCGGCTTCGCCCTGGTGTCCTATGAGGATCTGCGGCGCGCCCGCGCGCGGGTGGAGGAAGACGCCCTGCGCCAAAGCCGCAATCTGGCGATCACCTTGGAAGCCGACGTCCTCAACACCATCCGGTCCGCCGAACAGTCGGTTCTGGCCCTGATCGACAACGCCTATTCCCCCCCGCCGCCGCAGACGGCGGGCGAAAGCGCCGCGTCGGACGGGGCGCCTCCCCCTGATTCCATCCCCGCCGTCCGCACCCTTCTGCTGGCCAACCGCGACGGGTCCATCCGCTACAGCACGGGCGCGCCCTCTCTGTCTTCAGTCGGCGGGCTGGATCTGTTCGAGGCGCCGCGCGCGGACAAGACCAGCGGCTTTCACCTGTCCGTGCCTTTCCGCGATGGGGAAAGCAACGGGTGGCGGATCGCGGTCAGCCGCCGCTTGCCAAGCGCGGACGGCCAATTCGCCGGAATCGCCGCCGCCATCATCGATTTGCGCCGCTTCGCCCGCTTTTACGCCACGCTCGACATTGGGCCGCGCGGCTTCGTCACCTTGTGGCGCAACGACGGCGCGGTGCTCGCCAACTCGCGCGCGGTCGCGTTGATCGAAGCGGATCCTTACGCCAACGCGCGCTTTCTGCCACGCTTCGACGATGGGGAGAAAACCCACACGCTGAGCGGCGTCTCCCCCTATGACGGCGAGGACCGCATCGGCGTCGTGCGCGCGGTCGAAGGGCTGCCGCTGCATGTGCTGGTCCGCCTGAGTTCGGGCGATTATCTGGCCAGTTGGCGCGCCGACCTGTGGCGTCGCGTTTTGGAAACAGCCGCGATGTCGGCGTTGCTGATCGCCCTGGTCGCCCAACTCCTGCGCCATCTTGGCCGGTTGGAGGAAACCACCAAAGCCCTGGACGCCAGCGAACGGCAATCCCAGGCCCTGTTCAACAGCAGCTTTCAGATCATGGGCCTGCTGTCGCCCGACGGGCTGGTCGTGGCGATGAACCAGCCCGCTTGCGCGCTGGCCAATCTGCCGCCCGAAGCGGTGATCGGGCGCCCGGCCTGGAACGTTCGAGGCTGGGCGCGCACACCCGAAATCGCAGAACAGTTTCGCCATTCCATCGAAACCGCCGCCGCCGGACAGTTCGTCCGCTACGAAACCGACATCCACACGACCGACGATATCCGCATCATGGACGTCTCGATCAAGCCAATCTTCGATGAGGCCGGGCGCGTCACGCTGCTGGTGACGGAAGCCCGCGACATCACCGAACGCAAACGCTTTGAAAACAGCCTGCGGGACAGCGAAGCCCGGCTGCGCTCCTATCTGGACGCGGCGATGGAAGGATTCTTCATCAGCGACGAGGCCGGGCGCTATGTGGACGTCAATCCGGCCGGTTGCCAGACCTTGGGCTACACCCGCGACGAGATCCTGGCGATGCGGGTGCTGGACCTCATCGCGCGCGACCATCCGATGGGGCCAAGCAGCGTCGAAGGCTTCCGCACCGTCAAACGGCGCGGCTTGTTTCGTGGCGAAATGGCCCTGCGTCACAAGAACGGGGCCACCCTGCGCGCCGAGGTCAACGCGGTGCGGTTGGACAACGGCCTGTATCTGGGCGTCACCCGCGACGTGACCGAGCGCCGTCTGGCCGAAGAGGCCCTGCGCGCCAGCACCGCGCGTTTGACCGCCCTGGTTCACGCCTTGCCTGATTTGGTCTTCATCCTGGATGACGAAGGCCGCTACCGTGAAATTTTCGCCAACACCAACGATCTGCTGATTTTGCCGCCGGAACGGATGATCGGGCGCCGGGCCGAAGAGGTGCTGCCGGATTGGCGGGGACGGCAGTTGATGGAAGGCTTGCGCCAGACCCTGGCGACCGGCCAGCCGCAGCGCATGGAATACCAACTCACCGTGCAGTCGGGCTTGCGCTGGTTCGAGGCTCGCACCCAGATGCTGGCCAATGATTTTGGCGCCCGCCCCAGCATGCTGATGCTGGTGCGCGACATCACCGACCGCGTCGAAGCCGAAGACCGTCTGGCCGCCGCCAAGGAGCAGGCCGAGGCCGCCAACCGCGCCAAAAGCGCCTTTCTGGCCACCATGAGCCACGAGCTGCGCACGCCGCTGAACGCCATCATCGGCTTTTCCGACATCATGCTGCACGAGTTGTTCGGGCCGCTGGGCAGTCCGCGTTACCGCGACTACGCCCGCCATGTGCAGAGCAGCGGGCGCCATCTGCTGGACCTCATCAACGACGTGCTCGACATGTCGAAGCTGGAGGCCGGACGCTTCACCCTGGACGAGGAATGGATCGACGTCGCCGACGCGCTGGAATCCTGCCGCGCGCTCGCCATTCTTCCGGCCGAACGTGGGAATTTGCGGTTGAGCGTGACCGCGCCCTCCGCCCTGCCCCGGCTGTTCGCCGATGAGCGCGCGGTGCGGCAGGTGCTGCTGAACGTGCTGGCCAACGCCGTGAAGTTCACGCCGTCCGGCGGGCGGGTTGAGGTCGAGGTGGGGATTCCAATCGACAGCGGCGATCTGGTCATCACCGTGCGCGACACCGGCATCGGCATCGCCCCGGACGCGTTGCTCACCATCGCCGAACCCTTCCAACAGGCCGACAGCTCCATCGCCCGCCGCTTCGGCGGCAGCGGCCTTGGCCTGTCGATCAGCCGCAACCTGATCGAATTGCACGGCGGCAGCCTGACCATCGACAGCGCGCTGGGGCGGGGCACCACGGTGCGCATCCTGTTTCCCGCCACCCGGATCGAACGGACGGCGGCGGGCGCGATTGCGGAAACAAGCCCATCGGCGTAACCCAGCCTTCCGCCACCTCACAAACCAGAAAGCGCCAGATCATGATCGGAAACGACGGCAAGCCGGTGTCCAAGGCCGATTTGCGCGCCCACATCGCCAACTACAACAGCCAATCGCGCGGATCGAAGGAGTTCGGGGCCATCCCGCGCGCCCTGGTGACGATCCTCGACGGGTTGAAGCTGGGCAAGACCGGCTACGTCAAATGCCTGGACGGTCAGGTCCAACTGTCCCGCCGCAAAGACAACACGGTGTCGGCGGGGGCCTGACGCGCATACGAAAAATCCTCCCCCGCCATCGCGGGAGAGGATTTCTTCAAACGCCCGAAAGCTCAGATCGAAACCCGGCGGTCAGTGGTTCGACGCCGCCGCCGCGCCGATGCCGGTTTGCGAGCGGACGAACTGGTCGTCGAACGCCACCCGCTCCGCCGCCGCCGAGGCGCTGCTGTCCAGCTTGGACACGACGATCGTCACCAGGAAGGCCAGCGTCATCGAGAACAGGGCCGGATGCTCGTAAGGGAAGATCGGCGCCGGGTTGTTCAACACCACGACCCAGACGGCGTTGGACAGGATGACCATCGTCACCGCCGACACCAGACCGGCCAGACCACCGGCCAACGCGCCGCGCGTCGTCAGGCCCTTCCAGTACATCGACAAAATCAGCACCGGGAAATTGACCGACGCCGCGATGCCGAAGGTCAGCCCGACCAGGAAGGCGACGTTCTGCTTCTCGAACGCGATGCCCAGCACGACGGCCAGCACGCCCAGCACCAGCGAGGCCATCTTGGACACGCGCATCTCCTCGCGCTCCGTCGCCGTTCCCTTGCGGATGACGCGGGCGTAAAGGTCATGCGCGATGGCCGAGGCCCCGGCCAGCGCCAGACCCGACACCACCGCCAGGATGGTGGCGAAGGCGACCGCCGACAGGAAGCCCAGGAACAGGTCGCCGCCCAGCGCCTTGGCCAGATGCATCACCGGCATGTTGCCGCCGCCAATCAGCTTGCCGCCGACGATTCCACCCTCGAAGAACTGCGGATCGGTGCCGACGATGGTGATCGCCGCCATGCCCAGGATGCAGACCAGCAGGAAGAAGAAGCCGATGAAGCCTGAGGCCACGAAGACGCTCTTGCGCGCTTCCTTGGCGTTGGGGACGGTGAAGAAGCGCATCATGATGTGCGGCAGGGCCGCCGTGCCGAAGAGCAGACCCAGCGACAGCGACACCGCCGAGACCGGATCGGCCAGCAGCGTGCCCGGCCCCATGATCTTGATCCCGTCCTTGTGCGAGGCGATGGCGCTCTTGGCGATGGCCTCCAGGCTGAAGCCGAAGCGCGACAGGGCCAGGAAGGTCAGCGCGATCCCGCCGCCCAGCAGCAGCACCGCCTTGATGATCTGCACCCAGGTGGTGGCGATCATGCCGCCGAAGGTGACGTAGACCACCATCAGCACGCCGACGACCACGACCGCCACATTGTAATCCAACCCGAACAGCAGCTTGATGAGCTGGCCCGCCCCGACCATCTGGACGATGAGATAGAAGCACACCACGGTCAGCGAGCCGATGGCGGCGAAAGTGCGGATCTTGTTCTGGTCCAGCCGGTAGGACGCGATGTCGGCGAAGGTGAAATGGCCGAGGTTGCGCAGCCGTTCGGCCAGCAGGAACAGGATGATCGGCCAGCCGACGAAGAAGCTGATGGTGTAGACGAAGCCGTCATAGCCCTTGGCGAACACCAGGCTGGACAGACCCAGCAGCGTCGCCGCCGACATGTAGTCGCCCGCGATGGCCAACCCGTTCTGGAAGCCGGTGATGCCGCCGCCCGCCGTGTAGAAATCGGAGGTGGATTTGGTCCGGCTCGCCGCCCAATAGGTGATGCCCAGCGTCATGACGACGAAGGCCAGGAACATGGCGATGGCCGAGACGTTGACCGGCTGCTTGTCCACCGCGCCCAAATCGCCGCCCGCCGCCAGCGCCGGAACGCTCAGCGCCAGAGTCAGAGCCACAGCAAGGCCGAGGCCAAGCCCCGCCGTCTTTCCAATCGCGCGGCTCATTGCAGGGTCTCCCGGGTGATCTCGTCGTTCAGCGTCTCGAACTCGCCGTTGGCGAAGTGCGAATAGACGCCGGTCAGCAGCCAGGACACGACGATGATCGCCGCCCCGACGGGAAAACCGACGCTCAAGGCCGATTCGTCCGACAAGGGTGCGCGCAGAACCTGCGGCGCGAAGGCGACGACCATCATGAAGGCGTAGTAGGACACCAGCACGATGGCCGACAGGCCCAGCGCCAGACGGCTCCGCTTCTTCACCAACTCATGGAATTTTGGGTTCTGGCGAACCCGCGCGTAGACGGGGTTTGACATGCTTCCTCCAGACGATGGCCGTCTTTTCTCGTTGCTTGGCCCCTCAATGGGGGAGCCTGCGCCATCGCCTACGCCAACAGTTTTGCCCAAATTTCCCGGAAATATGACGAATTGTTGCAGGGGAGATTCAGCAATTTTCGCATCGTTTGCGATTGAGCGACCGGCGGGAAGCTGGAACTATGAGGGGGTTTTCCCTCCCGCCGCCGGTCACTTCGCCCCATGGTCCGCTCGCGTTTGTTCCGCTCGCGTCTGTTTCTTCGGCTGTTTTCGGCCATCCTGCTGACGTTGGGGCTGTTTTCGTCGGCGGTCTATCTGTTGTCCGTCCCGCTGATCGAAGAGACGGCTTACGAGATCGAGCGCGACGCCAGCCGCACCATCCTCGACAACGTGTTCGAGCTGGTCAGCAAAATCCGGGGCGGGTTGGAGGAGCAGCGGGCGATCACGGTGGAGTCCTACAAGACCCGCCTGCGCGACATGGTGTCCGCCGCCGCCGGTTCCATCGACCATGTCCACGCCCGCGCCGACCGGGGCGACATCACGCGGGAGGAGGCCAATCGGCTGGTCGCCGAAGGGCTTCAGGCCTTGCGTTACGGCAGCGACGGCTACATCTGGGCGACCGATTACAACTCGGTCATCCTGTCCCACCCGTCGCCCGACTATCAGGGCCATGACAAGTCCGACCTGCGCGACAACTCGGGCCGTTACATCCTGCCCACCATCATCGCCACGGCAAGGCGGGAGGGCGAAGGCTTCCTGACCTATCCCTGGTGGCGGCCCAACGGCGACGAGCGCGCCCCCAAGCTCAGCTATTTCCGCGACCTGCCCCAACGCGGCGTCGTCGTCGGCACCGGGGCCTATCTCGCCGACGTCGACGCCGAGGTCGAGCGCCGCAAGGCCGAGGCCATCGAGGATCTGCGCCAAGCCCTGCGCAATCTGCGCATCGCCCGCACCGGCTATCTCTACATCTTCGACTCGGCGAACCGGATGATTATCCATCCCAACGCCAACATCGAAAACACCGCCTTCGGCACGTTGGTGAATCCCGTCACCGGCAAGCCCATCGCCGAAGAGCTGAAAATCGCCGCCGCCAAGGGCGAGCCGCTGACCTATCTGTGGGACAAGCCCGACGATCCCGGCAATTACGCCTATGAAAAGATCAGTTGGGTCCGGCATTTCCAGGGCTTCGACTGGTACATCGCCTCCTCGGTCTATGTGGAGGAGTTGCGGCGGTCGTCGGTGGCGCTGGGCAATCGGATCCTCGCCATCGCCGTGGCGCTGATGCTGACCGGCGGCCTGCTTGGCTATGTCGCGGTGCGGCGGTTGGTCGCCCCGCTGCGGCGGCTGGCCGACGCCGCCGCGCAGGTGCGGGCGGGCGACCTGAACGCCGAAAGCGGCATCCGCCGCGACGACGAAATCGGCCTGCTCGCCACCGCCTTCGACGGGATGGTCGGGCGGGTGCGCGACAACATCGCCACGCTGGACAGCCGGGTGCGCGACCGCACCGCCGCGCTGGAGGACGCCAACACCCGCCTGCGCGCGGCGATGGCGAGCCAGGACACCGCCCGCCGCGCGCTGGCTGAATCGGAGGGGCGCCAGCGCGTCATCCTCGACGCCATCCCGGCCAGCATCGCCGGTCTGGACCGCGACGAGCGTTTGACCTTCGCCAACCGCCGCTGGGCTGAGCTGGTCGGGCGGACCAAGGCCGAGGTCATCGGCCAAGGGTTGATGTCCATCGTCGGACGCCGCGCGCACGAGGCGCTGGCCCCCCATCTCGACCGCTGCCGCGCGGGGGAGGTGGTGACGTTCGAGTACAGCCTGCCGCGCGGCGGGAAAACGCTCATCACCAAGACGACGCTGATTCCCCATCCTGGGGCCGACGGCGCGGTCTCCGGCCTGTTCGTCCTGACCCTGGACGTCACCGACGAAAAGCAGACCGAGCGCCAGTTGATCGAGGCGCAGCGTTTGAAGGCGGTCGGCCAATTGTCCGGCGGGTTGGCGCATGACTTCAACAATCTGCTGTCGATCATCATCGGCAACCTGTCGGCGGCGCGGGAGCGTTACGCCGGGGTGGAGGGGCTGGACGCCTATCTCGAACCGGCCCAACGCGCCGGACGACGCGGGGCCGACATCACCGGGCGTCTGCTGGCTTTTTCCCGCCAGCAGCCGTTGAAGCCGGAACCCATCGAATTGTGCGGCCTGCTGCGCGACATGGCGGTTCTGCTGCGCCGCTCCTTCCCCAGCAGCATCGACATCCATGTGCCGGGGGACGGCCCGGATTTCTGGACCATCGCCGACCAGACCCAGTTGGAAAACGCCCTGGTCAATCTGGCGATCAACGCGCGCGACGCCATGCCCGACGGCGGGCGGCTGGACATCGCCATCGCCCGGCGCGGCGTGACCGACGGGCTGGTCTTCGACGAGCCGGTGCGGCCCGACGATTATCTGGAGATCCGCGTCCGCGACAGCGGCGTCGGCTTCACGGCGGAGGCGCTGGCCCGCGCCGTCGAACCCTTCTTCACCACCAAAACGCAAGGCTCGGGCCTTGGGCTGTCGATGGTCTATGGCTTCGTCAAGCAATCGCGCGGCTATTTCCAGATCGACAGCCAGCCCGGCCAGGGCGCCGCCGACCGGGGCACCACCGTCACCCTGCTGTTGCCGCGCGCCGAGCCGGTCGCCCGCCTGCCCGACCTCCCCGCCCCGCCGCCCGACGCGCTGGACAGCGGTTGGCGCGGCAAGCTGGCCCTGGTGGCGGAGGACAACGACGATGTGCGGCAGGTGATGCGCCAGCAACTGGTCGAGCTGGGCTTTTCCGTCGTCGAGGCGGCGAGCGGCGACGAGGCGGCGGAGTTGATCGAACAGATCGACGGCCTGTCGCTGCTGGTGTCGGACATCGTCATGCCCGGCCTGTCGGGGATCGAACTGGCGCGGCGAGCGCGGCGGCTGCGCCCAGCGTTGCGGGTGGTTCTGGTCAGCGGATTCTCAGTCGAGTCTGGCGAGCCGCCCCCCGACGCGGTCATACTGCGCAAACCGTGGGACAAGCGGGACCTGGTGGCGGCCATCGGCCACGCCAGCGAACCCGCGCGGACGCAAGCGCAAGCCGACGCGCAAGCCGACGCGCGCGGTGGGGGGAACGAGGCGTGACGCAGAAAAAACGAATCTGTCTGGTCGAGGACGAGGCCGACATCCGCAACCTCGTCACCGGGGTGCTGGAAAGCTACGGCTACGAGGTGTCGGCCTGGGGCAGCGGGCGGGAGGCGCGCCACGCGATACAGCGTCAGGCCCCCGACCTGTGCATCGTCGATCTCGGCCTGCCCGACATGGACGGCCTGACCCTGGTGCGCGAGCTGTGGGAGGATGTTCGTTTCGGCGTCATCATCCTGTCCGGGCGCGGCGGCACGTCCGACCGGGTGTTGGGGCTGGAACTGGGGGCCGATGACTACGTCGTCAAACCCTTCGAGCCGCGCGAACTGGTCGCCCGCGTCAACAGCGCCATCCGGCGGCGCGAGCAGTTGACGGCGGCGGCGGCCACGGCGGAAACCGGACGGGCGCGCTTTGGCGGCTGGGTGTTCGATCTGGGCGACCTGACGCTGACCGCCGACGACGGACGCCAGGACAACCTGACCGCCGCCGAAGCCGCCCTGCTGCTGACCCTGTTGAAGGCGCCCAAGCGGGTTCTGTCGCGGGAGCATCTGCAAGGCCCCGATCTGGACCGCGACGATTTCCCCTATGACCGCAGCATCGACGTCCGCGTGTCGCGCATCCGCAAAAAGATCGAAGAGGATCCGCGTTCGCCCCGCCTCATCAAAACCGTCTATGGCGCGGGCTATCTGTTCGCCGGGGACGTTGTCTGGTTGCGGTGACGTCCCTGCGCGGCTCTCAATAACAATTGGTCATAATCTGGAGAAAGTTTCGCAAAGCTGAGCTGCTACAGGAACGGTCCAGAGCCGCAACGCCCGGCCCGCTGGCGTTTTGGGCGAAAGCCGAAGCCGAACAAAGCCAACAAGAATCACCCCTGGGGAGAATGGTCCGATGAGTGAAGCCAACGCTTACGAACGAGACCTCGACCGCAACGCCGCGAATTTTGTGGCGCTGACGCCGCTGACTTATCTGGAGCGCGCCGCGTCGGTCTGGCCCGACCGCACCGCCGTCATCCATGGCGCCGTCCGCCGCAACTGGGCGGAAACCTTTTCCCGCGTGCGCCGTCTGGCCGCCGCGCTGGCCAATGTCGGCATCGGCAAAGGCGACACCGTCGCCATGCTGGCCGCCAACACGCCCGAACTGTTCGAGGCGCATTTCGGCGTGCCGCTGACCGGCGGCGTGCTGAACGCCATCAACACCCGGCTCGACGCCGAGGCCATCGCCTTCATCCTGAAGCATGCCGAAGCCAAGCTTCTCATCGTTGACCGCGAATTCTCCGGCGTGGCGAAAAAGGCGCTGGCCCTGCTCGACGCGCCGATCCCAGTGATCGACATCGACGATCCGACCTATGTCGGCGGCGAGCTGATCGGCGACCGCGATTACGAATCCTTCCTCGCCGACGTCGGGACCGAACATCCCTGGATCCTGCCGACCGACGAATGGCAGGCCATCGCGCTGAACTACACCTCCGGCACCACCGGCAACCCGAAGGGCGTCGTCTACCACCATCGCGGGGCCTATCTGAACGCGGTGTCGAACGCGCTGTCCTGGAACATGGGCGACGCGCCGGTCTATCTGTGGACGCTGCCGATGTTCCACTGCAATGGCTGGTGCTTCCCCTGGACCATCGCCGTCACCGCCGGAACCAGCGTCTGCTTGCGTCAAGTCCGTCCCGACGCCGTTCTGAATCTGATCCGCGAGGAGAAGGTGACGAATTTTTGCGGCGCCCCCATCGTGCTGAACATGCTGAACAACGCGCCCGCCGCGCTGAAGGAGGGCATCAGCCACACGGTCAAGGTGATGGTCGCGGGCGCCGCCCCGCCCGCCGCCGTGATCGCGGGCATGGAGCGCATGGGCTGGGACGTCACCCACGTCTATGGCTTGACCGAATGCTACGGCCCGACCGTGGTCTGCGTCTGGCATGACCGCTGGAACGATCTGTCCATCGACGACAAGGCGGCGATCAAGGCCCGCCAGGGCGTGCGCGGCCCGATGCTGGAAGAGATCATGATCGCCGACCCGCACACGCTGGCCCCGATGCCCAAGGATGGGCGGACGATGGGCGAGATCATGATGCGCGGCAACAACGTCATGAAGGGCTATCTGAAGAACCCCAAGGCGACCGACGAAGCCTTTGCGGGCGGCTGGTTCCACACCGGCGATCTGGCGGTGTGGCACGCCGACGGCTATGTCGAGATCAAGGACCGCTCGAAGGACATCATCATCTCCGGCGGCGAGAACATCTCGTCCATCGAGGTGGAGGATGTGCTCTACAAGCACCCCGACGTGATGGAGGCCGCCGTCGTCGCCCGCCATGACGAGAAATGGGGCGAAACGCCCTGCGCCTTCGTCAGCCTGAAGGACGGCGCCAGCGCGACCGAGGCCGACATCATCGCCTTCTGCCGCGCCCACATGGCCCATTTCAAGGCCCCGCGCACGGTGGTCTTCGGCCCGCTGCCCAAGACCTCGACCGGAAAAATCCAGAAGTTCGTCCTGCGCAAGCAGACCGAAGAACTGTAAAGGGCGCGTTCGGCCTCTCTTAGCGGGCCGCCGTTTCCCCCTCCCTAACCCTCCCCCGCTTCGCGGGAGAGGGGGCCGGACCTTTGTCAGCGTTCAGCGGCAGTCCCCTCTCCCGCGAAGCGGGGGAGGGATGGGGAGGGGGAAAACTCCGCCCAGCGCTCCCACGCCACAAAAACACCACCACTCCCCCGAGGATCCCCGCCATGAAAATCCTCTGCGCCGTAAAGCGCGTCGTGGACTACAACGTCAAAATCCGGGTGAAGACCGATCAAACCGGCGTCGAGACGGCCAACGTCAAATTCTCGATGAACCCGTTTGACGAAATCGCCGTCGAGGAGGCCGTCCGCCTCAAGGAATCGGGCGCGGCCACCGAGATCGTCGTCGTCGCCGTCGGCCCGACCGCCGCGCAGGAAACCCTGCGCACGGCGCTGGCCATGGGGGCCGACCGCGCCATCCTGGTGCAGACCGATCTGGAAACCCAGCCGCTGGGCGTCGCCAAGGCGCTGAAGGCCATCGTCGCCAAGGAAGCCCCCGGTCTGGTCATCGTCGGCAAGCAGGCGATCGACGATGATTGCAACCAGACCGGCCAAATGCTGGCCGCGCTGCTGGGCTGGGGCCAGGGGGCCTTCGCCTCCAAAATCACCGCCGCCAACGGCGAATTGACCGTGACCCGCGAGGTGGACGGCGGCATGGAAACCATCGCCCTGCCCCTGCCCGCCGTCGTCACCGCCGATCTGCGGCTGAACGAGCCGCGTTACGCCACCCTGCCCAACATCATGAAGGCGAAGAAGAAGCCGCTGGAGATCGTCGCCCCCGACGCGCTCGGCGTCGATCTGACCCCGCGCCTGACGGTTTTGAAGGTCGAGGAGCCGCCGACCCGCAGCGCGGGCGTGAAGGTTCCCGACGTCGCCACCCTGGTCGCCAAGCTGAAGAACGAAGCGAAGGTCATCCCATGAGCGTCCTCCTCCTCGCCGAACATGAACAGGGTCAGCTCAAGGCCGCGACCCGCAACGCCGTCACCGCCGCCAAGGCCATCGGCGGCGACCTCCATGTCCTGGTCGTCGGATCGGGCGTCGCCGCCGTGGCGGACGCCGCGTCAAAGATCGACGGCGTCGCCAAGGTGTTGATCGCCGACTCCGCCCTCTACGCCCACCCGCTGGCCGAGCCGCTGAGCGCCCTGATCGTCAGCCTCGCGGGCGGCTACAGCCACATTCTGGCCCCGGCGACCTCGACGGCGAAAAACGCCCTGCCGCGCGTCGCCGCGCTGCTCGACGTGGCGATGCTGTCGGAGATCACCGGCGTCGTCTCGCCGCACCGCTTCGTCCGCCCGATCTACGCCGGAAACGCGCTGGCCACCGTCGAATCGGCGGATTCGGTCCAGGTGGTGACGGTGCGTCCCACCGCCTTCGACGCTGCTGGCGACACGTCCGCCGCCGCGCCGGTCGAGGCGGTCGCCGCCATCGCCGATCCGGCCCTGTCGCGCTTCGTCTCGGCGGAACTGTCGAAATCGGAACGCCCCGAGCTGACCGCCGCCCGCATCGTCGTGTCGGGCGGACGCGGCATGCAGTCGGGCGAAAACTTCCACCTGCTGGAGGCCATCGCCGACAAGCTGGGCGCCGCCGTGGGCGCGTCCCGCGCCGCCGTGGACGCCGGTTTCGTGCCCAACGACTATCAGGTCGGCCAGACCGGCAAGATCGTCGCCCCGGATCTTTACATCGCCGTCGGCATTTCCGGTGCCATCCAGCATCTGGCGGGCATGAAGGACAGCAAGATCATCGTCGCCATCAACAAGGACGAAGAGGCGCCGATCTTCCAGGTCGCCGATTACGGTCTGGTCGCCGACCTGTTCAAGGCCCTGCCCGAACTGTCCGCCGCGCTGTAACGCGGTCCTGCCTGAGTTGTTTCCCTCTCCCGCCTCGCGGGAGAGGGAGGGGACCCGCGAAGCGGGGAGGGTGAGGGGTTCACCAAGAATCCAGCCAAAGGATCCTTGCCACCCCCTCACCCTTCCCATGCTGGGCATGGGTCCCTTCCCTCTCCCGAACCGGGAGAGGGCGTTCTTCATCCGATTTGCCGCGAGGTGCGCGCCATGACCGCCTATGTTCCGCCGCTCAAAGAGATCCGCTTCGTTCTCGACCATCTCGCCGGCATGGCCGACGTCGCGGCGCTGCCGGGTTTTGAGGACGCCTCCGCCGACATGGTGGACAGCATTCTCGGCGAGGCCGCAAAGATCGCCGAAAACACGCTGGCCCCGCTGAACGAGATTGGCGACCGCCAAGGGGCCAAGCTGGACGCGGCGGGCGTCGCCCGCACCGCCGACGGCTGGGGCGCGGCGTGGCGAACGCTGGTCGAGGGCGGTTGGAACAGCCTGCCCTTTGATCCCGAACAGGGCGGCATGGGCCTGCCCAACCTGCTGAACACCGCCGTTCAGGAGATGTGGCAGTCGGCCAACATGGCCTTCGCGCTCTGCCCGATGTTGACGCAAGGCGCCGTCAACGCCATGCAGCTCTACGCCGACGACGCGCTGAAGGCGATCTATCTGCCCAAGATGATTTCGGGCGAATGGACCGGCACGATGAACATCACCGAGCCGCAAGCCGGATCGGACCTCGCCGCCACCCGTTCGCGCGCCGTCCCGAACGGCGATCATTACCTCGTCAGCGGCCAGAAGATCTTCATCACCTACGGCGACCATGATTTGACGGAGAACATCGTCCATCTGGTGCTGGCCCGCCTGCCCGACGCGCCGGCGGGAGTGAAGGGCATCTCGCTGTTCGTCGTGCCGAAATTCCTGGTCAACGCCGACGGCTCCATCGGCGCCCGCAATCAGGTCAACTGCGTGTCGCTGGAGCACAAGCTAGGCATCCATGGCAGCCCGACCGCCGTTTTGTCCTTCGGCGACGAGGGCGGGGCCACCGGCTGGCTGGTCGGCCAGCCCAATCGCGGCCTGGAATACATGTTCACCATGATGAACCACGCCCGGCTGAACGTGGCGATGCAGGGGTTGGCCATCGCCGAACGCGCCTATCAACAGGCGCTGTCCTACGCCCGCGACCGCGTGCAGGGCAAGCCGCTGGGCTGGACCGGGAACGCCCCCTTCGCCATCGTCCATCACCCCGACGTGCGCCGCCTGCTGATGGGCATGAAGGCGCGGATCGAGGCGATGCGCGGCATCCTCTACACCGCCGCCGCCGCCGTGGACGTCGCCCACAACCACGCGGACGAGGCCGAACGCAAGCGCGCCGGTCTGCTGGTCGATCTGCTGACCCCCATCGCCAAGGGCTGGTGCACCGAAACCGGCCAGATCCTGGCGTCGGACGGCGTCCAGGTGCATGGCGGCATGGGCTTCATCGAGGAAACCGGCGCGGCCCAACATTACCGCGACGCCCGCATCACGACGATCTACGAAGGCACCACGGCGATCCAGGCCAACGACCTCGTCAACCGCAAGATCCTGCGCGACGGCGGGGCCGGGGCGCGCGCCCTGCTCGCCGACATCGCCGCGTTGGGCCGTGAACTGGCCGACAGCGCCGACGAATCGCTGCGCGTCACCGGCCTCGCCCTGCTCGACAGCACGGTTCACGCGGGTGACGCGGTGGAATGGCTGCTGACGGCGGGGGCCGACGACGTCCGCGTTCCGGCGGCGGCCTCGGTCACTCTGCTGGAGTTGCTGGGGTTGGTCGTCGGCGGCTGGCAATTGGCCCGCGCCGGGCGCGTCGCCGTGGCGAAGCTGGCCGAGGGCGATCCCGACACGGCGTTCCTGTCGGCCAAGCCGCTGACCGCCCGCTTCTTCGCCGACCATTTCCTGCCCCGCGTCGCCGCGCTGCGAACGGTGGTGGTGGCGGGATCCGGTTCGGTGATGGCGCTCAGCGACGAACAATTGTTCGCCGCGTAAGCCACGCTTGTTTTTCCCTCTCCCAAAACGGGAGAGGGAAAGACAGGATCGCCCTTACAGCAGGGTTTCCAGCACGCGGTCGGGCGGGGTGTGGCCGTCGATGAAGGTCTTGATGTTGATGACGACCTTCTCGCCCATGTCGATGCGGCCCTCGATGGTCGCCGATCCCATGTGCGGCAGCAGGACGACGTTGTCGAGTCGCAGCAGCTTCGGGTTGACCGCCGGTTCATGCTCGAACACGTCCAGGCCCGCCCCGGCGATTTCGCCCTTGGACAGCATCTTGGTCAGCGCCACCTCGTCGATCACCTCGCCACGCGAGGTGTTGACGACGTAGCAATGCGGGCGCAGCAGCTTCAGGCGGCGTTCCGACAGCAAATGATAGGTGGCCGGGGTGTGCGGGCAATTGATCGACACGATGTCCATCCGGGCCAGCATCTGGTCCAGGCTGGCCCAATAGGTCGCCTCCAGCTCCTGCTCCAGATCCGGGTGAACGCGGCGGCGGTTGTGATAGTGGATCGACATGCCGAACGCCCGCGCCCGTCGGGCCAGCGCCTGGCCGATCCGCCCCATGCCGAGAATCCCCAGCCGCTTGCCGGTCATGCGGTGGCCCAGCATGGTGGTCGGCCCCCAGCCGGTCCATTGGCCGGACCGGACAAGCCGTTCCCCCTCGGCCAAGCGCCGGGCGGTGGCGAGCAGCAGCGCCATCGTCATGTCGGCGGTGTCGTCGGTCAGCACGCCCGGCGTGTTGGTGACGACGATGCCGCGCTCGCGCGCCGTCTTCAGGTCGATGTGATCGACGCCGGTGCCGAAGGAGGCGATCAGGCGCAGGCGCGGCCCGGCCTTGTCCAGCAGCTCGCGGTCGATGCGGTCGGTCACGGTGGGAACCAGCACGTCGGCGTTGGCCACCGCGTCCACCAACTGCGCGGCGCTGAGCGGCGCGTCGTCCGGATTGAGACGGGTGTCGAACAGCTCCATCATCCGGGTTTCGACGACATCCGGCAGCTTGCGTGTAACGACGACGAGCGGCTTTTTCTTGTCGGTCATCGAGCGGCGCCTCCCCTAACCTTATGACCGCGCCTGCGATGCGCAAGACGGCCTGCGGTTGCCATACCAAGCGGATGTTTCACTGTCCAGATCGCTGTGACGAATGACCGCCCTGAAACCAGCGCGGCGGCCCGGTTTGGGCGGCGATCCTTGCCCCGACCAAGCCATCATCACTATAGTGCGGCCCGGCTCCCCTGGTTCCAAGACCGATGTCCGTTCCAAAATCGCCCGCCCCTGATTCGGTGTGTTCCATGCTCGCTCGCCGCTTCGCCCTTGTCGCGCTGACCCTGCTCATCGGGGCCGGGTGCGGTTTGGCGTTCCCGGCCAGCGCCGCCGAACCGCGCAAGGAAAAGGATCCGACCCACGCCTCCGGCTTGGCGATTCCGCGATTCGTCACCCTGCGCGTCGGCGAGGTCAATTTGCGCTCCGGCCCCAACGGCAGCTACCCCATCGACTGGGTGTTCACCCGCAAGGAGATGCCGGTGGAAATCATCCAGGAGTTCGACACCTGGCGGCGCATCCGCGATTGGGAGGGCAGCGAGGGCTGGGTGCATCAAAGCGCGCTGGCCGGAAAACGCGGCGCGCTCGTCATTGGCCAAGTCCGCTCTCTGCGCAAAGCCCCGCAAAGCGACGCGCCGGTCGTCGCCCGGGCCGAGATCGGCGTCATCGGCTCCCTGAAGAAGTGCCAGGGCGACTGGTGCGAGATCGACATCAAGGGCTATCGCGGCTGGCTGCAACGGTCGGAATTCTGGGGAACTTACCCCGGCGAAAAAATCGAGTGATTTTACCCCGGTGTTATTGACGCTGCTCCATCATCCGGGCTACACAACGCCCGCCGCCTTCACGACGCCGCACGGGCGCGCCAAGGTAAGGCCAGGAGAGATCACCGTGACCAGCAGCGACACGCCTGCCAACACCAGCTTAAGCAACCTAAGCCCAACCGCCGCCTGCATCGCCTTCGCCGGATCGCGCCGCATCGCCCTTGGTCCGCTGACCACGCTGGCCCGCGCGGTGAAGGCGCACAGCGACAGCGACGATTCCGCCCCCATCCTGATTTTCGAGGCCGCAACCAGCGCCCGGATCGAGTTGGACCTGCGCGGCAGCCTGGACGATGTGCTCGCCCGTCTGCCGCAACCCGCCCCGGCGGAAACCGCGCGCAAGAGCGGGCCGGGCCGTCCCAAGCTGGGCGTGGTATCGCGCGAAGTCACCCTGCTGCCCCGCCATTGGGATTGGCTGGCGACCCAGCCCGGCGGCGCGTCCGTCACCCTGCGCAAGCTGGTGGAGGAGGCCAAGCGGGCCAGCCTGGACAAGGACCGCGCCCGCCGCGCCAGCGAGGCCGTCCACCGTTTCATGACCGTCATGGCCGGTGATCTGCCGCAGTATGAGGAGGCCGTGCGCGCCTTCTACGCCCAGGACGCCGACCGCTTCAGCGCGTTGATCCAGGGTTGGCCGGAAGACATCCGCAGCCACGCCGCCCATCTGGCGGCGGCGGCCCTGCAAGGCGGCGAGGCGGCGACCCAGGCGGCGTGAGACGCGCGCGTGTGGATGGCCCCCTCCCCATCCCTCCCCCGCGTTGCGCTACGTCATGCACACATCTTTGGCTTGGGCAACACATTGAAAGAAAAAGAACTTTTCTCCGTCATTCCCGCGAAGGCGGGAATCCAGACTGATCCATAAGGTTCGTCTGGCAAACTCTGGATCCCCGCCTTCGCGGGGATGACGGAAAAGTCATTTAGTTTCAATTGGTTGCGGTAAGAAAAAGATGTGTGAATGCCGTAGCCCACGTTGCGGGAGAGGGGGCTGGTTCCTTGGTGGCGTTCGGCGGAGTTCCCTCTCCCGCGTGAGCGGGGGAGGGTTCGGGAGGGGGAAAACGTCCCCTCACGCAAAATCCTCCGCCAGCGCCGCCCGCACAGCCTCGGGCATCACCGCGAGGTGGCCGTAGTTGGGGTGGGCGATGCCGACCATCACCGGCGCGCCCGGATGCCGGAAAGCGTCCACCTGCGCGTCGGTGAAGTCGAAATGGATGAAATGCACCGACGAGGTCTTGCCCGCCGCGTTGGTGCGCTCGACGTCGGCCTCGGAACGGCCCGGAACGGTCTCGCCACCAATCTTGATCTCCATATGGGCCTCGACGCCGCCCAACGCGCTCAACACGCGGTGGCGGCGGTCCGCGTCGTCGATCTCGAACATCACCGTGGCGACCAGTTCCCGCCCCTTGGGAATCAGGGGGTTGTAGGCGCGCAGCTCGTCGGCGATCTGCTCTTCCCCGCCCTTTTCGATGCGCAGCATCTCGTGGATCTGCTGCCACATCGTTTCGTAATTCTCGAAAAAGAAGGTCGCGTGCGGGCCAACCGACAGCCGACGGTTCTTTTTCAGCGCCACCAGCGCCTTGCGGCGCTCCGCCCGCTCGGCGGCGTATTGCGCCATCGGCAGGATGTCGGCGCGGGTGATTTCGGTCTTGGCGGCCATGGCTGGCTCCTGGTGGGTCCGGCTCAGACGGCGATGCCGTAGGCGCGGGCGAAGAGTTCGACGGGGTGCAGGTTTTCCAGTTTGGGCGCGGGCGCTTCAGGATCGGCCAAACGCGCGATCCCCTGCATGATGTGCGGCCCGGCGATTGGGCATTCCGACGCGACGAACCGCTTGCCCGAGGCCAGAGCCTGCGCGGCGACCGGCTTGCCGACCTTGAGCGCCAGCGGAAAATTCTCGGTCAGCACGCCCCAGGAGCCGCCATGGCCGGAACAGCGCTCGATCACCTTCAGATCGGCCTTGGGGATCAGCCGCAGCATCTCCGCCGCCTTTTGCCCGATGTTCTGGGCGCGGGCGTGGCAAGCGATGTGCAGCGCCACCCCGCCCGGCAGCGGTTCCAAGCCGGGGGCCAGCCCTTCCTTGCGGGCGATGTCGACGATGTATTCGCTGACGTCGTAGGTCGCCTGGGCCAGTTTTTCGACCGCCGCGCGGTAGGGGGCGCCCTTTGGCGCGATCAACGGCCATTCCAGCTTCAGCATCAGGGCGCAGCTCGGCACCAGGGCGATGACGTCGTAACCCTGGTCGATCCAGGGGGCGAGCGCGGTGGCGACCGTCGCCGCCTTGCCGTCCACCCGCGCCAGATCGCCCTGTTCAAGCTGCGGCATGCCGCAGCAGCCGGGATAGACCACCTCCGACTCGACGCCGTTCCGGGCCAGAATGGCGCGGGCGGCCATGCCGATGGACGGGTTGTTGTAGTTGCCCGAACAGGTGGCGTAGAGCACCGCCTTGCGTTTGCCAAAGGCCGGGGCGTCGCGATTCAGCGCCAGCGGTTCCGCCTTGGCCCGCATGGTCAGGGTCTTGCCGGTGAAGCGCGGCAAATGCGCGTCGCGGTGGACTCCCGCCACCTGCTCCAGCAGCGGGCGGGTCAAGCTGTTGGTCTCCGCCGAGGCCCAATTGGCGATGGCGGCGACGGGACGCGCCAGTTCGCCGTTGCGGTCGGTTTGCGTCAATTGCTTGAGCGCGAAAGGAACTCCGTTCTTTTTCGCCTCGACCGCCCGGTGGCGAACCATCAGATGCGGAAAATCCAGCGCCCATTCGTGCGGCGGCACATAGGGGCATTTGGTCATGAAACACATGTCGCACAGCGTGCAGGCGTCCGCCACGCCCTTGAAGGCGTCGGACGGCACGCCGTGCAGTTCCGCATCGCCCGCCTGATCCACCAGATCGAACAGACGGGGGAAGCTGTCGCACAAATTGAAGCAGCGCCGACAGCCGTGGCAGATGTCGAAGACCCGGCGCATCTCGGCGTCAAGTTTGGCCTCGTCAAAAAAATCAGGGTTTTGCCAGTCGAGCGGATGACGGACCGGCGCCCCCAGGCTGCCTTCGCGCATGGAACGGTCTCCTCGGAGGAATGGGTGTCGCGGCGTCGGACGCGCAAGCCCCACCCCTCCCCCGCCGCCAACGGAGAAGGGGGACGGGGGAGAGGAGGACGGCGTTCCTCAGTTCAGACTGTCCAACGCCTTCTGGAACCGCCCGGCGTGGCTCTTTTCCGCCTTGGCCAGCGTTTCGAACCAATCGGCGATTTCGTCGAACCCCTCGTCGCGGGCGGTTCGCGCCATGCCGGGGTACATGTCGGTGTATTCGTGGGTTTCGCCCGCGATGGCCGCTTTCAGATTGTCCGACGTCGTGCCGATGGGCAGGCCGGTGGCGGGATCGCCGGTTTCTTCCAGAAATTCCAAATGACCGTGGGCGTGGCCGGTCTCCCCCTCCGCTGTGGAGCGGAACACGGTGGACACGTCGTTGTAACCTTCGACGTCCGCCTTCTGCGCAAAATAGAGATAACGGCGGTTGGCCTGGCTTTCACCGGCGAACGCGGCCTTCAAATTGTCTTCGGTCTTGCTGCCCTTCAACGCCATGACGGGGTCCTCCAGACGATTGCGCCCAGCGTCACCGTGCGTGCGTCACACCCGCGCGGGCGTGACGAGAATAGTGGCGCCAACCGTTGGTCGCGTCAACAATCTGGAAGACCTCTAAAGACTGAGCCAAGACGCCGCAGCGTCGCACAATTTGCGAATCAATCGCAAGAAAGCGGGGTAGTCGGGCCGGTGTCTTCGACCAAGCGGACGATCACGTCCACCCGCGCGATCCGCGTCCCTGCCGGGGCTTTCGGCAGGGATTGCACCACCAGGTGATCGCCGGGAATGTCTTCCAAGCGCCCGGTGTTTTCCAGGAAGAAGTGATGATGGTCGCTGGTGTTGGTGTCGAAATAGGATTTGCCCGCTTCAACCACCACCTCGCGCAGCAGACCGGCGTCGGTGAATTGGTTCAGCGTGTTGTAGACGGTCGCCAGAGAGACCCGCAGATCGGCGGACAGCGCCTCGCCATGCAATTGCTCGGCGGTCACATGGCGGTCGCAGCCCTCGAACAACAGCCGGGCCAACCCCAAACGCTGGCGGGTCGGACGCAGGCCAACGCCGTTCAGACGGTCCAGAATCTGCTTGTAGGGGCGGTTGGCGGTCATCATGGGAAGCCCCTCAGCCGAACGGCGTCAATCGCGGGTCGCGCGGCGGAGGGTCGCTCCGTCACATTCGAGCCATTCTAAAGCCAATGGGCCGTGCGACGCAACACAGCGCGTCACCCGGCCCATTGGGGAAAGCCCTGAACTCACAAGAAAAATCAGTAGCCGGACGCGATCCGCTCGATCAACTGCTTCACCGTCGGGATAAAGCCGTTGGCGTAATAGGGATCGGAGGCGAAGCGGTAGGCGTTGTGCCCGGCGAACATCAACTGATTTTCGCAATCGTCGGTGTGGCTGACCGCCTGGAGCGTCTTTTGAATGCAGAAGGAACGCGGATCGGCCTTCTTGCCGGTGGTCCCGGCGTCGTTCTGCATCCAGTTGGAAAAGCCGCAGGCCGACAGGCAGCCCATGCAATCAACCTGATCGCGCAGGATCTTGTCCGACTGTTCCGGCGTGACGAAAATCAGCGTGCTGTCGGGCGTCTTCAGGCCGGTGGTGAAGCCCTGGCTGAGCCAGCCTTCCGCCCGGACCTTGTCGGTTTCCGTGACGTAAACCGGGCGACCGCGCGGGCCGACCGGGAATTCGGCGGAATGCTCGCCCACCGGCTTGGGCAGATAGGCGATCTGCCGTTCCGACCGCGCCATCAAATCGAGCAGGAAGGGGTTCTTGACCGCCGACGAATAGAAGCCGGTCGGCGAGAAGCGGTTGAGGAAGACGTCGCCCGGCTTCAGGTTCAGCAGCCGATTCTTCCACGCGGTGGAGATCGGGCTTTCCTGCGTCAGCAGCGGACGGGTGCCGTACTGGAAGGCGATCGGCCCCAGATCGGGGTTGTCGATCCAGTCTTCCCATTCCGACAGCCACCAGACGCCGCCCGCCATGACGATGGGGGTGTTGTTCAGGCCGAAGCTGTTCATCATCTGGCGCAGGGCCAGAACGCGGGGGAACGGATCCTCCGGCTTCTGCGGATCCTCGGAGTTGGACAGGCCGTTGTGGCCGCCCGCCAACCACGGATCCTCATAGACGACGCCGCCCAGATTCTCGCGGAATTTGTTGTAGGCGCGCAGCCACAGCGCCCGGAAGGCGCGGGCCGACGACACGATGGGGTAATAATGCACGCCGTGATGAACGGCGATTTCGGCCACCTTGTAGGGCATGCCGGCGCCGCAGGTGACGCCATGGATCAGGCCCTTGGCCCCTTCCAGCACGCCGTTCAGGATGTGCTCGGCCCCGCCCATTTCCCACAGGACGTTCATGTGGATGCGGCCCTGGCCGTTCGACGCCTCGTGCGCCATGCGGGCCTGGGCGATGCCGCCCTCGATGCCGAAGGCGATCAACTCGTCATGGCGCTCGCGCCGGGTCTTGCCCTTGTAGATCTGCGGCAGGAGGTTGCCGTCTTCGTCATAGCTGTCGGCGTTGACCCCGGAAAAGGTGCCAACCCCACCGGCCGCCGCCCAGGCGCCGGAGCTTTCGCCGTTGGAGACGGCAATCCCCTTGCCACCCTCGACGAGCGGCAGAACATCCCGACCGGACATCGGCAACGGCTTCAACGCCTTCAACGAACCCTCCAAAAACCGAACGCGCGCCCAAACCAGGACGCCGGATCAACATCGCGGACACCCGACGACAAAAGGCCCCGTCGAAAACCGGACGGCTTCCGGCAGGGTGCGCCAAGCGGTTCTATATATGAGGAATCGGCGCTCCCTACGAGCGGATTCGAACCCTCACGCAAAAAACGTTCAGGATTTCCGCTCGTCGCGAACGGAAGAACCGGACAGTTCCGACTCCAAACGCCCCGGCGCGTCGGTGAAAATCGCCGCCACGCCCCAGTCGAACAGGGTCTTGGCCCGCTCCGATTCATTGACCGTGTAGGCCAGAACCGCCCGCCCGGTGGCGCGGTAGGCGGCGATGGTCTCGGGCGTCTGCCATTCATGATTGACGTTGAAGGTCGCCGCGCCGACGCGGTCGGCGATGGCCGCCCAATCCTCCGGCTCCTCCCAAATCAGATAGCCGCGCGGGATTTCCGGCCACAGGTTTTGCGCCACCTCCAGGCAGGGGATCTCGAAGCTGGAGAACATCAGCGGGCGACCGGCGGGCCACAGGGGGCGCAGCGTTTCCAGCGCCACCGTGGCGGTCGCGACCTCCTGCCCCGGATAGGGTTTGATTTCCAGATTCAGGCCAAGCCCCAGCGCGTCGATCAGCGCCACCGCCTCTTCCAGGGTCGGCAGCGGTTCGCCCGCGAATTTCGCATCGAACCAGGTTCCGGCGTCAAGCGCGCGCAGGTCGGCGACGTCGCGCAGCGGCACCGGGCCGGTTCCGCTGGTGGTGCGGTCCAGCGTGTCGTCGTGGATGATGACCGGGCGTTGGTCGCGCGACAGCATGACGTCCAGTTCGACCCAGCGGGCGCCCTGGCGGGCGGCCTCGCGGATCGAGGCGAGCGTGTTCTCCGGCGCGTTTTCCTTGGCGCCGCGATGACCGATCAGGCGGGGAAGAGTCGACAGCATGGGTCTCACGGGAGTAAGAGCGATCCCTTTCCTAATGACGCAATCCGCCGGGGCGGGAAAGAGGAATGAAGGCCGTGCACAGCGTTTCCGATCTGGTGGCCGCCGGGCTGATGACCGCTGAGGCGGGCGAGGCCATCGAAACGGTGGCCGAACGCTACGCCGTGGCGCTGACCCCGTATTTGCGCGACCAGTTGCAGGGACGTACGCCCGACGACCCGCTGTACGCCCAATATGTCCCCTCCCCCGCCGAGGCGTATGCCACGCCGGAAGAGTTGGCGGATCCCATCGGCGACGTCGCCCGCAGCCCGGTCAAGGGCATCGTCCACCGCTATCCCGACCGGGTGTTGCTGAAGCCGCTGCACGCCTGCGCGGTCTATTGCCGCTTTTGTTTCCGCCGCGAGATGGTCGGCCCCGGCGGCGAGGCGTTGAGCGGGGACGAGTTGGACGCCGCGCTCGCCTACATCCGGGACAATCCGTCGGTGTGGGAGGTCGTCGTCACCGGCGGCGATCCGTTCCTGCTGTCGCCGCGCCGCTTGCGGACGATCACGCAAGCCCTGTCCGCCATGCCGCAGGTCGGCGTCGTACGCCTGCACACCCGCATCCCCGCCGCCGATCCGGGCCGCGTCACCGACGACCTCATCGCCGCGTTGACCGCGCCGGATCTGGCGACCTGGGTCGCCGTCCACATCAACCATGCCGACGAATTGACGGCGGAGGTCCGCGCCGCGCTGGCCCGTCTGGTCGAGGCCGGGATCCCGCTGCTCGGGCAAACCGTGCTGCTGAAGGGCGTCAACGACAATCCGGCGGCGCTGGAGGCGCTGTTTCGCGGTCTGGTGCGCAACCGGGTGAAGCCCTATTACCTGCATCACCCCGATCTGGCCGCCGGAACCAGCCATTTCCGAGGCACGCTGGCCGAGGGGCAAGCCCTGGTCAAAAGCCTGCGCGGACGGGTGTCGGGCCTGTGCCAACCCACCTATGTGTTGGACATCCCCGGCGGCCACGGCAAGGCCCCCGCCGCCCCGGCCTGGATCCAGGAAACCGACGAGGCCGGGGTTTACAGCGTGACGGATTTCACCGGCCAGACCCACCGCTATCGCGGCTGAGCCTCAGCGCGGCCACAGCGCCGCCGTGCCGAACAGCGGGTCGGGGTTGATGAGCGCGTTGTGAACCCCGACGACCGACGCGAAGCCGGTCCACAGGATCAGCGGCAGCCAGATCGCCGCGACGCTGCGGTCGTCGCGCGCCACCAGCGCGATGGACGCCACCGTCAGCACGAAAAAGCCGACCGTCCAGCCCGCCGCCAGAATCGAGCTGCCCAAGGTGAAATAGACGGCGCTGAAGGTGGCGTAGATCACCCAAGTGACGGCCTGAAGCGCGATCACCGCCCGCCGGTGGCGGATCGGCCGCGCCGGGTCGAGCAGGCGCAAACCGCCCCAGATCTGAAAAACGTTCAAGGTGAACCACATCACCGGAAACACCCAGCCCGGCGGCTGCAACGGCGAGGGCTGATGCCCGGCAAAGGGCTGCGCCCCCCGCTCGACAAAGCCCCAGACATTGACCAGCAGCCAAAACAAAAGGGGCGGCCACCATCGTTGCCGGAGCGGAACGAAAGGCGGCGGCGGCTTGGCGGGCGAGAGCGTCGTGTCGGTCATGCCCCGTCAGATGGAGCGTCAGGCCGACGGGTCAAGCCCGCCAAACGCCCTCAATCGTTGGACGACAGAATCCGCGTGTTGGCCTCCGCCAACTCGATGGATTCGGTCAGCAGCGTCAAAATGCGGATGTTGTTGGCCAGGATGCGGGCGATTTCCGGGCGGGGATCGGCGGCGTAGGCCTGCATCCGCTCGATCACATCGGCGCGCACAGTTTTCAGAAGCTGTTCGGTGGTGGATCCGCCTGGATTGGCGGCGGAACGCAGAAGAACGGTCATGGCGTGCTCCCTCCCCATCGGTTGGTTGGCCATCGGTTGTTGAGAGGGGAGCGAACCGCCCCTCTCATCCTCAAGGTGGACCAACGCGGGGCGGGATCAAGCCGCCAAAATCACGCCCGCGCCCGCAGATAGGGCGTCAACCGCCATTCGGTGTATTTGATGAAGCGCGCGGCCAGGAAGTTCAGCAGCAGATAGATCGCCCCGGCCAGAATGAAGATCTCGAACACGGCGAAGCTCTGCGAAATGATCTTGCGGGCCAGCCCGGTGATTTCCAGCATGGTGATGGTGCTGGCCAGCGAACTGGCCTTCACCATCAAGATCATCTCGTTGCCATAGGCGGGCAGCATCTGGCGAATCGCCACCGGCAGCACGATCCGGCGGAAGGTCAACACCCGCGACATGCCGCAGGCCCGCGCCGCCTCCACCTGCCCCAGCGGCACCGACAGGATGGCCCCGCGCAAAATCTCGCTGGTGTAAGCCCCGGTGTTCAGCGTCAGGGCCAGAATGGCGCACCACATCGGCTCGCGCAGCATCGGCCACAGAAAGCTGTCGCGCACCGTCTCGAACTGGCCCAGCCCGTAATAGATCAGGAAGATCTGGACCAACAGCGGCGTGCCGCGAAAGACGAAGACATAGGCGGCGGTCAGGGTTTCCGCCACGCGATTGCCCGACAGCCGCAGCAACGCCGTGGCGAAGGCCACGCCCGCGCCAAAGAACAGCGCGGCGAAGACCAGGAGCAGAGTCAGCGGCATGGCCCCCAGAAGACGGGGCAGGCTGTCCCACATCAGTTCCCAATCCATGCCTCAGGCCCTCCGCACGCCGCGATTCGCGCGCCGCTCGGCCTGCTCGAAGGCGACCGTCGAAACGGTGGTCAGCAGCAGATAGAGAACAGCGGCGGTGGTGTAGAACAGGAAAGGCTGGCGGGTCGATCCGGCGGCGACATGCGCGACGCGCATGATCTCGGCCAACGCCGTCACCGAAATCAGCGCCGTGTCCTTCAGCGTCAATTGCCAGACGTTGCCCAACCCCGGCAGGGCGTAGCGCAGGGTCTGCGGCACCAGCACCCGGCGCAGGATCAGCCAACGGCTCATCCCGCAGGCGCGCGCCGCTTCGATCTGGCCGAAGGGAACCGACTGGACCGCCCCGCGAATGACCTCGGTCGAATAGGCCCCGGAAATCAGACCGACCGAGGCGACGCCGATGGAGAAGGCGTTGATCTCAATGTAGCCGTCATAGCCAAAGATCCCGGCGACGGCCATAATCATGCCGCTGCCGCCGAAGAACAGCAGATAGATGACCAGCAGTTCGGGAACGCCGCGCACCACGGTGGTGTAAAGTTCGGCGATGCCGTTCAAAATCAGGCTGTGGCTGAGCTTGGCCGCCGCCCCCGCCGAGCCGAACAGAATGCCCAGCGTGAAGGACGAGACGGACACGGCGATGGTCATCGCCAATCCGCTCAAAAGCTGTCCGCCCCAGCCGTTCGGGCCGAATGAAAGAAGTTCGAGCATGGGCCGCTCAAGGTAGGACGTGAGGGCGAAAACGGACGGCCCCTCTCCCACGGGATGGGAGAGGGGCCGGGATCCTTACTTGATGGCGATGTCGTAGCCGAAATGCTTGGTGCTCAGCTTGGTGATCGTGCCGTCCTTGGTGGCGTCGGCGATCGCCTTGTTGAACTTCTCCTTCAGGTCCTTGTCGGCCTTGCGCAGACCGACGCCGACGCCGTCGCCCAACACGCCGCGCGAGAAGGCCGGGCCAAACAGAACCATGCCCTTGGCCGCGTCGGCTTCCAGGACGGCGCTGACCGCCGAACGGTCGCCGAAAATCGCGTCGACGCGACCGGCGGCCATGTCGATGCCCGCGTTGTCCAGCTTGTCATAGGTGCGGACCGCCACCGACGGCAGCAGCTTTTCCATGAAGTTGGCCTGAATGGTCGAGGTCTGGACGCCGACCGTCTTGCCCTTCAGGACTTCGCCCAGCTTGGCCAGCGCCGCCTTGTTCTCGGGCGTGTCCTTGGTCAGATCGACGCGCTCGGCGCCGAACTTGGCGGCGGCCAGCGGCGAGGTCTTCGGGATGCCGAACATCGACGGCTCGGTGCCGTAGGGGTTCGAGAATTCGATCACCTTCTTGCGCTCGGCGGTGATCGACATGGCGGCCATGATGCCGTCGTATTTGCCCTGCTGGAGCGCCGGGATGATGCCGTCCCAATCCTGGGCGACCACCTCGCATTCGGCGCCGATGCGCTTGCACAGATCCTGAGCGAGGTCGATTTCAAAGCCGACCAGCTTGCCCGACGGATCGGTGGCGTTCCACGGGGCGTAGGCGCCCTCGGTGGCGATGCGGATCTTCTTCCAATCCTTGGCTTCGGCGGCGCCGCCGGTGACAACCATCAGGGCGCCAAGCGCCAGAGCGGCAACGATCTTCTTCACGGAAACTCTCCTCTGTTCAGGAACGCCCTTGTTGATTCGGGCATGGTTGATTCAAGCGGTTGCGTGGTGTTTGGTCTGGTCGAGGGTCTTGCGAAAGACCCGCGACAAAGCTGACCATTTCGTCAAAAGTTTCAAGCGAAACCGCGCGTCACGCCGCTCCCGACAGGTGACGGGCGAGGAATTGCCGCACCCGCTCGGAATCGGGGTTGGTCAGCACCTTGTCGGGCGCGCCCTCCTCCTCGATCCGGCCTTGGTGCAGGAAGACGACCTTGGACGCCACTTCGCGGGCGAAGCCCATCTCGTGCGTCACCAGAATCATGGTGTTGCCCTCGTCCGCCAATTGGCGGATGACGCGCAGCACCTCGCCGACCAGTTCGGGATCCAGGGCGGAGGTCGGCTCGTCGAACAGCATGACCTTGGGCTGCATCGCCAACGCGCGCGCGATGGCGGCGCGCTGTTGCTGGCCGCCGGACAGTTGAATGGGGTAGGACTCGGCCTTGGCCAGAATGCCGACCTTGTCCAGCAGCATGCGGCCCCGGTCGATGGCCTCGGCCTTCGGCACGCCCAGCACATGAACCGGCGCCTCGATGACGTTCTCCAGGATCGTCATGTGGGTCCACAGGTTGAAGCTCTGGAACACCATGCCAAGCTTGGTGCGGATGCGCTCCACCTGACGGGCGTCGGCGGGAACCGTGGCGCGACCGTTGCGGATCTTTTTCAGGCCGATGGTCTCGCCGCTGATGGTCACGCGGCCATCGTCGGGGATCTCCAGCATGTTGATGCAGCGGAGCAGCGTGCTTTTGCCCGATCCCGACGAGCCGATCATCGTGATGACGTCGCCCTCCCGCGCGGTCAGCGACACCCCTTTCAGAACTTCCAGTTCACCAAACCGTTTGTGGAGATCCTCGACGACGACGGCGGCGGTGGCGGCGTCACTGACAGGCGGGTGTCGATGCATGCGAAGGACCGGATCGGTTGTGGTCGTACCAATGCAACACAGGCTAGACCGTGACGCATAGGTTCCGCAACGCGGATTTCACAGTTTTTCACGCCCTTACCACAGAAACAGCACAATCAACTGCGGGGCCAGGATGCGCAGGAACATCACCAGCGGGTAGACGGTGGCGTAGGCCAGCGACGGCGCTTCGCACGGCGACAGGGCGTTGGCGAAGGCCAGCGCCGGTGGATCGGTCATGCTGCCCGCCAGCAGGCCGCAGACCGTCAGGTAATTCAGCTTGAAGACCGCCCGCGCGACCAGCCCGACAATCAGCAATGGAATCAAGGTGATGGCCGCGCCATAGCCGATCCAGGCCAACCCGTCGCCGTGCAGCAGCGTGTCGAGGAAACGGTCGCCCGACAGAAAGCCGACCACCGCCAGAAACAGCACGATGCCGATCTCGCGCAGGGCCAGATTGGCGGCGGGCGGCATGAACCAGACCAGCGGGCCGACATGCCCCAGCCGCGCCAGAATGATCGCCACCACCAGCGGCCCGCCCGCCAAGCCCAGCTTCAACGGCGCGGGCATCCCCGGCACATAGACGGGAATCGAGCCGAGCAGCACGCCCAGCGCGATGCCGATGAACACCGGAATGAAATCGACCTGCTGCAAGCGGCGCGGCGCGTTGCCGACCAGATGGGCGACGCGGGCCAAATCCTCCGGCTTGCCGATGGCGGTCATGATGTCGCCGAATTGCAGCGTCAGGGCCGGGGACGGCACCAGCTCGACGCCCGCGCGGTTCACCCGGCTGACCACCACGTCGTAGGCGTCGGCCAGATTGAGTTGGCCGATGGTTTTGCCCAGCACATGGTTGCTGGTGACGACCAGCCGGTCCCACCGCACATCGGTGCCCTTGGTGGTCAACGTCACCTCCGACACTTCGCCCAGAAAGGCGCGGAGGCGTTCCAACTTGGCGCGCGGGCCGACCAGATGGAAGACGTCGCCCGGTTGGACCGTCGTGTCGGGATGCGGCACGCACAGCCGCCCGCCGCGCATCATGCGCGAGGCGACGATGCCAAGATCGCCGAACAGATGGATGTCGCGCAGGGCCGAACCGAAAACCGTCGGGTTGCGCACGGCGACGTCCAGCGTTTCCAGGGTCTCCGCCTCCGCCCGGCGGCGGTTGTCGAAGATCGTCGCCTCGGCTGCCGGATCCAGGCGGAAGACGGCGCGCACCGTCATCATGGCGATCAGAATGCCGACGATGCCGAAGGGATAGGCGATGGCGTAGCCGAGGCTCGGCGTTTCCAGCGCGGCGGCGGGCGCGCCGACCTCCGCCAAAATCTGTTGCGCCGCGCCCAGGGAGGGGGTGTTGGTGACGGCCCCGGAAAACAGGCCCAGCACAGCGGGCAGCGGCACGCCCGCGACCTTGTGGATGACGACCGTCACCAGCACGCCCAAGCCGACCAGCGCCGCCGCCAGCAGATTCAGCGTCAACCCCGACCGCTTCAACGCGGCGAAGAAGCCTGGCCCGACCTGAACCCCGATGGTGTAGACGAACAGGATCAGCCCGAATTCCCGCAGGAAATGCAGGACATGCAGGTCGAATTTCATCCCGGCGACGGCCGCCAGATGCCCGCCCGCGATGCCCGCGAACAGCACCCCGCCAATGCCCAACCCCACGCCCTTGACCTTGATCTGCCCAAACGCCAACCCGGCGGCGGCGATCAGACTGAGCAGCAGCATGATCCGCGCGATGTCGGGCAGACCATTGAACAGGGCGAGCAGAATGGTCATGCGGGGCCAATCCGGCAAAGAGGGACGAAATACGGCGACCGGGCGAGTCCAGCGCCACGGCGCAACCAGGGCACGGCTGCCGGGGAACGATGGCCAAGCCACCTTGGGAAACCATTGATTCAGAACAATGCCTCAAAAAAATCACAAGAGGGGCGCCGCCGCCCCAATTCATCCAAATTTTGCCACTTTCTTGGATTAGTCGTAGTGGCAACCAAACGGCAGCCGCCTGTTGCACATTGGGCGTCCCCCCTAACGCCACCCGCAACCGGACAGGCCGCTGTACGACCGAGCAGTCACCAGTCAGACCCCGACTGGACGCGCGGCCATCGTGAGAACCCCCTCGCGGTGGCCGTTTCTTTTTTCCGGCTCCGGTCCTGGGCTGTGCTATAGCAGCGCCGGTCCCTTTTCCCCCTCCACCGCTCCGCCCGCCGAACCGCCATGCCCGTTTTCACCGGATCCGAGCTGACCTGCCTGCGCGGCGACCGGCTGGTGTTCACCGGATTGGATTTCCGCCTGGAACCCGGCGGCGCGCTGGTGCTGCTTGGCCCCAACGGCAGCGGCAAATCCAGCCTGCTGCGGGTGATGGGCGGGCTGTTGAGGCCCTTTCGCGGAGCCTTGCGCTGGGACGGCGCCCTGGTGGCCGACGATCCCGACGCCCACCGGGCCAATGTTCAATATGTCGGCCATCTCGACGCGGTGAAGCCGGTGCTGACCGCCGCCGAAAACCTCGCCTTCTGGGCGGCGTTGGGCGGGGCCGCCGACCCGATGGCGCGCGCGCGCGACGCGCTGAACCGGCTGGGGGTGCCGCAGATCGCCGACGTGCCGGGCCGCTGCCTGTCCGCCGGGCAGAAGCGCCGCCTGAATCTCGCCCGCCTGCTGGCCGCGCCCGCACCCTTGTGGCTGCTGGACGAACCCACCGTCGCGCTCGACCGCGCCGCCATCGCCCTGTTCGAGGGGCTGATCGCCGAGCATCGCGCCACGGGCGGCATGGTGGCGCTGTCCACCCACACCGACATCGCGACTCCGGGCGGGGAGGAACTGCGACTCGACGACTTCACACCGCAGACGGACGACGAAGACGACGGCCAAGACGATGGCGGCCAGGATGATGACGTTCGAGAGGATGCCGCGCCATGAACCGCTTTCTGCGTCTGGTCGGGCGCGACCTGCGGCTGGCGCTGCGCCAAGGCTCCGACGCCACCATCGCCGTGATGTTCTTTGTGCTGTGCGTCGTGCTGTTTCCCTTCGGCGTCGGGCCGGAGCCGAACATTTTGGCCCGCATCGCGCCGGGGGTGATCTGGGTCGCCGCCCTGCTCGCCTCGCTCCTGTCGCTGGAGCGGCTGTTCCAGACCGATTACGAGGACGGCTCGCTGGAACTCATGTCGCTGACCGCCCTGCCGCTGGAGGCGGTGGTGCTGGCGAAGACCTTGGCCCATTGGCTGGTGACGGGCCTGCCGCTGATCGCCGCCGCCCCGCTGTTGGCGGTTTTGCTGAACATGGATGGCGCGGGCTTTGGCGTTCTGGTGCTGACGCTGGCCATCGGCACGCCGATTCTCAGCCTGATCGGGGCCATCGGCGCGGCGCTGACGCTGGGCGCGCGGCGCGGCGGGGTGCTGCTGTCGCTGCTGATTCTGCCGCTTTACATCCCGGTGCTGATTTTCGGGGCGGGGGCCATCGACGCCGCCATCAACGGGCTGACGCCGCGCCCGCATCTGCTGCTGCTGGCCGGCATCCTCGCCGCCGCCCTGCCGCTGGCCCCCTGGGCCGGCGCGGCGGCCCTGCGGCAAGCGGTGGAGTGAGCGCGTCTCACGACTTCGGCAAAAGCTTTTCAATCGCCGCGCGGACCTTGTCCGATTCCGGGTCGGTCATGGTCGAGAACCAGGAGACCAGCGTGCCATCCGGGCCGATCAGATATTTGTGAAAGTTCCAGCGCGGCTTCGCCAGAATGCCCAACTCGTCCCCGGCCCAGCGGTAGAAGGGGTGGGCCTTGTCGCCCGAGACCACCGTCTTGTCGGCCAGCGGGAAGTCGATCTTGTAATTGACCTCGCAGAAATCCTTGATCGTCGCGGCGTTGCCCGGCTCCTGCCCGCCGAAATCATCCGACGGCACGCCGAGCACCACCAGCCCACGGGCGCGGTACGTCTCCCACAGCGCTTCCAGCCCCTTGTATTGTGGGGTGAAGCCGCATTGCGAGGCGGTGTTGACCACAAGAACGGTCTTGCCCGCGAATTGCGACAGCGGCAAGGGCTGGCCGTCGATGCCTTGAAAGGTGAAGTCATAGGCGGTGGCGGCCATGGCGGAAGCGCCTCCCATCAGGAGAAGGACAGCGGCGAGCGCGCTGGAGCGAAAGCGGGTGCGGGCGGTCATCGCGGTGATCCGTTCGTGATCGTGGACGCCAGACGGACGTCTTGGCGTCCCGGCTGTGCTTGCTACGGCCCCCACGCCCCGCCGGATCACCCGACTCGGGTCCGCCCTCACGAAAACTTTGCGGGATCCGCGCCGGGCCAAGCGCCTACACTGGCCCGCCCCCGCTGGTTCCACAACAAGGCGTCGTCGTCATGATCGGTCTTGGCCCATCCCTCGCCATCGCGGCGGCGGTTCTGTTCGGCCTCAGCACGCCGCTGGCCAAGCTGCTGGTCGCCGACCTGTCGCCCTGGATGCTGGCCGGAACGCTCTATCTTGGCTCCGGCCTTGGCCTGGGGGCCTTCCGCCTGGGTCGCGGCCTGACGCGACCGGGCAAGCGCGGGGAACGGAACGTTCGCGGCGCCGAATGGGGCTGGCTGCTGGCCGCCGTCGCCGCTGGCGGAATCGCCGGGCCGGTGCTGCTGATGATCGGGTTGACCAGCACGGCGGCCTCCACCGCGTCGCTGCTGCTGACTCTGGAAGGGGTGTTGACCGCCCTGCTGGCGTGGTTCGTCTTTCAGGAAGGCTTCGACCGCCGTCTGGTCGCCGGAATGGCCGCCATCGTCGCCGGGGCCGTCGCGCTGTCCTGGCCGGGGGATGGCGCCCCCCTGTCGCTGGCCACCCTGTCGCTGGACGGGCTTTTCGCCGGATGGGGGCCGCCCGCCATCATCGGGGCCTGCCTGATGTGGGCGCTCGACAACAATCTGACCCGCAAGGTCGCGCTGGCCGATCCGGTGGACGTCGCCATGGTCAAGGGGCTGGTGGCGGGAAGCGTCAACGTCGCGCTGGCCCTCGCTCTTGGCGATTCGTTGCCCGGCCCCGCCCTGATGGCGGCGACGATGGCCGTCGGCCTGTTGGGCTATGGCGTCAGTCTGGCGCTGTTCGTGCTGGCCCTGCGCTGGATCGGCGCGGCGCGGACGGGCGCCTATTTCTCGACCGCGCCCTTCGTTGGCGCGCTGGCCGCGCTGGCGCTGTTCCGGGAACCCGTGACCGCTCCGCTGCTGATCGCGACGGCCCTGATGGGGCTGGGCGTCTGGCTGCATCTGACCGAATCCCACACGCACGAGCATGACCATGGCGCCCTCGACCACGACCACCCGCACGTCCATGACGCGCATCACCAGCATGAGCATGACGGCCCGTTCCCCGGCCCCACCGAGGCCGCGCACAGCCACCCGCACCGGCACCGCCCGCTGCGCCACAGCCACCCGCACTTCCCCGACGCCCACCACAGCCACACGCATTGAGCGGAGGCGGGGGCGTTCTTGACGCTCGGCGCCCGCCGCCCTAAAGTAAGGCATCTCACCCCTTACTTTGAGGCGCGCAATGAGAGCCGAACTGACCGTGACCGCGAAAGGGCAAGTGACGCTGCGGCAGGCTGTGCTTGACCATCTCGGCGTCAAGCCCGGCGGGCGGGTCGATGTGGAACTGTTGCCCGATGGCCGGGTGGAGTTGCGGCCCTCTGGCGCGCGCGCCGATGTGGCCGACCTGCGCGGCGCTCTGCGGCGGGTGGGGCAGCGCCCCCTGTCTCTGGAAGAGATGCAAAGCGCCATCGAAGAGGCGGGCGAACGGTGAAAATCGCGGCGGACACCAACGTCCTGGTTCGTTTTCTGACCTGGGACGACGAGGCGCAAGCGACCGAAGCGGCCCGCGTGATTGAGAGCGCCGAAACAGTTTTTATTTCCACAATCGTGCTGTGCGAACTGGTCTGGGTCCTCAAACGCGCCTACCGCTACCCGACGGCGGACATCGCGACCGCCATCCGCCGCCTGATCGAAAGCCGCAGCATAGACACGAACCGGGCCGCCGCCGAAGCCGGTCTGCGCCTGCTGGAAGCCGGTGGGGATTTCGCCGACGGGGTGATTCTGTTTGAAGCGGGCAAGGCCAAGGCGGCGCGATTGGTCACGTTCGACCGAGTCCTCGCGGATCGGGCCGGGCCGGACGCCGTGACGCTGCTGGGCGCGGCGACGACAAGCCGCCCCTGATAAACGACCTCTGGAAACGACGAAGGCCGCCCGGAGGCGGCCTTGTCGTCGTGTCGTGCTGTTTTGGGTGGATGGCGCGCCCGAAGAGATTCGAACTCCTGACCCTCAGATTCGTAGTCTGATGCTCTATCCAGCTGAGCTACGGGCGCCTTGTCCAACCATGTCTCGAACGCCGTTGGCGTCGAGGCGCGCAACCTACTCAAATCCATCGGGCCGCGCAAGCCCTTCTCTGAAAGAATTTCGTCACCGGCGGCGGACGCCGCCAACACGCGAAACGCTCTCTCAAAACAACGAAGGCCACCCGAAGGCGGCCTTGTCGTCGTTTGATGATTGTTTCAGGTGGCGCGCCCGAAGAGATTCGAACTCCTGACCCTCAGATTCGTAGTCTGATGCTCTATCCAGCTGAGCTACGGGCGCATACCTGAACCATCACGCGTCCCGGCGTCGGCGGAGGCCGTCGGCGTCGAGGCGCGCAACCTACTCAAAAGCCGTCCGACCCGCAAGAGCTTTTTTTGTCCATTTTCGTGACCGCCGCCTGGATTGCCCGCCCCGCCCGCCTGCGATATACAGGGTTCACCTGTTTTTGGAGTGTCCATCCCGTGGCCGAAGCCCCCTTCAACAAGCATTTCCCGGTGTCCTGGGAAGAAATGCACCGCAACGCCAAGGCGCTGGCCTGGCGTTTGATCGACAAAGGCCCGTGGAAGGGCATCATCGCGATCACGCGCGGTGGTCTGGTGCCCGCCGCGATCATCGCGCGCGAGCTGGAAATCCGCATGATCGACACCGTTTGCGTGTCCAGCTACGACCACCAGAACCAACGCGAGGCGATGGTCCTGAAGGGGACTGAAGGCTCCAACGCCGGGGATGGCGAGGGTTGGCTCATCATCGACGATCTGGTGGACACCGGAAAGACGGCGGTGATCGTGCGCAAGATGCTGCCCAAGGCGCATTTCGCCACCGTCTACGCCAAGCCCGCCGGGCGCCCGCTGGTCGACACCTTCATCACCGAGGTCAGCCAGGACACCTGGATTCACTTCCCCTGGGACATTGAGCTGCAATTCTCCCAGCCGATCGCCAAGCAGCGCAACAACGGCTGATCGCGCCATAACGCTGGATCGGGGCTGGCCTGTCCCAATGCTTGGGGGCCAACCCTGATCGACGCGCCCGATTCGTTACGCTAAAATTAACCACCGTCGTCGTTTGATCGGCTGAACCCCTCGGCTGAATTGCCCGGCGCCCCACCGGGCCGGTCGGACCTGTTTTCAGCCCACCCTTTGCCTTCGTGACGCCCCGCGTATGACCGACGCTCCCCCAGACCCGTTGCGCAGCAAGATCGACGCGTTGGTCAACCGCCTGCCGTCCAGCCTCGTCTACAGCCTGTTGAGCGAGATCGAGGGCATGGACGGCGAGCCGACCGACCGCGTCCAGTTGGTCCGCCAATATGTCATCGAATTTCTGAACCGGCAGCGCACCAACCGCGCCCGCCGCCTGTTCACCAACCTGTTTGAAACCTTCCTGATCGACGACGACGTGCTCTACCATTCCGGCGTCGCCATCCCTGGCATGGTCCAGCGGGTCGACGCCGGCGCCTTGTGGGAGCTGTTGAGCCGTGACGCCTTCCCGCTTTTGGCGGTGGAGGCGCAAGAGCTGCTCGACGAAATGGCGCGCGGCGACGTCATCGACCGCGTGCTGAAATCGCCAATCGCCATGGTCTTGCGCGAGCGGATGCGGGTGGCGGCGATCAAGCATCTCGACGCCCTGCTCGCCGCCAAAAAGACGACCGACGAGGCTCTGGCCACTCTGTCGCGCAACCGGCCACGCCGCACCCGCCTGATGTCGGGCTTTCTGGAAAAAACCCCGCCGGTCGAGATCGGCACGCTGCGCCTGATGCACGCCATCCTGACCGGGTCGGACGGGCCGATGAAGCTGGTCGCCGAACGGTTGGACGGCTTCGCCGCCAGCCCCCACGCCAGCGAGGCCGAACACAACCGCAAGGCCGACGCTCTGATCGACGCCACCGAGGCGCTGCGCGAACGCTGCGGCGACGAGGCGGCCAATCTGCTGCCGCTGTCGGTGCTGTCCGTCCACCGCAATTACGGCGTCATCGCCCTGTACATCCGGCAAAGCGGCGTCGATCCCGGGCGCGGCGACGCGGTGACGGCGGCCTTGACCGGCCATTTCATCGGCGTCACCCGCGCTCTGACGGCGGCGCTGAACGTCATCCTGAAGCTGAACGAGCGGGTTCCCGGATCGGCCATCCGCCCCAGCGCCAAGGAAAAGGCCCGGTTGGAAGCGCTGACCGAACGGTTGGTCGAGTTGAGCCACGCCGTCACCGCCGCCGGTCTTATGGAGGACCGCCGCAGCGAACCGGCCTTCCGCAACGCCTGGGGCAACGCCAGCAAGATCATCGGCGCGCGGGTCGCGGCCGTGGCGATGGAGAGGTCGGGCCAGGCGGCGGCGGCGCGGCGTCAGCCGGTGATCGACCACGCCGACGTGGTGTGGCTGGACCGGCTGCTGTGGCGCTGGCAGAGCATGGCGCGGGATTTCGGTTTCGAGACCTATGATCTGGTCAAATGGCGCGACACCCTGCTGGAGGAGATGCGCGCCAACGTCGAAAAGGCGATGAAGTTCGAGGAGAACGACCCGCTCGACGAACGGATGGAGCATCTGCTGCGCATCAACGAGTTGAGCGGCGTGTTCGGCCAGCGGGTCAGCGCCTGGATCCCCACCTTCAGCCAGAACATGACGACTCTGCTGTCGCACCGGCTGGAGCGGGTCCGCGACCGCAGCCCGGAGGAGCAGGCGATCATCGACGAACTGGTCGCCACCGCCCGCGCCGAGGTCGGCAAGTCGCGCTATTGGAAAAGCAACGAGCTGATGGACCTGATCGAACTGTCCGACCGCGCCAACCGCGCCGCCAGCTAAAGCAATCCAGACGAGCGATGGCGCGGGTCGAGCCAGTCTCGCAGGCCGTCGCCCAACAGGGTCAGGCCCAGAACGCTGAGCGCGATGGCGAGTCCCGGAAACACCGCCTGCAAGGGCGCGGTGAACAGGTGGGTTTGCGCGTCGCCCAGCATCTTGCCCCAGCTTGGGTTTGGCGGCTGGACGCCAAGGCCGAGGTAGCTGAGCGCCGCCTCGTTGACGATGGCGACGGCGAACAGCACCGTCGTCTGCACCACCACCACGCCCAACACGTTGGGCAGCACATGGACCAGCGTGACCGACAGCGGCCCGCGCCCCAGCGCCAGCGCGGCGCGGACGAACTCCCGCCGCCACACCGCCAGCGCGGCGCCGCGCGTCACCCGCGCCAGAACGGCGGCGTTGAACAGCCCCAGCGCCAGCACGACGTTGACCGCCCCCGCCCCCAGAACGGCGGTCAGCAGAATGGCCGACAGCACGGCGGGAAAGGCGAAGACCAGATCGCCCAGCCGCGCCACCAGCTCGTCCCCCCAGCGCCCCAGCGCCGCCGCCGCCAAGCCCAACGGCACGCCCAGCGCCGCCCCCAGCCCGACCGCCGCCGCCGCGACGGCCAGCGAGTTGCGGGCGCCGACCATCAGCAGCGACAGCACGTCGCGCCCGAAATGGTCGGTGCCCAACCAGTTGGCGCCCCCCGGCGGGCGCAGCCGGGCGACCACCCGCACCTGCCCGACCGGAAAGGGCGTCCACAGCAGCGACAGCAGCGCCACCGCCAGCAGCAGCCCGACCAGGGCCAGCCCCAACCAGAAGGACCAGGGAAGCCGCCGCCTCATGAGGGAATGCCCCCTTTTTCCCTCTCCCGAATCGGGAGAGGGTGGCGCGAAGCGCCGGGTGAGGGGGCTGCAAGGATCACGGCGCGCCCCTTGGCGAACCCCTCACCCTCCCCACGCGCTGCGTGGGTCCCCTCCCTCTCCCGAGGCGGGAGAGGGCCGCAGCGGCTCCCCCGCCTCATGACGCCACCTTGGGCCGGGGATCCGCCGCCGCGCAGGCGATGTCCACCAGGGCGTTGACCAGCACGACGAAGACCGCCAGCAGAACGACCACCCCCTGAACCACGATCAAATCCCGCTGGCCGATGGCCTGATAGAGCAGCCGCCCCAGCCCCGGCAGGGTGAAGACATTCTCCACCACCACCGCCCCGGCGACCAGAAAGGACAGTTGCAGCCCCAGCACCGTCGCCACCGGCAGCAGCGCGTTGGGCAGGGCGTGGCGCAGCAGAACCGCCGTCCGGCTGACGCCCTTGGCCCGCGCGGTGCGGATGTGGTCCTCCCCCAGAGTGTCGAGGATCGCCGTGCGGGTGACGCGGGCCAGAATCGCCGCCTCGGGAATCGCCAGCGCCAGCGCGGGCAGGGTCAGGGCGCGCAGCGCGGGCAGCGCCCCGGCCTCCCACCCTGGAAAGCCCCCGGCGGGAAACCAGCCGAGCGTGACGGAAAAGACCAGGATCAACAGGATGGCGATCCAAAAGCTGGGCAGCGCCACGCCGATTTGCGCGAAGCCCAGCACCGCCCAATCGCCGCCGCGCCCGCGCCGGGCCGCCGCCAGCAGCCCCAGCGGAATCGCCGCCGCCGTGCTCAGCCCCAGGGACAACAGCGCCAGCGGCAAAGTCACCACCAGCCGCTCCGCCACCAGATCGGCGACGGGCCGGGCGTAGGTCAGGCTGACGCCGAGATCGCCGCGCAGCAACCCGCCGACCCAGCGCAGATAGCGTTCGACCGGCGGATGGTCCAAGCCCATCTGGGCGCGCAGGGCGGCCAGCGTGTCGGCTTGCGCGTTGACGCCCAGCATCAGCAGGGCCGGATCGCCCGGCACCAGTTCCAGCACGGCGAAGACGACGATGGTCGCCAGCCACGCCGTCAGCGCCAGCGTCAGCGACCGGCGCAGGGCGAAGGCCAGCACGCCGCGATCCTCCCCGATTCCCCCCTCACTTCCACGTCACGCCGGTGACGTCGTTGGCCTGGATCGGGCGGTTGACCCACAGGCCGCTGATTTTGGCGTTCTGCACGGTGACGGCGGGCAGCATGAACAGGAAGCCGTTGACCGCGTCGTCGGCCAACAGCCGCTGTTGCTGGCCATAAAGGGCGTTGCGCGCCGCCGGATCCTGGGTGCGGTTCAACTCCTCCTCCAGCCGGACGAACGCGGCGCTGCGGTAGTTGAAATAATAGGAGTCCCGGGCGTAGACGTCGATGTCCAGCGGCTCGGTGTGGGCGATCATGGTCAGGTCGTAATCCTTGCCCTTGAAGACTTTGTCCAGCCAGGACGCCCATTCCATCGGCTCGATGGTCAAACGGATGCCGACCTCGGCCAGCAACGCGGCGACCAGCTCGCCGCCGCGCCGGGCGTAGGGCGGCGGCGGCAGGCGCAGGGTGGCGTCGAAGCCGTTCGGATAGCCCGCCTCAGCCAGCAGCGCCTTCGCCTTGGCCAGGTCATAGGGGTACAGGCCGGTCAGATCGACATAGCCCGCGCGGTGCGGCGGGAAATGGCTGCCGATGGGAACGCCGTTGCCGTAGAGAACCCCGTCGATCAGCGTCTTGCGGTCGATGGCGTGGGCCATGGCGCGGCGCACCCGCACATCGTCGAAGGGTTTGCGGGCGTTGTTGGTGGAGAGCAGGGTTTCGCCCTCCGTCGTGCCGACGGTGACGGCGAATTTCGCGTCGTTGCGGAATTCGGGCAGCGCCTCGAACGCGTTGAACTGGACGAAGGCGTCCACGTCCCCCGCCTTCAGCGCGGCGATTTGCGCCGCCGCGTCGCTGATGAAGCGGAAGGACACCCGCTCCAGCGCCGGTTTCGGCCCGTCATACGCCGGGTTGCGGGTCAGCACGACGCGGTCGCCCGCCGCCCAGCGGTCGAATGTGAAGGGGCCGGTGCCAATCGGCTTTTGCTTGTTGGTCGCCGCGCTGGTCGGCGACACGATGGCGGCGTCGCCAGCGGCCATGTGGAACAGGAACAGCCCGTCGGGCCGCGACAGGGTGACGACCACGCTGCGCGGATCGGGCGTTTCGACCGAGGCGATGGAGGCGAAATAGCCCTTCTGCCCGTTGACCGACTCCGCCCCGCGCGCCCGGTCCAGCGAGAATTTCACCGCCGCCGCGTCGCCCGGCGCGCCATCGTGGAATTTGGCGTTGGGCCGCAGGGTGAAGCGGTAGGTCTTGCCGTCGTCCGCCACCGTCCAGCCTTCGGCGAGACCAGGGACCAGCGCGCCGCTGGAATCGACGCGGACCAGCGATTCGAACAGATTGGCGTAGGTGACTTCCTTGATGGCGGCGGCGGCCCCGGCGGTGGGGTCGAGGTGCGGCGGCTCCAACGACATGCCGATCACCAGATCCGTGCGGGCCTGCGCCCAGGCGGCGGCCCCGCCGACCAGGGCCAGCGCGAAAACCCCCGTGGCCACGGCAAAACTCCGCGCGCGGTTCATCATCATGGCGCCACTCCCCCGTTTGTTCGTTGCCGCGATGATGCGGCGCAGCGGGACCAAGCGCAAGTCGGCGCGCGGGCGGGCGACGACGGATGAAACAGGGCGCGCGACGGATGAAACAGGGTCGGTCGGCGGCGTCGCGACCGCCGATCCGGCGACGAACGGAATTTTTTGCAATGATCGCAATTGGTTGCGCTGGTTTCGGCGTGATTGGCGCAGGGGCGCTGCGACGGGCAAATGGAACGTTTGAAACGCTGTGAAACAGTTTTCCCAACCCTGTTCAACTGTTCCATCCAGACCATCGCCCTCTCCCTTTGGGAGAGGGAGGGGACCCACAAAGTGGGGAGGGTGAGGGGTGGCCCGAGAGGCCAAAACCGCTTGGTTCCTTGGATCACCCCTCACCCTTCCCACCGCTTCGCGGCGGGTCCCTTCCCTCTCCCAGAGGGAGAGGGCCGGTTCAGCGCCAAAGGCGGCCAGCCTTGGGACAGTGGGCGGGTTGGGGGCGTGGGGCATGGGGAAACCGTGAGAAATTGGGCTATCATTCCTAGCCCGCTCCGCGACCTCCGGCAACGGCGCGGTGAACATCCGTGGGGGGCTGGGGTTCCGCCAGCCCGTCGATGTCGGCCAGCATGTCGGACGCCCGCGCGTCCACAGCGGCGCGCTCGTCCTTGGGCATCGCGGCGAGGATGTCGTCAAGCGGGATCGTCGCCGTCATGCTGTGGCGTCCTTCCGGTCAGAATGAGGATCGCCCTGCCGGACGTCGGCGGCGACGATCAAAGTCTCGCGACGGCCTTGCGCCGACGATCACCCTCGGCGCTCGTCCGGCCTTTGACCGTCGGCTCCCTGCCCTCCCCCAGAGGGAGAGGAAGCGAAGACGGAGTGAAACGCGCCGTCCCTCAGCCACCCGCCGCCGTCCCGCGCAGGCGGGCAAGTTGCCGACGCGCGGCCTCCACATAGGGGCTTTCGATGGTGACAAAGATCGCCAACGCCTGTTCGGTCAGGGTGATCGCGGTGGGGACATCGCCCAAAGCGGCGTGGGCGTTGCTCAGAGCACCGAGGCGAACACCCTCTCCACACCACCGATCCCCGTTCTCCCGAGCGGTGCTGAGTGCCTGTTTGTAAAACTCGATGGCGCTCCGTGTCTCGTTCAAAGCGGCGTGCGCGACGCCCAGATTGCGGTATTCGGTAGCAAACACACCCACGGCGGAGATAGGGGGAAATTGCAGACGTGGGACGGCAGCTCCCACCCGACGCAGGTGGCACAGATCTCTCTAGTTCCGCCACTTTCATGCCATCGACAAACCCATTGTATGGGCCGCCGAATTTGCCATATAAATGGACATCTCTGTGAGAGGTTTTGTGCAAAACATAGAGAAATCAACGTTTTGGTGGGGACAATGCCTAGGACATACGAGCAGACACATCCGTGGCTAACTTTTGGGCTTGATCTCGCATCGTTCAAATACCCGTTGTGGATGGCTTTGGGCGAGGCATCGTCTAAATGCGAGCACATCGCTGGGGTCCCGCTTGCGCCAGCGATTGCTCAACGAGTGCATAGTCTTTACCTCGCCAAAGGCGCTTCGGCGACTACGGCAATCGAAGGCAATACGCTTTCAGAGGAAGAGGCTGAGCAGGTAATTCAGGGAACGCTGAAGCTTCCACCATCGCAGCAGTATTTAGCACAAGAGCTTGAAAATATTGTAGAGGCAGTGAATACCATTACGAATGGAATTGCTAATAATGGCGCATCTCCTTTGACTATTTCTTTTTTAAAGACACTAAACAGTATGGTTCTTAAAGATCTTGAGGTCGATGAGGGAGTTGTTCCTGGAGAAATTCGCCAACATCGCGTTATGGTTCGGAAATATCGATGCGCCCCAGTCGAGGATTGCGAGTTTCTTCTGGAGAAGCTTTGCGAGACTTTGAACGAATTTCCCTCTCCAAAAGGGCAGGAGTCGGCGTTTGCTATTGTTAAAGCTGTTTATGCTCACCTATATTTTGTGTGGATACATCCGTTCGGCGACGGGAACGGCAGGACGGCTCGATTGATTGAACTCTATATTTTGCTTTCGGCAGGATTTCCGCAGCCTACCGCTCACATAATGAGTAACTACTATAATAGAACCAGGCAAAAATACTACGAGGCGCTGGATGCTGCAATTGAGGGCGAGCGCAAGGTAATAGATTTTATTGCTTATTCCGTTACGGGGTTCGTGGAAGGGCTGAGAGAGCAGATTGATTTCATCAGAGCGCAACAGTGGAAAGTTGCCTGGGTGAACTACGTTCATGAGATTTTCCATGATAAGAACAGCGCTGCGGAGAGTAGGCGCCGCCGTTTGCTTCTAGCGCTCACGGATAAAACAGAACCAGTTCCGCTGACAAAGTTGACAACCCTTACCCCTGAATTGACGCTTGAATATCACGGCAAAACCCCAAAAACCGTGGTACGCGATATCAATGCTTTGATGGCAATGGAACTCGTAACAAGACGAAGAGGCCAGATTTCTGCGAGGCGCGAGAAAATACTGGCCTTCTTACCATGGCGGAATGTTGAAGCAATCAAACAGGAAAAAGAAGCAGATTGAAATCGACCCGCCAGATCGCTTCTGGCGGGCTTCATGTTCCCAGCGTTATTCGGTCAGGCCACGCTGCCAGTACCCCGACCAATCCACGGACGGCGGCAGCGCTGCGACACGGAAGCCCACGGTGCGGAACTGTTCACCGTTGCTGGTCCGGCACTGGTCTTCCCGCCATGCCATTTCGGCGGCGTAGCGGTTTAGGTACTTCCCGCCGATCCGGTGATACTGGCCCAACTGCGCGCGGCGCAGGCGGGCGAAGTAGGACTCCGCTTGGTTGGTGCAGGCGTCATCCGCGCTGTAGGCTTCTTGGTGGTTGATGCGCTTCATGTTGAAGCGGGCATGCAGGGAGTTCCAACCGGCGACTTCCTCGGCATGGGCGGTGGTTTGAGCGGCGATTGTTCCGACGTCCATCCTGGCGTTTCCCCCCGCGCGTTGTTCCCGTATCGGTGGAAGCGTAGCAGGGGATTGCGGCGGAATGGAGAGGAAAAGCGTCGCGGCGCGCGGGCAAACAAAAACCCCGTCGCGGGCGGCGACGGGGTTGTTTGACCCGCAGGGATGCGGAAGGCGCGTTACAGCGAGGCTTCGACCCACTGGAACAGCGCGCCCTTGGGCAGCGCGCCGATCTTGGTGGCGGCGACGTTGCCGTCCTTGAACAGCATCAGCGTCGGGATGCCGCGCACGCCGTATTTGGTCGGGGTGTTGGGGTTCTCGTCGATGTTCAGCTTCACGACGGTCACGGCGCCCTGCTTCTCGGCGGCCAGCTCGTCCAGCGCCGGGGCGATCATCTTGCAGGGACCGCACCATTCCGCCCAGAAATCGACCAGGACCGGACCCGACGCCTTCAGGACGTCCTGCTCGAAGCTGTCGTCCGTAACCTTGATGGTGCTGCTCATGTGACCTCGTGCCTGAATTCAGGGGCGCCGCGATCCCGCAGGCGCGGGCGGGCGACTCCACCCCTGTCTGTGGAATTGAGCAAAATGTAGGGCGTACCGGCCACGCCGGTCAAGTGACCCCATTTTGTCACACTGGGGCCGGGCGGTCACGCCGCCGCGCCGGGGCCGAATTCCACCGCGTCCAGCAGGTCGGGCGGCAGTTCCATGATGAACGGACCATCGGTCCACAACAGCGCGCAGCGCACGTCCTTGCCCGGATAGACCGCCCGCAACGCGGCGCGGTAGGCGGCCATCTGGCGGCGGTAAACCGATGGAACATCATCCAAAACGCGCGGCGGCGGGCGGTTCGTCTTGTAATCGACGATCCACACGGCGTCGCCGCGCACGGCCAAACGGTCGATCCGCCCGGCCAGCGCCCGCCCGCCGACGACGCCGACCAGGGGGACCTCCGCCTTCGATCCCGCGCCGAACAGATGCGCGAAGTCCGCATGGCTCAACACCGCCAACGTCTCCGCCGCGATGGCCGCGCGCTGCGCCGGATCCAGCTTGTGGGCCGGGCGCTCCAGGAAGCGATGGCAGGCGGCGGGGCGGGCGCTCTCCTCCAACTCCGGCAGGGTTTGCAACAGCCGGTGGACCAGCAGGCCGCGTTTGAAGCGCTGGCCGTCGTCGTCGCCCAGGGGGGAGCGCACCGCCGGTTCCTCGCCGTCGGGGCGCGAGGGGGTGAGCGGGCGCGACGGCTCCGGCTCGACGGGCGCGGGCGCGGTCAGCCAGGGGGGGGAACCGGGATCGGCGGCGGCGTCCGCCTCGGCGGTCGGCGGGGGCGGCGGCTGGGTCTGCGGGCCGTCGAGCCGCCAGCCCTCGCCGCTCCAGCCCTGCGGGTCAAGGTCGGTGGCGTCGAAGGCCAGCGGTTGGCCGACCGCGCGCAACGCCGCCTCGGTCAAGCGATACCAGCAGCTTTCCGACGGCTCGCGGCGGCCCTGATAGCCGCAGACGTACAGGCGATCCTCCGCGCGGGTCAGGGCGACGTAGAGCAGGCGGCGGTATTCCTGATCGCGCCGCTGGTTGGCCCGCGCGCGGGCCTGCGCGCTCAGGCCATCCTCCTGCGACCGGCGGGCGGCGAAGAGCGGCACCGGGCAATGCGCGTCCGGCCACAGGATCGCCGGGCTTTGCGTCGGGCTGCCCATGGTGTCGGGCAGGAAGACGATGGGGGCCTGCAAGCCTTTGGAGCCGTGCACGGTCATGATCCGCACCATGCCGCCGCCCTGCTCCAGTTCGCGCTTGATCTCCGCCTCGCTGGCCGCCATCCAGGCCAGGAAATTTTGCAGGGAGGGCGGTTCGGTGCGCTCGAACGCCAGACAGGTGGCGAGGAACTCGTCCAACGGATCCTGCGCGTCCGGCCCCAGCCGTTTCAGGATGGCGCGGCGGCCCGACCGGGTGTCGGCGGGGCATGGCCGGTTCAGCAGCCCGGCGAACAGCTCATAGGGGGCGGAAAAGTCGGTGCGGGCCAGCAGATCGCCCAGATAGCGCCGGGCCGGGCGGAAGGCCGCGTCCTGCTCCGCCCGCGCCACCAGCGCCCGCCACAGCGTTCCGCGCCGCCTGTTCTCCATCGACACTTGAGAGAGCGTGAACAGCTCCTCCTCCGTCAGGCCGATCAGCGGGCCTTTCAGCAGGGTGGCCAGCGTCAGATCGTCGTCGGGCAGCAGCAGGAAATCGGCCAGCGCCATCAGATCCATGACGGCCAATTGCTCGGTCAGCACCATGCGGTCGACGCCCGCCACCGGCACGCCGCGCTCCTTCAGCGCGCGCACCAGTTCGGTGACGAAATCGGTGCGGCGGCGGACCAGAACCATGATGTCGCCGGGGCGGATCGGGCGGCCCTTGGCCTCCAGCGCCTCGCCGCGCGCCAGCCAGTCGGCGACGGTTCCGGCCAGCACGGCGGCCAGCCGGGCCGACGGCGAATCGGCGGCCTCGCGCGCCACCGGCGGCGCCCAGGCCGGGCTGTCCACCGCCTCGACGGGTTTCACCGGCGGCCACAGCTCCACCCGCCCGCCCTGCCCCTGGCGAAAGGCGCGGTGGCGAATGACCGGGCTGGCGTCCGACGCCACGCCGTCGCGCGCCGACTCCAGGGCGAACACCGCGTCCACCGCCTCCAACACGGCGGCGGTGGAGCGAAAGGAAATGTCGAGATCGACCGCCGCCCACAGCCGATCCGCCGCCTCCGCCTGTTCCTGGAAATGGCGGCGCATCCGGGCGAATTCGGCAGGGTCGGCGCGCTGGAAGCTGAAGATCGACTGTTTTTCGTCGCCCACGGCGAAGACGGTGCGCACCGTCCCATCCTCCCCGCGCGCGTCCAGCCCGGCGAAGAACTCCTCGGCCAGCGCCTCGACGATCTTCCATTGCTCGGGGTTGGTGTCCTGCGCCTCGTCGATCAGGATGTGGTCGAGGCCGCCGTCGAGCTTGTAGAGCACCCAGGGCGTCGCCCGAACGCCGTTGTCGCCGTGCAGCAGCCGGTTGGCAGACAGGATCAGATCGTCGTAATCCAGCAGCGCCCGCCCGGTCTTGCGCGCCCGGTAGGCGTCCAGCATCGCCTCGGCCAGCGTCAGCAGCGCGGCGGTGGAGGCGGCGACTCCCGCCGCCTTGATCCGTTCGGCGACGCCGACCAGCCGTTCGGCCTCCTCCAGCAGATCCGCCGGGGCCAGCGGCGCGGCGCCCGCCGCTTTCTTGGTGATGAGGGTTTTGCGCGGCGTTCCTTCCGCCGTCAGATATTGACGCTGATAGGCGGCGAATCCGGCGATCCGGCGGGAGTCGTCGGCGTCGAGCCAGCGCTGAATCGCGATCCCGCGCTCTTGATCGGCGGCGCTGCCGGTCGCCAGCGCGGCGCAGGCGGCGCGCAAGGCCGGGACGTCCGCCGCGTCGTCGGCGCAGGCCGCCGCCAGCACCGACAGCTCCGTCGTGCCGGGGGCGACAGCGAGCGTGCGGTGCACGGCGTCGATCAAGCCGTCCAACCCGGCGAAGGCCCCGGACAGCCGTTGCAACTGCCCGCGCTCGCTGGTCAGGGTGGCGAGCAGGCTGGCGAAATCCTCCGCGTTCAGATCGGCGGTCAACCGCGCCATCGCCCGGCCCAGCGGGCTGTCGGGGGCCATCCGCCCGGCGTGCAGCACCTGGTCGCGCGCCTCGGTCAGCAGACCGGCGGCGGTGCGGTCGTCCATCACCTCGAAATGCGGGGCGAGCTTGTCCTCCAGCGGGAAGCGGCGCAGCAGCGATTGGCAAAAGGCGTGGATGGTTTGGATCTTCATGCCGCCGGGGCAATCGACCACCTGGGCGAACAGACGGCGGGCGTTGATCCGGGTTTCCCGGCTGGGCCGCTCGCCGCACAGCGCCGCGAGCTGGTCCTCCAGCCTGTCGTCGGGCAGCGTCGCCCAATCGCCCAGCGTGCGGTTGACCCGGTTGGCCATCTCCGCCGCCGCCGCCTTGGTGAAGGTCAGGCAGAGGATGCGGGCAGGCGGCGTTCCGGCCAGCATCTGGCGCAGCACCCGGTCGGTCAAAACCTTGGTCTTCCCCGACCCGGCCGACGCCCCCACCCACACCGACGCCGCCGGATTCGACGCCCGCCGCTGCGCGACGTTGGGATCGGGGGGAAGAACGCGGGGGGCGGAGTCGGTCATCGACATGGCGGGCTTGGCATCCAGATCCAGGAACGGGCCGGATCGTCCTTCACATCCCCACCGCAGGACAAGCGCAAACGGTCAGGGCGCGGACAAAGCCGGGTCGCCATAGGCGATCTGGAAGAGTTTCATGCTCCAACACAGCCAATCGCCATCGGCGCGAATGTCGGGGTGCAAGGTGAGGCAGCGCAGGAAATCGCTCTCCACCTCGTCGTCGACTCGCGGCAGGTCGAGTGACAGAATCGACCCAATCAAGACATAGATGAAGAAGGGCAACATCAGCCCCTCATAGGCGCTTCCAACCAACCGATTGGGCATTTCAAACAACGGCGCGTCACGCTCCTCCAAAAGGATCAGCGTAAAAATGCCCGCGATCTTGGAAAAATTGATGAGATCACCATTGCGAAAGCCGTTTTCGCCTTTGAACGTGTCCACCTTGCCAAAATAGCGCCGGACAATGCCGTCCAGAACCGAGTCCGCCGCGCTGAAACGGATGGGATCGCCGGGGCCGTGTTTGCTCGCGACGACCAAAGTCATCAAGCGGGCGGTCGCGTTCCCAGCGGACACAAGCAGGGTTCGGCGTTTCAGCGCGCGTAAGTCATCACCCATGGACATTGCCAAGCGCGTCCCGCATCACGACCGTGTCGTGGTTTCATCCTTGCCCAGAACCGTATCGACCACCTTGCCGAGACGCTCCGCAAACTGAGCTTCCGCGCGGGACAGATAACGGATCGCGTCATCTTCGTTGAACGGCCTGCTGCTGTTCTTGACCTTCCAATTCTTCAGAACTGAAATGTCAGGAATCGGCAGGTTCACTGCCTTGTCGCGATTCGCAGTCATGGCTTGCCCATCGGGATTCAAAGAATCGAAACAGCCAGAATCCACCGCAGCCCGATCCGAATTTGATTTCGTCGAGCCTGGGTGGACGGCGACCATCCAACTTTCTTAGGTTGGATCAAGACCCCTTTGGTTGCAAGAGGTTTCTGCATTCTACTCCCCGTCCCCATCGCCGCCCAGCGACCATTCCTGAACGCGGGCGAGGTGGGCGTAGTCGGTGTAGCGGGGGGCCATCGCCGGGCGGGGGCGGGAGCGGTAGGGGGTGGCGGGGTCGTCGAACTGGCGGATCAGCTCTTCCAGACCGGCGCGGGCCTCGGCGGCCAGCGTGGCGGGGTCGCCCTTGACCGGCTTGACCTCGCCCGGCGGGTCGCCGCCCGCCAGACGCCAGAAGGCCAGTTCCGCCACCGCGCCCGCCGCGATGTCGCGGAAGCCGCCCGCCTCGGCCATCGCGGCTTCCAGCGGCAATTGCGGGGCGAAGCCCAGGGCGATCTCGCGCGTCGAGGGCGGCGTGCCGGTCTTGTAGTCGATCACCACCAGCCCATCGGGGCCGCGATCAATCCGGTCGGCCTTGGCGGTCAGGGTGAAGGGGCCGCCCGGCCCTTGCAGGGTCAAACTTCCCGTCACCTCGGTCGCCAGCGTCCGCCACTGCGGGCGGCGCTCCCGCTCCAGCGCGATGAACCAGGCGGCGACCCGCTCGAAACGCGGCCACCAAAAGGCCCAGACGTCGGGGTGGCTGCGCAGCAGCGGACCAAAGGCTTCCGTCCCGATGTCGAGCAGGCGGGACAGCGCGTCGGGCGGCAGCGCGTCGGGGAAGGCGCGGACGAAGGAATCGAGCGCGGCGTGGATGATCTGGCCGCGATCCGCCGCGCCGGGATCGGCGGCGATGGGATCCAGCTTGCTCAGCCCCAGCACATAGCGGGCGTAGATCGCGTAAGGATCGCGCATCCAGGTTTCCACCGCCGTCACCGACAGGCGGCGCGGGCGGGCGGCGAGCGGCGGGCGGGGTTCGGGCGGGGCGACGGCCTGCACGCGGTCCGGCTCGTCCAACCGCCGCGCCCAGGTCAGCCAGCAGGCGCCCCGCTCCTCGATCCGCCCGCTGAGATTCAGCGCCTTCAAGACGGTTTCCAGCCGCAGCAGCCAGCGCGACGGCACCGTCGGCGTGCCGTCCACCCGCGCGGCGCGGGTCAACACCACCTCCGGCGCGCCGCAGGCGTGGGCGAAATCGTGGGCCGACATGCCGACCAGCCGTTCCGGGCTGGGCAGGCCGAAATCGCGGCGCATCGGGCGCGACATCCAGGGATCCGCCGCCGGGTTGGGCGGCCATGTCCCCTCGTTCAAGCCGCCCAGAATGGTCAGGTCGAGATGCTGGAGCCGCGCCTCCATCGGACCCAGGATGAACAGGCGCGGGTGCAGGCCAAAGCGCGGACGCACCGCCCGCGCGCTCATCAGCGCGTCGAGCAGGGCCGGGTAATCGCTGGCGGGCAAGGCGGGAAAGCCTTCGGCGGCGTCGAGCAGATCATGGACGAAGCGGGCGGCCTCCTCCCCATCCTCCTGCCGCCAGAGCCTTTGCGGCCCTTCGGATTCATGGTCGGCGGCCAGCGTCTCGGCGAAGGCGATGTGGGCGCGCAGCAGGTCGGCCAGGGGCGTTTCGCCGCGCATCGCCGCCAGAAACGGGGCGGCGCGCCGTTCCAGATCGTCCAGCCAATCGCGCAGGATCGCCGGTTGCTCGTCATGGTCAAAGCGAACCGCCTGGTCGAGCGCGGCGCGCACCCCGGCGAACCCCTCCGCCGGGCGGGGGCCGCGCAGGGCCACCCGTTCCAACGCGCGGGCGGCGGCGCGGAAATCCGCCGAGTCGCGCCCACCCGCCGCCATCGGGTGCTTGGCCAGCGCCAGCAGGGCCAGCGGGTGGACGCGGGTCGCCGCCAACTCCGCCGTCATCCGCAGATAGGTGCCGACGGCGGTGTGGGCCAGCGGCTGACCGCCGGAATCATTGACCGCGATTCCCCAACGGCTGAGGGCCATGGCGACCCGCCGGGCCAGATTGCGGTCCAGCGTGATGAGCGCCGCCGTCTTTTGCGGGGTCTCCAGCGCGTGGCGCATCAGCAGGGCGATGGCCTGCGCCTCCTCCTCCGACGTGGCGGCGTCGATGCGGGTCAGACCGTCCAGCGCGTCCGCGTCAAAGCCCGACTCGGAAGGCTCCGGCTGGGCGGAGGCGTCCAGTTGCCGCCAGCCGTCGGTCGTCGCGGCGGGGCGCAGCGCTTCGGCGATCAGGCGGGCGCGGGCGCCGCGCGGCTCCGGCGCGTCGGTCCAGGGGCGGACCTCCTCCCGCGTCACGCCCAGGGTGCGGATCAAATGGGACAGGCCGTGCTGGGGGTGGGCCTCGTCCCCCTCGATGGCCTGCCAAACGGCGTCGTCGGCGCGCTGGTCCAGGCCGGGCAGCACCACCGCGCCTTGCGGCAGCCGAGCGATGACGTCCAACAGATCGGTGGCGGCGGGGATCGAGCCGGTGGACCCGGCGGCGATGACCAGTCCACGGGGCGGGGCCGCCCGCCACAGCGCGGCTTGGGTTTCCAGCGCCAGATTGCGGCGGCGGGCCGGATCGCATTCGTTGGTCGCGCCCAGGATGGCGGGCCAGACCTCGGTGACGATGGTCAGGAATTTCAGCGTGGTTTGCCAATGCTCGGCGTAATCGGCGGGGACCAGCGCGTCGAGCCGGTCAAAGCCGATCCGCTCGGTCCACACCGCGTCGATCAACCGCCCCAGATCGGCCCCCAGCCGCACCGCCTGCGCCGTCGTCGCCGACATGCCGTCAGCGCTCAGGATCAAACGGGCCAGAGTCATTTGCCGGTTCAGCGCCGACATCGCCCCCGGCAGGTCGAGCGGGACACCGGGCAACTCCTCGTCGGTCAGGCTGAGATCGCCCGCGTCCAGCTCCCCCAGCGGGCTGAGGCGCGGCAGCAGCGTCGGCTGCCCGCCCGACCGCCGCAGAAAGGCCTGCTGCAAGGAGCGGCAGGCGCGGCGGGTGGGCAGCAGGACCGTCGCCTCCGCCAGCGCCAGCGGATCATCCCCCACCCGCGCGACGATGCCCTCGGCCAACAGATCGACGAAGGGCGCGCCGGACGGGATGCTGTAGACCTTGGGCGCGGCGGCGGTCATCGGGGGGCCTTCGGGGCTGAGAACAGAATCAGTGGGCGACGGCGCGGACGCCGCCGATGGCGAGCAGCTCCTCGCACTCCGTCAGGCCGTCCGGCGTGCCGATGTGGAACCACAAGCCGTCATGGGCGATGCCGAACAGCCGCCCGGCCTCTTGCGCGCGGTCCCAAATCAGGTTGGTGGAAAAGGCGCCGTCGGGGGTGTCTTGCGCGAACAGCTCCGGCTTGACGATCTGCACCCCGGCGAAGACAAAGGGCGACAGCTCGCTCTCGCCGCGCCGGATCAGACGGCCCAGCGGATCCATGTGGTAGTCGCCCGGCCCCTCATAGCCCGCCGATTTGGTCGTCGCCATCATCAGCAGCAGCGCGTCCATCGCCTCGGGATCCCAGAAGGCGGCCAAGCGTTGCAAGGCCGGGGTCGGGCCGTCCAGCCACAGGATGTCGGCGTTCACCGTCAGAATCGGCGCGTCGCCCAACAGCGGCAAGGCCTGCTTGATTCCCCCGCCGGTTTCCAAAATCCGCTTTTCCGGCGAGGCGACGATGGTCGGCGCGCGGCGGTCGGCCAGATGATCGACGATCATGCCGCCCAGATAATGGTTGTTCACCACCGCCGTGGCGACGCCCGAGGCGGCCAGCCGGTCGAGCGCGTGGTCGAGCAGCGGCTTGCCCAAAATCGGGATCAGCGGCTTGGGCCGGTCCAGGGTCAGCGGGCGCATGCGCAGGCCAAGACCGGCGGCCAGCACCATGGCGGTTTGCGGAATGGTGGTTTGCGGACTCGAAACGGGGGTGGTCATGTCAGGTCGTCTCCGGAACGACAAAATCGGCGCGGGTTCCCGGCGGCAGGCGGCGGGCGAACCAGGCGGCGACCGGAGCCAGCTCCGGCTTCGCCAGATGGTTTTCCAGCAAACGCCAGACGCGCGGCAGGTGGGACAGATAGGCGCGGCGGCCCTGGGCCAGCGCCAGACGAACGAAGATGGCGATGATCCGGGTGTGGCGCGCCGCCGCCAGAACGGCCAGCGCGCGGCGGAATTCCGCCGGATCCAGCGCCGGGAAGGCGGCGAGATAGCGGGCGGTCATCGCGTCCGCCAAATCGGCGGGAACGTCGCGGCGGGCGTCCTCCAGCAACGAGGCCAGATCATAGGCGGTCGGGCCAAGCCCGGCCCCCTGGAAGTCGATCAACCCCGCCGCGCGCACGCCCGGACGCGGCAGCCGCATCAGATTTTCGACGTGATAATCGCGCAGCAGCAACGAACGCGGCCCGGCGCAGACCGGCTCCAGCGTCGCGCGCCACGCTGTTGCGAAATCGGAATGATCCTGCGCGCTCAAAGGATGCCCCAGCGCCGCCGGGCAATAGATGTCGGCGAACAGCAGGGTTTGCTCGATGAAGCGGTCGGCGTCGTAGAGCGGCAGGCCCAGCCTTTCGCCCTCCCCCTCCGGCCAAGAGCGGTGCAGGGCGATCAGCGCGTCGGTCGCCAGGGCGTAGAGCGGTTCAGCCTGCGCGCCCTCGACCAACAGGCGGAGGAATGTTTCGTTACCAAAATCATCCTGCACCGCCAGACCACGCGCGCAATCCGCCGCGTGGATGATGGGAACCGACAGGCCGACGCGGTCCAGCACCCCGCCGATGGCGATGAAGGGGAGCAGATCCTCGGCGGGGACCGGGGTGTCGACCAGAATCAGAGTGCGGCCGTCGGGGCGCGTCAACCGCTCATACCGGCGGGCGGAGGCGTCGCCCGCCAGGGGAGCGCGGGCGGCGTCGGCCAAGCCGTGGGCGGCGAGGAAGGCGGCGATCTCAGCCGCGCGGGCGGACGCTTGGTCCGGCGGGGCGTCGCTCATCACAGCGCCCAATCGGCGGCGGCCAGCCTTGCGGCCAGCGCGCCGTGTCCGCTCAAGGACGCGCGGCGCGCCGCCGGCCCGTCAAAGCTCAAGGCCAGTTCGACCCGGTCGGCGGGCAGCAGCGGCCCCAGCCGATCCGGCCATTCAACCAGCGCCACCGCCTCGGCCCGCGCGTCGTCCCACCCCAGTTCGATCACCTCGTCGGGACCGGACAGGCGGTAAAGGTCGAAATGCCACAGCGGCCCGATGTCGGTGTCGTAGGTCTGCACCAGGGTGAAGGTGGGCGACGGCACTTCGGCGTCCGGCGTGGTCACGCTGCGGATCAGCGCGCGCGAAAAGGCGGATTTCCCGGCCCCCAGATCGCCGCGCAGCGCCACCAGATCGCCCGGACGCAGCAACACGCCGAGGCGCCCGGCCAAACGCTCGGTCGCCGTTTCGTCGGGCAGGGTCAGGGACAGGAGAAAATCGGAGTCCAGCATGGGCCGGATACTGTGCGAAGCGCCCATCCGCCCGCAAGCCGGAAAGCGGGGAACGCGGCGTCCGGCGGTCGGATCAGACGGTTTGCGTCAACCGCCGATCCGCCGCCGCCGGGCCGCCGGGCGGAATCCCGGCCCGCTGTCGTCGGCGGCGGCAGTCGGCGTCACCACCAGACGCGGCGCCTTGTTGAAATTCATCGTGATCATCAGCGTCAGCGCGCCGTTGATGATGTAGAGCATCTTGTCCGACGCCACCGGCAAGGGAATGCGCCGGTTCATGCAATGGCCGACCAGGGCGGCGGCCACCTCGGTCTCCGGCAGGGTCAGGCTTTCCCGCGTTCCGTCGTCGTGAACAATGGACAGTTCGGTGTCGACGCTGTCGCCATCCTTGTAAACGACCTTGTCCACCGTGCCGGTCGGGACCGGCTCGTTCATCCGGCGGCGGCGATCAAAAATCGCCTTGACCACCTCTTGCTCGGTGAAGACCAGACAGCGCAGCTCTCTCATTCATGGCCTCCACCACGACGGGGCCGTATCGCGGCGGCTCCCCTCACATTCTCCGGCGGGAAACGGCCCCGCGCAACCGACGAATTCCGTCAAATTCCCCCAAACCCGCCCAATCAGGGTTGTCCCTAGGCCGCGCGCGCCAAGCGTGGCGCCCCTGCGCTGTCCAGGGCAACGAATCCAGGTTAACGCGTTGGTAGGCCGAGGATGATCTTCATGTATCGGACGTCCCATCCTGCGGCCTTGCGCCTGAGTTTGAGAGATTTTTTGTCGGCGACGGCGCGGACGAGGTTG
>Ga0209373_10000172_pt1 | contig 138780 bp, 142 predicted proteins | sample Higcelweek5metaG_FD_187173 | JGI IMG/M metagenome (GOLD analysis project Ga0209373, IMG submission 187173) | Freshwater pond sediment microbial communities from the University of Edinburgh, under environmental carbon perturbations - High... | ecosystem: Environmental > Aquatic > Freshwater >... | reverse complement strand
GCTACATTTGTTACCTTACTAGAATTATTCATTCTAGAAGACAAAATTAACATACAAATTATTACTGACAATACTAAAACTCCATAAGAAATCTTACTTCCCAAATCTAAATTTTTAACCCAAGTAATAAGTTTATTCATGTAAGTAAGTTTAACTTTTTTTTGAAGAAAAATATATGTATTATTAAATATGCTGCAAAAAGTTTTATCAATTGCTAGTGTAGGATTGCAAGGTATTGAAATAGAGGTTGAAGTTAATGTGGCTGATAAAGGATTCCCGGGATTTGGAGTTGTGGGATTAGCCAGTAAAGCAGTGGAAGAAGCCAAAGAAAGAGTTAAAACTGCCATAATTAATTCAGATATAGAATTTCCGAATGCAAAAGTAACCATAAATTTAGCGCCGGCAGATATTCCAAAAGATGGCAGTTGTTATGATTTACCTATTTCGGTGGGGATATTAGCCTCAATTGGAGAATTAATTTTACCCAAAGAAAAGGCATATTTTTATGGAGAGTTATCATTAGACGGAAGTCTGAGACATACGCGAGGAGTATTTTTATTGGCATTATTGGCTAAAGAACAGGGAATTAAAAAAATATTTGTACCACGAATGAGTGCTAATGAAGCCAGTGTAATTGAAGGAATTGAAGTCTACCCGGTAGATAATTTGAAAAATTTAATTAAACATTTGAGTGGAGAAAAATTAATTACACCACTAAAAAATATTGAGGCTGAAGAAATTTTAGGCGATATTACCCCAGATTTTGATTTTGCTGAAGTATTGGGTCAAGAACAAGCCAAACGAGCTTTGGAAATTGCGGCGGCTGGTGGACATAATGTGTTTATGATGGGCCCACCAGGATCGGGAAAAACTATGTTAGCCCGAGCGATGTCTGGAATTTTGCCAAATTTGACTGAAAAAGAAAGTTTGGAAGTAACTAAAATTTATTCAATTACGGGAAATATCCCACCTGGCGGTTCGTTAATTCGCCAACGACCATTTCGATCGCCACACCATACAACTTCACAAGTGGGTCTGATTGGTGGTGGAAGTAATCCCAAACCAGGCGAAGTTTCTTTGGCTCATCGAGGAGTATTATTTTTAGATGAATTTCCAGAGTTTGGCAGGAATTCTTTGGAGGCTTTAAGACAACCATTGGAAGACGGCTTGGTTAATATTTCTCGAGCGGCTGGTTCGGTAACTTTTCCGGCTCAATTTATGTTGGTGGCAGCGGCCAATCCGTGTCCGTGTGGATATTTGGGTGATCCTAAAAAAGAATGTAAATGTGGCAGTTTTCAAATTTTGAATTATCGAAAAAAGTTATCAGGACCAATAATGGATCGAATTGATATCCATTTGACGGTGCCAGCAGTAGACGTAAATCACCTAATGATAGGTAAAAATGAAATTAATAATAATGAAAAATCAGAAACTATTAAAAAACGGGTAATGGAGGCAAGAAAAATTCAAAGCGAAAGATTTAAAGATTTGAGTCATGTTCATAGTAATTCAGATATGAAAAATAGACATTTGAAAGAATTTGCTAATTTAACAGGAGAGGCAAATTTATTGTTAAAACAGGCAGTTAATAAATTTAATTTGTCGGCTAGGGTTTATTTTCGATTAATTAAAGTAGCTAGAACAATTGCTGATTTGGATAAGAGTAACGAGATAAAAGAAAACCATATTGCGGAAGCACTGCAGTATAGGGTGAAAAGTGATGATTAAATAAAAATTTCTAATATCTAATTTCCAATGACTAAAATAAATATAAAACCCACCTGGCCTACGGCCATCCTCCCTTGATGAAGGGAGGAAATATAAAAAATAAATATATGGAGAGAAATAAGATACAAAATTATAAAAAAGGGAAGGAGGGGGAAGAAATTGCTCGAGATTTTCTGATTAAAAAAGGGTTTAAATTAATCGAATCGAATTATTCTAATAAATTAGGTGAAATAGATATTGTGATGTCGGACAAAGATTGGTTGGTGTTTGTGGAAGTGAAACTAAAAGTGGGAGACAAATTTGGTCATCCAGAAGAAATGATAAACAAAAATAAATTAAGTCGGATTAAAAGAATAGCAGAAGGTTTTTTGGTATTAGAATCCCCAATCGCTAGTAAATTTGAGAAATATAGAATTGATGCGGTGTGTATAGTGTTGAATGAAGACAAAACAGTTAGGACAATAAAATATTATGATAATTTGTATTAATATTTTATCTAATTTTTAATTTTAAATTTGAAATTTTTAATCAAATATAAATTTTGAAAATTTTTAAATTAAGACATTAAAAAATTGAATAAAAATTAAAAAATAAAAATTTAAAATTATCATTATGAATGAGTGGAAAAAGTGGGAGATAAAAATTATTGAGAAAAATGATTTTCCAGAAGGGTTAAAGGGAATTAGAAATTGTCCAGAAAAATTATATTATCGAGGGGAATGGAATAATAATCTTTTTGAAAAAACAGTAGCGATTGTAGGTAGCCGACAAATTACTCGATACGGCAAAGAAGTTATTGATAAAATAATGCCAGAAATTGTATCACGAAAAACAACGGTAATTTCGGGGTTTATGTATGGAGTGGATACAGAATCACACAAAAAATGTTTAGAATATGGAGGTAAAACGGTGGCAGTTTTAGGAGGAGGATTGGATGAACCTTGCCCAAGCGAAAACGATAAACTGTACACAGAAATTTTAGAAAAAGGTGGAGTGGTTATCTCGGAATACGAACCAGATTTTAAGGCCATGACATGGAGTTTTCCGCAACGAAATCGAATTGTTTCGGGGTTATCAACTGTGGGAGTGGTGGTGATTGAAGCAGGAATAAAATCAGGTAGTTTAATAACCGCAAAATTAGCATTGGAACAAAAAAGACAGGTATTAGCCATACCAGGACCGATAAATTCTAGAACTTCTGAAGGGACTAATTGGTTGATTAAAACTGGATCGGCCAGAATGGTAACCACTCCAATTGATATTTTTGAAGATAAAATAAGTTTTCCAGAACAAGAAACTTTGTTTAAAGATTATAGTAATCTAAACGAGTTAGAAAAAATAATTATTGATTTGTTGGAAACAGAGGCGATGACCAGTGATGAACTGTGCCAAATGACAAAACGAAATATTACCGAAATTTCGACTAATTTATCGATGATGTTGATGAAAGATTTGTTGACCGAAGAAGACGGAAAATTTTATATTAGTTAGAGATAGTTGGTCCAATCGGAAATGGAGGCAACATTGCCACAAACAAAATTTATTCCATATAAAATTATGGCTGGAAGCAAGAGTAACAAAATTATTTTGATAGATTTTTTGTTAAGGAATCGGTGAAAAGCCAGTAATAAGAATGGATAAATTGGAGCGATATAACGACTGATATCCCGATGAGCAACTAATAAAGTAGCTAAAAGAAACACTAAGGGGAAAATAGCGACGATATCAAATTTATATTTTTTTAATAAACGATAAACACCATAAATAGCGATAAAAAAGATATAAACAATATCTTCTAGCCAAATAGTGTTGATCCAAGATTTGGTGCTGATAAAAACCAAATAAGGCAAAAAGTTTAAATGGAAATTATCGCCACTTTGAAAATAAGCCCAGAAATTACCAGTTTGAAGGTAATAAAGATAGAAAATACCAAGAATAGTAATCGGAGTTAATAAATATGGATAATATTTTTTAACAACCTGCCCTAGGTTTTTGGTTTTAACAAGCTCATAAATAGCCATAATGGCATAAGAAAAAACCAATAAAATTGCTGGGGTTTTGAACATTTGAGCCAAAGCAGCAAAAATAGCTGATAACCAAATTTTGTCTTTTTTGAAAAAGAATACTGAAGCGATAATACTAGCCAAAAACCAAGTTTCAGGAGCACCAATTTGACGAAGAACAAAAAAACGAGCCGGGAAAAAGAGAAAAACGACAGTTAACCAAAAAGATTTTTTTTGTTTTAAAAATAGTTTTAAAAATTCAAATAAAATTAAACTAAGAAAGATTGAACCAAAAAGAGTGGAAAAAATCATGGCCTTTGGCCCAGTGGTGAAGTTGTTGAAAAATTTAATTAAAGTTGGATATCCGGGTAAATGAGCTGGATAATATTCCAAGCTTTGAGATAAGGAAAAATTTGGGCCAATACAATTTTTGTTGTAGCCACATTTGGCAATAACCATGTAATTTGGCCCGTCATAATTGGCAAAAACAGTTTCAAGGGTAACATTACCAAAACCAATCTTTCCAGGTATATTAAAATAAAAAATCAACCAAAAAAATAGAGTTGAAAGGATAGTTAAAGCTACGAGCTTAAATTGAAACTTATATTTGGTAAAATACATCTAAGTTATTTTACAACATTAACTAAAATGTTGTAAGTTTTGGCCCTATCGTCTAATGGTTAGGACGGCAGATTCTCATTCTGCTAATCGGAGTCCGATTCTCCGTAGGGTCACCAAAAAAAATTAAGAGTCCGGATGATGGTTGCAAAGCAACAATCAGAGCCGGACCCTGAAATCGGAATTATTTTTGTCCTTCATGGAGAGGGTTGTTGGTGATAGAACCAGAACTATTTACTTTGATAGTGTAGGTAGTATTGGTGGAATATTCTACCCAGTCAGTTTGACTCACGAGAACAGAAAAAGTTTTTGTGTCTTTACCTATGATTGTCTGTAGATAGACTACATATGCTTCTGACGTTCCACCAACCCTTTCTGCACCGAATACCTCTTGTCCTTCTAACTGGAGTGAATATTGCCCCCAGTGTGGACTACGATCATTACCGCTAGTAACAACGTTACGAGAATAATCCCAGCGGTTAACCGTGTAGGTGTAATATTTGTCGTACACATCGGTGTAGCTAATAACATACCTTTGAACATATGATATTTTCCCAATTTTTACGCGTTTATACCCATAGTTTGGGTCAGAATAATGGAATTTTCTCTCTGAAGTGATATTGTACGCGTCTGAAGGAGGATAACTCCAACCTTCTTTGTAGAGAGCTTTGTACTCCTGTATCCCAACCACACGCTGCCAACTGAAACCAATGACTTTCGCACTGTAGGTATCAATGCGAAAGATTGAGTAGATGCCCCAAACGACAAGGCAGATAACGGCAATCACGACGAGAGCAACCATAATTTTTCTGAACATAAAAAAACACCTCTTTCTTTTAATTCCGATTTTTGAAAGTACAGTTAAACTTGATTGGTAGGAATTGCAAAAAAATCTATATCAAAAAAGTTTGAACTTTGGGGATATTATACCATGTTTGGTATATTATAAGTTGTATTCTTTCTTGATGACTTGCCAGAAGGCGGGGACGGAGTGGATTTCTTTTTGTTGTTTGGTTTGGAGAATAGAAAAATTGTTATAGAGAGTGCCGTTGGTAAATAAATTGTGGATAAATCGGGCACAATTGGTGGTGCCAAAAGGGAGTTGAACTGCCCTACCAAATTCAGAAAGCAAATCATTTCGTTGAAGATAATTTAAATTGTCGTATTCTTGACGGCCGACTGGTTGGGCAAAAAATATAAATGAACCGCCGACAGAATCATTTTTTAATAAGGCTTTGAAGGCTTGTTCGCTAGGTTTGGTAATTTCGGCAGCGATGACATTTTTTTGATAAACATTTTCATACAAATCAACTACACTTTGATAATTTTCTGAAGTGTATAAAGTGACGTATTTTTTGGTTCTAATATAGACGATAAAACTATCGGTAAATGGGGCTTGGCGGCAAACAATATGAAAATGATAACGATTAGAAAGTTTGTGTAGTTTGTCGATAAGTTTAATGAAATAATTCATGCCGACGGCGGCTCCTGAAATAGGAATTACAATGTTTATTGGAGTATTTAATTGGGGATTGTATTGATCGATTCTTGACTGAATTTGATTGGGTTCTAATCTTTGGCTGAGTAAGGGGCTAACTGGATAGTAAGTAACAATAAATTTGACTGGTTTGAGTTTGGCTAATTTTCCATATTTTTGAAGTTCGTCGGCAACATATTGGCTGGAAACAATTATTAAATCAGCTACATCAACATACCAAATAGATTGAGGAGAATCATCGGTTACTTGCACCACAAGTTGTATTTCTGTTTTAAATTCTTTTTCTAAAAGTGGTTTAAGCATGCCAATTTGGTAAGCCAAGCCAAAATGAGTAGAAACGATAATTATTTTTGAAGGAGAGGAATTGAGAGATTTGATTAATGAAGTTAGTTCTAGAAAAATATTTTCGGGAATCTTTTTTAGAGATTTACGGTAAAAATGGGTAAAAACCCGTTGAGGAGCACCTCTTTGGATCCACTCCATAATATGACGCAAAACTACATTAATACTAGTAAGGCGGTGAATATATTCAATACTGGGATCGTTTGGAGAAAAAACAACAGAATCATAATCAGATGGGATACCATCACGAAGAGCATCGGTAACCCGAATGTGACCAAGACCAGTGGGGGCATAAGTAAAAACAACTAATGGTTTGGACATATATAAATAGTGTACCGGAAATATAGAATTTTGTTATACTCTAACTCATGCAAAAAAGAATAAATTGGTGGTGGATAGGAGTGGGAATTTTGTGGGTAGTACTGATTATTATTGGTTTGGCTTATTTTAGCTACAACCGAATGGTAGTAAGACCAAATAAGTCAAAACCTTCTGCTGAAATTACACCAACTGCTACACCAACACCGGATCCATTGGCTTCTTATTCTATTTTATTGTTGGGTTATGGTGGAGGTAAACATGAAGGAGGATTGTTGACCGATTCAATAATGTTGGCAGAGATAGTGCCTCATGAAGAAAAAGTGAGATTGATTTCAATTCCGCGAGATTTATGGGCACCAATGCCAATTGTTGGAGATGAAATGACAAGTAAAAAAATAAATGAAGCTTATGCAATTGGATTTGACGATAAAAAATATCCTAATAAAAAAATTGAATTCACTGGAGATGCTGGTGGTGGTGAAATGGCTAAATATGTAGTGGAGCAAGTGACGGGAATTAAGCCTAATTATTTTGCCGCAATTGATTTTGATGGTTTTACTAAAATTATTGATAGTTTAGGCGGGGTTGAGGTAAAAGTAGCCAGAACTTTTGATGACCCATATTACCCAATTGAAGAAAATATAAATGATTTGTGTGGAAAATCAGAAGAAGAAGTGAAATCACTAGAGGCTACTATGTCAGGAGATAAATTGGATCAACAATTTACTTGTAGATATGAAAATCTGCATTTTGATAAAGGAACCCAACATATGGATGGGGTAACAGCATTGAAATATGCTAGATCACGACATTCAAATATAGATGGGGGGGATTTCAACCGAGCTGAAAGACAAAAACTGGTGGTAACTGCCATACGGGACAAAGTGATGAATATTGGATTTATTTCTAAAATTGTGCCAACAATTAAAACTTTAACCAGGCATATTACAACTGATGTGGGTTTTAGTAAAATGAGTGAATTGATAACAAAGATACCAGAAGTGGCCGAATATAAGGTAATTTCGATTGCTCTGACTGATGCAAATGTACTGGAAAATGCCAAAGCTAGCACTGGCCAATTTATTTTGTCCCCTAAAATTGGTGAAAATGATTTTTCGGAAATTAAAGAGTTTATTAAAAATGATGGAGTGATTACCCCAACTCCAACAACAATTCCAACAATTAAATTAAAAATCTGATACAATACTTAGTCTATAAATTAGAAAATAATAAATAAAATGAACAATTTCAGTAATGATCGTGGATTTAAAAATTTTAGTAATCGAAGTTTTGGCGGTGGAAACCGAGGCCGAAGTTTCGGTGGTGGTGGCAACAGAGGTGGATTTGACAGAAATCGAGAAGATCGTCAAATGTATAGCGCTGTTTGTGACAAATGTGGTCAAGACTGCCAAGTACCTTTTCAACCAACTGGTGAAAAACCGGTTTATTGCAGCAACTGTTTTGAAAAAACCAGTGGTCGTGATGGTGGAAGTGAAAGAAGTTTTGGTGGTAACAGAGATTTTGGCGGAAACCGAGATTTTGGTGGTAATAACAGACGTCCAGAGGCTCGAGATACCAAAGATTACCAACAAGACAATACTCGAACTGAATTAGAAATGATTAATCAAAAACTTGAAAAGATTTTGAATCTTTTAAATTCTCAAAAAGTTAATCAAACTAATCCAGTAATGGAAATTAAGAAAATCAAAAAGGCTAAGAAAATCGAAGCTCCAGTAGAAGAAACTCAAGAATAAAATATAAATCTATTTGATTTTAAAAACTCCCCTGTTTAGGGGAGTTTTTGGTTAATACAAACCCTCCCCTAACCCCTCCCTTGACAGGGCGGGGAACTCTTCTTTTACCCCGCCCAAGGCCCTCCATTTCGGCGGGTAAACAGGATGAGGGTTTTTAAAACTGGAAATAAAATTTAAATCTGGAATTGGCCGTTTTGATAGAGAATGATTTGTTTGCCGGATTTGAGGGTGGCGGTAACGGTTCGGTCGGAAGTGGCGATAATGTCGGTGTGAACCGAAGAATCGTTGTAACCTAAATCTTCCCAATCTTTGGGTGATAATTTGTTGAGTTTGCCAGTGAAAGTATCTTTGTAAGAGGCTCCAAGAGCAATGTGAGTGTTACCAAAGGGACCGCCAAAATTTTCATCGTATAAAGTTTCAGCCATGAATTTATTGATTTTGGAAAAACGTTTATCAGTAAGAGAGAATTCCCCTATTTTGTCACTGTTGGGAGTTTTGATAAGCTCATGAAGATAATTTTGACCATAGCCGGCTTCTGATTTGACGACTAGACCATCTTTGAAAGTTAATTTTATATTTTTAATTAAATTGCCTTGACGATAAAGCGGCTGATCAAAATAAATATAACCATTGGTACCACGCCAATCAGGGGAAGTGAAAATTTCAAAACTAGGAATGTTACGGCCACCACCACCAAGCCACTGGCGGTTTTGACCAATAGTAATATTTAAATCAGTGTCTTTGGATTTGACATTAACTTTGACTATTTCTAATTTATTTAATTTTTGACGAATAGTTTCTGATTTGTTTTGAACTCGCTGCCATTTTTTGACCGGGTCGGAATAATTGAGAAAACAAGCTTTGATAACTTGCTGCCAGGCTTGGCGTAAAGTTAGCTTGGCTTCAGACGCCATGGCTGGAGTAGGAAATAAACCAATTGTCCAAGTGAGTTTACCTTTATTTTCTTTTTGATCACGCCAATCTTTATATGGTTTAAAAACCATGTTGCGTTCCATGATAAGACGGGGATCAATACCTTCTAATTCATGGTAATTAGTTTCGGCTAAAATCATGAGAAAATGATCGGCTTGTTTAACTCGGCCTTTCATAAAAGTGGCAGGGAAAAATTTGAGTTGATCAGGAGAAGCTAACTGATAAAATTCGCGAGACATTTCATCGGGAAGATATTGAATAATGGGATTAGCGCCACTTTTGAGAACAGACCGTTGAAGAGAAATTAAAAGAGGTTTGGCAGATTCGGGTACTTGAAGAAAAACGACTTCACCTGGGCGAACACCTTTACCACTATTTAAGGCAAATTTAACCAAAACATCGGCATATTTATCGAGAATTTTTTGAGATGGAAGATACATATATTTATGCCGCTAAATATTTAGCGTACTCGCCTTGAGCTTGAGCTGAAACTAATTTAGCAACTCCAAGAGTGGCTTGATGATATAATTCATGGGTTTTTTTACCACTAGTTTCAGATAAAGATAAATCCATTGGTTCACCAGTTTTTAAGGTAATAATTTTTGGTGGGTTTCTTAAAAAAATAGCCTCTTTGAAAGACTCACTTAATTTGTGTTCTACTGGATCAACAACTTTATACGAGCCATCAATACCACAAGGAATAATTAACGCTTTTTGTCTAATAGCAGATAAGAGTAAAACATTATTTGTTACTTCTCGCATACCAAAGATATTACCTGTTTCAGGGTTGATTCGACCACTTTTAAGCGTGGCTTCAAATGGAATAAAAGAGATACAACCGCCTTCTTTAGTTTTTTGACCATATAGGCTTGAATTTTTTAATGATTCTTCTTCTAATTTTGGCGTTATGTTATCTTTATATTTTGGATCAGTGCGATCTGAAGTTCTGACAACTCCAAGCATATTTAAATGACACCCTTTATAGACTTCTTCCCTGGATTTTAAAAGTCCACCAATATTTAAACCAACTGCAGGAGAAGAATAAATTAAATATGACTCTATAGGATTTTCTTGCCCTTGATTTATTTGCTCACAAATATGACGATAAGCCTCAATGTCAAAATAACTTTGATGAGTAACTAAAAAAACAACTAATTGGTTGTTTTTAACAGCTTTATTAATGTCAGCAAATATTTTTGGTGGAATTTGATAATCAACTAAACTATCACTAACACGACTAAATTGTTCAGGAGTTAATTGAGCTGGTTTCTCTGGTTGAGATTCTTTTTCTTTTCGGTCCATAAATTATGATTTAGTGATTATAGCAAGAACTTCGTCACGTTTTTGTTCCATTAGTTCTTGGCTAGTAGCTTCAAGATTGAGACGGAGGAGTGGTTCAGTATTGGAAGAACGAAGATTGAAACGCCAATCACCTAGCTCAAAAGTTAGACCATCCATTCTTTCAATAGGAGACAAAACTTTTGGTCCATAAGTAGTCTCAATTTCAGCCAAAACGTTAGGAACATCAGCCACTTTATTATTTATTTCTCCAGAAATAAAATATTTGGACATTAATTCATCAACTAGAGTTTCGAGTGACTTTTCAGAATTAGATAAGAAATCTAAAAGATAGACAAGACTAACAGTGCCAGTGTCACAAAGGAAAAATTCTTTGTAATAATAATGACCAGAAATTTCTCCCCCAAAATAGGCATTTTCAGCTTTCATTCGAGCTTTGATGTGAGTATGACCAACACGATTAGCTAGCGGAGTACCACCATTGGCAATGACGGTGTCGGGAACGGCTTTGGAAGCCCGAATGTCATAAACAATAGAACAGCCAGGATATTTTTGAAGGAAATAACGAGAAAGAATAGCTGTTAGGAAATCTCCAGAAATAAAGCGGCCACGACTGTCGATAACGAAAAAACGATCACCATCAGGATCAAACATAACACCTAAATCGGCACCTTGAAGAGGAACTTGTTTTTGGATTTCAACTCGGTTTATTTCTTGAAGTGGGTCACCACCATGATTTGGGAAATTACCATCAACATCCCAATACATCGGAACAAAATCAATTGTAGGTAATTTGGTTTTTAGAATTTCTAGAATTGGGCCAACCATACCATTGGCCGGGTCAGCAATTACTTTGAAATGTTTGAAATTAGGAACATCAACTAAACTAAGTGAATAATCGACAAACTCATTGATAACATTTATTTTTTCAACTTGACCAATGGTAGCTGAATCTGTGGGTAAATCATCAGCTAAAATCCATTCTTTAATTTCTTTGATACCAGCGTCACCCGACAAAAGTTCAGGTATTTTTTTGACCATTTTGAAACCAGTGTATTCTTTGGGATTGTGGCTGGCAGTGACGGAAATTCCTGGAAGGTCTCGGGTTTGACAAGCATAATAAAACATATCGGTGGAGGCCATATCAATATCAATTACACTAACACCAACTTTGGTTAATCCCTTAATTAAGGCATTTTTCATTGACTCTCCAGAAACACGACCATCACGAGCCACAATAACTTTTGAGGGAAAATTTAAATATTTGGCAAATCCCCGACCAATAGCCTCAGCTAATTTTTCATCTGCCTGGTCTGGATAAACAGCACGAATGTCATAAGATTTAAAAATGGAGGTATCAATATTCATGAGAATTATTTAATTGATAATGGAAGATAGTCTTAGAATAGCACATTTTAGAACAAAACCCACCTGTCCTGCGGACATCCTCCCTTAAAAAGGGAGGCTAATTTTGATAAAATGCAATATGGATCAAATTAAATATACGGACTTTGCCAAAGTGGAATTTATGATTGGCGAAATAAAAGAAGCGATAGAAGTGGAAGGGTCAGAAAAATTGTTAAAACTGCAAGTGGATTTTGGAGAAGAAAATTTGAGAACTGTGTTTTCAGGAATTAAAAAATGGTACAAACCAGAAGAAATTGTAGGCAAAAAAACAGTATTTGTAACTAATATTACTCCACGAAAGATTATGGGTGAAGAATCACAAGCGATGATATTCGGCTCGGAAGACGAAGCAGGAGAAAATATGAGTATGTTGTTTTTAGAAAAAGATTTACCAGTTGGCTCGAAGGTTTTTTAAAATGAAAATAACAGAAGATTTAAAACAAATTATTTTGAAGGCAGTTGAAAGTAGTGGTTTTAAAGTAGACGAAGAAAAAATTAAACTAGAACATCCAAGTGATGTTAATTTTGGGGATTACTCGACTAATATTGCCATGAGTTTGGCCCGACTTCGCCAAGGCTACGACGGGCAAGCTAAATCTGAGAAAAAGAATCCAAGAGAATTAGCTGAAAAAATCCTTCGACAAGCTCAGGATATAAATTGTGATTTTATAGAAAAGATTGAGATTGCGGGGGCGGGATTTATTAATTTTTACCTAAAACCAGAATATTTAATTAAAGAAGCGGAAAGTATTAATTACGAAATTGAATTTAGAAATAGATTGAATGAATATGGAAAAGGAAAGACAGTAGTAATTGATTATTCAGCGCCAAATATTGCTAAACCATTTGGAATTGGACATTTGCGGTCGACTGATATTGGACAAGCAATTTACAATTTATATAAAATGTTGGGGTGGAATTGTATTGGTGATAATCATATTGGTGATTGGGGAACTCAATACGGAAAATTAGTAACAGCGATTATTAGATGTAAGATGCTAGATCCTAGATTTAAGATTTTTGAGAAAGATTTTGATATTAATAAATTAACAATAAATGATTTGGAAAAATTATATGTGGCTTTTCATAAAGAAGCAGAGACTGATGAAACTTTGATAGATGAGGGACGAGAATATTTTGCCAAACTGGAAAATGGTGATAAAGAAGCCCGAGAGATATGGCAAAAATGTATTGATATTTCCCTGTTGGAATTTGAAAAGGTTTATCAAATGTTGGGAGTGAGTATTGATTTTATTCATGGGGAAAGTTTTTATAGTGACATGTTGCCTGGGATAACCAAAGAAATTATTGATAAAGGAATTACTGCAAAAAGCGAAGGGGCAATAATTGTGGAACTAAATGGAATGCCACCGGCAATGTTGCAAAAATCAAATGAAACCACAACTTATTTCACCAGAGATATGGCGACAATTAAATACCGAATGGAAAATTGGAATCCAGATTTGATTGTTTACGAAGTCGGAGTTGATCAACAATTACATTTTAGACAAGTATTTGAAACGGCAAAATTGATGGATTGGTGGCCAAAAGATGGAATGGTTCATATTGCTCATGGATTAATTCGTTGGCCAACAGGAAAATTTTCCACCAGAAAAGGCGACACAATTCATTTGTCTGACGTAATTGAAAAAGCCATAGATGAGGCAAAAAAGATTGCTGATAAAAGCACGGTCAGTAAAGAAATGACAGCCACAGAAAAAGAAGCCATGATTAAAGCAGTAGCAATTGGGGCGGTAAAATTTAGTGATTTAGCAACCGATCCACGAAGAGATGTAATTTTTGATTGGGATAAAATTATGAGTTTGGACGGCGATAGTGGCCCATATTTACAATATGCTTATGCCCGATGTAAAAGTGTGTTAAACAAAACTTCAATTAAAGAACAAAAAAATATTACCGAATTACCAGGAAATATTAATGATGATGAGATGGCTTTGATTCGCGAATTTTATAAATTTGAAGAGAAAATAATAGAAGCGGCAGAGAGATTTTCACCATCAGTAATAGCGGAATATATTTTGGGGGTAGCCAGAAAGTATAATGAGTTTTACGCTAAAAATAGAATTATTGATCAAAATGAGGAAGTATTTAGAATATTTTTGACCAAAGTAACGGCAAGTATTATTGAAACAGGATTGGATTTACTGGGCATAGAAACGGTAGAAAAGATGTAATACTATGATATGATTTGACCATGGCAAGAAAAGAAAGTCTAGAGATAAAGGCAAGTAAAGAGCTAACGTGCGTTGACTATCTATTTAAATTTAATGGTGGAGTTGAACCCACTAACCTTCCAACAACTGAAACACAAAGAAAAAACTGTAGAAGATTACTTGAAAACGGAATAATGGATGTTTTTACTAATGCGTTAGAGGATATCGATCCGAAATTAGAAATATATTTAAGTGATGATTTTAGTCAAATTTGTTTAGGAAAAAAAGATAATGAAAAACAAAAAGCTTTAATGGCTGTTGGAACTTACAGTGATATAGCTGGTGCTAAATGGATAACAATTAGCGTTGGTAAAAATAATTCAGCTATTTTAGCTAGTGATGAAGGTGTGTGTGTTTTAAGACGTTCGTTGAAAGGGGTGATTAGTGGATTTAAATTGGGATACATTGGTTCATAAATTAATTAAGACAATAAATAATATTAAAATTGGGTTAGATTTGTCGAATATAGAAACGGTAGAAAAAATGTAATAGTGTGATATGATTGGCTCATGAGGAGTAAAGAAGCAGGGAAAACGCTACTTAGGAGTGTAGCGGATTTTTTTATAGGAATGCCTGGAAGAATAAAAGCAGGTCCACCATTGATGACTCCAGAGGAAATCAACGCAAGTGAAATAGTTTCAAGAACTGGACAGTTAAAACAAAGACAGCAATATGGAAATGATAATTTTTCTAGAGAAAACATTCCCAATTTATTTTTAAAATTAGATGAAAAAGGGTATTTTAGAGCATACGAAGGAATAAATACAGTTAATCAAAGTGATAATGGAAATATAATATCAGGTCTCGTTGACACTACTTTTGAAGTTACTGTTGAGGGAATTAAAAAAGGTCCTTTGAGTTTAATAATTGCCGGAAGAAGATCCTCGATATCTGATCCACATTACTTAATAGACATGATACCAAGGGAAGTAAATTCTATAAGAAAATTACTTCTCGGAGAGACAATTGATGAATCAGATTTGCATACTTTTTACGGGCATGAACCTACTACTGAAGGTTCAAAAGTTAACTATGGGAGATTAACTGATCCAGTTGTGGGTTTGATACCAATAATGGAAGTTGTAAAAAAGGGGTTGATTGAACAAGGAAGAAAGTGTGGTATTTATCCTATTTGTGATTTTAGAAAATTTGCCATCGTAGATTTAAATCCATTCACAGTGAAAATAAATAATGGTATTTTTGATGGAAAACCTTTTATAAGTACTGTACCTGTTTGTGAAGTATTAACTACAGTTGAAAGGGAAGAGGAAAGAGTACTTATTATCAATGGCGATTTTAGGGTTGATTTAGATTTAATTGATAAACAACTACCGGAATTAATATTACAAAAAGTTGGCAGCGGAAATAGACCTATTCATGTTATGAATTATGTCCCCGATAATAGAATTATTATAGATACAAATCACTTATAGGTGTAAATATGTTTTGATGAGATAGTTATCTAAAGATTTTTTTGTAGATTTCGGAATAGTGGGAGACGGGGATGAAGCGGATATCTTTTTTGACTTCCTTGGGGATTTCGACTAAAGATTTTTCGTTATCCTTGGGGATAAAAATAGTTTTAAGACCGGCTCGGTGAGCGGCGATGGATTTTTCTTTTAGACCACCAATTTCTAGAATATTACCTCTGAGAGTAATTTCGCCAGTCATGCCAATTTCTTTGGGTATAGCTACACCTTTCAGAGCAGAAACCAAAGCAGTAGTGATGGCACCACCAGCACTGGGACCATCTTTTGGAGTAGCACCTTCGGGGACATGAATATGAATATCAATTTTATGGAAATCTTGTTTGATACCAAAATCCTTGGCTTGAGATCGAACAAAAGATAGAGCGGCTTGGCAGGATTCTTTCATTACCGAACCTAATTTACCAGTTAATATCAATTGTCCCTTGCCGGGCATAATATTAACTTCAATAAACAAAATATCGCCGCCAACAGACGTCCAAGCGAGTCCAGTAGAAACACCAACTTCATCTTTTTTACCCTTAAGAGTGGCAGAAAATTTTTCTGGACCTAAAAACTTTTTAAGTAAAACTTGATTATTTAAATCAACTTTAGAAACTTTTTGAGAAACAATTTTTTTGGCAACTTTACGGAAAAGTGAAGAAATAGTTCGGTCTAAATTACGAACTCCGGCTTCACGAGTATATTTGTCGATAACATATTTAATAGTGTCGTCTTTTATTTCAGTAATATCAGCGGATTTGAGACCGTTGGCAGTTAATTCTTTTTTGACTAAATATTTTTTAGCAATATTAAATTTTTCATCAAGAGTGTAACCTGAAAAATTAATAATCTCTAAACGATCACGCAAAGCAACGGGGATAGTCGATAAATCATTGCCAGTGAGAATAAAAAAGACTTTTGACAAATCAACTGGAAAATCTAAATAATGATCAGTAAATTCACAATTTTGTTCAGGGTCGAGAGTTTCAAGAAGAGCGGAAGATGGATCGCCACGATAATCGGAGCCAATCTTATCGACTTCATCAAGCATAAAAACTGGATTCATGGATTTGGCGTCTTTAAGCCCTTTGATGATGCGACCATTCATGGCTCCAACATAGGTCCGACGGTGACCACGAATTTCGGCTTCATCACGAATACCACCCAAAGAAGCTCGGACAAATTCACGACCTAAAGCTTTGGCAATTGATTTACCTAATGAAGTTTTACCAACACCAGGAGGGCCAATAAAACACAGTATGTTGGCAGTGCCAGAATTTTCTTCGGCTTTTTTAGAATTAAGTTTATTTTTTAGTTGAATAACAGCCAAATATTCTAGAATTCTTTCTTTGACATCTTTGATACCATAATGATCTTCATCCAGAATTTTGGCAGCTTTAGATAAACTAACATCAGATTTATTGTATTTACCAAAAGGCATTTCGACTACAGTTTCAAGATAAGTTTTGATGTAACTAGATTCTGGAGCCATAGAACCCATTTCAATAAGACGATCAAGTTCTTTTTTGAGTTTTTTACGAATCTCGACAGAAACTTTGAGATTTTTGATTTTCTTTTCCAATTCATCAAATTCTCCCCCATTAGCCGATTGACCAAGTCGTTTTAATTCTTTTTCAATTTGACGTTTTCTTTCTTCCAACACATTGCGTTTGATACCAGTATTGAATTTCTCTTGAGTTTTTTCTTCAATAGAACGTTCAAGTTCGGCAATTTTCATTTCCTGAATTAAGTGTTCAGTAACTGCCTTGAGACGCTGACTAACCAATAATGTTTCAAGTAAACCCTGTTTTTCGGACATTTTAGCATCAAGTGAAAAAGCAACTTGATCGGCTAGGTCACTACTAGAAACACCATTTGAAAGCTGCATCATGGCAGGTAGATCAAGTTGACGGCCAAGAGCAAAAGCTTTTTTGAGTTGACTTAATAAAGCTTCAGATGATTGCTGAACCTCAGTAAGGGTTTCCGGGATAATTGGGAGATCAACATATTCAGCTAAAAAGAAAGGATCGGTTTTGAGAAGATTGACGATGTTAACCCGAGAAATTCCTTTGACAATAGCATGAAGATTACCATCAGTTTGAAGAACATGTTCGATTTTGGCTAAAACACCGACATTGTAAAGGTCATTAATATTTGGGTTGTCGATTCGAGAATCTTTTTGAGTGGTGATAATGACTAATTTATTAGTATTATCATAAGCATGAAGAAGTGAATTCATTGACTCTTTGCGGCCAAAGAAAAGAGACGTTTCAACCGAAGGAAAGAGAATAATATTACGCAAAGGAATTAATGGAAGAACTTTGCGAACTGGTTGTAAGGTGGTAATTTCGTTAGGATTTTGTTCCATATATTTAGCAGAATAACACTTGATCTGCTAAGTGTCAACCAATAAACGGTTATATAGTGTAAAATACACCTGTGCGAAATAAAAGTAGTGAAAATAAAACAGAAAGAAAAATTGGAAGAGTAGTGTTGGTAGGTCGGCCAAATACCGGCAAATCTAGCTTACTTAATGCGATTATGTCGCAAAAAGTAGCCATTACTTCACCACTACCTCAAACGACTAGAAAAAATAGTCGAGTGGTTTATAGTGATGATAGAGGTCAAATAATTTTTAGCGATACCCCAGGGATTATTGCTAAAGTTGATGATTTGGTTGGTAAAAGAATTAATTTAGAAGCACCGAAAGAATTGAATCAAGCGGATGTGATTGTGTGTTTAGTGGATATTTCTAGGCCAAAAAATGAAGAAGAAAATAAAGTAATTGGTTTGGTAAGAAAAATGCCAGTTAAAAAGATTTTGGTTTATAACAAGATGGATATTGCAGTTGGAAGCAAGGATCATTTACCAGAATATAATTACTTGGAAGATGAGTTTGATAAAACAATTAGTGTGAGTGCAATTAAAGATAAAAATATTAAGGGATTAATAAATATTATTTTTGAATTGTTGCCAGACGAAATTAATAAAGAGACGGAACATAATATCGAGATAATGGATAATGGAAATAAACCAAAGATGGGGATGAATTCAAAAGAATATGTGGAAGAAATTATTCGAGAAAAGGCCTATTTATTTTTGAGAGAAGAAGTCCCCTACTCGGTAGATGTACGAGTTGATTCGATTGTTGATAAAAGAAAGATGTTGGTGATTAAAGCATCAATTTTAACCACAGCAGAACGATATAAAAAAATGATTATCGGCCGAGGTGGTAAAAAAATTAAAGAAATTGGTTACAATGCTCGTAAAGAATTGGAACTAATGACTGGAAGAAAAATATTTTTGGAACTAATGGTGGAGATAGATAAACACTGGCCAGAAAGAGAAGTGGAATCCTAGATCCTAGATTCTAGATTTTAGATGTTAGTAGAACTGTATAATTAAATAATGAAGAATATTAAAATTGCAGTGGTGCAAATGGAAGTGGTGGCGGGTAAACCGGATGTAAATTGTGAAAAGATTATTCAAAAAATTAAAGAGGCTAGGGAAAATAAGAATGATGTGGTGATATTTCCAGAGATGGCAGTGCCGGGATATCTGTTGGGTGACGAATGGGAAAATAATGGATTGATTAAAAAATTGATGGAGATTAATGAAAAAATAAGAGAAGAAAGTGAGGCAATAACGGTGGTTTGGGGAAATGTTTGGGCTGATTTTGACAATGTTGGAGAAGATGGACGAGTTAGAAAATATAATGCGGCGTTGATAGCTTCCAATAAAAAATGGTTAGATAATGAAGTTTTTGAAGGACATACTTTTAAAACTTTATTACCTAAATATAGGGAATTTGATGACGAAAGACATTTTTATTCAATGCAAAAATTGGCGGATGAAAAACAAGTCGATATAAAAGAATTATTAAAGCCATTTGAAGTAGATGTAAAAGGGCAAAAAGTGAAAATTGGGTTAAGTTTGTGTGAAGATATGTGGGACAAAAACTATTTTAATAAACCGATTGAAATTTTAGTAAAAAATGGGGCAGAAATAGTGGTCAATATTTCAGCTTCACCGTGGACCTGGCAGAAAAATAATAAAAGACACCAAATTGTAAAAAATATATTGTCTAAAAATCCAGTAAATTTTGTTTATTGCAATAATGTAGGGATTCAAAATAATGGGAAGAATATATTTTTGTTTGATGGCAGTTCAACTATTTATAACCCAGACGGAACATTAATGATTGCGGCAAAACCTTATAAAGAGGAAAATTTGGAAATAAGATTAGAAATGGAGGCCTCCTTCGCTAAAGCTTCGGAAGGCTATAATTTTGTATCTGAAGAAAACGATACAAAAGAATTGTATGATGGCTTGATTTACGGATTGAGAAAATTTTTTGAACAAAATAATTTAAAAAAAGCTGTGATTGGGATTAGTGGAGGAATTGATTCGGCGGTATCGGCGAGTTTGCTGGTAATGGCTTTGGGAAAACAAAAAGTGTTGGGAATTAATATGCCATCGAAATTTAATGCTGATTTGACCAGAAATGCGGCAAAAAAATTAGCTGAGAATTTAGGAATTGAATATAAAGTAATACCAATCCAAAATGGGGTAGATTTGACAATGAAAGAATTGGAAAATAATGGATTTAAAGTAAGCGATTTTGTGATGGAAAATATACAAGCCAGAGACAGAGGTAGCAGAATTTTGGCAGGAGTGGCAGCGGCGGTTGGCGGAGTGATGATTAATAATAGTAACAAAACAGAAATGGCATTGGGCTACACCACACTTTATGGTGATATGAACGGAGCAATTTGTCCGATTGGCGATTTGTATAAATGGGAAGTTTACGAACTGGCAAAATATATTAATAAAATTAGCCAGAAAGAATTAATTCCTGAAGAAATTTTTGAAATAGTACCATCGGCAGAATTAAGTGACAAACAAGATGTAACTATGGGGAAAGGCGACCCAATCATCTACCCTTATCACGATAAATTAGTTAGAGCATTCGTAGAATTTAGAAAAGACTTGTCGGAAATTTTGGAATGGTATGACAAAAAAACTATTGAAACAGAAATGCATTTGGAAAAAGGATTGATAGAAAAATATTTTAAAAATCGAGAAGAATTTAAAAAAGATTTGGAAGAAAAATGGAAATTATATAAATTAAGTTATTTTAAACGAATTCAAGCCCCACCAATAATTGCAGTTAGTCGCCGAGCTTTTGGATATGATTTGAGAGAATCACAAAATGGGGTGTATGTTGCCATTTAATTTTGAATTTTAGATAAAAAGCGTTATAATGCCTATATATTTTTTTATATAAAAAATGAGTAAAGAAATTCAAAAAGGACAAATTGAAGGGTTAGTAATTTCTCCAAAGACAATTGGATTATTTGTAAATTTTGGTGAAATAAGAAATAGTGCTGATGAAGTTGTAAAAATGGATTTACTTTTGGGGGTGTTTAATAACACTATGCGAGAGATAGCTTTAAAAAAAGGATTGACTGGTTTTTTTAAAGCTTCTATTCAATCGATGTCTGGTAACTCATGGCAAACATTTTCTGATAAAGAACTTTCTTCTTTGGGAGAATTTGTTGATACTATCGAGCCAAGAAGTAGTTTTCTTTCTTCTCTTTCTTTAGTTACTAAAGAGAGTCATGAAGCATTTTGTTACCCGGGTGGTGGAGATACAAATCAAGATAATGTTACAAATTTTGCTTATGTGGTAAATCCCTATGCACAACAGTCAGCAAGAATAGCTTTTACTTTAGGGGAATTTTATAAAATGACTCCTCAAAATGAAACTGTATGGTTTTGTAGTGACGATATGAGTGGAGGAGAAAAAAGGGATCAGTTATTGAAAGAATGTTTAATGGTGTCTATGAAGAAAATTAATACAGATATGAAGAAAGTGGATAGAGTCAGATCTTTTTTGCAAGCTCCAGCCGATGTATGGAAAAAAGTATTTGGGAATGGTCAAGCGGCCTAACAGCTATTTTTATTGACAGAAGTTTTTAATTCCTTTAGACTGGAAGTGTTAGTTAATTTATTTTAGGAGTAATATGGCAAAAACAGGAAAATTTTTCTTAACTGGATTATTAGCAGCTGCTGCCGGCGCTGTAGGTGGTTTACTTTTGGCCCCACAATCGGGTAAAAAAACTCGAGAAGATATTTTAAAAATGTTGGTTAGATTGAGCAAAGAAGTTCAAACTGGAGTAAAGGATACAAAAACTAAAGTAGAAGAGATTTTTGGTGAGGCTACTGATGAAGCAGTAAATAAATATAAAGAAATTAAAACTGCAGTGATGGAAAAAGTAGCTGAAGTAAAAACTGCTGGTAAAGAAATTGATCGAGAAAAATATGCCATGATTGTAGAAGATGTAGTGGAAGAATATAAAGCTGATTTAAAAGCAACTAAAAATGGAGCTACAAGATTAATTGGACAACTTAAAAAAGATTGGGAAAAAGTTAAAAAAGTTTTAGCTTAATTTCTTAGCAATCAGATCGTTTAGTTTTTTGATACTATCGGTGTCGATGATGGAAGTAACCACATCGGCGCCGATTTTCTTTTGGAGGGATTTAATTTCTTTTTGATCCAAGAGATCGGATTTAGTTAGAACAATAATTTCTGGTTTTTGAGATAAAACTGAACTGTAATTGGTAAGTTCAGTACGAATGGTTTGATAATCCTTGAGAGGGTCTGGAGATTCGGCAGAAACACAGTGGATTAATAAACTGGTACGTTCGACATGTTTGAGAAATTTAACACCTAAACCTTTACCATCAGCAGCACCTTCAATTAACCCCGGAATATCGGCGATAATTAAACCACCTTTGGTGACACCTAAATTTGGTTCGAGGGTAGTAAAAGCATAATTAGCTACTTTAGCGTTGGCTGGAGTAAGTTCGTTTAATAAACTGGTTTTACCAGCGTTAGGTAAACCGATAAGACCAATTTGAGCAATAAGTTTTAATTGTAAGAAAACTTTTTTGGGAGTACATTTGAAACCCAATTCACGTTGTTGAGGAGTTTGATTGGTAGAAGATCGGAAGAAATAATTTCCCCGACCACCACTACCACCTTTGGCCATAATAACTTTTTGACCGATTTCGGTAATTTCGATGGAAGAACCATTGTCATACAAAGCCACAGTACCAACTGGAACTTGAATAACGAGATCATCGCCACCTTTGCCAGTACAATTGTTTCGATCACCGGCTTCACCTTGTTGAGCAGCATACACTTTGGCATGACGAAATTGATTTAATTTAGAGATATCGGAAACACCTTCAAAATAGACAGAACCACCATGGCCACCATTTCCCCCATCTGGGCCACCTTTGGGACGGAAAGCATCGTTGTAAAAATGGACAATACCATTTCCCCCATCACCACCTTTGATAGTAATATGAACTTCGTCAATAAGCATGAGTGTATTATAACCTATTTATTGAGGAATTATCTAATTTTTAATTTACAATTTTTAATTTTTAATCAATTTTAAAATTTAAATATTTGAATTTGAATAAAAATTTCGAATTAAAAATTTAAAATTAAATACTAGTGGCGAGCTGACCGCAGGCGGCGGAATAAGATTGACCGAAAGATCGGCGAAGGGAATATTCGACTTGGTATTGGTTAAGATAACTCATGAAAAGTTTTTGTTGATCTTTGGAGGCTGGATTTAGACCGCCATCGACTGGGTTAAGAGGGATTAAATTGACGAAAAATAATCGATGAGAGTGAATAAAATCGGCTAATAATTTTGCATCTGTTTGAGAAGTATTTTGGTTGGTTAAGGCATATTCAAAAAATAATTGACGATTGGTGTGATTAACATAATAAAGACAGGCCTTTTTGAGCTCGTCTAAATTAAATTGTTTGGCAATGGGCATAATTGACTCGCGATATTTTTGATTGGCAGAATGAAGGGAAATGGCGAGATTGATTTGAGTATCTAAATTAGTAAATTCAATAATTTTGTCGGCCACGCCGGCAGTAGAGATACTGATTTTGCGAGCACCAATATTTAAACCATCGGCTGAATTAATAATTTCTAAAGCGGCAAGTAAATTATCCCAATTTAAAAACGGCTCTCCCATACCCATAAAAACAATTCGGCCAACGAATTGAGGATAAATTTTTTGATTCCAATAAAGAATTTGATCAACAATTTCGTCAGCAGTTAGATTGCGCTTGAAGCCCATTTTGCCGGTGGCACAAAATTGACAATTTAGAGCACAACCAACTTGACAAGAAACACAGGCAGTAATCCAGTCTTCATAATCCATTAAGACAGTTTCAATTGATTGCCCATCGGATAATTTTAGAAGTGATTTTTGGACTGAGTTATCACCAACTGTTTTGGTTTCGACAACAGAAAGAAGAGAAAATTCTTGTGATAATTTGGCACGCAACTCAAGGGAAAGATCAGTCATTTGGTCAAAATTAGAATATCGACCGGAATAATAGTTTTTAACTATCTGACGAAAACGAAAATCAGGCAATTTTTGCGATTGAAGAAAAGATTTTAGTTGAGATAAATCCATTGATTATGCCTTATTGATGGCATTAAGATAATCTTGTTTTTGACGAAAACCAACAATAGTTTCGACAATTTGACCATCTTTAAAAAGCATCACAGTAGGGATACCACTAACACCATATTTTCCAGAAAGTTCTTGAGCTTCGTCAACGTTGACTTTGACAACCTTAACATCTTTGACTTCGCCACTAATTTCTTCGATAACCGGACCAAGCATTTGGCACGGTCCACACCATGGTGCCCAAAAATCAACTAAAACTTTACCTTTGAAGTCTAAGACTTCTTTTTGAAAATCATTTTGAGAAATATTTTGTGCCATAGGGGAATTATAAACTATTATTTAGTTTTTACTAATTTGGCAGTGTAGATGATTTGACGGACAACACCGTCGGGGCCTTCGATTTGATTAGTACCAGACAAAGCCACATATTGGGCCAAATAATCTGAAAGGGCGATTTTAAGTTCTTTGGCCTGCATTTGGTTTTCCTTGAGTTTATCAATAGTTGTTTTGGCTTCTGGACCACTGAGGGCGTTTTGTTTGGCAGCAGTTTTTAATTTAGCCTGTTTTTTGGCTTCTTTTTCGATTTCTTGATAACTATCATCATTTTCCAACAAAGCATCAATCATGCTTTTTTGCTCATGAAGTTGTTTGGTGATTTCATCGAGACGGACAGTGGCCGTGTTGATGAGAGATTCAATATTAAGTAGGTTTTGAACTTGGTTTTCGTCTGGCATACTTTTAACTTTATCAACTGACAAACTCTTCTTCAAGCGACAATAATTCTTTGACTGAGTTTAATCTAACAAGTTTCATTCTGAGCGACTTTGCATTAGGAAAATCGGAAGTGTAAAGTAAAAAATGTTTGCGTAAGCTATCGAAACATCGATGAGGGAAAACTTCTTGAAAAATTTGAGCATGAAGCAACATGGCAGAAAACTTTTCCTGAGGTGTGGCGATATGATCACTAAAAACCCAAGGATTGCCACCAGCGGCTCGACCAATTAAAATTCCATCAACACCGTATTTTTCACAATACTCAATTCCCTGTTGGCGATTTTGAATATCACCATTACCAAATATTTTTATTCCCGTACCTTTGGCTAAATTGACAACTTTTTTAATTTGTTGCCAATCGGCCACCCCGGCATAAGCTTGTTTAAGAGTTCGACCATGAATGGTCAAAAAATCGATTGGTTGAGAAAGTAAAATTGGAATCCAAGTTTCAACAATAGACTCGGAAATGCCGAGGCGGGTTTTGACAGATAAGGTAGGTTTGTTAGATCTTAGATCTGAGATGCTAGATGCTAGATTGGAATACTTTTTATTTTTTTCGATAACATCCAAAGTTTTTTGATTAAGACCGAGGTCGGTAATTTTGGTTTTGCCAGAAAACCAATCATCAATCCCCTGCTTGGCTGATTGAATAATTTGAACGGCTAATTCTGGTTTACCAATTAAAGCCGCACCACTGCCATTTTGAGTAACGGTCTTGGCTGGGCAACCCATATTAATATCAACTCCATCAAAACCTAACTCACATAAAATTATGGCAGATTTATAAAAACTTTCCGGATCTTTGCCAAATAATTGGCCAATAATGGGGCGTTCACCTGGAGAAAATAAAAGAGTGTCATACAATTTAACCCCACCTCTTGAAATTCCTTCGGCACTAACAAACTCGGTGAAAATTAAATCAGGTTTGACAATTTGAGTTTGAACCAAACGGAAAGCTTCGTCAGTAACTCCATCCATAGGAGAAAGGGCAATGATATTTGATTGTGAGAGAAAATTATTTGACATGATCGGATTTATAAAAACGATATAAAGGGATAAAAATTACGCAACTTAAAATTATTTGAATTAGTAGAGCATTTTTAACTCCAAACTTATCTGCTAATATTCCTAATATTACGGCAAAAATAGCAAATATAATACCACCAAAAAGAGAATTTAAAGAACCCATTGTGGCTCGTTGCTTCTGAGTAAATTCTTTTTGTAATAAATTTTGTTTAGAAACTTCACCGACACCATAAAATAATGAAGTCAAAGACATTAAAGCTGGGGAAAAAATATTTGATATTAATAGACCAATTAAATCAATTATTTTAGAAAAAGTATTATTAAAAATTAAAATTTTTATAGAAGTAAATTTTTTAATAATTTTGCCACTAAAATGGAAACTAAAAGTGGCGCCAATATTAGACAGGACTTGAGCAAAGCCAATAGCCCAAAGAGGCCATAATGTAGCAACAAAAGCGGATCTGAATTGCCAAGCAGCTTCTCCAAGACCAAAATCGATCATACTAACTAAACTTATTTGCCTTAATTTAAAATTTGAAATAAAATTCTTAAAAGCTTCTTTGGTGTGAATAAAAATATTGTCATTTTGAGTGCTAACTTCTGCTACTTCAATTAAATAAAAACTGAGAACTGCACATATTAATAAAGGGATAACTGACAACCACATTAACACTGGAAAAGAAAAATAAGCAACAATTCCACCTAGGGCACCAGAAATAGCCAATGCAAATTGAGACATAGATGATATTTTTCCATTTTCTTGAGAAAAATCTTCAATTTTGTTTGATAAAGCCAAATTATCATAAAGAAGAGCGTCATTGTTACCACTGTAACAAGAACGACCTAAACCTTGAATAATAGCGCCAATAACTAGAAACCAATAATTTAATCCGATGGCATAAAAAATACCCCCGACAACAAAAGCCAAAGACCCAAAGATTAAAGTTTTGACTCGACCATACTTGTCAGAGAAAAAACCGGTTGGAATTTCAAAAATAGCGGCCGAAATCATAATAAAAGAAAAAATACTTAAACCAAGGGCATATGAACCAGAAACTTTAGAAAAATAAATGATAGCTAAAGGAGAATACAAACTAAAATCATTAAAAAAACTCAACCAACGAAGCAATTTAATATTCCGTTTAACGACCATAGTTATTTCTTTTTGCTTTTGGCGGCAAATTTAGCACCAACACGTGATCCAAAAGCGCGTTGTTTAAAAACAGTAGAACGAACATGAAGAGGAGAACTGCCTAAGTATTCGGGTTTTTGACCTGGGCGAGGACGAAATTTCTTTTTGTTAGGGTCGACTTCGGGGAAAAATTTGGGGACGTATTCACCAGTAGTATTTCTGTTTAAAGATTTACCTAAAGAATTAAAAACCGGTTTGCCACCTTTGTATTTTCGAGGTGGGCGGTTGTTTTCTTCTTGGTTAAACGATGATCTAGGTTCTGATCGAGGAGCGAATGTATCTCGAGATTCTGGACGACGAGAAAAAGATGGAGCGGAATTATTGTGAGCTTGAAAACTACGTTGGCGATATTCTTCTGTATCGCTATCTGGATGAGGTAAATAAGTTTGAGCTTGACGACGGTTGGGATGTTTTTCAAGAGCCTCTTGATGACGAGCTTGACCTTCGGGAGTTAAAAACGGGTCTGGTTGAGCATAATCAACGATAATACTGCGATCACCCAAGAAAAAATTATGATATTTTTCTTTGGCACGAATAGCATCGTCGAGATTCTCGTATTCTATGTACCCCATGCCACGACTTTTACCCCAACGATTGTGCAAAATTCTAAGAGAAACAATTTTTCCTTCTGGAATAAAAAGATCGAGGAGTTCACCTTCGGTAAAACGATAAGGTAAACTGCCAACGAAAAGGCGTTTAGAGACAGGTTTGTTATTATTCATAAGTATGAGTTATTATAACCTATGATCAAACAAGAAGTATTAGTTTTAGGCCAACTTGAGACGAATTGTTATATTGTTTGGGATGAAGAGACAAAAGAAGGTTTGGTAATTGATCCGGCTGATGATGGAGTGGGAATTTCAGAAGAGATTGAAAGTAAGGGAATTAAATTAGTTGGAGTGGTGATGACTCATGGGCATTTTGATCATTCTTTGGCCGCTTTGGATTTGAAATTAATGTATCAAGTGCCAATTTATATTTCGTCTAAAGATAAATTTTTACTGGATAGACAGGATGAAACAGCTAAATATTTTTTAAAAATGGAGCTACAAACTCCAAATTTAGTAAAAATTGATAAAGATTTAGATGAAATTAAAGAAATCAATTTTGGTGAAAGTAAATTAGAAGTGATTAAAACTCCGGGACATACGCCAGGATCGGTTAGTTTGTATTATAAAAAAGGAGGGCTACTATTTTCTGGAGATACCTTATTTAAGGATTCACGAGGGAGAACTGATTTTAAATATGGGTCAACCAAAAAAATATATGAAAGTTTACGTAAATTAATGGAATTACCCGAAGATACTGATGTTTATTCAGGGCATGGAGAACCGACAACTATTGGCCGAGAAAAAGAAAGATACGTATTTAAAAACTAATTGTTTTTAAGATTGTTGATGGTTTCGTCGAAGTTATTGATATGATCTTGTTTGATACTTTCGAGAAGTTCCACTAAAAGGCTGTTCATGTACTGTTTAACTCCTTCGGCTTGCTCAGGGGTTAATTTTAATTCTTGAATTAGTTGTTCTATGGTTTGCATTTGGCTAAATTATACCATTTGACGTATAATCTGTGGAATCCCATTGCTCTGTCGTCTAATGGTAGGACAGTCGGCTCTGAACCGACTAATTGTGGTTCGAATCCATACGGAGCAACAAAAGTCTAATGGCCCACCTTCGCTTATGCTACGTCGGGCAAATAGGACGTTGCGTTCTGAACGCAATAATTGTGGTTCGAATCCATGTGGGGTAACAAAAAAAATACTGTTTAAATTTATTTAAAAATTAAAATGTTATTATGGGTTGCGAAAGTTCAAAAAGACCAGAAATAAATGATAATCGAGAAAAATTTTGTGAAGTCTTTGGTGGAAGGGCGAGATATTGGAATCCACGTTTTTGTTTTGACGAAAGAGCAGTAGAAACGAGAGATTTAATGATGGCATTAAGCAAGTTTGGAGAAGATTTTAAAAGTATGTCGGTTAAATTAGGAATGAGCGAAACAACTTTATCACGGGTAGCAGGAGGAATTGCTGGAAAGAAAATTGGAAAAGATGGGCAATCGACAACTGATCGAGCATTGATTCAATTAAGAAATATTTTAAATGATTACCAAGGACCGGATCAATACCGCATATAAAAACTAAAACGAGAGTGGTAAATTAAATTGTGAAAAGAAAAATTTGGCTAGGAATTTTGATGGGATTGATGGTGTTTTTGTTTTGGGGGATAAAATTTTGTAAAGTAGAAAAGGCGGATGGTAAGGTAAATATAAATAATTATCAGTGGCTAGAAGTAGTTAAGGTGGTTGACGGAGACACAATTGATGTAAAAATTGACGATGAAATAGAGTCGATACGATTGATTGGAATTGATGCACCGGAAATTGAAGAAAAGACTAAAGAAAAAGGAATTGAATCGAAAAATTATTTGAAAAAATTGATTGGGACAGAAAAAATAAGGCTAGAAGCAGATGAAACGCAAGATGACAGGGATATTTATAATCGATTATTGAGATATGTGTTTTTGAAAGACGACAGAATGATAAACAAGATGATGATTGAAGCAAAAATGGCAAAAGAATATACGTTTAAAGTACCGTATAAATATCAGGAAGAGTTTAGAAAAGTTGGAAAATAAAAAAACTATTTTTGAGATTTGATTTTGTTTAGATAGATTTTTTCAAAACCAGAGACGAGGCGTTTTTTGGGGTCGGGGGCAAATTTGGAATAAATTTCGAACAAACCAAACCACTGAGAAAGATTTAATTGAGTGGGCTTGAGAGAATTTACCTTTAGTTGATGATTAATTTTTTTAAATTGATCGTAAGAAAATATTTTTTTGTAGATTTCAAAAATATTGGGTTTCCATTGATTAAAACCATAAATAATAAAATCACGGAATTGTTGGTAAATATCAGAATCAATAGCAACTTCATCTTTGAGGGTAAATTTGGCAAAAACAATATCAACTTGAGGTTTGGGAGTAAAGGCAGTGCGATCGATATCACCAAGGATTTCAATGTCATAAAATGGGGCTAAAAGAATGGCGTCTTGATTGTTAAAATTGTCAGAAAGAGAATATTTTTGAGCGGCTTCGAGCTGCATAATTAAATAAATTTCGGTAGGTTTGAAATTACTTTTTAGGATTTTATTTAAAATAGGAGCAGTAATTGAAAAAGGAATGTTGGAAAAAATTTTGAATGGATTAGTGGGAAAATTCCACGACAAAAAATCTTGATTAATCAATTTAAGATTGGGGTTTTGAGAAAATTTGTTTTGGAGAGAGAGAATTAGCTCCCGATCTTTTTCGACAGTAATGACTTTGATGTTTAAGTTTAAAAGTTCTTGAGTGATGATTCCCCTACCGGGACCAATTTCGACAACCAGATCATTGCTGGAAAGACCACTGAAAGAAATTAGTTCTTTGACAAGTTGGCTAGATTTAATGAAATTTTGGGAAAGATTCATGGTTTGACAACTGAAGCATAACATATGCCAAGACTTTTTTGTTATTATTTTATAGATGAATAAAAAGACAAAAATAATTGCGACAGTGGGACCAACATCGGAATCGGCGGAAGTAATTGAGAAATTGATTGAAAATGGAGTAAATATTTTTAGATTTAATCTAAAACATAGTGATTTTGAGTGGCATAAAAAAATCATCGGCAGAGTCAGATCTGTGGCTAAAAGGATAGGTAAAAGAGTCGGAATAATGGTGGATTTTCAAGGGCCAGAAATAAGATTAGAAACAAAAGATGGATTGCCGGTGGAAGTTAAAAAAAATGAAATATTTTATATAAGCAACAGATTTGACAGTGATCCAAAAACAATTAAGGCTAACCCAGGAATGGTGATTAAATATATAAAAAAAGATGAAAAATTATTTGTAGATAATGGCAATTATGATTTAAAAGTAGTTGGAAGAACGGGCGATAAAATAAAGGTGGTTTCTGATGATGATTTTGTAATAAAAAATAGAAAAAGTTTAAATGTAGTTTCAGAAGAATTAGATTTACCAATATTGGCCGATCGAGATAAAATTGCTTTGGCAAGGCTTGACGAGATAAATCCTGATTTTATTGCCTTATCTTTTGTTAGAACTCAACGAGATGTGGAAGTGTTGAAAAGATTGTTGATGGCAATAGACCCAGAAGTTAAAGTAATAGCCAAAATTGAAAATGCCAGAGCAATAAAAAATATTGAAGAAATAATTAAAAAATCTGATGGAGTGATGATTGCTAGAGGAGATTTGGGAATAGAAATTCCTTTGGAGGAATTAGCTTTTTGGCAAAAGAAAATTATTGATTTGTGTAGAGTTAATTCTAAACCAGTGATTGTGGCTACCCAAATGCTTTTATCAATGGTGGAAAATAATAAACCAACTAGAGCTGAAGTGACAGATGTGTCAAATGCGGTATTTGATGGAACCGATGCCTTGATGCTTTCTGAAGAAACATCTATCGGAGTAAACCCGGCAAGGGTAGCTAAAGAAATGAGTGAAATTGCTAATTATTGTGAAAATTCCCCAATCAGCCGTTATTTAGAGATAGATCCGCAAAATTCTACAGAAATATTGGTGGATGCAGCGATTAAAATAATAAAAAATAATAAAGATTTAAAAATACAAGCAGTGGTAGTGTTTACTCAATCAGGAAATACGGCACGAATTTTTTCTAAATATAGGATTAATTTACCGATAATTGCGATAACTGACAGTAAAGACACAGCTAAAGGATTATTGATTAGTTATGGAGTGAGATCTTTTTTGAAAACTTTTGATAAAAGTTATTTTAAAATGCCAAAAAGTTTGATTAATAAATTAGTTAAATCTGAGTTAGTAGCTGAAGGAGAAACTATTTTAGTGATGCATGGCAACAACTGGATGAAAAGTGGATCAACAACGGATATTAGCCTTGTGACTGTTTAGCTTTTTGAGCCATGATGTTGCTGACGTGAAGTAGACTATCGAAAGTACCAGCATCTTCCCAAAGAGAATCAAAAATATTGACTTGTAATTGGCCTTTTTTTAGATAAGTGCTGTTGATATCAGTAATTTCAATTTCTCCCCTATCTGATGGTTTAAGATTTTTGGCAATGTCGACAACTTGATTATCAAAAGTATATAGACCGACTACGGCATAATCACTTTTTGGTTGAGAAGGTTTTTCTTCTATAGAAATTGCTTTCATATTTTGGTCGAACTCAACTACCCCAAACCGCTCTGGGTCATCAACTTTTTTGGCAAAAACCATACCACCAGATTTAAAATTTTGAATCTCTGAAGAAAAATCTTTATCAAAAATATTATCACCTAAAATCATGGTGACGCTGTCATCATCAATAAAATCGGCACCAATGATAAAGGCATCAGCTAGACCTTTTGGTTCTTTTTGCACCGCATAGCTAAAATGAGCCCCAAATTCATGACCGTCACCTAAAAGATTTAAAAAATGTCCTGAATAATCAGGGGCGATAATGATAAGAATGTCTTTTATCCCAGCTTTAATTAAAGTCTCAATAGGATAAAAAATCATGGGTTTGTCATAAACAGGGAGAAGTTGTTTGGAAGTGATTGAAGTTAATGGACGAAGACGAGTGGCCCGGCCACCAGCGAGAATGATACCTTTCATAAAAAATTTCTAATTTCTAATGTCTAATTTCTAATTAAAAAATAATTAGTTTGATAGATAACTGTATTCTACTATATTTACTTCTTTTTGTTTTTCCAGATAAATTTGTTGTACATAAACCAGTTGTATGGAAGAACTAAGAAAACGATAATGATTGGAAGTAATATTTGTCTTGATCCAGATCCAAAAAAGTGAACTCCAAGAGCTCCAAAAACTGTTTGGATTAGGAGAGCGCCCATTGAAGAAAGATTGAATTGTAAAAATTTACTAACAAGTTTTGATTGTCCTTCAATTTTTTGAGATTTGAAAGTCCAAAGATTGTTGAGAGTAAAATTACTGATAATTGAAAGTTCGGTAGACAAAGCCCAGGAAAGCCATTCAATAGACCAGGCTTTGGAAAAAACACCTAAAAAAGTAGCATTCACTAAATAACCAACAAAACCAACTGTGCCGAATTTTAGGAATTTTTGGGTGAAATCATCATACCAACGGAGTAAAAAAGCAACTCGGAAAATATCTTTGGCGGTGCTAGCTTCAATTTTTGATTCACCGGCATTGCGAACGTGGAATTGAAGAGGGACTTCTTTGAATTTGGCTCCCATTTTGAGAGTTTCAAAAAGAAGTTGAAGTTTGTAACCAAAACTTCGAGTAAGAAGACGACTGTAATTCATATCCATTTTGTCAACAAAACCTTTGACCCGAGTAACTTTGAGACCAGTGGTAGGATCAGTAACTTTGAAAAAGTTTTTGAACGGAAAGAACATCATAAAGCGAGCAGTAAAACCACCGACTTCGGAGAAGAAAACACGTTTAAACCCCCAACCTTTTGGATTAGAGCCACCAGGGATTTTGCGAGAACCGATAACATAATCGTAACCATCTTCCATGGCTTTGAGCATGACTGGAATAGTTTCTGGAGGATGTTGAAAATCGCCATCAAATTCGAAAACAAAATCAGCTTTTAGGGTCTCCATGGCATATTTGAAACCTTTGAGATAAGCCGCTCCAATACCGTCTTTACTGGTTTCAGTGTACAAAAAAGTATTGTCGTATTTTTTAGCTTCTTTTTCAACAACTTTTCCTGTGCCATCGGGAGAATTTCCATCAACAACTAAAATTTTCATGTTCCAATTTTTAATTAAATTACTTTTTTTGTTTTTAATATCAACAAAAGTTTTGGTATTAAGATATTCAATCATTTTGCCGATATTATCGGCTTCATTGTAAGTAGGAATAACGATGACTGCAACAGGATTAGAGTTCGATTTGAGCTTCTTTTTTGATTTCATAAGAAGAGTATAACCTAAAATGATAAAATAGGCCTATGAAAATAGATGTAATTACTTTGTTTCCAAAAATGTTTGAGTCCCCTTTTGAAGAAAGTATCATTAAAAGGGCAATTAAGAATAATTTAGTGGAACTTAATATTCATAATTTAAGAGATTGGGCAATTGATGATTATGGTTCGGTAGACGATAAGCCATTTGGTGGAGATGTGGGGATGTTGATAAGGGCGGATGTAGTATGGAAGGCATTAAAACAAATTTCTAATGTCGAATTTCTAATGTCTAATGAGGACAAAGAACAAAACCCCTCTGTCTCGACTGAAGTCGAGACATCTCCCCTTGATAAAAGGGAGACTTTAAAAACAAAAAAAAGCAGAATTATTATGATGTCGGCGAGGGGGAAAAAGTTTGATCAAGCGAAAGCAGAAGAATTATCAAAATTAGATCGAATTGTTTTGTTGGCAGGACATTATGAAGGATTTGACCAAAGAGTGAGTGATTATATGGTAGATGAGGAAATATCGATTGGTGACTATGTGTTGACTGGCGGAGAATTACCAGCCATGGTAGTGATTGATGCGGTAAGTCGGCTTATTCCTGGAGTGTTAGGAAAAGATGAATCGAGCAAGGCTGAGAGCTGGTCTGAAACAGAAATTGATGGTCAAAAAATAAGAACAGTAGAATACCCGCAATATACTAGACCACGAGATTTGATGGGGAAATTAGTGCCAGAAGTTTTATTGTCGGGAGATCCAAAAAAAATTAAACAATGGCAATTGGAACAGGTCAAAAAAACGATAAAGTAAGTAAAGCAATTCCGAATAGGGCCATTACTAAGTACTCAATAATGATGGATAAACTTAAATCACCGCGGCGATAGTGATGAATTAAACTCCATAGAAAATAATTACCAGCCAATAAATAAACAATAATACGTCGGCCGTGGTCGTCTAGCGGAGCAAAAAAATATAGAACTACGCCTAATAAAAAAATCCCCCCAAGAATAATATATTCTATTGGTTTTTGACGGACTTCTTTGGGAATAATCATACTAAAAAATTACTCCTTGTTGTTGATAAAGAATAAATAAAAGAATAACTAATAAAAACCCAATATGACTAACTGTAGAACCCGTCATCCGATGAATACCTTTTTTGAGAGTGATGTAACCATCAATAAATAAAACAGAGATAATTAAACTAAAAATAACAATTCCAACAATTTTACTAATAGCTAATGGATTGATTGGTTTGTTTTGGGTTTCAGAAAGAACATTAGAGTCGTTACTAATAATTTCTTGTTGTTCTTGAACTATTGGTTCTGGTTGAGGAGTGATTTTTGATTCTGGTTTAGTTTTTTGTTGGTTAGAAGAAATTTGAGCTACTGGAGTAGCAAAATGTTGAACCACTAGAGTAGTTTTTATGCCACCTAAAGTACCATTAACCACACCAATACCAATTTCTTGGTACTTAGAATTGATAATATTTTCCTTATGTGTGGGAGAATTCATCCATGCCTTCATAAGAGATTCGGTGTCATAGAAATCTCGAGCGAGGTTTTCACCGGCGACAGAATATTTGTATCCAACATTTTTGAAGAAATTCCAAGGGGTAGTGCCAGATGGCGAAGTATGAGCCCAATAGTTGTTGGCAAACATATCTTGAGCTTTTTGAGCAGCAGATTGAGAAAGTAAAGAATTATATTTTAGAGATGGTAAGCCTAGTTTAGATCTTTGTTGGTTAGTTTGATCAAGGACTTTTTGAGTAGTAATTTCTGATGAATAACCTAAAACTCCTGGTTTAACAAAACTTAAATATTTAACTAATGTTTGGTTTAATAAATAGAAAGCGACCAGAAGGAACAAAAAACTGTTTTTAAGAATATCAGCACGAAAATTATTTTTTTCTTGAGGGATGAATAATCGAGAAAAATTATGTTTCACAATTTAAGTATAAAATAATCCCTTCTATTTTGACAGTTTTAGTTTTTTAAGAATCGGATTTAAAATATATTTTAAAGCTAAAAAGCCAATAATTATTCCTGATAAATCAAAGAGAGTATCAGTAAATTTTGAAGTTCTGCCTGGGGTGAATAATTGATGGATCTCGTCCGTGACTCCGTATAAATACGAAACGATTATAGAAATTAAATTGGAATTTAAGGCAAATAATATTAAAAGAAAGAGAATGGCATATTCGATAAGGTGAAAAGATTTTAAAATAAGAAATCTGGTCCAATAAGAATCGCCACCGACACCAGTGGTTTGACGAGAAGAAAAATAAAAAATAACCCCCATCCAAATTATGGCCGGAATAAACCGAAGTATTTTTTTCATTTTTTTAATTTAATTTTGGTAAGAATGGTTGGGGAAATTAATAAAACTCCGCCGAGGATGATTAAGATTAACGGAAAATAATTTTTTTTGGAAGTAGTGGTAGATGAGGAAGTAGAATCACCTAAAACTAGACTACTAGCGATAGTTGGAGATGGCTCGAGAGAAATTACTGGAGTAATAAAACTTGATTCAGATTTTGGTTCGATAATGGCCGATTCTGTGGCAGTTTCATCGGCAGTGTATTTGGTTGGATCAGTAGTAGGAGTGGCTGTGGGGGTGACAACACTAGAGGTTGGTGCGGCATAACAAGAAGTAACATTGACGTAACCTTTGGTAATACTGGCTTGGCACCAACTACCGGAAATATATGACCACGATCTTTCTGTAGTTAAAAATCCTTTACTGTACGAAACTTCTTTTACTGTTTTACCGTTTTGATCTTTGAGAATAACTTTTTCATCTTCATTATTATTAAAAATAGTATCTGTTAATTCAAAAAAACCATAACCTTTGGCTGATATCGATAAATTATCAATACTTTTAAATGTGCCACCACTGTCTCCAATTTTCCAATTAGTTAGTTTAACTGGAAAGTCATTACTGTTATACAATTCGACCCACTCAGGGTTAGCATAAGGCATAAATTCAGTAAGGTGAATAGTTGATGAATCTGGATTGGTGATTGTTGGATCGGGAGTGGGAGTGTTAGTCGGAGTTGGAGTGTTGGTGGGAGTTGGAATAGAAGTTGGAACTGAGGTTGGGGTAGGAGTTGGAGTATTAGTTGGGACAGGATAACTTAATTTGTCTATTAAAATATTGTTGTTGTCGTATAGGTAAATAATATCCCCTCCATCATTTAACCAAGATGTTTTTGAATTAGTAAATTTTTTTGTTGAGTTTGGTGAAATAATATCGGTTGAAGTTAAAGAAATATCATCATCGAGAGAATTGTCGTCTTTTATTTTCCATCCGTTTAAATTTACTTCTAAATCTGAATTATTTACCAACTCAACATATTCTGAGCCTGTTGCAGAATAACTATTTATTTTAATTGAAGAATCAGCAAATATTGGGTGAGGGAAAAGTAAAAAAAATAAAAGTATTAGAAAAACCACAATTTTATTGTAATAAAAATTTAGGACAATTTGTTGAGGGCAATATCGAGTTTTCTGATGGCAGATTCTTGGCCTAAAGCAGGCAAACAATCAACCACTGGTGGAGTAAAAGCTGAACCACAAATAGCAACTCGAAAAACCATAAAAAATTCCCCAACATTCCAATTGTTTGATGAAATTAAATTTGTTAAACAAGTTTGTATGTTGGTAAAGTCAAAAGTCTTAAGATTTTTTAAAGCATTTTTGGTTTGGTTTAAAAACTCGATGGCTAATTTTGGATCAGTCCCCTTTTTGAGCAATAATTCTTTGTCATATTCAACATCTTCAAATAAAAATTTGGTTTGAATAGAAAGGTCGGAGAATTTGACAAGTCTTTCTTTTAAAACCGGAACTAAAATTTTAATTTGATCGTCTGAGGCTTGAGGTAAAAACTTTTTAAAAAGTGAGAACAATTCCGAATCAGTTTTTTGACGAATGTAATAACCGTTTAAATAATCTAATTTTTTGCGATCGAAAACCGGAGATTTTTTGTGTAAATGATCAAGACTAAAAGCTTGGACAAATTCGTCGAGGGTAAAAAATTCACGATTATCACCAGGATTCCAACCTAAAAACATTAAGAAATTAAGCATAGCTTCGGGTAAATAACCATCTTCTAAAAATGAACGAGCAGAAGTGGCACCATGACGTTTACTTAATTTTCCTTTACCGTCTGGATTTAAAATTACCGTGAGGTGGGCAAAAATTGGTTGGTCCCAACCAAAATAACGATAAAGAAGAACATGTTTTGGTGTAGAAGTAAGCCATTCTTCACCACGAAAAACATGAGTAATTCCCATAAGATGGTCATCAATAGTAGCGGCAAAATGATAGGTAGGAATACCGTTGGATTTGATGATAACCTGATCGTCGACATCGTTAGTATTAAACTTGATTTTGCCACGAATAGCATCTTCAAAAATTATAGTTTCATTTTTGGGAATAACCATACGGATGGTGTAAGGAATTTTGGCATCAAGATTTTTTTGGATTTCTTCTTTTGATAGATGAAGACAATGTTGATCGTATTTAGGTAAATGGCTTGCAGCTTTTTGAGAAACACGAAGTGAATCGAGTCTCTCTTGAGTACAAAAACAATAATAGGCCAAACCTTTATCAATTAATTCTTGAGCGTGTTGGTGATAAATTTCGAGTCGCTGAGTTTGGATATAAGGTGCATATGGGCCACCAATATCTGGACCTTCGTCCCAATTTAGACCATAATCTTTGATAACTTGAAGAGTCCTTTCTGCCGAACCTTCGACAAATCTTTTTTGATCAGTATCTTCGATGCGAATGATGAATTGACCATTATATTTACGAGCTAAAGCATAATCATAAAGACAGGTACGCAAATGACCAATATGATATTCACCAGTCGGGCTAGGAGCAATGCGAGTGCGGATAACTTTATTGTCAATCATGGTTATTATTTTAACATTTAGTGTAAAATTATTTATGTCTTTAACGCAAACAGCTTACGCAAGTAGAAAATTAATTAAATTTGGGAGTATTGGAATTGTGGTTTTTTCTATGTTATGGGGAATTTCAACAGCGGCTTATAAAGCTTATATGGCAGCGCATCCTCCTTATGTAGCTCCAACGGTTAAATATGGCCGAATTCCGAGACTTATTTTCCCTGAGAAAGAAACACAATTGAAGAAGTTTACCTATGAATTGCCTAATGATGCTGTTCCAACATTTAAAGACCAGGCAAAAGTTTACGTGATTTATCGTCCAAACACAACTTTTTTGGCTTTGGAAGAGGATAAAAAAACAGCGGCAAGTTTCGGATTTACCGCTGAACCGGTTGAGACAGAAACTGGTATTTATAAATTCCAGGATAGCGTAAATAATAAAACACTGACTGTAAATGTGTTGACTGGTGATTTTACAATGACTTACCCGTATGGATCCGATCAAATGTTAATTAATCCGGAAAAAATGATATCAAAAACCACAGCAATAGAAACAGCAGGTGGATTTTTGGAAAAAGGGAAAAAATTTACTAATGATTTGGTTAATGGAGAGAAAGTAGTAACATTTTGGAAAATAGAGGGAGATGGTTTGAAATCTGTCTCGTCACAATCAGAGGCAAATGCAGCTAGAGTAGATTTATATAGACAAAATTTGGATGGGTTGCCTGTGTTATCAGTTAATTATGGTCAAGCATCGGTTTCAGTGTTAGTCTCAGGATCAACAGTAGAAGCAAAAAAAATTATTGGAGTAAATTTTAAAGACATGTCAATAAATCAGGCTTCTTATTCAACTTATCCAATTAAAACTGGACAAGAAGTAGTGGATAGTTTGAATTCAGGGAATTATTGGATTGCCAAAGATATTTCGAGTGAGAATGTGACGGTAAGAAAAATTTATTTGGCGTATTTTGAACCAATGACGCTAACTAATTATTTACAACCAATTTTTGTGGTGGAGGGGGATAATAATTTTGTAGCTTATATTCCAGCGACAAGAAGTGATTATATTAAGCAAGAAAGTGATTTAAAACCAACAGCAGCTCCACCAACAAATAGTGCAACTACTAATTAATTTTCCAAGAAACGTTTTGTTTGAGCCAATTAATAAGAAGTTTAGTATCTTGAAAACGATCGTCACTTTGAGCCACAACACTAATAACTAAATGATTATTTATATTTAAAAGGCCAATAAAACAACCTTTTGCTTCTGGAGTTTGGCCGGTTTTTAATCCAATAACTTCTGGGAGGACACCAAGAAGTTCATTTGTGGTAGTAATTTCGTGTTTAATATTGCCGGTAGTATCGGTAACTACCATACTTTTATTTTTAACAACGTCACGAACAGTAGAATTTTGAATGGCCAAACGGCCTAATTGGGAAAGATCATAAACAGTAGAATAGTGATTATCATTATGTATGCCATCAGGATTAATAAAATGAGTGTTGGATAAATTGTATTTAGTCATTAATTGATTCATTTGAGTAACAAACCCTACTACTCCTCCGCGATAATGGTTAGCTAAAGTAAAAGCGGAATCATTAGCAGAATAAACTAATAGAGCTTGAACTAAAGATTTAACAGTTATTTTTTCACCTAATTGAAGTTTCATTGTTTTACCTTCATCATACGTTTCATCAACAGTAATAATTTCGTCTAAAGGGTAAAGATTGAGGGCAGTAACCACGGTAGCTAATTTTGTGGTTGAAGCAGGATAAATTCTTTCATTTATATTTTTTGAACTTAGAATTTTATTAGTATCGACATCAATTAAAATATAATGATTTGAGCTTAAAATTGGTTGATTAACCAATTTGATTATGGGAGTGCTGGGAGGTTGAAAATTCGATAATTGATCATTTTGAGTAATAAAATTATTTTTTGGATAAATTTTCCAATAAGAAAAAGTTGGCAACCAAAAAAGATTGAGAATTAAAATCAAGAAAATAATAACAAAATCAAGACAACTATTTTTTAGACTTGTTGTTTTTTTTACCATCCGTTTTAATCTTAGCAATTTTTTTACCAGAAACGGATAGTCTAGAATCAACTCTTTCCATATCTCTAGGAAAAAGACTGGCTTGACGAACATTTTCTAATCCTAATATATTTTGAGTAATTCTTTCTAACCCAATTGCAAAACCACCTTCTGGTGGCATACCATATTTAAATGCCTGACCATAGGGAATTTCGAAATCTTCTGGATTTTGACCTCGAGAGATAATTTTTTCTTGAAGTTGTTGATAATCATTAATACGTTGGCCCCCACTAATCCATTCAACTCCACAACCAATAAGGTCAAAAGTTAAAGTTTCTTCTGGATTGGTTGGATCTGAATAAGAATACCAAGCTCGTTTTTTGGTGTAAAAATGAGTGATAAAAACTAAATCACTATCATATTTCTCGCGTGACCAACGGCAAATTTCTCGTTCTCCTTCTGGGTCCATATCTAATTCATTTCTGACATCACGCCCGGTTCTTTCGAAGATTAAATTAAGTGCGTCTTTAAGTTTAATGACTGGAGTATTTTCTATTGTCTTTGGAATAGAAATGCCATACTCATTAAGGATTGATTGATGTTTTTCGGAGACTGATTTAAATATTGATTTAACTACGCTATCAGCAGTTTTTAATACATCTGTCCAATCATCAATAAACCCCATCTCAACATCTAATCCCACATATTCAGTTAAGTGACGAGTGGTGACTGATGGTTCAGCTCGATAAGCATGAGCAATAGTAAAAACTCTTTCAAAAATAGAAGTTAAAACTTGTTTATAGAGTTGAGGACTTTGAGCTAAAAAGGCACGATAACCAAAATAATCGACGGGGAAGACTTCAGAACCACCTTCTGTAGAACCAGCAACTATGGTAGGAATAAAAATTTCAGTGAAACCAATACTGTTTAAATAATCACGGAAACTTTTAACGATAGTTGATTGAACTTTAAAAACGTCTTGAATTTTTTGATTACGTAAAGAAAGAGCACGGTTGTCTAAAAGAACAGGCAAAGAAATATTTAAATCTGGCTGTTGAAGATCAAAAGGAAGTTCGGCTGATTTGGCCAAAACAGAAACCGTTTCGACTTCAATTTCGATTTTGCCAGTAATTAATTTGTCGTTAAAATATTTTTCATTACGAGAACGAACGGTACCGATAATTTCAACAACTGATTCGTTTTTGAGAATACCAATATCTGGTCCACCAACAACTTGGATAATGCCGGAGCGATCACGAATATCAGCAAAAGCTAATTTACCATAACTTCTAACACTATTGACCCAGCCTTTAATGGTGACTTTTTCACCTACTTTAGGGGTACATTCTGCGTTTAATATTCTAGTCATAGGTGTATTTTACTTCAGAAAGTCTTTGACGACAAGCTGGGGAGAAGTATAACCGTTCCAAATATTTAAGCTAAGGTTAGCGGTGAAATCGATAAGATCACCAATTTTTATTTTTGAATCATAGTCCCCTTTTTTGAAAGCAATAGTATCCACCATAGAATCCCCAACTTTTAGTTTAAGATGATCATGATTGGCACCAAGAAGACGTTTTTCGACAACTCTGACTTGTTTAAATAAAAATACAGGATCAGGATTGCCGATACCAAAAGGCTCAAGTTTTTTAATAAGACGACAATTTTTTACATTAGCGGCATTTAATTTCATTTCAGCATCAATAAATTTTTCGGGTTTTAATTCACAACCAGATAATTTTTGATTAACAAATTTAGTTAATTGTGCTTTCATTATTCCTATATTCCTAGTTTTGATGCTAAACCCTGCAGCACCCGCATGACCACCCAGGTCAACGAATAAATCAGAAAACTCACGAAGAGTTTCAATAATATTTAATTCTTTTATTGATCGGCAAGAACCTTTGGAAATTTTATCTTCAATACTAATTACAATTGAGGGTAAATAATATTTTTCAGTTAAACGACCAGCAATCAGGCCAATAACTCCTGGATGAAAAGATTTGTCGGCAATAAATAAAATTTTATTTTTAGTTTTTACCTGTTTTTCGGCTAAAGATAGACTTTCTTGTTGGAGAGCTTGACGTTCTTTGTTGTAATCATCAAGAATAGCCACAAATTTAGAGGCTTGTTGAGCAGTTTGACTACATAAAAGCCGAAGGGCATCAGTAGGATTAGATAGACGACCAACAGCATTGATGCGTGGTCCAAGAATATAACCTAAATCGTAAGTGGTCAAAGAATCTTGTTTGGAACCACTGATTTCAATTAATTTTTTAATACCATGATTTGGTTGAAGACGAAGTGATTGTAGACCATGAAAAACAATATTTCTGTTGATAGTGTTAAGAGACATACAGTCAGTGACGGCCCCAAGGGCAGCAAGTCCTAAATCGGCGGTTTTATCTAGTTGACGAGAAACTAGCCATGAAAGAACTGAACCAGAAGTTAAGGTGGAATGAACGGTTAAAATTGATTTTGGTAAGGGTTCATTGGCAACATGATGATCAATAACCACAATTTGGGTACCAGACTCTAAAATTGGGAGCAATTCTTTGCCGGCGACGATGCCATTGTCGACGGTGATGAGAAGATCGAAATGGAGATTTTTTTCTTGTTGAATTCTAAAAAATGATTTAGCTTTGACACCATAACCATCGGCTTCCCGATCTGGAACAAAAGGAACAACATTGGCTCCATTTTTATACAAAACTTGCCAAAGAATGGCGGTGGCAGTAATACCATCAACGTCATAATCGCCGTAAATTAGGATATTTTTCTTATCATCGAGATATTTTTGAATCACTTCAACTGCTTGAAAAAGTTTTTTTTGGGCGACACCAAAATCTTTTGACTCAAGTTTTTCTGGCGAAATTGGTTTTAAAAAAGAGTCAATATCGGATGGTTTTATTTGACGATTTTTAAGAAGTATCTCTAAAATTTCGGTTTCAGAAGTGGAATGATCGATACACAGCATAGATAGTCAATTTTACACATTTTTGGGAAATATGTTATATACTATTCATTAGTTTCAAAAAAGTAGCCAACTTTTGGGAACGAGGTTTAAACCTGTTATATTTATTAAGGTATTTAAGGAGTTTTTAAAAAAAACACATGGCAAAAAAATTATTTGTAGGCAATCTTCCTTTCTCGATGGCTGATGCTGATTTGAATTCAATCTTTTCAGCTTACGGAGCTGTAATTTCAGCAAACGTAGTCATTGATAAATTCTCTAAGAGAAGCAAAGGATTCGGTTTCGTTGAATTCGAAAACGATGAAGATGCTGTTAAGGCTATGCAAGCTCTTGATAATTCTGAACAAATGGGCAGAAATATCGCTGTAAAAGAAGCTTTACCAAAGCCAGATCGTGTATAAATTAAATTAAAAACGATTTATAAAACCCTCCGGGAAACTGGAGGGTTTTTTGGATATGCTAGACTGAATTATGATTGAAAATACTAGAAGAAAAAAGTTTGATTATTCAAGATTTTTAAGATTTATTTTGGCTTTTTTATTGTTTTTGGTTAGTCTGATTTTTTATGCTGTTTTTGGGAGTAATTTAACAATTTTAGTGTTGCTGATACAACTATTTTTATTGATAATATATGTAAAGAAAAATAGGCCAATTTGGTTATTACCTACATTTATTTTTGGATTTGTTTATTATCTAGTACTTTTTGTGATTTTGCCAAAATCTTTTAGTTCTACCCCTTGCATGTCTATTGATAAACTTAATATGGCACCAGCAGTACATTGCTACTGTAAGGGAATTGAGGTTAAAGAAGTTTTTTCAAGTAGGTGTTATGGTACTAATGTGAAATGAGGTAAAATAAGACAAAATGAAAGAGATAATCAAAAAAATTGTGGAAATTGTCTTTATTTTTGGATGGATATTTTTAGGTGGTTGGTTTTATATAAGTTTTGATACATGGTTGATTTTTATATTAATTCCAATAAATTTATGTTTAGCTATTATTTTTGGGTACTGTAAGAAAAAAGTATGGTTATTAATAGCTGTAATATTGGCGTGTTTATATTTAGGTTTTTTATTTTTTTGGCCAAATGATGAATGTGGGGTTAAATTAGTTGGGATAAAAGGGGAAATTACTCCAATATGTGATTGTTCAATTGTTAGCTGGTACCATGAAGATAGATTTAAGTGTTATAAATTTTAAATATTAAACTAGGTTGATGATATTGAAGACATTTGTTAGTTGTGTTTTGGCTGCTGGATTGATAGCTTATTTTGTTATTTTTGGAACGAGTCTTTCACTTTATTTTATAATTATTACCATATTATTTTCTGTTTTGTATGTGTTGAAGGGGTCGAAAAAATATCTATATTTGATGATATTAATTGCAGTAATTTATTCGATAATTTATTTTGTTTTAGCTAAATTATCATCTGAAAGTTGTGATTATCGGTCTCGACCTGTGACGGCATTGACTTCTTCATGGTCTAATGAAAAATGTAAATGCTTGGGAGTGAAGATATATATTGATATTTGGCATGGAAATGATGGAACTGTATGTATTGGAAAAGTTTTACAATAAATAAGGTAAAATAAGACAGAATGGAAAATATGGTAATTCCTAAAAAGGTAAAAAAGATTATTGCTAAATTTCAAGAAAATAAAGCTGAGATTTATATTGTCGGCGGGGCTGTCCGCGACTTGATGTTGGGGAGAGAAGTAAAAGACTGGGATTTTACCACTAATTTAACTCCGGAAGAAATGAAAAAACTGTTTCCAAAAAATAGTTTTTATAATAACAATTTTGGAACTTTGAGTATTGTTGAAAAAGATGGTGAAATTTTTGAAGTAACTACATTTAGAACTGAAAGAGGTTACAGTGATGGCCGACACCCTGATGAAGTGAAATGGGGAAAAACTTTGGATGAAGATTTGGAAAGAAGAGATTTTACGATAAATGCAATCGCGTTAAATTTTCAATTTTCAAAATCCAATTTTCAAATTATTGATCTTTTTGGTGGACAAAATGATTTGGAGAATAAAATAGTTAGAACAGTGGGAAATCCAGATGAGAGGTTTAATGAAGATGCTTTGAGGTTGATGAGGGCGGTGAGAATTGCCGGACAAATAGGATTTAATATTGAAGAAAAAACTTTGGAATCAATCCAAAAAAATGCTAAATTGATAAACAATATTGCTGGCGAAAGAGTGAGGGATGAATTATTTAAAATGCTGCTATCACCTACCCCATCAAAAGGAATTGAGTTGTTACAACAATCAGGATTGTTGGCAGAAATAATGCCAGAGTTAGTTGACGGTTTAGGGATGACGCAAAAGGGACATCATATAGATGATGTGTGGACACATAATTTAAAAACATTGGATAATTGCCAAAGTAAAAATCCAGTGACTAAGTTGGCGGCTTTGTTGCATGATGTGGGTAAACCAAAATCGATGCATGGTGACGGACAATCGAGAACTTTTCATAATCATGAAGTTTATGGTTCAAGAATTGCAGTAAACATAGGTAAAAAATTAAGATTATCAAATAAAGAACTGGACCAGTTATTTAGATTAGTGCGGTGGCATATGTTTACAGTGCAAGAAACTCAAACTGATAAAGCCGTCCGACGGTTTATTCGAAATGTAACTTTGGATTATATTGATGAAATGATTGATTTGCGTCGAGCTGACAGACTTGGTAGTGGAGCCAAAGAAACTAGTTGGCGATGGGAATTGTTTAAACAACGCATTGTAGAGGTGCAGAAACAACCGTTTGCAGTGAAGGACTTAAAAGTTAGCGGAGTTGACGTTATGGAAATCCTAGGGATTAAACCAGGGCCAAAAGTTGGTGAAGTGTTGAACGCAATTTTTAAAGAAGTTGAAGAAAAACCAGAGTTAAATGATCGAGAAGTTTTGATTAAAAAAATTGAAGAATTTAAGTAAAACCCTTCCGCCCTTCGGGCACCTTCCCTTGACAGGGCAGGCTTTATTTCTTTTTTGAATGTTTCTTGAAGAATAAAACGAGGGGGATGGCGACGGCGGTGGAGGAATAGGTACCACAGATGACACCGACTAAGAGAGCGGTAGCAAACCAACGAGTGGTAGATCCACCGAGCAAAACTAGGGCTAATAACATAAAGACAATGGTCATAGAATTATTGATGGATCGGACTAAAGTTTCAGTGACGGCTTGATTGGCAAGAGAGACCCAATCTTTTTGGAAACTATGACGACGGAGTTCACGGATACGATCGAAAGTGACAACCGTGTCGTGGACTGAAGATGATAAGGTGGTAAGTAAGGCAGTAACGAAGAGTGCATCTAACTCAGCACCAAAAAAATGACCAAAAAGAGAAAAGCTACCAATTAAAATAAAAGTGTCGTGAAGCATGGCTAAAATTGCTCCAACCCCAAAAGATAAATCTCGAAAACGACGACCAATGAAAAGAAAAAGAAAAATTGAAGACAAAATAATAGCGGCTAAGGTTTTTTGAAAAAGTTCTTTACCAAGGGTGGCACCTAATGTTTCAAATTTAAGCTCACTATATTTAGGAAAAGATTCTTTAATAGATTTGATTAATTCATTTTTTTTATCGGGAGTAATATCGGAGAATTTAAGAAGATATTGGTTGGTACCAGTAGAATTAACTGATTTTAATTCAAGATTATTTTTTGAGAAAACCTGATCTATTTTCTCTTTGGAGTAATCTGGGATATTTAATTCCCAAAGAGTACCACCAGTAAAATCAATAGATGGTTTAAATTGCCATTTGATAATGGAAAACAAAAAAATACCTAATAAGATTGAAGAAATGACCAGAAAAACTGGTCTTAGTTTCATTATATTCATAAGTTAGTTTAAAGTTAAAAGTATAAAGTAAAAAGTAAAAAATTAATTTTTAGATTTAACAGATAATTTTTCTCGAGCAAAGACACGTAAAAGATTACGAGTGACAAAGACGCCGGTAAAAATACCGACGAAAATTCCTAAGATTAAAGTAACAGCAAAACCACGAATCATGCCAGAGGTGCTGAGGAAAGACCAGTTAAATGGATTAAATAAAATAAATCCAGTGATGATAGTACAAGTGTTAGCGTCTTTGATGGAATCCCAAGCTCGACCGAAAGCAGTTTCGAGAGCCATGTTCCAATCTTTACCTAAACGAGTTTCTTCTTTTAATCTTTCAAAAATCAAAATATTACTGTCGACAGCCATACCAATAGATAATATAAAACCGACGATACCGGGAAAAGTAAGAGTGACTGGGATAAGACGATAAAGAGTTAAAGTAATCAGGGCATAAATAACTAAACCGACATCAGCAATAAGACCAACTTTGCCGTAATTAGCAATCATAAAAAGAGCAACTAAAGCCAGACCAACTAAACCAGCTAAAATACCTTTGTTTAAAGAGTCTTGACCAAGAGTGGCACCAACTTGCGATTGTTGAATAATGGAAATTGGAAGAGGAAGCGCCCCGGCATTGAGTTGAACAGCAAGTTCTTTGGCTGATTTGGAATCGAAACTACCGCTAATTGAAGCTTTACCTTCGGTAATAATACTGTTAACTGTTGGTGCTGTTAAAACTTGGTTATCTAACAAAATGGTGATTCTTTTATTTAAGTATTCTTTTGTAGCTTGGGCAAATAATTTTGTACCTTCTTCGTTGAAATCTAAAGAAACTTCTGGTTGAGAATTATTAGAGTTAATTTGAACAGAAGATTGGATTAAATGTGAACCGTTTAACCCAGTATCTTTAATTGACTTTTGAAATTCGGCAGAACTGGTGGCTTGGGCAAATAAAGTATCGTCAATAACACCATAAAAATTTAATTGGGCAGTAGTTCCAATTAATTTAATAGCATCGTTGATGTTCTCTACTCCAGGAAGGTCAATTTGAAGACGATATTTATCTTGTTGTTTGTTTATTTGAACAGATGTTTCGCTAACTCCAAACAAATTAATTCTTCTTTCAATATTACTTTTTAATGATTCTAAAGCATTAGATAATCCACCTGAAGGAATTTTAGAAGTATCTATATCAAAAAGAAGAGATGAACCACCGGCCAAATCAAGACCATATTTAAGATCAACATTTTTGTTTAGAGTAAATTTACCAAGGTTAAGTTCAGGGCGATAAAGAGTGTGTTCCCAATTTATTTTTCCTAAATGAATTTTTAAAGGAAGTTGTTTAGGGAAATTTATTAAAATACAAATAAGAACCATTCCAAGAATAAGCCAAAATATCCGTAATATTTTCTTGTGGGACATATTTATTTAGATTTACTAATGAGTGATAACTGACGAGGATGGCCCGAGAAAAGATATGTGATACTAGCCTTAGAATGGTTAATATGGATAGAGACAGGATCACCTTCACGAATATTAAAATCTTTAATAGACCTGGAAGGGATAGTTAGAGCCAAACTATTACCAGTTTTAATGACTTTTCTAATTTTACTCATTTAAAGATTTGAAATTTCCTGACAGCTGCCTATTATAACAAGCGGACTGTTTAAGAAAAAGTCGATAATGAATTGGTCGCGTTTTTGACGACGAAGTTTAAACTCACCTTTACCCATAATCATATAGTTTATTTCATGCCCACGAATTACTTCTTCTTGTTTAACGTAATTTTCAATTTCACGAATAGAAACATCACCGACAATGATTAAATCGATATCATCGGGACTTTTCTTTTCATCAGACATAAAACGATAACTATAAAAAACTAATTTTATACTACCTAAAGTCTCATTTTTGTTTTGTAATTTAAGGCCAAGACCTGAAGATTGATTGGCAATTAAGAGTAAATCAGTAAATAAGGGAGATTGTTTATCAGCCCAATAGTAGAGTCGATTCCCCCTCCATTCGGATGAAACAATCCCACTTTTTTTGAGATTATCTAATTCACGTCTGACAGAATTTATTTCTTCATCAACTAACCGAACTAATTGCCTAACATAATAAATTTCGTTTGGATTGTAGAAAAGAGTATTGAGAATTTTTACTCTTGTTTGAGAAACAAATATGTGTTTTAAGCTGCTTTGAATTTTCATAAATTAATTATATGAAACTTCTGTATTTAGAGGTAATATTTCAACCCAAATATTCCCAGCGATAAAATTAATTTCTTTACCACTTTTGTCTTTGTAGATGGTTCGAGATAAACGATTGGCTTTAGACCAGGTTATTTCTGTTTTGTCGCCATTTTGTAAAAGAATGCCGCTGCCACTACCAATGACATCATAAAGATTGTGTAAATGTTCGTCTATAGATCGGCTTTCTTTGGTAAATTGAAGAATAATATTTTTGGTAGTAATGGTTTTACTCGTGTTGAAATCAACATGAGCAACACCACCATTGAAACGTTGATAAATATTATTTGAGTTATCGTACTTCCAATTGACTGAATAATCTTTGTATCCAGTCCAAAAATCAAAGGAAATATTAGTAGTAGTCGGAGAAGAGCTGGCTTGATCAGTTTGTTTGAACAACCATGATCGATAATTTTTATCCCAAGAAGTTTTTTTAGCGGTAGTGTTATTGGTTAAACCACGACTTTCAGCGACATTCCAAAGTTCTTTGGTAGAACAATACATGGTATGTTCAGTAGCTCTTTCATCGCCAGTGCGATCGGGTTCTCGTCGACAGGCTTTATAAGATAATGAAAATTGACTTAAATCTCCCCAAGTACCTTGATTGTTCCAACCATAACTAGAAATTTGCTCGATGGCTTGGGCTTTTTTATTGGTAGTACAAGGACCACCATTAGTAGCAGCACTACAATTGGCTCCACCAACATGGTTATATAGAGGGTAATCTGAATATTCAGAGGCTAGATCAAGAAAATATGTTCTAGCAGAACGAACCGGACCGACATCATATTTGGAACTTTCTGACCCCGCAACTTGACCACAATAAAATACTCCCATAAATCGGGTAATTCCCCCTTCGGCAATGGCTTCGTAGACGATATCAGCTGTTTGGAGACCAGATTGAGGACGAGAATCTTCATGATTTTCAATCATAACCATCAACGGTCGACGAGTTTCCCAAATGGCTCTTTCTTCTTTAGTGTAAAGTTTCCCATTAATAGGACAGGCTTCAGTTTTTGGACCTGGGTATAATTCTACTTGACCAGAAGAGTTGGTTGTATCAGCTATATTTTGGTTAGTATTGTCTGAAGTAATTGAATTTGAGCCATTAGTTGGTAAAAATGTATCAAATAAAAAATAAGAAATACCAGTAATAATTAGGAATAAACCTACTAAACCAAAATTTTTTGTTATTTTTGAATTCATAAAAAATTAACCTTTAATAGTTTTAACTATAGCTAATTTTTCCTCTTTTGACAAAGTGATATTATTCCCTTCCCCATTTTTAATCGGTTTAGCATAAACCCGAGTAATATCACGATTGTGAAGAGAAGTAAGAATAGCGCCATTATTATTTTCGTCTAATAAGGTAAGAATGAAACTTTGGTCACCACCGACGTCTTCAAATGGATTAAATCGTAAAATGTTAATTTTAAACTTATTTAAGCTATTATTATTGTCCTGATTTTTGGGTTTATTTTTATTTCTGTATAAAGAGTAAGTAATAAAGGCTAGCCAAAAAAGATTTAAAAAAGTTAATAGGTACAGGAACATAATTTAATTGTAGCAAAAAAGAGTGTGCTATACTGGCTTTAGAGTATGACTAATGAAGAAGAAAATAGATTCATAAAGAAAGATTTGGTTAAGAGCTTGATTTTGAGCGTGATTTCAATTATGGTGATAGTGGTTATCTATTTATCAATTAATTTAAGGGGGTGAAGCTTACAATGCCAACCATTAAATTTTATAACGTTAAATCACGCAAGTCTGTTGAAATTGACGTCAGTAAAGTAGAAAAAGTCATGCTTAAAAACGGTAGACCAGCAGCTCAAACTGTTGATACTGAGACAGGAACTAAAATGTTCAAAATCTTATCTGCCGCTGATGCAGCTTTACTTAAATAGTAATTTTATTTAAAATAAACTAACCTTCAAAGAAATTGAAGTGTCTGTCCCGACCTTTGGTCGAGGAAGGAAAGTCTGGACCACAAAAGATGCAGAATCTAAATATGTAGGAATTCGAGTGATCGAATGGCAATGCTACAGAGACGAGTAAGTGAGTCGCCTTCGCAAGAAGATACGATGAACCGAGATGAAACGAGCATCCTTCTGGTGGAAATCTCAAGTTGAGACGTTAATATCTAGTCTTTGAGAGTCTCAGGTAGAGAGAATAGATAGATGACACATAAACAGAATCCAGCTTAACAATTTCTTTGGAGGTTTTTGTTTGGTTATTTTTTCTCAATCAGGACTTTGAAGATAGTTTCGATGGTTAGGAAAATTGGTAGAGCTAAAACAGCACCAATAACACCACCAAGCTTAGCACCAGCAGCGATTAAGAGGATAGTGACTAATGGATTGAATCCAACAGTTTGTTTCATGATACGAGGAACGATGATGTTATTTTCAAGTTGTTGAATAACAGTGCCGACAGCGATAGCGAGAACACAAGTGAGAGGAGAAACAGTAATACCAACTAAGGCAGCTAGCGCAGTGGCAACAACTGGACCAATAGCTGGAACAGCTTCAAGAAGACCAGCAAAAATAGCTAATGGAACGGCATATTTTAGCCCAAGAATAGTGTAACCAAAATAAGAAAGAACACCAATAATTGTCATTAAGAAAAACTCAGCACTAACCCAACTTCCTAATCGAACTTCTAGCCTTTCGATGATGGCAATCATCTTTTCTTTACCAGTTTCACCAAAAGCTTCAAGACCATATTTGGGAAAATTCTTTTTTTCGAGTAAAAGATAGAAAGTTAAAAATAAAATAACAAAACCAGAAGCAACATTAGAGATGAGTGAGAAAGCAGTTTTAGCAATACCACCAGGAAGATTTTCGAGAATTTTAAATTGTGAAGATAAATCAATAGCGTCACTGCCAAAAACTTTGATATTTTTTAAAGTTTCAGGTAGGGTTTGGACTAAACCAGTGGTCTGTTCAACTAGAATTGGGACAATGCCCGCAACTGAAAAAGAGATAACGGCAAGGATAATAATATAAAGAATTAAAATGCCTAAAGGTCGGGGAATTTTGAATCTTTCCAATCGAGAAACAGCAGGATTAAGAGCTTCCATAAAAACAAAACTAATGAAAAATAAAATGATTAAAGCACGAATCTGCCAAAGTAAGACTAAACCTAATACCGAAAGAATAGTTAGAACAATTGTCTTGTAAGAAATTTCTATTTTTTTATTGGTCATGTTTTAGTATACCATTTGACCACTTGATTAAGTATTTTTTTATCAAAACATTTTTGGGTAATATCAAAATATATAGCGTTAGATTTGGTTTTAAACCAACAACTTTGACGACGAGCGTCGGAGTGTTCGGCGTAGGACCAGAGTTGGAGACAAGAAGGGAGATTTTTTTTATTTTCAAAATATGGGCGGAGACATTGATAGGCGGCGATTTGCATACCTGGATCGGACCATTTATATTTTTTTAATAAAGTAGTTATTTCGCTTAAAAACCCAATTTGCATCCGTTTGTTAACCCGTGCGTCGATACGTTGATAAAGAAAATCGAGAGGGGCAGTGAGGGAAAGATGTAATAAATCAAAATTTCTAATGTCTAATGTCGAATTTCTAATATTTTTTTTAAATAATTTAATTTCAATTTTTCTTGTTAAGCGATAATGATTGTTGACGTCGGAGTGGTTTAGTTTAGAAAAGTTTTTGGGGTCGAGAAACTTATACATTTTTTGTAAAGTAATGACCGAACAAAGACGAGAAATAAGACGCCAAAGTTTATGTGGTTTAACTGAAAAGGTGGTGTAATTGGGATTAATTAAAGAATCAATATAAAAACCACTACAACCAACTAAAATTGGAAGTTTGCCACGAGACTGAATTTCTTTGATAGTTTCTAAGCCAATTTTTTGAAAATCCGCCACAGAAAATTTTTGATCTGGAGTGACTAAATCAATTAAGTGAATTGGCGTTTCTTCTGGTTGATCTTTGCCAGTACCAATATCCATACCTTTATAAATTTGGCAGGAATCACCAGAGACTAATTCCCCATTATATTTTTTGGCTAATTTGACAGCCAAATCGGTTTTGCCGGTGGCAGTCGGACCAGAGATAACTAAAAGTTTGTTAAACATTGACTCTAAATTCAACAACGTCATCAGGACGCATGATGTAATCGCGACCTTCGTGGCGGAGCTTGCCGACCTCTTTGGCGCCAACGGGGCCATTACAAGTAACGAAATCTTGATAAGAAACAACTTCGGCCATAATAAAACCTTTTTCAAAATCAGTGTGAATGGCGGCAGCGGCTTGGGGAGCAGTAGAACCTTTTTTGATGGTCCAAGCCCGAGCTTCTTTGACACCGGCGGTGTAATAAGATTGCAGACCAAGAGTGTCGTAGGCTTTTTGAATAACTCTTTCCAGACCTGATTGAGAGACACCAAGCTCTTGGAGATATGACTTTCTTTCATCTAAAGAAAGTTCAGATAGATCAAATTCAATTTTGGCACAAACTGGAACAACAGTCTCAAAATTTTCAATTTTCAAATTCCAATTTTCAAGATTTTTGTAAGTATCTTCGTCAACATTGGCAACAATAAAATATGGTTTGGCAGTAAGTAAGAAAAATTCTTTTTGCAATTCTTTTTCTTCATCATCAAGTTTTAAATTAACGGCTAAAATCCCCTTTTCTAATTCACCCTTTAATTTTTGAGCCAAAACAAATTTCTTACTAATTTTTTCTTTGGCATTATTTTTGTTGGTATCAATATATTTATCAATAGTTTCCAAGTCTTTGATAATTAATTCGGCACAAATAACTTCAAAATCTCCCTGAGGATCAACAGAACCTTCCTTGATGATGTTTTGATCAGAAAAAGCCCGAACAACATGACAAATAGCGTCGCAATCACGAATGTTGGTCAAAAATTTATTGCCAAGTCCTTCACCTTGAGAAGCACCTTTGACCAAACCAGCAATATCAACAAACTCGACAATAGCGGGGACAATTTTGTCGGTTTTGACAATTTCAGCTAAAACCGGTAATTTTTCATCTGGGACTTCGACAACACCAACATTTGGATCGATAGTACAAAAAGGATAGTTACTGGCATCAGCCACGCGTTTACCTAATAAAGCATTGAATAGTGTAGATTTGCCAACATTTGGCAAACCAACAATAGCGATGGAAAGTTTCATAATGGTATTATAACCGATTTTTAGGAATGATTTACTAGAAAAAATTTTAAAAATACTTTGACATGAAGTCGTTGGAGATTCCAAAAATTTGAATTAAGTAATTTCTTAAATAATCACTTTTGAAAATTAAGTAAATTAAACCGGCGGCGATGATTAATAAAATAATGGAACTAATTTTGGGGTTGTATAAAGTTTTCTTTGGAGAATAATTTTCGGCCATGTAATGGTTATTTCAAAATAATTTTGTAATATTCTTTTGTCCCTGCTTTTCCAATCATAAAACTATAGCTTGTAGCATCATCTGGCATTTCATAGATAAGATAACCAGTTTCTTTTATACTGGGAGATAATTCTCTGTAATCTAAATACCCATCAATTGATCCGATACTATTTGAATAAGTAGAAAATTCTCTATTCTTATTGTCAATTAAAATTAAACCATTAGGCGAAAAATTGAATTTACTACTAGTAGTGTTAGTCGTATCAATATTAACAAGAACAAATTTAGTCCCATCTTTGGCAACAATAGGAGAACCGTATTTAGGGCTTAAAATCTGTTTTTCCTCAACTTTATTTATTTTAAAATTCATGGTGGCAAGAGTGATTTCGTCTCCAACTTGTTTTTCTATCACTTGATATTTTTTTTCTTTAATTTCTTCTTTTACGGTGTTACTTTTTGTTTCTAAATCAGTAGTACTAAAAGCATCTTTAAAAGCTTTTGCAAATTGATAGGTTTTATAAACTGTTCCTAAGTAAAAACCTATACCAAAAACAATAAAACCAATAAGAGAAAGAATAATTTTTTTGTTCATGTTTTTATATCTTAATTTTTAATCTTCTATGACTGAATTATATACTTTTATTATTGATAAATTCCGCAACATTTTGAGGGACGAGGGATTGCCAAGTTAAATCACCTTTAATAATCATCTGGCGAATTTCGGTGGCACGGATGGGGAAAATGGTTTGGATTTGATGTTCAAAATTGTGGCCGTAATTGATAAAACAATTGGAGGTGTAAGTGTTGTCGGTAAAGAGACAAGTGTTGGATTCGGTGATGAATGGGAAAAAGGTTTTGACGTGGTCGGCGTATTTGGGCGGATTGTGGATGTCGGGAATAATTTGAATTTGATAAAGAAAATTTAATTTGTCTAAATTAGGAATTAAAAGATCTTTAACTTGATTGGCGGTGAGAAAATTATTTTCATCAATAATGCCCGCATCGCCTATTCCAATTAATAATTCTTTGACGCCGGAATAAATTACTTCTTGAATAAAATTAAAGTGATGTAAACAAGGAGGTTGGAAACGACCGATGATAAGGCCGAATTGTTTATTTGTTTTTATCATTAATAATTAGTCGTTCTCTACTGACAAATCTAAAGGCTTAGCAAGGCGACAATTAGTGGTGGTTCCTCCATTAATGCCAAAACAATCCCAAAGATAATATTTATCTGAGTCTGTAACTTCAACAACCTTCCCTGAATTACAACGACTTTTTATGGTCTTGTTACAATCACCATTTTCTTTTTTATTGTTATAAATAACGACTCCTTTTGCTAAAGAGCATGGGGCAGTTGACCCACCATTAATTCCAAGACATTTCCATTTAAAATAATATTCGATATCGGCTGCCTCTGAAAATTTTCCATAAGAACAACTATTTTTTGTTCTACCACAAACACCATTAATTTTTGTTGTGGTTGAAGGTTTTTTAGGAGAAGTTTTGGGGGTATTTTTTTTGGTAATTTTTGTGGAACAAGATCTTGTGAGAGTTTCGTAAGAACAACCAGCAGAACTACAAGCAGATGGTTTACCATTATAATATTTACACTTAGCGGCGGCTTGGCTTCGATTTTCCTGACTTTTTTGAACTAATTGAGTGGCTATTGGTAAGGCAATTACTATCAATAACATCCCCACTAAAAGCAGGATATTTTTTTTAATTCCAGTTGATTTTAAGTTTTTCATCTTACTTAAGAGTATAAACTCTAATTTTTAAAATAAGCAATGAGGAAATATTTAATTTTTATTTAATCTTTGAACATCGCGCCAGCCAATGTCGGTGCGATAGTGAAGATTGTCACCCTCGATACTAATATTTGATAATTCATCATAAACATTTTTTCGGGCGGTAATAATATTTTCACCGGAAGCAACTAAATAAAATAAACGGCCGCCATGAGCAATAAATTTTTTATTTTGATACTGAGTGCCGGCGCCTAAAAGCTTAACTTTTTGGGAATCAATTATTTTTTCGAGACCAAAAATTTGTTTACCTTTGACGGCATCATAATTGACCGGATAACCACGTGAGGCGGCGGTAACCACAATTCTGGTTTGAGAATCGGTAATAATTTTTTGAGATGGAAGAGTGTGATTGATGACAGAAAAACAAATATCAACCAAATCATTTTTGATAGCCGGTAAAACTACTTGAGTTTCCGGATCACCCCAGCGACAGTTAAATTCAATAATATAAACTTTTTGACCAACAACCATACCGCCAAGATATAAAATTCCTTGATAAGGTCGGTTTTCTGCAACCATACCCGCTACAGTTTTTTGAAAAATATCTTTGACTTGAGTAATAACATTTTGATCAACAATCAACGGATTACTAACACACCCCATACCGCCAGTGTTTGGGCCTTGATCACCATCATTGACACGTTTATGGTCTTGGGCAAAACCAACAATTTGAAAATCAGTGCCATCAACAACGGCAAAAGCAGAAAATTCTTCACCGACTAACCATTCTTCTAGTAAATATGTTTGACCACTTTGACCAAAACGAGACATTTCAGTGATAGCATCTTTTGCTTCTGAATTGTCATTCGCTGGAATAACTCCCTTACCTTCGGCTAAACCTGAAGCTTTGATAAACCAAGGGCGGTCAGAAATTGAATCAAGAAATTGATAACCAGATTCGGGATTATCAAAAACATGAAATTCAGGAATAGGTAAATTATATTTTTGCATGAATTGACGCGACCAAGATTTATCCCATTCTAGCTGACCAGCTTTTTGAGTTGGGCCAAAAGTAGGAATATTATTTTTGATTAATTGGTCAACTAAACCAACAGCAACGGCATTGTCTTGAGCCACATCGACTAAATCAACTTTTTCTTTTTGGCAAATTTCAATAATTTCAGAAACACTAGTAGTTTTTAATTCGGGGTAAATTTCTACTGGTTTTTGGGAGGTTAAAACCATAAGATCGTTGCCAGGAACAGCAATAATTTTTTCAACCAAAGGACTTTGAGAATATTTATCGACCAAAGCAGAACCACGACCACCACTGTCAACTACTAAAACAGTAAGTTTTTTGGGAACTGTCATAAATTTATTTTTTTGAGATTGTCGGTAATACGTTGATTGATCGGATATTGATAAGCAGTGAAAGTTTCACCTGTAATTATTTCGTAATTGGCAATATATCGTTGAGAGGCGGCAACAACTAATTCCAAAGGCATTTGAGGTGGTTCACCTTGACCGGAATAGCCATGTTCGACATACCACAGGCGAATAAATTCTTTATCAAAATTTTCCGGTTCAAGATTTTGACTAAATCTTTCTTGATAAGTGTCCGCTTTCCAAAATCTGGAAGAATCTGGAGTATGGATTTCATCAATTAAAACTACTTGGCCATTAAGAAGACCAAATTCATATTTGGTGTCAACTAAAATAAGTCCTTTTTGTTGGCAAATTTCGGTTCCCCGCTGAAATAATTTAAGAGCAGCAGTTTCCATTTGAGAATAAATTTCTTCGCTAACAATTTTTTGATCAATAATTTGCTGACGACTCATATTAACGTCATGAGCACCAGCTTCGGCATGAGTTGAAGGAGTGATAATTGGCGTTTCTAATTTTTGATTTTTAACTAAACCATCAGGAAGATAGTTGCCACAAAATTCTCTGGCACCATTTTTGTAAGCAGTCCACAAAGAAGTGTTGGTGACACCGGTAACGTAACCACGAACAATCATTTCTATAGGAATTAATTGGCACTCATGACCAACAATAACATTGGGATCGGGAACAGAGATTAAATAATTAGGAATAATATCTTGGGTATTTTCTAACCAAAATTTGGTCAATAAATTTAAAACGGTTCCTTTGAAGGGAATATGGCCTAAAATTACATCAAAAGCAGATTGACGATCGGTGGTAATTAAAATTCTTTTTCCGTTAACTTTAAAATAATCTCTGACTTTACCTTGATGTTTTTCGCCAAGAAAATCAATGTCAACAGTTTTTAAAACATTGTCTAGAGCATTTTTAATTTCAATTTCTGAAACCATGTTAGTTTTTTGAATTTAAATCATTAATATATTGTTGATAACCAATATCTTGAAGTTTTTGATTTTTTCCAATCACTGAATCATGTAATTTTTGCTGATAATCAGTAAGTTTTTGACTTAATTCTGAGTCATTAAGAGCTAAAATTTTGGCGGCTAAAATGCCTGCGTTTTTGGAACCATTAACAGCTACAGTAGCAACTGGAATACCGGATGGCATTTGAACCATGGAAAGAAGTGAATCGAGACCATTAAATGACTTGCCTAAAATAGGGACACCGATAACAGGAAGTGTGGTTAAAGCGGCGATAACCCCAGCTAAATGAGCCGCTCCACCAGCTCCAGCAATGATGACTTTTGTGCCTCGGCCTTGGGCATTTTTGGCATAATCAAAGGCAATATCAGGAGTTCGATGAGCAGAAATTATTTTTATTTCGTAATCAATGTTAAATTCTTCTAAAACTTGGACAGTTTCTTGCATTATAGGTAAATCAGAATCTGAACCCATAATAATGCTGACAATTGGTTGTTTCATATTTTTATATAACTTTTAATACGGTTTTTTAATGTTAAATAGATGATAACATAAGGCTAATAATATGATGGATATAATTGGCCTTGGATCAATTTTTGTGGATTATTTTTTTGAGACAGAAATAGATCATCTTAAAAAAATTGGTTTTGATGTAGAAAATGATTGCTTATGGGGAAGTGATATGGAAAAAAACCAGAATTTATTTTTGAGGGAGTTAAAATTAAAAGCCAAAAGCTTAGGAGGAATGTCGGTAAATACAGTAATGGTGTTATCAAAATTAGGGTTAAAATGTGGATTAACTGGAATTATAGGCAAAGATAATGAAGGTGAGTTTGTTAAAAAAACCATGTTAGGAGTGGATTTAAAAGAAATAAAAAATGGTGGTGATACCGCGAGGTGTTTTTGTTTAGTGACAGATGGTGGCAAAGACAGAACTTTTGTATCGTATCCAAATAAAAAAGAAGATATGGTGTTTGATAAATTTGACATTGATTATATAAATAATTCTAAGTTTGTTTACTTATCGCCTTTTTTTACAGAAGATATGGAGTTCAGCTTTAGTAGAGTGATTAATTTAGTTAAAAAAATAAAAAAACCAAAATTAGCTTTTACTCCATCAACAACTTATGTGGGATATGGAATAGAAAAATTAAAACCAATACTAAAAAAAACTTATGTAATTTTTTTGAATAAAAAAGAATTAAATTTATTGACTAAATCTGATAATTTAGTTGAAAGTGGAAGAGAAATATTGAAATATGGCCCAAAAATAGTTGTTTGTACTATGGGAGGGAAAGGAGCAGTAGTGATTAATCAAAAAGAATCTTTTGAAGTTGAGGCAATTAAGGTTAATAAAATAGTGGATAGTACTGGTGCGGGAGATACTTTTGCAGCTGGATTTTTGTGGGGGTTATTAAAAAATAAAACTTTGGAAGAATCAGCTATGGTGGCGACAATTTTGGCCACGAAAAGTTTGACTGATTATGGAGAAAATTGGATGTCAGATGAGTTTTTTGATAATTTGGAATTTAACCGTTGAGTTTCATATTGATAGCTTTTTGATGACATTGCTGAAGATTTTTTTGGTCTGATTCATTTAAGTCAGATAATTTAGTTAAATTAACTGGTTGGAGAGTATTTTTTAGTAAATTTTGATAAAAAGTAATAACGTTTTGGTGCTCAATAGGAAGACAACGTGATTGGAGAGTAAAAGCAGTATCATTTTTATTAATTTTTACGGGTAATGCAGATAAAACTTGACCACCATCGAATTCTGGAGCGACTTTTTGAACTACCATCCAAGCATTTTCTTCTTTACCAGTTTGCTGATAAAAATCTAACGCAGTTTGATGAACCGTTAAACCCCACATACCTTTGCCACCGAAAAGGTGAGGGTTGCCTGGGTGTTGATTAAATATTTTGTCAGGATAATTTTGAATGATAATTTCTGGAGTTAAAGGAAGCCAACCATGTTGGCCAATAAGAGTGGTACCACGACTGGTCAATTCTTTTAATAAACGTTGGCCAAAATCTTCCCGAGGTTTAGGTGAAATAATTAAAATATCTTTTGAAGAGATACCAAGATCTTTGGCTTTGTTTAGTCCATCAGCATCAGGATTGCTGGAAATAACACAAGCAATATCTAAATCAAGTAACCCCGATTTTGCCGCTTTAATAATTTCAGCCATGGTGGTGCCACCACCAGAAATTAAAATAGCCAATCGTGGTTTCATAAATTATGATCACTCATCATTTCTTGCCGATAAAGTAGTTTTGATTAAATTTAAATCAACGGAATTAGTAAAACCATCTAGATTTAGATCTGATTTATTTCCGCAAATTGAACTGTCGTGGGTATTCGTATCGTTTTTAATTAATGAAAAATCAATTACATTAATAATACCATCTTGATTTATATCTCCTGATAATAATGAATAATTTGAAAAATCATAAACATTTTTATCATATAGGTTGATATTACAGCCATTATTATTATTGATTTTTTTAGTTTGGTTATTAATACACATTTTTTGTTTTAGATGGCCAGGTCCTTTTATTTTTATATAAAGAAAAGTATTTGAATTTTTAAAAATAGAAGCATCTAAGTTGAGATTGTTTATTTGAAAAATTTGATCTCCTACAGAATTACTCTCTCCTACTGCAAGAGTTATAGGGACGTTAGAAAATGTTTGCAATTTATTGTTAGTTATGTCAACCACTTCTAACGAAACTGAATTAAGATTGCTAATGCAATTAATGTTAGTTCCTGCTTTTATACCATAAAAGGCTATTTTGGAATTTAATACTGGTTTATTTTCTTTACAAACACCATCTTTAGTACAGTTACTAGAACAAGTTCCACTTTTTTTCCAAACAGCATTTACACAAGTTTGAGTGTCGAAACTATAGCATGGGGCTTTGACACAACGAATACCATTATCAACACAACGTTTATCACCGGTTTTGCATTCTGGCTTTTTGGTTGGGGACGGAGTTGTAATAGATTTGTCACAAACACCTTCTTTAGTACAAAAATACTTACAAGTTTCGCCCTTCTTCCAGACGCCATTTACACAAATTTCAGTATATGTACTATCATGACAAGGGGCCACAGTACTAGTACTGTTAGCTTCCGAAAGAGCACACCTGAATGCTACACAACGGCGCTCGCCAGTTTTACAGACTGGTGTCTTGGTTGGAGTAGGGGTTGGTTTTTTTAAACACACACCATTTTCCATACAACCATAAGTACAAGTTTCACTTTTTTTCCAAGATCCATTGGAACAACTATAAATATAACCAACCTCATTATTATGATCACAAGGTTCTTTTGAACCTACAGCACAAAGCATCATCATACACTTATGTTCCCCGTCTTTACATTCAGCAGCTTTGGTTGGTGTTGGAGTATTTTTTTTACATACACCATCTTTTGTACAGTTAGTAGAACAAGTTCCACTTTTTTTCCAAGCACCATTTACACAGGTTTGAGTATCGAAACTAGGGCATGGGGCTTTAACACAACGAACGCCATTATTAATACAACGGCGCTCTCCACTTTTACATATTCCAGTAGCCGCGTTACTTCTATTTTCTTGATTTTGTTGAACTAGTTTTGTGGTAACGAGTAATGCAGTTATTATTAATAACATTCCAGCTAAAAGCGAAAACTTGTTTTTTTCAGCTGATTTAAAGTGTTTCATTATGTCAATAATAATTACTGACAGAAAAAAAACAACAAGTTAGGTAAATTTTTTAATATTTGTATTAATTTGATAGTTTTTGATATATACCAAAAACTCCCCCGATTGACGAGGGAGTTTTAATTTCAAAAGAGAAATTATTTGACCATTTTCTTGATCTTGGTGCCTGGAATATAGCGAGGCATTCGGCGAGCAACGATTTTTTTGGATTCTTTAGAACCGATTGCTTTAATAGTCTTAGCTTTGAACATTTTGGTTTTGAAAGTTCCAAAACCAGAAAGTTTAACAGTTTCTCCACTAGCTAACGCTTTCATTATTTCAGAAAGGAAAGTTTCAACAGCTTGCTTGGCAGCTTTTTTGCTGAGTTTGGCTTTTTGAGAGACAGACTCAATAAGATCTTTTTTGGTCATTTTTTTTATCATTTTTTAATGAGTAATTATTTTAATAATAGCGGAATGTATGGAAAATGCAAGTAATTCTATTCCTCTTTTACCGCACTTTTGTTGATTTTAGGAGCAGCGATGATGCTACTGGTACGTAACTCACGAATAACTGTGACTTTTATTTGACCAGCCCATTTTGCTTCTTCTTCGAGTTTTTCGGCAATATTTTGACTTAAAACTTGAGCTTCAGTATCAGAAACTTGAGAAGGTTCAACAATAACGACAACTTCTCGACCGGCTTGATAGGCGGCAACACTAATAACACCTGGGAAGGCTTTGGCAACTTCTTCGATATTTTTCATGCGTTTAAGATACTCTTCGTGAACTTCGTAGCGAGCACCTGGTCGAGCGCCAGAAGCAGCATCACCGATATAAACGATAACTGATTCGATGGAAGAAAATTCCTTGTCTTCATGATGTTCAGCAACACAGTTAATGATTTTTTCAGGAATTTTGTATTTTCTGAGTAAATCAACTCCAAGATCGACATGAGTCCCCTCTTGATCGGCAACAATTTTCCCAATATCGTGGAGAAGAGCTCCTAAACGAACAGTGTTAACATCAGCTTTTAACTCATACGCGATACCAGTGGCAATTTTGGTAGCCTCAATAGTGTGCTTGGCTAAATTTTGACCATAGGAAAAACGAAATTTGTATTTACCAATTTCCTTAATTAAATCGAGAGGTAAATTGAAAGCACCAACTTCTTGACATAATTTTTTACCTTCGTTAATAAGGATTTTATCCATATCACCTTTGGTTTGAGCTACAATTTGTTCAATTTTAAGAGGTTGGATACGACCATCTTTAACTAATTTTTCAAGTGAAATACGGGCAATTTCACGTCGAGTAGAATCGAAAGAAGAAATACGAATATCATTGGTTTCGTCTAATTCAAGTTCGACACCAGTGGCTTTTTCAAAAGCACGAATGTTACGACCTTCACGACCAATAATTTTACCTTTGATGGTTTCATCGGCTAAAGAAATTGTAGAGACGGTATATTCAGCAACATAGTCGGTAACTCCATGACGGATATTATCGACGATAACTTCTTTGGTAATTTCTTCTTCTTTTTGACGGATTTCTTCACGAGCTTCGTCAATTTTTTTGGCTACCCAGGCTGACATTCTTTTTTCAGTGCTACTGAGAACTAATTGTTTGGCTTTTTCGATATCAAGACCAGAAATAGCTTCTAATTTGTCCATTTGTTTACGATAAAGATCGTCAACACTAGCTAATTTGGTTTTTACTTCTAAAGATTGTTGATCTAAAGATCTTTCTTTTTGGATAAGATAACGTTCTTTGTCATCAAGAGAAGATAATCTTTGAAATATTTCCGCTTCTTTAGCTTTGGCATCGGCCTCAACTTTTTTGGCATTTTGAAGAACAGCTTGAGCTTGAGCATTAATTCGATCAACTTCTTCTTTGGAAATAGTTGGCTGAACAATTATTGGTTGAACAGCAGCTGGCTGAGTGGTGGTTGACTTGGCCGGACTAAAAACAACTCGGTTTTTATCATCAGTGTCGTCAACAGCGTTTTGAGGAACAACTTCTTTGGTAACTTTGGCAGTTTCTTTTTTAGTAACAGTTTTTTGGGTAGGTGTTGGTAAAGAAAATAAACCTTTAACCTTGGTCAAGAAAAAATCTAACATGAAGCCTCCAATACTTTTTACGACACAACCGTAGCAGGTTTTTTAGGAAATCAGAAAACAAGAAAACATAAAAGTGTGTTTAAGTAAAAAGTTTAAAAATTAATTTAATAAGTAATAGTGTAAAAACGAAATCAGTATATTCTACTGTAAAGAGAGGTAATCGTCAATTGCTGCCTTAATATCGGAAATATCGAAACCTTGGCGAAAAAGTGAAGCATAAAGCTTATTTTTAGCTTGGAAATCAGTTAAAACTTGACGAGTAATTCTCTTTTTGGCTAAAATTCGCTTGATGGAATCGAGATCATTAGTTTTGTCTAATTTTAAAAAAGAGGTGTCGACGCCTCTTTGAGATAGCAGAAATTTTATTTGATTAGCTGATTTACGATGGTTTTTGGCAACAAAACTTTTTATAAAATCTGATTGGTTGAGAAGATTTCTAGAATTTAAGTTATCAATAACCAAAGAAATAATTGAATCAAATTTAAAACCAGAAAAATGTTTGTATTTATGAGCAGCTTTGAAAAAAAATAGTTTCAATTTTTGAGAAATAATTTTTTGGGTTTTAGGAGAGATGGCAATTTGCCGCAAGGCATACTCCTGACCCAAATAAAGTAATGAGGCAGAAATTATTTGATTGAATTTATCGTCATCAATTGATTGATTTTTTTGAAGAGAAAGTTTGACGACATCATCAATCAAAAATGGCAAGTAAGAGTCATCTGAAAAAGTCAGATTGACCCGATTAGGAATCCGACTGGTTTTAATGTTGGTAAGTGTCAATATCATTCTTCATCAGCAGAATCTTGGGCAGATTTTGGAGAATCGCCTGATTCAGCAGCATTTTTGATTTTTGCCCAAACTTTATCACGATATTCTTTGGCGATTTTTGGATTTTCTTTGAAGAATTTTTTGGCACCTTCGCGACCTTGGATATTTTGATCACCAACTTTGAAGAAAGCGCCAGCTTTGGTAATTAAACCATGTTGAACAGCTAAATCGACTAGACCACCAAAGATAGAAATACCTTCAGTATTCATAATGTCAAATTCAGCTTCCTTGAACGGTGGAGCGACTTTGTTTTTAATAACCCTAGCCCGATGTTGAGAACCAATGGCCTCACCAGTAGAGGTTTTAATGTTGGCAATTTTTCGCAAATCAATCCGGACAGAGGCATAGAATTTGAGAGCTAGACCACCAGGGGTGGTTTCAGGATTACCAAACATAACGCCGATCTTTTGGCGAATTTGATTGGTAAAGATAACGACAGCTTTGGATTTGGAAATAGCGCCGGTAAGTTTGCGAAGGGCTTGAGACATGAGACGGGCTTGAACACCCATCATAGAATCCCCCATTTCACCTTCGATTTCAGCTCGAGGAACTAAAGCGGCAACAGAATCGAGAACGATAACGTCGACCGCATTGGAACGAACTAAAGTTTCAACGATCTCTAGAGCCTGTTCACCGTTGTCTGGTTGAGAGATGAGTAAATTATCAAGATTTACACCAACAGTGGAGGCACGAAGAGGATCAAGGGCATGTTCAACGTCGATAAATGCACAGGTGCCACCCATTTTTTGAGCTTCGGCAATAACGTGAAGACAAACAGTAGTCTTGCCAGAAGCTTCTGGTCCAAAAATTTCAGTAACCCGACCACGAGGTAAACCACCAACACCAAGGGCAATATCGAGGGGTAAACAACCAGTAGGAATAACTTCAATGGACATATCAGCTTGCTTGGCACCCATTTTCATAATGGCACCATCACCAAAAGCTTTGGTAATTTGTTCCATAGCAACACGGACAGCTTCATTTTTTTGATTTTGGTTAGCACCAACAACAGCACCTTTTTGAATTTCTTTTTTCTTTTTCATAATATTAAAAAATTTAATTAACAATATAGTGATAACAAGCCAGACTATATCAAGTCAAGGTATCAAAACACGAAGAAAAGACGAAGATTAAAAAATTAGATTAAATGATTCAGATATGAAGAAACTATAGTTTGAAGCGCAAAAGCCTGATCTGGGCGATCGACGTTGTGTCCACAATAAGTTCTATGATTTGAATCACCACCATTTTCAAGATAATAACCTGTGGCATCCCCATCTATATAACAACTTTTTAGCAAACCTTTGTTATCAAAATCAAGATGTTGAAGATTTAATCCAAAACGTCCAGCAATATTGTAAGCTTGGTTAATAAAATTATCTTGAAAATGTTGATTGATGATAGGTTTTTTTGTTTCAAAATATCTTCTAGGAATTTCAAGACCTATAGGATAAAAGCCTTTACCAATAATTCCTTCAACATATGAGTATCGATTTAATTTAAAAAAATTTAGATGTTTAGCTATTATTGATTGCATAACAAAGGCAGATCTTATATCAGTCAAGTTTTCAACTTCATAAACACCTTTTTGGCGTTCACTAAACCATTTCGAAAAAGCGATTGTAGAAATTTGATCTGAACCATTATTTTTTATCCCCATTTTTTGCAAAACTCTTTGAGAGTTAATTTCTATACTTTCTAAAGAACAACCATTTTGTTCACAAATTGATGAATATAAAGTTGTTATTCTGGAAAGTTCAAATTGCCTGAGTGAGTCGATTGACTTTTCCCAACCAATAGGTAGACTTAAATTTTTAAGTCTAAAACCAGCCCCACTTCCTTGACCTATTATCTCTAAATGTTTAAATTCACTCCCCAAAACCTCTTCTGGGTTAACTTCTGTTTCTACACAATCTAACTCTCTTCTCATTTTTTAAATAAAATTATTAATTTGACAGAAAGTTTATATAAAACTTGGGTCGGGGATACAAGATTCGAACTTGCAACCTCACGGACCCCATCCGTGCGCGCTAGCCAATTGCGCCAATCCCCGCCTTCGCTAAAGCTACGGCGGGTAAACCCGCTTTGCTAATAATTTGCTGAAAGCACAACTATTATATCTTATTTTTGATGTTGTTCTTGTTGATAGGCTTTGAGGGATTGTTTGATAATTTTATTATTTGATTTACTAATATGAGTTCAAAATTCCTAAATTTGCTTTATAATGGCTTATGGCAATAAAATTCGGAGCAAATGAATTGATTCGAGATGAGCATTTTTTGGTGCTGAAAAAAGAGAATAAACAAACTAGTAAGGGCGACCTTTATTTTCAACTAGAATTGTCTAATAAAGATGGCATGATTGAAGCCAAAATTTGGAATAATAATATTCCCCAATGTAACTTGGAACAGGGTAAAATAATTGAAGTGAATGGAAAAACCCAAGAATATAAAGGACAAATTAGTTTGATAATTGATAGTTGTCAAATTGTAAACAGTGAAGAAGTGGATGAATACTCCCCTATTTCTAAAACTATGGTGTTTGATATTGAAACTGTAGGGAAAAAATTTGAAGAGTTGGATGAAGTAGAACAAGACTATTTATTGAATAATTTGGAAAGAGCGACCGAAGATAAAGAAGAAGCCAAGAAAAAAACTGGACTTTATTCAATTTTTGGTAAAGTATGTGCCATTGGGGCATTTAATCCAGGGTCAAAAAAAGGCATGGTGTTGCTATTGGGAGAAAAAGAGTTGGTGCCAGAAAAAGAAAATTATACTTACAGAATTTTTGAAACTGAAAAAGATTTATTGACAGAGTTTTGGAAGATTGCCACAGAATATGAATTGTTTGTGACTTATAATGGGGATAATTTTGATTTTCCTTATTTGATGATTCGATCAGGAATTAATCGAGTAAAGGTACCGTTTGAAGTTAAAAAATGGGGATCAGAAAAATTTATTGATTTACAACTAAAAATTAAACAAAGTCACGCTTTTAAATTGGAAATGTTGTGTAAAGCTTTTGGAATTGAAAATCCAAAAGAGGCTGGAGTTCATGGCGGAGATGTGAATGAACTTTTTGATAATAAAGATTTCCAAAAAATTGCTGATTATGTGGCTAGAGATGCTTATTCTACTTGCCAACTGTATTTGATTTGGAAGGAATATATGAGTGGAAATTAAGTAAAATTTCTAATTTCTAATGTCTAATTTCTAAAAAATAAGTATGAAAAATAAAAAAATAGAAGATAAAAAATATAAATTAGAATTTGAGTTAATTGAGATAAAAGAAGAAGAGCGACCGGCAAGAATGGCAAAAATTGCTAGAAAAAATTTAAAGAAACTTATTTTGAACAGAATTAATGGGAAAATTGGTGAGTGCTAGCTCCTCCTTCACTAAAGTTTCGGAAGGGTAAAGAATAAAGTTAAGGATAGAATAATGACGTAGATGCCAAAAATCCAAAACTTTTTGTTGACAGTGATTTTTTGAAAAATATTTAAAACAAAATAACCAACAATTGAAGTAATAGCAAAAGCAATTAGATTATTTAGAGTGATAAAGTTTGATGAGGCAATATCTTTTAATCCTAAAACGATAGCTCCGGCAGTGGCGGGGATAAATAGACTGAAAGAAAAATTAAAAGCATTTTGAGGAGATAAACCCAATAATAAGGCAGAAAAAATAGTACCGCCAGAACGAGAAACGGCGGGCAAAATAGCCAATGCTTGAAAAATACCAATGATAAAAGCAGAAAAATAGGTTAAAGGTTTGTCTTTGGTGGTAATAAATTTAGTAGATAACACCATAATACCGGTAAAAAGGAAAAAGTATGGTAAGAAATGAGGTGAAGCCGCAACGGATTCGATTTGGTCTTTGAATAAGACACCAACAATGGCAGCAGGAATTGAGCCAACAATAATATATTTTAGATTGGTAAAAAAATATTTAACTTGATGACGAAAGAAAAAAACAACTGATAAGAAAGTGGCGGCGTGAAGAAAAATGTCGAAATCTAAAGATGGAGTTAAATTGAAAAAATGTTGGAACAAATTTAAGTGGCCATCGGAAGAAATAGGTAGAAATTCACTGATGGCTTGAACAATACCTAAGATAATTGATTGAAAAAGAGTCATGGGTTAATTATAACCAAAAACCCTCCAAAATAAATTGGAGGGTTGACGTTACAAACGAAAAAGCTTAACGCTTTGGAGATTGCTTTTGGCGGCGTGATTTACCACCAGTACCGACCATACGACGTTCTTTGATACGAGAGTCGACGGTTAATAAACCTTCGGCACGAAGACCAGTTTTAAAAGTTTCGTTGATTTTGACTAAGCTTCTGGAAATAGCCAAACTGAGAGCTTGGACTTGACCAGTTTTACCACCACCAAGAATTTTAGCTTGAAAGTAATATTTACCCAAAGTTTTAGTAATTTCAAATGGTTTTTCGTAGACAATCTTTTCGGTTTTAGTAGGAAAATATTTATCTAAAGCAAGACCATTGATGGCTGAATCGCCTTTACCGGAAAATAATTTTAAACTAGCAACAGCACTTTTGCGACGGCCAATTGATCGAGTATATGAATTTTTTGATTGAGTTTTTATCATAGTTATTTGTTTAATTTATCAACATATGGATGCTCAGCACCGACAAAAACTTTTAATCGGGTAATCCGCTGATCACGAAGTTTGTTTTTGGGTAACATACCATAAACACCATGAATAATGACCTCACGAGGATCTTTCTTCATCATTTCAGCTAGGGTTAATTCTTTTAAACCACCAGACCAATGTGTATGATGACGATACATTTTTTCTTTAAATTTGTTTCCAGTAGCTTGAATTTGACTAGCATTGATAGCAACAACGTAGTCACCATCGTCACGATGATAAGAAAAAGTAGTTTTATCTTTACCAATTAAAATTTGAGCAATTTGAGTGCAAATTCGACCAAGAGTTTGGCCTGAAAGATCAATAAGATGCCAAGATCGTTGAACTTGATTTCCTTTTGTAACAGTAGTTTTCATTATTTAGTCTCCTTTTTTTCAGCTTTCTTAACAACTTTTTTAACAGCTGGTTTTTTTGAAACAGTTTTTTTATCGGCTTTTTCTTTTACTTTTTTAGCTTTAGCTATCTCAAATTTGATTGGTTTAACAAAACTTAATTTAACCATTAAGGAGTCATCTCCAAATCTTTTACCAACTTTAACAGTTTGGGTAAAGTTACTGGTTTGACCAGAAAAAGTTTCTTTCATGGTTTTGACAATATTATTGACCCAAGCTTGATTTTGAAAAGTCTTGAAGAGTTCTCTTTTGGCAATTAATTCCGGTTTAGTCATAACAGTAGTTGAAAGTGATTCAACTGATGAGACTATAAGCTCGGATTTAGCCATGGTAGTTTGAATGCTGCCATGAATAAAAATAGCCTTAACTAAGGAACGGATTAAAGCTTGACGCTCATGATGATTTCGACCAAGCTTTTTTCCAAAATTACGATGTTTCATAAAAATAATTTAAGAGTTATCTCCAATTGAAACCCTTTTCGGCAAGCCACGAATCAATAACTTTGAGTGATTTTTCACCAACATTTTTTGATTTACTGACTTCAAGACGGCCAGCTTTAATTAAAGCATCGATGGTTGGATAACCAGCTTTTTTGAGAGCGTTAGTGACTCTGAGTGGAAGTTCAATTTCTTCGACTGAGATATCACTGCCGTTTGGAGTAATAGAAGTATTAATAGTAACTACTTCTTCCTCAAATTCTTTTGGATCAACTATTTGACTAAGTGATCTGATTAGATCATTAGCAGCCATTTTAAGGGCATATAAAGGATCAATAGAACCATCAGTCCAAATCTCCATAGTAAGCTTGTCATAATCAGATTTTTTACCAAGACGAGTAGGTTCAACAAAATAGTTAGCTTTGGTGATGGGAGTGAAAGTAGCATCAAGAATAATTTCACCGATAATATCGGTTTTTTGTTCTTTTGCCATAGTATAACCAACACCTTTTTCAACTGTCATTTCCATTTTGAGATGGGATTTATTGTCTGTGATGGTAGCAATTACTTGTTCTGGGTTAGTAACTTTGCAGACAGTGTTATCGGCAATGTCAGCAGCAGTGACTACACCAGCACCTTTTTTATCTAAATTTAAAACTATTGGACCTTCTCCAGAATAGTTGAATTTAATCTTTTTTAGATTTAGTGAAACTTCAACCAAATCTTCTTTTACTCCTGGTAAGGTAGTGAAAAGATGGTTAGCTCCATCAACTCTGATACGAGTTATGGCAGCTCCTGGGATGGTAACTAATAAAACACGGCGTAAACTATTACCGAGGGTATGACCAAAACCACCTACTAAAGGGCTGAGCTCAAATTTACCGTAGTTTTGGGTAGATTTAATCGCTTTTATATTAAACTTATTGGTTTCAACCATAAGATTCTCCTTTTTATCTTGAATAATATTCAATTATTAAATTGATGTCGATGGCATTACCGATTTCTTCAATAAGAGGTTCGGAAATGACTTTGACAGTAAGATTTTTTTTGTTAAGGTCAAGCCAGCTTTTGGTTTTAAAGTCAGCCTCGTTACCTGGGATAGCTCCAATTTTATCAATTATTTTTGAATCTAGGGTAATGACGTCATTAATTTTAACTTGATAAGAAGAAATGCTCATGACTTTTTGATTGACGAGAACATGACCATGACTAATAAGTTGCTTAGCTGAAGATCTAGATAATGACAAACCAGCGAGGTATAAAACATTATCAAGTCTTTTTTCTAAGAGGATAAGTAAATTATCACCAAGAAGACCTTTTATTTTTTTAGCTTTGATGTAGTAATTTTTGAATTGAGTTTCTTGAACACCGTATATACGTTTAGCTTTTTGCTTGGCTTTGAGCTGGATACCATAATCAGTTGGTTTACTAGAAGATTTTACTCCATGCATTCCTGGCTTAACAGCACCTTTCTTTTCGATAGGACATTTAGCTGAATAACAACGAATTCCTTTAAGATAAAGTTTGTCACCTGCAGCTCGACAGAGTCGGCATTTGGAGTCTAATGTAATTCTTGACATATTTTAGTTTATAAAGTTAAAAGTTATAAAGTATAAAGTTATAATATTTTTAAACACGGCGTTGTTTTGGAGGACGTGGTCCATTATGAGGAATTGGGGTAATATCGGCAATTTTGTCGACATCAAAATCTCTTTTGGAACGGAGATAACGAAGAGCAGCATCACGTCCAACTCCAGGACCTTTAAGATAGACTTCTATTTTTTTAATGCCATGTTTTTTAGCCTCTTCTAATGTTTTTTCAATAGCAGTAGTAGCGGCATATGGAGTAGATTTACGAGAACCTTTGAAACCACAATTTCCAGCGCTAGACCAAGTTAGAACTTTACCATTAGGATCGGTAACTGTAACTAAAGTATTATTAAAAGTTGATTTAACATAAAGGCGGCCTTCAGCAATATTTTTGAAGACTTTCTTTTTTGCAACAGTAGTTTTAGTAGTTTGTTGTTTATTTTCTGCCATATTTTATTTATTAGAACCAGTAGATGCAGCTTTTTGCTGAGTTTCAATTTTTGCCCAAGCTTCTTTGGTAAGTGAACCGACAGTTTTCTTTTTACCTTTACGAGTACGAGCATTGGTTTTAGTTCGTTGACCATGACAAGGGAGACTAACGATATGACGGATACCACGGTAAGCTTTAATGGCTTTTAGACGATCGATATTTTCGCGGATTTCTTTTTTAAGGTCACCTTCAATCTTAAAAGTTTCAAGGGACTTCATTAGGACAGCAACCTCATCACGGGTTAGGTCTTTGATACGAGTATCTAAATTAATATTGGACATGGCAGCCAATTTTTTAACATTGGTTCGGCCAATACCGTAAAAACGAGTTAAGCCGATTTCGGCTCGCTCATTATCTGGAATTTCAACACCAAGAATTCTCATACAAATTTAACCTTGTTTTTGGTTATGTCTTTTTGTAGAACAAATAATACGTCGAATACCGCGGCGAATGACCACCTTACAATTTCGACAACGACGTTTGATACTAGATTTTACTTTCATAGAAATATGACTTGGATATTGTAACCTAAAATTAAAGCAATATCAAAGAGTAAATTTAATTTAACCTCGATAAACTATCCGGCCTAATTCTCCATCAGGGCTAAGGACTAAAGAAACATTATCACCAGCGATAACACGAATGTGATTCATGCGTAATTTACCGGCTAAATGAGCAATTATCTCATTATCGTTTTCGAGTTTGACTCGGTAAAGAGAGTTTGGTAGTACTTCAGTGATTTGACCTCGGACTGTTGGTTCTTTTAGCATTTTTAATTAATTAATAATAAATTATCTGTTAAGTTGACTAACTTGTTGGTCAATATCGGCAGCAATTGGATCAATAGGACGATTACCATCAACTCGATATAATAAATTTTTAGCTTGAAAGTAATCCATGATAGCACCATTATTAATGTCATAGAATTGTTGACGAGCTGCCATAGCTTGGAGTGTGTTGTCGGTACGATTTTTATCTTGGAAATCAAGGCCTAATTTTGCTCGGCGAGCTTGAATTTCTTCGAAAGTAACATCAAGATGAATAATGAGATCAAGAGGTTCATTCTTTTCAGTTAAATATTTCTCAATAAATTGACCTTGGGTAAGAATTCGAGGAAAACCATCTATAATAAAATCTTTATTACCAATCTTTTCTAAATTAGAAGTAAGAATAGCAAAAGCAATTTCGTCAGGAACTAAGTTACCTGAATCTACAATAGATTTGGCTTTTAGACCTAATTCAGAGGCAGCAGCAATTTCGTCACGAAGAAGTTGACCCATTGAAAGATGGGTTAGATTGTATTTAGCAGCAATTAATTTGGCTTGGGTTGATTTTCCACAACCTGATGGACCAATGATGAAGAGATTGAGTGACATAAATTTAATTTTCAATTTTCAAAATCCAATTTTCAATGAATTTTTTAATTATTAAGTTAATAAATAAATAATTAATTAATAAGTTAATTTGTCGTAATTGTAGGTTTGGACGACGTTCTCGATTTTGCGAGTAAGTTCCAAAACAACAGAAACAGCGATTAAAACACTAGTACCACCGACAGTGAGAGTAGTGACATTAGTAATTTTTTGAACTATAGATGGAGTAACAGCAATGAAACCTAAAAATAAAGAACCGATAAAAAGAACCCGATTGATTAGATATTGAAGACGTTTTTCAGTAGAAATACCCGGACGAATTCCTGGGATAAAACCACCAGATTTACGGAGTTCTTCGGCAATATCTTTTGGTTTAAAAACAACAGAAGTATAGAAAAAAGTGAAACCAATGACTAAGAAAAAGTAAAAGAACATGTAAAGATAACCAGTGGTACTAAAAATATGGGAAAGGCTATTACCAATATTAACAAAAGTGGAATTGCCTAATTTTGATAAAAATTGACCAATTAAAGACGGAACAGTAGCCAAAGAAACAGCAAAGATGATTGGCATAACTCCAGCAGTATTAACTTTGATAGGAAGATAAGTAGATTGGCCTCGTTTGGAATAGTTTACGGGAATGCGTAAAATAGCTTCTTCAACAAAAACTATAGCCGCAATTAGAGCTAAGGCCATAGCAATAAAAATAATTAAGTTCATGCCATTTTGGGGATTGGAAAAATCAGTGACAGAAAATGTCTGAATCAAACCAACAGGAAGACGAGAAATGATACCGGCGAAGATAAGCATAGAAATACCATTACCGACACCATACAAATTAATTAATTCACCAAAGAAAATCATAATCATAGTACCAGCCAACATGGTTAAGACTAAAGCTATGGTAGTTAAAAGATTGAAATTAACTATAATATTTTGGGAACGGAGAATGGCATACATACCTAAGCTATTAACGATAGCGAAAGGAATGGTGGCAATTCGAGTGTATTGGTTGATTTTCGCTCGACCGTATTCCCCTTCTTTTTGAAGTTCTTCTAATTGTGGAATAACTAAAGCTAAAAGCTGCATCATAACTGAAGCACTGATATAAGGACTAAGACCAAGTGCAGTAATAGAAAAATTAGCTAGAGTCCCACCAGAAAAAATATCTAACAAAGAAAGTAATTGATTTTGAGAGAAAAACTGTTGGAGTAAGGCTAAATTAATTCCGGGAACAGGGATATGAGCAATAAGACGAAAAGTGACTAAAATAACGATAGTAAAAATAAGCTTCTTTCTAAAGATTGGAGTTTTAAAAGCCTCAAGATAAAGAGAAAGAGTTTTTGTAAACCGATTCATTAATTTATCTTACCACCAGCAGCAATAATTTTTTTAGAAGTAGAGTCAGAAACTAAAACGTCTTTGAATATAAGAGGTTTAGTAAGCTCACCAGCAGAAAGAATTTTTACTTTTGCATTTAATCTCTTAAAAGAGATTTTAGTTTTTTGAGAAAGAGAATTAAGATCGACTAATTCATCTTTAGAAAACCATTTTTCAATTTGAGTTAAATTGAAAGTGATAATATTTTTACGATTAGTGAGACGATTTTTACCTCTTAAAAATGGCAAACGTTTAATCCAACCTTTTTTAATTTTAGTACCATCAAAAGTTAGTTTGGTTTTTCCTCGAGCGTTATCGCCTTTAGCACCTCGGCCACTGGTGTGACCACCAAGACCTGATCCGATGCCTCGGCCGCAGCGTCGAGCTGGTTTTGAGGTAGTTTTGGTTAATTGAGTTAAAATTTCCATAATTATTTTTGTAAAAGTTCAAGAGCTTTAAGAGTAGCCCAAACATTAATTGATTTATTCTTAGATCCAATAATTTTACTGGCAATATCCTTGATTCCGGCTAATTCTACAACGGCACGAACAGGGCCTCCAGCAATAAGTCCGCTTCCAGCTTTGCCTGGGCGGATTAAAACAATAGCACCTTTGAATTTTAATTGGATTGATCCAGGGATCGTCCCATTAATAATAGGAATTTCAATTAAACTTTTTTGGGCTTTTTTAATACCTTTTTGAATAGCATCAGCAACACTCTTGGCTTTACCTAAACCGACACCAACGCGAGATTTTTTGTCACCAGAGACGACTAAAGCAGTAAAGTGGATTTGATTACCACCTTTGGTTTTTTTTGATACGCGTTTGATTTGAACAACTTTGTCAGTAAATTCACTGACTGGTTTTTCGTATCTATCATTTTTTCGATTATTATTTTGATTATTGTAAGCCATATTAGAATTTTAAACCTCCCAATCGAGCACCATCAGCCAAGGCTTTGACTCGACCATGATATCGATAATTTCCCCGATCAAATCGGATATTAATAATCTTTTTTTCGAGAGCGAGAGTGGCAATTGCTTGACCAACTGCAGTGGCTTTTTCTGATTTAGTTCCCTTTATATCTTTAACTGTTTTGGTTGAAGCAGAAACTAAAGTCTTACCATGTTTGTCATCAATTATTTGAGCCCAAATATGTTGGTTACTGCGGAAGACTGATAGTCTGGGAATGCCTAAATTTTGAGCGATTTTATTTCTCACCCGATTTAGACGTCTAATTTTAGAATTATGTTGGATCATTTTTAGGCTTTGGCTTTTTTGCCAGCTTTTAACTTTATAAATTCATCAAGATAACGGATACCTTTGCCTTTGTAAGGTTCAGGTGGTCTAATTTTACGAATATTACTGGCAACTTGACCAACAACTGTTTTGTCGGCTCCAGAAACAGTAATTTTAGTTTCTTCTTTGACTTGGAATTCTACTCCATTTGGAGCAGTAATTTCAACAGGGTGGATAAACCCAACCAATAGTTTAAGTTTATTACCATTGACAGAAGATTTGTATCCTGTACCTCTTATTTCCAATTCTTTTACCCAATGGGTCTGAACTCCTTTAACCATGTTATTGATATGAGCTCTAGTGGCACCATGACAGGCTTTAACTTTTTTATCCTCAGAAACTCGAGTGACAAAAACAGTGCTGTCTTTTATTTCAACATTAATTTTAAAAGGAACATTGAGAGTGAGAGTCCCTTTTGGTCCAGTAACAGTGACAATAGATTTGTCTACAGCAACTGTAACTCCGGTTGGGATAGTGATTGATTGTTTTCCAATTCTTGACATAATTTTAGTAGATTTCAGCAATAATTTCTCCGCCAAGAGATTTAGTTTTTGCCTCTTTTTGAGACATAACACCACTGGAAGTAGAAATAATGATTAATGATTGACGAGTTTTACCCCAAGGAAGAGAAGAAACTTTTTCATAAATTCTTCGACCTGGTTTGGAGAAAATTTTAACCTCAGTAATTTTTGGCTGATTGTTAGAATAAGATAATTTAAGAGTTATTTCTCTTTTTGTAGCTTCGGTAACAGAATAAGATTCGACATAGCCGTATCTTTTTAAAAGGTCAGCAATATTAATACAAAAATTAGATGCTGGAGTGGTAAGTTCTTTCTTGCCAGCTCGAGCAGCATTTTTTATTCTAATTAAGAAGTCTATAGAAGTAGATTGCAACATATTTTTACCAACTTGATTTTTTGACTCCTGGAAGTACCCCTTGATGGGCTAACTTACGGAAACAAAGACGGCAAACGCCGAATAAACGAATAAAGCCATGTGGTCGACCACAAATAGAACATCTATTGTGATGTCGCACACTATATTTTAATTTTTTTTGTTCTCTTACTATTTTTGCAGTGGTAGCCATAATTATTTTTCAAATGGAAAACCTAAGGCTGATAATAACATTTTTGCCTCTTCTTTTGAAGTAGCACTAATATTTAGAGTTATTTGAACAGAACGGATCTTGTTAATCTTATCAAGATTGATTTCAGGGAAAAGAGTTTGATCTTTGATAGTAAAGTTATAATTGCCAATACTATCAAAAGCATTGATACTCATACCTTTGAAGTCACGAAATCTAGGAATAATTATGTTAAATAATTTTTCTACAAAATCATACATTCTGCCCCCTCGAAGGGTTACTTTTAAAGCTAACGGATCATTTTGTCTGATTTTGAATGTAGATACAGCTTTTTTGGCTTTGCAAAGTTGTGGTTTTTGACCAGTAATTGCAGTTATTTCTTCAATAGCTGCGTTAAGTGATTCTTGACTTTCACGAGCTTCGGCAACACGATAGTTGAGAACAACTTTTGTGAGACGCGGTAGAGAAAAAACATTTCTCTTTTTCCCTATTTTTTCAATTAAGTCTTGCTTAACTGTGGTTTGAATAATATCTTTTAACATAATTATTTTTTGGAAACTTCCTTAGTAAGGACAGCTTGGCATTTTTTACAAATTCGGTATTTGGTACCAGATTTGTCAATTTTATAACCTACACGAGTAGTTTTTTTACATTCAGGACAAATTAAAATAACTTTAGAGATATGGAGAGCGCGTTCTTTTTCGAGAATGCTGCCCGGACGATTTTGGGAAGGTTTAATATGTTTTTTATATATGTTTAAACCTTGGACTACAATAGAAGATTTTTTAGGGAAGCTTTTAACAACTTCACCTTCGCGACCTTTATCTTTACCAATTAGAACTTTAACTTTATCACCTTTTAAAATTTTCATATTAATAAACCTCCTGAGCCATGGAAGCAATTTTGTTGAATCCTAAATCTTTAATTTCACGAGCGATTGGTCCAAAGATGCGGGTACCTCGAGGATTATTTTGAGAATCAATGATGACACCAGCATTATCACTAAAACGAATATAAGATCCATCGGCACGGCCAAATTCTTTTTTGGTACGAACTATAACCATTTTAACTTTCTCTTTTTTCTTGACTAAACCATTTGGAATAGCATCTTTGACAACAGCCATAACAATATCTCCGATAGTCCCTTTTTTGTGAAAATGGCCTTTATAGACATGAACGACTTGAACGCTTCGAGCGCCGCAGTTGTCAGCAGGTTTAATAATACTTCTAAGTTGAACCATAAATTATAATTTCTAAAATCTAATTTAATTTTTAATTTCTAAATCTTTATTTTTTTTAATAATTTCGACGGTAGTAAATCTTTTAAGTTTACTTAATGGTCTAGTTTCGCGAACTTTAACAGTATCACCATTTTTGGCAGATAAGTTATTTTCGACGTAAATCTTTTTATTTTTACTTACGATTTTTTTATATAAAGGGTGGCGACTAGTATATTCCAATTCCACCACAATAGTATTGGTCATTTTGTCGGAAACAATTTGACCAATAAAAGTTTTACCGGTTTTATTAATTTTGTTTTTCATTATTGCTTTCGCTTAATAGAGTAAGAACAAGCGATATTTGGTTTTTAATTTTTTTGAAAACGGAAGTATCACTTTGATTGCCAGTGGCAAACTTAGCTTTTGCTTCAATGTATTGTTTTCTTAAGTCAGTAAGAGTCTTGTTAAGCTCTTGAGGGCTTTTTTGTCTGTAGGAAATTTTATCAGTTTTTTTCATAAAATCCACTCCTATTTTTTAGCAACTATTTTGCACACAACTGGTAACTTAGCAGCAGCCAATCTGAGAGCCTCATGTGAGTCCTCTTGATTAATCCCAGAAATTTCAAACATAACACGGCCTGGTTTGATAACAGCAACATAACCTTTGACATCACCTTTACCAGCACCCATAGTACCAGTTCCTTTTTCGGTTACAGGTTTGTCGGGGAAAATTCTAACCCACATACGACCATTTCTTTTGGTAGCATGTGAAATGGCTTTACGGGCGGATTCAAGTTGGTTAGCTGTAATCCAACCACATTCAAGTGATTTAAGACCATACTCACCAAAGGAAACTAAATTTCCTTTAGAATTTCCGCGCATTTTGCCTCGGAATTGTTTTCGATATTTGGTACGACTTGGTTGTAACATAATTAGATTAAGCAAAGATAAACTTTAACTCCGATATATCCGGATCTGGTTAGAGATGGACACTCGTGATAATCAATTTTTGATCGAATAGTACTAAGTGGAATTTTACCTTCGGAAAATTTTTCTCGACGGCCAATTTCAGCTCCATTAATACGTCCTGATAAAACTATTTTAACTCCCTTAGCTCCAGCAGCCATAGATTTCTCGATGGAAGATAGAACAACTCGGCGATAAGGCATTCTTTTGGTAAGTTGATAAGCAATTTTTTCGGCAATTAATTTAGCCGAAAGATCGGCATGTTTGAATTCTTCAACTTGGATTTCTACAGATTGTTTACCACTTTCTTTGGTAAGTAATTTTTGAATATCTTTTTTAAGACTTTCAAGATCTTTACCACCACGACCAATAACTAATCCTGGTCGAGAAACAACAATAGTAATTTTAATTTTCTTTACAGAACGTTCAATTTTAATATTGACGATACCTGCAGAATAAATCTTTTTTTGAAGAAAATCGCGAATATTTTTGTCCTCTAATAACAGAATAGGATATTTTCTACTATTGGCAAACCAACTAGATTGCCATTCAGGGCTATTTTTAGTAGCTTCAAGTCTGAAACCGATAGGGTTAACTTTTTGACCCATATTATTTTTGAACTCCTTTAACAATTATGACAAGACGGCTGTGGCGCTTTTGGATTAAACCGCGAGCAAAACGAGAACCGTGGGACTTGTCCATACGTTTAATTTTTAAAGCTTCGTCGGCTTTGATAGTATCAAATTTCAACGAATTTGTATCTAGATTAAAATTGTTTTTAGCATCAGCAATAACGTTAGTTAAAGCTTTAACCAAAGCACGAGCAGATTTAGTGTTAATAAATTTTATCCGATTAAGAGCTTCAACCGGAGAAAATTTTCTAACTTCATTAACTAATAATCTAAGTTTGCGAGGAGATATTTGAATATCTTTATTAAGATATTTAGCTGTTTTTCCTTCGACTTTGCTCAGGATTTTTTTCTCAACTGGTTGTACAGCAGTTTTAGCAACGGAAGATTTCTCTTCAGTTTTTTTAACAACTTTTTTCTCAACTGGTTTTTTGACAACCTTAGTTGGAGCTTTAGTTTTGATAGTAGTTTTTTTAATAGTTTCTGCCATAAGATTTTACGTTTTCTCAATAACTCTTTTAACTACACGACCGTGACCCTTGAAGGTGCGGCTAGGAGAAAATTCACCAAGCTTGTGACCAACCATATCTTCGGTGATATAAACATTAATGAATTTTTTACCATTGTGAACATCAAAATTACGACCAACAAATTCTGGAGCAATAGAACTTCTGCGAGCATAAGTCTTGATAACTTGATTACCGCCCTTAGCTATTTTATCTAATATATTTTGGTCGAGATATGGACCTTTTTTAGAACTTCTAGACATAAAGTTAATTTTCAATTTTCAATTTACAATTTTCAATTGCAAATAAAACTTACTTCTTCCTCCGTTGAACTATTAACTTATTGGATGCATTTTTACGCTTACGAGTCTTTCTAAAAGCTGGTTTACCCCATTTAGTTTTTGGATTCATACCAATAGAGCTGCGACCTTCACCGCCTCCGTGTGGATGAGAATGTGGATTTTGAGCTACACCTCGAACAGTTGGACGAATTCCACGATGTCGAGAGTCACCAGCTTTAGTTAACTTTTGATTAGAATGATCAGCGTTGGAAACTTGACCGATAGTAGCACGACATTCAGCACTAAAAATTCTGATTTCACCAGATGGAAGTTTAACGATGGCTTTGTTGCCATCAATACTTTGAACATAAGCAGCAGAGCCAGCACTTTTAACTAATTGAGCCGGTTTGTTAACATTGAAATTGATAGCATGAATAGGAACACCAACTGGGATGTTTTTAAGAGGGAGACAATTACCATCTTTGATAGGAGCGTTGTCAGCAGCAATTACAGCATCACCAACTTTGAGATTGGTAGTAGCTAAAATATAAGATTTAGCACCGTTTTCATAAACGATTTGAGCTAAATTGGCAGTACGATTTGGATCATATTCAATAGCAACAACTTTGGCATTAATACCAATTTGTTGACGATTCCATTCAACTTCACGCAAAAAACGTTTTTCTTCCCCACCGCGATGACGAATAGAAACGTGTCCTTGAGAATCACGACCACTGGTTTTCTTTTTGATAGTTAATAAAGATTTGATTGACATAAATTATTTGGTATTAAGTTTCAATAATTCAATTTTGGTTCCTTTTGGGACAGTAATAACAGCTTTTTTACGATCAGATTTTTGAATTGGTTTCCTGGTTCTGCCGTTGGTTTTAGTTTTTCCTTTTAAGGTAATGGTGTTAATTAAGAGAGGATTGATTCCAAAAACTGATTTGAAAGAAACTTTAATTTGATTTTTGGTAGTGTTGGTTGGAACCCAAAAACCATATTTGTCTTGGGTTTGTTGAGAAGCCAAAGATTTTTCGGTAATTATTGGTTTTAAAATAATAAGTTGTTGCATATTTATTTTAATTGAGCGATGGCTTGATTACTAAAAATTAGATAATTTTGTTTTGAAATATCATAAACGTTTAAAGATGCTAAAGAAAGAAGAGTGACATCTTTCAAATTTGAAAAGGATCTTTTAACGGGGACGATTGTTTTATCAGTGATAATCCCAATTTTACGACTTTTTGATAATACTTCATCATTGGCCTTAAGTCCAGTGATTAATTTAATTCCAGATTTAGTTTTTGGTTCCATTTGGGCAAAATCATCGACGATTAAGATTTTTTTATCTTGGGCAAATTTTGTAAATAAAGCAAAGAGAGCTTTTTTCTTCATAACTTTGCTAATTTTTAGAGTGTAATTTTGTTGACCATCTGGACCAAGAGCAACACCACCACCAACAAAAATTGGAGCAGTTCGGTTACCGTGACGAGCATTACCTGTACCTTTTTGAGCCCAAACTTTCTTACGAGTTCCAGCTACTTCAGATCTGGTTTTAGATTTAGCATAAGAAGATCTTTTGTTGGCTAAGGCAACACGAATAACTTGAGAAATTAGATTATCGGAAAATTCGGCATCAAAAAATTCTTTTGGAAGAGTAATCTCTCCAACTTTTTCTGCTTTTAGATTATAAATTTGAGTTTTCATATTAAGCCAGTTTTTTTAATATAACCCAAGAGTTAATACTTCCAGGGATTGAACCTTTAATTAAAACCTCTTGTGACTCGGGGTTAATGGAAAAAATTTCTAATCCAGAAACAGAAACAGTGTCAACACCTAAATGTCCTGGCATTTTTTTACCTTTGACTACTTTTCCTGGGGTTTGAGCACCAATTGATCCCATATGACGAACACGATTGGAAGCACCTAAAAGTGGCTGTTTCTTCATGCCCCATCGTTTCACAGTACCAGCAAAACCACGACCTTTGGAAATACCAGTAGCATCGATTTTTTCGCCAGCGGTAAAAACTGATTCAATCATAACATCAGAACCAACTTCGACAGTTTGATCTGAGATTAATTTAAATTCTTTAAAATGTTGAGGGGTAATGTTTAAATTACTTTTTGCCATTTTATCGGCAATAGCTTTGTTTAATCTCTTTTTTGTGCCATATGCTACTTGGACAGATTCATAACCGTCTTTATCTTTATTTTTGATTTGGGTTACTTTGAGAGGTTTGGCTACACATTTAGTCACCGCAACTCTCTTGCCGTCTGTAGTATAGACGCTGGTCATTTGACCTTTTTTAACTAAAAATCCTGAAATCATAGTTACATTTTTACTTCGACTTCTACTCCGGAAGGTAAATCCAAGTGTTGAAGGCTATCAACAGTACGAAGACTAGTGTTGGAAATATCAATAAGACGCTTGTGAGTTCGAACTTCGAAGTGTTCACGAGCATTTTTATCGGTATGAGGACTAGTTAAAACAGTAATGGTTTTTTTATCGGTAGGTAAAGGAATTGGACCCTCTACTTTTGCACCAGCGGTAACCGCAGCCTGAACAATTTTAATGGCTGCTTCATCGATAATACGATGGTCAAACGATTTCAATCTGATACGGATGCGGTTACCTTTGGACATATTATTTAATTATTTTTGTAATAGCACCGGCTCCGACGGTCAAACCACCTTCGCGGATAGCGAATCTTTGACCTTCTTGCATAGCAACCGGTTTAATTAACTTAACATTAACAGTAGCATTATCACCTGGCATAATCATTTCGGCACCTTCGGCTAAAGTGATATCACCAGTTACATCTGTGGTACCCATGAAAACTTGAGGTCGGTAACCAGAGAAAATTGGAGTATGACGGCCACCTTCTTCTTTTTTAAGTAACATAACTTGAGCTTCGAATTCGGTATGAGGAGTAATAGTACCTGGTTTAGCCAAGACTTGCCCCCTTTCAATATCGTCTTTTTCAACACCGCGGAGCAATAAACCAACGTTATCACCAGCTTGACCTTGATCAAGTTGTTTGTGGAACATTTCGACTCCAGTGACAACAGCTTTACGAGTGTCACGAAGACCGACGATTTCAATTTCATCGTTGATTTTAACGATACCTCGGTTGATTCTACCAGTAGCGACAGTACCACGACCTTTAATAGAGAAAACATCTTCAACTTCCATTAAAAATGGTTTATCAAGATCTCGGACTGGCTCAGGAATGTAAGTGTCAAGAGCTTCCATTAATTTCTTAATAGATTCAACACCTTCAGCATCACCGTTGAGAGCTTTTAGAGCAGAACCACGAATAATTGGGACTTCATCACCTGGGAAACCGTATTTGGTTAACAAATCACGAACTTCCATTTCGACTAAGTCTAAGAATTCTGGATCTTCAACTAAATCACATTTATTTAAAAATACGACTAATTTTGGAACGTTAACTTGTTTAGCTAACAAAACGTGTTCACGAGTTTGTGGCATTGGACCGTCTGGTGCAGAGACGACTAAAATAGCACCATCCATTTGAGCAGCACCAGTGATCATGTTTTTGACGTAATCAGCGTGTCCTGGACAATCGATGTGAGCATAATGTCTTTTCTCAGTTTCGTATTCGATGTGAGAGATAGCAATAGTAACGATTTTAGAGGCATCACGGACAGTACCTCCCTTAGCAATATCAGCGTAAGATTTCGCACTTCCTTGGATTTTTGAAATTGCAGCTGTTAAAGTAGTCTTACCATGATCGACGTGACCAATGGTACCGACGTTGACGTGTGGCTTAGTTCTTTGATAGGTATCTGCCATAGATTCTCCTTTTTATTTTTATTTATTGTCTTGTTTAAGACGAAATTTCTAATTAATAATAATTTTAGCTTAAAATACTTTTGAATTGTACCAGCAAGTGATTGGCTTTGCAATACATTTAAACAAAGTAAATCCGCATAAAAATGCGGTAGAGTGATTATATCGGTTTTGAATAAAAAAACAACCCCGAAACCTACAACCAAAACAACATCAACAAGCAAAGTGCTTGCATCATTTGTTGTTTTGGCGTAGGCCGCGGGGTATGGAGAAAAAAAAGAGGGGACGAAGAGGAGAGGGTTGGTGGTAGGTGGTAGGTGGTAGGATTATGGTTTTGGAACGCGGGGAGAAGGTTTTGTGTGCGGGCACTGGATAAATTTATTTCCGTATTGCAACTCGCCCTTCCCCTGGCACAGCGGACACATCGACCCAAGAGTTTGGACCTGTTTAAGTTTTGTTTGTCCAATTGGACAGTCGCAAAACTCGGGAGAGTCTTGGGTTACTGGGTCGAGACGTATCCCTGTGTCGCAACATTTCACGCAAAATTGATCTGGCATAATTTTCCTTTCCTTTCTCTTGCTGATTTTTTTACCTTACCTTAATAGCAAGAAACTACTTTATTAAAAATAAATAAAATAAATTCTTACTATTAAGATGTTTTTAAAGAACTATATCTTGCTAATTTCTGCAAAATAGAAATATTTAAGATAAGAATGTATTTTATAGGATAAATTTGTGGAAAAGTCAAGAACGTGTAGAGACGCATCATAATGCGTCTCTACGGAGTTAAATAAGGCTTATTAACAAAATACTCCCGAAATATCGGGAGTATTTGAAAGATAAACAAAAAAAATATTATTTTCCAGGGTTCATGGCTGTAGAAAGTTTTTCTTGGATATCACGAGGAACTGGATCGTAACGGCAAGGTTCCATATAGAATGAACCTCGACCTTGAGTCAAGCTACGGATAACAGTAGCGTAACCGCCGACAGCTTCAAGAGGAACGAAGGCGTGGATGGTGGTGAAACCATGACTGTCTTCGGTGCCGTTAATTTGACCACGGCGGGAAGATAAATCCCCAATGACTGATCCTAAAAATTCTGATGGAGTAGCCACTTCAAATTTCATGATAGGTTCGAGAACTAATGGTTTGGCAGCAGCAAAAGCGTCTTTAATAGCGTAGTTACCAGCTAATTTGAAAGCCATTTCGGACGAATCGACTTCGTGGTAGGTTCCATCGTAAACTATGACTTTAATGTCAGTACACGGGAATCCGGCAATAATACCTTTTTGAAGAGTTTCTTTGACACCTTTTTCGATAGCGGGAATAAAGTTGGCTGGAATAGCACCCCCTTTGACAGCGTTGACGAATTCGTAACCCTCACCTCTTTCTTTTGGTTCGACGTGAATTTTACAGTGACCATATTGACCATGACCACCAGATTGATGAATGTATTTACCCTCACCATCGGCATTTTGAGAAATAGTTTCTCGATAAGCCACTTGTGGAGCACCAGTTTTAACATTAACGCCAAATTCGCGTTTGAGACGATCGACGATAATTTCAAGGTAAAGTTCACCCATACCAGCAATAATAGTTTGGCCGGTTTCTTGGTTGTAGGTAACTTTGAAAGTAGGATCTTCAACGGCTAAACGATTTAGAGCAGCACCCATTTTTTCTTGATCATCAGCAGTAGCTGGTTCAATAGAAAGTGAAATAACTGGTTCAGCAAATTGAATTGGAGAAAGAGAAATAATATTATTACTATCACAAAGAGTGTCACCAGTGGTGGATTCTTTTAGACCAATACAGGCAACGATTTCTCCAGCAAAACCTTCTTCGAGACCTTCGCGTTTGTCGGCGTGCATCAAAAGTAAACGACCGATACGTTCAGATTTTTGTTTGGTAGTGTTATAGACTTCGGTCCCAGCTTTGAGAGTACCAGAGTAAACACGAACATAAGATAGAGTACCAACGTGAGGATCGGATTGAACTTTGAAAAGAAGAGCTGAAAGAGGTTCAGTGCGAAGAGGTTTTCGAGTTATAACTTCATTGTTTTCGGGATTGTAACCTTCGATTGGAGGTAAATCGAGTGGAGATGGAAGGTAATCAACGATACCATCAAGAATTGGATGAATACCTTTGTTTCTCCAGGCAGCACCACAATAAACTGGGAAAAGTTTTCGATCGATACAGGCTTTTCTTAAAGCAGCTTTTAATTCTGGAATAGAAATATCTTGGTCATTAAGGAATTTTTCCATTAAAATTTCATCTTCACCGGCGATTCTTTCGACCATAACAGCTCGAGCAGCCAAAGCTTTTTCTTTATATTCATCAGTGACTGGTTTTTTGGTAAACTCTAAACCTTCTTCGTCCTTATCGTAAACAATCATTTCCATGTTCATGAGGTCAACAACACCAACGTGGTCGTGTTCTTCACCAATAGGAATGACAACTGGGCAGATCGGAGCATGAAGTTTTTCAGTAATACTGTCTAAAGTACCTTGAAAAGAGGCACCAATTTTATCCATTTTATTGACAAAAGCAATTCGAGGAACACCATATTTGTCGGCTTGTCGCCAAACAGTTTCAGATTGAGCTTGAACACCAGCATTGCCATCAAAAATCATGATAGCACCGTCAAGAACACGAAGAGAACGTTCAACTTCGGCAGTAAAGTCAACGTGTCCCGGAGTGTCAATGATATTTAAACGGTAATCTTTCCAAAAGGTAGTGATACAAGCAGATTGAATAGTAATACCGCGCTCTTTTTCTTGAACCATAGAATCGGTAGTGGTTGAACCTTCGTCAACAGAACCAATTTTGTGAATTTTTCCAGTATAAAAAAGAATACGTTCAGTGGTAGTAGTTTTACCTCCATCGATATGAGCGATAATTCCGATGTTACGGACTTTATCCATAGTTACGTCTCGATTTTTGGTAAGTTTAATTTGGTCTGCCATGTTTTTTAGATGCTAGATGTTAGATTCTAGATGTTAGATTTAAATTTGATAATTAAAAACTGCTGCGGTCAGGCAACAGCGGATGGATTTATGATACCATAGGAAAAGTTAATTATGAATAGACGAAAAATTGCAATTATTGGCGGAGGATTAGGTGGACTTAGTGCCGGATATTTTTTATCGAAACGAGGAGACAAAGTAACAATTTTTGAAAAAGAAAATTTTTTGGGCGGATTGGCTGGTGGGTTTAAAATTGAGGGAGAAAATTTAGAAAAGTTGTACCACCATTTTTTTAAAACAGATACGGAATTAATTGAATTGTTGAAAGAAGTTGGATTGGAAAATAAAATTACTTGGAATAAAAGCTCTACCGCTCTTTATTGGAAAAATAAAATGTATCCGTTTAATGGAGCAATAGATTTATTAAAATTTAAGCCATTATCTTTGATTGATAAAATTCGAATGGGTTTGGTAGCAATATATTTAGGTTTAGATAATAATTGGCAAAAATATGAAGATAAAACGGCTGCCAGTTGGATGGAAAAAGCGGTGGGAAAACGAGCTTATGAAGTAGTGTGGAAACCATTATTAAAGGGAAAATTCCATAGATATTACCAAGATATTTCCATGGCGTGGTTGTGGGCCAGAATTCATACCAGAGGAAACTCGAGAGGTGAACCCACCGACGCCAAGGCTATGGTGGGCAAGGAAGTGTTGGGTTATATTGATGGTGGATTTGAAAAATTAGTTGAAAGATTGGCAGAATTGATTAAAATAAATGGCGGAGAAATTAAACCCTCTGTCACGATAGATCGTGACATCTCCCTTGACAGGGCGACTTATGATTTAGTAATCGATACCAGGCCAGACAAAGATGTTGAATATTTGGCAGCAGTAGATATTGTTTTTAGTTCAGAACAAAGTTTAAGTAAATTTTATTGGCATAATATAAATGATCCCAAATCCCCTTTTATAGCTTTTATCCAACACACAAACTTAATTAATAAAACAAATTATAATAATAAAAATGTTTATTATTTGGGGACTTATGTACCGCAAGATCATAAATTTTTGAAAATGGATGAAAAAAAGTTAGTTAATCAATGGTTTGATTATTTAAAAAAGATTTTTCCGGAGTTTGATAAAAAATTAGCAAAAGACATATCTATGTTTCGATTTAAATCCGGACAACATATAGTGAGTAGAAAGTATAAAGTAAAAAGTTATAAAGTCAGCGACAAAGTATACCGAATGAATTTTGCCCAGATTTATCCGGAAGACAGAGGGGTGAATTATGCCGTGAAAGAGGCAAAGAAAATAGTGAATATAATCTTATTTTAGTGATAATTGGATCTAGATGTGTTTTTATGTCTTTTCTTTATATATAATGAAGTCGGATAAAACTTAATATATAATTAGGTTGTATAATGGGTTTTAATCTTTTGCATCTATGGATAAATTTTACGAAACATTTAAGACAAATCAAGTTGTTCTACCGGTAATTCACGTAGAAGATAAAAAACAAGCATTTTGGAATGCTGAAACAGCAAAAAAAGCGGGCGCTGATGGTGTTTTTTTAATTAGTATGAGAGGGATGGACAGTGAAGGTCTTTTGGAAATACAACGAGAGGTTAAAAAAGAATTTTCAACGTGGTGGATTGGTGTTAATCTTTTAAATAAACCAACAGTTAAAGTTTTTGACGGATTAAGTAATGATGTATCAGGTATTTGGGCAGATAATGCTCAAATAAATGAATGGTCAAAGAAACAATTTAATGCAGATTCTATTAAATTAGCAAAAGAAAAAAGTGGATGGAAAGGTATATATTTCGGCGGAGTTGCATTTAAATACCAACGACACGTCGATAATCTAGCCCTAGCTGCACAGATAGCCACACAGTATGTCGATGTAATTACTACTAGCGGAGACGGAACTGGTTTGGCTCCTGATTATGAAAAAATTGCTGCAATTAAAGCAAGTGTTGGTAATTTCCCAATTGCTATAGCTAGCGGTATCTCTCCCGAAAATGTTACAAAATATAAAGATGTGGCAAATTGTTATTTAGTTGCTACTAGTTTATTGATACCGGGGACAGAAAATTTTGATTATTCCAGAGTCAATGATTTAGTTCAGGCTATTAAAGGATAATAGCTACAACATTATTGTTGTTTACTTTCTGGTTGTATAAAAGTGATATTTGGCACAGATGCATAAATCTCAAAATTATTTCTAGGGTTCAATAACACACCCCCTCCTTTGTATAAACGAAAAACTTCTCTTGTTTCAGACCAATCTAATGGAATAATTGACGACAAGTTAATATATGGCACATTCCTTCTACAAATAGATTCTTCCGTCGATATTTCTCCATAATAATTATCACAACTGAGCTGAATTTCTTGATTTTGGTCACCATACTCTGCCGATAATTGGCAGGAAAGATCAGGTTGTAATCTAGATTTTAGTATTACATCGATACATTCATCAGAATTACCAGTTCTTGAAATATGCATCAAAACTATTTGACCATCACTCAATTCTATTTTTGATTTCATCTCAACTATTTTCTCTCCAGTTTCAAATTCAGACATAACTTATTTTATCATTTTAAATTGTATGTTTAGAATCCTTGTTTTTTATAAACTGAAATTGGATCAGGAATAAAACCACCCTTACTCACAAGATAAAAAGGAAGGTTTAATGTAGAAGCACAATCAGCTACTTTATGATCAAATGTTGTTAATGTTCTTTTAAAATCACTAACAATTAAACATAATTTATCTAATTGATCTGAAGTAAATAATCGCTCTGCAGATGGCATAGTTATATGGTCTGCTACTGTTACTTTACTATCGTATTTATTATATTTAAATTTTGATTCTGCAAGAGGTGCTATGTAAGGAACAGCTATCACCACTTCCAAATCTTTTATCCCACTAGCATTCGCATTCTTGGACAATTTCATCACGTAATCGCCTAATTGCATACCACTATAGCTTGCATCATCAAACATAACCACCGTTCTAATTGAAGGATTTTGGGTCAAAAAAGTTACTGCTTGTGAAGTTTCAGTCATCTCCAAAAATTGACCAATCACCACAGACGGTTTTTGCTCTAAATTTTTATGTGCTAATTTTAACACCCAAGTATTACTTTTATCTTCTTGTACTATCGCTAAATACTCCCTTCCTCCAATAATTGTATTTACCGAAGGAATAGTTCTCTTATTTAATGTAGCCACAAATTGTTCGTGAGTTATATGTTGCGTATCTACTCCCCAAGCAAGTAAAGTAAGAGCTTCTCTTTGATTAGGATCTTGAATTGAGTTTAAATAGTCTCTTAACCTTTTTTGATCTATTTTAGTACTTCCAGGCACCTTTGGAGGACTAGAAATATCGACATAATATTTCGAAAGTGGATCAAGATTATTCTTTAATTCTTTCGCTACATCATTACTGATGATAGTTGGATCTACTGTCAAATCAACAACACTTTTGCCACCTAATTCATTAGATACATTATTAGCCAATTTTGTTGCATCTCCCACCAATTCCTCTGTCATATCACCAAAGCCAATGTCTATTTTTTTTGGTAATTGAGTTAAATCACTAGCAACATTTGCTGCTGATTCGGCGGTTTCAGTAAGACTATCGATACCTTTACCAAAATTACCAGTTAGTTTAGCTGCAGTTTTGCCACTATTAGCCAAATCATAGACATCATCAATAACTCCTCCCGGCATAAATACTCCAAAACATCCTGTTGGATCCTGACTAGATAAACACTCGGCAACATCGCCTATGTCACCAACAAAACCAAGAGCCTTAAGCCCTGTCATAACTCCAGGGTGATTTTGTAAAAACTCCCAAGCAGACGCTCCTAATGTTCCGGTCAAAGCAGCGCCAACTCCCTCAATTAATGGAACAGCAGCAATAGGAAGTGCGATATAACCACCAGCTACCAACAACCCTCTAATAAGTAATTGTTGTTTATATGCTTCCTCTGTTATTGAGCTACAAGTCATTGGAGCATAATTACCACTGTTTTTAGCTAAACAGAACCCGGATAAACATTCAGAATCAGTTCGACAACTTTCATTACCACTTTTAGGAATGGCTACACTAACTGGAGTTTCACAAAACCCTGTTTGCCGATTACAGGAAAGTCCCTTGTCACACATTGTAGCCGAAGTATAAATTCCTCCCAATGTGGTAAAAGTTGTTCGAGTTGTCGAATTTAACCCCTTACAAGGAGTTAATGATTGTTTTTCACCTTTAGTACATTTACCTTTCTTACAAGTCAACCCATCAGGACAAGTATATGGGCTGATAGACATTCCATCTGATTCATAAAAATCTGGGATACAAGGATTATTTTCTTTATCTGGAACCGAGATTGCTTGACACTCACCATTAATACAAAAATTTCCTCCATAGCCACCACAAGCTTTAAACACCCAATCACCAGCAACACAGGTAGCAGCATAAAAAGAGTTATAACAAGTATTTTTATCAACGCTGGGATTACAACGATTTACTGTAATTTTTTCAGAACAACCACCACTATCTTTGCCTCCACCTGTACCAGCACAGTACCAATAAAAAACTTTATCAACAAAACCTGTGGGGACTGCAGTTCCCGAATCACATTTACCTGATCCTTTACCACAAACCCCGTCAACAGGTATCGACTTTAAATCACAAAGACCAGTTTTAGAGTTACAATAACCAGTTAAACACATTTCTTTAAACTGACATGTATCATTCACTTTCCCTTTATTACGACAAAATGATCCAGAGAGTAAAAAACAATTTGGGTTTGATTCACACCTTGAATAATCTGTTATTTCATAACAATTGGTTGTGGTTGAAAAATCTTTACATGTTTGAGTAATCTCATTGCAACCATCAACACAAGTTTCTAATGGTGATGACCATATTTTAGTAGACAAACAAACTTTGGTTTGATTATTATCACAACGTTTTTCTCCAATACGGCTACAACTATCATTTGAGCACATAAACTTATCCCCTATAGCTGTCCAAATACAAATAGAACCGTCAGGACAATTATTACCACTATTTCCATAAGGATTACATTCTGAATTAGCACTGACACAATAATTTTTCAGACATTTTTTAGACTCACATTCATTATTATCCCCACAAGCTTCTCCATTATTTTTACTCGAAGCTTGGGTACATTTGTTATCTTTACAGATTCCTGAATCACATTGACTATTATCACTACAATAATAACCCGCTGCTCCGTAAGTACATTGTTTAATAATTAGACTATTACCGTAACCACATTTATTACCACTGATACAATCATCATTGTTCACGCAAGGACTACCTAAAACGCCTGAAGTACATAATTTATTAACACAAATCCCTGAGTTACAATCACTATTTTGGACACAACCACTACCTAACTCTTTGGGTAACGCCTTGTATTTAGCTGCACAATTAACAGCATTACAAGTAATACTCATATCCTCAGCAGGTCCACAACGCCAACCCCATTCCCCTGTCCACTCATTTAAAATTGGAGTTGAGGTATGCCCTTGTTTACACTCACCTGGAAAACTACCACAAGAACAACTTCCTTTAAGAGTAGTCAATTTGGAACATGTTTTAGTTAGCGGTTCCCAATAACAGCCAGCAGAACTACAAGCAGAAGGTAGAACACAACCCCCACAATTTGAAACAGAACAAACAGTTTCTTTACATGTTCCATCAACATCACAACCTCTTGTACCACAATCTTCTACTTTTCTAGTAACACCAGATTTACAAATATAAGCGATGTTATTACTACAAATTGCTGCATTATTATTCCAAGTTTTACCATCAACTACACACTTATCTGTAACTGGTATTGCTGCAGTTTTAGGATAACAATACATAGTTGAAGAACCGTTATAGCCCCAAAGACAATCATTCCCTTTACCACAATTAGTGGAATCACATTTACCACAAGCAGAAGATGAACAGCCAGTTATTGTTGTAGTTTTTGCTGAATTACCTAACTGACAGGCAGCTAGTGAAGAATAACAAGTTGTAGTTTGACAAATACTTAAAGAAGTAGTTGGGGTACATTTTGAACTGTCATAAAGATAATATGTCTTTGTGGTGTCGGCAGTCTTTTTAATAGAACAATTCTTTGGATTACAATTAGATCCAGTACAACTCCAGGTATAAAAACCATTAGTCCCATTGGGATCTTTCCAAGCCGGACTTCCTAAATCACATTTCCCTGCAGTAGTAGTATTACAAACACAATCTTTAGTTGTTGCAGTTGTTTTAGTTGTATCAGTAGCAGTAGTAGTTTTTGTAACTTTAGTAGCACACTTCTTAATAGTTAAATTACAATAACCACTAGTACATTCACTATTGTAACTACAAGTTGAACCATCAGCTTTCTTAGTAGTGGTATTAGATGATGAAGTTGCTGGAGTACATTTTTGTCGAGTTCCAATTTTTCTACCTCCAGTACAATTAGGTTGAGAAGTAGATAATTTACTATCAGTAGTACAAGTTTGCCATCCTGAAGAACAACTCCCCCATTTAGTACAAATATAACTACAAGTGGTTTTAGTAGCACTTTTGGTAGGAGTAGGAGGAGAACAATTACGACTAGTTACTCTTGTTCCACCAGTACAACCAGATGGAGATGACGTTTTAACTGTTCTAGTTTGTCTTCCACTTGAAGGACAACTAGCTGGAGTCCAATCAGTATAAGTAAAAGAGGTGCAGGTTTTAGGAGTTGTTTTTGTTGTAGTTGTCTTGGCAGGAGTACAATTTTGAGTTGTTCCAATTTTAGTCGTTCCACCAGTGCAACCAGGTTGTGGTTTAGTCTGAGCTTTGCAAGTTTGTTTTCCAGAAGAATTACATGTTGTCCAAGCAGTGCAATTATAGGTACAGGTTTTAGTTGTAGTTTTTTTAGTAATTTTTGGACTACAAGATTTTATTAAAGTTTCATAAGAACAGCCAGCCGAACTACAAGCAGAGGGTTTATTATTGTAAGAAGAACAAGCAGCAGCTGCATTACTCCTATTCTCTTGATTCTGTTGAAGTAATTTAGTGGCTACTGGAAGAGCGGCAGAGACTAATAACATTCCTGCTAAAACAAAGATCTGAGCAAAACCAAACTGCTTACAATATTTCATTTAAAAAAACATAAAAACCCACAACTAATAGTTAAACATTTCTCTACTTAATTCAATACCCTGGTTTCCCCAACAACTGGAACATATTATTTTTGTATTCCTCTACTCCCGGTTGGTTGAATGGATTTACTCCTAATAAATAGCCACTCATAGCGCAACTCTTTTCCCAAAAATAAATTAAATAACCAAGATTTTTAGCATCCAATTTTGGTAAATTTATTTCCAACACTGGTACCCCACCACTGACATGAGCCATTTTAGTTGCCTCCATGGCTGTTTTATTTACTTCTTCTAAAGTGCTTCCTGCCAAATAATTTAACCCATCAGCATCATTATCCTGTATTCCCATTTTTATCCCAATTTCATCTTCCTCTATTTTTAAAACTGTCTCAAACAAAATTCGATTGCCATCCTGCATAAACTGCCCCATTGAATGCAAATCAGTTGTTAAATCCACACTGGCCGGGAAAATTCCCTTTTTATCTTTCCCTTCACTTTCTCCAAAAAGTTGCTTCCACCACTCGCCCACAAAATGTAAACACGGTTCATAATTAGCCAATACTTCCAGTAATTTTCCTTGGCCATACAAAATATTTCTGTAAACTGCATAAACATAAGCCTCATTTTCTGCCAAACTATCAGACAAATAATTTTCTCTTGCCTCTGTTGCCCCAGCCATCAACTCATCAATATTTAAACCTGCCACCGCAATCGGCAACATCCCCACTGCCGTCAACACCGAATATCTTCCCCCAATATCATCTGGCACCACAAAAGTCTCATAACCTTTTTCTTCAGCCAAAGTTTTTAAGGCTCCTTTTTGCTTATCAGTGGTGGCATAAATTCGGCTTGCCGCCTCATCACCATATTTCTCTTCCATCCATTGCCTCAAAATTCTAAAAGCCACTCCTGGCTCAGTTGTTGTCCCTGATTTAGAAATTACATTTAAACTAACATTTTTGCCATTAATTTTTTTTAAAACATCATCCATATGTCTTGAACTCAAATCATTGCCAGCAAACAAAATCTTAATTTTTCCATAAACACCCAAAGCTTCTATCACCGCCCTCGCCCCCAAATAAGACCCACCAATTCCAATTACCACTAAAACATCACTCTCATTTCTAATTTTTTCTGCTGCTTTTTTTATTCTTTCAAATTCTTCTTTGTCATAATTAATCGGTAAATTTACCCAGCCTAAAAATTCGCTGCCCTCACCAGTTTTTTCATGAATTTTTTTATGACACTCGCTCACCCTTTCTTGCCACTTACCTACTTCTTCAAAATCAATAAAACTTTTTATTTTACTATGATCAAGTATTTTTTTTATCATGTAACCTACATTATAAAACAAAACACCTCACAAACCTATTCCCGATTCACTTTTTGATCTACATAAGACATCGCTTTTTCTTGTATATCTCGATTTACCATATCAGCCGCTACTGCCCTTTTTCCCCAACCAAAAACCGCCACATCTTCGCTAAGTCCTTCCCCAAAACATTTCATCGAACCAAATTTTTCATTAAAAGAAGCTACCAAAGAGATTGTCATCGATTCACTTAAACGAGGAACAAACAAAAGCATAACTTCATTATTTTGATCATGAAAAGATACTAATTGTTCCCCATGCTTTGTCGAACCTGGCACTAAATTATGAATTGCAAAACCATCACCCATATCTTGATAACTACGAGTATCACCTGTTTCAGAATCAACCGCCATTAACAATCCTAAAGATTGATCAATTTTTCTAAAAACTTCCTCTGAAGGAACCGACAAATCAGGTTTTCTACTCGTATTCTCATTTCTAATTAATTGTCCTCTTATGGCCATATCAGGCAAAGATGGTTCAATAATAGTTGGTAATGGTTCTAACCCAAACAAACCACAATTAACCCCAGCTTCTGCACTTGGATTTCTTTTTATTCCTTCATTTGTCATAATTGCCGATTATAGCACAAATTTATGCAAAATTTTATTTTTTTCTATTCATTAATAATAAAGCTTCAGGTGTTACTTTTCTTACCGCATCTCTACCTAATATAGTATCTCCCCACACATAAACTCTGGTATAGCCACCATTCCAATCAGGATTAACAATATGAGAATCTCCCAAAAGATCCCCCATTGATTTCTCAAAAACAGAACGATAGGTTGAATTAACATCCAACGGTAAAAAAGCTAGTAAAACCCCTTCTTTTTGATCGTGTTTCAAAACTAAAGATGACGACGAAACAACAACAGGGTGTAAATCATAAACTCCCCAACCCTTACTGGAAAGATCATTAGGTACTTCAGCAACAGGCCTATTATTACCAGCTCCATAACCAGGTTGTAAAAAACCACTTCTAGATAAAGATTCTCCAAACTTATGAAACAAAGTTGCTGATTCTGTTTTCAAATCAACTAAACTTACCTCTTCTACTTTTTGTACTTCTGCATTTGCCATAGTTCCCGATTATAGCACAAGACCTATTCCCCTAATTTATTTTTTAAGTACATCATTTCCCATCACAGGTGCAGAAACATCTCCCCTTGGCAAAATACCATCACCATTTTTTCCTAATATTTCATCAAGTGCTTCCAACAAAACAGGATTTCCAATAACCTCAGATAATGTGCATCTCCCTAATAAACTCTTTTCTCGATCTGGTTTTTCTTCATTTGCCATAATACATCATTATATATCATTTTTATAAAAAAACAATATTATAAGACTACTTGCCTCTCCTAACGTATCTCATTCAAATTACCATCTATCTCTATTACCAAAACATATATTTTTATTTTGCCTTTATACAAGTGTTATCATATTCATGAAATATGAAATCAGAGAATCCTTCTTCCAATATAACAGCTCCTTTTCCAGAAAAAGTATCCTCATTAGAAATTCCTCTTAATATGTATACCCTCCCAAGTCAATCGATCTCTATCAGTAAACGTGCTTTAGAAAGATATCTTGATTGTCATCAACAAAACCAACAAATTTCTGTCTATGCTGAAACACAAGAAAATAGTGAACCATTGATACAGTATGTTGCTGTATCTAAACAAAAACTATTAATTGAAAAAAAATTAGAAGACTCTCATCTAGAATCTCAAATAAGTGGAGTTAAAGAGATACTATTAATTTCCTCACCAGAAGATCAAGTTAATCTAATAAAAAAAGCTCTTCAAAGTAATTTTACGGAAGTTCAAATAGAATCTGTCGATTTATTCCGTCTTCTCCATTCATTAGAAAGTTCCGAGTTTAATGATCAAATTAGCAAAATACTTCAAAAAGGACTTGAAAGTGATAATCTCGAAATTAAATTAAGAACAGTCGGAATAATCTTTTTTTCATCATTATTAAAAAAATCTGATTTAAACACTGAGCAACTTCAAAAAATAATCAAATGTAGTCTTGACAGTGATGACTTAAAACTTCAAAAAAAAGCCTCTAGATTAATATTCTGGTTTCCAGAATCAATTCAACTCCAATTTAAAAGCCGAATCCAAGAGATAGTTGAAAAAGGAATATCAACCGGTAATATAAAAGTTCAAAGTGCCGTTGCTGATATGATATATTTAACCCCGGAATCAGAACAAGCTGGTCTAGTTAGACAAATTAAAGAAATAATCGAATATAACTTAGACTATGGTAATTCAGAAGATCAAATAATAGCAATTGAAATGATCACTAAGGTTGACATCAAAAATAGAAAATCATTAGTAGAAAAAGCTTTAAAAATAGATAATCCAGATATTCAACCAAAATCTATAAAATCAATCTCTTCGCTACCAAAACCAGAACAAAAACCTTTAATTGAAAAACTTTTAAAGACTGGCAATATAAAAATCCAAATAATGGTTGGAGAAATGATTTTATCTACTCCAGAGTCTGATCAATCTGATTTAAGCCAACAACTTAGAAAAATAACCGAATCCTACTTATTAAGCAGTGATTCTGAAATTCAAAGAGAAGCCATAAAATTAATTCCATCAATGTTAGAAATAGACAAAAAAATATTATTTAATTTAATTAAATCTCTTGGATTATCAAATATTTTTGTAGAATCACCTCTTTATCTCAACTCAAACGTCAGTGATACTTCCTTTGACAGGAAGCCATTTACAAAAACTGGTTCCGAAATTACATTAATTGGTGGACCTTTAAAAGAAAAATCTATTATTAGGCATATTACCCCAAAAGCATTTTTGTCATGGCAAAAAATATACGATAATTATCAAATCTGGCAAGAGGCTGGTTTTGATTATGTTCCTATAGAACCAATCCAAACATACCATCTAGATAAAGAAAAACCATTAATTCATGTTTTCAGTGGTGTTTTAGATTTAAGTTTAGCCACCTGGATCAGTAGAACTTCTTTATTTAATTCAGAGTTAATGGAACAAGAAAGAAAAATAATAGAAGTTCTCGAATCTCAAGAAGTTGAACACGGACATCCTCATTTAAACAATTTTTCTCTATCTTTTTATCGTAATCCGGACGGATCAATAAATTTTAATAAGAAACCCCAACTTTATCTCATCGATTTTGATCAAGCAAATTCATAAGTTCTGTCCCACTTACTGCAGGATTGAGAGAAAATGCTCAAAAGGCGGAATGGTTTAACCTATCAAAAACCCCCTCACTCAGAGGGGGTTTAAAAAAATATAAATCTATTTATTCTCTAACTGCTAAAGGTTTATCAACCGAATCGATAGCAGCTCGAGGAGCCAAATCCTTACCTAACTTTTGTCTCCAATATTTAACATCTCTCTTAGGTTTATAATCAGCAAAAGTCTCAGAAGCCTCAGCAACCTGACGGCTAAACGACGCAGCTTGTTGACCTTCTAATTTTTGCAAATTTTTCACTGCATCCGATAACTGGATAGACGACATTCTTTCTTGTTTACTCATATACCCCAATGATACCATCAATTTTACTAAAAGTCAATATTATAAGACGTCAACCCAATTTTATTCCCCACCAAAAACCCCCTCACTCAGAGGGGGTTTTAATTTACCTAGTGTAGAGACGCCACGCATGGCGTCTCTACAAGAAAATCGACTATTTCTTCGATTCCTCAACAACAGCTTGTGCAGCAGCCAAACGAGCAATTGGTACTCGGTAAGGTGAGCAAGACACATAGTTAAGACCGATATTATGGCAGAACTTAACAGTAGCTGGATCGCCACCTTGTTCTCCACAAATACCGATATTCAAATGTTTATTACCCGATCTACCTAATTCCACTGCCATTTTCATCAGTTTGCCAACACCTTTTTGGTCAACACTTTTGAATGGATCTTCGACTAAGATTTTTTCTCTCATGTAGTCTTTGATGAATTTTCCAGCGTCATCTCGGCTAAATCCATAAGTCATTTGAGTTAAATCATTAGTTCCAAAAGAGAAGAATTCAGATTCGGTAGCAATTTCATCAGCAGTGACAGCAGCTCTAGGAATTTCAATCATAGAACCGATTTCATACTTCAAAGTGACACCATATTCTTTCATGGTGGCTTCGATAACTGGAATCAATTTTGCTTTAAGCCATTTTAATTCTTCTACATCAGCCACTAATGGAATCATGATTTCTGGTACGATTTCCGCATTTTGCTCTTTTTTCAATTCACAAGCAGCTGCCATAATGGCTTTTACTTGCATTTGATTGACTTCTGGGAAAGTAATACCAAGTCGGCATCCACGATGACCCATCATTGGGTTAGCTTCGTGAAGAGATTCCACTTTTTCTTTGAGTTTTTCAAAAGAAATTCCCATTTCTTTAGCTAAAGCCTCAATGTCTTTATCTTCATGAGGTACGAATTCATGTAGAGGTGGATCAAGTAAACGGATTTTGACAGGAAGTCCTTTCATGATTTCAAATAATTGTTTGAAATCATTTTTCTGCATTGGGAAAACTTTTGCCAAAGCGGCTTCGCGTTGTTCCAAAGTATCAGAAATAATCATTTGTCGAATAGCAAAGATTTTATCTTCTTCAAAGAACATGTGTTCAGTCCTACAAAGTCCTATACCTTGAGCTCCAAATTCTCGAGCTACTCGTGCATCTTTTGGAGTATCAGCGTTAGTTCTGACTTCCAGTTTTCTGGTTTTGTCTGCCCATTTCATTAAGGTTTCAAAGTCCCCTGAAAGGGTAGCTTCCATAGTTGGTACTTGACCTAAAAAGACTTCACCAGTAGAACCATCAAGAGTAATAATGTCACCTTCCTTAACTTCGACATCGCCTACCTTAAATATTTTAGCAGCTTCCATGACTACGATTGATTCACAACCAGCCACACAACAGCGACCCATACCTCGGGCTACCACAGCTGCATGAGAAGTCATTCCACCACGAGCAGTCAAAATACCACTAGCAGCGTTCATTCCCGCAATATCTTCTGGAGAAGTTTCAGCGCGAACCAAAATTACTTTTTTACCATTTTCTACCCATTCTACGGCAGTTTCAGCATTAAAGACCACTTGTCCATTTGCTGCACCTGGGGATGCTGGTAGACCTTTGGCAATAACTTTAAAATTAGTTTTTGCTTTTGGATCCAAAGTTGGATGAAGTAATTGATCGAGTTTGTCAGCTTCGACTCGAGTCAAAGCAGTTTTCTCGTCAATCATTCCTTCAGCTACTAAATCAACTGCCACTTTTACCATAGCTGGCGCCGTTCTCTTGGCATTACGAGTTTGAAGAATGAAAAGTTTACCGTTTTCAATGGTAAATTCCACATCTTGCATATCTTTGTAATGACCCTCCAATTTATTAAAAATAGCGATTAGCTCATTGTATGCAGTTTCGTTATCTTCTTTAAGAGTGTCCAATTTCTTTGGAGTACGAATACCGGCGACCACATCTTCACCTTGAGCATTCATTAAATACTCACCGTAAGATTTGTTTTCACCAGTTGATGGATTACGAGTAAAAGCGACTCCTGTACCACAATCATCACCCATGTTTCCAAAAACCATTGACTGAATATTGACAGCGGTTCCAAAAATTTTGGTTTCATCAATTTTATTTAAAGTTCGATATATACAAGCTCGTGGATTATTCCAAGAACCAAAAACTGCTCCAATAGCTCCATTTAATTGGTCTTGAGCATCTTCTGGAAAATCTTTACCTTTTTCTAGTTTATAAATTTCTTTATAACCCTTAACCACTTCTTGCCAATCTTCGGCTGTCATTGCTGTATCTTCTTTGATACCTTTTTTAGCTTTGACAGTGTTGATCACATGTTCCAACTTCTCGTGTTCCATGTTTTCTACCACATTGCAGTACATTTGGATAAAACGTCGGTAAGAATCCCAAACGAATCTTGGGTTACCGGTTTTTTCTACCATTCCTTTGACGACAGCTTCATTTAAACCTAAGTTTAAAATAGTGTCCATCATTCCTGGCATCGAAGCAGCTGCTCCAGATCGCACTGAAACCAAAAGTGGATTTTTAGCATCACCAAATTTTTTCCCAGTAATTTCTTCCAATTGTGTCAAGGCTTTCTCTTTCTCAACCTTAAGTTCAGTTGGGTATTTTTCCCCATTATTATAATAGTATCGGCAGACTTCGGTTGAAATTGTAAATCCTGCTGGTACTGGAATCCCTAAATTGGTCATTTCAGCCAAATTAGCTCCTTTACCACCAAGAATATATTTCATGTCTTTGTCGCCTTCAGCTTTTCCTTTACCAAAAGAATAGACATATTTATTCATATTTTTTTATTAATTATTAATTATTAATTATTTTCAACGTCTCTACTTTAATATAAAAACCAGCCTTTTTCAATTAGTAACTATCTTAAATCTTGCAATCAATTCCCAAAAACATTATTCTTTTACTAGTGAAATCCAAGTTTTCAAAAATTTATCTGGTTCTAATAGTTGTTTTTTGTGGTCTAGGAGCTGCTTTTCTTTTTCCTCAAACTATCAAATCTGCTAATAATCTTAAAGACGAATTATCTACTGCCCAACTTTCTTATTTTGGCCGACTTGATTCCAATACCACTGCTGGCAATTCTCTCATTACTGTTATAACTAGCACTGGTTCTGCTCCATCAAACAACAATTACAACCTATTTATTGGCGATACTTTAGCTATCGCTAATGCCACCACCGGTAGCACCAAATATGTTGTCAGTGATACTACTGGAACTAATGGAATTCTTCTTACTGAAAATATCGACAATCTTAATGTTAACGTAAATCATTATGTTATTGCCACTAGATCGGCAGTCCATAAAGTCAGTTTTTCTCCAGAAAGTTCTACGGATGAAGGTAAATGGCAAATTTTATTAAAAGCCACTAATTTATCCGGCGAAAATTCTGCTGACGGTATGCCCGATCAAGGCGGTTTTGATTTAAACGGTCTTCTTTCATCAGATGTCACTTGCCCTTGGAGTGCCACTGCTAGTGTGGGAACTACCGTTGTTTTAACCACTGGCATTAGTGTTGGCTCTACTGGACCATATCATTTAATCACTTGTTCTCTTCCTTCTAATGGTACTAATCCTGTTGGTACCACCGGTACCGTTATAATAGGCAACGTCAATCGCCTCATTAATCCAGCTCCAGCTATTAGTCATACTGTTGGTCAAGCCAATGCCTCAGCTGATACTTACACCTTTATTGTCCGACATACCGAATCTGATAATACTCTTATTGATAATGACACTACTGTTGGTAAAGTTGCTTTAACTGAATCTGTAAAAGTTACCGCCACAATTGATCCTACTATTACTTTTTATATTGATGCTATTGGCACCAGCACCCCAAGTATGACTCGATGTGGTACCACTCTCTCTACTGGAGCTGCTCAAACAACTTCCACTACAGTAAATTTTGGTTCCCTTAGTTTAGGGCAATTTAATACCCTTGCTCAAAGATTTACTTGTTCTACCAACGCTGTAAGTGGTTATACGGTCCAAGTTTTTGAAGATAAACCCTTAACTATCACTAGTATTGGTAGCGCCAGCACCATTCCTGATACTACCTGCGATTCTGCTCCCGCTTGTGATATCAATAATCCAGAAGAGTGGGATACTAACAGCAGTGCTTCTCAGTTTGGTTATTCTCTTGAAGCTATTAACAGTTCCCCTGTCGCCTTTGAATCAAGCACAAACTTCACCGCTAAACCATTCGGGGTTAGCTACGATAACGCTCAAGTTATTATGAATAGGGACACTACTCCATCTACTGAAGATCGAGCCTATATTTGCTATCGTATTACAGCCTCTAATTTTCAAGAGGCTGGTACTTATCAAAATCAAATTAATTTTATCGCCACGGCTACTTTTTAACTTTTGACAAAACTACCAAAAATAGATTTAATAAATCATCCAATGAAAAAAAATATTATTAAAGTTGTTTTATGTTTTCTCTTTTTCCTACCTGTATTTTCCTATATTAAAAATCCTCCACTAATTAACTCTGCCCCATCTACTGAATTTAAAGATCAACTTTCATCCGCTCAATTATCTTATTTTGCCAAACTTGGTACTGGTAATACTGCTGGAAATTCAGTAATTTATGTTGTCTCTACCGGCACAACTTTTTCTATTAATAATTACAATTTAGATATTGGTGACACCGTCTCTGTTCAAAATAGTGTCAGCGGTACTAATACTTATGTTGTTAATGGTCTAGTCAGCACCAATGGTATTACTTTAAACACTGCTATTGGTGAAAGTAATGTTGCCGCTGGTCTTAATGTCATTGTTCCCCGTTATGCCGTTCATACTATTTCTTTTAAACCTCAAAGTTCAGTTACTGATGGTAAATGGCAAGTTCTTATTAAAGCCGATAGTACTCTTCAAGCTGATAATTCTCCTGATACCGCTGGATTTGATTTAGGCACTCTTACTGCTGAATCCATCACTTGTCCTTGGGGTGGGGCTACTGCCACTGGAGTAGGTACAACTACAGTAATATCTAGTGTTCCCTATCATATAATTACTTGTCCATTAGCTACTGGTGGCACCAATGCTATTGGTACTTCAGGCACTATTGTTATTGGTGCGGGAAATAGTATGATGGTTAATCCAGCCCCAGCCACCAGTCATACAATCGGACGAGCCAACGCCTCAGCCGATACTTATACTGTCATCCTCCGACATTTAGACTCTTCTGGAAATGTAATTAATGAAGACACTACTACTGGTAAAATTGCTGTCACTGAATCAGTCCGAGTCACTGCTACCGTCGATCCAACTATCACTTTTTCGGTCGGCAACAGTGGTGTTATTGCTAGCGGCACTACTCTTTGTGGCACTGAAATTGGAGTCGGAGCTACAAACACCACCGGTGCTAGTGTTGATTTTGGTTCACTTAATTTAAGTGCTTTTAATAATTTAGCTCAATTCCTTCAGTGCACCACTAACGCCGCCAACGGTTATATTGTCCAAACTTTTGAATCTGGACAATTAGCCATGATTGGAGGAAGCACTACTATTCCTGACACCACTTGTCCTAGTAATTCATGTACTACATCATCTGCTGCTTTGTGGAGTACTAATACCGATTCTGGATTCGGTTATGCTCTGGAGGTTGGGAGTACTTCCGCTGGCGCTGTTTTAGGGATTACTACATCCAGCGCCTACAAACCATTTGGAGTCGGATATGCTAATGCTCAACCAATTATGAGTCGAACCGATACTCCAACAGGAACGGATTCAACTTACATTTGTTATCGCATTGCTGTTTCCAATCAACAACCAGCTGGCACTTATCAAAATGAAATTAATTTTATTGCCACCGCTACTTTCTAATTATTAAAATAAAGTCTAGAATTAATTTATAATTTGAAATTTAAACATTAAAGAATTGATTAAAAATTGTAAATTTAAAATTAAAAATTAAATTAATTAAATCACCGTGAACCCTGCCAAAACAATTAAATCAACTTTTATTTTTCTTTTTTTAGCTAGCATCTTTCATCTTTCATCTAACATCTGTAATGCCCAAGTTGTCACTAATGGCTTATCCGCTATCCCCCCTCGATTAGAAATAGAGGTTGCTGCCAATAAAACTAATACTCAATCTATTAAAGTTAGAAATGAATCGAGTGAAATTAAAACTATCCGAATTTCTGTTCGCGACTTTATTGTTACCGACAACAAAGGCACTCCTAATTTTATCGATAATATCGACGAAGCTGCTAGCAATCGTTGGGCTGCCAGTTCTTGGATTCAACTTTCTCAAACCTCTTTGACTTTAAAACCTGGAGAAACAAAAAGTTTAAATCTTACGGTCATGCCCCCAGAAAATGCCCTCCCTGGTGGACATTACACCGCCGTTGTTTATAGTCCAGAAACAGGATCTATTGGCAACAATACTGGAGCCTCAGTTCAAACTAACGTCGGTACTTTAGTTTATGTCACTATTCCTGGAGACATTACTCAAAAAGCCACCGTTCAATCTTTTTCGGCTCCTAAATTTTCCGAATTTGGGCCAATAGACTTCAAAGCTACCGTCAAAAATTCTTCCGATATTCATATCCAACCAGTCGGATCTATCACCATCAAAAATTGGTTCGGTGGTAAAACTGCCAAAATTAATTTGGACCAAACAAATATTTTCCCCTACACTACTAGAGATTTTCAAAATACCCTCGACAAAAAATGGCTCTTTGGTCGATATAAAGCCACTCTCAATGCCGTTTACGGCACCGCTGGTGGCTTAATTACTGCTACTATTTTCTTCTGGGTTATTCCGTGGAGATTAATTATTTTAATTATCGCTGCCATCACGATTATCTCTCTTCTTATCATCCTCACTAATAAAAAAACCAAAGGGAACAAATTTAAATCATCTGATACCGAAGTCGCCCAACTAGAAAAAGAACTTGAAGAATTAAAGAAAAAATACAAAGACCAATAAAAAATTTCCAATTTCTAATTTCTAAATCCTAAATTAGACATTAGAACTTAGATATTAGATAATTTATTGTTTTATTAGACATTAGAAATTAGATATTAGACATTTTGCCTTATGTGGTTTTTATTTTTTCTTTTTTTCCTAGCATCTAAAATCCAGCATCCACCATCTATGTATGCTCTGGAGCAAACAACAAACACCATCATCACTGCCTCTATTGGCGAAAATCGTGTCACTATCTTTGGCTACACTTCACCAAATTCCAAAGTCGAGTTAAGCAACGCCCAAGTTTATTCTCAATCCTATAGTGACGATTCTGGCTATTTTATTTTTGACAAAACCCTTCTTCCAAAAGTTGAATTATCTGACCTTTGTTTATCTTCTATTGACAATGATTCTCGTCAAACTACCCCCATTTGCTTTCCTCCACCACCAACCACCAATTACCACACCGATATTGGACCAATTCTTCTTCCTCCAACTATTTCTTTAGAAGAAAGCCATATCAATCCAGACAGTACTGTTTTAACTTCTGGCCAAGCCATTCCCAACTCACAAGTCAGTTTAAACTTTTACAAAGTAAACGATTCTGCTCAAGCCTTTAGGGTGAAAGAAGCTTATGCCTATTCTCTACCCTCTGTCACCGCCACCACCGACGAATTCGGCAATTTCAGTCTCAATCTTCCAACAGCTTATGCTAGCAATTATCGTCTTTACGCTACCACTAAATTTAACAATAATTATTCCCCCAAAAGCAACACCCTCCTCTATATCCTACCCTCACTTTTCTATCTCTTTTTACAACAATATCCTTTTGTAAAATATTTAATTCCCTTAATAATTATTTCTCTAATTATTACTTTTTATTTGCTCCATCTAAAACACAAAACCAGATTCCTACCTGCAATTAAAAATTATTTTCCAGCAATAACCGTTTGTAAAATAAAAAAGAAATAACTTAAACCGTTTTATTTAATCTTTCTATAAACCACATTCTTAACATTGTCGACAAATTAATTCCCTGGTTTTCCGCCATATCTTCTAGTCTCTTTTTCATTTTTGGTTGAACCCGAATAATGATACTTTCTTCTTTTACTATTTTCGGTTTATAACAAATTTTTACTTTCTTCATCTCTGGCAAAAAATCAGTTATATCATTTTTATCCCAAAAATCAGCCTCTTCTTGTATTGATTTAAATTTTGGTATTATTTTCGTCATTTATTAGTCTCCTTTCTTTCCGGCTACTATCTCGAGCCGTTACTAAATAATAAACTCCTTTAGATTTCTCTGCTAAGACTAAAGATAAAAGTCTTTCATTCTTAGTTTTCCCAACAAATATAAGTCTCTGTTGATAACTTCTAAAAGAACACATTGGTTTGAAGCAAGCCTCTTCAATTTCAACTTTAGTAACTTTATGTTTTTTAATATGTTCTAAATTGTACTCATCCCAAACCAACTCTTCAATATTGTATAACATTGTATTACAAAAATCAATAACCTATTTTTCAACTAAAAATTAACTATAAATAATTATTGACCCAAATAATACCCGAAGTCAAGAATTAAAACCCACCCGCATTCAAAATCTAACCCTAACCCCTCCTTTGACAAAAGGAGGGGCATTAATTTAATTTCTTTTTTAACCCCCTCTTTACTCAAAGAGGGGGAAGGGGGTGATTTTGATGTTAAACTAATTTAGTGAAAAATAAATATTTATTTATCATCGGTTTTCTTTCTCTCGCTTTAATCGCTTCTGTTTTTTTAGTCGTCCGTACTACTACCACCTATCAACGTGCCGCTACTAGCTCCAACGGTTCCATTGTTCTCGAAAATTCTTATTTATTTGCCTCTCCTCTTCAAGCCAAAGCCGATGGAAAGGAAATGATTCGCATCACTATTTTTTTACTTGATGGCCGAGGCATTGGTGTCGCCAACCAAACCGTCTCTCTTAACTTACCCAAAACTATTACAGTTACTAATCAACAAGAAATTACTGATCAAAACGGCAAAGCTATTTTTGACTTAGTCTCTTCCACTGCTCAAACCGCTAATATTACCGCCAAAACCGACACAGCCAAATTACCTCAAAGCGTAAAAATTGTATTTTACTAAGATCTAACAAAACAAAATTAATTGTCTTCAAATCCTTAATACTATTATTTTTTATTATCAATAAACAATACTTCTTGCCAGTTATCGGTATTATTAATATATCAATTAAAATCTTTAATAATCAAAGTATTTTATATAAAAATAAAAAATAGCTCACTCTATCTATCATTCTTTGTCATTATCAGTCTAGTAATCAACCTGCTAAAAATAGACTTCACAACTATTCTTTTCTACATCAAATACCTTCCAACCCTCACTGTTTTTCAGCCAAAGGCTAATTCACCTCTAGTGAAAATCATAAATCATTATTTTTATTGTTTTATTCTAAAACCTGTCGGTCCGGCAGGCGGTTTAGATATTTTTCTCATTTTCCTCCTAAAATTCAGCCCAAAACTATTCTCAAATCACCATTATCAAGATAACCTTTCATCTGCCAAAAAAATTAAGCTCAATACATCAATTACTAGCTTTAATATTCAAACCTAACTATAAAATTTCCTACGATCTTACAACCTACCCGTCCGGCAGGCGGGTCTACGACCTATTAACTAATTTCTAAACGTCACCACAATCGTCTGTGGCAAATCTGCTCCACTATAATTCGCATTTATTTTAAACTGTCCTTCTGTCGTTGAAGTTAAAACAAAACTCACTTTACCTGTGGCATCACTCAGTGCATTAATCTGTTTTATCCCACCTGTCATCCCTGTCAACTCTACTGTTTTCCCAGTCACCGGCTTTCCATTTTTATCTAACAAAAATACATTTATTCTATTAGTGTCTTTCCCATCTGCTTTTGCTAAAATTTTTTCTCCCAACAAATAAGATCCACTCACCACTACTTCACCACTCGAACTTGCTCGTGTTAGTGTAACTAATGCTTTAGGAATTACTGAATTAGCCAAAAAGAATAGCAACAATAATCCCCCGATCACCGCCGCAGTAATTAAAACAGGTTTGCTTTTTATATTGAGATTCAGCTTCTTTACCATCCTAGATAAATCATATCACAAAATAAAAAAGTCAACATAGTAGGTACTCAAAATCACTCTTTTAGCACTCACATACCATCTTCGCTAAATCTATTTCCAAAAATAAACTCCCTGTCTTTCCACAAAAAAGTATATTAATTTTTAAAATTATTTTAGACATTAGACATTAGACATTAGAAATTTAAAATTACTATCTCACACCATCCCCCTTTATCTCATTCCATATCTCCCTAAATCAATTCAGATCAAAAATTCCAACTCTATAACGCTATTTTTCACTTATCACTTTTTACCATAAGATAAACCATATTTAACTTTAAACCTAAAATATTTTTCTCACTATTTAAAAACTCCCATTTCATTAAAAATTTCAAATTAAAAATTAAAAATTTGATCTACGAAGTAGATCATTTAGTATCTTTCTCTCTTAACCGCACTTCTCCGCATTCAGGTTTTTATTTAGACATTAGAAATTAGATATTAGACATTATTTTTATATATATTGATAGTACCTGTATCACCTGTGTAAATAGAAATGAAAATACTAATTACCTCATTTTTACCTAATTTCATAGTATCAAAATAGATCAATAACCGCCTTAGTTTTGAGCTTGACAGCCTTTTTCTAATAGTAGATAGTTATATTAACTAATCATTAAAAAACTTATAAACCATGTATAAAACATATAATTTTAAACCTGATTTTTTATCAAAACCCAAAAGTTTTGATTTTTCTCAACTGGCTGAAAAACTAGTTCCGTTTTTAATTATTGCCTCCACCTTTGTTTGGCTCTGGAAATAAACTCCCTATGACTCCATTGGTAACCCCCACCAGTCAAGAACCTTCTGTACTTAAAAATTTCCAAACCTTTCTCGTCTCCAAAAACTACTCCTCCTCCACCATCCGCAATTATCTTTCCGATGTTGGCAATTATTTTGAATTCGTTGAAAATTGTGAATTGAAAATTGAAAATTCAAATCTTTTTTCTTCAGACGTAGTTTCTTTTTATCTTCAAACAATTCAAAAAAATCCAGCCTATTCCCGTTATTTATCTTCCCTATCTAAATTCTTTCAATTTGCCCAAGATCAAGACCTCACCAAAACCAATCCTCTCAAAGCCGCCCTCCGTGACAAAAAACCTGGACTTGATGAAATTATTAATCAATATTCAGATTTTCTTAACAAAAAGAATTTTTCTCAATCTACTATCAAGAATTACCTAAACGATATTAGACAGTTTGTTGACTGGAGCCAACAGACAAATTCCAACTTACAAAATCCAAATAACCAATGAATTTTCAATTCACCAATTCACCATTTCTGAAAATTAAATCATTAATAAATTTATTGGAGTTTGAAAATTGAAAATTGAAAATTTCAATAAAACTCAATTTGATTCTTATGCTGCTTACTTAAAAAGCACCGGCCTTTCTGACGCCTCCCTCAAACGCAAACTCTCCTCCCTCGCCAATTTTCAAAGATATTTAATCAAGAAAGGGTACCAAACCCTCCTGTCCTCCGGACATCCTCCCTTGATTAAGGGAGGAAACTCTAATTCAGCTGCTCCCCTTAATCAAGGGGAGCTGTCGAACGGAGTGAGACTGAAGGGTTTTGATTTCAAAAAACTTTTCTCAAAATCTACGATCAACAATCTAAAGTCTAAACCTTTAACCACCTATCTCATCATCACTTCCCTCCTCATCATTTCTTCTGCCATCGGCTATGGTTTTTATCGTCAATCAGTAAAAGATGCCAAATCCGGCTTTGCTTACTCTACTGCCAGCAACCCTGTTTATGCCAACCGCTTTTTGTCTTTTCAAGGCCGTTTGACTGATTCCTCAGGTAACCCCATTACTTCCGAAACCGACATTCTTTTTGAACTTTACAATACTCCTGATGTTGGCACTGGCACCACTCTTTACACTTCAGCCACTGGAAACTCTCAAACTGTTACTTTCGAAAATGAAGAAAACGGTATTTTTTCTGTCACCATTGGTAAAAGCCATGGAACCACTATTCCCAACACTGTATTTACCGAGAATTCTGCTGTTTATCTTCAAATTACTGCCGGGTCCGAAATCATGTCCCCTCGCCAACCTATTGCTACTGTTGCTTACGCTATCAATGCTGAAACATTGCAAGGTATGCCTCCATCTGCTAGCGGACTAAAGAACACGGTGCTAACCATTGGTGCTAGTGGCAATATCAATCTGGGCGAAACGTCTCCCAGTATAATTTCTACTTCCGGTACTTTCGGCATCGAAGGCCAAGCTGTTTTAATCAAAGCCAGTGATAGCAGTGGTGGTAATGTCGAAATCAATCCTGATGCTAATGGGATCATTAAACTCACCACCGAAGGCAGTGGCTCTACTGACGGCATCGGCCTAATCAATGCTACTAATGCCAGTTTGTCTACTGGAAATTTATTTAACGCTAGTATCAACAACACTAGCCGTGGCTACAACTTCATTAATTTCAATAATTTTGATGAAAACACTACTAATCTCTCCAGTCGTTTCTCAGTTGACGCCTACGGCAACACCTTTATCGGCGGCACTTTATCACCCACAACTATATCAATCGGTAACACTATTCTTACTTCCACTGCTTCTGAACTAAATTTACTCGACGGCACCCAAGCTACTGCCGGCTCATTAATATATGGTAATGGATCAAACCTAGTCAACACCTCTGTCGGCACCAGTGGTCAACTATTAATGAGCAACTCCACCGGCGCCCCGGTCTGGATCAACGCCAATGCTGTCGGCACCACCTACGCCGCCACCAACGGCCTCACTCTCTCTAGCAATACCTTCAAGCTCGGCGGCGCCTTAACTGAAAATACCCGCCTAAACATCGGCAATACTGAAGTATTAAATATCGATTTTGCCACTTCCAATATCACTATTGGCGATAGCAACACTGGCACGTTATCACTCAATTCTCAAAATACCATTCTAAGAGGTCTTTCTGGAAATATTATTTCTTCAAATAATCTTTTAACTTCTCTTCAAGAACTCGACACTCGACTTTACAACCAACAAAACACTACTAAAGAAATGACCGGTTTTGTTAATAGAACTGATTCCACTCTTTCTTTTATTGATGTTGGTCGTACTTTTACTATCACCGGTACCAATTTTAAAGTCTATTCTGCTGGCAAAGAATATATTAAAAATATTGAATCAACTACTATTCCCAACACTGTCGGTCTTCATTATATTTACTATGACAAAACCGACGGTAGTCTAAAAACCAGTACTAATTCTTGGAGTACTACCGACGGTACTATTCAAATTGCCACTGTTTATTGGAATGGTACTAATGGTCTAGTTGGTGATGAACGTCACGGTTTAATTATGGATGGTATGACTCACGAATTCCTCCACAATACTGTCGGGACTCGTTATAGTAGTGGACTTGGAGCTACTTTTGCCAATGGTACTTTCTCTATCAACGACGGCACTGTTTACGATGAAGACATCAAAATTGATATTGGTGCTACCAATGTCACTCGGATTCTTTATAAAAACGGTAGTGCCGATTTCACTTTCACTGATATTGGTACTAGTTATTACTATGGCGTCGGTGGTACTGCTTTAGCTTATAACAATGGAAACGTTTTAACTCCTGTTCCAAGTGGTCAATATGTTGCTTATTGGATTTTTGCCACCAATGACCCAACTACTCCCATTTATTCTTTAATGGGTCAAAGAGTCGATACTAATTTAACCAATGCTCAAAACAATGCTAAATATGAATCTCTCGTTCTAGGAAACCTCCCATTTAAAGAAATGAAACTTCTCTATCGAGTTATTCTAAGAAATGTCGCTTCACCCTATATTCAAACATTAGATTTAAGAAATGTTAGTAATTTACCTGCTGGAACTTATGTAGCCACTGCTCATAATACTCTTGGAGGCCTTACTAGTGGAGACGATCATACTCAATATGCTCTATTAGCCGGCCGTACTACTGGGCAAACCTTAATTGGTTCTATTGATACAGACACCGGTTTAGTTCTTCAAAGTACTTCCGGTGTTGGCACCACTGGTGCTGATATTAAATTTAAAGTTGGTAATAATGGTGACCTTGAAGCTATGACTATTTTAAATAGCGGTCTTGTCGGCATTGGCACCACCAATCCAACTTCCAAACTTCATGTTATTGGTGATGGTTATTTTTCCACTAATCTCACCATTGGAGGCACTTTAACTTTAACTCAAGGTAAAAATGCTGGTTACATTCTTCAATCAGATGCCAATGGTAATGCTTCCTGGGTTTCTGCTTCTGGAGTTGGTATCGGCACCACCTACGCCGCCGGCTCCGGCCTCACCCTCTCCTCTAACACTTTCAAGCTCGGCGGCGCTCTAACCGAAAACACTCGCCTAAACATCGGCGATACTGAAGTTTTTTATGGTCAATATTCTAATGGATATGTCGGTATTGGCACCACCAATCCCACTAGCAAAGTCCAAATCTCTGATAATTTAAACACCACTCTTACACTTAGCGACAAAACAAGTTATTACGATGATTTTCTTAGTGGCCCACGCATTTTATTAGAAAATTCTGTTGGTCCACAAGCCTTAATTAGTTCCGAATCAAATGCTGTAAATCAAGGAGGAAAACTTCATTTGCAAACATATTCCAACAGCTCTGGTGATTTAAATGATGGCATAACCATTACCAAAACTGGCCAAGTTGGTATTGGTACTCAAAACCCATCTCAAAGCTTAACCGTTGTTGGTGATGGTTATTTTTCCACTAATCTCACCATTGGAGGCACTTTTGTATCAGTTGGATCTACTAATTTAGTTAGCAGTCTAAACGCTGATCTGCTAGATGGTCTCCATTCTTCATCATTTTTAAGTGTCGGTTCTACTGGATCTCTGCCTTATGTCAATGATGTTACTGATTCCACTCTCACTCGCACTGGTACTGGCCCATATACTTTATCCCTAAATTTAGGAAGTACCAATGTTTGGACTGCATTAACCACATTCACTAATGGTATTGGAGTTAGTGGAGATGTTAATTTAACTAATAATTTAACCATTGGTGGTACCTTTGTCTCTGTTGGCTCAACTAATTTAGTTACTAATCTAAATACTAACTATCTCAATGGTATTGCTTCATCAGGTTTTGTTGGTGTTGGTTCTACTGGAAACTTCATTACTACTCTTACCAATGGTGTTGGTATTTCTATTGTTGGTACTGGAGTTGGTCGAACTATTGCTGTCGATTATGATGCTACCAAATTAAGCTTAACTGGTAATAAATTAACTTTAAATTTAGGTGCCACTAACGTCTGGACCGCTCTTCAAACCTTTACCAATGGCATTGGAGTTAGCGGAACCACTAATCTCACCAATAATTTAAATGTTGGTGGCACCCTTGCTCTTACTCAAGGCGCTTCCGATGGCTATGTTCTCACTTCCGACGCTTCGGGCAATGCTCGTTGGGCTGCGAGTGCTGGTGTTGGCACCACTTATGCCGCCGGTTCAGGCTTAACTTTATCTTCTGGCACTTTCAAACTCGGCGGTGCTCTCACCGAAAATACTCGCCTAAACATCGGCGATACCGAAGTATTCTATGCCCAGTATTCTACTGGCAATGTCGGCATTGGCACTACCAACCCTATTGCCAAATTAGAAGTTATTGGAGACAGTTATGGTAGTCAAATTAGTGAATCTATTGGCACCTCAAGTAGTTTCACTGTCTCTGGCATCGCTCAAACCTGGAATGACGACGACGCTATTTTTTCTTATACATTACCTTTTTCTTTCCCTTATTTTGGTGTTGGTGTAAGTGATGTACAAGTTTCAACTAATGGTGTTTTATGGATGTGTCCTTCATGTGGATCCAATTCTAGCTTGTCTGACAGTAGCCAAATTCCAAACCAAAAAGCTATTGCCCTACTTTGGGCTGATTTAATCACCAATGGCAGTAGTCAAACAAACGAAGATATTTATATTGATACTTCCGTTTCTAATGAAGTTACTTTTACATGGAAGGCTGAAACACTTAGTGATGGCGTAATTACTAATTTCTCTCTCACCTTAAAATCTGATGGCAAAATTACCCTCAAGTATGATACTAGTACCGTTGATGGAATTTCTGAAAATTTAATCGCTATTTCAAACGGTGATGGAACTAATTACAAAATACTTTCATTCTCTGGAACTTCTTCAACCACTGATTTATATGATACTCAAATTACTTATTCTGATATATCTGCGTCACCAGTATTACCGATATTTGCTGCTAACACTCCAGCTAAATCGGACATTTTTACTATTTTAAATAATGGCAACGTCGGCATCGGTACTACCAGTCCTTCTCAAAAATTAAATGTCGTTGGTAATGGATTTTTCTCTGGTAATCTTAACGTTGGTCAAACTGGATCTTTTGGAAATCTAAGAATTGGTACTACTGAAGATGATTTATATACCGGATTATTAGTTAATAACCATGCCACCATTGATAATATCAATATCAATCAAAATGAAATATATTCTAGTAGCTCCGATCTCATTCTTACTGGCGGAGGGTCATCAACCACCAGAAATTATATCAATCTTGGAAATAATGCTGGAGGAATTTCTTTAAAAGCTGATACTAGCTCTGCTCAAAATATTACTTTAGATGCCCGTAGTAATGGGGGTTTTATCTTATTAAACGGTGGCAATGTCGGTATCGGAATCACCAATCCCACCTCCAAACTTCATGTTGTTGGTGATGCTAACATTACTACTAACCTTACAGTAGGCGGCACTCTTACTCTTTCTCAAGGTGCCACCGATGGTTATGTTCTCACTTCCGACGCCTCGGGCCATGCATATTGGGCTCTTAGTACTGGCGGAGTCGGAACCACTTATACTGCCGGCTCAGGACTCACTTTATCATCAAATACATTTTCATTAAACCTTGGTTCTACTAATGTTTGGACTGCTCTAACTACTTTCACTAATGGCATTGGTGTTTCCGGTGATGTTAATTTAACTAATAATTTAACCATTGGTGGTACCTTTGTCTCTGTTGGGTCAACTAATTTAGTTACTAACCTAAACGCTGATTTATTAGATGGTTATCAAGCTTCATCTTTTATTTACACTGCTTCCAACGGAATTACTTTAGCTACAAACGATTTTCAACTTGGTGGATCTCTAACTAAAAATACCGAAATCAATATTTTAGGTTTCAATTTGTCTTTCTTAGCAAATACAAGAACACCTACTCAATCACTTTTTCTTTCTACCACCGGTACCGTCGGTATCGGAACCACCAATCCAACTTCAAAATTGACTGTTGTTGGTGATGCCAATATTTCTACTAATCTCACAATCGGTGGTACTTTTGTTTCTGTTGGGTCAACTAATTTAGTTACTAACCTTAATGCTAATTATTTAAATGGTCTGGCTTACAATAATTTACCTTATGTCAATGATGTTACTGATTCTACTCTCACTCGCACTGGCACTGGCCCATACACCCTGGGATTAAATCTTGGTTCTACCAATGTTTGGACTGCACTTCAAACATTTACTAATGGCATTGGAGTTAGTGGCACTACCAATTTAACTAATGCCCTAAATGTTGGCGGAACTGCTTATTTTGCAGACAACGTCGGTATCGGCACCACCAATCCCACTTCCAAACTTCATGTAGTTGGCGATGCCAATATTACTACTAATCTTACTATCGGCGGCACATTAGCTGTTACTGGACAAGCCACATTTGCTACTGGCATCGGTGTTACTGGAGATTCTGTTTTCTCTAACAATTTAACAATCGGTGGTACTTTTGTTTCTGTTGGGTCAACTAATTTAGTTACTAACCTTAATGCTAATTATTTAAATGGTCTGGCTTACAATAATTTACCTTATGTCAATGATGTTACTGATTCTACTCTCACTCGCACTGGCACTGGCCCATACACCCTGGGATTAAATCTTGGTTCTACCAATGTTTGGACTGCACTTCAAACATTTACTAATGGCATTGGAGTTAGTGGCACTACCAATTTAACTAATGCCCTAAATGTTGGCGGAACTGCTTATTTTGCAGACAACGTTGGTATCGGCACTACTGATCCTCTTTCTCCTCTACACGTCGGCACCACCACCTCTGCTTCTGTTGGCGGTCAAACTTTAACCAACCTTTCGGGATTATTCACTGGCAGTATCGCTGCTCCAAGATTCTATGACTCTGACAACCCTCTTTATTTTTTTGATCCCGCCGTCAACGATGCCAATTACAACTCTCTTGGATTAGCCACCCAAGGTTCTATTAAATTCAATGTCACCGACACCACTGGTGCCTCTAAATATATTGGCGCTTATGCCGCTTCCCGCCTCCAAGGTTTCACTAACGGCTTATCTTTCGACACCGGCACTGCCGCCAGTATTGGTGTTGGCAATACTGTCGTTTGGAACAATAATTTATTTTTAGCCACCACTGGCTATGTCGGTATCGGTACCACCAACCCAATTGGACCTTTTCAACTCAATATTGGTGACACTCAAGCATTTTTAATTTCATCTTCCGGCAACGTTGGTATCGGTACCACCAACCCTACCGCCAAACTCAGCATCGGCGGAGCATCATCTTTAATCAGCAACGCTTCTGGAGATATCACTCTTAACGCCGCTTCTGATAATATTTCTTTCGCCGGCGACAGTTTAATTAATGTTAATAATGCCTATTTCGCCGGCAATGTTGGCATCGGAACAACTAGTCCAGATCAAAAATTAGAATTATCCGGTGGAGGCCTTCAATTAAATGATGGATATGGAATAGGTTTCATTGGAGAACTACCTTATTCTAATATCGGTTCTAGCCAAACCACAGATGGAGCTAGAATATATTACGACGGCAATGCATTTGGTAGTTTTACAGATGGCCTTATCATAGAAAAAACCGATCTTAACAACATTAGTCCAGACGGTAAAATAGGTTTTAGTAGTATAGGAGCTGACGGAACTCGTACTTTTAATATGGTAATCAATGGAAGTGGTGAAGTCGGCATCGGTACCACTAATCCTTTACGCATTTTAGATATTGGCACCAGTTGGATTCGTATGACACCAATAGTTCTTACCAGCGGAACTCTTCCTGCCACTCAATTTGTCAATTCGGGTGATTTTGCTGTCGGTAGCGTTGGTACCACTGCTAGCTCTGGTCGTATTTGGCTCAGAAGTAATGCTACCAATTATAGGTTTCAATCATTTACCAATACTGGAGATTATTCAGAATATTTTTATTCTGGTCAAGCTACCGAAACCGGTGATCTTATGATTGTTGATAATCAAACCAGTCCTTATTCAGACACTGGCAAAACCACTAAATCTACTCAACCTTATCAATCAAAAATTCTCGGTGTTGTTACCGATATGAATCGTGGTACCAGTTTTAATAATCCCAATGATGATCGTCATGAAAAACCAGAATTTGCCAACGTCGGTTTACTCGGTCATGTTTATACCAAAGTTTGTACTGAAAATGGTGATATTAATCCAGGCGATCCTCTCACGTCTTCATCTATTTCCGGTGTTGCTATGAAAGCCACCAAAGCCAGCCAAATAGTTGGTTATGCTACTGAAAACTATTCTAATTCCAATTCCACTTCTATCAAAAAAATAATGGTTTATGTTAATCCTAGTTATTATGACCCTGATATTAATCTCACTTCTACTGGCCAAATCAATATTAATTACAACATTTCTGATGAAGTTCTAGCTTCCCTTGGTTACTCCGATTCTAAAAATGAAATTGAATCTGCTACTTATTCTATAAAGGATTCTTTAGGAAATACTGTTACTAAAATTGCTCAATTTACCGAAATTACCGCCGCTAAAATAAAAGCCGGTTTAATTTCTACTACCAACTTAATCGCTAATAACGCCATCATTGATCAACTAAAAGCTAACAAACTAAATACTAATGAACTAGTATCCCCTGTCGGCAATATTACTCATCTCACTTCTCAAGATATCCAAACCACCACTGTCACCACTAACAATTTAGTTGCTTCCGACATCCAAACCACTCAAGTCACCACTGATAATTTAATAGCAGAAAATATAGAAACCCAACATCTAGTATCTAACAACTTAACATCTCGCGAAGCCACTGTGTCGACTCTCTATACTGATCAAATTATTTCCAAAGAAGGTTCTTTTACCGACATTATGGCCAACAAAATTAGCTCTCTTCGCGATGAATTAACTCAAATTGTTTCCAATAACGAATCTGAATCCACTCCAAGTGCAATTTTGGCTGAATCCAATAATTGGTCTATTGCCGTAGCTACCAATTCTGCCACCATTTCGGGTAATTTAGCCCTTACTGACAATTTAATTATTGGCGCCCAACTCATGGTCAAAGGTGATTCTCAATTTGGTAATGCCTTTGTTACTGGTCAATTCACTGCTGGTGAAGTTTCTATTGCCAGCAACTACATTGAAACTTCCAACACTGCCCTCTTTATCCAACCATCAAACACTGGTTCTGTCCATATTATGGGCGAAACTTTAGTTATCGCCGACACTGGTGAAGTCAAAATCAACGGCAATCTTACTGTCACCGGCTCTGTCTTTGCTAATCTTCTTGAAGCCAACGAAATCAAAACTCAAAAACTCACCGCTGCCGAAATCAATTCTGACAAAATCAATATCTCTACTGATTTATCCGCCATAGCTTCAGCGTCGGCAGAATCAGGCATGATTATTGCCGACAATAATAATATAAATATTGCCACTAATTCAGCTCAAATTAATTCCAATGCCACTGCTGGTACTGCCACTCTGCCAACCGGAAAAACCGAGCTTATTATTTCCACCACCAAACTTACCGCTAATTCTATGGTCTATCTCACCCCAATTGGTTCCACTAACAATCAAGTTGTTTTTGTCAAGTCAAAGTACACTTGTGACAAAAACAATCCTGAGCTTGTCGAAGGATCAGTTTGTAAAAATTCTTTTACTATTGCCCTCGACAACCCCCTCACCCAAGATATACAAGTTAATTGGTGGATAATCAACTAATGAAATTTGAAAAATTATCTTACAAATTTCTCTTCACTATCTTCTTCTTTGCTTTAGCAGGCATCATTTTTTTTCTAAAGATAGGTGGAAAAACCACAAAAGTTTCCGCAATTTGGTGGGATGATTCTTGGGATTATCGTCGAAGTATTTCTGTTACCAATACCTCTGGAGTAGGACAAACAAACGCCATTGTAAAAGTCTTAGACAACTATGATATAAGCTCTCTTGTTGCTATTGGTAAAGTTCAATCTGATTTAGATGATCTTCGTTTTACTGATACTAGTGGTAATTTAGTTAACTATTGGATTCAAGATGCCACTAACTCCAGTGTTGATATTTGGGTTATTATTCCATCTTTATCTTCATCAGGAATCAACTTATGGATGTATTACAGTAACTCTTCTGCCACCTCAACCAGCACCCCTCTCTACACTTACACCGGATCAAGCCAATTTATCGATGATGGTAATAGTCAATTTCGAGTTAAATTCCTCACTAGTGGAACGTTTACTGTCACAACTACTTCTACTTATGACTCTTTTTTAGTTGGCGGCGGAGGAGGAACAGCTGTTCTTGACGACTCTACTCATATTTATCGTTATGGCTCTGGAGCCGGAGGAGGATGGACAAGCACCAATAATGATATCTCTGTCATTCAAGGAACATCATATTCTATAATAGTCGGTGCTGGAGGCACTTATTCTGGAATGTCTGGGCTACCAGGTGGAGACTCTTCTGCTTTTGGCTACAGTGCCGCTGGTGGTCGTGCTGGATCCAGAGCCTCAGGAACCGCTGCTCCAGGAGGAGATGGAGGATCTGGTGGTGGTGGTTATTATTATGCCGGAGGTACTGATGGAGCAGATGGTGTTGGAACTTATGGTGGAGATGGACAAGGTACCACTACTCGTGAATTTAGTGAAGTATCTGGCACCTTATATGCTACTGGAGGTTGGGGTGGAACCTATCACACTTACGGTCAAGCTGGTGCCGCCAATACTGGAAATGGAGGATCTTCTGCCGGACCAACAGCATACCTTTCACATTATAATGGTGGTTCAGGCATCGTTGTTATTCGTTATAGCCAACTTGGATCATCCACTGGTCCAAGTAGTGATGAACAATACAAAGCCCCTCCAATTGCTGGTTATTGTCTTGTTGAAGAAAGTGAAAATGATTCTCAATTATCCATAACTTGGGCTGATATCGCCAGCGACGAAGATGGTTACCTCGTTCAAAGAAGTCTCAATGGTGGTGCTTGGACAGATTTATCTAGTTTTGCTGCTAACTCCACTTCTTATATTGACACTTCTACTTCATCTAATAATACTTATCAATATCGTATTACCCCATACTTTACTGGGTCAAGCTTCAACAATTGGTGCTACACCACTACCTTTAATCTCGGCACAGGCAATTTCGATCTCGAAGGTCTCGACCTTGAAGGCGTCAATTTTGACTAATTATGACCAAAAACCAAACCAGAGCCAAATATCAACTTATCCGCCAAAACATAAAAAAAAATCAGATCAAAATAACCTTATTTTCCAACAAATTATCAATAATCCCCAAATCAACCAATCAGATTTAATTTTAATTTACCTCTCTTTCAAAGACGAAATCGACACTCAACCTATCATAAATCACTATTTAAATTCCAAAAAACTGGCCGTTCCTAAAATTAACGGTTCCGAAATGGAATTTTATTACATCGACAAAACTACCAAATTTCAAAAAAATAAATTTGGTATTCTAGAACCCGTCAACAGTCAAAAAGTTTCCAACTTTCAAAATTCCGTTTGTATTGCTCCTGGCATCTGTTTTGATTCACAAGGCAACAGAATTGGCTATGGTCACGGCTTTTACGACAAATTTCTAAACAAAAATAAAATTTACTCTATTGGTCTTTGTTACTATAAATGTCTAGTCCCACTTCTCCCACACGACAAATTTGACCATAAAATAGACCAAATAATCACACCAAACAAACATTTAATCATTAAAAATTAAATATTAAAATATTACTTAGACATTAGACATTAGAAATTAGATATTATTAACATATGGATCTCACCCCCGACCAAATCACCAAACTAAACCAACTCGGAGTTAAATCAGATAATCTAACATCTAACATCCATCATCCATCATCTTTATTTCCCATTCTCTCCATCTCTGGCCTTACCCTTCTCTCTTTTTCCGGCCTAATTCTTTTTAAATCCAATTCCAATAAGTACGAACAGACCGTCGTGTCTGTTCCTACATCAAATACTACTTTACCTGAAACTTCTGTATCACCAACCCAGGTACCTAAATCTATCCAACATTATCTTTTAACATCACAACAATTCTTTACTCAGGCAAGTCAAGAACAAAGTATAGACCTTTTAAATCAATCCATTCTTGCCGCCACCTCTGCTATCAAAGAATTCCCCAATGACTATCGTGGTTTCTATCAACGTGGTCGCATTTATCAAAGTGTTCTCACTTCTCAACCACAACTCATTCCTCAAGTCTTGGCCGATTTAACCCAAGCTCAAAAACTCGAACCTTCAAATGCCGAAATTACTCGTAGTTTAGCCTCTGCCTATGCGATCAAAGGTGACGCTCAAAATACTATCAACTATCTTTCACAAACCATTACTCTTGAACCTACCAAAGCTCAAAATTTTTATGATTTAGCTAAAATTCAACAACAAGTCGGTCTTCTCTCTCAAGCCGTTCAAACTTATAGCCAATTAATTAGTCTTGTTGCCGATCCTACTCAAAAAACTCTAGTTGAAGCCGAAAAATTATCTTTAGAAAAATTAATTGCTAAAAATCCAAATCAGAATACTACTCAAACAAATCAAACTATTTCACCTTCTCCTAGTATTCAAAATCTACCAACTAACATCTCAATTGATTCTCCAACAATTCAGGCATCTACTAATCAAGGTTTAATTGTTGCTGCCCCAGAAGAACTCGACCAAGTCAAAGTCAGCAATCTCACTACCTCCAATTCTCTCTCTGGCAGCAGTACCCTTACTGCCAATACCAAAGAAATTACCATTTCCAACACTCAAGTCACCTCCAACTCTCAAGTTTACATTAGTGTCACTAAAGGTGGCAAAAATCAAAACCTTCAAGTTACCTCTAAATCAACTGGATCATTCATCGTCGGCCTCGACACCGGTATCAACGAAGATATTGAGTTTAAGTGGTGGATAATTAATTAAAATGTCTAATTTCTAATATCTAATGTCTAAACAAAACCAAAAAAATAATCATAATTTTTGAAATATCTAATGGCTAATATTTTTGATTTAAAAGACAGAACTAAAAAGTTTGGAATAGAAATAATTATTTTCAGTCAAAAAATACCTAAAAATACAATAACATTACCGTTAATCAGTCAACTAATTAGATCTGGAACTAGTATCGGAGCAAATTATTTTGAAGCCGATAACGCCGAAAGTAAAAATGATTTTAAACATAAAATTGGAATTTCAAAAAAAGAATCTAATGAAACAGTTTATTGGTTAGATTTATTTCTAACAGCTTTACCAAAATATAAAGACGAAATTCAAAAACTTCGTCAAGAAGCAAAAGAATTAAACTTAATTTTTAATGCTATTTCTAAAAAATGTTAATTTTATTTCTTCTAATGTCTTCATTAGAAATTAGAAATTAGAAATTAGAAATTAGAAATTAGAAATTAGAAATTAGAAATTAGAAATTAGAAATTAGAAATTTAGTTCTCTGGTGGTTCCAAATCTTTCGCTGGCACATTCACCTTCTCTTCCGCCCCAACTGTTGGCAATGGTTGTGGAGTTATCAAAGGTTGCTCAGCTGGTTTTTTCTCATCAGTTGGCGGTTGTTGTTGTGCTGCTTGTTGTTGCTTCAACTGTTCTTGATATTTTTTAACCGCTTCTTCCAATTCTTTTTTCCAACTTTCAAGTTCTTTATTAGCTTTTTCATAATCACTTGAATCAGCTGGTACTAATTTCACCGCCTGATCTAATCTGGTTACTGCATCTTGTAATTTATTTTGCTGTTTAGCCGCATAAGCCCAGTTATACCAAGCATTTGCCAAATCATTTTTATCCTTTACTACTTCTTCAAAATATCTTTCCGCCGAAGCATAATCCCCCGCCCCGTAAGCAATTGATCCTAAATTCATATTTATATTTGGATCTGTCGCATCTAAAATTGCTGCTTGCTGATACGATTGCATTGACCAATCAAAAGTATTATCCACTAAACCAATCAACGACCTATAAACCGCCCCCAAATTCGACCAATAAGCTGGCATTTTTTGGTCCAAATTAACTGCCGCTTGAGCTTCTCTTACTGCTTGTTGAATCAGAGTTGAAGCTTTTTGTTTATTCTCTTCAGTTATATCTTCTTTCTTTTCTACATTCAAAAAATTTTGGGCCAACGCCAAATTAGTTTGAGCATAAATTGCCCTATAATCAGCCAATTTTGGGTTAATACTTATAGCTTTAATTTGGTTATTATAAGCCCCGCCACCATCATTTTTACTAGTAGCCAACAATGACAATCTCCAATAATAATCTCCCAAAACTGACTTGGTCATCTTATAACCACTAAATCCTACTAAAGCCAATAAAACTACCGACACTAAGTAAGGCATTATATTTATCCCTTTTTCTCCCAAAGGTAAATTTAATTTAATATTTTTTGTCTCTCCCCAATCACTTGCCAAAACCCAAAACAATAACACCCAAATTAAAAACGTCGACGGTAAAATCAAAGCCATTAACCCCAACAAAGCCACCTTTAAAAACCCACTATTTTTTCTTTTTTTCCATACCATACTTGCAATTACCAGTACTATCACCAACCCCACAGTCCCCAATTCAGTCCACAAATTCAAAATCCCTACCGACGACACGCCAAAAGTATTGGTCCAAACATTTGTCGTGTTAAAACTAACCGGCCTAAATCTCGAAAATGCTTCCACAAAATTCCCTAAACCCATCCCAAAAACAGGTTTATTTTTTAAAGTTTCCACCGCAATCACCCAAGCTGAATTTATATTCAAATATACCCACCCAGTTTTAATTAATTTATAGATACTCAAAAGCATCACCAACCCCAAAAAAGCCGTTATTAACGCTTCTTTAAAATATCCATTAAAATCCACCTTTTCTTTTAATTTTGATACTAATTTCCCTAACCAACTAACAAATAAAAACAAAAATAACACCATTTCCGCCATCATTGACCCTGCCAATGTCCAATTTGAAGTTATTGAAAATAACGAATTATTTTTTGGCAACATCAAAGGTAATTTCGCCGCTGGTATCATAAAAACCACCAAAGAAATTATCCCCATTACTAATCCCGAAATTGATAAAACTAAAATTTGTTTTTTTGTTTCTTCTTCACTTCTTACTTGTAACCACAAAAAAAACCAAATCATCATCCCAGCAAAACCACCAATTCCCAACGGTGAAGCTATCGATCTTGCCTGAGCCCCAGCACTCATTTTAAAAAATGACACTATCGACCACAAAAACAAAACCCCTATCCATCCAAACCATTTAGAAAATTTCAATTCTGCTTTCTTATCTGTTAATAAACTAATTACCCATAAAATCACTCCAATTCCCCCTGATAACAACAAAAAACTACTCTTTCCCAATCCAAATGAATCATAAATCACCGGTAGGAAAAATAAAGGTAAAACTGCTAATACTACTCTAGTATAAATTTTCAAAATTTTACTCATATAATGAGACTAACAAAAACCCCGATTTTAGACAACCTTTCAGATACTCTTTTCCCCGCACTATCTCTTCGTTTATCTAAACCTCTTGTTTACTTTCCAATAATATTTTTTACCATATTAACATCAATTGAATTGACTATACCATCAAAATTAAAATCTACTTTTTTATCTCCACTCCCAACTGCATTTTTAACTATCGAAAAATCAATTGAATTAACAAATCCGTCTTGATTTAAATCATAAGACACAGGCGTTGATGATGGAATGGAAACACTAGTTGGAGTCAAAACACGAGTTGGAGTTGGAATAAGAGTTAAAGTTGGTATTTTTTGTAAAGTTGGAGTTAAGGTCGGTGTTAAAGTTTTAGTCGGGGCTAATGATCTCCCTCCAAATTTCTGAATTAACAAATTACGTCCATTTTGATTAAGTGTCATTGTATCTTTTGTATTAAAACTCCATACTCTTTTTATATTTTCAAAAGAAAAAGTTTCAATATTAGCATACCCAACATTTGAATTACGATACATTATCCCCCAATAACTATTCATCGGAGTTTTGTATGACCAAGGTGTAAAACTTATTCCATTTTTAAGATAAAGATCAAAAGCATAGGCACAAGCCTCCCAATAATCATAGCAACTTGTTTCCCCTACATACACGGGTATTTTATAGATTTTTATTATTTCTAAATGTTTTTTAATAACCTCATCAAAATAAGTTTTAATTTTTTGTCCAGTAAGATTTTGTTTATCTGGTAAATAGTCGTGAATCGAATAAAACACATTTGTCCATTTTTTATTTAAGCCAAAATCTGCCAATTCTGGAATTTCCCAAAATGTTTCCATAATTATAATTCTATTAGAATCAACACTACGTATTTCCTTATAAATCCAATCATATAAATTCCAAATATTATTGTGATTACTTTCAGCACTTCCTCCATAAGTTTCATTTAATAAATCAAAACCAGCCACTGATGGATTTCCGCTAAAATGACGTGCAATTTCTTTCCATAATTTCACTGTAAGAGTTCTATTATTCTTCCCTTCAGGGGTTTGAGCAAATAAAGTTGGCTTGTCAGTTTGTAACCCAGATGCATGACTTCCACTTTGCGATCCAGGAGCGCCATGAAGATCTAAAATAACATATATTCCTCTTTTACCACATTCACTCACCAGCCAATCAAAACGAGAAAAATCAATTTCTCCATTTTTATAAATAAAAGTTCCATCCTCATTCATAAAATTTCGCCACCAAAAAGGTACTCTAACTACATTTGCTCCAGTTTTAGCAATTTCATCCAAATCATCAGTTGTTAAATAATTATCAAAATATACATTAAATAGTTCTTTAGTCTTATCTTCTCCAAATCTATTTTTCAATGTATTTAAAACATAGGTTTGATCAACTATCTTTCCTCCCGCCGATACTGGACTCATATAAACAGTTTGCAAAAGCCATCCCCCAATATTTAACCCTTTCAAAACAACAGTTTGTCCTCCAGTTTTTTTTACAATCTTTGATCCGTTTGTTATTAAAAAATCTTTGTTAGTAATAGCTGTTGAGGCCAAAGAATTATCTGTTGCCTTACTTCGATTATCTTGTTTCTCTTTAATTGTTTTTGTTACTAATATTAGTACTATTACTAAAATCAGAATTAAAAACAGTCCCCACAAAACCTTTCTATTTTTGATAAACATCTTTTTTTACAAACATCAACACAATTTATTATCTATTACTTCAGATTACTTATCAAATCCTCTTTTCCCCGCACTATCTCTTCGCTAAATTTTAAACCCTTTCCGGATAAACCGGTTTTTCCCTTAAAAAGGGAAATTTTAACCTACTTCATAGCAAACAAAACCTCCCTTTTTAAGGGAGGTCCGTGAAACGGAGTGGGTTTCGTCTTATTTCAACACTGTCAACGGATTCAACTTCCCACTCGGGCTAATCACTTCAAAATGCAAATGTGTTCCAGTTGAACGTCCAGTGGACCCCATTGCTCCCAATTTTTGTCCTTGAGTCACTCTTTGGCCAGCTTTCACCACCACTGAATTATTCAAAAGATGAGCATATAAAGTTTTATATCCATTACCATGATCAACTACTACATAATTTCCATAACCGCCAGCATTCCAACCAGCCGTCACTACCGTTCCACCTTGAGACGCCACAATTGCTGGATTACTTGGGTTAGCAATGTCTACTGCCTGATGGTACCAAGCATATCGCTGAGAAATATAACCACTTGTTGGCCACATAAAATTACCTTCACCTACCACTCCTGGAATTGGCGCCACTGTTCTAGTCGCAATTTTTGTTGTGTCCACTGAAATTTCTTTTGGTTTAATACCGTCTGGGATAACCAACTCTTGTCCCGCCGCCAACGCAAAAGTCTCATCATTAGCAAAAGTATTAAAAGGATAATCGATGATATTTTGAGCATCCACTTTATAATTTTTGGCAATGCTATAAATTGTCTCTCCTCTTTTTACTATATGTCTCACCCCAGTCACCGGTAAAATTTTTAAAATCTGGCCGACTTTAATTGCATCCACTGATTTCAAATTATTTTCCCAAATGATTGTATCCATTGTCACCCCGAATTTTTGAGCAATACTCGAAACCGTGTCTCCTTGTTGAACCCGATATTCAGTTGTCTCTCCTTTTGGCAAATTAGAAATTAAAGTATTGGCCGCTGCCTTATTAGCTGCTGCCAATAAATAATTACTTCCACTATTCTCACTTCCCTCACTATTAATCACCAAACTCTCTAATGTCCCCGAAAACACAATTACCAAAAAAAACAAAAAAGCCATGCTTATATTTACAAAAGTCTGAGAGAATCTTCCTCTCTGACGATACAACAATTTTGACATTTGTGTTTTAACCCATTCCATCCACCCCAAAAAACTCTTAAAAAAATCGGCCAAAAATACCCCCTCTTGCTTAAGGAATTCCCGAATCAAAACCAATTCTTCCTCTAACCTCTCTTTAAAATCGAACATGTGGACTTATTATACTAAAAAACTTCCTCATCCCCAAATCACCAACCAAACCCTTCCTAAATCCTTCCCTTGACAGGGCAGGACTTAATTTCTTCACTTTTTTACCCTTGCCCTGTCAAGGGAAAGGGCAGGGATAGGGTTTTTACTTTTTCCCTATCTTCGCCAAAAATTCAGCATTACTTTTACTTTTGTTCATTTGTTCCACAATCATTGCCGTGGCTTCATTTCTTTCTCCCAAAGCATCAAACATTCTTCGGATAGAAATTATCTTTTGCAATACCACTGGCTCCAACAATAATTGCTCCATTCTAGTACCAGATTTCAAAATATCAAAAGCTGGATAAATTCGTCTTTCTGCCAAATCTCTATCCAATCTCAATTCCATATTTCCAGTTCCTTTAAATTCTTCAAAAATCAATTCATCCATTTTTGAACCGGTATCTACTAAAGCAGTTCCAATAATTGTCAACGATCCTCCGTTTTCAATTTTACGAGCTGCCCCAAAAAATTTCTTGCTTGGATACAAAGCTGCCGGATCAAAACCACCTGACAAAGTTCGTCCGCTGGTTGGAATTGCTAAATTGTAAGCCCGTGCCAAACGAGTAATTGAATCAAAAACTACCACCACATCTTTTCCTAATTCCACTAATCTTTTAGCTCTTTCCATCCCAATTTCTGCTGCCCTAGTTTGGTCTTCTGGTTTTTGATCAAAACTTGACGCAATTACCTCGCCTTTAATAAATCTTTGCATGTCGGTTACTTCTTCTGGTCTTTCTCCTACCAATATCGCCATCAAATGAGCTTCTGGATAATTTATTGCTACCCCAGCAGCAATTTCTTTTAATAAAGTAGTCTTACCCGCTTTTGGTGGTGACACTACCATTCCTCTTTGACCAAAACCTACTGGACAAAATAAATCCAAAATTCTGGTTGATAAAATTCCTGATTCAGTTTCCAATTTCATCTGTTTTTCCGGATAAATTGGCACTAAATCCTTAAAATCTGGTCGTTTCAAAGCATTAGCCAAATCCATTTCATTTACTTTATCAATCCTCGTCATCGCCCAATATTTTTCATTTTCTTTTGGCTTTTTAGCTGCTCCAGCAATCAAATCCCCTGCTCTCAAACCATACCTACGAATTTGCATTGAAGCAATGTAAGCATCTTTTCCATTTGGTAAAAAATTTGGTCTTACAAAACCGCTCCCATCTTGCATTATTTCCAATATCCCCGAAATCAATTCTGTTACTACTGCCTGATTATAATTCACCTGAGGCCTAGGTTGTTGTTGAGGCTGTTGCCTTTGTGGTTGTTGATATGGTTGTCTTATTGGTTGATTTTGAATCTGAGGTACTGTTTCTATTGGTTTAGTCTCAACTACTTTCGGACTAACAAAACTCACCGCATTTTTATCATTAGGTTTATCTTGAGCTTGTTGAACCGGAACTATTTGTTCTACTATTAATTCTTCAATAGGTTCTTCTTCATTTTTTATTTCGGTTACGGGTCCGACTTTAATCTCCGGCAATACTTCCTTAGTAGAAGTTTCTTCAATAATTGGTTTAATAACTGACTCATCTTGAGCCTTTTTTACAGGTTTGTCCTGAGCTTGTCTAAGAGTTCTAGGCATTTTTTTTGGAAAAAATTAAAATAAATAATCAACTAATTAATATATATAGAATATAAAAAATTTGGAAAACACCATAAGAAACGGGAAACGTTTTGGAAATCAAGATAATTGTATCGGTTATTTTTCTATTTGTCAAATTAAAACAAAAATAGGGTTGAAAGTAGAAGACCTGCCCCCTCTTCTACTCTCAACCCTACCTTCAAAGCTAATTTGATAAAAAAAACCCTACAAATCGGCCTTAGCCAATTTGACTTTTTTCTCAATTAGCTTTATTTTAGATATTGAAGAAACAACAATATACGTGTTCCACCTGCTTTGAGAATATCGATAAAGTTGTTTCTTTTTCTTTTCTTTGCGTAAATTTTCTAGTCCGAAGGACGACGAAAATTTGCTCAAAGACAAGACTCCGATTAAACGAAGTGAAAATCGGAGTATCAGCCCCATTTCCAAAAAAAACTCCTCTATCGCGATATTGTCGTTTCTCCAACATCCAAATTTTCAAAGTTCTCTTTCAATTCTGCTTTGCAGAATCAACCTGCCGTTAGGCATGGTTACATCAAAATCAATTTTCCCCCAAGTTTAGCCATTTCCTTTATCTGTTTCTCCGCCCAACTATTCTTCATTTTTTTTCCAGCACTCTTTCCCTTTTTCTTCTCTAGTGAGAAAAATTTTTTTATTGATTGAAGCATTAAAAACAGTATAACTCGTTTTCCACCTCTGTCTATATCCTATAAAAATTTACTCGTCAAAAACTCACTACCCCATAACATTCTTTTTCTAAAAATTAGGTTCATTTTCACTCATTTTAAACAATTTTAAGTCATTGTGGATAACTTGTGAACAACAGCCTTCTCTCCCTTTATCAAAACCCACCGCCCTTTCGGGCACCTCCCTTAAAAAGGGAGGCTTAGTTAGTAAGTTAAAGCTCCCCTTCTTTAAGGGGAGGTGTCCCGAGTTTACCGAGGGACAGAGGGGTTTGACCACAAAAAAAATCCGGCATTACCCAGATTTTAAAAAACATATCCCTCTCTTAAGGTTTACATTAAAAATTAAAAATTAGAAATTTACGGTATATCTAACTATCAACAAACCAACTCAAAGATTATCACTTATCATCTCCACCACTTTCTCTACTACCTGATTTTTCATCTCCTTCCTCGCCTTCACTCCATCCAAAAGATCACTTTTTACAAAAAATTTTTCACTCCAATTTTTTTTCTCTATTCTTACCGCCACCCACACTTCCCCCGGCAAATTCCCCGTTACCCCTACCCCCACTTCTCCTTCAATTTTTCTTGCCATTTCTTCTGCTGTCTCAATCGAATAAACTCCATACTTTTTAATGATTTTTTCATCTACTCCTGCTTTTATTTTGGCTTCATTGCAATATGTTACTAATCCACACTTAAAAACATCCGAAACACCGGGAATATTTGTGACTGCATTCGTTATTGCTCCTCCAGTGCACGATTCCATCACTCCGATATACCAACCTCGTTTTCTTAATATTTCCAAAATCTTTTTTATTTTCTCATCCATTTTCATTTTTATTTTGTTTTCCTAACATCTAGAATCTAATATCTAAAATCTATTTAATTTCCCTCACATTTCTAATCTCCACTAACCTCTTTCCCATTGCCTCCGCCTCTTTTTTCCTCTTCTCCCAAAATTTTACCTTTCTCACTTCTCCCAACAAACTCACTTCCCCAACATATACTGGCAGACTTCTCCCCTTGTTAAGGGGAGATTCCGGTTTACCCGGAGTGAGGATTTGAAGAGGTTTCTCTTTATACGAACTCCACATTGCCGCCAACACTGCCAAATCCGCTCCAGTATCATCAATTTTTATTCCACCAGTTACCGACACAAACACATCATATTTATAAAGTGGCATTCCCAAACTTTTTTGGGCTATCGCCGTCAACAATTGTCCTCGATTAAAATCGACTCCCGCAAAAACTCGTTTTGGCATTGGCGCAAAACTTTCTACCACCAAAGCCTGAATTTCTACCATCACCGGTCTAGTTCCCTCTATTAATACTGTCACCGCACTTCCAATTTTTGACACATCGTCAGTTACCAAATTTAAATCTTCCGACTTTACATCCAACAATCCTTTATCTGTCATTTTAAAAATCCCCACTTCATCAGTTGGACCAAACCGATTTTTGTTTGCTCGCAAAATTCTTAACTCTCCATTTTTCTCTCCCTCAAAATACAAAACCGTATCCACCATATGTTCTAACAATTTTGGTCCAGCAATATCCCCGTCTTTAGTTACATGTCCCACAATAAACATTGCCACTTTCAATCTCTTCGCCAACTGCACCAATCGAAACGTCGATTCCTTAATTTGACTCACCGACCCCACTGCCCCAGTGGCATTGTCACATCCAATTACTTGAATCGAGTCCACCACCACTATTTTGTACAAATTATTTACTCGATTCAAATAATCCTCTATTTCTTCCACTGAGTTGCTTTCAAAAATATCGAAACCTTCCGCCTTTACTCCAAGTCTCTTTACTCTTAAAGCAATTTGTTCCGCCGATTCTTCCCCTGCCACATATAAACCACCAATTTTACCCACAAGTTGTGTCAAAAGTGTACTTTTTCCTATCCCTGGTTCCCCTGCAAAAAGTGTCACTGATCCCTGAACAATTCCTTTACCCAATACTCTATCAAATTCCTTAATTTCGGTAATAATTATATTAGTAAATGACTCGTTTTTCGTCTCAATTTCCGAAACTTTTTTTACTTCCCTCACCCCACCAAAACTTTTACTGACCCGATTTCCACTTATTGGTTTTCCCAAACTTTTTACTTCCCTTAAACTATTCCACTCCCCACAAGCACTGCACTGCCCCGCCCATTTTGAAAATTCATTTCCGCACGAAGAACATACAAACACCGTTTCTTTTTTAGACATTACTTATTTTACACTGTTTTCTTGTCCAGCCTGTACTCTTTTCCCAATATAAGCAATTTTATCTTCAACCCTTAAATCTAAAACCCTTCCATATACCCAAGATTCTAATCTTGCACTTAATTCCTCACTCCCATCAGCTGTTGGTAAATCAACTCTTGATTCATATCCAAGAACTGCTTTTTGGTCTCTTAACACTAAACATCTGCACACACTAAATAATATCCCTTCATCAACTCCTTTAGTGATATTTCCAAATTGTCTTTCAATTATCTTTGTCCCCATAATTATTAAAAATTCATAACTTGACCGATTATAACACTAACTTTTCTAAAAACTTCGTTTCTACCGCCTCTCACAACACCACCACCAAAAATCCCCCAAAATATGGGGGATTTTGCTTTCTACTTTCAACTTTTTACTTATAGAGTACGTTCTTCTTACTAGTTTCCACTATCCCAAGAGAGATTTTTCTTTTAGCTACATCAATACTCTCAATGTATACCTGCACTTTTTCTCCTTCTTTTAGAGCAACTCCATTAGTAAGTTTAGAAATATGAATTAATCCTTCAACTCCAGTCTGGAGTTTAACCAAAGCTCCAAAATTAGCCAGTCTAACTACTTCACCTTCAGTTTCTTTATCTTTAGGGAACCTCTCTTCAATACTTTCCCATGGATCACCCGACAATCTCTTTAGAGAGAACTGTAATCTACCATCATCTTTACTAATAAGTTTAATCTTAATTTTGTCTTTAGTTTTAAACATAGAAGAAAGTTCTGATACTTTTTCCCAAGAAATTTCTGAAATATGGACCAAACCTTCCAAATTCAAATTAGCTCCTTGGTTATCACAAACCACTCTCACAAAAATACCAAAAGGTTCTACCCTTACCACTTCAGCTTCAAATACATCACCCAATTTCAAAGTTTCAATTGCCCCAACTTCTTCGCCAACTTTATCTGGTTCAGAAATTAATCTTTCACTAAATACTAATCTATTTTTAGCTTGATCAACTTCCAAAACTTTAGTTTTGATTTTCTTACCAATCATTTTATCAGGATCTCCGTCAAATTTAGTCCCGATCTGGCTACCTGGGATAAATCCAAAGAAACCAAATGGTGCAATTACCACAGCCCCGCCTCGATTTAATTCTTTAGCAAATACTGTTACTTCTCCACCATTCTTTTCTTTTTCTTTAAAATAATTCCAACCATAACCACTAGCTGCACCGCGAATCGAAACTAAAATTTGGCCTTTATCATTTTCTGGAGATTTAACTTGAACTTCAATTTCATCCCCAACTTTTAAATCATTAATATAGTCTTTAACAAATTCAAACTCTTTTCCTAAAACCACCGCATCAGTTTTTCCACCAATATCAATATAAATTGCTTTATTTTTGATTGTTGAAATCTTTCCTTTAACTTCCTGACCTTTTTTAAAACCTAATTTTTCAACACCTTCAGATTTTAATAAATCTTCCATCGTCAAAATTTCTTTGACTTTTTTTATCTTTTTATCTTTCTTAGCCATATATCAAAAAAATCCCGAAAAACCGGGATTATTATTAATGTTTATTTTTAATAAACATATTTAAACAAATAATAAAGAAATGCTGATTCTTTCAAATTGCATTTCTAATAAACAAATAAATAAAATTTCTAAACTCTAATTTCTAATATCTAAAAATCAGAATTTAATTATTTTTTAATTTATTGAATCGTTTTTTCCAAACTTAGACATTAGTCATTAGAAATTGGAAATTTTAATTTGGTTTCTGAATTCTGGCCATGACCTATCTTCAAGACCACTTGCGTGGAGACTATTGTCAGCGCTAAGGCGTTTCACTTCTCTGTTCGAAATGGGAAAAGGTGGTTCCACCTCGCTCCAATGACCAGAATTCAAAAACCAAAGTTTATCCCGTTTTACGGGACGAATCTTCTTTTGTAATTTATCTTAATTTACGTCTTTCTTAGATCTAATATCTATCATCTAAGATCTAATTCTCTTGGCCTCTAAATTGAGTCGCCTATTCAGCTTCCAAACCCGAATTTGATCGGGGCTGAAAGCCAAATATATGTTGAGAAATTTCTTCAATCATCTCTTTACTTAGCTTAAATCCTTGCAGATCTTCCACTTGTAAAGTATTAACCGGTAGTCTCCCGGCGATTTCTCCTCTAACTTGCGTCAGAGAACGATTCCTTATCTTAGGGTCAGTTTCCTGTTTGAGATGCTTTCAACAGTTATCTTATAAGAACGTAGCTACCCAGCATTGCACTTGACAGCACAACTGGCACACCAGCGGTTCCCTCATCCAGGTCCTCTCGTACTGTGGATGAATCCCTTCAAGAATCGAACGATTACTACGGATAGAGACCGAGCTGTCTCGCGACGCTCTGAACCCAACTAACGCAGCGCTTTAATGGGCGAACAGACCAACCCTTGGCCCCTTCTTCAGGGCCAGGATGCGCCAAGTCGACATCGAGGTGCCGAACCACGTCGTCAATATGAACTATCGGACGTGACTAGCCTGTTATCCCCAGAGTAGCTTTTATCCAGTAAGCCCGTGCCTATACCAAATAGGTCACGAGGATCACTAAAACCGTCTTTCGACCCTGATTCCAATATCAAATTGTTTGGAACTCCCCTTGCGGGGATTCGACTTGTAAGTCTCACAGTCAAGCCAACTTATGCTTTTACACTTATAGCCCGATTTCTTGCCGGACCAAGTTGACCTTTGTATACCCGCGTTACTCTTTTGCAGGTGCCTGCCCCAGGCAAACTAGCAACCATACACGGTCCCTCTCCGAGATTCATCGGAGTAGGTTAGACTCAAAAATAACAAAGGGAGGTGTTTCATTTTTGCCTTGCGGCTCCCTCCTACGCTAAACAATCATTAAATTCTTGTCAATGTAAAGATCCAGTAAAGCTTCATGGGGTCTTTTTGTCCTGTAGTAATTAAACGGCATCTTCACCGCTCTTTCAATTTCACTGGATAGATAGTTAAGACAGTTGCAC
>Ga0209373_10000171_pt1 | contig 139048 bp, 162 predicted proteins | sample Higcelweek5metaG_FD_187173 | JGI IMG/M metagenome (GOLD analysis project Ga0209373, IMG submission 187173) | Freshwater pond sediment microbial communities from the University of Edinburgh, under environmental carbon perturbations - High... | ecosystem: Environmental > Aquatic > Freshwater >... | reverse complement strand
AGGCGCAGATTTACGACCCGGTGGAAAAATTATCGGTCGCCAATACCCTGGAATCGATCCGCCGCGCCGAAGTGGTGGTGCTGGTGATGGAGGCGGCGCAGATCCTCGACAAGCAGGATCTGACGATCCTTCGCCTGATCGCCGAGGAAGGGCGCGGTCTGGTGGTCGCGGTCAATAAATGGGACACGGTGGAACAGACGCAGGTCGCGCTGGCCCGACTGCGCGACCGGCTGGAGACCTCGGCACCGCAGGTCAAAGGGGTGCGGACGGTCACTTTATCGGCATTGAACGGGCGTGGTCTCGACCGTCTGATGGATGCGGTGATTGAGGCCTGGACGATCTGGAATCGTCGGATTTCGACCGGCCGGCTCAATCGCTGGCTGGCCGAGATGCTCGAACGTCATCCGCCGCCCGCTCTGCCGGGGGGCCGGCGCTACAAGATCCGCTACATGACCCAGATCAAGGGCCGGCCGCCGACCTTTGCCTTGTTCGCGACCCGGCCGGATGATCTGCCGGAATCTTATCAGCGTTATCTGATCAATGGCTTGCGCGACGCGTTCGATCTTCAGGGGGTACCGATCCGGCTTTATGTCCGGGGCGGGCGCAATCCCTACGCGGATAAGGGCAAGTAGGGCCTTTCGGGGCTGCCGCCCCGATCCCCGCTTGGGGGCGCGCCCCCAAACCCCCCTTTATTTTCGAAAATAAAGGGGGTCCGGGGCTTCGCCCCGGCCGGGTGCGGGCGGGAGCCCGCCAATAAACCTCAACTCGCGCTGTTGCTGGTGGTCGTGGTCCCGGACGCGAACTGTTCCGGCGGCAAACCAAACGGCGGCGGAGGCGGCGGCGCGGCCTCGCTGGTGGTCGAACTGGCGCTGGTGGTGCTGCTGGCGCTGGCAGCCGCTTCCGGCGGCGACGGCGGGGCGAAGCGGCTTTGCGTTGTCGTCGCGCTTTCATCCTGAGACGAAAGCAAGGCCGATTGCATGGCCGCGCTCATCTGCTGAAACGCATTGGCCAGATCGCTTTCACTTAAAGTGAAAGAGGTGCCAATGTCCTGAGAAGACGATGTCGAAGACGTGCTGCTTGTCGTTGACGTCAGCGATTCACTCGAATTAACACCATATGAAGACTGAACCGCAGACGAGCCCCCGCCGATGGAACTGACACTCATGATTTTTCTCCCCTGTGCAGGGCGGCCACTCTGCGCGAGCGCCACCGTTCGGTTAATACGGATTGACCTGCCCAGACAGGCGGGAACCGCCCAGGCCCGAAATAACGGCAAATCATGAGCTAAGTCTTTGATTTCATTTTGCTTTAATCCACAAAAACGGGAAGACCGGACCTAGGGCAGCCCTCCTTGGTCGAGGGGCAGCTCCCATCAGTCCCTCCTCCCCTGCCCCCTGGCCTGGGCTGTCTTGCCGCCCTGCCCCGACCCGCCTACCATGGCCCTCCCTTGGCAGAGATCGGCCTCCTCATCGTGACCCCTCCCCCCTCCTTCACCGCGCTGTTCGCCGAAGCCACCCGGGCTTACCAGGAAGGACGGCATCGCGCCGCCGCCCGTCTCGCCCGGCAGAGTCTCGCCCAGGACCGACGGCAGGCCCCGGCGCTGCATCTGCTCGGGTTGATCGCCGATCAGGCCGGCCATCCCCGCCTCGCTCTCGGGCTGATCGAACAGGCGGTCGCCCTCGACTGGCTGGCCGCGCCCTATCACGCCAGTCTCGGCATGGTGCTGCGCCGGCTCGGTCAGAAACATCGGGCCGCCGCCGCCTTTGACAGTGCCCTCAGCCTCGCGCCGGACTGGAGCGAGCTTCAGGTTCAGGCGGCGGTGTTGTGGCGCGAACTGGGCGAGACCGAACGGGCGATCGAAGCCCTTGCCGCCGCCGCCCGCCGCCGGCCGGACTGGGCCGAGGTCCATCTCGCCCGCGCCCAGGCCGAAACCGATCTGGGCCGCCATGACCGCGCTGCCGTCGCGTTCGCCGAAGCCGCCCGCCTGCGCCCGGAGGATCTCGCCGCCTGGACCGGGCTCGGCTTTGCCTTGCGGGCGACCGGCCAGACCGCTGCCGCCCTCGACGCTTTCAGCGAAGGGGTCCGCCAGCATCCCGACAATCCGCGCGCCCGGATCAATCTCGGCGCCAGTCTGGCCGCCCTCGGCCGGCTGGAGGAGGCCGCCACCGCCTATCGAGAGGCGATCCGGCTCGATCCGCAACGGTTTGAGGCCCATAACAATCTCGGCATTGTTCTGACCAATCTCGGCCGTCACGACGAGGCTTTGACCAGCTTCGGCACGGCGCTGACGATCCGGCCCGATCTGGCCGAGGCCCACAGCAATCTCGCCAATGTGTTAAAGACGCTGTGGCGGTTTGATGCCGCGATCGCCCGCTACCAAGCCGCTTTGACGATTCAGCCCGATCTGGTCGCGGCGCGGATCAATCTTGGGATCATTTTCACCCTGCTCGGCCGTGCTGACGAAGCCTTCGCCTGTTTCGAAACCGCTCTGGCCGGCACGCCGACTGCGGGCGAGGCGTTGGCAATCCAGCGCAGCCTGTTGTTCTGCGCGGTCGGCCGCGATGATCTGGAGGCGGAGCAGCTCGCCGCCTTGCATCGCCGCTTTGGCCAGCGTCACGGCGGACATGGCCCGCTGGCCCCGGCGAATCCGGCCGGAACCGGAGAGCGGCAGCTCAAAATCGGCTATCTCTCCTCGGATTTCCGCCGCCATCCGGTGGCCACCAATCTGTTGCCGGTGCTGCGCGCTCACGATCGCCGCCGGTTTGAACTGCACGCTTACAGCCTCAGCACCCGTCAGGATTCGGTCACTCACGAGATTCAAGGCCTCGTCACCGGCTGGCACCCGGTCAGCGGCTTGTCCGACGAAGCGATCGCCCGCCGGATTGCCGGGGACGGGATTGATATTCTGGTCTGCCTCGCCGGTCATTTTGATCAGAATCAGCCCTCGGTCGCTGGCTGGCGCGCCGCCCCGGTGCAGATCAGCCTGCATGATGTCGCCACCTCCGGCTTGGCTGAGATGGATTACATCATCGGCGACCGCTGGCTGTTGCCGCGCCAGAGCCCGGAATATTTCAGTGAGCGGCCGCTGCGCCTGCCCCAGTTTTATCTCGCCGACCCGCCCCCCCCGCCGCCCCCGGCCCTGCCCCGCAGCGGCCCGGCGGTGTTCTGCTGCTTCAACAATCCGGTCAAGATCGGCCCGGCGACGCTGGCTCTGTGGGGCCGGCTGCTCGCCGCCCGCCCGGCATGCCGCCTTGTCCTTAAATATATGGGGCTGTATGGCTCGGCCGAATTGCAGGCCCGATTCCGCACCGGTCTGACCGCCGCCGGTGCCGCCCCGGAACAGATCGAGCTGATTGCCGATCATGATGACGAAGCGGGCTTCCTCGCCCGCTACAGCACGGTCGATCTGGCGCTGGATCCGTTCCCGTTCAGTGGCTCGACCACCTCGTTCCAGGCGCTGGCGATGGGCGTGCCGGTGATCACTTGGCCCTGGCCCCGGATGATCGGCCGCTGGAGTGCCGCCATGCTGCGCCCGCTCGGGCTGGAGGACCTGATTGCGGACTCTGCCGAGGATTATCTGGCCCGAGCCTGTGCCGCTGCGGATCAGGTCGAGTCCTGGCGGGGCCGGCGGGAGGAGATCAGCCAGCGGCTCCGGGCGTCATCTCTGTGCGACGGACGCCGGCTGACCCGACATCTGGAACGGCTGTATCGTGCCGCCTGGAGCCGGCAGGCCCGCAAATCCTAGGCGGCTTCGAATCCATGGCAGGGAATCTGCTCCAATTCCTCTAACAAAGCCCGCTCGGCCAGCCACAAATCATGAGCCTGCTGCATCCGCAGCCAGAGATAGGGACCATTGCCGCAGAATTTCCCGAGTCTGACTGCCATCTGGGGGGTAATGGCGATCGTCCCGGCCAGGATACGGTGAAGGGTCTGACGGGAAATGCGTAATTCGGCCGCAGCCTCTTTGACCGAAAGCCGCAGGGCCGGCAGAACGCTCTCCCGCAAGATCAGGCCCGGATGAGTCGGGCAGCGTCTTGGCCGTTCGGCAACCATCTCGTCCATTCAGACCGGCTTCCTCATCGCGCAGCGTCGCGCCAGCGGCATCCCGGCCCGCCCCTCGGCGGTCAGAATCGCCCGCAGGCGGGGGGACAGCTCCGCCTCTTCCAACGTGACGAAGCCAAGTTTTCGATAAAACGGTTCGTTCCAGGCGATGTCGCGGAAGGTGGTGAGGGTCAGGGCGTTGATCCCGCGATCGGCGGCGTAATCCTGGGCCGAATTGATCAGCGTCCGTCCGAGTCCCCGCCGCTGCTGATCGTGATGAACCGCGATCTGCCAGATATGCAGGGCGTCGGCGGCCGGCTCTCCGTTCAGGAAGGCGGTCAGCCCGAAGCCGTCCACCTCGGCGACAAGGGCGAGGCCGGTGGCGAGCAGGGCGCGATGCTGTTCCACCGATTGAACCGTGTCGTCGGCAATCCACTCCAGCCCCGGCTCGTGCCGGAACAGTTCGCCCGAACTGCGCTCGATCTCCGGCAGATGGGGGCAATCCTCATCTGTGGCGCGTCTGACTCTGATCATTGGCGGCACAAGGACAACCATGCGTACCTCAGCGGGCTGCCGCCCGCGCCCGCCCGGGGCGAGGCCCCGGACCCCCTTTCTTTTTGAAAAAAGGGGAGGTTTGGAGGCGCTAGCCTCCAAGCGGGGATCGGGGCGGCAGCCCCGTTATTGGGAAAGAGGAAGAGGGGGCCAATCTGCCCCGGGCGGGAGACGCACAGAGCCTCCCGGATCGCCTAGGGCGTGGCCGGCCGGCTCGGCGGCGCCACCGGCAGCCAATATTCGCGATTGCGTAGCGTCATGGTCGAAATGGTCTGCGTGCTGCTGCGATTGTCGCAGGAAACGAGTTGCGCGTGCGGAATGCCATCGACAGTGACGCGGATCGCCACCACCTTCCAGCTTCGCCCGCGTGGATTGGCCGCCTTGACGAACAGGTCGCCTTCGCTGACGCCACAGCTTTCCCGACTAATCATCTTTCCCCCGTTCGACGGCCCGGCCGGCGGGCCAATCCCGCGCGTCGAACTCGTCCAATCCACTCCGATCATTGCAAGCCCGAGGCAAAAATGAAAGAGACGATCCCGAGCGAAACGCGCCCCGCTACCGCCTTTCCGCCGCTTCACACGCGGTCTCTATCTTAAAGCAGAGTCTCCTCTGCGGCAAAATCGCTTTTAACGAGATAAACCCGCCCCGATCCCGCCTTTCCCGGTCGGGAGCGAGATTCACACCTTTTGACCCTCCTGGACCAAAAGTTACCGGACTGGGACACTCACTCTTGACAAATTAAAAAGAGCGGACTCGGCCGAAATTCACCGAAGTGTAAATTTGCTTTCCAGCGCGACCGCAACGGAAACTTCGCCCCGGCCCGGCCCGGTCGGGGATTGTGGCAAAACCGTTATATATCTTGGCTTTATAACGAAACCGAGGGGGATCGAGCAAAAATCTGCGCTTTTCGCGCGGGCGCGGGCGAGCTTTGGCACGATGGTTGCTTCATTAATCCTCATCAAGACGGGCTGGGTCCGTCGCAGAGATTCCACCGATTGAGGGAGTTCCCCCACATGACGCGCAAAGTCGCCATTTACGGTAAGGGCGGTATCGGCAAGTCCACCACCACGCAGAATACTGCCGCTGCGCTGGCCCACTTCCACAACAAGAAGATCTTCATTCACGGCTGTGATCCCAAGGCGGATTCGACCCGCCTGATCCTCGGCGGCAAGCCGCAGGAAACCTTGATGGACGTGCTGCGCGAGCAGGGCGCGGAAAAGGTTACCTTCGACAAGGTCGTCCGCGCCGGCTTCAAGGACATCCTGTGCGTCGAGTCCGGTGGGCCGGAGCCGGGGGTGGGCTGTGCTGGTCGTGGCGTCATCACCGCGATTGATCTGATGGAATCGCTCGGGGCCTATACCGAAGACCTGGATTTCGTCTTCTTCGACGTGCTGGGCGACGTGGTCTGCGGCGGCTTCGCGATGCCGATCCGCGATGGCAAGGCCCAGGAAGTGTACATCGTCGCCTCGGGCGAGATGATGGCGGTTTATGCGGCCAACAACATCTGCAAGGGTCTGGTCAAGTACGCCAAGCAGAGCGGCGTCCGTCTCGGCGGGATCATCTGCAACAGCCGTAAGGTCGATGGCGAGCGCGACTTCATCGAGGAATTCACTGCCGCAATCGGCACCAAGATGATCCATTTCGTCCCGCGCGACAACATCGTGCAGAAGGCCGAATTCAACAAGAAGACCGTCACCGAATACGATTCGAGCGAGAATCAGGCCAACGAATATTCGTTGCTGGCCAAGCAGATCATCGACAACACCGACTTCGTCATTCCGAAGCCCCTGTCGATGGATCAGTTGGAATCGATGGTCGAAAAGTACGGCCTGCTCGACTGACGCCGCCCTCTCCGGCGTCAGGCGGCGGAGCGATTGACGGGAAACTGGGTGTCTGCCTGCCTGCCTGCCTCTCGTCCGTCCTGTCATCGCTTCGCCGCGCGCCGTCCGCCTGCCCCTTCCGCGAGGAGTTCCCCCTATGCCCTATCATCTGTTTAAATGCAGTGAATGCATCCCCGAGCGGGAAAAGCATGCCGTCATCAAAGGGCCGGAAGATGACCTGACCAAGGCTCTTCCGCTTGGCTACCTCAACACGATCCCCGGCTCGATCTCCGAACGCGGCTGTGCCTATTGCGGCGCCAAGCACGTGATCGGCACGCCGATGAAGGATGTGATCCACATCAGCCACGGCCCGATCGGCTGCACCTACGACACTTGGCAGACCAAGCGTTACATCAGCGATAACAACGACTTCCAGCTGCATTACACCTTCGCCACCGACGTGCGGGAAAAGCACATCGTGTTCGGCGCCGAAAAGCTGCTGAAGCAGAACATCCTGGAAGCGTTCAAGGCCTTCCCGAACATCAAGCGGATGACGATCTACCAGACCTGCGCCACCGCGCTGATCGGCGACGATATCGACGCGATCGCGGGCGAAGTGATGGAAGAGCTGCCCGACGTCGATATCTTCGTCTGCAATTCGCCGGGCTTCGCCGGTCCCTCGCAGTCGGGTGGTCACCATAAGATCAACATCGCCTGGATCAACAACAAGGTCGGCACGGTCGAGCCTGAGATCACCAGCGATTACGTGATCAATTACGTCGGTGAATACAATATCCAGGGCGACCAGGAAGTCATGCAGGACTTCTTCAAGCGGATGGGTATTCAGATCCTCTCGACCTTCACCGGCAACGGCTCCTATGACGATCTGCGGGCGATGCACAAAGCCCATCTGAACGTCCTCGAATGCGCCCGTTCCGCCGAATATATCTGCAACGAGCTGCGCGTCCGCTACGGCATTCCGCGTCTCGACATCGACGGCTTCGGCTTCGCCCCGCTGTCGGCCTCGCTGCGGAAGGTCGGGATGTTCTTCGGCATTGAAGATCGCGCCGAAAAGATCATCGCCGAAGAATATGCCAAGTGGAAGCCCCAGCTCGATTGGTACAAAGAGCGGCTGCGCGGCAAGAAAGTCTGCCTGTGGCCGGGCGGTTCGAAGCTGTGGCACTGGGCGCACGTCATCGAAGAGGAAATGGGCCTCAAGGTGGTGTCGGTCTATACCAAGTTCGGCCACCAGGGCGACATGGAAAAGGGCATTGCCCGGTGCAGCGAAGGCGCGCTGGCGATCGACGATCCCAACGAGCTGGAAGGCCTCGAAGCCCTGGAGATGCTGAAGCCCGACATCATCTTCACCGGCAAGCGCCCGGGCGAAGTGGCGAAGAAGGTCGGCGTCCCCTACCTCAATGCCCACGCTTACCACAATGGCCCCTACAAGGGCTATGAGGGCTGGGTCCGGTTCGCCCGCGACATCTATAACGCGATCTACTCGCCGATCCATCAGCTCGCCTCGCTCGACATCAGCAAGGACGTGATCCCGACCGACGTCAGCTTCGCCACCACTCGGTCGCTGGCCGACAAGGATCTCGATCCGTCGATCACCAATGATGCGACGCTCAGCGAATACACCGGCAAGTACGACCTGATCAAAGACCTGCGCGCGAAGACCTATCCGGACTTCCCGCGCAAGGCCGATGCGGCCGAATAAGGACCTGCCCCGATGAACGAACTCAGCAAAGACAAGGTCGAGTCGCTCCTCGACTGCATCATGAAGAATTGCCTGTGGCAGTTTCACTCCCGCTCCTGGGACCGACGCCGCCAGAACGAAGAGATCCTCAAGAAGACGTCGCAATTGCTGTGCGAAGAGGAATTGGATCTCAGCACCCCGTTCGATCGCTGCTACTGGGTCGATGCGGTGTGGCTGGCCGAAACCTATCGCAAGGATTTCCCCTGGATCACCACGATGCCCAAGGACGAAATCAAGGCGCTGATCAAGGCCCTGCACGAGCGGCTCGACTTCGTCACCATCGACGGGTCGCTGAACGAAGAACTCACCGACCAGAAGTACTAAGGAGGGCGCCATGTCCTGTGAAATGAAGGTCAAGGACCGGATCGGCAATATCAACCCGATCTTTACCTGCCAGCCGGCCGGCGCTCAGTATGCCTCGATCGGGATCAAGGATTGCATCGGTATCGTCCACGGCGGTCAGGGCTGTGTGATGTTCGTCCGTCTGCTGATCTCGCAGCATCTCAAAGAGAGCTTCGAAATCGCGTCTTCCTCGGTCCACGAGGATGGCGCGGTGTTCGGCGCCCTCGATCGGGTCGAGCAAGGCGTGGACGTGCTGCTGGAACGCTATCCCCACGTCAAAGTGGTGCCGATCATCACCACCTGCTCCACCGAAATCATCGGCGATGACGTCGATGGCGTGGTGACCAAGCTCAAGAACGGGCTGTTGCAGGAAAAGTACGCTGGCCGCGAGGTCCATCTGATCCCGGTCCATACCCCGAGCTTCGTCGGCTCGATGGTCAGCGGCTATGACGTGGCGGTGCGGGATTTCGTCAAATACTTCTCGCAGAAGAACAAGCCGAGCCAGAAGATCAATCTGATCACCGGCTGGGTCAATCCGGGCGACGTCAAGGAGCTGAAGCACGTCCTGGCCGAGATGAACATCGACGCCACCGTGCTGTTCGAGATCGAGAATTTCGACTCGCCGCTGGCGCCGACCAAGGATGTCGTCTCGCATGGCGACACCACCATTCAGGATCTGATCGAGACCGCCGACGCCCAGGGCACGATTGCCCTCAACCGTTATGAAGGCGGCAGCGCGGCCAAATATCTGGAGAAGCGCTGGGACGTGCCGGCGGTGATCGGACCGACACCAATCGGCATCCGCAACACCGACACCTTCCTCGCCAATCTGAAGGCGATGACCGGCAAAGAGATCCCGGCCTCGCTGGTCAAGGAACGCGGCATCGCCATCGATGCGATTACCGATCTGGCCCATATGTTCCTCGCCGACAAGAAGGTGGCGATCTATGGCAACCCGGATCTGGTGATCGGGCTGGCCGAATTCTGCCTCGACCTCGGGATGAAGCCGCAGTTGCTGCTGATCGGCGACGAGAATGGCGGCTATGAGACCGATCCCCGTCTGAAGGCGTTGCAGGAAAACGTCACCCACGACATGGAGATCGTCACCAACGCCGATCTGTGGGACTTGGAAGACCGGATCAAGAATAAGGGTCTCGAACTTGATCTGATCCTGGGCCATTCCAAGGGTCGGTTCGTCGCGATCGAATATCAGATCCCGATGGTGCGGGTCGGCTTCCCGACCTACGACCGGGCCGGCTGCTACCGTTACCCGGTGGTCGGCTACAATGGCGCGATCTGGCTGGCGGAATCGATGGCCAATGCTCTGTTCACCGACATGGAGTACAAGAAGAGCCGCGAATGGATCCTCAACGTCTGGTGATCGCCGGGGCATCCGGGAGGGGGCGTTGCCCTCTCCCACCGGGGCTGTAAGGCCCCGGACCCCCCGTCTCCCCCCCTTGCGACGGAAAGGGTTCCGCCATGAAAATTGCCGCTTATGTTGATCAGTCCGGCCATGTGACCAGCCTGTTTTCCCCCGGCTCGCTCCGGGTCTATCAGAGCGAAGGCGAGGCCTGGGGCGAAATTGCCGCCCTCGCTGTGACCCTTGATCCCGGCCTCGGCCTGGGCGCGATGAAGACGGCGTTGCGCGATCTGCGCGCCCTGCCGGCGCTGGACGGCTGTCACGTCCTGTTGACCGACGGCCTGACCGGGGCGATCCCCGCCTTGATTGAATCCTTTGGCTTCCGCTGCTGGGGCAGCGACGGCTACGCCAAAGCCCTGTTGGATGAGATTGCCCGCGCCGAAACCGAGCGCCTGGCGGCCGAAGCCGAAGCGGCGGCCACCGCTTGTGCCCCGGCCGCCGGCGGTTGCGGCAGTGGGGGCTGTGGCGGCGGCGCGGTCAGCAGCAGCGGCTGTGGCAGCCCTTCCCGGCCGATCGGCCTCCGCACTGGGACGGTGCCCAGCCCGGAGAAGCTCGGCGACGGACGCTATCACCTCGATCTGGCGGCGGCGCTGGCGTCCGGCCCCGGGCTGAATTCCTATGAGGTGCTGTTTCCCTTCCTCCGCCAGGGCGGATTTGACCGGCTTGACCTGGAATGCGATCACCTGCCGCGTTGGTTCGGGCCGACCTTGGCCGAGCTGGGCCTGACCGCGACCACCGAGGCCGTCGGCGCCGGGCTCAAAGTGGTGGTCCGGCCGCGTCCCTTGGAGCGCCGGGCATGAGCGAACTCGCGTGTGATGAAGAGGCGTGGGACGATGTCGCTGACGACACGCCCCAGCCGGATCTGCTGTATTTCCTCTATGGGCTGGATCTGCATCCGGAGCTGATCGCCCAGCGCTGCCGGGCCCAGCGTTATGTCGGGGTGGCCACCCTGGCGGATTATGCGCTGGCGTTCCGGGGCTATGTCCGGCGCTGGGATGGAGCCGAGGCCACGGTGATCGAGGCGCCGGGGCAGACGGTGACCGGGGCGCTTTATTGGCTGGATGCCGATGATTCGGAACGGATCGATCTGTGGCAGGGGGTGCGCTTCAATGGCACCGGCTCGGCCTTTCATTTTCCGGTCGAAGTGATTGATGCGGCGGGCGTGACGCATCAGGCTTTGATGCACAAGCCCGACCGGATCAATCCGCCCGGCGAGCCCAGTCGGGAATATCTGGATCTGCTGGTGGCCGGGGCTGAAGCCCGGGGGCTGCCGGCGGCCGAGCTGCGGGCAACGCCGTCGCATCCGGCCTCTTATCCGGTACCGCGTCGCAACCGGTTGGATGAGATCGAGGATCTGGCCGGCTTATCGTCCTGTGCAGCCTGTTCGGCCTTTGTCAGCGAAGACTAACGGGGCTGCCGCCCCGTGCCCCGCTTGGGGGTGACCCCCAAACCCCCTTTAAAATCAAAGGGGGTCCGGGGCATCGCCCCGGGCGGGTGCGGGCGGCAGCCCGCCTCAGGCGGCGCGCACTTCGCCGAGAAAAGTCTGAACCGCTCCCTGCAACCGCTCGGCTTCGTGCGACAAAGTTTCCGCCGCCCCCAGCACCTCGCCCGAAGCCTGCCCGGCCAGCTCGGTCGCCCGCTGAACCCCGGCAATATTGGTGGTGACCTGGGCCGTGCCAAGCGCCGCCTGCTGGACATTGCGGGCAATCTCCTGCGCCGCCGCCCCTTGCTCCTCCACCGCCGCCGCCACCACAATCCCGATTTCGTTGATGTCAGCGATGATCGTGGCGATTCCCTTGATCGCCTGAACCGCCTCCGCCGTCTCCTGCTGAATCCCGGCAATCTGCTGGCCGATTTCTTCCGTGGCTTTGGCGGTCTGGTTGGCCAGGATCTTGACCTCGCCCGCCACCACCGCAAACCCCTTCCCGGCCTCGCCCGCCCGCGCCGCCTCGATCGTCGCATTCAAAGCCAACAGATTGGTCTGGCTGGCAATATCCGTGATCAAAGTCACCACTTCGCCGATCCGGGTAGCCGCAATCGCCAAACCAGTGACCGTATCATTGGTCTGGCGCGCCCGGTCGACCGCCGTTCCGGCAATACGCGAGGATTGACTGACCTGCCGACTGATTTCCCCGATTGAGGCCGATAATTCCTCCGCCGCCGAGGCCACCGTCTGCACATTGGCGGAAATCTGCTCGGCCGCACTGGCCACCGTCGCCGCTTGACGGGAACAATCCTCGGCGCTGCCCGACATCGCGCTGGCGGTCCCCTGCATCCGCGTCGCCGAATCCGACACCGTGGCCAGCAACCCGCCGACCACCCGGTCAAACTGCTGCGTCTCGGTCTCGATCCGGCTGGCGCGGCGCTCGCGGGCGATCCGGTCACTTTCCTGAGCCGCCCGCAATTGCTCGGCCTGAATCCGGTTGTCGCGGAACACCTGCACCGCCCGCGCCATGGCCCCGACTTCGTCGCCCCGCTCGGTGGCGGGAATCGGGCTGGTGGTGTCCCCGTTGGCCAGCCGGGCCATCGCCGCCGTCATCGCCCCAATCGGAGTCGAAATGGTGCGAATCAGCAGTCCAATGATCCCTAACGCCAGAGCCAGCCCGACAACCAACCCCACCACCACCGAAATCCGCGCCGCCCGCGCCGCCGAAGCGGCCTCGGCCTGCCGGGTGACGAGCAGAGCCTTTTCCGTCTCGCGGATTTCTTTCAATTTGGCCCGAAAGCGATCCATTCTCTCGGTGCCTTCGCCAGCAGCGGCAACCGCGCGCGCCTCATCCAACCGCCCCTGCCCAACCAGGGTAATTTCACGTTCGGCCAGCTCCTGCCACCCCTGGCTTTGCCGTTCCAGATCGTTCAGGCGGGTTTGCTGGGTTGGATTATCGCGGGTCGACTCGCGCACACGCATCAAAGCCGTGGCGAACGTGTCCCGCCCCTGATGGTAAGATTGGAGAAACGACGATTCGCCGGAAACCAGCAGGCCGCGCACCCCGGTTTCCTGGCCAAGCATCGCCCCATTCACTTCCTCCGCCAGAGCCAGTACTTCATAAGTGTGGGCGTTCCAGCTATTCGCCTGGTCAAGCACGGACAAGCTTGACCAAGTCACTCCGGAAACACCCAACATGACCAAGAGAATGGCTCCGAAACCAGCGAACAATTTACGCACGATTGGCCAATCGGACAGTCGCATCGTGTCGCCCTCCGCTGTGATGCGTGACATGTTTTATTGTTGAACTTTTATTGCATGGCAAACCAAAATCGGCGTGCAAAGCCCGATCTTAGGATTGACTGAAATGGGTTTACCACGCCTTCAGCATAATCTCAATATTATCGAGATTATATCTTTGTCTATATTCTATTTAAGAGTGGGGTTTGGAGTGCCCGCTTCGTCTTACTGATCGAAAGATCAGCCACCTCACATGCTCCTTGCCCGAGGTCGGCAAGGGTCAGCTGCCCTGAGACAGGATTTAGCGGGACTGAAGGCAAGGTGGGGCTGCCGCCCCACACCCCGCTTGGGGCGCGCCCCAAACCCCCTTTTTTTCAATGGCACATCAGGCAATGGATCGGAGCGGCCGCAATCACCCGGCGGGTGACGCCGCCGAGGATCAACTGGCGCAGGCGGGAATGGGTATAGGCGCCCATCACCAGCAGGTCCGCGCCACAGGTCTGCGCCTGACGCAGCAATTCGCCGCCGGCCTGGGACGGCGGAGCCTGGCTGGCGAGGGTCGTGGCGGCGATCCCGTTCCAAGCAAGGTAAGTCGCAAGGTCGCCCGCCGGGGCCGTGATCGGGCCATAGGCCTGTTCGGTGACGGTCAGCAGGGTGACTTGCTCCGCTTCGCGCAGAAACGGCATCGCCCAGGCAACGGCGCTGCTTGCTTCGGCGCTCCCATTCCAGGCGATGGCGATTTTGCGCCCAAACGGGGCCGGAGGACGCGACGGGCACAGCAGCAGCGGGCGTCCGGCGGTGAGCAAAGCGGCGTTGAGGGTGGTCATCGCCGGGATTTCTTCATCCCCCTCAGGATGGCCGCAGACGATCAGATCAGATAATCGGCCGCGCCGGACCACTTCATCTTCTTCGCGTCCGGTGATATCGATCCATTCCGCCGACAAACCGTCACCGTCCGGAATCGTCGCCACCGGCGCGTCGAAGCGTTCGCGGGCGCTCTCAAAGGCCGCGCGGGCGATTTCGGCCCGTTTCGCCGCCTGGGCCTCGGCCAGGGCGATCATTTCATCCACCATCGCCGCAGACAGGCCTTCGCCAATCAGCGGGACCGCCAGGGCTGGGTCGGTGCGGACATGCAAGGCGGTAACATGGCTGCCGAAGCGTCGCCCCAACGTCAAGGCCGCCTCAAGCACCCCCGGCGCAGTGCCAGAATCTCCAACGGGAACCAGAATCGTACGAAAAGCAGACATTCGCTTCTCCCCCACGGCCGATGTCATCCGTCATTATGCGCCGGACGCCAGGGGATGCAAATCAGCCTTCGCTGTCACCGGATATGAGAAAATCACACCGCCCCGTGCCGTAGAGCAGAAAAGGATCGCTGACGAGGCACGACCGCCAACACGCTTGACAGAAAATTATCAAGGAAATACAATTTTTAGTATCGGTACTTTACGCAATAAAAGGGGGATACGTTATGGCTAAAGTTACGATGTACATTCCGAGTAGATACAATGGAGACACAACTTCATTAGCTCAATATTATGGGGCGCAAACATCAACAAATTTCGAGGTCATAAGCAGTTCTGGAGCTTTGATGAACTCATTTTATGGCATAAATTTTACCTATAGTTATAACGGATTCTTTTCTGGCGGAACAGAAACCTCAGAATATTATTTTTCATCAAATGGTGACCTTGATTCCTCCTGGACCGATCTTGACATTGATGTGGCAACCAGAAACAGTTTACTGAGCGTAGGCACCTCTGGTTACAGCTTTTATCAATATGTCCTTCGCTCGGATGACGTCATAAAAGGATCCAGCGGGGATGACAAAATCATCGGCTCAAAAGGCAATGATGTCCTCAATGGAAGAGGAGGAATTGACGTCATCAGTTTCGATCAATTTTCATCTTCTGTTACCGTAAATTTGAAAACTGGCTTAGCCACCAGCGATTATGGCACCTCTTCACTTTCTAATTTTGAAGATGTTGAAGGCTCAAGCTATGCCGACACCATCATTGGCAATGCGGCCGACAATGTTCTTCAGGGGTTTGGCGGCAATGACAGCCTTGACGGTGGAGCCGGCAGCGATACGGCCTCTTACCTGGATGCAACCTATGCTGTGACCGTCGATTTGTCGACGCACTCCGCCACCGGGGGGAGTGGTCTTGATACGTTACTGTCGATCGAGAGAATTATCGGCTCACGATTCAACGACACCCTGATCGGATCCTCGGGCCGGGACTCGTTTCTGGGGGGATTTGGCAATGATAGCCTTGATGGCGGCGGCGGGGTTGATACCGCTGAATATAGCGGCGTCGGAACGGGAGTCGTGGTCGATCTGAAGCTGGGAACCACCAGCGGAGGGGCCGGAAATGACACCCTGACGAATATTGAGAATGTAAACGGATCAATATTTTCCGACACCCTTTTGGGAAATTCCCTCTCCAATGTTTTATATGGGGGAGATGGCAACGACACTCTTGTCGGAAACGAGGGAAAAGACATCCTCTACGGCAATGATGACGACGATTTGCTCCGAGGCGGAGCTGGAAACGATGTTCTTTATGGCGGGTCCGGAAAAGACATCTTCCGCTTTGATACGGATCTGACCAAATCCACCACCAAGAATATTGATAATATTAAAGATTTCGCCCCGAGTGACGATACACTTCAGTTGGAAAACTCAATTTTCAAAATTTTCGGCAAAACTGCGACCGGAACGATCAAGCCAGCCTTATTCAAAAGCAACACTTCCGGCCGCGCCGAAGATAAAAACGATTATCTGATTTACGAAAAAGACAGCGGAAAGCTTTTTTATGACGCCGATGGCAATCGGGCTGGAGCGGCCATCCAGATTGCCTCTCTGACCCCGAACCTCTCCTTAACCTACGCCGATTTCGTTCTTGTCTGATTCGGACAGAATGGAAGGCGAGACCTCGCCGGAACCCGATTGAGGCAAACGCCTGTCATCCGGGCTTCGGCGAGGTGAGGGCCGCTCATCCGCCCCCTCAGAAAGACTGATGACACAATTTTGGCGGTGGAGTATCGCAAGATTCCACCTTCCGATCTTTTTTGAACTCTGATACCGTTTAAAAGAGGTATTTTTTATAGAAAAAATTTACAAAAAGGCTATCTTGTCACCCAAGCTGTGTAATCCAAGTTGATTCAATGCAGTCCCTTCTGAAATCGACTTTAAAAGAGGAGAAAAAATGCGGTTTCTCACAATTAAAAACTTAACCGATGCTGTCATATCTCTGGAGAATGCTCTGGATCGGCGCCTTGAAGAGCGTGGCAGACAATGGGCTGAAGACAGGCTTAATCGAAAAAACGACTCAAATATAAAAAAGGACCCATCCTCTTTTTTTGATGGAAGCAAATCATCATCATTTCATGGCAAGAAATCAGGTTCGAAATTTTTCAAGGGATAAACAAAAATGAACGCCCCGACTTTCTTTTTATTTACTATTTTAATATTTGCTATTCCCGTTCTCGGCCCCATTGGCGGCCTCTGTAATATTTTTTCTTTCTTTGGGTCTGACGTATCAGAAAAGTCGTGGGCTCGATTTTTTCTATTAGTTTTTGGAGTTATCTCCGCGATCATTCAAGCAATAATCAATGCCGCCATCCGCCATTAGCGGTTTTGGCCTAAGCTTTTCGGGCTTCCGCCCGAACCCGATTGGGGCAAAGCCCCAAACCCCCTTTCTTTTTCAAAATCAAAGAAGCGGGGCGGCGGTTGCCTCTGGTTACACCCTCAAGTGGCGCCGCGCTTCGGCAAGAGTCGCCATTTTATCCTGGCCGCTGTCAATCCTGGTCCAGGAGATCGCGCCGAGGTCATAGTTTTGCTGCTGGGCCAGCACCGCCGGGGTGGCGTCTGACCATTCCGGGCGGCGCGCGCAGATCCGGCGGGCGGCAAGATCAGGATCGACCTCCAGCCACAGCCCGGTGAACGGCACCCCCGTCGCCGCAGCCACCACCGCGATAGCGTGGCGCTGTTCCGGTCGGGCGAACACCGCATCCGCAATCACCGGACAGCCTGCCGCCAGCAGGGCGGCACAGGTTTCACCAAGAGCCTGATAGGTCTGTTCGGTCACAGCTGGGGTATAGCCCTCCGGCCCGAGTCGCTGCCCAGGGGCAACCCCCAGCAATTGTTTCCGCAAAGCATCACTGCGGACCACCACCGCGCCAGGAACGCCGAGCAGCGGCGCCAGATCGCGGCCCAGGCGGGATTTGCCACTGCCGGACAAGCCGCCGATGGCCACGCATCGCAGGCGAGGCGGGATTAAGGCTGCGCCAGCGGCGGCGAGATAGGCGCGCGCTTCAGCAGCGAGGGCTGGTTGCTGCTCCGGGGGGGCGGCCAAGGCGATCGTCGCGGTGACATGGGCGCGGATCGTGGCCCGTAACGCCAGGAACAGCGGCAGGGCTGGGGCGCCATCGTAATCGCCGGTCCAATCGAGATAGCGATTCAGGACCCGGCTCGCCCCGGCCGCGAGGCCGCGTTGGCTCAGATCCATCAACAGGAAGGCCAGATCGTAAAACGGGTCGATCGCGATGTAATCCTCGCGAAATTCAATCGCGTCAAACAGGGTCGGCTGGCCTTCGAACAGGCAGAGATTGCCCAGATGGAGATCGCCGTGGCAGGCCCGAATCCGCCCTTCGGCCCGGCGCCGTTCCAGTCGCGGCCCGAAGCGGTCGAGCGCCACTCGGCAGGCTGCCGTCAGCCTCTCGATTGCCATTGGATCGAGCCCGGCGGCAGCAGCGGCGAGCAACGCGGCGTGATTGCCGGAGATCACCTCCTCCAATGCGGCCACCCCTCCCTGGCCAGGGCAAGGCTCGGCCCGGCGGTGACAGGCCACCACCGCGTCGGTCAGCCCGTCGAGCAGCGGGGCATCCAGCGCCCCGGCGGCGGCGAGATGATCGAAACGGGTGGCTTCGTCGAACCGGCGCATCACCACCACCCAATCCAGGGCCGGGCCGGGTCCGTCGAACGTGATTCCTCCCGCCGGAGTCCGGGTCAGGGCCATCACCCCGAGATAGAGGCCGGGGGCATTCGGGCGATTGCGGGCCAGTTCCGCCAGGCAACAGCGATGACGTTCGGCTGGGTCGGTATAATCGAGGAATGGCAGCCGCACCGCTTTTTTCAGCTTGAAAACCCGGGTGCCGACCAGAAACAGGCTGGAGATATGGGTCTCGATCCGTTCGACCGGCGCCCCCTGATGGCTGGCCGGGTCGCTCAGAAACGCGATCACCTCCCGTTGTGCTGCCGCATCCATCTTCGCTGCTCCCTCAGGTCTCCGGAAATCGCATGATACGCCGACCATCTGGGAAGAGGGGTTTCCCGAACAGGAAACGCGGCGCCCCGGAAGGGACGCCGCGTTCAAGACGGGACGCTGATGCGGACTAGAGCTTCAGCGGCGCGAAAGACACCGCCTTCTTGGCCGCGTCCTGACGCTCGCCATCGGGCATCGGGATCAGGCCGATATCCGACAGATAGCCATTCTTGCCCCAGGCCTTTTCCGAGGTGAATTCGGTCACGAATTCCTTGATCCCCGGGATCATGCCGACATGGGCGGCCTTGACGTAGAAATAGAGCGGACGCGACACCGGATAGGAGCGGGCGGCGATGGTGTCGAAGCTGGCTTCCACCCCATCGACGGTCGCAGCCTGAACCTTGTCCCGGTTCTGGTCGAGATAGCTGAAGCCGAACACCCCGAGCGCGGTGGTCGAGGCTTCAATCTTTTGCAGAGTGACGTTATAGGATTCCGACACTTCGATGAAGGCGCCATCCTCGCGGATCATATGGCAGGCCTTCTTCTTGGCATCCTTGTCGAGCGCCTTGACCTCGGCATATTTGCCGCAGGCCGGATCCATCACCAGCTCAAGCAGGGCGTCGCGGGTTCCGTGATTCGGCGCCGGGCCAAACACCGTGATCTCGATGTCGGGCAGGCTCTTGTCGATCTCCGACCATTTCTTGTAGGGGTTGGCTTCGAACTTGCCATTGACCAGCACGTCCTTGGCCAGCGCGCGATAGATCTGATCGCGGGTCAAAGCGAAGTGCGGTCCCCGATTGGAATTGGCGAGGACGATGCCGTCATAGCCGATCACCACTTCCGAGATCGCGGTGACGCCATTCTTGGTGCAGGTCTCGACTTCGGTCGGCTCGATCCGGCGCGACGCGTTGGTGATGTCGGGGAAATCGGGGCCGACACCGGAACAGAACAGCTTGAGACCGCCGCCCGAACCGGTGCTTTCCACCACCGGAGTCTTGAACTTGCCCGCTTTGCCGAAATGTTCGGCCACGGTGGTCGAGAAGGGATAAACCGTCGAAGATCCAACGATGCGGATCTGGTCGCGGGCTTCGGCGGCCGGAGCCAGCGCGATCGTTGCGGCGACCAGGGCGGTCGTCACCATCAGTTGGGTCGGGACTCTCATGAAAGGCTCCTTGCTGAAAAACCGGGATCGGTTCTCGACAATCAGAGCCCGGACTATATAAGGCGGCCTGGCACGGACGTGGTTAAGGAATCATGACAGATTCCGCCGTCTCCTGCGCCGCTGAGGCGAAGACAGAGCAGCCCTTGAATTCCAGCACGGCCTCTCCAAATGGTAATAGGTTATAAATGCTTCGTGAATATGTTTCGGAGAGAGTGTTTCCGGGGAGAAGGCAGTGACCGCCAAGGCGCATGTCCTGATCGTTGAAGATGACCCGGTCACCCGGGGCAAACTGGCGGCCTATATGGCAGCCGAGGGGTTTCAGGTCAGCGAAGCGGGCGGTGTCCATGAGACCAAGCGGATTTTGGCCCGGGCGCTGCCGGATCTGGTGTTACTCGACATCAATCTGCCCGATGAGAGCGGCTTGAGTCTGGCCCGGGAATTACGGGCACGCTCGACCGTGGGAATTATTCTGGTCACCGCCCGCGACGATGAGATGGATCGGATTGTCGGGCTGGAGATCGGCGCCGATGATTATGTCACCAAGCCGTTTAATCCGCGTGAATTGTCGGTTCGGGTCCGCAACCTGCTGCGCCGGGTCGGGCCGAGCATGGCGGCGGAGCGTTCGGGCAATGGGCTGTACAGCTTTGCCGGTTGGACCCTGGAGAGTGATTCCCGCCAGCTTCTGTCCCCCGGGGGGGAGAATGTCCGGCTGACCCGGGGCGAATTTGATGTGCTGGCGGCGTTGGCCCGTCATCCCGGCCGGGCGCTCAGTCGGGATCAGTTGCTGGATCTGACCCAGCATGATGGCGAGGCGGTGATTGACCGGACGATTGATGTTTTGGTCGGCCGCCTGCGGCGTAAGATTGAGGTCGATCCCCGCCACCCAATAATTATCCTGACCGTGCATGGAATCGGCTACCGACTGGTTGGGAGCTGACTCCGGCGGGCCGGAGGGCAACCGGGCGGAGAGGACGAGGTGGGCCGGGCGCAGCAACGGCGGCACGATGCGGCGGAAAATTCGGGCGACGAAGCCTTGCTGGCGGCGGCGGCGGCGGGGGATCGGGCGGCTTTCGCGGCCATGGTCACGCGGTACCTGCGGCCGATGCTGGCGGTGGCCTTGCGGATCACCCGCAACCCCGATGAAGCGGAAGAGATCGTCCAGGAGACTTTTCTGAAGATCTGGCTGTTGGCCGGGCAGTGGCGGCCGGAACGGGAAGCTCGTTTTTCCACTTGGCTATACCGGGTGGTGTTGAATGCCAGTCTTGACCGCCAGCGCCGTCCCCGTGTCGTGCCGTTGGAGGCGGCGGGCGATCCGGCGGATTTGGCCCCGGGGGGGCTTGATCTGGTCCAGGCCCGCCAGCGCGACGCGATTGTTGCTGCGGCTTTGGCCGAGATCCCCAGCCGGCAGCGCACCGCTTTGGCGTTATATTATTTTGCTGATTTGTCGGTATCTCAGACCGCTGCAAGCATGGGTCTGAGCGTGGCGGCGGTTGAATCGCTGCTGGTGCGGGGCAAGCGGGCGTTACGGCTGGCCCTGGCCCGGCGCGGCATCACCGCCATGCGCGATATCAGTTAGCGGGCTCCCGCCCGCACCCGGCTGGGGCGAGCCCCAGACCCCCCTCTTTTTTATGACGTAACAAGGCCCGCAGCCGGCCGCAGGTTTCCGGGTCGGGCTCTCCGGTTAAGGCCCAGGGGCGAAAATGGCGTTGGAACGCCACCAGAGCAGCGCGGGGATCGCTCACGTCATAGCCATAATGCGCCAGTCCGGCCAGCACCACCGGCAATGGCGGAGGATTTACTGGTTCGCCGCAGGGCCAGAGGCCGATTCCATGCTGTTCGGCCAATCGCTGCCAGGGAAACAGTTCGCCCGGATCTTCTTTGCGGGTCGGGGCGATATCGGCATGGGCCACCACATTGTCCGGCGGGATCGGGTGCCGGCTCAGAATCCCCTGGACCAGCGGGATCAAAGCGGCAATCTGGGCCTCGGGAAAGGGGCGATAGCCGAATTCATGGCCGGGATTGACCAATTCGAGGCCGATCGAGCGGGAATTGATATCGGTCTCGCCCCGCCACCACGCCAGCCCAGCATGCCAGGCCCGACGGGATTCGGCCACCAGCGCCTCGATTCGGCCATCCTCATCGATCAGATAATGGGCACTGACCTTGGCGGCCGGATCGGTCAGCCGCGCGCGGGCATGGTTGGCGGTCGGCATCCCGGTGTAATGCACCACCAGCATATCCACCACCGCCGCCCGGCGGGGTTCATGATTGGGGGAAGGTCGAGCCACGATCTCGTTCACGCTGACTCCCGTTTTGGGCCGGTCCACACCTGCACCACCGCCACCCCGGCGATGGTCAGCGCGCCGCCCGCCAGTTTGTACCAGGTTAACGGCTCGCCGAGCAGCAGGACCCCTCCGCTGATCCCGACCACCGGGCCAAGCAGGGTATAAGGCACGATCCGGTTGAGAGAATGCCGCCGGACCAGCCAATACCACAGGCTGTAAGCAATCAGCGAGGCCCCGATCACGATATAGCCCAGTCCCAGCCAGCCCGACCAGCCGGTGGCCGCCAGCGCCGCAGCTTGATTATCTTCGACCAGGGCCGACAAGGCCAGCAGCAGCGGCGCCGCCAGCAGCGCCATGCCGCCATTCAGCGCCAACGGGTCGATCGGCCCGATCCGCTTGATCACCAGATTGGACAAGGCCCAGCAGAAGGTACTGGCCGCCATCACCAGCAACGGGCCGATCCCGTTGGCATGCGGTTCTCCCGCCAGCAGGGCGACCCCGAGGAAGGCCAGACCGAGTCCACTGGCCCGGCGCCAGCCGAGCGGCTCGCGATAGGCCACCCAGGCGACCAGGGCACTGAACGGGATCGATAATTGCACCGCCACCGCTGCCGCCGCCGCGTCCATGCCCTGCACCGCCACGAACAGCAGGCCAAAATGGCCCAATCCCAGCAGCACCGCCAACAGGGCAATCAGCGGCATCTGGTCGCGGCGGGGCCGGAAGAACGGCAGCAGCAGGGCGGCGACGATCACGAAACGCAGCCCGGTCAGCAAAAACGGTGGCAGGGTGCTGACCGCCGTTTTGACCGCAACCATATTACCGCCCCACAGCGCCGCGACGGTGATCGCGGCCAGGACATCGAGCGGGGCAAGACGGGGCGGCGGCATGAGGGCGCTATCCCTTGCCGCCCGCCGCCTCGCGCTTGCTCTCCAGCTCCAGCCAGCGATCCTCTGCGGTGGCCAGTTCGACGCGGGCGGCATCCAGCCGGGCCGCCGCGACCGTCAGCCGGCCGGGATCGCGGCGATAGAGGGTCGGGTCGGCGATCTCGGCTTCCAGGGTGGTGATTTCGACTTCGCGTTCAGCAATCAGCTTGGGCAGACGCTCCAGTTCCCGCGTCTCATTATAAGAGAGACGCAGTCGGGGCGCGGCAGCGGCAGCGGCGGGCTTGGCGGGAGCCGGCCGGACCGGAGTGCCGGCGCCCGGCGGCGGCGGCGGCGGCGGCCGCTGGCGGAGATAATCACTGTAGCCGCCATCATATTCGACCACTTCGCCCGCGCCCTCGACCGCGATCACACTGGTGACCAGCCGATCGAGGAAGTCGCGGTCATGGCTGACCAGCAACAGGGTTCCGTCGTAATCGGCCAGCATTTCTTCGAGCAGATCGAGGGTATCGATATCGAGATCGTTGGTCGGTTCGTCGAGGATCAGCAGATTGGACGGCTTGGCCAGCAATTTGGCCAGCAGCAGGCGGTTGCGCTCACCACCGGACAAAGCGCGCACCGGGGTGCGGGCCTGGGCTTCGGTGAACAGGAAGTCCTTCATATAGCCGACGACGTGGCGCGGCGTCCCCCGGACCCAGACCTGATCCCCGCGCCCGTCGGTCAAAGTGTCCCAGACGCTGCGCTCGGGATCGAGCTGGGAGCGATGCTGATCAAACAGCGCCGGTTCGAGATTGGTGCCGAGGCGGACCGTCCCGCTGTCCGGGGTCAAAACGCCGGTCAGCAGCTTGAGCAGGGTCGATTTGCCGGCCCCATTGGGACCGATCAGCCCGACCCGGTCGCCGCGTAGAATCCGGGTCGAGAAATCGCGGCAAATCACCCGTTCGCCGAAGCTTTTGCCGATCTTGTCGGCCTCGATCACCAACCGGCCGGAGATTTCACCGGATTCGGCGGCCAACTGCACCTGACGACCGGCCGCGAGGACGGCATTTTTGCGCTCGCCGCGTTCCTCACGCAGCGTATGCAGCGCCCGCAGCCGCCCCATATTGCGCCGCCGCCGGGCCGTCACCCCCCGGGCCAGCCAATAGAGTTCCTGGCGTAGCCGGTTATCGACCCGGGCCAGGGTGGCTTCCTCGGCGGCGAGGATCTCTTCCTGCCATTCGGCAAAACGGCTGAAGCCGACCTCGGCCCGACGCACCACCCCGCGTTCCAACCACAGCAATTGTTTCGAGACCGTCTCCAGGAAGCGACGATCATGGCTGATCATCACCACCGCCCCGGTAAAAGCGGCGAGCCATTGCTCCAGCCACAGAATGGTCGGGAGATCGAGATGGTTGGTCGGCTCGTCGAGCAGCAACACATCGGGCTCGCCGACCAGGGCCTGGGCCAGAGCGGCGCGACGGGCCTCGCCCCCAGATAAAATGCTGGTGTCGCGGTCGCCCTGAAGCCCGAGCGCGTCGAGCATCGTCTCGACCCGATAGGTCTGATCCCGCTCTGCTTCGGGCAGGCCGAGGGCGACATGATCGGCGATGGTCGGGCCGGTCAGCACCGGATCCTGGGCGAGCAGCGCGACTCGGCAGCCGGGTTGGAGGAAACGCTCGCCCGAATCCGCCAGGATCTCTCCGGCGAACACTTTGAGCAGGGTGGATTTACCGGAGCCGTTGCGGCCGACCAGACAGGTCTTGTCGCCTCGGCCGATCGCGGCGGTGACGCCTTCAAACAGCGGCTTGCCGCCGAAGGTCAGACGCACGTCGCGCAGGGTGAGCAGGGGGGGAGGAGCCATGTCCGATGGCTACCATTCCCGACCGTCCGTCGTCAAACCCGGCGCACCGGGAAAAGGGGGCCGGACGAGCGATGTGAAGATTTTTGAAAAAAGTGTTTGCCAGAGGGAAAGAGGGCGGCTATAAGACGGGCCTCGCCGGCGACGGAGTGTAGCTCAGCCTGGTAGAGCACTGTCTTCGGGAGGCAGGGGCCGGAGGTTCGAATCCTCTCACTCCGACCATCTTTTCAAGATGTTGCCTGGCGAAAAACAGAGACCCCCGGTTCAAAAGAACCGGGGGTCTTGTGTTTTCAGACCCCGCATTCTTCCCCGTCCGATTCCCCCCAGCCGCCCAGCTGTCCCACAGACAGAGGGGACGGGCTTTGCTATCGTCGCAGCACATTTGGGAACGCCCACCGGAGCCAACCGGGAGGAAAAGCATGATGTCGTTCATCCGAGGGATGGTTCTGGCCGCCGTGGCGATGCTGGTGGTGCTGCCGGCCGGGGCCGAGGAGGTGGTCCGCCTCGGCACTCTGAAGTTCGCCCATTACGGCGCGGTGTCCTATATGAAGGAAATCGCCCCGAAATACGGGATCCGGATCGAGGAGCGGATGTTCGCCAAGGGGCTCGACATCCAGCCGGCGATCATCGCCGGGGAAATCGATGTCGGCGCCAGTGCCCTGGAGGCAGCAATCGCCGGCCGGGCCAGCGGCGCCCCGATCTTTGCCGTGGCGGGCTTCGCCCGGGGCGGGGCGCGGATCATCGCCCGTCCCGAGCTGGGGATCCGCTCGGTCGCCGACCTCAAGGGCCATCATGTCGGGGTGACCCGGGGCAGCGCTCAGGAATTGCTGCTGCTGGCCGAACTGCGCCAGCAGGGCCTGAGCTGGTCCGACAAACCGGGCAAGGATGTCCAGTTGGTTTACATGGGCTTCCCCGACCTCAATCAAGCCCTGGCCGCCCGCAACCTCGACGCCATTGCCCAGTCCGAGCCCCATGCCTCGCAGTTGCTGAACAAAAACCTCGCCACCGAGGTGACCCGGTCCGGCGACCTGCCGATGGGCGAACCGGTCCGCGCTTTGGTGATGTCGGAGAAATTCTATCGCGAGAAGCACGATCTGGCGCAACGGACCATGCAGGTCTTCGTCGAGGCGACCCGGGCTTTCCTGGCCGATCCCGCTTTGGCGGAATCCTATGTCCGCACCCAGATGTTCAAAGGCCAGATCAGCGCCGACGATTTCCGCGATGCCATGACCAATGCCACCTACATTGACGACCTCAGCGTCGCCCAGGTCGATGCGGTGACCCGGACGATGCAGGAAACCGGAGTCGGCCGGATGACCCACCCGCCGGCAGCGTCAGAGTGGGTCCGGCTCGACCTGCTCGAAAATGCCAAAGCGGCGCTGAACAAGTGAGGCCGACTCTCCGCGCGCGCGTTATCCTTAAAGAGGTCGCCACCGGCGCCATCGTGCCGATCCTGGTGGTGGCGCTGTGGCATGGCCTTTCGGTCAGCGGATGGGTCGATCGCGCTCTGCTGCCCAGCCCGGGACAGGTGCTGCTGCGCTGGTGGGCGTATCTCACCCCGACCGAGCCCTATGACCCGGCCGTCTCCGGCTGGATCGCCTGGGCGCTGTCGGGCGAATTGCTGTCCGATGCCCTGGCCAGCCTGTACCGGGTGCTGACCGGCTTTCTGCTCGGAACCGCGCTGGCCCTGCCGCTCGGGATCCTGATGGGAACGTCGGAATGGATCTACCGCCTGGCCAACCCCACCCTTCAGATCCTGCGGCCGATTCCGCCGATCGCCTATATCCCGATGGCAATCCTCTGGTTCGGGCTGGGCAATCCGCCGGCGGTGTTCCTGATCACCATCGGGGCCTTCTTTCCGGTGCTGATGAACACCATCGCCGGGGTGCGGAACGTCGATGGGATCTATCTCCGCGCCGCCCGCAATCTCGGGGCCGGACCATTCACCCTGTTCTGGCGGGTGGTGCTGCCCGCCGCTACCCCTTACATCCTGACCGGAGCCCGAGTCGGCATCGGCACCGCTTTCATCGTCGTGATCGTCGCCGAGATGATCGCGGTCAATAACGGACTCGGCTTCCGCATCCTGGAAGCGCGTGAATATTTCTGGTCGGACAAGATCATCGCCGGGATGGCCACGATCGGCCTGCTCGGGCTGGCGATTGACGGGGTGATGAGCCGGCTCAATGCCCGCCTGCTGCGCTGGCACCGTGGTCTTGAGCGGTGACCGGAGGAGAGAGACGGTCATGACCCAGAGGCTTTCCACCGCCCCTGCCCTCGTACCATTCCAGGCGGGACAGATCGACATCCATGGCGTCGAGAAACGCTTCACCCGCGGCGCGCAGGAAATGGTGGCGCTCAGCGGGATCGATCTGTCGATCCGGGCCGGTGAGTTCGTCTGCCTGCTCGGGCCGTCGGGCTGCGGCAAATCGACCCTGCTGAATGCTATCGCCGGATTCACCTCCCCCACCGCCGGCCGAATCACCGTCGATGGCGTACCGGTGCGCGGCCCAGCGCCGGACCGGGGGATGGTATTTCAGGAATACGCACTCTTTCCCTGGATGAGTGTGGCGAAGAACATCGCCTTCGGCCTTGAGATCAAGCGGATGCCCCGCGCCGAGATCGAACAGCGCACGCGAACCCTGCTCGACACGCTGTCGCTGTCGGAGTTCCGCGACCACTATCCCAAGGACCTGTCCGGCGGCATGCGCCAGCGGGTGGCGATCGCGCGAATCCTGGCGCTCGATCCGCCGATTCTGCTGATGGACGAACCGTTCGGAGCGCTTGACGCCCTGACCCGCCGCACCCTGCAAGACGAGTTGCTGCGGCTGTGGGGGGAAACGGCCAAGACTGTCGTCTTCGTCACCCATTCGATTGAGGAATCGATCTACCTTGCCGACCGGATCGTGGTGATGACCGATCGGCCAGGGACGATTAAGACGGTGGTGCCGGTTCCGCTGCCGCGCCCGCGCGACACCGCGCAAGCGGAGTTCAACGCCATCAAGCGGATGCTGGCCCAGTTGGTGATGGAGAACCGGCGCCGCACCGCCGACGAGGGGATCAAGCCGGCGATCCTGGACTAAGAGAGAGCATTAATCTCTTTTGGCTGTGTCGATATTTAATACCAACAACCTTTAAGTTTGGGAGTGGCCAATGAGAGGGCTGCCGCCCCGCACCCCGCTTGGGGGTTCCCCCCAAACCCTCCTTTATTCTTGAAAATAAAAGGGGGATCGGGGCCAAGCCCCGACCGGGTGCGGGCGGGAGCCCGCCAATGATCGGTCCAGATTAAAAGATTGATGCTCTAATGGCGGGTCGAACAACGAAGCGGAAGAAATTTACGACTCTTTATAGTTTGATGGATGCCGCAAGACCGTCAAAATCTTCGCAGAAACGACTTATAACTATGAGAATCCATCCAGCGTGCGCTTATCACAACGCAGCTTGGTATGAAGCATGTTTTAAATGTCGCTACGACACCTCTTCTAATTGCCTTAACAGACTATCGATCAGCGGAGAGCGGTTTTTGCGGCGAAAGACTGCGAAGACTTCAACCGCAAGGGGGAGCCACGGCACGTGACGCACCACGACCCCGTTCTGCCCGGACTTACCCAGGCTGGCCTGTACTAGGGTTAAACCCAACCCGGCTGAGACTAAACTAAGCGCGGTCAGAGGTTCATCCGCTTCGAACCGAAGATCAGGGGAAAAACCGCATTCCGCGCAGGTGGCCAGAAAGCGTTCACGGGCAAGAGGATTAACGGCGCGCGGCGATGCAATCCAAGGCATCCCGTCGAGATCCTCAGCGAGGATCAAGGTCTTCTTCGCCAAGGAATGATCTTCGGGCAAAGCGAGCATCAACGGCTCGCTCACGACGGGGACGGCTGTCAGTTCGGAATCATCCTCCTCGGGCGGGGTATAGACGAAGCCGACATCCAATTGACGGTGTCGCAAAGCCTCCAGTTGGGCAGACGAACGCAGCATGCGCATCTCCACCTGCACCACGGAATCAGGGTGACGGAAGCGCCGCAGCACGGCGGGCAGCACCCCGGAATGAAGCACCCCCGTCACATAGCCCAATGTCAGCGTACCGCGATCGCCCCGTGCTGCCGCGCGGGCTCGTTCCACCACCCGCTCCGCCTCGGCGATGAGCAGGCGGGCATCCTCAAGGAACAAGCGGCCGGCTGGGGTCAGCCGCAGGCGCTTGCGCGAGCGTTCGAACAGGGCGAGGCCCAGGCCATCTTCGAGCTGTCGGATCTGCCGGCTTAACGGGGATTGCGAAATGTGAAGGCGCTGCGCGGCATTGCCGACATGCTCAGCTTCGGCAACGGCAACAAAATAGCGCAGGTGGCGAAGATCAACCATTGAAGACCTGAATTGGCTGAGTTGAGCCCTATTCTGTCTTTGACTTCACCCTGAGGCAAGTGCAGATTTCGAAGTCATCGGCGGCGATATCAAATAAAAGATTAGCCGATCTCCGAAAAAGATATCCCTCAATATAGGTATCGGCACATGCATACGCAGGAAAGAAATCAACCTGTCTTCCTCATAATGCTCGTGATGATGTCCATATCTGGCCTCATTGCCTCCGATATATTTCTACCTGCCCTGCCTGAGATCAGCGAATATTTTGGCATCAATACCTCCCAGGGACAATCCATTCTCGGCATCTTCCTGGCCGGGCTAGCAGTGATGCAACTGCTCTACGGTCCAATCTCCGACAGCATTGGCCGGCGCCACCTGCTGCTGGGCGGCATCGCTATCTTCGCCCTGGCCTCGGTCGGCATCATCTTTGCCTCGACCTACGAGCAGATTTTGGCGCTAAGAATCGTGCAGGCCATCGGCGCCTGCGCCGGCATAACCCTGGGCCGCGCCATCGTCGGCGACCTCTATGACCAGCGGGAAGCGGGGCGCATCTTCCTGTCCATCTTCCCGGTGGTCGGCATGTCCCCGGCCGTGGCCCCCATGATCGGCGGCTTCCTCTCCGGCATGTTCGGCTGGCAGTCCTGCTTCCTGTTCACCGCCGCCTTCGCCACTGTGCTGTGGGGGCTGGTGTGGCGTTACCAGCCCGAGACCCGGAGCGCCGACAGGAGAATGCGGCTGTCCATCCCGCAGATCTTGGCCAATTACGGCGCATTGCTGCGCTCGATGACCTTCCTGCGCTACGCGGCGATCCCCTGCTTTGCATATGCGGCCTATTTCGCATACATCGCGGAATCGCCTTACCTCCTGGCCCGCCAAGGCCTGCCCCCGTCGGCGATCGGCTTTTCCTACATCACTTTGTCGCTGACCTACGTGATCGGGAACTTTATCGCCCGGCAGGCGATGAAGACCCGCAGCCTTGATGACACTTTGCGGATCGGCTTCCGCATCTTCCTCACCGGCGGTGCCGCCATGGGAGTGGCGCTGTCCCTACAGCCCGATTCCCTGGTGCTTGGCATCGGCGCCATTTCCATCCTCACGCTCGGCAACGGCTTCCTGCTGCCGTTGGGCACCGCCGGCGCCATCACCGCCGTGCCCCGACTGAGCGGCTCGGCCTCCGGCCTCATGGGGTGCCTACAGTTGCTCTCAGCCGCTGCCGCAGCCCAACTCGTGGGGGTCATCTCCCAACATGATCCTGTCACCTTTGGCCTCATCCTGGGCTTGATCGCCCTGGCCGGCTTCCTTCTGAACGCGCCTGCCGTGATTCCGCAGACCCCGAGCAACTGAAGCGACCGAAGACTGAGGAGCCGGATCGGTGGTGGTGCTGGGGTCGGCACACCAAAACGGCAGAAAGACTGATGATTTGCGGAAAGTGAGGGGGGGAGGTGTAACGATGATCGTGATCCCCGGGCGGGCGGAAGTTATCTGCCCTATCTGTTCTATCTACCGGGGGATAGACCGCTCAATCCAACTGGCCTTAATCTTCATGACGGAGACGGAGATCCTGGCCTGTTGACCCTGTGGAGAGTCTTTCTCAGGGAGGCGAAAAGGGCTACCCGGTCAAACCGGTCCCTATGGCTGCTCAGTGCCCGAGCAGCTTGGCGAGGCCAAACATCGCGCCGAACACCGCGATGGCGTTGAGGGTCGCCGCACTGATAACGATTGCAAGGATCGACTTCAGGAGGTCGGCTTTCGTCTCAGAAATCTTCACGTCAAGCCGGCGCTCGGTCTCTCGGATATCCTCCTTCAGTTCGGTCTTCACCTCAATCAGATCGGCCTTGCTTGCCGCCTGGGTGTCCATGAAGTCGGCCAGGGCCTCGACCTGTTCGGTGGTGAAGCCGGCCTTTTGAAGCTTGAGAACGGCTGACGCACTCATGCCGCCCTCGCTTTCAGCCTTACGCCCGGCCCGCCGTCGTCGGTGAACTCGACCCCGGCCGCTTCCAAGGCGGTGCGGATCGCATTGGCGGTTCCTTTTCTTGGAGGCCCACCTTCCTCAAGCTCAATCCTGGCTATAGTCCGCTCTGTGGTCCCAGCCATCTGGGCAAGCTGTTCCCTGGTCAAGCTGACCATTGCTCGCGCCGCTCTAAGCTGTGCTGCCACAATTGCATCTGACATGAAATTTCGTCCCTGCTAATTTCATCCAGGATGTCATAGCCTGTGCCCACATACAAGCGGTTGGACGAGGTGGTGGCACACCCCGCCCGACCTGACCACACCCAAAAACAGAGATTTCAAGAGTGGCTACCTCTGAAGGCACCCCCACACCCGCCGCCAAGCCCGAGCCCGATCTGGGGACCATCGAAGGCGATCTTTGCAGTTTGGAAGGGATCGGCCGGTTGCTTTGCGGCTTTGCGGTAGAGCATGGTGACGTCGTCGCGATGCACCCCATGACCTGACTCCGCGCCACCGTGGCGTACCGCCGGGTGACCGGCTGCTGTTGGACATCGTGAATTGGACACCACGGGGGCGGCTTGGAAGGGTCGCCCCTGATGGGTTCACATCGGGTCCGTGGAGCCCGTCACCCGCTGCAAGCCGGGGGTACGAAATCCATGTTCGTCTACCCCCGTCCACGCCAAGCGAATGCACGATTGGGGGGTCATTTGGGGGTCAGCGATTTTCCGAAAACGAAAAGCCAAGCCTTTTGAGGGGCTTGGCTTGAATTCGTGGCGGAGGGGGCGGGATTCGAACCCGCGCTAGGGTTTGACACCCTAGGACGGTTTAGCAAACCGTTGGTTTCAGCCACTCACCCACCCCTCCGCGAGGCGACGGCAGAGCCGTCGTGGCTGGAGCGCCTTTCTAGCCGAAAGCCCCAAACCGGTCAATGCCTTGTTTGCAAAAAAGTCTCCCCCATCGCTTTTTCCCGTCTTAGCGCGCAGGCGACCGTTCGAGCCCCAGCAAGGACTCGATTTCCACCGTATCAATCTGCTCCAACGCCAGGAATCGCTCGGCGTAATCACGATAAACCCCCGAGGTCAGCAGCAAATCGAACAGATCCGGATCAATCTCGCCCCGCGCCTTATCTGCGGCCAGCGCCCGAACCGCCTCGGAGAGACGCGGACGGTTTCCGTTCGAACCCGCCGTCAGGGTTTCAAACCGATCGGCAATCGCCAGAATCCGCGCCGGAATCGACAGAACCGCCGCATCAAGATGACGGGGATAGCCGCTCCCGGTCAGGGTTTCATGATGTGATCCGGCCTGCTCCGGCACCCGCGCCAGTCCAGGCGGAAACGGCAGGCTCTCCAGCAGGGCCATGGTCTGGCTGGCATGTTCCTTGACTTTGGCCTGTTCCTCCGGAGTCAGGGTGCCGTGCGGGACCGACAGGCAATGCAGCTCGCCGAAATTATAAAGCGGGATCACAGCGGCCCCGTAATCGGGATCAGACCCGTCGTTGCTGCGGCGCGACACCACATGATGGGGACGATCGGCCAGCAGGGGTTCCGGCGTCGGCAGCACTGGCGGCGGCACCGCAGCCAGCCGGCGCACTTCCCGCACCGACAGGCCCAGACGGTCATCAAAATGGCGCATCCAGCTCTGCGCTGCGATCGTCCGCAACCGTTCGGCATGCTCCAGGGTGATTTCAGTTTCGCCCAGATTGCAGTTGGCAACGAAGGCAAAATCCGCTTCCAACCGGGCGATGGTGGCGGCGAACAGGACGGCGGCCGCCTCGGGGGAGGCGCCGGCCGCCTCGGCTTCCAGCCGGGCAATCCGGGCATCGCGCCACAACACTTCGAATCGGGTTCGGATCTCGTGAATCCGGTTATAGACCGCTTCCAGCCGGGTCGCTTTATCGAGCAGGAAATCCGGGGTGGTGACTTTGCCGCAATCATGCAGCCACGCCCCGATCCGGAATTCGCGCCATTGTTCGGCGGTCAGGGAAAAACCGGCCAGGGGGCCATGGTCGACCCGCGCCGCCGCTTCGGTGAGGCGAATCGCCAAGTCCGGAACCCGGGAGCAATGACCATCATCGCCGCGTTGGTCGATCGCTCCGGCCAGGGTGCGCGCCATCGCCTCAATCAGATGATCCTGGGCCTCCAGCCGCTGTTGATGACACAGCGTGGTCGCTGCCTGGGCAGCCAGAGCCGCCACCACCCGCTGCACGTCCCGGGGAAAGGCGCTGACCGTGCCGTTGTCGCGCGCATTGATCAACTGGATCGCGCCGATGGCCTCGCCGTCGCGTGTCAGTAGCGGCACCGTCAGCAGTGAGCGCGAACGGTAGCCGGTTCGCTGATCGAACGCCCGGGTTGCCGACAGGTCAAAACGGGTTTCGGTCTCGACCGCATCCACCGCCACCGCGCACCGCGCCAAGACGGCATGACTGACCAGATTGCCATGGTTGGGACGGCCATCCTCCAGGACCAACGGCACCGGGGCCAGCGTCGGCACCGGCTCGCCCGGCCCGCCGACCCGGATTCCCAGGACATCGTTCCGCATGATCTCGAACCGCAGCGTCTCCCCCTCGCGGCGATAGACGGTTCCCCCCTCGGCAGCGGTCAGTTCCTGAGCCCCGGTCAGCAATTTTTCCATCAGCCGGGGCGGATCGGGTTCCGCCGCCAGTACCAGCGCCAGATCGATCAACCGTTCCAGCCGGATTTGCGTCTGATCCAGAGTCCGAGCCCGCCGGAGCAGCGATTCATTCATCCGGTTGTAGGCTGTCGAGACTTGATCGAGGTCGCGTAGCGGTGACGGGGGGGCGGTCCCGGAAAAATCGCCCGCCTCACTCTGCCCGATCTGCTGGGTCAGGGCGGTCAGTGTCCGGGCGATCCGCCCCGCCACCAGCAGCGACAGGGGCAGCAGGAGCGCCAGAGTCAGTCCCGCACTGAACAGAATGCGCCGTTGCATCTCGCCGACGGAGGCGGTGAAATCAGCAAACGGAGCGACCACCCCGAGGGACAACATCCGCCCATTACGGTCGGCCCAATGGGTCAGACTGGCCAGAGCCTCGCCCTCTGCGGTGACGACCCGTTCCATCCGGGCCTCCGGCGGCAAGGTCGCCAGCCCGGCCAGCAGGGGGTGATCCAGCCCGGCCAGCGGAGCCAGCGGCGGCGCCCCCCGCACCGGCACCAGAACCGGACTCAACGCCAGCACCCGCCGCTGTCGGTCGAGCAACACCATCCCACCATGGGGCGAGATGTTCTGATCCGCCACAAAGGCGGCCAGCCGGCGCAGGGTGACATGGATACTGACCACCGTTCCCGGCCGGGGGCCGGAGGCGGAGGCGGTGATTCCCGGCTCCGGCAGAGTGACCAGCACATAGGGATCGGTCAGACTGGCGCCGCTGCGGGTGCCGACCGCCTGCTGATACCAGGGGCGCTCTCGCGGGTCGAAGCCGGGGGGGGCCTGGCGGCCGCTGTCGCTCAGCACCCGTCCGGCGCGGTCGAGAAAGGTCCAAAGTTCGTAACGGGGCTGGCCGGGAGGAACCAGAATCGTCCGCAGCATGGTCCAGGTTTCGGGCGGCGCATGATGGGCGGTGAGCAATCTTGGGTCATTGCGGGCCGCGATCACCTGCAACAGGCTGCCGTCGGCGTAGCCGATCTGGGCCGAGAAATAGGCCTCATTTTGTCCCAAGGCCCGCAACAGCACCGGGGTCGCCGGATGATCGAGGGCGGTTCCGGTGATCGGCTCGGCAATCACCGGCAGCGCCGCGGTCAGGGTGGTAAGGTCGAGCAGATCGGCAATCTGATTATTGACCCGTTCGCCCAATCGTCCGGCGATCTCGTCAAACAATCGGGCCGCGTTCTGCTGGGCGGTCTCGGTGCTGGCGAGAAACAGATTGACGGCAATCACGGCGGTTAACCCGACAATGACCGCCGTCAGCCCCAGGGCGATACTGACTCGTAATCCCACCCTCGGCCCGTTCCGCATGGCCCCTCCCCTTCCCCCCGCGTTTGATCTCGGGTGAACACCCGGTCAGTCTATGTCTTCCGGTTAAGGCGGACCAGCGGGAGGACGGCGTGGGTGGGTTTCGTCCCCCGCACCCGAACCGGACCAGATCGGGTGGGGGGAGGTCAGGGCAGCGGGGCTATTCGATCCGCAGGCCAATGCGGAAGCCGCCCCAATGCCGTCCTTTGACCAGAATCGGCGAGGAGAGATCCTTCATCATCACAAAGGCGCCCCCACCCATGTCGCGGCGATAGGTCTGGAGCAGGAACGGGTTGGTATTGCGCCCACAGCGCAGGCCGGTGCGGTCGGCGAAGATACGGCGGTTGCGGCAATGGGCATTGTTCCAGACCGGATCCGGGCCTTGCGGGTGCGACACCCGCAAATTATGGGTCGGGATGTAGCCATTGCGGTCAGTGGCGATCGCAAAGACAATCCGGCGATCGGTCTCAAGCAATGGTTCCTGGAGGGGAGGCAGGATCTCGTCGGTGAAGGCAACACAGCGGGTCATCACCTGCTGGGGATTGCTGCCGGGGATCGGGCGATACTCCTCATCGAACAGATCTTCCAGCCGGATCCGACCGGACTCGATCCCAGCCTCGAAGGCGGCGGCGATGGCCCGGGCGGTGTTTTGGGCCAAATCGATGATCGGGCTGTCATCGGTGCGATAGCCGGCCGCAGCAATATAGCCCATCAGTTCCTCGGAATTCCCGAGCAAGGAGGCAATCCGCCGATCCGCCCGCTCCAGATTTTCACTGGTGAGGGCGATCCCATCGAAGAAGCGGTCGATTTCCTCGATCACCACCCCACATTGCGACAAGGAGCGGGTGGCGGATTGGGCAATATCCCCGACCTTGTCATCGACGGTGCCGATCGCGCTGCCAAAGGTGGCCACCGCCCGATTGATCACCCCGACTCCGGTGCCGACGGAATCCGCCATCTTCAGGGTGGTACTGGAGGTTTCGATCAATTTGGTGACCGAGACCGATAATTTGCCGACCGTATCATCGATCCCGCCGGTCACTTCGGCGGTCTGGCGGGCCAGATGCTTGACCTCGCCGGCGACCACGGCAAAGCCCCGCCCGGCTTCTCCGGCCCGGGCCGCCTCGATCGTCGCATTCAGCGACAACAGATTGGTCTGACGGGCGATTTTCTGGATATTGCGCGACATCGCCCCGACACTGCCCAGGGCATTCTCCAGCCCTTCGAGACGGTGTTCGATTCCCTGCACCGAATCGACCAAACCGCGCACTCCGGTCAAGGCGCGGTCGATTGTCCGCAGCGATTCGCCGGACTCCCGGCCGGCCTGTTCGGTCACAGCCTGGGCCTCGCGGCCGGCAGCCTCAATCACCCCGATCGTCTCGACCATCGAATGAGCGATCGATTTGAGATGGGCGAACAAGTCCTTTTGCTGGGCGACGAACTGGGTCAAGCCTTCCATCGTGCCGGCGATGTCAGCGACTTCCAAGCTCAGCGAATCGATCCGGCGTAAAATCTCGGTGGCAAACCTGTCCACCGGGTGGGGCGGGGCCGAAACGCTCCTCTCCGGTTCGGTCATACGATAGTCCTCCCTGGGCTCTTTTGATGCGGGTCGTCGGGTTCTGATGCCCGTTTTATTGGTAAAATTCCCCGATGGGGGGGGGCCGCAGTCAGCCCCGGGGGAGTCAGGCCCCGGCGCGCGGATCCTGACCGGCGGGCGAGGGCTCAGACGTCGACGGCCGGGGCCGGTTTTTCGCCGGATTGGAAAAGCGGAACCGTCCGGCGAGGATACAACCGGGGGCACCGGGATCGCAGGGCCGGCCGGTGAGGCGCTGGCATTCCCCGCCGATGTCGTGGACGCAGCCCCAGCCACTCATCGTGAGTCGCCGGGAACAGGATGCGGCGTTTCGGCAATGCTGATCAAACGGTCAAGCTCGTCGCCCGCTTCAAGGGCGGCCTGGGTCAGGGCCGAATCATCGACCTTTTGCCCGGCGAGGACATCCAGCAAGGCGCGCGACTGAAGCAGGCCAGGGCGGACGCTGGCCCGGTCTGCCGGATCGACCGCTTCAAGCCGTTGACGGGCGCGGAGGGGAATGCGCTGGACCAAGGCGAGACGGCGATCGCCGAGAGCGGTCAGGCTGAGCACGCCGGCCAGCACGGCAGGATCCTCGCCGGGATCGAGCGCCTCGAACAGGGTGTCGATCAATTCAAGTTCGCCATAGTCGAGCGGCAACAAGGGCGGCACAGCGGTGTCATCGGCAATCAGGGCGCACAGATTGGCGAGACGATGCAACAGGGCCGGACGGAAGGTGACCGGATCGAGCAGACGCCAGGCTTGGAGACAGGTCATCGGCAGCCGGTCGGGGCGGCCGAAACGGTGAGCCAGGGCGAGGGCGACGGCCAGAGCGGCCCGACTGGTCTCGCCACAGCGTTGGGGCCAACAATGGGCGAGCAGATCCTGCGCGGCGCCATCATCGGCCGGGGGAGTCAAGAGAGCGGTCAACAGATCGAGCCGCTCCGGCAGAGCGAGGGTCCCGAGTCCCTCTGGCGCGGCGATTCCGGCCAAGCGAGGCGGGACGAGCGGGGCCGGACGCGGCCGCTCCGGGAGGGGATGCGCCTCTTCGGCGGCCGGCAGGGCATCAAGCGCCGCGCCAAGCAAGGCGGCGAAGGCCTCGGGCGGGCGAACCGGATCGGCATCAAAGGGCGCGGCCGCAGCCACAGGAAGCGTACTCATTGTTTCAGATTAGCGTGGAACGGTTCATCCTGTCACGGATCACGCCAGTTTTTTTCACGCGACGGGGGCATCTTGATTCTGCCGCAATGCTGCCTCAGAGAAACCATCCCGGCGCGCGAAAGTAAGAACAGGACAAATTCCGTTCCCCGAAGGGGATTCCGATGGTTAGAACAGCCCTCCTCCTGATCGCCGCGACGCTGCTTTCCGGCTGCGTCTTTGCCCCGCCCCCGCGTCCGTACCGGCCGCAGATATTCGCTGCGCCGCCGCCGCCGGCTTATTATTATGCCCCGCCCGGAGGCTATTATTACCGTCCGCCGCCGCCCCCGCGTCCTGGCTGGTGAGGCATGAGGGGGGCGCGGAGCTTGCTGACTCCCCAGCCTGACCTTGTGGCGTTATCGTCGCGGCCTTGGATCCCCAACCGGGCAGGAGCTGATGCCACAAGCGATCTGGACACAAGCTTACGAGGTCAACACTCTGGTGCTGAATCATCACCGCCGGCTTGGTCTGGTCGGGATGCTGAAACTGCTCCAGGATGCGGCTTGGAAGCATGCCGAGCATCTGGGCCATGGCTATGAGGCGATGCTGGCCCAGCGGACCTTGTGGGTGTTGACCCGCTTTGCCCTGACGATGGAGCATTGGCCGGCCTGGGGCGAATCGATCGTGATCCGCACCTGGGTGCGCCCCCCGGTGGGGGCCTTGGCCCAGCGGGATTCCGAGATTTTGATCGGGGATCGTAAAATCGGCGAGGCAACGGCCTGCTGGCTGACCTTGCATGCCGACACCCGCCGGCCGCTGCGTTTATCGCTGGGGGAAGGGGCGCTGGCGGTGCGGGAAGAGGGGGTGTTGAGCCTGACCCCGGCCAAGCTGGCGCTGCGTCCTGCTTTGGTCGAGCAGAGTCTGGTGCCGGTGCGGCTTGGCGACCTCGACCTCAACGGCCATGTCAGTAACGTCTGTTATGCCCAGTGGATGCTCGATACGCTGCCGGAGGTGGAAGCGGTGAGCGCGTATGAAATCACCTTTCTCGGTGAAAGTCGGTTGGGCGATACGGTTCGGCTGGAATGTGACCGCGACGGGCCGGATCAGCCCTGGGTTCAGGGCCTTCGCAGCGCCGATGGCAAGCCGGTGTTTGCCGCGCGATTAACCGTGAGTGGGGCTGCCGCCCCACACCCCGCTTGAGGGCAAAGCCCCCAAACCCCCCTTTTTTTCAAAAAGAAAGGGGGTCCGGGGCCTTGCCCCGGCCGGGTGCGGGCGGGAGCCCGCTAAGGTTTGCGGCGAATCCGAAAGCGGTAAACGTCCCCCTCCTGCCCCGACTCCAGCAAAACATGCCCGGTCTGACGACAGAGGGTCTCGAAATCCCGTACCGTCCCGGGATCGGTGGCGAGAATGGTCAATTCTGCCCCTGGGAGCAACCGGTCAAGCGTCTTTTTAGCCCGCAACACCGGTAACGGACAGGCCAAACCACGCACATCAAGCGGGGAATCACTCATGGCAAAGCCCCAGGCTCCGGCAGTCTTCCCGCCGGAGCCTTTCCTCTCCTCAGATCACACACGCGGCAGCGCGCTCGACCCCATCAGCCAGCAATCGACCGCCCGCGCCGCCTGACGGCCCTCGCGGATCGCCCAGACCACCAGACTCTGGCCCCGCCGCATGTCGCCAGCGGCGAACACTTTCGGATTCGAGGTCTGGTACGCCTCGGTGTTGGCCAGCACATTGCCGCGCTGGTCCTTGCTCAGCCCCAGCCCGTCAATCAGACCGGCATGGATCGGATGGACAAAGCCCATCGCCAGCAGAACCAGATCGGCCTCCAGATGGAACTCGGTGCCGGCCACCGGCTGGAACCGGCCATCGACCTCGGTGCAATCCAGCCCGGTGAGGCGACCGTTCTCGCCGGTGAAGCGAACCGTCCCCACCGACCAACGCCGGCCACAGCCCTCATCATGCGAGGTCGAGGTCCGCAGCTTGTTGGGCCAGTTCGGCCAAGTGACGCTCTTCTCTTCCCGCTCGGGCGGACGCGGCATGATCTCGATCTGGGTGACCGAGGCCGCCCCCTGGCGGTTGGAGGTGCCGACGCAATCGGCGCCGGTATCACCACCGCCGATCACCACCACCTTCTTGCCAGTGGCGAGGATGTCGGCAACCCCGACCGCCTCGTTGCCATTGCGGCGATTCTGCTGGGTCAGGAAATCCATCGCGAAATGGACCCCGGCCAGCTCGCGGCCCGGCACCGGCAGGTCACGCGGCTGTTCCGAACCACCGGTCAGCAGCACCGCGTCAAACTCGGCCAGCAGCGCCTCGGGGGCCAGATCCCGGCCGACCAGGGTGTTGGCCCGGATCTCGACGCCCTCGGCCTGAAGCTGGGCGGCACGACGGTCGATCACCCCCTTGTCGAGCTTGAAGTCAGGGATGCCATAGCGCAGCAGGCCGCCGACCTTGGCATTCTTCTCAAACAGGACAACGTCATGACCGGCCCGGGCCAACTGCTGGGCCGCCGCCAGACCGGCCGGACCGGCGCCAACCACCGCGACCGTCTTGCCGGTGCGGCGCTGGGCCACTTCCGGCACGATCCACCCCTCGGCCCAACCCCGTTCGACGATCGCATGCTCGATCGTCTTGATCGTCACCGGCTCGTCGGTGAGATTCAGGGTGCAGGAGGCTTCACACGGCGCCGGGCAGATCCGGCCGGTGAATTCCGGGAAGTTGTTGGTGGAATGGAGGACGGACAGCGCCTCCTGCCACCGGTTGCGATAGACCAGATCGTTCCAGTCGGGGATCTGGTTGTTGACCGGGCAGCCCTGGTGGCAAAACGGCACGCCGCAATCCATGCAACGCGCGCCCTGACGGGTCAGATCCTCGGCCGCCAGCGGCTGCGTGAACTCATGATAATGACGGACACGCTCCACCGCCGGCTGATAGCTCGGGGTCTTGCGGGCGAATTCCTTGAAACCGGTTGGCTTGCCCATCTCAGAGTCCTCCCGCCACGGCCAGCTTAGGCTGCTGGGCTTTTTGCATTTCCGCCAAGGCCCGCCGGTAATCAACCGGCATCACTTTGACGAACTTGGTCAGGCTGCGGTCCCAATCCGCCAGAATCGCCGCTGCCCGGGCACTGCCGGTCAAATGCAGATGGCGCTGGAGCAAGGTCTTGATCCGGGCCGCATCGTCCCGGGTCATGTCGCGCAGCAGATCAACCAGACCATGGGTTTCGAGATCGCCGCACTGGCCCTCGATCCCGCAGGCGATCGCTTCTTCGGCCGGAACCGGCTCCAGTTCGACCATCGCCTGATTGCAGCGTTTGGCGAAATCGCCGACTTCGTCGAACACATAGGCGACACCGCCCGACATGCCGGCGGCAAAGTTCCGGCCGGTCGGGCCGATCACCAGCACGCAGCCGCCGGTCATATATTCGCAGCCGTGATCACCGACGCCTTCGACCACCGCCACTGCGCCGGAATTGCGGACGGCGAAACGCTCGCCGGCCACACCCCGGAAGTAGCACTGACCGGCAATCGCGCCATACAGCACGGTATTGCCGACGATGATGTTGTCCTCGGCGACGATCGACGATTCCTTGGGCGGATAGACCGCAATCGTCCCGCCCGACAGGCCCTTGCCGACGTAATCATTGCCCTCGCCGGACAGGTCGAGGGTCACCCCCTTGGCCAGGAAGGCGCCGAAGCTCTGACCGGCGGTGCCGGTCAGGGCGATATGCAGCGGACTCGCCAGCGGCAGACCGGCATGGCCATGCCGCTTGGCCACTTCACCCGACAACATCGCGCCGACCGAGCGGTTGTAATTATGCACCGGCCGTTCGATCCGCACCGGAGCCGTCCCGGACAAAGCCGGTTCAGCGGCGGCGATCAGATCGCGGTCGAGCACCTCGTCGAGTTCGTGGGTCTGCGGCTCGGTGTGGCGGGTCGCCACCTCGGGACCAACCGGAATGCGATGGAACAGCTTCGAGAAATCGAGCCCCTTGGCCTTCCAATGATCGATCGCTTCACGGGTGTCGAGCAGATCGGAGCGGCCGATCAGCTCTTCGATCCGGCGCACGCCCAGGCTGGCCATCAGTTCCCGCACTTCCTCAGCGACGAAGAAGAAGTAATTGATGACATGCTCAGGCTGACCGACAAACCGCTTCCGCAGTTCGGGATCCTGGGTCGCCACGCCCACCGGACAGGTGTTGAGGTGGCACTTCCGCATCATCACGCAGCCGGCGGCAATCAACGGCGCGGTGGCGAAGCCGAATTCATCGGCCCCGAGCAGCGCGGCAATCACCACATCGCGACCGGTGCGCAGACCGCCGTCGCACTGCACCGCGACGCGGCCACGCAGACGATTCAGCACCAGAGTCTGATGGGCTTCGGCGAGGCCGATTTCCCACGGGCTGCCGGCATGCTTGATCGAGGTCAGCGGCGAGGCGCCGGTGCCACCATCGAAGCCGGAAATGGTGATGTGATCGGCCTTGGCCTTGGCCACGCCGGCGGCGACAGTGCCGACCCCGACTTCCGACACCAGCTTGACCGAGATCCGGGCCCGCGGATTGACGTTCTTCAAATCGAAGATCAACTGGGCCAGATCTTCAATCGAGTAAATGTCATGGTGCGGCGGCGGGCTGATCAGACCAACCCCCGGAGTCGAATGACGCACCTTGGCAATCACGTCATTGACCTTGTGGCCGGGCAGCTGACCGCCCTCGCCGGGCTTGGCGCCCTGGGCCATCTTGATCTGGATGTCGTCGGCATTGACCAGATATTCGGCGGTGACGCCGAACCGGCCGGACGCCACCTGCTTGATCGCCGAGCGCATCGAATCGCCATTGGCCAGCGGCAGGAACCGCTCCGGCTCCTCGCCCCCCTCACCGGTATTCGACTTGCCGCCGATCCGGTTCATCGCAATCGCCAGGGTGGTGTGCGCCTCGGCCGAAATCGAGCCGAACGACATCGCCCCGGTGGCAAAACGCTTGACGATGTCTTTGGCAGATTCGACTTCGTCGAGCGGCACCGCCGCCCCGGCCGGCTTCAACGCGAACAGGCCGCGCAAGTGAAGCAGACGCCGGGTCTGGTCATTGACCGTCGCGCTGAACTTGCGGAAGGTCTCGAACGAGCCGGAGCGCACTGCATGCTGCATCGCGCCGATGGTCTCGCTGGTCCAGACGTGATCCTCACCGCGCAGGCGGACGGCATATTCGCCGCCAACATCCAGGGCGTTGCGATAGATCAGGGCATCGGAATAGGCCACCCGGTGGCGGCGGACGGTTTCCTCGGCGATCTCGGCGAGGCCGATGCCGCCGACCCGGCTGGCGGTGCCGGCGAAATAGCGGGCAACGAAATCCTCAGCGAGGCCGATCGCGTCGAAGATCTGCGCGCCGCAATAGGATTGATAGGTCGAGATGCCCATCTTGGCCATCACCTTGAGGATGGCCTTGTCGAGCGCCTTGATATACCGCTTCTCGATCTCGTGCGAATCCAGCGGCTCGGCCAGAGTCGGCAGCATCGATTCGAGGGTCTCGAAGGCGAGATAGGGGTTGATCGCCTCGGCGCCGTAACCGGCGAGCAGGCAGATATGATGAATTTCCCGCGCCTCGCCGGTCTCGACCACCAGACCGGCCCGGGTCCGCAGACCCTCGCGGATCAGGAAGTGATGCACCGCCGAGGTGGCCAGCAGCGACGGAATCGCCACCCGCTCCGCCCCGATCTCGCGATCGGACAGCACCAGAATGTTGTAGCCCTGTTCGACCAGCGCCTTGGCCTGGGCACATAAGGCTTCCAGCGCGGGGGCCAGCCCGTCAGCGCCCTCGGCCGCCGGCCAAGTGATATCCAGCGTCACGCTGCGGAAGCTCGACCCCGGCAGGGTTTCGATCCGGCGGATCTTCTCCAGATCGGCGTTGGTCAGGATCGGCTGACGCACTTCCAGCCGCTGCCCCTGAGCGGTGCTGTCGCCCAGACCGAGCAGATTCGGACGCGGGCCGATCAGCGACACCAGACTCATCACCGATTCTTCGCGGATCGAATCGATCGGCGGATTGGTGACCTGGGCGAAGCATTGCTTGAAGTAGGAGAACAGCGACTTCGACTTGTCCGACAACACCGCAATCGGGGTGTCGGTGCCCATCGAGCCAATGCCTTCCTGGCCGGTGGTGGCCATCGGCTGGAGCAGGAATTTGAGATCTTCCTGGGTGTAGCCGAACGCCTGCTGCCGGTCGAGCAGGGTCTCGGGCGAGGCCGGACGCGGCTCGACCGCAATCTCGATGTCTTCCAGCACCAATTGCGACTGAGTCAGCCAGGCGGCATAAGGCTGGGCCGAGGCCAACTGGTCCTTAATCTCGTCATCGCCGATGATCCGGCCCTGTTCGAGATCGATCAGCAGCATCTTGCCGGGCTGGAGCCGCCACTTGCGGCTGATGTTCTCTTCGGCGATCGGCAGCACGCCCATCTCCGAGGCCATCAGCAGCTTGTCGTCCTTGGTGACGATATAGCGGGCCGGACGCAGACCGTTGCGGTCGAGGGTGGCGCCGATCTGGCGGCCATCGGTGAAGCAGACCGCCGCCGGCCCGTCCCACGGCTCCATCAGCGCGGCGTGATATTCATAGAAAGCGCGCCGCTTGGCATCCATCAGCGGATTGCCAGCCCAGGCTTCCGGGACCAGCATCATCATCGCATGGGCCAGCGGGTAGCCCGCCATCACCAGCAGTTCGAGCGCATTGTCGAAGCAGGCCGAATCCGACTGGCCTTCGGGGATCAGCGGCCACAACTTGGCCAGATCCTCGCCCAGCACCGCCGAGGACACGGTCTGGCGCCGCGCGTTCATCCAATTGAGGTTGCCGCGCAGGGTGTTGATTTCGCCGTTGTGCGAGATCATCCGGAACGGATGGGCCAGCCGCCAGCTCGGGAAGGTGTTGGTCGAGAAACGCTGATGGACCATCGCCAGGGCGCTGACCATCCGCTCGTCGCTGAGATCGGCATAGAAGGCGCCAACCTGATCGGCCAGCAGCATGCCCTTATAGATCAGGGTGCGCGACGACAGCGAGGGGATATAGAAATCGGCTTCGGAGCCGGCCGGGGCGTTGTTGAACACCCGCTTGCGGATCACAAACAGCTTGCGCTCGAAGGCATCCTGGTCGGCCAGAGCGACGTTCTTGCCGATGAACACCATCCGCACCACCGGGACGGTCGGCAGCACCGATTCGCCCAGCAGCGCGGAATCGGTCGGCACATCACGCCAGCCGAGCAGACTCTGCCCTTCGGCCGCGATCATCGCCTCGAAATGGGCCTCGCAGGCGTGACGGATCGCGGCATCCTGCGGCAGGAAGACGCAGCCGGCGCCATAGGCGCCTTCGGCCGGCAAAGTGATGCCGAGCCGGGCTGCCTCGGCGCGCAGAAAGGCGTCAGGAAGCTGAATCAGAATGCCGGCACCGTCGCCAGCCTTGGGGTCGGCGCCGACCGCGCCGCGATGGGTGAGATTGACCAGAATCTCCAGCCCGTCGCGGATGATGTCGTGCGACTTTCGGTTCTTGATGTCGGCAATGAAACCGACGCCGCAGGCATCGTGTTCGTGGCGCGGGTCGTACAGCCCCTGGGCCTCAGGCAATCCGCTCATCTCTCCATCACTTCCTTCATGTCCCCACCGCCCAACTTACCAGTTGCGTCGGCACGATCGATCCCTGTGTCCGGCCGCTTGGGCGCAGCCGAACCCGCCCGCGCCGTACGGGACGGGCGGGCAAAGTGGAGTTCATAAGCCATTCCGCTCTTGTCGCCAAGTGTCGGCTAACATTCGTGCTCATTTCCCGCCTCACACAGCCTTACGGGGCTGCTGCCCCGCGCCCCGCTTTCTCTTTTTTTCAAAAACAAAGGGGGTCTGGGGCCTCGCCCCAGACGGGTTTGGGCGGGAGCCTAAAAAAAGGGCCGGACGTTGCCGCCCGGCCCAAGGTGGGGGGACCTCGCAGTCAAATCACCTTGCGGAGCTCTCCCAGAAACCGGGCCACGGTCTGCCCCAGTTGCTCCGATTGGCGGGACAAATCGCCGGCAGCGGTCAACACCGCTCCTGCCGCCCGGCCGGTCTCTTCCGCCCCTTCCGACAGACGATGCACATTGGCGGTCACTTCGGTGGTGCCCTGCGCCGCCCGTTCGACATTGAGGGCGATCTCATGCGTCGCTGTCCCCTGCTCCTCAACCGCCGAGGAAATCATCGCCGCATATTCGCCCACCTTGCCAATCGTGTTGGCAATCGACTGGATCGCCGCCGCCGAATCCCCGGTCGCGCTCTGCACCGCGCTGATCTGACTGCCGATCTCGCTGGTCGCCCGGCCGGTCTGGTTGGCCAGACCCTTGACCTCATTGGCCACCACCGCAAAGCCTTTGCCCGCCTCGCCCGCCCGCGCCGCCTCAATCGTCGCATTCAGGGCCAACAGATTGGTCTGGGCCGCAATGTCAGTGATCAGGCCAACCACCTCGCCAATCCGGGTCGAGGCCTCCGACAAACCATGCACCAGAATATTGGTCCGTCCCGCCTGGGCCACCGCCTCGCCCGAAATCGCCGAGGATTTGGCCACCTGGGTGCTAATCTCCCGTACCGAGGCCGAAAGCTGTTCCGCTGCGGCCGCGACAGTCTCGACATTGTGCGAGGCTTCCTCAGCCGCCGCCGCCACCGCCGCCGCCGTCGCACTGGTGCGGACGGCGGTCTGCTCCATTCCCTCGGCGGTTGCATGCAGTTCCGCCGCTGCTGCTGCCGTCAGCCGGACCACCTCGCCGACATTGGCCTCAAACCCTTCGGTCACTTTGGTGAAATCACTGATCCGGCGCTCAATCGCCGCCGTGGCGGCATTGATCTGGCGGGCGCCGGTCAGGAAATGGCCGGGCATCCCACGCTCGACAATCCGGCGGAAATACAAGCCCCGGCTCACCGAATTCATCGAGGCCCCGGCCTCGCGGACAAAGGCGTCGGTCCGGTCGATCAGATCGTTGGTTGAATTGACCAGCGCCTCCAGCGCCCCGGTTTCATGGAAGCCGACCAGACGCGCCTCGAAATCACCCGCCGCCACTTTTTCCAGCGTGGCCGCCGCCTGGACCAGCAAGCGCCGCACCCGGCGCAGCATCAGCAGGGTCAGCCCCGACATCAGCAGGCCAAGCGATGCGATCGCCAGCGATAACAGCGAGATTTCTCCGAACAGCCCATCCTCGGCAACGATCGCCAGAGCGGTCAGGAACGATCCGGTTGCCGCCAGCCGGGCCAGATGCAGCGAGGAGATCCTCGCTTGGCCTTGTTTAGAGGGAAAAGAGGAACTGGTCATAAGACATGCCCCTGTCCTGGAGAAAAGCGCGCAGATGAGCCTCGCCAGCCACGATCCCCGCTTCCGGATCGGCCGCCGCGCGTTCCCGCGCCGACAGGTCGCGATAGAGCGGGATGATGACCCGTTCGAGCGGGCCGCGCTCTGGAACCCGCCGGTTGGAATGAAATCCGACAATCCGTCCGTCGGCGTCAAGACTTGGTGTGATATGGGCCAGTACCCAATAATGGTTTCCCAGTCGAGTTCTGTTGACGACAAAAGCGAAAATCTCCCGCCCCGCTTTGATCCTTCGCCACATCTTGCGAAAAAGACAGTGCGGCATGTCGGGATGACGGATCACATTGTGCGGCTTCCCCAAAACGTCTGACTCGGAATATTCGCTGACCTCCAGGAAAACACGATTGGCGTAGGTGATAATCCCCGCCGGATTAGTTTTGGTGACAATGATCTGCGTCTCGTCAAAGAAACGCTCGATTCCGGTCAGGGGTATGCTTGACGGCATCGCGATCTCCCCGGTTCGGGCAATGGCCGGCCGTAGGCCGAACCATCACCGGATCTGACCGCGCCTCCCTCCCTTCTGGCGGGAAATTTCACGATCAGGACTCACCTTAACCGAAGGGGATTGTGCCATGAAGCATAGACGCTCCGCCATAGCTTAATTTGCGCATTTCCATCTTTTTACAACGTCAAACTTTGCTCATTTTAAACAAATTTTGTAAACAGGCCTTAAAATAAAATAAAACATGGGTTTTTTTAAAAAAAAGATTCAAACAAAATTCGAAAAAAGAAAGACGATGACATGGATATATCGAAGGAATGTGTCACTTGGTCAAGCACGGCGCCTCCCTGCGCCCTTTCGGCTAAAGAGCATAAAATATTTTATCTTTTTACGTTTGCGCGTCTTGAGAGGTGAGCGTTTTTCTAGCGCCGGGAGAGTTTAGATCAGGTCAGGCTTTTTTTCTCAAAACGTGAGAAAAAGCCGTAACCGTCTTGTTATGCGCTTGGCGATAGAAAGTCAGTGGGGCTGCCGCCCCACACCCCGCTTGGAGGCCGCGCCTCCAAACCTCCGCTTTATCTCAAAACCTTAAGTCGCAAGTCTTCGGATCAAGGGAGGAGGCGGCCGAACACTTTCCTTAGTAATGATAACGGCACATCGCAATTTCGAGCGCCTAGTCGTCACCGGACCCGGTGGCGCGATAAACCAGACGATGCTCACCGGTAATCCGCCGCGACCACCAGCCCTTCAGCGGGCCGTTCAGAGGTTCCGGCTTCCCCAATCCATTAAAAGGAGATCGTCGCGTATCTTTGATCAGATCATTAACTTCTTTGAGAGTTTCCTGGCTGCTTTCCTGCCAGAACAGGTAATCAGTCCAAGCAGACTCAGCCCAGACCAGCTTCATTCGATCAGATCACGTTCCGCTCCCTGCCCGGCATCAAGTTGTTCGATGGCGGCAGTCAGACGGGCGGCATTCGCCGGGCTTTTGATCAGGTGGAAGGTTTCCATGATGCTTTCATATTCTGCTTCGGACGTCACGACGACAGAACGACCTTTCTGTCGCGTGACCGTCAGGGCGGCACGTTCATCACAAACCCGATCCATGAAGCTGGCCAATGACTGGCGAAAATCCGTATAGGTGACATGTCTCATGGCGACACCTCCACCGACAATATGCACAGAAAACTGTACGGAAACGCTATTCTGGCCGAGACTTTCTCCTAACGCAGAGCCGCCAACACGGCCTCGGCCGTCCAATCCGAGGCGGAATCGAAGTGGGCCGAATGGGCCAAAGCGGCGGCAAGGCGGTGGTGATATGCAGCCCGGGGGATCTCGATCGCACCGAACTGGCGCAAATGCTCGGTGATGAACTGGGTGTCGAGCAGGGTGAAGCCACCGCGCCGGAGCCGCGCCACCAGATGAACCAGTGCTAGTTTCGAAGCATCGGTGGCCCGCGAAAACATGCTCTCGCCGAAAAAAGCGCCGCCCAGGGCTAGCCCATACAGGCCGCCCACCAATTCGCCCTCGTGCCAGCTTTCGACCGAATGGGCGAGGCCGAGGCGGTGCAAGGCGCCAAACAGAGTGATGATTTCCGCATTAATCCAGCTTTCCGGCCGGTCGGGAGCCGCCGCGCCGCAGGTCTGAATCACCGCTTCGAACGCGGTGTCACACCGGATTTCGATCGACGTCTGCCGTAGGGTGCGGGCGAGGCGGCGCGGCAGATGAAAGGAGTCCAGCGGCAGAATCCCCCGCTGTTCCGGATCGACCCAATATAACCGGGAGTCCTCGCGTTCGCGGGCCATGGGGAAGATCCCGTGAGCATAAGCGCCGACCAGTCGATCGAGTGTCAGACCCTTCATCCTTGATCCCCCTTCCTGAATCCAGTGCGACGGACGTTGCCGCCGCCGGGCCTTTCGTCCATATTTCAGGCACCCGCCATTTTTGCTCAAACCTTAGTCGAGTTCGTGCGCCATGGAGGCCGAGTTCACGCCGATTTTCGCCGTTGACAGCTATAAGACCAGCCATAAATGGCAATATCCCGACGGCACCACCCATGTTTCCTCCTATATCGAGGCTCGCGCCGATAAAAGCGGGCTGGCGGTGCCGGGCGTGGTGGTGTTCGGCCTTCAGGCCTACCTTCGCCGCCTCGCCGCCGCACCGATCACGGCCGCCCTGATCGAGCAGGCACGCTCTCTGTTTGCCGCCCATGGAGTGCCGTTTTATGAGCAGGGATGGCGCGAGATCCTCGACGATCATGGCGGCCGCCTCCCGGTCGAAATCCGCGCCGTGGCCGAAGGCAGCGTGGTGCCGACCGGAAACGTGTTGCTCCAAGTGGTCAACACCGATCCGCGCGCCTTCTGGCTGACCTCCTATCTCGAAACCAGCCTGCTGCGGGCGCTCTGGTATCCCTCCAGTGTCGCCACCGTGTCCTGGGCGGTGCGCCGCCTGCTGCGCCAAGCCTGGGTTGAGACCTCTGACGCCCCTGAAGAGAGCCTCGATTTCAAGCTGCATGATTTCGGCGCGCGCGGCGCCTCTTCGGGCGAGAGTGCGGCCTTGGGCGGGATGGCCCATCTGGTCAATTTCAAGGGAACCGATACCGTCGAAGCCCTGCTCGCCGCCGCCCGCTTCTATGACGAGCCAATGGCCGGCTTCTCGATCCCGGCGGCGGAACATTCGACCATCACCAGTTGGGGCCGGGCGGGCGAAGCCGAGGCTTACGCCAACATGCTCCGCCAGTTCGGCGGCCCCGGCCGGGTGGTGGCGGTGGTGTCGGATTCCTATGACATCTTCCACGCTGTCGAATCCTTGTGGGGCGGCAGCCTGCGGCAGCAGGTAATCGACATGGGCGGAACCCTGGTGATCCGCCCGGATTCGGGCGATCCGGTCACAGTGGTGGCCGAGGTGCTGAAACTCGCCGCCAAAGCGTTCGGCACCGAACGCAACCAGAAAGGCTATCACGTCCTGTCCCCGGCGGTGCGGGTGATCCAGGGCGATGGCATTACCCCGGCAACAATCGCTGCGATCCTGAAACGGATGCGCCTGGATGGCTTCGCCGTGGATAATATCGCCTTCGGGATGGGCGGCGCTTTGTTGCAGAAAATCGACCGCGACACCTTCTCCTGGGCGATGAAAGCCTCAGCAATTCAATGTGACGGCCAGTGGCGCGCGGTGTTTAAAGACCCGGTCACCGACCAGGGCAAAGGCTCGAAACAGGGCCGCCTCGCCTTGCGCCGCCATCCGGATGGAACCTGGGAAACGGTCACCGCCGAACGCTGCCCCGAGGAAACGAATCTCCTCCGCCCGGTCTTCCGGGACGGCGAAATTCTGACCTCATCCACCTTCAGCGAGATCCGCGCCCGGGTAAGAGCTGCTTTGCACGAAAGCCCGCTTCCCCACGACTGACTTGAAAACAAAGGGGGTCTGGGGCATCGCCCCAGCCGGGGGCGGGCGGGAGCCCGCTCTTTCCAGACTTGAAGCCCAACCGCCCGGTGCGGCATTCTCCGCTTTCCTTGTAAAACCCGGGGATACCGGCCACCTTTTCACGCTGACGCTGGCGTCCCTTACCATCAAGAGGGCGCGGCACGTCATATGCGTCTTTTAATAGTACAACCCTCCCACTATCGCTCTCCGACCGACCGGACCCTGTTTAAAACCAAACGGCGCTCCGTCGTCCCGCTCACCCTGCCCTATCTTGCCGCGCTGACTCCACCGGACTGGACGGTGCGTCTGATTGACGATGCACAGATCCGCCCAGGGCCACAACGATTTCGACGGCTATTGAGAGTTTCGCCGCCACGCCCCACATCCAGCCCGACCCGCCCCTTCCGGGCGGGGCGGGAGACCCCCTGATGAGTCTGTTGCAACGCCTCGCCTCGTTTCGTCCCGGCCCGGCGCCGCTTGCGGCAGTGTGGCTGACCGCCACAGTGCTGCTGTTCCTGTTGGTTCCCAACGGCAGCCAGAAAAGCTTCGCTTTTGCCTTCGGCGCTTTGCTCTATCTGCTCGCTTTACCCCTTGGCCTTGCCCGCCCCGGTGCGATTCTGCCCTGGTTCGCCGAGCCTCGGCCCTGGCAGGCTGGGTTAACCTGTGGGCTGTTTGCGGCTTATACCGCTCTACTGTCCCTGCTGAGTCGTTAGCGGGCTGCCGCCCGCGCCCGCCCGGGGCGAGGCCCCGGACCCCCCTTTCTTTTCAAAAAAAGCAGAGGTTTGGAGGCGCAGCCTCCAAGCAGGGTGCGGGGCGGCAGCCCTGCTAAATTTTCAATCAATACGACAGGTAAACTTACATAGAAAATTATAATAATTGCCGGGATCAGCAAAAAAGGGTAATCATTATTGCTGACTCTACCATTAACCAATGGGGGCCATTATGACAGAGGGGATATTGAAGTTAGGCCGGTCGATCTGGCCGATTGCGGGACTGGCGATGCTGCTTCTTTCTGGCTGCGCCTCCCTCGAAGACAACGTCCAACAAGGCTATGTTACCGGCAAGAAAATCGGCGGAAGTGATGCCGCTTTCACCACCGCCGATGTGCGGACCGTGGTCGAAAGAACACGCAACGACAGCGGAATGGGTAAGATCATTTGCAGTGAACCGAGCCCCGACATCGCCATGGCGATCGCCGCCATCAGCAAATTAAACGCCAGCGTCGGCGATGGCACCGGCCAAGATGTCACCGTTGAAGCACAACATTCTTTAACTCAGAGTCTGACCACCCTGGCCGGACGGTCGGTCGCGGTACAAGCCTTACGCGATGGAACCTATCGGGCGTGCGAAGCTTATGCCAACGGGACCATCGGAAAGACCGAATATTCATTGATTCTCAGTCAATATGGCGATGTTCTTGCCACGCTGCTTTTCGCTGAAAATGCCGACAAAAGCGGAATCGGAAGCGTTGCCGGCAATTATGTTGCCTATTCCCTCCCCCGTCTTGCTCACACGATTTTCGTCTCCTGCGTCCAGAACGGACATGACGTCAACAAAAACTTCTACCTTGATAAGTTTTGCGACAATATTGCCCAAAATAACAATTTGGCGATCTTGTTGGAAAGCCTGAAAAAGTCGATGCCGGACCCCTTCTCGGGAACGGCCACCGCCAAAAAAGAAACCTCCGAAACGACATCCTGGACAATACAGTTCTCGACCCGGGATAATTTAACTCTCGAAGGCTATGCTGAACTCAGTAAAGCCCTGAATGCTCTGAAAAAAAACAGCGGTAAAATCACCATTGTTGGTCACGTTGACACCGTGAAACCCAAAAATGCCAAGACAAATGTGACTATCGCCAGAAACCGAGCCGAAAAAGTTCGGAACATTCTTGAGGTTAATGGCATCAGTGGCACAAGAATTTCGACTTTCACTGATATCAACGCCGACCCAATGAAACGGGTCGCGGTGATCACCGTCGCCGCCGAAAAGAGCGCCAGCCCATAAAGCAGATCGGGAAAAAGGGCGGCTTCGGTCGGAAGCCGCCCACGTTTCATCAGCCGGGATCGACGCCTTTGCTCCGCAGGGTTTCAACGCTGATCCGTTCAATATCCCGCAATTCCCCCAGCGACGTCTGCACCGCGTAAAGCTGGTCCTCCAGCCGGACAATCCGGTCCCGGACCTTGCTCACCAGCAGGCGGAGCTGCTCAACCTGAGTGGTATCCACCACATACAGGTCGAGGAATTCCTTGATATCCTTCAGACTGAAACCCAATCGTTTGCCGCGCAGGATCAGGATCATCCTCGCCCGGTCACGATGGGTGTAGATTCGGGCCTTGCCGGCACGCTGGGGCAGGATCAGACCCTGATCCTCATAAAAACGAATCGTTCGCGCGGTGACCCCCAGATCGCGGGCCAGTTCAGTCACCGAATAAAGCTTGTCCATATCAGGGAAATATCCATCAGCTCGGACTCAGGATGAACCACGCCGGATGGGGCGGAGGCCAACAGACCTCCTCCCGGGGGGGTGGCTCAGGGCCGCATCATAGCCTGCCACAGCCCGGGATCATCACCGCTCAGTCTCTTCTGTCGTGACCATCGTCCCGGCCGTCACGGCCGGGACGGCGCTCGCTCAGAATTTCATGGCAAAACTGGCACTGATGATATCGACACTGCCATCATAGGAACCGGTCAATAAACTGGTCGCCAGCGCGGTTTTCGAGGTCTCGTTGATCTCCACCTTATCGGCAAACAGATGCGAATAGCCAAGGTTCAGCTGGTGGGAGGGAGTCAGATCATAGCCATAACCCAGCGACACCCAATATCGGTTCGAATCCGGGATCCGGGCGGTACGATGGGCATCCTCGACTGCGGATTGGTCATAGGCAACGCCGAAATGGAACTGGCCAAGGCGGTCGGTGCGGTAGGTCGCCCCCAACGAGAAGAACCAGGTGTCATTCCAATTTTCATTGATCACCGTATCATCGCGGCCATTGCCATATTTGATCCGCAACTCTCGGAAGGTTGACCATCGGGTAAACTGAACGTCTGACATCACCGCCCAATGCGGTGACACTTCATGATACAGGCCGAAGGAGATCACATCCGGGGTGGTCAGGTCGGCCTCGGCCGTGTCATTGGCGAAATTGGCATTCGAAGCGAGGCCGAACGTGGTCGGAATCCCCTCATAGCGGGCCTTGCCGCTCAGGGTGCGCTTGATCTGGGAGCGGTAATTGAGGCCGATGCGCGAGGTGGGCGAAAATTCCCACATCAGCCCGACATCGCCACCGAAGCCAACCGAATCCCCCTGGACCGTCCCTCTGCCGTCATTGGCCCCCACCGCACTGAAATTGATCGCCTGCGACAGAGTGACCCGGGTGTAATCGATCTGTGGACCGCCGCCGATCGACAGATGATCATTGATCCGATAGGCCAAGGAGGGACTGATGTTGATATTGGTCACATTGCTGGTCAGCGCCTGATAGCGGCCAACCCAGTCGCTCTGGTAATGCGAGCGCAGACCGAAAGGCGCGGTCACCGCCAGTCCGAATTTCAGATCCGGCGCGACATCCCACATCGCATAGGTCGCCCCCACCGCCGCATCCATGATCGCATCGGCCCCGGTGGTGCCGTTCAACCGGCCGCTGGCGCCGCCCACACCGTTGGTGCCGCTGGCCTGACCGTTGAACACCGCCTCGGGCATGATCCAGGTGACACTGCCTTCGGTCTGATTGCCTTCCAGCCGGGTCATCCCTGCCGGATTATAGAAAATGGTACTGAGATTATAGGCTTTGGCGGTCGCACCGGCATAAGCATTGCCCAAGGCTTCGGCGCTCTCTTCGCGCAGGGCAAAGCCGGCGGCATTGGCCTGCCCGGCCGCCAACAATACGGCCCACAGGCCGAACAATCCCACAGACCCCGAATGACGAACGATTTGGAACATGATGTGCTCTCCTCCCGCAAGGATCTTACCCTGGCTCGGAAGGTCCGCGAACCGTCTCCTCTGGGGACGAGCGCTCAAGCACGATGACGTTCGCGTGAGCTTGCTCTCGTGACTCTGCGGAGGAGATGTTTTTGTTTTGTTTTCATCGGCGGCACCCTCGCCGCTCCGGGGGAGGGGCAGCCCGGGGCAAAACCGGATCGGGCAGAGGCCGGATCCGAACCTGGAGCGGGAGCAGCCGGTCTCGCTGTCCCGGGACAGGCGAAAGAGAGGGAGGGGGCACCGGGTGACGTTTACGGAAAGGGAAGGTTTGTTTCCGTTTCTTTCGCATCTGCGAAGTAGGATTTTATTCAGGGAGACGGGCCGAAAAAATCCCTGGGTAAGGGGGGAGATCGGGGATCAACCCTTCTGAATTTAATCCTACTTTCTGATGCGTCAGCAGCATGACGGATACGAAATATGACAAAGGAAGGGGGCAGCTGGCCGGAGGTCAGAACAGCTCGATATCGCCTTCCTTCATCTTGCCCCGCTTGTTGAAACTGATATCGCTGCCCTCACGGGAGCGCACCACCACCTCCGCCTCCGGCAATCCGGCGGCAAGGCTCCGTCCCATCTCGACCAGGAAGTCCCGGGTCGAGGCCGAAGACAGCATCCGTCCGACATGGCCGGTCTGCTGCTGGATCGTGAGGGTGAAACAATCGTCGCCGCACTGGTGCGAAGGGGCGCTCAGCATGCCCTCGACGAACATCGACAGAAATTGGCTGGCCTGGGAGGCGGCGAGGTCGAACTCATCCTGCTCAGTTGGAGGGAAGGTCTGCCAGCCGGCGCTCTCACTGATTAATTCGCTTTCGGGGCAGGCAAACGCCATCGTCCAGGAGCCGAATTCACGCTGGCGGATCGGCTTTTGCAACAGCAGGCGGACATGGTGATGGCGCCGGTCAGTGCAGATCCGGGCATATAAAGCATTGACGGCAGTTTCTTCGCCTTCCAGGACCTGGATGAAATGGCAGCCGTCGTAAAAAAGCAGGCCGGTAATATTGGCTTTCGCATTAGCACGGCGGGCAACCTGCAAGATTGCTTTGACAGCAGAAAAGGCAAGGTGGGGGATGGCCTCGCTGTGATAGATCAGTTGCTGCATCCTGGCCTCGGCGAATCCTGGAGGGAGCGCGTGGGGGGGTGCGTGGGCTCCGCCCACACCCGCCAGGAGCCAGCGGCTCCTGGACCTGCTTTAAGTGGGGGGAGGGAGGCGACGGATCAAGGCGGCCGAGACTTCGACTTCGGACAAATCTGTGAGGTCGGGGCGGCGCAGGATCGTCATGCGGCCGCGCGGGGCGCAGAGGTCGGGGTTGGAGTCCGCTGAAAACAGCACTAGGCCGGGGCAGCCGGCAGCGGCAATCAGGTGCATCGGGCCGGTATCATTGCCCAGGGCGGCCTGGGCGCTACGGCCGAGCGACAGCAGATCGAGGAAGGAGGTTCGGCCGGACAGGTCGCAGGCGGAGGGGCAGGCGTCGCGGATGATCCGGATCGGGTCGGCTTCAGCCTCGGTTCCGATCAACACCGGGGTTAGGCCGCGTCCGGCGAGGCGGCGGGCGACCCCGCCAAAGCGGTCAGCCGGCCAGCGCTTTGCCGGGCGATGGGGCGCGCCGCCCGGGCAGAACAGGACGAACGGGCGGGTCAGGCCGAAGTCGGCGGCGGTGGTCGCCGGGATCCAGGACAGATCAGGCGGGGGGACTTCGGGGATTTCCGCCGCAGCAAGTTGGTCACGCTGGCGGTCGAGGGTATGGAGATGGTCGCGGCGCGGGTCGAGATGGGGGTGAGAGCAGCCCCGGGCGATCCCCGACCATTCGACCCCGGGGCCGATCAGGCGGTAATAGAAGGAGGAGCGGTCGGAGGTTTGCAGATCGTAGACCCGGTCGAACCCGCCGCCGCGCAGGCGGTGGCGGAGGGCCAGCAGGCGGCGGAGCTGCCACAATTTTGGTTTGTCGTCGATCCACACCTCGTCAAACCACGGGCAGGCCCGGGCCAGGGGGACCAAGGGTTTGGTGGTTAACAGGGTGATCACGGCCTGAGGAAAGCAGGCCCGGATCGCCGCAAACGGCCCCATCGCCTGGACGAAATCCCCCAGCGCCCCGAGTTTGATCACCAGGATCCGGCGCGGCACCGTCACGGCGGAGACAGGGGCGAGTGCAGCAGCTCCCGATAGATATCGAGAGTGCGGGCGCACATCGTTTCCTTGGTGAAATAGGCCCGGACGTGCGCCATCCCCCGCCGCGCCATCGCCGCCCGCTCTTCGGCATCCAGCGACAGGAAGCGATCGAGGGCTTCGGCCAAGGCTTCGGCATCTCCGGGCGGAGTCAGCCAGCCGGTTTGGCCGGACAGGATGGTTTCCGGGCTGGCGCCATGTCCGGAGGCGATCACCGGACGGCCCATCGCCTGACCCTCGACCGCAACCCGGCCGAACGCTTCCGGATCGGTCGAGGCGGAAACCACCACATCCGTCAGCATGTAGGCGGCCGGCATATCGCCGCAATCGCCGGTCAGATGGACCACATCCGCCAGACCACGCCGCTTGACCAGATCGACCAGCGAGTCGCGATAGGCGGTTCGGCCCTGGTCCGAGCCGACCAGCAGACAGCGCAGATCCCGCCGACCCAATCGGGCAATCGCCTCGATCAGCACCCCCTGCCCTTTCCAGCGGGTCAGCCGGCCCGGCAGCATGATCACCGGATAGCCATCGGGCAAGCGCCATTTCTGGGCCAATTGGATGATACGTTCCTGACTGACCCGGGTCGGATCGAACCGGGTCAGGTCGATTCCCCGGGGGACAATGCGGATGCGTTCGGGGTCGACGCCATAGATTCGCCAGACATGCTCGGCGATGAAGTCGGAGATCGCGATCACCCGTTCGCCCCGGGTCATCACCGCATTGTACCGCTCCTTCAGCCCGAACAGGCCGAGGTTGTAGGTCCCGTGGAAGGTGGTCAGGAAATGACGGCCGGTCTGTTGGGCGGCCGCCCAGGCACTCCAGGCCGGAGCGCGCGACCGGGCATGAACGATATCCACCCCGTGGGTGGTGATCAGTTCCGCCAAATGCTCGGTATTGCGGCGAATCACCAACGGGTTCTTGCTGGCCAACGGCAGGGTGATATGCTCTGCCCCGACTCGAGACAATTCTCGGGACATCGGCCCGCCTTCAGAGGCAACCAGCGAGGTCCAGCCTGCTTCTACCAGGGCGGTGGCGACATCAATGGTGCCGCGCTCGACACCGCCGGTGACGAGGGCGGGCAAGACCTGCAACACCACGGGAGGACGGGACCCCGTGGGGGGCTCGACAAGGGGGACGGCGTGGTCCATCAACATCCGGAAACAAAACCTGAAGCCAAAACGGCGGAGACCGGAGTCGAGACGATTCCGGCCGGGGCCGGGATATTATCACGGCCCGACGGCGCGACAATCGCCTACCGCAGGGTTGCGGGAAAAAACCCTGGGCTGGTGTTTTTGCATGGCTATGCCTCCGATATGACCGGCAGCAAAGCCCAGGCGCTGGAAGCGCTGTGCCGGGCCCGGGGGCAGGCCTTCCTCTGTTTCGACGCCTTCGGTCATGGCCAATCTTCCGGCAGCCTCGCCGAGGGAACGATTGGGCGCTGGGCCGCCGATGCCGTCGCGGTGATCGAGGCTCTGGCGCCCGGCCCGCAGGTGCTGGTGGGATCAAGCCTGGGCGGCTGGATCGCGACTCTGGCGGCGCTCGATCTCGGGCGCCGGGTGGTCGGACTGGTCGGCATCGCGGCCGCGCTCGATTTTACCGAGGATCTGATCTGGGCTGACCTTGACCCGGCACAGCGGCGCACCTTGCTGGAAACCGGCGCCATCAGCCTGGGGGGCGAGGAGGGAACCGAACCGCAGAGCTTTGCCCGCCTGCTGATCGAGGATGGGCGGAACCACTTGCTGCTGCGGGATTATATTAATTTGTTCTGCCCGGTGCGGCTGCTGCATGGCCAGCGCGACCGTGATGTTCCGTGGCAGACTTCGCTGCGCTTCGCCGAAGCTCTGGCCACCGAGAATGTTCTGGTTTGCCTGATCAAGGATGGCGGTCATCGCCTGTCGCGGCCGTCTGATCTCGATCGACTGGCGGAGATCGTTCTGCCGCTGCTTGCCGAGGAACCGGAGGCGAGGTGAGTCTCCTCCGGTTCGGGGTGCTCAGCGGTCGGACAACAGTTCCGCTTCCAGATCGGCGATCCGTTTGGCCAGAGCCTGACGGAGCGAGAGGGCGACGGTCGGCTTGGTGGCGGCGAGGTCATCCTTGAGACGCTGCAACAGCCGCTGCTTCTCCTCTTTCGAGCGCTTGATCGGCTGCCGGTCTGAATGCTGCCCGTCGTGGGTGCGCCAACCGCCCATGATTTGATACCCTTCCTGGCTTTGATGCGGGCGCGGACTATGCCGGGGCGGACAGGGCGTTGCAAGCTCGGAACCATGACACCCTTCCGCCTCTGCCGGGTTGGTGCTATAAACCCAGCGTCGCGTCCCGGTAGCTCAGCAGGATAGAGCAACAGTTTCCTAAACTGTGGGCCGGAGGTTCGAATCCTCTCCGGGACGCCAATCTTAAAGCCATGAAATTACTTGGTTTTATTGTCACCCGGCCCGGGGGGCGGTTCCCGGCTGGCCATCTCGTTTGGGGCTGGCGTTTGGGATTTCAGCAATCCTGCCGTCGCATCAAACGCTTGCCGAACGGAATCGTCTGCCAGTTTGGCGTACCGCATGGTGGTGCTGAGGGAGGCATGTCGAGCGGCCTTTCTCAGGGCGATCGGGTTGTTATTGGCCTGAAGGACCGCCGTACAAAATGTCGCGCGCAGGTCGTGGAACCGGTACGGTTTGGCGATCCCAGCGGCCCGTTGCGCGGTGTGCCAGGCGCGCTTGAGAGACTTGATCGGTTGCGGCGGATTTTTGGCGGTGGACTTCGGCCCGGTCGCCCGGGTGTAAGAGACCACGGTGTCGCACTGGCGCGGGGTCTCGGTGAGGATCGCGGCCAGATCGTCGTTGATGAAAACGACCTGTCCCTCTCTGGACTTTGTCAAACTGCTCGGCAGTGAGATTGTTCGGGAGGAAAGATCAATCCAGTCCCACCGCAGCCCGAGAACCTCATCGAGCCGCATCCCGGTATGGACCGCGAGGGTGATGGCAAGTTGAAGATGAGGGGGAGACTTGCCCCAGATCGCCATGACTAAAGGCGGGCTGATCGGGGTCGGCAAATCGGCCGGCTCATCCAGGTGGCGGATATACAAGGGCGACATCTTGCCCCGCTTCGTCGCCCAGTTGATGGCGGCGCGCAGGCAGGAGAGATAGCGATTGGTTGTGCTGTCGCTTCGGGTCGGGTTGTCCTCTTTGACCAGCATCACACCGCCCTTGCGCGGACCGCCTGCATAAATTTTCCGAGGCTGGGCGCGCGAATGCGTAATAAAACGCTCGATCGTGTCGGAATCAATCGCCGCCGCTGCTGTCTGCCGGCCCAGAAAATCAAGCCACTCGCTGACGTAACGACGGATATTGATTGTAAAGGATCGCTTGTTCGCCGCGCTCTGACTGACATAATCGGCAAACATCTGTTCGACGGTGTAGCACCCAGTGAGCCGAAGCGATGCCGCAGGAGAGGCGGCGGTTTTCGCCGCCGCCTCAGCAATTCGCTTTAGATGAGCCTCGCATGCTTCTGCTGCGCGTTTGGTTTTGACCGGCTCCCCCGTCTCGGTGACGCAATATCCGGCATGGCGCTGGCCATTGCGTTCGAAATCATAAAGCCATCTTCTGCGGGTCTTGTTGTAATAGACAGTCAAATTCCAAACTCCGCCAGGGTCCGGCTTGCATCCGTTTTTCCAGTGACCGCACGCCGCTTCCGCAGTCCCGAGGTCTCTTGAGTTGTAACCTTTATCTCATGAGCCTGTTGGTATTCAGTGATGCTGTCGATATAGACTCGTCGCTCCCGGCGGAGGTAATGGCCAGATAATTGGCCTTTGTCCAGCATGTCGCGCACCGTGTCTTTGCTCGTGTCGAGTACCTCGGCAGCGGTAGCGATCGAGATTGATTGCCTCATCACTCACCCCTTCTCTTCCGGACGGAACCGCAGTGTCGGCAGGACATAGCCGGCCGGGACCATCGCGCAGAAATAGGCGCGGAGATCGGCCAGCTTGTCGGGGTACTCGCCCGGGATACCGGCCTCACGCATCAGCGTGACCATCTGGTCCTTGCGGATGCCATCAAGGTCAGCCGGATCGAGGGCGAGGCCGGCGCCGAACTCGGCGCCGATCAGACCAAGCGATTCGGCAATTGCCAGAGCGACGGGAGGATCGCCGACCCGGGGTATGAGGTCGGTGAAGGTGCCGATCCGCAGCGCGACCAGGGCGCAGAACAGGCGTTCAACCTCGGCATCGGGCATTGCCATCAATCCTGCCCAGATCGCCGGTTCATCCCGGTAAAGACCGTAAACACCGCGCCAGCGATCAAAAGCGAGACCGGTCGGGGTGACGTTGGCGAGATACTGCCCGGCGAGATGGTCAATCACCGCCTTGGCCTCTGGGGCAATGACATCATCCTCGGCGCCATGCTCGGTCGCGCGGAGGTGGACCGCCTCCTGTCCGCCAAGTAACGCCAGACAAACCAGACGCATGGCAGTCGGCGGATAAGACACCGCCGCCTGCATTGCCCTGGTCTTGCGGCGCCGGGCGTGGGCCAGGTGGCCCTGAGTATAAGGCTTGTTGGTCGGGTCCGGCGCTGTCAGCGGGACCGCCGGAGCCGGCGGATTGGTGGCCGGCGGTGGCGCCCGCAGCAGCAGGCCGAGATGCAGTTCCACCCGCCCGTCCATCGGGTCGTAATGAACGATCGCCCCGGCCCGGGGTCGGTCGCTGGCGGCGAGATCGTACCGGGTGATCGCCGGGGCGCCGCGTTCGCGGCTGGCGGGGCCGTGATCGTAGCTCCAGATTTCAGCAGTGCCAGATTCAATCACCCGCACCCAGGCCCATTCGGTGGCGCGCAGTTCGTTAGCCAGGGCGATTGCCGCAATACGTTGCCGCCTGAGAAACCCCGCCTTGTCGGCAAAATAGCTGAGGTGCGCCTCTTCGCTCGAAACGATCTCGTTGGCAGGACAAGCCGTGATGTCGAAAATCGCCCGGGTGGTTGGCACCATGCCGGCGGTGATGGCCTCGCGCAGATCGGCCACGGTCGGATAGTCGGTGATTTCCTCCACCAGCTCGCGTTGCCGGACAGCGGGAGCCATCGTCAGCGTGCGGGCCTGAGTCACCGAGATCCGGCCTTCACGCATCGCCTGTTGTGCTTCCGGCGCCAGCCGTTCGACCAGGGCGAGGCGGTGCTGGATATGCCGGACTGAGCAGCCGATGGCTTTGGCGATCTGGCTCGGAGCATAGCGGGTGGGATCGAGGGCGACCAGTTGGGCCAGGGCTTCGGCCTCCTCCATCGGATTGACGTCCTGGCGCTGAAGATTTTCCAGCAGGGCCAGGGCGAGGTGATCCGCGTCATCGGCCTCGATCACCCGCACCGGAATCGTCGCGGCGTCGGCCTCCCATTCGCCGCGTTCGGCCAGCAGGCGCAGCGCCCGCAACCGCCGTTCGCCAGCAATCAGGCTGTAGCGCCCCGGTTCCGAGCTAGGACGGACCACCAGATTTTGCAGCAGCCCCTGCGCCGCAATGCTGGCCGCCAATTCGGCGATGCCCTCGGGATCAAAGCTTTTGCGCGGGTTGAGGGGCGAGGGCTCGATCTGATCAAGCCGCAGGCGGTCACCCGCATGGGGCGCCGGGGCCAGCAGCGCGGTTGGCAGCGGGGTCGCCGCAACCGTGCCCCCGGCCAAAGCGGCTAGAGCCTCGGCAGCGGCGGCGCGGGTTGACGACTGGGCCAGGGACGGGCGTTTACCCATGGGCGGCCTCTTCCAGCACACTGGCGGCGATCTGGGCGAAAATGGCAATGCCGGGGGCTTGGGGCCGGGCCTGTCCGGTGATCCGGCCGGCGCTGGCGGTCTGCGGATAGGCGGCAGCCAGGGGGATCGGATCGAATATCCGCATGCTGGCCGCGTAGGTCTCGTGCAATGCGGCCAGGGCGTCGCGATGCACCGCCAGCCGGCGATTATAGAGGGTCGGCACCAGCCCCAGCAGGCGCAGCGCCGGATTGATCCGCCGCGACGAGGCCACCGATTGCAGGATAGCCGGCACCCCGTCGCAGGCCAGAGCCTCGGTCTGGACCGGGACCAGGACATGAGTAGCAGAGACCAAGGCATTGGCGGTCAGCAGGCCAAAGTGGGGCGGGCAATCGATCACAATGGCGGGACGCTCCGGCAGTGCCGCCAGCAGGTCGCGCAGCACGCAGGCCCCGCCGATGTCGCGGGCCAGCAGCACCTCCACATCTGCCAACCCCGACCCGGCCGGGGCCAGGGTCAGCGGCGCGCCGCCGGGCAAAGGCACCATGATCTGGGCTAACGGCTTCATCCCCTGCAAAGCCTCGGTCATCGTCTGGTGGGCGCTGGCCAGGGCGCGCGGATCCTGCCCGGTGTGCAAAGTGGCGTGGCTCTGGGGGTCGAGATCAATCAACAGGGTTTTTCGCCCGGCCTGAGCCAGGGCAAAGGCGAGATTGACGGCGGTGGTGGTCTTGCCGACCCCACCTTTCTGATTGGCAATCGCGAGAATCATGGTCGGTCTCCCCCTGCGAACGTGGTTCGCAGGGATTAGGGATTAGGGAGCGAACGCGGTTCGCAGCGGCATCAGATCACCGAGGCGCCAAAGCCACTGATCGGTGGCGAGGTCGGCGCGAAAAGCTTTGATCGCCAGGGGGGCCGGATCGAGGGAAGGCTCTGGCCAGGGGCAAAGGCTCGGCGCCAGCAGGTCGCGCCGTTCGGTGGCCAGGGCGACCAGATCGGCAGCGGCAATCACCGCGCCCCACCCGGCGGGCAGCGGCCAGGGCAGGCCGGCAGCGGGATAGATTGCGGCATCATGCCGTGCCTTGAGCCGCAATAATCCGTCCCCAACTTCCGTGGCCAGGGCGGCCATCACTGGCGAGGTGATGTCGCCCAGATGGGCCTCATGGGCATCATGGATCAAGGCGGCCAGAGTCAGCCGGCGGCCGATAGTGTCATCCTGGCGCGCCTGAGCCAGAGCCATCGCCGCCACAGCCGCCCCGGCCAGAGAGATCCGGCAGGCCGCCAAGGTTAAAGCGGCAGCCTCCCGGTCCCGTCGGATCGCGGCGGCGACCAGATCGGCCACCACCAGGCAATGCTGGGCCACCGAGTAATGAGGCGGCAGCACATGGCCGCCGAACCGGCAGAGTCGCCCAAGAGACTCGGCGATATCCCGCCACCGCACATCGGCCGGGGTCGGAGCCAGCAGCGGCACGGCGGCGCCGCTGAGACTCTGGAGCCAAGGCGAGGCCGCGCCACATGAAAACTGGCAGAGGGTGCGCTGCTGTGGTCCGAGTCGGGTGATGTCAGTCATGACTGGCCTCCTGGCAGTCCATTATGTTCGACCCCATCAAGCAACCGGCCGGCCGTGCCGACGCGGACGAATTCGCCTTCAGTCCGCCAAATCGCATCAAAATGTTCTTGTGTTTCAGAGGGTAAGCCGTCGCAGTGGACGAACTCCCCCCACTCTTTGAAAAAGTAGGCCACCCCCGCCTCCGCGCACTGGTCGCGCAGAGTGCGTGCCCAATCCGGGTGCAGCGGCCGGGCGTGCGGGCCGCTTTCGCCACCGACGACAACCCAGTCGAGCTTGCCGATCCGCCCCTCAGCGGCCTTGCGCTCGATGGTCGGCCGGCAATCGCATGGCAGATGCCCCCAGCCAGCGGCCCGTTCCGCCGGGTGCTGAGGGCACGGCGGCAGGTGGAGCCAATGACCAATCTCCACCGGCCCCAGCAGCGGCTCGCAGGACACCCACCGCACCGCCGCCGGGGTGGCCAGCAAATGCGGGATACGCGCGTCGGCGGTGGGCTGGTTCTCGATACTGGTGCCCAGCCAGACGTTGGGGAGAGGCCATATTTGAGACACCATGTCGGCGCAGGCCTTGGTCAAAGGGCCGATCATGGTCAGGACCGCCTGACGGACGCGCTCCGCCGCGCTCGGGTCGGCCACGTAATCTCGCATCCGCTTCGGCCGCTTGGTCAGGATCTGATAGGTGTGTTGGGGCGTCAGCGCCATCACCGCCCACACTTGGTCGATATAGTCGTCGGGGATCGACGGGTGGAAAAGATCAGTCCGGTCCCCAACGAAAATCCGGCGGCCCTTGCGCCAGCGCAGGGGCTGGTCAAGCTGATCGGGATGCAGCCGCACCTCGCCGGTCCAGACGTGCCGGCCGTCCTCAGCCTGCTTGGTCAGACCCCAGCAGCGTGGGTGATTGCGGAGCCGCGTCCCAGCGAGGCGGGCGCTGTAGCAATTGCGGCAGCCGGCCGAGGCCGGAGTGCAGCCGGACGCGACTTGCCAAGTGGCGTCGGTCCATTCGATCGCGGATTTGCCACTCATGGCACGTCTCTCCTGCGTGAAACGAGAGCCTCGGCACTGACCGTGCATGCGGCGGCAGACCATTCCGGGTGTCGGGCCTTGAGGACATGCGCCAGCACAGCTACGGCAAGCAGACGGATCGGGAGGAGGGACATCATCACACCTCCGGCAGGCGGCGTTCATCGCGCAGCCCTTTGTTGTGCATCCGGGTCAGGATCTGGCGCAGGGCCAGGACGGCTTGCCCTCCGAACGCGGTTCGCAGGGCGCGGGCCTGTCCGTCCAAATCATCGGCCGGGGTCGGAGCCAGCAGCGGCACGGCGGCGCCGCTCAGGCTCTGGAGCCAGGGAGCGGCCGTCATGACAGCGGCGCTGCCGCGCGGGCAAGACGATCAAGCCGATCGATTTCGGCGACGATCAGCGCGCCAGCTTTCACAAGGCGACGACGACGATCCTGATCGGGGTTGAGCTGGAAGCCGCAAGTCTGCCTCAGCGAGGCGCGCAAGCTGGTGATGAGATCCGGGGCGATTAACGGATGCCCATCATCAGCGCGGGTTTGGTCAGGCAGTGCATAAAGTGCCGCCGCAATTGCCAGTTCGCCCAGACGGCGCAAATCGTCGTGGTAATCGTCGTAGCCTTCGCCAGAGATCTGGCGGTGGCGCTCCGCCGCAATGTCGTCAAGCGCGGTCATGTCACACCTCCGGCAGGCGGCGTTCATCGCGTAGCCCCTTGTTGTGCATCCGGGTCAAGATCTGGCGCATGGCCTGACCTCCCCCTTATTCGGCGGCGATAGCGGTGGGAGCACCGGTGCAGGCCAGCACGGCGCGAATGATCGCGCGGACAGAAACCTGGGCCTGCCGGGGCATCAGCAGAAAGTCGCGGGCCAGACCTTGGACTTCGCGCCGGGCAAGGGGATCGATCTCCGGCGCGTCCCCCTTGGTCGGCGCCGTCCCGGTGATCACCGCGACCGGGCTGGCGGTCCGCACCGAATCCGGCATGTCGTCGAAAAAGTAAGACACCGGCACGTCAAGCACCTGGGCCAGATCGAACAGGCGTGAGGCCCCGATCCGGTTGGCCCCGCGTTCGTATTTCTGGATCTGCTGGAAGGTCAGGCCGATCGCCTCGCCCATCTTCTCCTGGCTCATCCCGAGCAGGACGCGGCGCAGGCGCATCCGCGCGCCAACATGCACATCAACCGGATTGGCGCTGCCGTCATCAAGACGACCCCGATTCGCTTTTCTCATCATCGATCCCCGTCTGTGGCCGGCATGGGATATGCCGGGGTCATGGATATTGACAGAGGAGATTGTGGGACGCATCACACGGCTTGTCTATAGAAAATTGTGGACATATCCACACATGCCATTCCATACCCCACAACAGCACCTCTGGCAGGCGCGGGTAAGTCCCAGCCAGCTTGTAAAAGGGTGCGCGTTACGGAGGGAGGTACCACCACCCTTACGCTGAAAGGCGTGGGTCAATGACCGTCAATCAGATTTGGTTATATGATGGTGAGTCAGAAGCAAGTGCTAGAGATGACGATGCGCACCACAAACGAAACGCTTATAGCGATTATCATGGACATGAGAAAAGAGCCCGCTTCCGCGAGGAAGGGGCTCCTGGAAAAAGTGAAAAGATTATTCGTCCGCTGTTTGCGTGATCGCAAAAGAGATAGCTGTTCGCATCTCATCAAGAGAGGGGACGTGCTTCTGGGCAATAGCCCACTTACAAAGTCTAGAGACGTAAAAAACGATCCGATCAGGAGAGAGATCAACGCCTAGACGCAGCGCCGCTTCACTGCATGCAGTGATGGCATCCTCAGCTAAACGCAGGGGAATGTGCTGTTCCTCCAGAAAGGCCGTTTCACTGTCTTTCTGGGGGAGCGTTGGCCACTTAGGGTCGTCTGGAACTAAGTCTGTCATATGGCATTGCAATGCCCCGGCAAGGCACCGGATGGTGCTGTAGCGCGGCTCTGAAGACTTTCCCTCCTGGATGTCCCTGACCGCCGTTGCCCCCAGGCCGGCAGCTATGGACAAGGATCGCCGATTTAATCCGCGGTCCCTCATCCGGCTTTCCAGCCGACGCTTAAACTCATCGATCAGTTCTCGTCTCATATCGCGTCGCATGATGCCCCGCATCTTACCTGAGTGCATCGTGGATGTTTCCCCATAGAAGCATGTGAAAGCCCTATTGACGATGTATGATGCGTCCCATAATGTGGGGCGCATGACCACACGAATCCCGCTTTCCTACGAAATCGAGACGTTTCTGGATCAGACCGGGGTCGCTCCCACGACGTTTGGACGTCTAACAGTCGGGGATCCTCATTTTGTCGGCCGCCTGCGGCGTGGCGGTGACGTCAAAACCGTCACGGCCGACAAAGTAAGGAGCTGGATGGCGGCCCATCCTGACGGTGTACCTCGTTCCGACCAAAGCGCCGAGTCCCAGCCACCGGAGGCCGCGTGATGGTTGGCGTAGACTCACCGCTTTTCGGCCAGATCGGCCAGCCGCAGCGCATTGGCGGCGATCTGTTCGGCCCGTTGGGCGGAACGGTGGTCGCCAGCCTCGATCGCGGCGGCACGGGCCACGCCGGCAGCGGCTATGACCTGACGTACCGACTTCGCCATGGCCGCGTCCAGAGCCTGCTGCCAAGCCCGTCGTGCCTCGGTGCCGACTGGTGGTGCGGCAGTCAGCAAGATCTCAATTTTGCTCATCGCATCTCCCCCCGGCGATCCGGGGCATTCTATGGGCGAGAACCGATGCAGCCCATGGGAATCATTGCGTATTTTTACCATCACCTAAGGGGCGCGAGATGAAGACCACCCGCATTTCCAGCGCTGGTAAGGCGCGGATCAAGGCGGCGGCCCGTCAGCTGGTGACCCTGGCTGGCGGGCTGGAAAGCGCGGAGATGGTCTGCCGCGCCTCCAAGACTTCCCTGCACCGCTACACCCAGCCCGGCGACGAACAACACATCCCGGCTGATGTCCTCGCCGACCTGGAAGCAGACGTCAGCGATCCGATTGTTACCCGGGTTCTCGCCGCCCTGGCCGGATACCAACTGGTACCTGCTGGCCCTGCTGGTGACCTTCCCGGCGCCGCGCCGATGCTCGCCGCCCTGCGGCTTGAAGCCGAGATGGGGGCATTCTCCGGTGCAGTCGTCGAGATGGAAGCCGATGGGCGCCGCGACCCATGGGAGTTGGATTTATGCCTCGCCAAACTGCGCGCGGTGGTCCTCGCCGCGCAGCGGACCGAGGAAATGCTTTACCACCTGCGCCATCCCGGCGCCGACCAGGGAGGGGGATCATGATGGGAAGGCCGATGTTGTGCTGGCGCGGACCGCGCCGCCGCCGGAAATGCCGCCGCTATCGCCGGAGCCTGCGCCCCTTTGTGATCTGCGGGAGGGCCGGATCATGACCGCGCTTCTACTGGCTCAAATCCTTGATGCTGCCGCCGTTTCCCTCTCCCTGCTCTCGGGGATGACGTGGTTGACCGTGCTGGTGGCGCGATGAATCCCGGCTTGCGCCGGGCCATTGCCCGCCGGCTGCGGGCAATGTGGCCGCTCGGCAAGATCCTGGCGGATCTGGTCGGCGAGGCCTCCCCCCGCGAGATCGCGAACGCGGTTCGCACCTTCTTTGCCGGTGGGAAACGATGACCTCTGACGGTGACCATCATTGCGTGGTGTGCGGGGTCGGCTGTGGCTGGGGCCTCAAGACCCGGCCGGGGGAGATCGGCGGGCCGATCACTTGGTATTGCCGAACCCATTGGCCCCAGATGCCGGCACCGCTCCAATTGGAGCCCAAGTCGGCGCCGACCGCCACCGCCGCCACGCCGAAACAGGGGTGGTTGTTATGAACGCCCCTCTTCCGGCCGGCCGGCGTCAATCAGGCCGCTGCGCGGCGGCGAACCAGTTCAGCCCGGGCCGCTGCGGCCAGAAAGCCCGAACGGTTGTTGCTGATCGCGTCGATTTCCTCCAGCAACCCCTCATCAAGGGTGACGTTAACCCGCTTGGCCCGGCCGGGAATGGCGACCTGAATCAGGGTGACGCAGATCACATTTTCATCCGGTTCCCACTTCACCTCCTGAACCGGGGTCGGTGCGGGGATCGGGTCATTGTCTTCCGCCATCAGGCCGATGTGGATGGCGAGCGCTTCCGTGCCGGCGGCAATGGCCTCTTCGATTGTATCCCCGCCCGAGGCGCAGCCCGGGAAGTCAGGAAAGGTGATGCCGAAGATGCTGTCTGGATCTTTGTCGATCAAGGCGGGATAGATGCGCTTCATGGCTTAGGCCCCTGTGGTAGGAGGATCTTTTTATATAAAGAACCGCAGTGTGATTCGATTGAGAGAGGTCGCCTGTTGAGAGATGGGAACCGCCCCCTAAAGGAGGCGGACACCCGTTTGCTTTTCGATGGTTCTTACCATCTTGATCGAGAAGTCTTTCTTTGGGTGGGTCACTGTGACCTTGCCGGTTTTGGTCGGGTGTTTGAACTGCACATGGTCCCCAACCTGACCGACCTTGAACCACCCATCACTCTCGATTTTCTTGATGATTTCACGACTGCTCAACATGGCGACCTCCTTTCTTGCTGCCTATTATGGCGATGCATGTGTATAGCGTCAAGCAAAAAAGTACACATGGGTGTGTATTTTTTGCGACGCAGTTCGAACCGTCGTCATCATCACATCAGGAGCTTGACCGCGCGGCCGGTTGGCGCCATGCTCGGGTTTGGAGGCGTGACAACCTCCGAAGACAGTGTGAGCGGCCGCCACCCCGAGAGCATCGTGGCCTTTTTCATGCTCGGAGACCGTCCGGAGCATGTCCCGCTATGGCGGGAGGGCGAGGAATATAATACCCGCAAGGGGAATTACTCCGCCCGAAGCCTGTCTCACACCAGTCTTCCGGGTTGTCAACCTCCCGCCACCAGCGCGGCCGTGACAAGCCTTGCTGTTGGCGCCTGTAACGCCAGTGTGAGGGCTTCGTCATGAACGCCACGAATCCGTCTGCGCTCACGATCGCGGACTTGGACATTTCCCATTTCGACGAACCGCGCATCTTGGACACCCGCCTGGGTGAGGTTCTGGGAATGGTGCGCCCCACGAACATCCGCCAATTGATCGAGCGTAACCGTGATGAGCTTTCCCGCTACGGGGAGGTTTGCATCACGGTGATGCAAACCTCAGAAAAGGGCGGCAGACCGTCAAACGCATACTGGCTGACCGAGGGGCAGGCCCTTTGCCTATCCGCCCTGTCGGATGCGCCGAATGCCCCCGATGCCCGCTATATGCTGATCGAGGTCTACATGGCCTATCGGCGCGGCCAGTTACCACCATCAGCCCCGACCACCCAGCCCGACCCCATCGCCGTGATGGGCCAGTTCGTGCGCGAGGTGATCGAGCCGGCCGCGCGTCTGTTCGGCACCGACCAAGCGGCGCGGGTCTGGAACGCCCCCAGTTCCCCCCTGTCGCCTTTCCCGGTCAGCGGCACGGCATCGGCTCCGCCGGCAGCGCCGACGATGACCACCGCCCCCCGTCCCGAATCTTCAGCCCCGCGCCTGAATCCCGGTTTCAGGGCATGGTGGGGGCTGGTGCTGCGGCAGGGCGAATTCGCGCCGGGCGAAGGCTGGCCGGTCGAGATCAGTGGCGAGGGGCTTTATGGCCATTACCGGACCTTCACGGCAGGGCATGGCGAGATCCGGCTGCTGTCGCGCGAGGGCTTCGGCCGCTCTTTGGGCGTGGTGATGCCCACATGCGGGTTCCATCGGGAGCAAAAAGTCCGGGTCGAGGGCGTGCGCCGGAGTGGCTACCACCTGCCTTCGCTGGAAGCGTGCCGGAGCGCGTTCAAAGACTGGATCTACGAGGACGATGACACTCTTTTCGCAATCATCCGCGATATGCGCCGCGAACCGAGGCGGTCATGAGCTTCCCCGCCTCCTTTCTCGACGAGCTGCGCGCCCGGGTTCCCCTGGCGTCGGTGGTCGGCCGGCGGGTCAAGCTGACCCGCAAGGGCCGGAAACACAGTGGGCTGTGCCCGTTCCACAACGAAAAGAGCCCGTCCTTCACCGTCAATGAGGACAAGGGCTTCTTCCATTGCTTCGGCTGCGGCGCCCATGGCGACGTGATCGCGTTCGAGATGCGCGCCGGATCGCTCTCCTTTATCGAGGCGGTCGAAACGCTGGCGGCCGAGGCCGGGTTGGAGATCCCGCGCGCCACCCCCGAAGAGCGGGCGCAGGATCAGCGCCGGGCCTCGCTGCATCAGGCGCTCGAAGCGGCCTGCCGCTGGTATGAGGCCCAATTGCAGAGTCCGGCCGGCGCCGAAGGGCTGGCCTATCTGCGCGGGCGCGGGCTGGATGATGAGACCATCGCCCGGTGGCGCCTGGGCTGGGCACCAGCTGCTGGGCAGGCTCTGCAACGCGGGCTGGGGAGCGCGGTTTATCCCGAATCCCTGCTGATCGAGGCCGGACTGGTGCGGCCAAGTCAGGACGGCCCGGCGCGCGACCTGTTTCGGGGCCGGGTGCTGTTCCCGATCACTGACGGGCGCGGCCAGGTGGTGGCGTTCGGCGGTCGGCTGATCGCTGGCGAGGGGCCGAAATACCTCAACTCGCCGGAAACGCCTTTGTGGGACAAGGGCGCGACCCTCTACGGGCTGGCCCAAGCCCGCGCCGCCGCCACCGATGCCGGCCGGGTGATCGTGGTTGAGGGCTACCTGGATGTGATTGCCCTGCATCGGGCCGGCCTGCCGCTGGCGGTCGCCCCCCTCGGCACCGCTTTGACCGAGCGGCATCTGGAGGCGGCGTGGCGGGTAGCGCCGGAAATCCTGGTCTGCCTCGATGGCGACGCGGCCGGGCAGGCGGCAATGGAACGGACCGCCCGCCGCGCTCTGCCGCTGCTGGCGCCAGACCGGAGCCTGCGCTTTGCCACCGGCCTGCCCCGCCGGCACGATCCTGATTCCCTGCTGCGCCAGCACGGGCCGGAGGCGCTGCGCCGGGCTCTGGCGGGATCGCGGTCGGCCGTCGAATGGCTGTGGGGCCTCGCTTTGCGTGGGGCTCCGCCCGATACCCCGGAACGCCTCGCCGCGTTCGAGCGGACCTTGGCGAGTCTGGCCGCGACCATCGCCCATCCCGGCCTGCGCCGGGCGGTGCTGGATCACTGGCGCGAGCGGCTGCGGCGCGCTTATCGCCCGGCCCCGCCGGCTCTGCTGGTCGGTCGCAGCCGGCGCAAATTCGCCCCCCGGCCCGGTCACGGGTCCATCGCAGAGGAATGGACCACCGCCCGCGCCGAAGCCGAAGCCGGCAAAGTCCGGCCCTGGCTGGCCGATAACGGCATCAATCCCGAGGCGCTGTGGCAGCACCTGGGCGGGTTGGGCCTCAGCCGGGCGATTCTGGCGTTAGGCCGGGCCGCAGCGGGACAGGATTGGCCCGACGCCCCGCGCCCGACGCTGTGGCACCCGGCCGAAGCCGGGGTCTCGGTGCTGCTGATCCCGGTTTGGGCGGAAGGACCGGGCTCGGCGCTGCTGGATCTGGTCGCCTGGAATCCGCGCACTGACGAAATCGCCAGCCGAACCGGTCATGCCGCGATCCTGGGCGAGGATGTGGTAGCGGAGGCTCTGGCCCACGAGGCCGATGGCCTGACTTGCCCGGTGGCAGTGGCCGATGGTCCGCGCGACTGGCTGCGCGACCGCGCCGCAGACCGCGACAGCGTGTTTATGATCGATTGGGGCCGCGCCTGGGCGGCGCTTGGCCCTCTCTCCACCTTGGTGGCCGCATCAATCGAGCTGGGGGAGAGGCTGGATAAGCACGTTCGCCCCCCCCGCTTGCGGCGGCCCCGCATCCAAGTGACGGCCGAAGCCGTTCAGGGGGCAGCATGAGCGCACCGATTGATTTGGCCAAAGCCAAGAAAGAACGGGCACGGGGCAAGCCCGGCGGAGTCCAGCGGTCCAATGACCCGGTTGAGCGACGGTTGCAGGAAATCTCCGAGGAGTTCGCCCTGGTCCTGCTGGGCGGCAAGGCCCGCATCCTGCGCGAGACCTATAATTTCCAGCGCCGGCGAGTGGTCGAGTTTATGGGGACCGGCGATTTCCGCGACTGGCTGTCCGAAGAAAGGGTCTTCGACGAAGAAACTCGGAGGATGGTCGGGATCGGCGATATCTGGCTGAAGAGCCCCTTACGCCGCAAATTTTCCGGGGTCGAGTTCGCCCCGGAGGGAATCCCGGACGAAGTGTGCGGCAACCGGTTTTTCAATCTGTGGCGTGGGTTCTCGGTCGAAGCGGCCCCGCCTTACCCGGACCCTGCCGACCATCTGAAACACATCCCGACCTTCGTTGATCACATCCTGACCAATGTCGCCCGGGGCAACCGTGATATCGCCGCCTGGGTGTGGGGATGGTTCGCCGATCTGATCCAGCACCCGGAGCGCAAGGTGGGAACCTCGCTGGTGCTGCGCGGGCACCAGGGCACCGGCAAGAGCAAGCCGGGGGAAATCGTCGGGCGGCTGCTGGGGGACCATTATGTCAAGATCGCCAAGTCCAAGCATCTGACCGGCCAGTTCAACAGCCACATGTTCAATTGCCTGTTGTTGCAGGCTGATGAGGGCTTTTGGGCAGGCGATAAGGAGGCTGAGGGCGTGCTGAAGGATCTCGTTACCGGCGATGTCCACATGCTCGAAAAGAAAGGAATCGACGGGGTCCAGGTCCGCAATCTGGTCCGGCTCTATGTCTCCTCCAACAGCACCTGGGTCGTCCCGGCCGCCTTCGAGGAGCGCCGTTTCTGCGTGCTTGATGTCGGTGACGGGCGAATCCAGGACCACGACTATTTCGCCCGGATGGACACCGAAATGGAGGCTGGCGGGTTGGGCCACCTGCTGGCCTATCTCCAGCGGATCGACCTCTCCCAGGTCAATCTCCGCAAGATCCCGATGACCGAGGCGCTGTGGGAACAGAAGGTCGCCACCATGCCGCTGATCAATCACTGGTGGCTGGGCAAGCTGCGCGAGGGGCGGCTGCTGCCCTATGGCGACGATTGGCCAAGCGATGTGCCGACCAAGGTTCTGTATGACGATTACGTCCGCTACTGCGACCGCACCAGCCGCGAACGCAAGCTGCCGTTGGAAGCCTGGGCAGTCCAGTTGCGCGGGATGCTGCCGCGACGCTTCACCGATGGCCAGAAGGTTCGGGTGCCAGACTTCGAAAACGGCGCGTGGCTGGTCGATGTCGCCGGCAGTAAAGCGTGGAAGCGGGTCAATGGCTGGAAGAATTTCCCCTCTCTTGGAGAGTGCCGGGATCATTTCGCCACAATAGCCCACTGGACCTTCGCGTGGGGCGATGAAACCGAGGATGGCAGCGACTCGACACCCTCTCCCGCAGGCGGAGAAAAACTGGCCAGCGGGGATGATGGCGGCTGCTTCGATCTGATGGATTGAGGCTGCGCCTTGTCTACCCTTGTCCGGGCTGTTGGCCGCAGCCCGGACAGCGGAGAGGCGCAGAAAAGCGGGCTTTGTCCGGGGTGTCCGGGCTGTCCGTGTTTTTTTTCGCGCGCGCGTGCGCGTAGCGTGCGTATGAGCGCGCGAGAGATTGGCCTAGACAACCCGGACACCCCGGACAAAGGCAGGCAAAGAGCGGGTTTTCAGTGTCCATGGTCGGTTTTTTACCCGGACAAGGGCAGACAGGAGGCAAGATGACCATCGCAACCCCAACCATCGACATCGAACAGGCTCTGATCTGGACGTATCGGCTCCAACAGGCGGATCTCCGGCAGCAGATGGGCGTCGGTCCTCAGCCCCAGTTCGATTCCTGCGCTTTGGTCGCCCGGTCGTTGTCCACCGCCGTTTCGGTCGGCGCCGATTGCCACCCTGACGCCGATCTGCTTCACGGCTTTGTGCTGGGCCTCTCGCGCTATCAGGCGGTGCTGGTGATCTGCCACGCCAAGGCGGCCGACCGGCCCGACTGGCTGCCCGGTGCCAAACTGGTCATCGCGGCGGAGGTCAACCTGCGCGGTAACCCCCGCCAAATCTATGATGACCATCGTCATGTGATCGGTCATCGCGTCCGGCAGGGGGTCGAACTCGGTGACGGTACCCTGATGCTGGGCTGGGATCTGGATGTGGTCGAGGCCGAACGTGACGCCTACCGACTTTGGCGTCAGGCGCTGGTTGATCTGTCCCGGCGCCTGGGCTCAATCAGGATCGATGGCAAACTGGTCATCGGCCCGGAAGCCTCGGCTACCCCCTGGAAAGAGGGCTTGACGGCGAGGTCAGCGAAAAGTTATTGATTTGGTGACGAGCTATACATGCGCCTGGATCGAGCCCCGATCCGGGCGCTTTGCTTTTGGAGCCCCGACAGTGCCAACCCTTCCGCCCCGCGCCTGCCCGTGTTGCGGGACACTGGTGGTGGTGGGTCAGCGTTGCCCGCGTTGTGTCAAAGCCTACGACCAAGCGCGCGGCTCGGCCCGCAAGCGAGGCTACGACAGCAAGTGGGAGTGCCTCCGCGCTGCTCATCTCGCCGACCATCCTTGGTGTGAGATGCCCGGCTGCACCAACCGAGCCACCGACGTCGATCACATCGTCTCTGTTCGCGTCGATCCGTCGCGCCGTCTCGATCCGAGCAACCTGCGATCCCTTTGCCATTCGCACCACAGTTCGAAGACGGCTCTCACCGATGGCGGTCTCGGCCGCCCGGCCCGTCGTCCACCCCCCAGGGGGGGCTGAAAGTCTCCCACCCCGGGGGCGCCGGACCGTATGGGGGTCGCGCGCGTATCGCCGCGAAATTGGGCAAATATTATTTTTTCTCAGGGGGTACCGGTGGCCAAGGGACGCAAGCCGAAGCCGGAGGCCCTCCACGAGCTGGCGGGCAATCCGGGCAAGCGGACGCGCCAACCGCGAACCGCGTTCGCGGAGCAATCGTCGGCGGTCGATGATTTCGCGCCGCCGACTCACCTGACGTTCGCCGAAAAGAAAGTCTGGGATCGTGAGATCGGCAGATTGCAGCGCGCCGGCTATGCCCGACCTTCGGACCTTGGCGCGTTCGCGGTTTACGTTCAGGCCCTGGCGCGGCATGCGCTGGCCAACCGGGTGCTGCAAAAGGAAGGTCTGACCTACGAGACCCAGTCCGGTTACGTCCGCAAACGGCCGGAAGTCGAGATCGTCCAGGCGGCCGAGCGGATCATCCTTGCGTTCGGCAAGTCCTTGGCCCTGACCACCGGCGACCGCCTGCGGGCCGCATCGCAGATGGCCGGACGCCAGGGGGAACTGCCGTTCGGACCGACGGCGCCAGCACCGACGGCCCATAGTCCCCAGCCCCAGCAGGCGCAGGACAGCGATGACCCAATTGGTTACCTCAACTGAACTGACGCCGTTACCGGATGATCCGCTGGCGGTTGAGGCTGAACTGGTGGCCTTGGCCCGGGCTCATGCCGAAGCGGTGGTGGAGGCTCAGAAACAGCGATACCGCGCCGACCCTCGGTTCGAGTACGACGCGACCCGGGCCGAGAAGGCGGTCCAGTTCTTTCCGCGCTTTCTCCGGCACAGCAAGGGGCGGCACCAGGGACGGCCTTTTGTCCTGGCGCCGATCCAACAGCGGATTGTCCGGATCATCTTTGGCTATCGCTGGAAAGCGGGTTATGGCGAGGAGGCAGGCACCCGGGTGGTTCGGACCCTGTGGCTGGAAGTCGCCCGCAAGAACGGCAAATCCACTCTGCTGGCCGGAATCGCCCTGCTGATGCTGGTGGCGGATGGGGAAGGGTCGCCCGAGGTACTGTCAGCGGCCACCGACAAGGAGCAGGCCAGCATCATCTTTCGCGAGGCGGCGGCGATGGTCCATCAATCGCCGGAACTGGGGAAAATTCTTGAGGTTCTGAAAGGGGCAATCGTCTGCCCCCGGCTGATGGGAGCCTATCGCGTCCTCTCTGGGCTGCCCGAAGGCAAGCATGGCCTGAACCCTTCCGGGATCATTGTTGATGAGGTTCACGAGCAGAAGACCCGCGATCTGATCGACGCGCTACACACGGCGACCGGCGCCCGCCAACAGCCGCTTGAGGCTTACGCCACCACCGCCGGTTACGACCGCCGCACCATCTGCTGGGAGATGCACGAAATTGCGCGCCGGGTCGCCGCCGGAGATCTGGTGGACCCCTCGTTCCTGCCGATCATTTTCGCGGCCGACGAGGAGGAAGATTGGACGGACCCGCGTGCCCTTGCCAAGGCCAACCCGCTGCTGGGCGAGGCGGTACGGGTGCCCTACCTGCTTGACCAGCTCAAGCGCGCCCAGGAAACCCCTGGCTACACCAACACTTATCGCCGTCTGCATCTCAACCAGTGGACCGAACAGAGTTCGAAGTGGCTCGACATGGCGGCCTGGGACGAGTGCACCGGCCCGATTCCGTGGCGGGAGAAAGAGGCGCAGCTTGCCCGGCGACGCTGCTATGGCGGCCTCGATCTGGCGCGGGTGCGGGACTTCTCGGCTTTTGTCTTGGTGTTCCCGCCAGACGATGAAGATCCGCATTGGCACGTCCTCTGCCGGTTCTGGCTGCCGGAATACAACTTCGTCAAACGGATGAAAGAGAGCCGGGTCCGCCTCGATCTGTGGCGGGACGAGGGGGCAATCCTGGTAACTCCCGGCGACACCACCGATTTCAGCTTCATCGCCCACCAGATTGTCGAAGACGCCGCCCGGTTCGATCTGGTCGAAGTCGCTTATGACCGCACCTTTGCCGGTGAGGTGATCCAGACCCTGGCCGATGAGGGGATTGCGATGGTCGGGTTCGGCCAGGGGTTCGTGAGCATGGCCGCGCCCACTGCCGATTTGGAGCGTCAGGTGATTGCGCGGGAGTTGGAACATGGGGGCCACCCGGTGCTGACTTGGATGGCCGGCAATGTTGCGGTTCGTCAGGATCCTGCCGGCTGTCTTAAGCCGGACAAGGACCGCTCGGGCGACAAGATCGACGGTATCGCGGCGCAGCTGATGGGAATCGGTCGGGCGATGGCCCTGCAAGAGGTGGAACGGGGAATTGCCCTTCCCCCCGGCTACACGGTGGCGGTGTCATGAGCATGTTCGGCTGGCTTGAATCCCTGTTCTCGCGTGGTGGTTCAAGCGGGGCCATCCTTCATGTCGTGGGCACCGAGGCCGGGGAGCCCGTTACCGAGGCGGCCGCTTTATCGTTGCCTGTCGTTTCCGCCTGCCTCGATATCCGGGCGGGGCTGCTCAGTTCACTGCCGCTCCAGGTGTTCCGCCGGCGCGATGACGGGGGACGGGAACCGGCGTCGGACCATCCTCTGGCCTATGTCCTTGCCCGCCGGCCCAACGCTTGGCAGTCCAGTTGGGACTGGCGCCAGCAGATGCAGCGCGATGTCGACTGGCATCGCAACGCTTATGCCGAGATCATCCCAGGCGAACGGGGCGCGGTAAGCGAACTGGAGCGCCTTGACCCCGCCGTGACCTGGCCGGAATGGATCGGCGGTAGTCTGTGGTATCACACCTGGTCAAAAAAGCACGGAACGCGCCTGCTCGCCGCTGAAGAGGTGTTTCATCTGCGGTGTGGTCCCTTCACTGATGACGGCCTCATGGGACGTCCGGTGCTGGTCACTCATGCCGACACCCTCGGCGCCGCGCTGGCGGTCCACCGCTACGGACAGCGGTTTTTCCGCAACAATGGCGAGGCCGGCGGGATTCTCGAACATCCGTCCTTTTTCAAGGATCGCCCGGCCCGCGATGCTTTCATGGAATCCTGGCGGCAGGCTCGGACTGGAAAGCATCAGCATCGTGATGCCCTGCTGGAGTTCGGCATCAAATATGTCAGGATTCAGCTTGATAACGAGAAGGCGCAATTCCTGGAAACCAGGAAGGAAAACGCCTTGGAAGTCGCGCGGATCTGGCGCATTCCCCCGCATAAAATCGGCATGCTCGACCGGGCGACGTTTTCCAATATCGAGCATCAGGCTCTGGAATTTCTTTCCGATACCGCCCTGCCCGTCCTCGAAATGTGGGAACAGAAGATCAATCTCGATCTGATCCCTGACGAGGACCATTACGTTGAATTCAATGTTGCCGGCCTGCTGCGTGGCGACCTCAAGAGTCAGGCCGAGGCGTTCAAAATGGGACGGGAGGGGGGCTGGCTCAGCATCAACGACGTTCGCCGGATGCTGAACCTCAATCCGATCGCCAATGGCGACGATCATCTGCAACCGCTCAACATGGCCCCGGCGGGCACCCGTCCGGATGAGGCCAAACCGGCCGACCGTCCGGCCTGATTGGAGACATCGGTGGAGACGACCGAAGATGCCGCCCCGGCCCTGGCGGCGGTCGAGTACGCGCACGTCTTGCAGTTGGTGGCCGAGACGTCGTGGGCGATCACTCCCGAGATGATGGCGGTGGTCGCCGAGGTGCTGGCCTATCGTCTGTCTGGAGCCCGCTGGAGCCAGGACGAAATCGCCGCCCGGATCGGTTCGGCGGCGCGGACTCCGGTTCGCGCCGGGGCGGCCCGGGCCGGATCCGTCGCTGTCCTGCCGCTTCAAGGCGTGATCACCCGCCGGGCCAGCCTGTTCAACGACAGCTCGGGCATGGTGTCGCTGGAAGGGTATCTCGACAAGATCCGCAAGGCCCATGCCGACGAAACGGTGGGCGCTCTGGTTCTGGCGATCGACAGCCCTGGTGGTGCGGCGACCGGGGTTCATGAGGCAGCGGCCGAATTGCGTTCCCTGCGGGGGACGAAACCGATCGTGGCGGTTGCCGACGGCATGGCCGCCTCGGCGGCCTATTGGCTGGCGGCCCAAGCCGACGAACTGGTGGTGACCCCCTCGGGTCAGGTCGGTTCGGTCGGTGTGTACACCATCCACCGCGATCTTTCCCGCGCCCTCGATCAGCAGGGGATTACCGCCTCGGTGATCAAGGCGGGCCGATACAAGGCCGAAGGCAACCCCTTCGAGCCACTCGGCGACGAGGCCCGCGCCGCGATCCAGGAACAGGTCAACGCGACCTATGACCTTTTTGTTGGCGATATCGCCCAGGGACGCGGCGTTCCGATCGCGGCCGTTCGCGACGGCTATGGCGAGGGACGGTCCGTCCCTGCCGCCAAGGCCAAAACGCTCGGCATGGCCGACCGGGTCGCGACTCTGGCCGAAACCATCGCCCGCTTGCAGGGGCGCAAACCCGCCCCGCCGCCACAGTCAGCCCTACCCCCGGGCCGGGCCATTGATCACGATTTGCGCCTCGCCCGCCTGCGTCGCGCCGCTTTGTCCTGATCCCCTTACTTCTGGGAGAAATCCATGCCTCCGTCCCTCAAGGCCCTGAATCAGAGGGTCGCCGACGCCAAGGCGGCCGTCGATAAAACCCTGGCTGCCCTTTCCACTCTCGAAGCCAAGACCGACCTGACCGAGGCCGAGGCCTCCGCACTCAATGATCTCAGAGCCCGGCTGGAGACCGAACTGGCCGCTGCCGAATCGGTGGTGACCGAACGGGATCAGGCCCGGGAGCGGCTGGAGCGCGATCGCCGGGTCGCCCAGATCTCTGCCGCGATCCGCCCCGGCGCGCGCATCTTTTCGGCCGAACCCGATCCGGCGCAAACTGGCGGATTTGCCAGCATGGCCGACTTTGCCTCGGCCGTTCGTGCCGCTGACACCGGCTCTGCCCTTGACGATCGACTCCGCTCGATGATGGCCGCAGCCCCCACCGCTCATATCGGTGACGGCAGCAATGACGGCTACCTTCTGCCGCCGATGTACCGCGAACAGATCTGGTCCCTGGTCTACGACGTTCCCGACATCTCCTCTCTGGTCGATAACGAACCGACCACCCTGCGGTCGGTCTCGTTGCTGGCGGACGAAACGACGCCTTGGTCGACCGGAGGGGTTCAGGTTCGCTGGGAGGCTGAACAGCACCAACTCACCGCGAGTAAGGCACCACCGGCGGATCCCCGGATCATCCAGTTGCATCGCCTGTATGCCTTCGTGCTGGCGAGCGAGGAACTGCTCGAGGACGCCCCCCGCCTTGCCACCCGCCTGATTGACAAGGCCGCGCTCGCCATCCGCTGGACGATTGGCGATACCCTGATTTACGGCGACGGAGTCGGCAAACCCCTGGGATGGTTCCGTTCCCCGGCCAAGATCACGGTGGCCAAAGATACTGGACAGGCGGCAAAAACCTTATCCATCAATAATCTGGTGGCCATGTACACCCGCCTGCTGGTGCAGCCGGGCGACCAACCGATCTGGATCGCCAATCGGGATATCCTGCCCCAACTGCTGCCGCTGACCATCGGCAATCAGCCGGTCTGGCTGCCCCCTCAGGGGCTGATGGCCGCTCCCGAGGGCACCATCCTCGGCTATCCGGTGCGCTGGATGGAATACGCTCAGACCCTGGGGGCCGAGGGCGATCTCCAGTTGGTAAGCCCCAAGGGCTATTACAGCCCGCAGCGTTCCGGCGGGGTGCGGCTTGATACCTCGATCCACCTCTATTTCGATCGCGGCCTTCAGGCGTTTCGTTGGGCTTTCCGTCTGGGAGGACAGCCGCACCTCTCCGCCCCGGTCAGTCCCGCCAAGGGCGGAACCACCCGCTCCCACTTCGTCACGCTCGCGACCCGCGCCTGAGGCGTGAGATCCTGAAAGGATGGTGCGATGAGTACCTTCAATACCTCGATTCCCGGCTCGTCGGTAACGAGTGTCGCCGGGGTGATCGATCCGGATGCCTATCCGCCCGGCACCTACACCACCGACTGGATCAGTCTGTCCACTTGGGGAACTCTGTTGGCCCTGGTGCTGGCGGGAGATCTTGGGGCGGCAGCCACGCTTGACGCCAAGATGGAGCAGGCCACTTCCGCTTCGGGCACCGGTGCCAAGGAAGTCACCGCCAAGGCGATCACCTCGCTGACCAAGGCTGGCGGCGATGACAACAAACAAGCGCTGATCAATCTCCGCGCCGACGATCTTGACGTCAACGCCGGATATACCCACGCCCGTCTGTCGCTGACCATCGCCACTGCGGCCTGTGATGCTGGCGCCGTGGTCCTTGGCCTGAATCCACGTTATGGCACGGCTGCCGCCAACGACCTCGCCACGGTCGACGAGATCATCCCCTGATCCCGGTGCGAACGCCGTTCGCACCCTTATCCATCTCTTGGCGGCGAGGGTTCTATGCCTGAAATCAAATTGATTGATAAGGGCTCGTTCGAAATCGGGCCATCGATTCGAGGCGAGTTTGGTCCGCCGCTGAAAGAGGCGGTGGCAACCGAGGCTTTGCTGGATAACATGGCAACAGCCTCCCATTACCAAGTTGGCGCTCTGGACGCGCTCGGCTCGCCAATCGCTCTGGGACGCCCGCTGTCCTATCTGGACTGGACCGACCGCTCGTCATGGGTCTGGTATATCTACCGATTCCAGGATGGCACCTGGGAGCAAATCGGCACTTACCCCACCAAAGAGGAAGCAATTACAGCGGCAGTCGTTGCTGCCGCTGCGCTGGAGATTTGACATGGCGTATCTGTCCAACACCGTCTTTGACAACGGGTTGACCACTCTCTCCAGTTGCACCGACTTCTATCTCTGCTCTGCGGAGCCAGCGACTTATACCGCTGCTACATCCACGCTGGCCCTTGGTCGGAAAGAGTCCCCGGGGGTCAGCGCGCCTGGTGCCGGCACGCCCGATGGCCGGCAAGTGACGGTCCCCGCCATCACCAATGGCGTGGTCACCGCCACTGGCACCGCGATCGCCTGGGCGTTGGTGAACCGTGACAGCAATCGGCTGGATGCTGCCGGTTTGCTGGATTCAGGACAGCCCGTGGCACAGGGCAACCCGTTCAGCCTCACGTCTTTTGCGATCCGTTTCCCTGCGGCGACATAATGGCCCAGTTATTCAAAAACAATGCCGCCTCGATTCTGCTGGACGCGATATCGCCCTCAGACCCAACTTTAACCCTGCTGCCGGGGGCCGGATCTCTCTTCCCCAGCCCCTCTGGGGGGGATTTCGCGCTCCTGACCCTCACACCCCCCGGCAACCAAGCTCCTTGCGAAATTGTCAAACTGACGGCCCGCTCCGAGGATGTCCTGACAATCGTGCGAGCCCAGGAGGGCACGGCCGCCGCCGCGTGGGCTGCTGGCAGCCAAATCGATCTGCGCGTGACGGCCGGGACCCTTACCAACATCGCCGCCAAAAGCACAACGGATCTGCCCACTGCCACTCCCGCACCCGGCGATACCGTTCGAGGGCATTCGGCCAGTGGGGCGGAAGAGGGAAAATTCCTGGTCGAAGAAGTTGCGGCCTTGGCCAATGCCGGAAGCGGCTACATCACCGGCAGATATTATGTCCCTTATGGATTTCACATTACATCAACAACAATGCCTCTCACGGCAAATACCATATATTACGCAATATTTTATTGTTATAGAAAAACGACTTTTACAAGGATTGGGTCGCTCGTAACTACAGCGGCAGCGGGGAAGAATATTTATCTAGGTGTTTATAACTGGGGCTATGCAAGACCAACCACGCGAATTTTGGATTCAGGAGCGTTAAGTGCTGCTACGGCTAGTGGCATCGAAGCGGTTATTAATCTGACTCTTGAGCCGGGGATTTACGGTCTGGCGCTGTTGTCTGACGGGACGCCCACTATGCGGAAAATGGAACAGACAACGGCCATGCTAAATCAAAACCATGGGTTGGATATAACGACAATGCCGAGTGTCTATATGCCCACCGAGGGAGGAACAAGTCTCCCCACGACGTCAGGAGCGATTGGGAATTCAAACGTAAGTGGATCTCCCGCAATCTATTTGAGAGTCGTCTAATGCGCACTCTGACCTATCAGAATGGCGTGCTGGTCTCCGATGAGGATTCCCGTACCGTTTCCGCCTGTCTGACCGCCCGGCTGGCGGAGATCGATCGGTGGAAGGGCGCCAGTCTGGCTGAGACCGACTGGGTGATCATCCGGGCGCAGGATCCCACGGGGAAGCCGGTGCCGCAGGATGTCCTTGACCAGCGGGCGGCGATCCGCAGCGCCGGAGACATCGCTGAGGCTGCCGTGCGCGCGGCTGCCGCTGCCGCGACCGACGACCAGGATAAGGCCGCCTGTGATTCTATCGAGGCCGTTGTCACCGGAGGGTAGTCCTCATGCGCGTCAACGGCACGGCGATCAATGTGACGCTCATCAATGGCGTCCCCGCTGGAGCCGGATTGTCTTTTGCCTTGGGTGGTGCGGCGGTTAACGCTCTCCCGATCAATGCTCGGGCCGGCATCATTGTCGCTCGTGAGGTCTCCGCCGCAGTGTCTGGTGGCGGAAGCATCTCGGTGCAGATTTCAAAGGGGTCTAGCTCGGCCGTCTCAGTTCAGGGATCCGGCCTAGTTTCAGTCTCGACTGAAAAGGGGGCTGCGGTTGCTGCCCTGGTGTCCGGTAGCGGCACCCTTTCAGTCGCGATCAGAAAAAGCGCGGAAGCCGCCGGCATCTCCATCAGAGGCAGCGGTCTCGTTGCAGCCGAGGTGCAGAAGGTCAGTGGCATAGAGGTCGCAGTTTCAGGGCGGGGGACTGTTTTTTCAGAAACGAAAACAAATCGATATGTCAGTGTCGGCTTAATTGGTTGCGGAAAATCAACTGCTCATATCGAGAAAATCTATGCGTTTTCTGCCGAAGTATCTGGCAGTGGAGAAGCAAAAGCTGAAATTAAAAAGAAATCTGTCTTTCAGGCTGTTCTTTTTTCTGGATGTGGATCGGTAGAAGCGCCAGTCTCGTCTGGCAGGATTTTATCAATTTCCATCAGTGGATCAGGGCTGGTCGAGTGCTCCGTCGTCAATTCGAGCAACCCTGTGATCGGAACGATTGCTCTTGCGGCAACACGATCGGCTGACGTTCGGCTCGTTGCGAGAAGAGTGACCTCGGTCTCGGTGGGCGCCGTGCGGAAATCGACTGTCAATTTGGCTGGAGGTCTTGCCGCATGACCGACTTTGACGTGGTGCAGGGCGATTCAAAGCGTCTGGTCTTCGCCCTCAAAGACCAGGACGGATCGGCCGTAAACCTCTCCGGCGTGACAAGTATCACTTGGCAAGCGGCACGAAGCGTCTCCGGTCCTCCGCTCATTTCAAAATCATTGGCGGATGGCATTGACATAACTTCGGCCCCTGGCGGGGTGTTTGTCATTACGCTCCAGCCCCAGGACACGGCAAGCCTCAAAGGTGATCACTACCATGAGGCGCAAGTCATTGACGCTTCTGGGGACGTGTCAACCGTCTATTCAGGGACATTCAGCATTGTCCGAGGCTTGATCGCATGACCGTCTGCCAATCCGCCGATGACTTTGCCGCCGCCCTAGACATAGGAGCACAAGATGCTTGAGGGTGATGACGAGCCGATCGGGGCTCCTGGCGCTTTGGGGGTAGCGCCCCATTGCGAAGCCAATCAAGTCCTGACTGCGAACACCGCCGAGCCGCCGGCAGTGGGTCATTTTGATGCAGCCCTTCTCGGGAGACGGGGATGCGATTTCGTTTTTGGCACTGACCCGGCAGCGGTCGCCACCGCTCTCCGCGCTCTGGCCGACCGGATCGAATCCGGCGTGGCCGTGCTGATCAAGTTGCATACCGGGTCATTTCTCCGCCCCGACGATTTCTCCGAGCGGTCACTTCTGATTCGCTACGTCGAAAAAGTCACCTCCTAGCCCCAGGATTCCCATGTCCGACATCGATCCGACCGACGCCACCATGGCGCCGGATCTCACCCCTGCGCGCACCCAGACCAAAGCGGAGGCCGCGCTGGCCGACCTCGAAGCGTGGTGGCTGAAGCATATCGTGACCTCCCCTATCGCCCGGGCGCCCGCCCTTTTGCAGGACGTGACCCTCGCCAAAAGGGAGTTAGCCGCCTTCCTCAAGTTCGCTGACGCCGCTGATTAACCGCCCCGATTAGGCCCTTGGGCAAGGCCGGCCGCGCCGTGAGGCGCCGCATCTCCAGACAGAGCCCCCCCAGCAGCGCCGTGAGGCGCCGCCCCTCCCTCAGAAGGATTTCCTTCATGCCCATGTACCAATTCGGCGCCGGCACCCTCTGGGGTGTCCGGACGGATATCAACTCGCCCACCTATACCGCGACGCCTGTGAAGTTTGGCGCCTTGCAGGATGTGAGCCTGGAGTTTTCGGCCACCACCAAAGAACTTTTTGGTGGATCCCAGTTCCCCCTCGCGATCGCGCGAGGAACCTCAAAAATCACCGGAAAGGCCAAGACCGGCCTGCTCCATGGCCGCCTTATCGGGGAACTGTTTTTCGGCGCAAGTCTGGTTAACGGCCGCACCTCCGTCACCGCCAACGGCGTTGCCTATAACATTCCGGCCGCGTCGACTTATACCATCACTCCCGCCGTCACGATCGTCGACGACCTGGGCGTGACTTTTGGTGATACCGGGGCGTCTCTCCGCCGTGTCGTCTCCTCCCCCGTCGGCGGGCAGTACACTGTCAACGAGGCCACGGGGGTGTACACTTTCTTCTCCGGTGATGCCGGTAAGGATGTGCGCCTTTCCTACACCTATACGGCGACTTCTGGGCAGAGTTTCGTTGTAACGAACAAGCCCCTCGGCATTCAGCCTGTGTTCAAGGCTGTCCTTGAGACTTCGTACACGGCTCCGGATGGCATTAAGGCGGCGTCAGTCAAGCTCAATGCTTGCGTTTCGAGCAAGCTCACCGTCCCGACCAAGCAAGAAGACTTTCTTGTCAGCGAATTTGACTTTTCCGCTTTTGCTGATGCTTCCGGCGAGGTGGCAACCTTCAACTTCAGTGAGATGTCCTAATGGCTGATATCATCGAAACCACCACCATCATGTTGGGTGGCGAGGCGATCAAGATTAGCGCCCTGCCGTTCGGCAAGCTTCGGCACGTACTGAGCGCCTGGAAAGGCCTTTTGAGCGGCGACCTGATGGATCCCGATTGCTTCAGTACGGCCATGGGGATCATCGCGGTCGCGATCAATCGGCCGATCGAGGAAGTTGAACAGATTCCGACTACCGCGCCCGAGATCTGGAAAGCGATTGGCGGGATCGCCAAGGTTTCGGGTCTGGTCACGAAAGAAACCGCCACGCCGGAGGATACCCCGGCGGGGGAGTAGATTGGGAGGGGATCTATGCTCACGTCATCATGGCGACGGGCTGGACCTGGGAAGATGTGGACAGGCTGACCCTCCCCCGCTATGAGGCGCTTCTGAAGTATTGGAAGCGCTTCCCCCCAATCCACATCATGATCGCTGGATATTTTGGACTCGGTAAAGACGAGCCTGAGCCGGTTTCTGACGCGGCAAGCTTTGCCGATTTTTTCACGGCAATGACGGGGGAGATGCCGCCGTTGTAATTAGGAGCCGTCTTCTTTATGAGGAGGCTCCTTTTTTGGGTTCCACCATGGCATCTGACTTCTCACCGCAAATAGCGAATATTAACAAATTACTTTTGGAAAAAATCCGCGTTTCGCAGGTTGAAATGGCGCGGAAATTAGTATCGCTTGTCGTGAGGAAAAGCAATCCATCCGTAATTGAGACAATTGTTGATGGTGTTCATGGAAGATCAATTGAAGATGTTCAGCCATTCGGAGTAATAGAAGTCCATTTCGGCTATGATATTGCCGAGATAATATCTGCCGCTATTGAAATTCTTAGCGCAGTAAGCCCAATAAAGACTGGGGCTTATCAGAGATCTCATCAGGTATACATTAATGGATCGATGGTTTCAGATATTGCAGAGCTTGGATCAGAAAAAAATATAGTGATTGCCAGTACTCTTCCATACTCAAATAAAATAGAGCATGGGCAGTCACCTCAGGCGCCAGACGGTGTTTATTCACATGCCGCAGAAACGCTAGCGCGCCGTTTTGGTAATAAATATCACATCGAAGCTGGGTGGGCTGGTTTTGGAGGGGGCGCCGTTATGGGCGGCTCGGCCGGAAACAAGTCGGCGGTCCGCTATCCCGCCCTCATCATCGATCGGATTGCACCATGAGTGACGACGTTGTTGAACTCCGCGTTGACGCCTCCGCAGGTGTGCGGGCTTACCAGGAAATGGTGGACGCCGCCGCCAGAGCATCAGAAGCGCAGGCGCGATTCGCTTCGACCATGTCCCTGTCGTCCGACAAAATGGGTGGAGCTGCCGCTCAAGCATCCGCTTTTGCTGACGCTGCGCGAAAGGCATCGACGGAGCTGGAGCGTGTCGGCTTCACTCAGAGTGGAGCAGCGGCGGCAAGAATGTCCGACGCGCTTGGCCTTGCGTCGTCTGGTATCGGTCAGATGTCAGGTGGATCGCTGGCTGCATCTGAGGCGCTGGCATTCCATGCCGCTCAAATGCAACGCGCGACCGAGGCCGCTCGCACTGCAACTGATGCCCACAGTAGGCTGTCTGCTGCCACCACTGTGGCTACCACGCATATTGCTGGAGCAGCCAGCGCGCTGGACCTCATCAGCAAGGCGGCTGGGGCGGCATCGACTGGGCTTGATGCGGTGGGGCTTGTGCCTGCCGGTATAGCAGCATCCGAGGCCTCAGCAAAAATCTCCACTGTCGTTGGCGTCATGAACACCGCGTCGGCCGCCGCCGGCTATCTCTCCGAGCTGGTTTCGAAATTTTCCAGCGAGACGGTAAGCGCCGCTGATGCAAATCAGTCATTGGCCAAGGTCTCAGTGCAGGCCGTTGACGCGGAAGGCAACCTCCTTGTCGAGACAAAAGATCTTGTTGGTGCGACAGAAAGCTTAGCAAATGCAGCGACGCGGGCTAGCGATACCCAAGATTCATTGACCGGGTATTACATCACCGCCGCTGCTGCTCTTGCTACATTAACGACAGCGACATATCTAGCTTATAAGGCGATTGAATATATCGCCGAAAAAATCTCCGAGGCCATTGCCGCAGAGCAGGCATGGGAAGGAGAAATTTCTGGTTCGACGGCGCTACTCGCCGCACTTTCCGACGCCAGCCTTGCGGCGGCCGATGCGCATCGCCTCCTCACCCTGGAAATGGGATCCGGGGCTGATGTAATGGCAAAAGCCGGAGGAATTGCACGAGATTATGGCATCTCCCAGGAAGCCGCCGCATCTGCCCTGCGCCATGTCAACGATATCCTTGATGATACCAACGACGGGGGGGCAAAAGGCCGAGAGATTTTTAAGGATCTAGGTATTACGGCTGATAACGCGGCAGAAGCTCTCGACAAGTTTGCTCAAAGGATGGCAGGCATCAAAGACAGCTCTGCCAAAATGCACACAATTCGCGAGGTTCTGGGAGAGAATGCTCAGCAGTTTCTGGACGGGATCGCCACTGGAGCAGGGAGTATTTCGCACGCCTTTACTGAACTTGATAGAATCCAGAAGGCCAACGCGAACGCAATCGCTGACAGCAATGCGAGAATAAGAGAACTGGACCGCGCATATATTGCCGATCAAGAATCTAAAAAGGCGGCGACAAAAGAGTTTGAGGAAAGGCAGGTTGCGGCCCTTTTGCACATATCCCTCGCAGCAAAAGAATTTGCGCACGAGTATTCATCTGCTATGGCGTCTGTCGAAAGCGGTGGCGAAACGATATCCAGTGCTTGGGATAAAACCGTTCGCCTGATGGAGCGCATCCCCGGCCTTATGGCCGCAGCGGCACGGTCCGTCCAAGACTATGCCCAGGTGGCAGCGCACGCCGCCGTCCCCCGCTTGGTCAATCCGCCGGCTATCCCCGATAAGGTGGATAGTCGTCCTGATGATCCGTCAGTGCATAAGCGCGAAGTCTCAGCGACCGATGCATCGACGAGCAAAGCCGTTGAGGCAGCCCGGGCTGCACTGGAGGCGCTGAAGCTCCAGGAGGAAAACTGGTTGACCTGGAGCCGGCAGAAGGAGATCGAATATTGGGCGCAGAAGCGCCAGACCATGCTGTCCGAAATGCCGAAAACCCTCTCTGCCGAGGAGGCGGCGCAAACGGCAGGCGTCAAGCAAATCGACGCCATCATGCAAGGTCTCAGACGGGATGAGGCCAAGGCGCGCGCGACGGCCGAAGAGACGGCCCGGAAAGAGCGGGAAACGGCCTCGAACGCCGAGGCTGACCGCGCCCTGAAAGCAACCGTGCTGCGTCTGCGCGCTGAAGAGCAGGAGGTTGCCAAAAATGGCGAGGCCCACGTTGCCAAGCAGCGGGAAATTGCCGAGGCAGTCAGGGCGGCAAAGGGGGATGATTCCGTCGAATACCTTGCCGAGCTTGTCAAGCTTCAACAGGCCGAGCGCGAGGCCGGGCAGCAAGTGGCTCGAATCAAAATGGCCTCGGCGGAGACATCATCCAAAATCGCTTTGGCTGGGCTTGAAGCTGAGCGCGAAATTCTCGCCCAGCGTCGAGCTATGGGCGAAATTTCTGCCGTTGAAGAAGCGGATCTGGCTATTGAGATTGAGGACAAAAAGAGGGCTGTAAAACTTGCAGCCGCCCAACAGCGGCTTGTAGATTTGAAAATTCACGATTCGATGAATCTTGAAGAAATCAAAAAGGCAGAATCATCCGTCACGCAGTTGATGGCCGAGCAACAGACACAGAGAACAAGAGATCTTAAGTCTGCATTGCTTGAGAGGCAAAGGGCATCAAAGGCTACATCAAGCATTGAATCAGATGGCCTTGCTAATCAAGCCAGCTACGGCGTGTCAATACAAGAGGAAAATCTTTCCTTCGGAAAATCAATGGGGACTGTCGACGGTAGGGAAGAAATCGCGTCGCTGCGGCAGATCGCCGAGCAGAAATATCAAATTGAACGAGACTTGCTCGATAAGAAACTTCAACTCGCCGGCCAGGATGAGGCAGCTCGGGCAACGGTCGCCAATCAATTGGTCGACCTCGAACAGCGGCGAGCTCTGCGGACACTCCAGATCGACCACCAGGAAGTCATCGGCCGTCAGGCGACGATGAAATCTCTGACGGCTCCCTTCGGCCAAGCGATCGATCAGATGACGCAAGGTTTTATCCAGGGGACGCTGACCCAAAAACAGCTCGTGCGGCAGGCCGCACAGTCGATCGCCGCCAGTTACGCTAGCATGGGCGTCAAGATGATTGCGAACTGGCTGCACACCCATGTTGTTATGGCGGCGGCAGAAAACCTGTTTGCTGGAACGGCTGTTGGGCGATGGATGGGGTTTGAGGCAACAAAAACAGCGGTAACCAGCACGGCAACAGCAACACGAACTGGAATTGTTGGCACCGGGGAAGCTACCCAAACCGGGATTAAAGCCACCAACACGGCGCAGCAGGCCACTATTGTAACAACTGGTGCCGCAACGGAAACCGGGGCGGTTATTACGGGCGAGGCGTCAAAAAATGGTGCCATTGCGGCGGGTGGCCTTACGGGCCTTGCTATTAAGGCCGCCACATCGATCAAATCGATCATGATGGATGCATGGACCGCGATGGCTGGTGCTTATGCGGCTATTGCGGCGATTCCTTACGTCGGCCCAGTGCTGGCTCCAATCGCCGCCGCCGGAGCATTTGCTGCTGTTGCTGGTATCGCATACAGCATTACCTCGGCCGAAGGTGGCTGGGGGGAAGTTCCTTGTGACGGGGCCAGAACCGTCCTCCACAAACAGGAAATGGTTCTTCCGGCTAAATACGCGGCACCCCTTCGCGACCTGCTGACCAATCCGTCCTCCGCTGGTGTTGCAGATCGCCAGCCGCCGCTGGCAACATCCCGGAGCGCCTCTGCCCCAGGAAGCAGTGGCGGCGGGGTTCACCTTCATTTTCACGGCGGCGTAAATGACGGCGAGGGGATCAAGCGCCTGATCGCCAGCCATGGCCCCACCTTGGCAGCCACCCTGCATAGGCAGGCCAGAAATGGCAACCCATCTATCCGCCCGGGCAAAGGTGTTTTGCGCTGATATTGCCGAACTCGCTTGGCTGCGACAGGATGGTTCTGTTGCAACCAAGGGGTGATTCCATGGCAGATGTGCGGGAAAATATCCGAGAATGGGTCGTTCGCGTGTTCTCGCGGGCGGTTAATGGGGTGTCGAACGAGGATGACCGGCGCGAGATCATTGACTGGCTTGCCAGGTCACGCGACATTCTGGCAAGCGATGGGACAAAACGGGAGAAATTTTCAGCCTTATATGGCCTGATGGATGCACGCAAGACAGCCCGTGTCTTTGCTCACAGCATCGCTGAGACGATCAAAAATTATAAGAACGCCGATTTGCCGCTTTCGGTAAAAATTGCCATTCCCATAACATTGTTTGCAGCCCCATTTGTCGGAGGACAAGGGGCTGGCGTGGCAGCGATCGGGAGCGCGATCGGCCTTCCTGTTCTGCTGCTTATTTTCTTAGGATCGGCAGGCATCACGGCTGTTCTAGAGAGTTTTACAACAAATAAAGATTCATCTCCATTAATAATGGCGGTCCTTGAGGTGATCGCGGAGGACGAGATCGCACGGCGCACTAGTGCGGCTTTGAAAGCGGCGATGCGTGATGAGCCGATTGAGTCGAAGCGGTACAAGATGCCATCGGACGATTCCCGGTTGCTCCAAAAGCTCTTGGATATGGATCCTTTTGAGTTTGAGCGGCACGTTGTCAGTTTTTTCAGTGACGCCGGCATGGTCGCTTGGGTAACGCGAAAGTCGAACGACTTTGGGGTTGACGGGTTCGCCCGGCACGCTGACGGTTTGTTTGTGATTCAGTGCAAGCGATATGCGCTCGACAATCCCGTGTCAGCCCCGCAGGTGCGCGAATTCAAAGGCGTTATCGAGGAAAGCGGCGCCGCGCGTGGTTATTTTGTGACGACGTCTCGCTTCACCGCCGATGCGGTAGATTCAGCCAGTAAATCTGATCGGCTGCTGCTAATCGATGGGCATGATCTGATCGGATGGCATTCGAGGCCACCATTTCAGACCCTGTGAAGGCATGAACTGGATTGATCTGATCAAAGATCATCAGCAACAGGCTTACGGCAAGGAATATCAGTTACGTCCTCGGGCGTGTGGTTCAGACGCTGCCGGCCTGCTAACCACCACCCCCTGACCCATCGGGGCCGCTCTCGAAAGAGGCGGCCCTTTTCTTTTGGAGCCGAGCCATGGCCGAACTGGTTTATCCCGAGCTGCCCGGCCTGACCTACGGCAACAAAAAGACTCCGATCTTCTCCACCACGGTGGCCACCGGCGCCTCGGGCCGGGAGCAGCGGGTCCAGCGATGGGCCTACCCCCGGTGGCGGTTCGAGATGGTCTACGAGTTCCTGCGCGATTCGAGCGCCTATGACGAGCTGCGGCCACTGGTTGGGTTTTTTCTGGCAGCCGCTGGCCAGGGCAATAGTTGGCTCTATCGCGATCCCAGCGACGACACCGCCACCGGTCAATTGATCGGGGCGGGTGACGGCGAGACTCGATCATTCCAGATGGTCCGCACGATTGGGGGGTGGACCGAGCCGGTCCGGGCGATCAACGTCTTGTCGTCCGTAAAAATAGACGGAACTTCAACTTCAGCATTCGTCGTTGATAAATCAACTGGCTTACTGACGTTCAGCAGCGCCCCTCCCGTTGGTGCTCAGATTTCATCCACGTTCACGTTCTATTTTCGCTGTCGCTTTTTGTCTGATGAAACTGAGTTCTCGCAGATGATGTCTTGCTTCTGGGAAAATGGCCAAGTCCAATTCGAAAGCGTCAAGGAATAGGTCATGAAGTCTTGCTCTGACGCCCTTGCCATACACCTGAACACAGCAACGACGCTTCGCTTTGTCGATTGCTGGCGGATCGAGACCGGCGACGGGACGGTGCTGACTTGGTCAGGCGGTGATATCCCTGTGTCCTATGAGGGAGTGGCTTACACCCTGGGGCCGATCATCAGCGGCGGGAAAATGCGCCTCGTCCGGGGGCTGGAGGTCGACACCCAGGACATCACCGTATCTCCCGGAGCCACCCTGTTCCGGGGGCTGCCCCTGCTACAGGCCCTGGAGCGGGGCTTTTTCGACTGTGCTGCAATTCGCAAGATCCGGTTCTTCTTCGAAAGTTGGGGCGACCCGGCCCCCATTGGCAGCATCCTGACGTTCAGCGGCCAGATTACCGACGTCAAGCCCGGGACGGTAACAGCAACGCTGACAGCGCAAACAGATATTTACCTTCTCCAAGTCCAGATGCCGAAGCGCGTTTATTCACCGTCATGCACCCATGTCTTCGGTGACGCCGGATGTGGTGTCGATCGCGGAAAGTACGCGATGACAACTTATGTGACAGGAGCCTCGACGGCGAGAGTCCTTATCCTGGGCCAAAACACCCCAAACGAACCCGGTTATTATGAACAAGGAACCGTGCGTTTCCTGACTGGTGTCAACGCCGGCATACTCGCGACGGTAAAACGGGATGATGGCCGCAGGATCTGGCTAACCGGTCCACTGCCAGTGGCCCCCGCCGATCAAGACCAAGTTGAAATAACGCCGGGTTGCGATAGAACTCTATCGCTCGGTGATATTCTTAGCAAAAAATTTCAAGTCCCTGAAGAATTGACATATCGTCTTGTCCCGGAAGCCGGTCGAGAAATTGTTGAGATTAAAAGCTGTGTCAGGGATCAGTACAATTCATATGAACAAGCCCTTGATAGCAATGGGAAACCCATATTCTATTATGATGAATATTCAAGCGGCTTCGCTTACACATGGGTATCACACCCAGCCATCGCCCTGACACGAGTTAATCAAAACCCTGACGTTAACCAATATTCAATAAGCAGCGATCTCTTGACGCTGACGTTCCCGCCTGAATTGGTCGGTAAGCAAATCACGGTCAATTATTCGAGCGACAAGGCTGGGAAGCAAAGAACCTGCGCGTCGCGTTACAACAACGCTTCGCACTTTGCAGGCTTCCCCTTTGTCCCGAAATCCGAGTTGGCCGTCTAACAAAGGATCTCGCCATGTCAAAGGCAAGCCGCGCCGCTGTTGTGGCGGAGGCCCGGCTCTGGCTGGGCACGCCTTACCACCATCGTGGGACGATTCGTGGTGTCGGGGTCGATTGCGCGATGTTCCCTCAGGGGGTCTATACCGCTTGCGGACTGATGGCGCCGGCGGATTTCGGGGAGTACCCGGCCGCGTGGCACGTCCATCACGATGAGCAACGGTATCTCGACATCGTCTTGGCAGTCGCGCACGAGATCCCGGGCGATCCCCGGCCGGGCGATTTTGTCCTGTGGAAATTTGCTCGCTGCTACGCCCACGGAGGAATCGTCACGTGCTGGCCGCGCTTCATCCACGCCCATATCCGGCACGGCGTGGTCGAGGATGATGCCAGCCAAAACATGGAAATCGCGTTCATGAAAAATGGAGCGCCTCGCCCGATCAGATATTTCAGCCTGTGGGAGGCCTGCTCGGCATGAGTATGTTCGGGGGCGCCCAGACGCAGTCAAAGCAATCGCCGGCAGTTACTTCGCTGAAGGTCAACACGTCTTGCTATGGCAGAGCAATTCCTTGGGTCAGGGGAACAAACCGCCTTACCGGAAACTTGATCTGGTACGGGGATTTTGCCAGTGAGGCTCATCAGTCTGCGTCAAGCGGCAAGGGGGGGGCCGATGGCGGTGGATCGGTTTCCTATACCTATTCCACCAAAATACAGTTGGCCCTGTGTGAAGGCCCCATTTTAGGGATTGGTCAGGTATGGAAAAATAAGAAAAAAACAAATATGGCGGGGATTGATAAATCCTATCTTTTTGTTGGGAATAATAATCAACAACCATGGAATGTTTTAAGCAGCATTCACCCTGAAAAGGCGCTTAGTTATTCTGGGGTCGCAATCGCCGCATTTGGGCCTCTTGATCTCGGCAATGATTCTACGCTTCCAAACCTCGCTTTTGAGGTGCAGGGGCAGGGCGCATCCAGCGCCAGCCCGGATGCTGATGCTGGGAAAGTCGTTCAGGATTTTCTGACCGACGTAGGTTGGGACATGAATCTGTACCAGGATCTGGGACTGTCTGACTATGCCGCTGCGGCTGAATTGCGGATCAGTCCGGTGCTGGAAGAGCAAGCCGCCGCCGCCGACACGCTCAAGGCGTGGCTGCAAACCCTCAATTGCGATGCTGTTTTTTCGGACGGGCGGCTGAAGATCGCACCCTACGCCGACGCCACAGTGAGCAGCAGTGCCGGCGGCACCTATACCCCCGATCTGACCCCCGCTTACGATCTCACCGACGACGATTTCATCGTTTCAGGCCCGGACGAAGAGCCGATCATTTGCGAGCGGAAATATGCTGGAGAGATTTACAACGAAGTAACGATTGAATACCTTAATAGAGGTAGAGAATACAATATAACGACTTACACCGCCAGAGACCAAGCCCATATCGACAAATTCGGATTAAAAAGCGCGTCTTCTATCCAGGCGCACTGGATTACAACAACAGAAATTGCAAAGAAAGTCGCACAACTTATCTTATGGCGCGGTCTTTTTGTCAGGAATGTTTACAAATTCAAGTTGGGTTGGCGCTATTGCCGGCTTGAGCCACACATCGATTTCGTGACGCTGACCACCAAAGTGGGCGGGCTCCGGTTGGCTCGTAAGCTGGTGCGAATCGTCAGCATCGAAGAGGACGACGACGGGATTCTGTCGGTCGAGGCGGAGGAGGTCCCTGGGGCGCTGGCCGAGGAGGCTGTTTATCCGCACCAGGATCTCAGTGGAGAGGATGTCGATTTCAACTTTCCGCCCGGACCGGTCACCGGATCGGTGATCTGGGAGCCACCGGCTACCCTAGCCCGCAACGGCCTTCAGGTTTGGGTCGGCGCCTGCGGCGGCAGCAACTGGGGCGGCGCAGAAGTTTGGGTCAGCACTGACGGCGAGGAGTATGCCCGCTGGGGCGTGATCTCGTCGAGCGCCCGGATCGGCACCCTGTCCTCTCTGCTGCCAAAACAAGCCGACCCGGATCTCTCCAACGTCATCCGGGTGATAATGCGTGATGACCGGGCGACGCTGACCAGTGTTTCAAAATCGGATGCCGACGCCCTGGCCACGCTGGCTGTGATCGGCGGATCTGAATTGGTCGCCTACAAATCCGCCGCCCTGTCAGGGATTCGCGCTTATAACTTGACCTATCTCCGGCGGGGCCAATACGGGACATCAGCCGCCCAGCATCGGGCCGGGGCTTCGTTTATGAGGCTCGATCAGGCCGTTCTGAAGCTCGATATTTCCCCCGATCAGGCCGGCCAGACCCTGCTGATCAAGCTCCGCTCGTTCAATGTGCAAGGCGGCGGCCTGGAAGACCTGTCGGAAATCAACCCGATTACGTTCCACCTGACCGGCGCCGCACTGCTGGCTCCGTTGCCCAACGTCACAAATCTCACGACGATTGTTTCTGAGGGCTGGACTCATCTGCGCTGGAACAGCGTGACCGACTGGCGCTCTCCGATTTATGAGGTCCGCCAGGGCGACACATTCGAGACGGCAAGAATCATCGGCCGGCCCGCCACGCCTGACTGGCGGATCGCTGACGATGGCACCTATTGGGTGACCGCCCGCTACGTCACGCCAGGTGACATTGTCGTCTATTCAGCCGCACCGGTGGCCGTTGTCGTTGAGGAGGCCCGGCTGCCGGGGAATGTGGTGGCGACCCAGGACCAGGCCGCAAATGGCTGGCAGGGCACGTTTGAGGGCGGCTTGGCCCTGCTCGATATCGGCGTGGCGACGGTCGGGCTTGATGATGTCCTGGGGATTAATGACGCCATCAGCCTGTCATCAATCATATGGCAGGGGACAAAGCCTGGAACGTACACCATCCCTGAATCGGATATCGTCAATATTGGCAGGTCGGCGGCCTGTGCGATCCGGGTGAGGACTGATGCGAAGGGCGTCCCCGTTTTTTCTGACCTGTTTGATAACGGGGATATTCTTGGAAACGCTGATGTCACCGACGCCTATTATGGGCCTCGGATCAACAGCCTGATCGAAATTCGGATCGCCCCGGCCGGCGCAAGCCCTGTTTGGTCGGACTGGCAGACGTATCGGCCAGGATCCTACGTCGGTCAGTATTTCCAAGCGCGCATCACCCTTTCCGCCTGGGACGATCAGACCGTCGCGCTGATGACCTCGTTTGTCATGATCGTCGATATGCCGGATCGCACCGCCTCGGCTGCGGCGATGACCGTGCCGGCCGAGGGGCGGGCGGTCACCTACCCGCACCGGTTTGTCGGCGGCCCCGATGGTGCTTCCACCCCCGCCGTCCAGATCACCGTCCGGGGCGCTCAGGCTGGGGACGTCATCTCGATCACGGACGAATCCCTGACCGGCTTCACCGTCCAAATCTTCAATGGCGGCGTCGGCGTTGCCCGATCCGTCCATTACACCGCCGTGGGGTACTGATGTCTCAGAATGCAATCGTCATTCCGACGAGCGGGCCGCTTTCCGGCGCCTCCCTTGTCGCCAAAACCAACGCCGCTCTTGATTCGCTGGCGACCAACTTTATCGGAGCTTCAGCCCCTTCCCTGGCCAAGGCCGGCCAATTCTGGATCGGCAACGCCACAACTTTATGGCCCGTCCAAATTTACGATGGAACGGACTGGATTGCGCTCGGTTCGATTGACACCGCAACCAACAGCTTTATCCACTCGGTCGCGAACGGCACACTGACCGCTCCGGGGCTTTATTTCGCCTCCGATCCCACCACCGGGGTTTATCGGCCCGGCGCGGGTGTTGTTGGCCTGATCGGCGCGGGCGCCCTGGCTGCGTCGTTCGGCACCAGCTATGGCATCATCACCGGTAATCTTTCGGTTGGCACCGGGGTTAATGCCACCTTGGCATCGGCCAAGGGCATTCACGTCGGCGGGGGCGGCAGTGCCGAACTGCACCTGACGACAACCGGGACCGGCTCCACCAGTGCTGACGGCCTGTCGCTGGTGATGGGGAGCGACGGAAATGTCTCCTTGTCCCTCAAAGAATCTTCCGGGTCGTTCAATCTCTCTGCCCCCGGTGCCGTCAACGTCACAGCCTATGGCCTGACTCTCGGGTACCCCGGGGGGGAGGCGCCAACCGCAAGCGATATGTATTTTATCAACATCCTGAAAAACCAGGATGCGGCGACCGATGTCGTCCTTGCAAATAAGTCAACGGCGGCCAGCGAAAATGTCCACGCTCGCTACATGGCGATCAATGGAAGTAACGGTGTCTATTTCGGTATCACCGGGTCAGCTTATACGGCAACCGGACTTCTGACGGCGAACGTACCATACCTTTTCACGTCTGGTGCGCCCGGGCTCAATATCGGCGCCAGTTCATCCGTTGGCGTGATCCGCTTTTTTGCCGGTGGCTCCGCGACAACCAACGAAATGATGCGCCTATCGCCCTCGTCGCTGTCGGTTTACGGCGGCCTCGTCGTCGGATCAGCCGCCCTGGCCACCACCGCCACTGCCGGTTTTCTCTGGATTCCGTCGTGCGCTGGGACGCCGACAGGGGCACCGACGGCGCCTTACACCAATGCCGCCGCGATCGTCGCAGACACCACTGCCAACAAACTGTGGGTACGCCTTGGCTCGACATGGCGAAGCGTCGCCCTCGCTTAAGGGGAAAAAATGGGACTGCAAAAAAGCGTTGATACGAGCTTTGGTGTTCCTGCGACATACTGGAGGATCAAAGCAAAAACCGAAGTATTTGGCGACACCGTCTCCTTGACGATCGCCGGATACCCGTCCAAATCAATCCGCGACGACAATCCTGAACCGATTGTGACCCGTGAAGTCTATTTGTCCGGTGAGTCCTATCTTCAGGACGCGCCGAGATCAGACCTTTACCTTGCGCTCAAGGCTCTGCCCGATTGGGCTGGCGCGATTGACGCTTAATCGGAGGAGAACCACTTTGAAACAATTCAAGTTTCCGCTGCTTGTGACCGGGCCGCACGGCGAATTCGGCTATGCTGATGTCCTCAAGGCCCTCCTCCAAAATCCCGTGCCCGGCGCCGCGATCGGCCTCGATGAGATGCGGGCCTCTCTCCGCGTCCTGGATGCGATCGACACGGCGGTAGCGGCCGGCGCGCCCTATGTCCTGGTCGATCAGGCGGGGGCGACGCTGATCAAGGACAAGATCCGACAGGCTCAGTGGCAGCGCGTCTCCCGCGAGGCACTCGATTTCTCGGACGCCATGCTGGCGGCTGAAGAGGTCGAGACTGATATCGCGGCCTGATTGCCGGCGTTCTCTGGGCAAGCCGCCCTACTTCAGGGCGGCTTTTCTTTTGCGAAAGGAGCCGCCATGCAAGACGCCGTGGCTGCCGTTTTGCCTGCAACGCCCGATGCCGCTGCCAATGCTGGGGCGGTTATCGGAGATGTCGTGACCAGGGGGGCGGAGGGAAACCTCTACGCCCTGGTCATTGTGGTGATCATTGCCGGCGCCGGCCTGCTGGGTCTGTGGATCTGGCGCAACCCCAGCCAACCGGACAGGGGAGATGATGCCGGTGATGACTGCCATGGCACCGGCCCCGATGGGTGCCCGGCGGTCAAACTATTGGCTGCCAAAGTGGACTCCTTGTCCGACCAGCTCGAAGCCGACCGCACGGAACGACGCGATCATCGCCAAGAAATGAGGGACGCAATTTTGCGGATTCATTCCCGGATTGATCAGATTCTCTTTGGCGGCCGGAGCGGAGCCGTATTTCGATCCTCTGTGGAGTGATGGACTTGCTCGACCTCAACCAACTTTACAACACCCTCCAGTGCGATGAGGGTCTCCGCCTGGAGGCATATCGCTGCACGGCCGGCGTCCTGACCATCGGATACGGCCACACTGCCGGGGTCTGCGAGGGGCAGACCTGCACCGCCGCACAGGCCGGCGAGTGGCTGCGCCAGGATGTCGCCGACGTCTTGCGCGACCTGGATCGCTCCTTGCCTTGGTGGCGGCAGATGGCCGAGCCCCGACAGCGGGGGCTGGCCAACATGTGCTTTCAGCTCGGGATCGGCAGGCTGTCCGGTTTTCGCCGGATGCTGGCGGCGCTGGAGCGGGGCGAGTACGCCACTGCTGCGGCCGAGGCGCTCAATTCGAAGTGGGCGCGCGAGGATTGCCCCGCCCGGGCGCATCGGGTCGCGGCGCTGATCCGGGAGGGATAACCGATGCCATCGCCGTCCTATCTCGCCGCCCGCCTGCCGGAACGATCGTCACAGCATGCTTGTGCCGTGGCGATCACCGCCGTCGCCACCGTCGCCAGCAACCCGGCGGCGTGGCGCGCCGGTTGCCTGGAATTGTGGCTCACCTTGATCTGGCCGTTGGCCGGGGCGGCGATCGCCTTCCTGTTCCCGGAAAGCCAAGCGGGGAAGGACGGGGCAGGGCCAGTCTGAGTAGACTTTCCCGCCGGCGGCCGGCGTCGATCAGGCAAGCGGAGGGAGATCCTGTTCTCCGTACCTTCGACGCAGTTCTCCGAACCTTGGGGCAACCGGGTTCTCCGAACCTTGCCCTGGCGGACCGATGCCGGCAGGCGGCGAAACAATTACTGCGGAAGGATCTTGCCAGATCCACCATAGGTCGGGCAGGCCTGCTCGATGATCACCATTTTCTCGTCATCGTCAGCCATGGCGGCAGTCTTGACGACCTTTCCCCCACCTCAGGTTGGGCATGTTGCCCGATTTCTGCGGCTGGGGCCACCTGTGCCAACAGACCTTTGATAGGCCGATTGACCAGGGCGCACCTCCGGAGGAAAATCCTCCTCTTGGTTGAAGGGGAGGATGGGGTGCGGACTCGGATTGCTGTGGCGATCTTGGCTATGGGGTTGGCGGGGTGCGTAACATCCGCCCCCGTTGTGCGCGACATAGCTTCTTCCGCAGGTGAGCCGGCAGGTTACTATCCAGGCCGGTCTGATGACGTCCCATATTATAATATAAATAACTATAAAAAATGGCTTTATATCAACACATCTTCTATCGAAGAAATACTGTTTCACATAAAAAACATAAATTCCGGTAACGAAATCCAGGGGTGTATTGGGAGGAACTTATACACTTGTGTTGCTTCTTTGTCACAAAAGTTATCCATAACAGACAATTATCGTGAAAATGTTTTACATAGTTCAGGCTTAACGGACATAAACGGTAAGCCGATTTTTGATAAAAACAGCATGATTTACGCTTATTTTCCACATGAACGGAGCCAGTTTCCTTTTTTTGAAAGGGTAACGATATTTATCTCATTCGATGAATCAATGACTGTAACAAATTTGAGCTTTATACCTAAAAAAGACCCAATGTCTGCAAAAACGCTTAATGATTACAATCTAACCGGATTATATGAAATAATCTCATCTATAGGCGAAAAGTCTTGCGTGCCATCGGACGCGATTTCTTTTTACCGCTACGTTGATAATGTATTAAAAAAATCAGCAAAGCCATACAAAACAGGCCCAAAATGCTCGATGATGAACGGGTGCAGTGAATCATCAGGATTGATTATCGAGCGAATAGATTACTGCGGGTTAAAAATGGATATTGACTCATCATATGGCATTTCTACTGGCGCCATTAGCCAGCACAACATTTCAGGAAGAGTCGGTGGGGGCTATATATCATTTTATTAAATTAATATTTTTAAGAGCATGACTTGTCGGCTCATTGTTCAATTCCATCATATTTGGTGCGACCGAACATCGCGCCAATTCACATACGCGCCATCGCCCCGTCCTCACCCCTCCGGCCAGAACTCCGGGCTCATCGCCTGTTCAAACGACCAGGGGCAGGTGGACGGGAAGGTCCGTTCGGGGAGACCAGTTTCCAGGCACGCCTCGCCGATCGCCCGGCGGTAGGCCCGAGTCATCGCCTCGGGGATCTGCGGTTTGAGGCTCGGGTTGTCATCGAGCAAATCGGAAATATCAAGGCGCTGGTTGAAGATCGTCGTGCGCCATGACGCGCCCTGAAAGAGGGGCTGATACTGCCACTTCAGGAGGTGCATGAACAGCACGGTCAGGCGGTTGACCAGTTCGCGCTTCTCGGCCTTGCCCATGCTCTCGATCTCTTCGGCAATGTTCTCGATGTCGGCGGCGTCGAGCTTCCCGGCCCGCAGCAGCGCGGCCTGCTCGTTCGCCCAGGCGTAGAAGTCGGTGTCGTAGAGGGTGGGGGTCATGATGCCTCCCTACTTCAGCAACTTGGCGAGGCCGAACATCGCAACAAGCACGGCAACGGTATTGAGGGTTGCCGCCCCAATGACAACCGCAATGACCGATTTCAGCAGATCGGCTTTTGCCTCTGAGACCGTGGTTTCGATTTTCGCGCCCAGTTCGGTTTTGATGGTGGCGCTTTCCCGCGCCAAATCGTCTTTGCTGGCAAGTTCGCGGCTTGTCGCGGCGATGAAAGCTTCTGCCGTCGCCCTGGCCTGCTGGTGTGTGAATCCGCCGGCTTCCAGGGTTTCAACGAATTTTAGCGTGTCGAACTGAATCACCTCGCTCATGACGCCTCCTTCCGGGCCAGTTCGACCCCGTTGGCGGTGAACACCACGCCGGCCGCCTCAAGCGCGCGTTGGATCGCGACGAGAGTTCTGGCCGTAGAGTTCGGAACGTCGTCAACGGCCTCCAAACGCTGAACCGTGTTAAGGCCGATTTCTGCACGTTCTGCCAGTTCTCTGGCCGACCAGCGCGCCAAGGCGCGGCCAGCCCGAATTTGCGCTCCGGTCAACATGGGGCGTATCCCACCAAAGATAATGCAATTTGATTGATTGACAGATGTTTCATGGGGTAATTTACACCATGAAGGCAGATGTCTCAAGGCGTCTGCGCGTGGCAGCAGGGCGGTCGCCAAACCTTTGCCCTGCTGCCGGTCTTCGCGCCATCCGAAGAAGACCGAACATCCTCAACGGGGGGCTTGTCACCACCGGCTTTAACGGAGCCAGCAATGACCAAACACTCTGATATCACAGTCCCTCCCGAATTTCAGGAAGTCGCTTCGATCTGCGCCGCCACCGATGTCGTCATCGGCGGTCATACCGTGATCGGCGTCGAAGATGCCCGCGCCCTTCATGCCGGCCTTAGTGTTGGGCGGCGCTACACCACTTGGATTGAGGGGCGCATCACCAAGTACGGCTTCCGGGAAGGCGTCGATTACGAGGTTTCTCCCGGATCTGGGAAAAACCCGGAAGGCGGTCGTCCCGAGAGCGTCTACCGTCTGACCCTGGGCATGGCGAAGGAACTGGCGATGGTCGAGAACAACGACCAGGGCCGGTTGATCCGCCGCTATTACATCTGGGCGGAAGAGCGGGCCATGACCGCCGATGCCGAACTGACCCGCCGGATGGACGGCATGGTGAAGATGGTCGCCCACAAGGTGACGGGGATCGAGCGGATGGCGTCTTTGATGGCCGAAGCGATGACCCGGCAGGACGGGCGGACGGAGCAGCTTGAAACCGCCGTGATCGAGCTTGCCCAGCGGGTCAACCACCTGATGCTGTCGGCCGATCCGCGCGTTGCCGCCCTGGAATATGTCAGCGTGCGCGAACTGCTCGACGAGGCCGGGGCGCTCCAGAAGGGCAGGAACAGCCTTAACCGCAAGATCGGCCGCGCGCTGCGAGACCGGGCATTGCTGCGCCAGCCGCCGCTTGCCGTCCTCAAATGCCCGCATTCGGGCGTGTGGCTGTTCCCGCGCGACTTCGCCGCCGCCTTCATGGCCGAGAAGGGCAACACCCTAGTGGCCGACCACAACGACCGCGCCGTCGGCCAGGGCGTCATCAAATTCCCCCGCCGCAAGTCGGCGCGTCACCAGGGCGGGGAGGCGCGGTCATGAACGCCATCGCCCCCATCACCACCGCCGACCTCGACGCCTCGTTCGACGACGAACCGCGCATCCTTGATTTGCGGGTTGCCGAGCGCCTGGGATATTCCCGGACCCGCGACATCCGCCAACTTGTCGAGCGGAATCAAGGGGAACTGGAGACATACGGCTCACTCGCGGCGCGGCACCGCAAGTCACGCGGCCAGGAATTCACCGAGTATCGCCTCAACGAACCCCAGATCATCCTGATCTGCATGTTCAGCAAAACGCCCGACGCCGCCGCCGTGCGCCGCGAGGTGATCGAGGTCTATCTCGCCTACCGCCGGGGCAAGCTGACGCCGGCCAACGATGACACCCTCGACGAGATCGCCGACCGCGCGGCCGCCCAGGTGATCGGCCGGCACCTCCGCGAGCGGAACAGCGCGCCGCTGTCCCTCCGCGAGAAGCGCCTGCTGGTGGCCGAGTGCCGGAAGGTCAATGGCCCCCGTGCGGCGCAGGCGATGTGGAAGGAACTCGGCCTGCCCGGAGCCGGCCCCGATCAGCTTGCCCTGCTGGCTCCGACCTTCACCGAGCCGCCGTTCTGCACCGGCTGCGCTGCCCGGCGCCTGTGGGAAAAGCCGCATCCGACCTATGCCGAAAACGGCCTCGACCCGGCCGAATACCATCCGCTCGCCGATGGCCCGATCACCGGAAACGAACTCGCGACCCTGGTGATTCTCAGGGGACGCCGCTGACCTAACCACCACTTGACCCAACCGGGGCCGCTCTCGAAAGAGGCGGCCCTTTTCTTTTCAGAGCCCTACCGCCTTCCGCAGAGTCTCATTCACCCGCGACTGCCAACCGGGACCACTGGCGCGGAGATGATCGAGAAGGTCGGCATCAAGGCGGATATTCACGGATCGCTTGGGGTTCTCCGACTTGGGGCGGCCTCCCTTGCGAATGAGCTTTTGGCCCTCATACAAGTCCGCGCCGGCAAACCAGTCGGCCGTCAATTCCGGGGCGTCATCAGGGTCAACCCAAGCAGCTTCGGCATTGGTTTTCTTCGTCGGCATGGCCGTACCTCATTGAAATAATGCGCCGCTCACCATCGCGCGGCGTCCACACCAGGACAACGAAACGACCGTCGATCCATCCCGCAGTGATGAAGCGGGGTTCGCCGTAATCCTTTCGAGCGTTGGCTCGGGTGAAATGGCGGCCCCTGAACACCGCTTCCGCATCAGCAAAATCAAGCCCTCGTTCGAGAAGGGTCTTGGTGCGTTTGGTTTCGTCCCACGTGTCCATGATCATTATCGTATCTACAAAAACAGACCAGAACAAGGTTTTTGTAGATACATTATTGGTTCCCACCAGGGCGTCCTTCGGGACACCCTTTTTGCTTGAGCGGCCACCGATCAGGCTTTTTCCCAACCTGCTGAAGGGCTAGATTCGATGCTGATGGGCATTCGAAAATCCTCATACACGCCCAAGAGCGGCAAGCCGGGCTGGGTGTGCGATTACCGGGACGCGGCCGGGAAACGGCACCAGGAATCGTTTCCGACCCGGGCGGCGGCGCAGGCGCGTTATGTTGAGGTCCAGGAGCAGATCCGGGCCGGGACGCATGTGGCGAGCAGCGACTCGCCGACGGTGGCGCGGGCGGCTGAACTGTTCTTGACGGCGATCGAGCAGGACGGCGCGGCCCCCTCGACGCTGGCCGGGCACAGGCTGGCCTACAACAACCAGATCGCCCCGCTGCTGGCTGGCCGTCGGCTGTCGGCCATTACCCCGGCAACGGTGCAGGCGTTTCTCGATGATCTGTCTGCGGCCGGGCGGAGCGATGACACGGTGAGCCGGGCCAAAAAGACGCTGGGCGCGATCATCGATGAGGCGATCAGGACGGGCCGGGCGGCACACAATCCGGTTCGGGCGCTCCGGGCGCGGCGACGAATCCGGCGGCGGGACATTGAGGCGCGATCCTCGACCCGGGCGGTCTGCCCCGAGCGGGAGGACGTGCGGGCGCTGATTGAGGGCGCTGACGCCAGCAAGGCTTGGCCGACTGGCGGCGGCCCGGTGCGGGCGGCTCCCTGGCTCCAGCCCTGGCTGGCCTGCATTGCGCTGGCCGGACTTCGGCCGGGGGAAGCCCGAGGCCTGACCTGGGGTGCGGTCAATCTGGAGGCCGGCTGGATCGAGGTGCGGACGGCGGCAGACGCTTGGGGTAACCTTGGCCCGGTCAAAACGGCGGCCGCGCTGCGGCGAGTGCCGATCGGTGATATCCTGCTCGGAATGCTGCGGGATTGGCGTGGGGTGTGTCCAGCCAATGCGGCGGGTCTAGTCTTTGCCTCCAGCGGGAGCCGGGTCAAACCGGGCCGCGTGCCAGTCTTGTCGCTGACTAACATTATCCGCAATCAGTTCGACCCGCTCCAGCGCCGGCTCAGGCTGGTGGGTGAGGACGGGGAGCCCCGGTATACGCCGCACAAGTTGCGGCATTTCGCCGTCAGCCTGTGGATCGACGAGGGCGCCGATGTCAAGCAGATCAGTCAATGGGTCGGGCATGAGTCAGCGGCGTTTACCCTCGATGTCTATGGCCACCTGTTCCAAGCGCGGGCACTGGACCGGACCACGGCGTCGGCGGGTGAGCGGTCGGTGTTTGGGCTGATTGGGGCGCGGCAGGAAGCGGTGCGTTAGAAAGCGGCAAGACTGAACGCCTTACCGAGCAAATTTTTCTTTTTTTACAATGGTATGGCTGCTTGATATCACCCGTCTTTGAAGCAGGTGGTATGGCTTATACGGCACGCTTTCCCATTGTCGAGTTTCGCGTTTGAGTTCCTTTTGGGCATTGGCCACGTTGCCCGGGCCATTTTTTGAAAATGGTGTAGCTTCATATTTATGAGTGTTTTTGGTTTCCATCCACTTTTTGGACTCCAGAAGGGCTCACGAAGATCCGGGCGGCATTGCCGGGGCTGAGACTTGGCGGGATGAAGCACGATTCGAGGCGGATTTTCGCGGAAATTTGGCGGATCGCTGGCTGAAATAGCCGTCGCCCGGCGGTAGCGGGGCGATCAGGGCGTGAAGCATCGTCCCGCGCCTCGATCGGGGCGGGAGGTGGCGGCGCGGGACGGCGGTGGGATTCACCCGTCCGGTGGGCGATGGATTGCTCGGCCGAGCCGGGCCAGGGTGGCGGCGAGGGGATCATCCGGGTCTGACTCTAAGGCCTCAAGAATTGCAGCCATGCCGGCCCGCTCCTTGATGGCGGCGACAGCCATGTCGTGGCCGCCGCCGGCCGGCGGCGGGGCGAGCCCGAGGTCAATCCGGTCGAGAGGCGGTTGGCCCGGCGCCGGCTCGATCCCACTCCACTCGGCCGGCGCATTGATCACATAGGCGTTGCTTTCCTGCTCCAGCGCAAACCGGCCGTCCTGGCCTGTTGTCGCACGGCAGCGGCGCTCCCATGCCAGGATACCCAGGTCGCGAAGCTGGGTCAGGGCCACGGCTACCGCCGACCGACAATAGCCGGCGGCATGAGCGATTGCTTCATAGCTCGGATCCAGCCGGCCGGTTTTCCAGCTCAGGAATCGGAACAGCAGCGCCCGCAGCACTGCCAGTGCCGCCCGCCCCCGTCCGGGCAGAGCTTGCCGGGCTGGCCACCGCTCGGCCTGCTCAAACCAACGCAGCGCATCGGTCTTGGCCAGCGGACGCCATCGGACCGGCATCCGGCCTGAGCCACGCCAGCACCGCCAGGGCGCGCGCTCGATCGCCGTCTCCGGCCGAGGGCCGGCATAGGCCGGGGGTGGCGGTAGGCTTTGCAGTTCTGCCAGCAGCGCAGCGCCAAGCGGGGATAAGGGGGGGATTTTGCGAGTCACACTTCGGGCCTCAAAAGAGGCACTTGACCCGCAGCCCACACCCCGGACATAATCCGGGCGTTGATGGTGTGTCGGCGGGTTAAGCGCCGTCTATCCAATCTGAGGCCCCGGCGTTGGTAGCGCCGGGGCTTCGCTTTTCAGCCTACTCGATCGCTCGCACGAAGCAAGGCGAATCCAGACTCACGCCTCCTCGGCCAATTTCTCCGTCAGCACCATCCGCACCCAGGCTGCCCGGCTCAGCCCCATGCGCGAGGCACGGGCATCGATTTTCTTCAACAACACCCCGTCAAATCGGAGAATGACCGGCTCTTTTTTGGCCTTTTCGGGGGCCTGTGGAGGGGGGGTTGCCCCCATAATAAACTCTGTGGCGGCGGCTTCCGTGTCCCTGGCCGGTGCCCTTGGTGGCTTCGGTGTGATAGCCATTCGATGTCGCTCCGATGTCGCTATGATATCGCTTCGATACCTTTTCGATGCCGATTAGATATTGGTATAAAGCCGATCCGCCAAGAGCTTCAGTTCGTTGCAGGCCTTGCCGTCTGGCCGGGGCATTTCCAGCACGGACAGGCCAAGGGACGCGGCGTTCGGGAACGCCTTGCGCCGGCCGATCATCACACTGATCAGCTCGACCTCGGTGTTGTCCGCCATCGCGGCGGCGGCTTCCCTGTTGTCATCCCCCATCGGATCGGCGCAGGACACGATGGCAAGCGCCCGTAGGGCCGAATTCACCAGTCGCGCCTCCGTCACAAGGCCGGTGATTTTTTCCATCGCCCAGACATCAAATGATCTCGGCTGGAATGGGATCAGCGCCACATTGGCCACGGTCAGCGCAGCGCGAAGGGCGGTCGTGTCGCGCCCGCCAACATCGATCACTACCTCGCCAAATTTGGAAGCCATTGCCATGACCTGGCTTCGCACGGCCGCCCCGGAAAGCTGGATCGCCGCGTACCCCGTTGACCCCCGGTGCTGCTCACGCTGTGCGGTGAAGTCGGTTGCGGTTGCCTGGTCGTCGGCGTCGACCAGCAGCACATCTCGCCGGCCCCGGGTGGCGCGCTCGATCGCGATATTGACGGCGAGGGTTGTTTTGCCGACCCCGCCTTTCGTGTTTGCAACAGCTAGAATCATTTGTGCCTGCTATATCGATACGATATCACAGCGATATCGATCCAATATCTTTATGACATCGATACGCTATTATTTCAATATCGGTCTGTCGTTCGAGTTCGGCCAGGATCGTGCGGATGGCTGAGCCTGCGTCTTCCAGCACCCCAGGCCAGCGGTTCGGCAGCAAACATAATTTATAATAAAATATCATATTAATATTATTATTAAGGAGTGATATTATTATCATAAAGTCCCCTAATCGGAAATCCCGCAATGGCCATCGTCACCGCTGAATCCGTCGCTGCTGCCGCCGAAGCTATCGCTGCCCGAGGCGACCGGCCGACCGTCAGCCGCGTCCGCGCGGAACTCGGGGGTGGCAGCCCGAACGACATCCTGCCGTTGTTGGCGACCTGGAAGGACGCGCGCCGCGCGGCGCCGGAGCAGCCCCAGCCGGAACCGGAGCAGCCGCGGGCGGCCGAGGTGGCCGACCTCGAAGCGTTGCCCGGCATCACGCAGGCCCTCGACGGGCTGACCTCCGTCATCCTCGGCACCGTCAACGCGCTGATCGAGCGCGAGCGCACTGCCGCCGCGTCCGCCCAGCAGGCGATCCAAGCGGCCGCCGACCAAAAAGTCGCCCTGGCTCGTCAGACAGCCGATCAGCAAATCGCCGACACGATCACCGCCGCGCAGGCCGATATTGCCGACGCGCGCGAGGATGAGGCCGAGATGGCACAGCAACTTGACGGGCGCGAGGCCGAGCTTGAGGTCGTTCGCGGCGAGCTTGGTCGGGCGCTCGCCGCCGTCGACGCAGCGCAGGCGCGGGGCGATCGGGTCACTGAGGAGCGCGACGCGGCCGTCGCCGCACTGGCGGCCGCGTCCGAGCACGCCGCGAAAGCCGAGGCGCGCGTCGCCGACCTTGAGGCCGCAATGGCCGAGACGAAGGTCGCCGCCAAGGCCGAGGTCGACCGACTGGCGGCGGCGGTAGAGCAAATTCACGCGGAGGCGGCAGCGCAACGGCAAGCCCACGAGAGCGAGATCGCCGAGGTGCGGGCCGCTACCGACAAAGCGGTTGCCGAGGTGCGAGCCGAGGCCGACGCCGGACGGCAGGCTCACGACGCCGAGGTCGCCCGGATCCGTGCCGACGCAGATAAGGCGATCGCGTCGGCACGGGCGGATGTCGGGCGGGCAGAGCGGCGCGCCGAAAAGGCTGAGGTGCTGGCGGCAGAGGCAACGGGGAATCTTATGCGCGCCCTTGAGACTCGCCTCGAGTCCCTCGAAGCCAAGTTCCAGACGCCTGCCGGGTCATGACGTTACCTCGCGGGGCTGATGGCAGGGGCGCGGGTCAACCCCGCAACATTGAAAATCAACGCATGTCTCGCACGACGGGTTTGACTCAGGCCGGCCGGACAGCAAGTCGAGAATGTCGTCGCATACCCCCCGACCGATCGCTGATGTGCTGCGACGTACAGCCTCCACCACCGCCGCCGCCCGCCGGGCCCCCTCCGCTTGACCCTCGGCGCGGGCGGCCCGAAGCGCGGCGATTAATCCAAGGACGGTGGCCGGGTTGGCAGAGGCGATGAAGTCTCGGGCCGTTTTCGTCCACGATGTAGAGCATCCGGGAAATGCGGTATCGTCGGGCTCCTGCGGCTCTTTTTCAATCGCCGCCCGCGCCAGTCGCTCCAGTTCGTCGAGGTCAATCATGGCGCACCTCCCCGTCGAGGGCGCGGAGAGCCGCCCGTAAATCACCGTCCGCTTGCGGGTGTTTTCCGATCGAGCGCGCCGACTCCACCACCACGGCACTTACCTGGGTGGACGGGTCTTTACTCCAGATCTGCGCCACAGCGTGAGCCGTGGCCAGGAACCGCGCGTCTTTGCTGGTCGATCTCATTTTTTTGTCCGCACAATTGGCAAACGTAAGTAATTTCTTCTTTGTAAATTCCTGGGTGCTCAACCCTTATTGTAAAACCTGAGAATAAATCGCGCTCTTGCGTAACGTACGGCATCATTGAGGTGATTTTTTTCCAGTCATGTTTGCAATGTCTCCTCAAGCTGTTCAATTCAGCAATTTTTGCCTTAAACGCGGCTTCGGCTTCTTTGACTTCCGCTTCAATTTCTTGCCACGAGCGCATCACCGGCTCTCCCCGTCGAGTGCCACAAGGGCGTTGACTGTCGCGTTAATCGCGTCGCACGCGTCATCTGGCAGTGTGAGGCCGCCATCAACTGCGTTCTGGATCGCCGCAATCAAGGTATCGGCCGCCCCGACGCACTCCAGCAGCGCCGCCGCGCGGGCGGGGAGGTTGGTGAGGGCACGGCCAAGATGGTCGATTGCGTCAGCCTCAACCAGATAGGCGCGCTCGTCTCCGATGGTCAAACCATGCATTTCGTCGCGACCGCACGAGCGGATATCGGGGCACGTTGCCTTCTTAGCCGCCGCCACCAGCGCCGCCAGCCGAGCAGCGAGGTCGTTCTGCTTGGTCAGATCGGCTTTCAGCCGCTTGACCTCGGCCTGAGCCGTTGCCAGATCGACGCCGCGAGACTTGTAGAGATCAAATAACATGGCGGCGCCATGCCCGTCCGCCGGCCGGATCGCGGCATTTTCAACCGTCAGCCGCTCAATTTCGGCCCGCGCCGCGTCGCGCTCATACTGGAGATCCCGCTTTTCCCGCTGCTCCAAATCGATCAGCGCCAGCAGCGCCTCGGGATCACACCCGGCGGCGCGGTCGGACGCGACGATGGCGTCAACAAGGTCTTCAGCCATCAGCACCTTGCCTGTCATTCCTATGATGACTTTTTCCAGCCTTTCCCGCCGCTGGGCGGCGGTTTCGATCGAGGGCGCCGGAGCGCCCTCTTTGGGGGTGGTGGTCATTATTGGGCAGCCTCCTCGCTGGCACCGGTCGCCCGGGCAATGGCCTCTTCGTGTGCTGGCCAGCCAAGCTCGTTGCAGACCTCGTGCGAGAGCGATTCCCACACCGCTTCGACCTCGGCCGGGGTGGTGGCCGCGTCGAGGGCGGCACGGGCGGCGGTGTGGGGGTCGGACCCTACCGGCTGCATTCCGGCAGCCCCAAACGGGTTGTCCAGAGATTCGGTGTCGCCATCCCGCTCTTGCTGCTGGCGAAGGCGTTCAAGCCGTTCGCGCTCATCGTCGGCGGCCTTGGCGATCGACCCGAGATTCTCGGACGATGCCCGGAGGAAGGCGTGGGCGTCTTTCGCCTGGGCTTTCCACCACGCCGTCAGCGCGGCCCGGCCTTTCCTGGCCTCTTCCTCCGCCTTGACCCGCAGAGCCTGTTGCTCGGGGGTGATAACTTCACCCCCGGCCACCCAAGTCGCCAGCTTGCGCCCAGCATCCTCGTTGATGAGTTCCAGCCCATCAACGATCGGTTTGAGGGCGTCCGGCACCTTCCCCTTCGGGTACTCGTGCAGGAAATGCCCCCGACCGACCATCTGGAGCACCAGGGTCAGCTCGAACCGCCACGACTTGTCGAACTGCTCGACCCATTCATCCTGGCGCACCCATTCCTTCCGGCCGTTAACTTCAACCTCTTTCATCGGCTGCTTGGCGCGGGTGCAGAAAATCAGGTGGCAGCGACTGGTGAGCAGCCGGCGCTTGACTTTTTCGAGCCGAGCCTTGGGGTCTTTCCACTTTGCCACTCCCCTACCGCCGTTGCTGTCGGCGATATCCAGGACGCCACCATCGCCGCCCCAGAGGTGCGAAAGGCTGTCGAACGCGGCGACGGTGAAGCCGGCCTTTTCGACCTCATCCAAGGCGGCGATGTACCTCTCCGGGCTGAAGGGCGGGGTCAGTTCGGCATAGACGTAGCCGCCGGCGATGGCGTCGCAATAGAGCCGTCCGCGCCCAGCCTCGGCGTCGATCAGCACCCGCTTGGACGGGTCCGGTTCCATGCCGGCCATCAGCTTCAGGGCGGACAGGGTTTTGCCGGATTCGCTGCCGCCATAAAACTGGATCAGCAGGCGGGCGCCGGCTCTGGTGGCGGGCTGGAAATTAAGAATACCCATGGTCATGCTCCGGGGATAAAGGCGTTCTCGACGGTGCGGCGGATCGCTGCCGGCGCGGCGCGCTCGGTAATCAATTGGCCGCGATCGAGGATGCGTTGGTGGGCGTAATGCGGGATGCCAACCCGGAAGGCGGCGTCCTGATCAAGGCTGTCGCGGCGGCGGTATCCGGGCCACGCCGCGCGGTGCGTGCCGCGCTCAAGGCAGCGGGCGAACAGGTCGAGGGCTTCGCGGTTTTCCTGGCGGCCAGCTTCGAGGGCGAAACTGTCCAGTTCGATAACGCTGACCAGATAAGGGGGTGCTTTTTCCTGGACGACAAACCAATAGTGCTTTGGCTCATTGCCCGTCGCTAGTTGCCACCCGTCGAGATACCACGCGGCACGGCGATAATAACGGAGGTTGTCTGCCGCCCGGCCAAAGTTGAGTGGGTTGGCGTCGATCGCGGTCTTGTAATCGATCAGATAGGACTGATCGTCCGGCACCCGGTCGGCCCGCAGGCGGCACCAAACATCGGTAACGGGGTCGCGCCAGAAAGCCGACACTTCCGAGCGACCCGGCAACTCGAGTGCCGCTCGGGCAAAGCTGTTGGCGAACAGAGAGTCTCGCATATCAAGGATCTGCTGGTGTTGATCGGGCAGCAGGGGAATCTGACCGGCGACAATCGCCTCATCTCTGGCCGCTTTGGCAGCCTTGGTCCTGTAGTCGTCAGCTTCGATTACGCAGACCGTCGATTCGAACAGACCCGGCTCCAGAAAAACGATATGAGCGGCTTTGCCAATGCTGAACGCAGTAGTTTCGGTGGCCTCCCACGCCGGGTTGAGCCGGCGATTTCCCCACCACCAGCGGGCCGGGCACTCGTCAAGCATGGTATCGACGCCCCCGGCCGACAGACTCGGCGCCGGGCACGGGTCGGCGTGGTAGACCTCGGCTGGCATGTCGTGGACGATGCCGGGGGTGGTGATGATCGGAGCAGACATCTCGTTCATATCAGCGGCTCCATCTCAGGATGTTGCGGATCAGGCGCACCCGGCGGCGGCGCAGGCGCCACGGCAGGCTGCGGCGGATGTGGTGGGGGATCATGAGCAAGCCCTCGTCACGATGTCGGCCGGGTCGAGCCCAAGGTCTTCCGGCATGGCGTCGCCTTCGACCCATCCCCGGCGGATCAATTCGGCGCAAAGGTCGGCGGCTGTGATCGAGCCCCCGTTCTCATCGACGATCGCCTTCACCCTGGTCGCCGCTCTCTCGATCCGGTCTTTCTTGGTGAGGACGATCCCGGGCGGGAAATAAAGGCTGGTCATTGGCGGGGCTCCTGCTGCTTGGCCCAATCCCGGACCGTGGCGGGCGTGGCTGCGGCTGCGGCGCGCCAGATCAGACGCAGCTTCTCGATATCGGCCTGGGCTGCCATGTGGCATTCGGGCTCGGGTAGGCCGGTGACGGCGGCTAGCCAGGGGTAAACGCGACCACGGGCTCTCTTCTGGATGCGCTTGACGGTGCGGGCATAACCGTCGGTGCCGGGTCTCTCCTCAATGTCATAGAGGGACGGCGCGTTTTTCCATAACTGGTCAACCACCTCGTGGCAGTGGTTGCGCGCTCGGTGGATTTCGGCCGACACCAGCGGCTTCCCGTCCCAGGACCACAGGCCGCAGCAGGAATGCCGCAGGCCATAACGGGTTTTGGTCGCGGCGGCCGGCTTGCCGCAGGTCGGGCAGATCGGGGCGGTCATTGCGCCACCTCGATCTGATCAATGTTGCCCAGCACCACGCGGAAGGTGACGGCGGCGACCCACGGGTTGGCCATCCATGCGTCAAGGCCGTGGAGGCAGGTCCAGAAGCCGGCAAAGCCGCAGCGGTATGTGCCCTTATCGGACAGATAGAATGACCCCTCCCCATCGTAGACAAAGCGGGCGACCCCCTCCGCCCACGCGTCCTCCTCGCTGATGTCCTGGAGGCGCTCCACCCGCACCGCGTCGACCAGGAGGGTCAGGCGGCTCGCCCGGCGCGGCATGCGGATGGAGGGACGCCACGGCGCGTCACACCGGAGGCGCGATGATCCGTCCGGAGAATCAGCCCGAAAGCCAAAGGGACCGCGATCCTTTGTCCCAAAATCGCACCACGTCTCCCGCACCCACAGCCGGTCTCCAGGGACGAACGGAACCTTGAACTCTGGCAAGCATGCCCGGTCGTCAACCTGCCACCAAAGCCAGCGATCGGTCATGCCGCGCGGATTGTTTGGCGCGGGCCGCTCCCCGCAATAGGAGTCGAGATAGGGACGCTCATGGCGCGGCTCGTTATTGGGGTGGCAGTTCATCTCCAGCATCGGCGGAACACCCTTCAGCACCCGCCGCACCTGCGTCTTCCTCCCGTTCATCACGGCTCGGACCTCGAAATCGCGGAAATTGATCGGGCGGTCAGTCATGCCGCACCGTCCCGGCCTTCGGCCTGGGCAATCAGGGCGGAAACTTCAGCCTTGGTCGGAAGTTTCAGGGGCGGGCATTTGACGCACCGATATTGGTAGCGCCTCGTAAAATCACCGACAATAGAACGGTTCCACCCAAAGGGGCATAATTCAGGATCGCGCCCGTAAGTCTTGGTTAAAAGGTCAACCAGCGACCCAACCGTGGAACCCGCTTCTGGGTAAGCTTGCCACGGACCTGCTGAAACATCGTTATAAACAACCCTAACTTCCCAGCTGTGAGAAATCTCCTTTTGCTCTTCCCTCTCCCATTCCTTGCAAATCGGGATATCAAGGTCATGAATAAACCAGCACCATGCAACCTGATGGTTAGTCAAAAAGTCCGACATGCGAGCGGATAAGCGGCCTTTTAAGGTCGGAATGGCAATTCGTTTTTCCCACGCCTCCCGCAGCCATTCGCGCTTTTCGTCAATGTTCAGAAGTGTCTCAAGCTCTGCCTCTGACCATTCGGATCTGTCAACCATGTCGCACCTCCTCGGCGCTGACCTCGCCCGGCCCGACGCGCAGGCGCCGGCCGGAGGGGTATTGCTCGAACAGCAACTTGGGCTCGGTCGGGTGGGTATCGACGCGCGGCCGACCTAGGCGGGACCAAGACCCGCCGCCACGCTCGCCAATCAAGCGCCACCCGGCGGCGCGGAGGCTGGCCCCGGTCTCGCTGGCGAGCGATGTACGTCCCGATCCGGTGGTAGCCAAGGGCGAACGCAGCTCGAGCTGCGGCGCCATAGAGGGCCGAGCAGGCGTTACGGGTGCCGTCCGTGCAGAGCCGCGTCACCTCCAGCGTCAGGCCATCATCGCGATGACGGGACGTTGGGCGCCCGACGATCGCCACACCAACAATGACGCCCTCCAGCGCCGCGCCCAGGCTGAATTTGTGCCCGATCACAGGGCGATGGTGGCGGTGATACTGCTCGGTGAAGGCGTTGGCCTCGGCCAAGTCGAGAGGAACAATGGCAAGCCGGCTCATGACGCTACCTCGATCTCTCTCGGCATCACCCGCAGCGTGTCGCCGGCGGGCAGCCGGACGCGATATCCGGCGGGGATCGACCCGTGTGCCCAGGTCGAGCGGCCAACGATGGTGGCCGGGCCGGCATAGTCCGGCGCGGTCACGGTGACGGGGGAGCCAAGGGCCGGCATCACGCGGCCCTCCCCTTGGCGGCCCACGCATCAGCGCGGGCGCTATCGGCCATGGCCTGGCCGCGCTCATCAACCAGCCACGCGGCAATCTGCTGCCAAAGCAGATCAGACGGGGCCAACTCGCGGTAGACCGGCTTATGCGGCTTACCGTCCGTCCGGGGCGGAACATCGACGGGCACGCCATACAGGTCGATGCGTTCGATCTGCGGGCCATCACCGGTCAGGTAAAAGCGGGCCGTGCCCTCGATCTCAATCTCATCGCCCAGCGCGAGGCCGGATCTGACCAGGGTCATGGGATGGGTAAAATCGTATCCGTGCAGCATGATCATCACTCCGCAGCAAGGAGGGCGGGGGCAGTGGCTTCGTCATGGGCCAAGGTGGCGTTGATCTGGGAGACCAAGGCCCGGCCCTCGCCAGAGGTGATCTGGAGGACGGCGTGCCCGACAGTCACGGTCAGGCCTCCCGTGGGTTGGCCGGCAAGATTCACCGTGCGGCGGACATTGATCTCGCCAGCGGTGAGGATCGACACGTAAGCCATATCAAGCCCTCCCGGTGGGGATGGACGCGGCCGCCAGCGTGGCCAGCAGCACGACAAGGGTGGTGAGGATCGGGGCGGTCATTGATCAGCCCTCCGCGCGGAAAGAGGCAAGCGCCGCTTGCGTGATGGCGGCGATCTGCTCATCGGCGCGCTTATTGGCGGCCTGAATTTCGGCAAGGGCGGCGTCGTTATCGTCAAACAGACGACGCGGGTAGACAACCTCGTCGTCCCGGATGACAGCAAAATCACACCGCAAATGATCGAGCAGCGAGAGATTTTCAGCGCTGTTATTGATGATATCGTGCGCGCGGGCTGCAAAAGCCGCGTTCGCCGCCAACGGCGTTCCCAGGAAACGCTTGGCGTTGTCGTGCCGCCGCTGTTCCTTGTGCCGGAAGATGATCTCAGTCGTCATGGCCGGTCCCTCCTCTATGGCCCCGCCGTCGGCCTCGACCGGCGTGCCCGTGCCGTCGTGCGGCGCGGTAATGGTGGCGGGGGATTCAGTGTTCATGATCGTGCCCCCTATTCCGCCGCCTGCCGGACGCTGGCCTGCGCCTCGGCCGTAAGCCGAATCATGGAGGCGAAGGTCTTCCGGGTCTGGATATCGATCGCCATCAGATCGGCGGCGACCTGGGCCATCTCCGGCCAGGTCCGCGTCGCCCGCGCCACCGGATCAGAGGTCGCCATGGCGGTGCCGGTGATCACTGCGGACGGGCTCGACGCCGCCGCCGCGTCGGGCATGTCGTCGAAGAAGAACGAGATCGGCACATCGAGGACGCGGGCCAGATCGAACAGCCGCGAGGCGCTGATGCGGTTGGTGCCGCGCTCGTATTTCTGGATCTGCTGGAAGGTCAGACCGATCGCCTCGCCCAGCTTCTCCTGGCTGATGCCGAGCAGCGTCCGGCGGAGGCGCATCCTGGCGCCGACATGCACGTCAACCGGGTTGGGGGCGCCATCTTCGAGACGGCCACGAGTGGAAATTTTTCGCATCTTCCCTCCCTTTGGCCGACGCCCGGGAAAGCGTCGGCCTGCGGTCCGGCGCGGGATTGCGCCGGGTCAGCGGGGGCTGATGAGGATCAATGTACCCATATTGGGGACAATTGGTCAAGCCAACAATGAACCCATATTGGGTACTTGCTACTAAAGGGCGGGAGCAAAGGGGTGGTATCACCCCACCTCTTCACCCTGGAGATCGACCCCGTTTTGTAGCTAAGACCAAATTGGCAATAAATATTTTAATAATTCTTACTAACTCATAAGCAATCACCGAGAAACAAAATACTTAAATCGCTTATCTATCGATAAATGAAATGCCATCTAAAAAATTAAAAAACAAAACGAGACATCAATTTGTCATTTTTATTTCAACACACTGTCGGTAGGTACTTTTTTCCTTAAAGCAAGATTGTAGTGTGATTTTTTTTCCTCGTTCAATAGCCATAAATTGTATGGACAGTCACAGTATAAGGCATGCACCATGACCGACGGGCATGTCTCTAGGATAGGGGGCAGGTGTGAAGTGAAAGCTGGTCGAAGAATCCGGCGCGGCCCGATGACGAAGGCTCGGTATAAGTATACCGAGCTGAAGGGGTGTCTTAACACCGGGGACTAAGGAGATACTGCGGATGGCTCTCTCAAGGGATGAATGTGACCTTGTGAAAGCAATTTCAGGGCTGGGAGAAGAAGAAATAAGGGTGCTGATTGATCTGGCCCGCACCCTTATCAAGCGGAGAGTTAAGAGTCCTGATGCCGACTGTTCACAAAAGCCCTAGCTGTCTCAAGAAGGAGTCTCTTTTCGTCGGGCAAGAGAGTTTTGTACAACTGGAGCAATTCAGCCTGGCGTCCTTCGGGTGCCAGGCTATCTTCCATAAGCTCCCACGGCTCGCACATTAAAGCTGCGGACAGTTTTTTCTTCACATCATCAGACAACCCTCGCTCCCCAGATTCATATTTTTGAATTGTTGAGCGTCCTGAATTAATTTTTTGCGCAAGCTGCTCTTGGGAAAGATGCGCTTTTTGCCGCATTTGTTTTAGGCGATTAGGATATTTCATGCGCCAATCGTACCCTAATTGGGCATTATCATTAACACCCCAATACGGGATCAATTTCATCTCCTGATAGCTTGCGCAAAGAACCCATATTGGGTACTATGCGTCCATGACAAAGCTATCGACACTCTGCCGCGAACACGGCGTCACCCTAGGGTGGCTGGCAAAACACATTAAGCGTTCGCGCAACACAGTCAAAAAATACGGGCAGCCAGGGAGAAAGATCCCTGCCGAAGTGGTCCCGGACATTTGTCGGGCGTTCAAAGGGAGGGTCTCCCCCGACCAACTTCGCCCCGATGTTTTTGGGCCACTTAATTGCGCCTCTGGTGAGGCCGCCTAATGCCCACCCCCACGAATCACAGCAACCGCCGCTCACCGGGTACCAGCCCGGCGAGAGCGGTTGCTGTGGTCTGTGGATGGTCACTCTTTCTTGATCCGATCGCCTGCCAGGGCGACCTGATCAAAACCGTCTCTGCCCCTACGAGCGCGCCGCTTGTTTGCCTGGATGCGTTTCGGGGGCTGGGTCATTTCGTCACCTTAAGGAGTAATACCCTGCATGCCCTCAAGGTATGCGGAGGAACGCACAATGTCTTGCCAATCGAAAGGCAATAAAATGCCAATCACCGCGCTTGACAGCGACGATTTTGACGATCGGCTGCGCGCTTACTGGTACAGCGCCCCGTTGAAGACGCTCGCTCAGCGCCACGGTTTGTCGATCAGCACGATTCGAAATTACCGCGCCGGCCTGGGTCTGGAGATCTTCTCCCGCATTGCCGGCGTGCTGGATGCGATTGCCCGATCCGCCGAGATCTCCCCCGACGACCACGCCGATCGTCTCGCCGAGATCCGGGCAATCAAAGACCGCCTCGCCAGGATCGAGGCCGAGCAGGAGGCACGACTAAATGAACCTCATTTTGCGCCTGACCGCGTGGGTGGTGGCGCTTATCGCACCCCGGATGCAGCGGAGACATCACCGCTGGGCGGACTGGCACACGGCCCGGGCCGAACTGTGGCTCAGCCGCTGTCGGGTCAGGAAATCGCGTGACGGCTGATGCAACGAAAAGCCCCGCCGGACGAGGGCGGGGCAATGAAAGGGATCTGGAAATGGCCAAAATCGGAGGCATTGCCACCGCCGGAAGGGCGCTCGCCAAGCTCGACAACGACGTCGGTGGTCGCATGACGCTTGCCGCCGCATCCGGTGCAGCCCGGGCCATTCCGGGCCAGTTGGCGGCAGCGCGCAAATCCGCCGGCCTGACCCAAGACCAAGTTGCCGCCGCCCTTGGGGTGGCGCGCGAAACCGTCTCCCGCTGGGAGCGCGGCACCGTGTCCCCATCCCTGGCCGAGGCGGCCTGTTGGGCGGCGGCGGTCGGATACCGCATTGATGTGACAGGACGTGTCACAGGGGGTGCGTGATGCCCCGTCCCGCCCCCCTCTGGAAACTCCCCCGCGCCGAACAGGCCGCAGTCAAAAAGGCCCGGCGCGAGGTGCGGGCCGCACGAAAGGATCACGTCATGAACGATAACGACGCCAAGATTCTCGCCGACATGCAAGCCGCCATGGCCGAGGCCCGGGGCGAGGACGTCATCGAGGCGGGAAGCGCCGGGCTGCTGTCGGCCGGCTTCGAGCCTGCCGATATCCTCGCCGTGCTGGGCGAGATGCACACCCTCGCCGCCGACACCACGGGCTATCTCCTCGACGTGATCAAGCAGACCCCCAAGCCCTGGCAGCAGATGAGCTGCGGTGAACAGGAGGCGCTGATCGAAAACCTGACCGTCCGGTCTGGCGCGCTGGTGCGCGGTATCGTCCGTACGATCGCGGCCGGCGGGCGGCAGACGATCCTGGCCGAAGTCAAGAAGGTGACCTTTGGCGACAAGGGCGTTGAGGCCGTCATGACCTGCTCACGCACCAGCGAACACCGTCACACCCTGGCCGACAGCCAGGGGCTTGAGGTGCTGATCGTGGTGGCCGATGCCGCCGAATGCTTTGAAGGCGATCAGCCCCGGCCCGACGCGCCTGCCAGCAACCAGCCCGAACTGGATTTCGACGGTGCCGGGGTCGAGCCGGATCCGGATGACTGCCCCCTGTTTGACCGCACCGCCAGCGGTCAGGACGTCCGCGCCGAAAGGCTTGGCTGATGTTGCCGCAGGTGCTGGCCCTCGATATCGCCACCACGACCGGATGGGCACTTCGCCGGTCGAACGGGCGGATCGAGAGCGGCCGGTTGGTGCTGACCACGGGGAATCACCCTGGCCAGCGCCACGCCCAATTGCGGGCCTTTCTGACCGAGGTCAAAAACCGCGCCGGCGGATTGGAATGGGTCGTGTGGGAGGACGCATTCCGCCAGCCCGGCAAAGCTGCGGCGCTGTTCGGGCAGCTCGTCGGCGTGGTGCTGGCCTGGAGTCAGCACCATCAAATCGGCGTCATGTCGGTCGGGGTCAGCGCCATCAAGAAATTCGCCACCGGGAACGGCGCAGCCGACAAAGCGGCGATGATCGCGGCGACCGACGTCCCGGTGATCGACGACAACGAAGCCGATGCCCGGCATCTGCTCCGGTTCGTGCTGGCGAGCAATCCGCACCTCCAAAATGGCGTGGTGGCAGCATGACCCCGCCCCGCAAGCCCCGCCCCCCCGCTGATCTGCTCCGCCTCGCTGAAGCGGCACAGGCGCCGCTGGGGTGGGCGCCCAAGCTGAAGCCCCAGCCCCAGACCAAAGGGGGTGAGGGATGACTGATTCCCTCCCTGCCCCCCTCGTTCCCGCCGATTGCGATCTGCGGGATTTTCCGCACATGCAGCTCGACGTGCAGCGCCTGCGCGATTCCGATTTTGCCGCCCTGGTCGATCCCGAAGCGGCCTGGGCCGGCGTGCTGCTGTGGTGCGCGGCGTGGCATCAAGTCCCCGCGGGGTCGCTGCCCGACGATGATCGAATCCTGTCCAATCTCGCTGGCTATGGCCGGGTAGTTCGAGTCTGGAAGCGGCACCGGGCGGGTGCACTGCACGGCTGGATCAAATGCAGCGATGGCCGGCTGTATCACCCAGTGATCGCCGAGAAAGCCCGCGAAGCGTGGCGCTCGAAACAGGCCCGACATCATGAGCGCCTCTGCGATCGAATCCGCAAAGAGAATGGCCGGCGCAAAGCTAAGGGCTTGACTGATCTCGAAATTCCGACCTTTGACGCCTGGATGGTCGCAGGAAAACCGGCCGAATGGCCCCCCTCAGTTCCAGCGGAAAGCCCCGAAATTCCACCGGAACAACTCACATCTTCCGATGGAACCGCCGAAAGGTCTGGAGATGTTCCGGCGGAACACACCCCTGTTTCCGGCGGAACTGGAAATTGTTCCGGCGGAATTCCGGCGGAAAACGCTCTTAAGGGAGAGGGAGAGGGAGAAAGAGAAGAAAAAGAGGATTCCCCCCTGTGTGCCCCCCCCTTCGAAACCGAGCCCACCGACCTGACCGCGCCGGCTGCGCCGACGCCTGACCAAGGATCGCTCCATGCCATTGCCCGAAACAGCAGAACCCGTGGAACGCGGCTTCCGGCCGATTGGTGGCCTGATGCCGAAGATTGCACCTTCGCCCGAAACCTTAAGCTCGACCCGGCCACCGTCGCCGATCGGTTCCGGGATCACTGGCACGCCCAATCCGGACAGAAGGGGGTCAAGCTCGACTGGTCAGCGACCTGGCGCAACTGGTGCCGCTCAGACCACGGGCGCCACATTGGCCGACCTGGCCCCGGCTCAGGTGGACGCCACACTGGAAGCCTTGTTGCCACCGTCTGCGAACTCGTGGCTGAAGCCCGTGGTCGCTGACCGGACCACGGCCGATTTCGGGTGGGATCAGGAATTTGTCGGCTATCGCGTCGCTCCTGGTGTGCAGGTGCCAGCCTCGGAAATTGACGCCCTTGACCGAGCGATCGACCTGCACCGCCAAGCCTGCGCCCCGGCGCCACAGGACCGGATCACCACCGCGCTTGCCGAACTGCGGGTGCTGACCAAGGCGCGGGCCGAAGACTCGCTCGACCTGAAATTTCTGATCCGGGTTTATGCCGACCGCCTTGGCGAGTGGCCGGCGGACGTGGTGGCCCATGTGCTGCGGACCCAGGCCAGTGTCAGTCGCTGGTGGCCCGCCTGGGAAGAGCTGCAAGTTCGGTTGGAGACCTATGCCCGGAAGCGACGGACCCGGCTTAAGGCGCTCGAAGATGCTCGACGGTCGATCCGCGGTTGACCCCGCCACCCTCATCATCCCCGGCGCCGTCTGGCAGCCGGGAGCCTGGACGGCGGCCCGCTGCGAGATGTGGCGGCAGGCGGACCCGGCAACCCGGGCCAGGATCGAGCGGTGGGTGATGGCCGAGCATGACCGGGGGCGGTGCCACCAAACGCAACTGCCCCCGCAATCGAGTTTTTGCGGGGGCTAGGCTGGCGAAACGATGTTTTTGGCTATGGTGGGGTATGTGAAACGAAATGCGCTTCCAGGTGGCCTTAGAGCGCGATTGCGTGGTGGTGAGGAAAATGGGGGCGGGCGATCATCTCATAGCCCCCCCCGGCACGCCATCCCAGTCATGCCGGGGGACGGGTGGAAGCGAGAGGGGGCTTTCGATCATCCCCAGTCGAGCCGGCGCTTTCGGGCGATCTTGATTCCATGTCTCCTTGCGGCGTGGCGCGCCCCGCTGACGGATGCGCCAAGCCGCAAAGCGATCTCTTCGACGTTTAAACCGGATTTTGCTAATATTTCAATTTTTTCAGGGTTTATTTCCACCGGGGCCTTGCGGCTAGGCGGGGCCAGCCTGTGCCGTCGGATGTGGCTGCTGACGCAGCGCACGCCGATGCCCGCCGCCTCGGCGATCTGCTTGATGGTTTGCCCTGTGGTGAGCATCTGAACTACCTCGGCGTTGGTCAGCGCGCCACAGTGGCCGGCCGGCGCGCGCGGGGCGCACTCCTTGCGTCTGAGTGCCATGCTCGCCGCCTCGGCCGACACGCCGGCGCGCTCGGCGATTTTTTTGATCAGCTTTTTTAGCGATCAATTTTTTGAAAAATCCCGCTAAAGAATACGACTTCCAAACATTGGAAAAACATATTATAAATAAAAGTTAATAAAAAAATCGTTTACCATCCTTTGCGACTTACTTAAAAGTAAAGAGTCAATAATAAAAGGCGATCAGCATGACGGATACCCCCCAGATCACTGCCGAAGTTTCGCGCGTCGTTTCGGCATTCGTTTCGAACAATTCCATTTCATCTACCGAACTGCCCTCGCTCATCCGGTCTGTGCATGATGCCCTCGCAGGCCTCGGTCAGTCGGTCACCACCATCCCCGAGGCGCAACCGGCAGTGTCGGTCAAAAAATCGGTGACCCCGGACGCGATCGTCTGCCTTGAGTGCGGCGAAAAGCTGAAGATGCTCAAGCGGCACTTGCGGACCGACCACGGCCTGACCCCGGATGAGTATCGCGCCAAGTGGAGGCTGCCGGCCGATTACCCGATGGTTGCACCCAATTATGCTACCCATCGGTCTCGGATCGCGAGATCCGCCGGCTTGGGGCACTGGCGGCGGGGCCAGCAGGCGGCCGAGTGACAGGGTGCGAAAGCGCCTCGGTGCCGGGTGGTGATGCAACGTTATAACATTGCGTGAGGTGAGAAATGGCGCGGCGGCGCGGTAGATCAAGGAAACCGGGTCCACGACACCCCAACGGGGAGTTGGTCGAGGGGCGGTGGAAGCCGGATGAACTGCTCCGGCATCGCGCCGAATCGGTCGGGGGGAAACAAGCCAAACGCGAAGAAGCCGGATCGGCTGCCGGACGACTGTTCCTGGCCGGCAAGATCGGGCAAGTTGAGTACGACGCCACCATCAAGCTGATCGAAGCCTGGGACCGCTGGCGTCGCCTTGCTGCCATCCCTGACCGGCACCCGCCGGCCGCCAGCTATGGCGAGGTCATCAAAGCCGGCCCGCGCCCGGATTGTTCGGCCGCCGCCTGGGAGTGGGCCAAATCTCGGTATATCGGCGCCGTCAACGCTGTCGGCCCTGGCCTGAGATGGGCGGCGGTCGAGAGCGTGGTGATCGATGATGCCGCCCCGCCCAGACTGTTCGAAGCGTCGGCCTTGGGTGACAAGATCAGGGCGGCCCTGTTTGATGGACTGGCGCGACTGGCCCAATATTTCAATGCGACGGTGCAGCCGCCCATTGCGGACGGGCGGCGGATCGCGTAATCTCCCGAAATACATCGTTGGTAAGTGCGCCCGGAGCGATCCGAGGCGCACTTTCTGTTTCAGGGGGTGCCGTCACCCCACGCCTTGATGCGGTGGTACAGCGCGGCGCAAGCCAGGGCGACAGAGTGCGGTATTTCGACCGCACGGCCATCATCCCGCCGCCGGCCCGCCTCGTATAGCTCAATCGTGGTCTTGCTAAGTCCGAGAGCTTCCCCTGCCTTGATCTGGGACAGGCCCATCGCCGATCGCCATTCCTTGAACTGTTCGGGTTTCATCGCCTACAATCTCCATCAGGAGGTGACGCGGGTCCTTATCTCCTGCGGTGGAGCCGGTTTCCCGGCCCCACCTTTTGGTTTACCAGGCTGCGTGCGTGTCGGCCAAGATCAGCAGCGCAACCAGGATTGCCAGTTTCAGGAGCTTCATTCCGCGTCACCTCCTTTCGTTTTGTCATTGGGATCATCCCCGCTGACAAAATAAATTTAGCGTACATTGTACGCTATATCAATGAAAAACAGCGTACATTTTTTGGAATTCCTGGCCCCAGCAGGGCCAGCGGGCGGGCGCAATTCACGGTGTGTAGCTCAGCCAGGCCAGAGCATCGCGTTTGGGACGCGAGGGCCGGCGGTTCGAATCCGTCCACACCGACCATGGGGCCTTAGCTCAGTTGGGAGAGCATCGCGCTTGCATCGCGAAGGTCGGGGGTTCGAGCCCCCAGGCTCCACCAAGATCTGGTGCCACGCAAGGCGTGCGGTAATCAGGTTGTCGAGAACCAGACGGGGTGATTGGGCGTAGCTCAGTTGGGAGAGCACCTTCCGGGCCGGAAGGAGGTCGGCGGTTCAAGTCCGTCCGCCCACGCGATCTGGGTGCCGCAAGGCATGATGTAAAACGAGGCGTCGAGACCACGCCTATCGACAACCCGGCGGGGCGATCCCGCCACCAGACCCAAGACACCGACCACGCCGCCTTAGCTCATCAGGTAGAGCGCCGGCCTTGTAAACCGGAGGCGCGGGGATCGTGACCCCGAGGCGGCTCCAGATTTGAGATAGCGATATGGCCAAGCTCCGCACTCTCGGCCCGACTACTGCGCCAATTCGGATGGCTTCCGCTCATCCATTGCCCAAACAAGCCGAAGCGTTCTACCAGTCTGATGCGTGGCGAAAGCTGCGGGCCGATTTGATCCGTCAGCGGGGCCGACGGTGCGAGACCTGCGGCAAGACGCATGAGCTTGACGGCACCCCCGTCAAGCTGATTGGCGACCATGTCATTGAGCGTAAAGACGGTGGGGCTGACCTTGACCCACGCAATGTCCGTCTCGTCTGCCAGGCCTGCCACAACGTCAAGACAGCCAAGGCCCGGGCCGAAAGGCTCAGGGGGTAGGGGGTTTATCAATAGTAGCCCGGGTGGGCGCTTCGACCGGTTGGGGCTCATCCGTAGAATTTTTCCGTCGGTATGATTTTTCCCACCCCGAAATCAAATAATCAAATTGGAGGCTAACCCCATGGCGCGCGGAGGTTTTCGCCCGGGCGCTGGCCGTCCGAAAGGCACCAAGGCAACAAAGGAAATCAAAGCCATGGCGGCGGTTCTTGACGCCGCCCCGGCCGGATCGCCCGTCTTCAAGACGGCGAAGGAATTCGCCATGTGGGTGATCAACAACGATGGTGTCGATCTCGACAGCCGCTTGAGGGCCATGCAGGCCGTTTTGCCCTTCACCGACTCCCGCATTGCCGATGCCGTGCCCGGCAAGAAAGAGCAGAGGGCCGAAGCGGCGAAGGAAGCGGCCCGGGGTAAGTTCGCCGCCCCCGCCCCGCCGAAGCTGGCGATCGACAACACGAAGAGGTAGCCCATGGATTGGGAGACTGCCTGCCCGGATTGGGAGCGCCGGATCGTCGCGGGCGAATCTTTGATCCCCTGCCCGCCGCTGTTCCCGGACGAAGCGGCCTCGGCCCTGGCGCAGTTCCGCGAGCTTCGCATCGTCGATGCTCCCTGTAGTCCAACGATGGGCGAGGCGTGCCGCCCCTGGGTGTTTGATTTCGTCGGCGCAGTGTTCGGTGCCTACGATCACAACGGCGCGGCCGGAGAGCCGGGTCGGCGGTTGATCCGTGAATTCCTGCTGCTCATCAGCAAGAAGAACTCGAAATCGACGATTGCCGCCGGAATCATGCTGACGGCGCTGATCCGCAATTGGCGCGAGTCTGGTGAATTTCTGATCCTGGCGCCGACGATCGAGGTGGCGAACAACTCGTTCTTTCCGGCCCGTGACATGGTGCGAAAGAACGAGGAACTTTCCGACCTGTGCCAGGTGCAGGACCACCTCCGGACGATCACGCATCGCGGTACTGGCGCGACGCTGAAGGTGGTGGCCGCTGACAGCCAGACGGTCGGCGGCAAGAAAGCAGTCGGCGTCTTGGTTGATGAGCTGTGGCTGCTTGGAAAGCAGCCGCACGCGGAGGATATGCTGCGTGAGGCGACCGGCGGACTTGCCTCGCGCCCCGAAGGGTTCGTGATCTACCTCACGACCCAAAGCAACGACCCGCCGGCCGGCGTGATGCGCCAGAAGCTGCAATATGCGCGCGGCATCCGAGATGGCAGGATCAAGAACAAGCGGTTCCTGCCGGTCCTGTATGAGTTCCCGCAAGCGATGCTTGACGCGGGCGGGCACCGAGACCCGCAAAATTTCCACATCACGAACCCCAACCTCGGGGCGTCGGTCGATCGGGAGTTCTTGAAGGACGAGTTCTCCAAGGCCGAGGAGAACGGCGAGGATAGCGTCCGGGGCTTCCTGGCCAAGCATCTCAATGTCGAGATCGGCTTGGCGCTGCGCTCCGACCGCTGGACCGGCGCCAACGACTGGGAAGCGGCGGCCGAGGCCGGCCTGAGCCTCGATGCGATCCTTGAGCGGTCCGAGGTGGTATCGATCGGGATCGACGGCGGTGGCGCTGACGATCTGCTCGGCCTCGCGGTGATCGGCCGCGAGCAGGGAACCCGCCGCTGGCTGCATTGGGGCCACGCCTGGGCGCACCCGAAGGCGTTGGAGCGTCGCAAGGCCAACGTCGCCGAATACCGTGATTTCGAGCAGGACGGCGACCTGACGATCATCCGGGAATATCCCGAGGATCTGGACGGCGCGATGGAGATTGTCCGCCGGGTGCTGGACACCGGGCTGCTCGATTGCGTCGGGCTCGACACGATCGGTTTGGCCGGCATTGTCGATGCCCTGGCGGAAATCCAGGTCACGCAGGACGGCCAGCAGGTCGCCGGCATCTCGCAGGGCTATGTCCTGACCGGGGCGATCAAGGGCGTTGAGCGCAAGCTGATCGATGGCACATTCCGCCATTGCGGCCAGCGCCTGATGGCTTGGTGCGTCAGCAATGCCCGGATCGAGCCGACGAAGAACGCCTTTCTTGTGACCAAGCAGGCGTCGGGCTACTCGAAGATCGACCCGCTGATGGCGATGTTCGACGCGGCGAAGTTGATGGAACGCAATCCGGCGCCGAAGGGTGGCCCCTCCATCTACAACGACGCCACCGCCCGCCCCGACGGCCTGCTGATTTTCTGATCGGACCCACCATGCTCGACCGCATCCTCTTCCGCGCCGGACAGGCTGTGGCGCTGGTGGCGCGCGCCATGCCCGCGCTGCTGCACAATGGCACGCTGATCGGCGGGGCCGGTCTGGTCGCCTGGGGCGCGGCGCAGATCTACGAGCCGGCCGGCTGCATCGTAGCAGGCGTGCTACTGATCGCCGCCGCCATCGCCGACAGGGGGCCGTGATGAGCCTGTTCAAGAGCTTCTCGCCGCCTACCGTCAAAGCCTCGGCCGGGGTCGTGAGCCAGGGTGGCATTCCGCCGCTCGGCTCGATTCCCAGTGCGTCGGGGATGCAGATTTCGCAGTCCACGGCAATGACGGTCTCGGCCGTCCACGCCTGCGTGATGATCCGGTCCGAGGATGTAGCCCGCTGCCGCCCTCGACTGCTCAAGATCAATGGCGACGGGACGAAAACGGAGGTCAAGCCCGGAGAACACCCGGTGGCGTCCCTGCTCGTGCGCCCGAATCGCATCCAGACGTGGCTGGAGTTTGCCCAGCAGATGGAGGCGGCCGTCGCGCTGCGGGGTAACGCTTATGCGGCAATTCTGCGTGACCGGCGCGGCAACCCGGTCGAACTGATCCCGATCAACCCCGACGCCGTCATGGTGATGGAAGCAACGGACGGGTCGATCTTCTACAACGTCAACCGCCTAGGCCTGTTCCAGCTTTCCGTTCTAAGTGGCTTCCCAGCGGCGATTCCGGCGGAAGATATCCTCCACCTGCGCGGCCTGACCTTCAACATGCTGGTTGCCGCTTCGACGATCGGACTCGCCCGCGACGCCATCGGCCTCGACATGGCGCTGAACCAGCAATGCAGCCGCTGGGTTGGCAACGGAGCACGTCCGTCGGTCGTACTGAAAAGCAAGAGCAAGTTGACGCAGGAGGCTGGGCAGCGACTCAAGGCGTCCTGGCAGGCGTTTGTCTCCGGCGTCCAGAATGTCGGGACCACGGCAGTGCTGGAGGACGGAATTGAAATGGAGGCGTTGTCCCTGTCTGGAGTTGATCTCCAGATCATCGAGCAGTTGAAGCTTTCTGTCGCCCAGGTCGCCCGATTTTTCCGCATGCCGCTTTCGAAGTTGGCAGCGGCCGACACCGTCAAGGGCATGGCCTATGCCCAGGCGCAACAGGAATACGTCTCTGACGCGGTCATGCCGGCGCTGGAGCGGTGGGAATCGAAGCTGGCCCGGACGTTTGATCTCGATCTTGATGGATACGAAGCCGATCTCGACGAAAACTGCCTGCTCAGGGCCGACGTTCAGACCCGGTTCAACAACGCGCGGATCGGACTGCTGTCCGGATTCTTGTCGCCGAATGAGGTCCGTGCGTCCGAGGGAATGGCCGCGCTCGAAGGGGGCGGGGAAGTGTTCCGCCCGCTCAACATGGCCGCGCTCGGGTCCGACGCCACCGGCACCGCGCCGGATGGAGCCGGTCGGCCGTCGAGCGGCGAATTGCCGGCCGACGCGACCGACGGCGCCGAGCCGAGCTGAGCCGAGAAAGGAAGGAATAGGGATGACGACCATCCACAAGGCGTTTGGGGCTCAGGCCGAGGAACTTGGCCCGCGTGAGGTCCGCGTTCAGTGCTCCAGCGCCTCCGTTGATCGCGACGGCGAAGTTATTGTCCAGGGCGGGATCTCCTACCCGGCAAGCGTGCCGGTGCTTTGGGCACACGACCAAAAGACCCCCGCTCTCGGTCGGGCCTACCCCGAAATCATCAATGGCAATCTCTTCGCCCGGGTGGTGTTCGAGCCCGAGGGCATCGACGATCTGGCCGACAAGATTTGCGCCAAGGTCAAGGCCGGCACGATCAGCACCGTCTCGATTGGTTTCGACCCGATCGACTTCGAGCCGATGGCCGCGGCGCAGCCGCGCGGGCCGCAGCAGTTCAAGCGTGTCGAACTCCTTGAGCTGTCGTTTTGCAACGTCCCCGCAAACCAGGACGCGACCGTCGTCCAACGCATGCTGGAAGAGAAGTCGATGCCCAAGGCCAAGGCCGCCGCGCCACTCAAGGTGAAGGGCCTCTACACCGTCGCCAACCTCGCCTATCTGCTGGCCGACCTTGGCTACATCGAGGAATCGGCCGAGTGGGAAGCCGAATACGAGGGCGACGACAGCCCGGTTCCGGCGATGCTGGCTGATGCGATGCGCCAGCTTGGCGAGACCCTGATCGCCATGACCGCTGAAGAGGTGGGTGAACTGCTGGCGGAAGAAGCCGGTGAGGATAAGGCCTGCGCCGTCGCCAAGCTGAAATCGTTCCGCTCGATTATTAAGGCTGGCCGCGCGCTGTCGTCCGCCAATGAGGGTGACATCAAGGCCGCCGTCGAGCTGATCGGCGGCACATCCGACAAGCTGACCGGCGTTCTTGCCCAGGTCGAACAATCCGGCGATGCCAAGGCCCTGGAAATGGAGCATTTCCGCTGCAAAGTGGCGCTTGCGGGTCTGTCGCGATCCGCCGCCTAACCAAAAACCCCGGCGCCAGCCGGGCCGCCCTCGCCAGCCCTTGGGCAAGGCATTGGAACCCCGCAATCACGCGGGGTTTTTCTTTGGAGAAAATCACATGCCTGTCACCGTGAAGGACCTGCTCGCCAAGCGCGGCACGGTCGTTGACAAGATGACGGCCCTGGCTGGCGGCGATACCATGACCGCCGAACAGGTTGCCGAGTTCAGGGGCCGCGAGGCCGAAGTCAAGGCGCTCGATGAGCAGGTCGAGTGCATCAAGGCCGCGCAGGCCGCCGCCGCTGCGACCGCTCAGCCCGTCCCTGGCCAGGACGCCCCACTGGCTCCTGGCGCCAAAGCGGCGGCCAGTGTCGAAGCCAGTGCTTACGTCAGCGACGATGCTGCCCGCAAGCTGGCCGAGAAGCAGGGCTTCGGCACCGGATCGGCCCGCAGCATCGTCTTCGGCGGCGTGGTCAAATCACTTGCCCTCGGCGGCAACCTTTACGGCGCGCGCGCGGCGGCGACCGACCTCTACGGCGAGAACCACCCTGTCACCAAGGCGCTGTTTACCGGCGTCGGCGCCAGCGGCGGCTTCATCGTTCCGCCGGACTATATGAACGAGATCATCGAACTGCTGCGCCCGAGCGCCGTGCTCCGCGCCGCCGGCCCGCGTACCATTCCGATGCCGCGCGGCACGATGAACCTACCCGGCCAGGCGGCGGCGGCGTCCGCCAGCTACGGCAGCGAGACGCGGAAAATCGACGCCAGCCAGCAGGGCCTGAACAACATCGTCGCCAGTTTCAAGAAGCTGACCGCGTTGGTCCCGGTGTCCAACGACATGATGCGCTACGCCGATCCGGCGGTGGACGCCTTCGTTCGCGACGACCTGGTTAAGGTAGTCGGCCTGAAACAGGACGCGGCCGGGTTCTTTGGCGACGGCTCGCAGGATGCGCCGCGCGGCCTGCTGTCGTTCGCCAATGGCTGGGTCGGCAAGGGCGCCGGCACGCTGGGCAACTGGTCCACCAGCGCCAACAGCACGATGGCCGTCAACGGTTCCGACTCGACCAACACCACTGGCGGCAACTTCATCACCTCGACCGCCAGTTACACCCTGGCCACCGTGGCGGCCGAACTCGGTGGCGCGGTCAACCGTCTCGACACTGCCAACGTCCCGGCGTCCAAGCGCGTGTGGTTCATGCATCCGCGCTCGCGGAACTTCCTCTACAACGTCCAGAATTCGCTGGGCGTCTACGTCTACCGCGACGAACTCAGCAAGGGCACGTTGTCCGGCTACCCCGTCTTCACCACCACCCAGATCGGCACGAACTACTGGGACGCCAGCGGGACCAACAAGGATCTGTCGTTTGTGTTCCTGGTCGAGATGACCGAATACATGATCCTCGACTCGATGCAGCTCGAATTGGCGGTGTCGCGCGAGGGCAGCTACGTCGGCTCGGACGGCAATACCTACAGCGCGTTCCAGAACGACCAGACCCTGATCCGCGCCATCGCCGAGCACGACTTCCAGCTTCGCCACGACGCCGCCGCTGCGGTGATCCAGGGCGTGCGCTGGGCCCCGGCCATCCTCTAACCACAACCCCGGGGCCGGCGTATTGCAGGCCCCGTCAGCGCGAAAGGACTGGCCATCATGGCCGACATCGTCACCCAGAAAAACATCGGGGCGCTGTTGCGTTCCGTTATCGCGTCCCCTTTTGTCTCCGCTACCGCTGGCGGGTCGGGCGATGCCACCGCCGTCACCGGAGCCACGGTGGATCGCCTCGACCCGCTGACCGGGTCGCTCGCGCTGTCGGCTCGTTTTGCCGTTGCTTGGTCCACCGTTCTGACCGCCGCCAAGACGCTGTCGCTCGGCACGGTTGCCATTTACCAGTCCGCCGACGGCTTTACTTGGGACGCCACCGCCTATGCCACCTTCACCGATCCCAGCGTGGTGGCGACCGGCGCGGGAACCAAGACCGGCGTGACCGCGTTCGACGTTGATCTGTCGAGCGCCAAACGCTATGTCCGCATTGCCTTCACGCCCGACCTGTCCAACACCGCGACCGATACCGCGTCGCTGGTGGCTGTTGCGACGCTCGCGGGTCACGACCGCTTGCCGGCCTGACTATGATGGCCCGGCACGCATGGCCGGGCCTCTTTTTTGGGGAGCCCCGACATGCAGCTTGTGACCTTCATGACCGACATGCGGCCGTGGCGGGCGGGCGATCGCGTGCCCGTGCCCGACGATGTCGCCGCCACCCTTCTTGCGGCCGGAGAGGCGTCTGATCCGTCACCCTGGCCGCCGGCCGAAGGGGTAGCCAGAACCGCAGCAACCAAGCCCGCCAAGGGCTATCGGACCAAGGGGTAAATCATGGCCGATCTGTTCCAGGGCCAATTCCCGACGCTGGGCGACCGGCTGATTGGCGGGTTTGCCATCACCAAAAGCGACACGACGGTTTTCTCGCAGCCGACGCGCGCCGTGTTCGTGGGTGGCGCAGGGAACCTCGCTGTGACTTTTGCTGATGGGGCATCCGTCGTCCTGACCGGCGTCGTCGCCGGAACCCTCCTTCCGATCCGCGTGACGCAGGTGCTGGCGACCGGCACCACCGCCACCAACATCACCGGGCTATACTGACGTGGGCATCGCCATTATAACCAAAATTTTAACTCCTCCGACATCGGCTTGCTTAACAACACTCGCGAGAGTAAAGGATGACTGGGGAATCAATGGGACGGCCGATAATTCTTTTTTATTACGATCCATTGATCGATGCTCTTTTACGATAGCCAACTACTGCAACCGGGTGTTCGGCACCCAATCCTTGATGGATTCAATATTTCCATCCAGCGACCCATACCCTTATCAGGTCACGGGTGGGGTTGCCCAGCTCCAGCTTTCGGCGTGGCCTCTGGTTGCCATTGACAGCGTTGTGGAGAACAAAACGGTCCTGACCGACGGTGCCAGCTATTTATCAGTGCCGGAACACGGTCAGCTTGTGCGCCTGGGAGCTTCTGGGGTGCCCATTGTTTGGCAGGCCGTCCCCATCGTCGTGAAGTATAGTGCCGGCTACAACCTTCCCGATGCCGCGCCCGTGAGCGGCGCAGCCGACCTGCCGCCCCAGCTTGAGGACGCCTGCTCTCGCCTTGTCTGGGCGCGCTACTCCGAGCGCCGCCGCGACCCGTTTATCAAGAGCGAGATAGTCGAGGGCGTCGGCCGCACCGACTACATCGTTGGCGACCCACGCGCCGACGGCGCGGCGTTCCCGCCCGACGTGATCGACCTGATCGACAACTTCCGCGTCCCGGTGGCGACATGACCCCCGCCGGCTTCCATTCGGTGGTATCCCGCTCCGGCGCCCCGCTGTCCTGGCGCACCAAGACCGGCACGGGTGTGACGCAATCGCCGCCGACCGTCACCGGGTCCGTCACCCTAGCCGCCGCCACTGCTGGCGCAACGGCGTTGGCCGTGCGCGCCGGCTATGCCATCGGCCGTCTAATTGCGGGCGACAAGATCGCCATCGCCGGAACCGCCTATACCGTCACCAACCCCGTGTCGGCCACCAGCAACGTCTTCACCTCCGTCCCAATCACCCCGGCCCTTGCCGCTGACATTGCGGTCGGATCCGCCGTCACCCTGACCTTTGCCGCCGACACCAGCGTCACCGCCCGGGTCGCCGAATACACCGCCAAGGAACTGATCGGCGGCGTCCAGGCCGGCGACATGCGGGCGATTGTCGCGGCCCAGGGCTGCTCCGTTACCCCGGCCATCGGGCACGAGGCGATCATCGACGGCGCGACCTATCGGGTACTGTCGATTAGCCGCAAGACCTGGGGGGCCGCGACGCTTGGGTGGGAATGTCAACTCAGAAAGTGAGTCGGCCATGGAGAAAGGAATCCTCATCCCCGTTACCTATGGGGCAACCAAATTCCGGGAGACTTGAAGGCGCTTTGGCGGCTTACCCCGGGTGGCTGGGAACGCCTGAAATGATCGACGAATCCGCCATCCGCGCCGCGCTTGAAAGCCGCCTCGGCTCGGCCTTCGCGGGCCTGCCGGTGTCGCGCGTCGGCGAGGGCGAAGACCCCACCGGGCCATTCATCAGAACTTATTTGACCCGCGAGAAGCGGTTCGAACTGTATTTCGGCATCCGCCGGGCACGGGGAATATTCGGCATCCTGGTTCATGTACCGTTCAGCGACGGGATTGACGCAGCCGAAGCCATTGCCAGGCAGATTCCTCCGCTCTACCGCGCCGACGAGAGCCGCAACGGCACAATATTCACCGCCACCGGCTATCCAGTCACGATCCGCGAGATTTCTTTGATGACAGCTTATCGCGGGGTGGATGGCGTCACTGCCAGTGAGTCGGCTGGGACACTACATTCATGGCAGATCGCCCCGGTTCAGATCGACTGGCGTGTCGATATTACCGCAACTTTTTGAGGCTGACATAAACTGGCGTCGAGCGCCAGATTGTTAATGTCCGCCCGGAATATGCCGGCGATGTGATCGCCGTTTACGAGATTCAGGCGCGATAGCCTTCCCCTCCCTTAGCGATGCAAGACTGGAAAAAACGATGCCATTCTCCCCCGACGGTAAAGCCCTCATGCTGGCTGCGATGAAGGGCGACGCCCCGACCACGCCGATCACCCATGCTTCTCTGCACACTGCCGCACCGGGCAATACCGGCGCGAACGAAGTGTCTGGGGGCGGCTCGCCGGCCTATGCCCGCAAAGCAGTCTCTTTCAGCGCGCCGAATGGCGAGGATATGCTGATGAGCGGGACCGTGTCGTTTGATGTCCCTCCCGGCACATCAGTTTCGCACGTCGGGTTCTGGTCGGCCGCGACGGGGGGCGTATTCCTTGGGTTGGATCTCGTCCTTGCCGAGACGTTTGCTGGACAGGGAACCTGCCTCGTCAAGGGCGCAAAGCTCAGCATCATTGACCCACCTGAGCCGTCCTAAGCCAAGGGGGCGTCATGACCCAGCTTTTCGCAAACAATGCGACCTCGGTCCTGGTGACGGGCATTTCCGCGTCCGACCCGGCGCTTACCGTTCTGACGGGGGCTGGCGCGTTGTTCCCGTCGCCGTCTGGTGGCGATTATGCCCTGCTGACGCTGACTCAGGCCGGATCCGAAACGTCGTGGGAGATCGTCAAACTGACGGCTCGCTCTGGAGATGTGCTGACGATCACACGGGCTCAAGAGGGTACGACGGCGGCGACATGGGCGGCGGGCAGCAAGGTTGAACTGCGCCTGACCGCCGGGGCGCTCGCGACTTTTGCCAAAGGCACCGCCGACCAGACCGCCGCCACTCCGGCGCCCGGCGATTCCGTCCGAGGGTATTCTGCCAGCGGGGCGGCCGAGGCGAGATTCACCGCCGAAGAAATCGCAGCCCTGGCCAATGCCGGAAGCGGCTACATCACCGGCAGATATTATGTCCCTTATGGATTTCACATTACATCAACAACAATGCCTCTCACGGCAAATACCATATATTACGCAATATTTTATTGTTATAGAAAAACGACTTTTACAAGGATTGGGTCGCTCGTAACTACAGCGGCAGCGGGGAAGAATATTTATCTAGGTGTTTATAACTGGGGCTATGCAAGACCAACCACGCGAATTTTGGATTCAGGAGCGTTAAGTGCTGCTACGGCTAGTGGCATCGAAGCGGTTATTAATCTGACTCTTGAGCCGGGGATTTACGGTCTGGCGCTGTTGTCTGACGGGACGCCCACTATGCGGAAAATGGAACAGACAACGGCCATGCTAAATCAAAACCATGGGTTGGATATAACGACAATGCCGAGTGTCTATATGCCCACCGAGGGAGGAACAAGTCTCCCCACGACGTCAGGAGCGATTGGGAATTCAAACGTAAGTGGATCTCCCGCAATCTATTTGAGAGTCGTCTAATGCGCACTCTGACCTATCAGAATGGCGTGCTGGTCTCCGATGAGGATTCCCGTACCGTTTCCGCCTGTCTGACCGCCCGGCTGGCGGAGATCGATCGGTGGAAGGGCGCCAGTCTGGCTGAGACCGACTGGGTGATCATCCGGGCGCAGGATCCCACGGGGAAGCCGGTGCCGCAGGATGTCCTTGACCAGCGGGCGGCGATCCGCAGCGCCGGAGACATCGCTGAGGCCGCCGTGCGGGCCGCCGCCGCTGCCGCCGACGACGACCAGGACAAAACCGCCTGTGATTCTATCGAGGCGGTGATCTGGGAGGTCTGATGCTCATCAACGGCGCGGCATTAAATGCGAGGCCGCTCAACGGCGCGCGCCGGTCGATGGCCGCTGCTTGGTGCTGCAACGGTGAGACACTCAATGCCGTCGCAATTGGTGGAATGTCGTCTGCGGCAACCCACGGACTAACCGCGTCAAACCTGACCGCCGGCCAGCCGATCCTTGGCCGGCCGACGATCGGACAGACCCACGCGCTGGCCGCTTCAGGCCTGACCGCCGGCAGGCCGATCCTTGGCCGGCCGACGATCGGACAGACTCACGCACTGGCCGCTTCAGGCCTGACCGCCGGCAGGCCGATCCTTGATCAGCCAACGATCGGACAGACCCATGCGCTGGCCGCTTCAGGCCTGACCGCCGGCAGGCCGATCCTTGATCAGCCGACGATCGGACAGACTCACGCACTGGCCGCTTCAGGCCTGACCGCCGGCAGGCCGATCCTTGATCAGCCGACGATCGGACAGACCCACGCGCTGGCCGCTTCGAACCTGACCGTCGGCCCGCCGATCCTTGATCGACCGACGATCGGACAGACCCACGGACTGACCGCTTCGAACCTGATCGCCGGCCCACCGATCCTTGGCCGGCCGACGATCGGACAGACCCACGCGCTGGCCGCTTCGAACCTGATCGCCGGCCCACCGATCCTTGGCCGGCCGACGATCGGACAGACCCACGCGCTGGCCGCTTCGAACCTGACCGCCGGCCCACCGATCCTTGGCC